>Ga0207687_10000017_pt1 | contig 237310 bp, 235 predicted proteins | sample KBSM54metaG_FD_184399 | JGI IMG/M metagenome (GOLD analysis project Ga0207687, IMG submission 184399) | Miscanthus rhizosphere microbial communities from Kellogg Biological Station, Michigan, USA - KBS M5-4 metaG (SPAdes) (version 2) | ecosystem: Host-associated > Plants > Roots > Rhizosphere... | reverse complement strand
GTACGAACCTCGTCACGTCCTGAACATCCTTCGCAGAACGGCAACGCACCTGCGCGGCTCCCTGCACCCTCACTAAGCAGGTAAGGGTGCAGGGAGCCGCGCCCGGAAGCGCCCGAAGTTCGTCTCTCCGAGATTTGGGCCCCTATGGGGGACCAAGGTTCGGAAGGGTTCGGATTTGCAAGGGCTGGCTGGGCGCGCCGTTAGGATGCCGCCGCAATGGCCAGCGCTGACCTTCTCCCCTCGGACCTCGCACCGGGGTTGCTGCTTGGCGACAAGGTGGTGATCGGCGAGGGGGTGTTGATCGGGGGGCACGTGGTTATCCACGCCGGGGTGCGGATTGGGCCGGGGGTTCGGATCGGGGACCACGCTCAGGTGCGCGATGGCGCGGTGATCGGAGCGGGCTCGACGGTCGGCAGCTACACCTCGGTCGACCCGGGAGTGGTGATCGGGGAGCGGGTGAGCATTCAGACGCGCTGTTACATCACCGGCGGGACGCGGATCGAGGACGACGTCTTCGTCGGCCCCGGGGTGACGCTGACCAACGACAACACGATGGACCGGCACGGTGCGGATTTCGAGTTCGAAGGGCCGCTGTTGCGGCGGGCCTGCCGAGTTGGCGGCGGGTCGACGATCTGCCCTGGCGTGGAGGTAGGCGAGGAGGCCTTTGTTGCCGCGGGCGCTGTAGTCACCAGCAACGTTCCTCCCCGCACGGTGGTGATGGGAGTGCCCGCACGCGCCGTGCGCGAGGTGCCCGAGGGCGACCTGCTGCAGCATTGGCGCTGAGGCCGGCGCGAACCTACTGCAGCGCTGGCGCTGAGCTCGGGCGCCCGCTCGGCAGCGGCCGCGCCGGGTTGCCGACCACGGTGGCGCCAGGATCGACGTCCGCGACGACGACCGCGCCGGCGCCCACCGTCGCCCCCTCCCCGATCCGCACGCCGCCGAGGATGGTCGCTCCGGAGCCGATCGCGGCGCGGCGTTCGACTACCGTCGGCAACAGCTCCCAGTCCTCTTCCCTCTGCAGCAAGCCATCGCTGTCAGTGGCGCGTGGGTGCTTGTCGTTGACGAAGACGACACCGTGGCCGACGAACACCTCGTCTTCGATCCGCACCCCGTCGCAGATGAAGGTGTGGCTCTGGATCTTGCAGGCCGCGCCGATCACGGCGCCGCGCTGAATCTCGACGAAGGTTCCGATCCGGGTCCCCGACCCGATGGAGCACCCGTAGAGGTTGCTGAAGGAGTAGATGGAGACGCCTTCGCCCACGGTGACGTCGTCGAGCAGACGGTAGGGAGCGTCGTTCGCTGGGGTCGTCGATCCAGGCTCGGCCATCGTCTCGTCAACGCCCTCGGGGCGCGCAAGCTTTCGGCCTCCTCTTCCGTTTGTGATCCGTGGCCGTCCTGATCGAACCCACCGAGAAGACCCGCTCTTCTTCGGACCAGCTGTGCGTGGCTCTCGGCGCCGAGTCGGCGCCGGTCCGCCGTCGCCTCGCGAAAGCGCTGGAGCGCCCCGGGCATGGCGCCTCGCTGCTCTTCGTCGGCGGAGTCGAAGAGCTGGTCGAGCTCGGCGTCGAGACGCCGGCGATCGCCCTGCTGGTCTGCGATCTCGACAGCCCGGCGGAGATGGCGACCCTGCGCCGGGTGCGGCGGGAGGTCCAGGGGGTAGCGATCATCGCGATCTCGCCGACCTCCACCGGCACCGGCGTCCGCCGCGGCCTTGACGCCGGCGCCGACGCCATCGTCTTCGAGCCCTTGATCGAGTCGACGCTGGCGGTCACCGTCAGCGCCGTCGGCTCCGGTCAATCGGTGGTTCCGCGCGAGCTGCGAGCCACTGTCCAGAGACCGGCCCTCTCCTACCGGGAGCGGCAGGTACTCACCTATGTCACCGAGGGACTGACCAACGCACAGATCGCAGAGGAGTTGTTCCTCTCCGAAAGCACTGTGAAGAGTCACCTCTCGTCTGCCTTCGCAAAGTTTGGTGTGAGCTCGCGGCGTGAGGCCGCGACGCTCTTCCTCGAGTTGAACGGGAGTCAACGATGAGTGTTGCTGTAGGAGCAGGGACCGCGCTACCGCTGGCGGCGACGGACGGTAAGCGGGTGCCCTTCATCCGCCTCGACAGCGCCCACCCGGAGCTGTTCGCCGAGCTGATGGAGACGGTCGAGCGGATCGCCAGCGAGTCCGCCTTTACCCTCGGACCCGAACTCGAACGCTTCGAGGACGCCTTCGCCGAGTTCTGCGGCACCGAGTACGCGCTCGGCGTCTCCTCGGGAACGGCGGCGCTGGAGCTGGCGCTTCGCGGCCTCGGGATCGGCCCCGGCGACGAGGTGATCGTCCCCACCTACAGTTTCATCGCCACCGCCGAGGCGGTCAGCACCGTCGGCGCCACCCCGGTGATCGTCGACGTTGATGAGGACACCGCTCTGATCACCGCCGAGATCGTTGCCGCGGCACTGACGCCGCGGACCCGCTGCGTGATCCCGGTCCACCTCTTCGGCCGCACGGTCGAGATGGACCCGCTGCTCGAGCTCTGCCGCGCCCGCGGCATCGCCGTCGTCGAGGACGCCTGCCAGGCGCACGGCGCCCTCTACCGCGGCCGCCCGGTCGGCTCGCTCGGCGACGCCGGCTGCTTCAGCTTCTACCCGACCAAGAACCTCGGTGGCTGGGGCGACGGCGGCGCCTTCGTCTCCAACGACCCCGAGCTGAGTAACCGGATCCGCTTGCTGCGATCGCACGGCGAGGGCACCCGCCACCACCACGAGATCGCCACCGGTACCCACCGTCTCGACACCCTCCAGGCGGCGATCCTGAACGTCAAGCTCCCGCACCTGTACGAGTGGAACCAGCGGCGCCGCGACGCCGCGGCGATGCTGAGCGAGGCGCTGGCCGACACCAACATCGGCCTGCCGACCCCGGTCTCGGCCGACGGCGACTGCGTCTTTCACCTCTACGTCGTCCGCAGCCGCCACCGCGACGCCCTGCGGGATCACCTCGACGCCTGCGGCATCGCCAGCGCCATCCACTACCCGACCCCGATCCACCGCCAGCCCGCCTATGGCGAGCTCGGGCTCGGCCCGGGAAGCCTGCCGATGGCCGAGCGCCTCGCCGGCGAAAACTGCTCGCTGCCGATCTTCCCGGCGATCGAGGACTGGCAGATCGAGGAGATCGTCGCGGCGGTGAGGAGCTTTGAAGTCCCGGCAGATAACTGAGCTCCCCGCGCCGACCAAGCGCCGTGGCGGGCTGCGGGTCTGCATGGTCCACTACTCGGACTTCGTCGTCGATTCGCGGATCCAACGCCAGGCACGGGCGCTGGCCGAACGCGGCGACCGGGTCGACTGCGTCTGCCTCAACGCCGATGAGGAGATCCCCGTCGGACCCGGCCAGATCAACCTCCACCAGGCGGCGGCGACGAAGCCGCGCGGCGGTGCCCGCGCCTATCTCAGCGGCAACGCCCGCTTCCTCGCGGGGGCGGCGAGGAAGGTCAGCGCCCTCGACCGGCGCGAGCCCTTCGACCTGATCGAGATCCACAACATGCCTGACGCCCTCGTCTTCGCCGCCTGGCGGCCGAAGCTGCGGGGGACGCCGATCGTGCTCAACTTCCACGACACCTTCCCGGAGCTCTTCGCGACCCTCTTTGAGCGCTCGCCGCGGCACCCGCTGGTGCGCCTGATCCGCGCCGAGGAGAAGGTCAGCGCTGCGCTCGCCGACGGACACGTCTTCGTCACCCCGGAGGCCCGCGACCTGCTCGCCGAGCGCGGCATCGCCGCATCCCGCACCCAGGTGGTCATGAACACCCCCGACGAGCGGGTCTTCGGCGAGCGCCGCCCGCCCTGCGCCCCTCCGAGCGAGGGGGAGCTGCGGGTGATCTACCACGGCGGTCTCGCCGATCGCTTCGGCGTCGAGACGCTGGTGCAGGCGGTGGGGATGCTGCGGCAAGGCGGGGTCGATGTGAGCCTCGACGTCCTCGGCTCCGACGCGGAGGCGGCGGCGCAGCTCGCCGCGGTCGCAGCCGAGGTCACTCCGGAGGGGGTGCGGGTGGCGCCGCAGCCGACCCCGGTCGAGGAGATCCCGCGGCGGCTCGAAGAAGCCCACCTCGGCGTCGTCCCCACCCACCGCGACGACTTCACCGAGCTGCTGCTGCCGGTAAAGCTGCTCGAGTACGTCCACATGGGCCTGCCGGTGGTCGCCTCTCGGCTACCAGTGATCGAGCGCTACTTCGGCGACGACGTCCTGCTCGCCGAACCCGGCGACGCGGCTTCCTTCGCCGCCGCAATCGAAGGCGTCCGCGGCGCGCCCGCCAGCGCCCTCGCCCGGGCGGAAGGAGCCGCCGAGCGGCTGGAGCGGATCGAGTGGCGGCGCCAGCGCGAGGGCTACCTCGACCTGGTCGACGGCCTGGTCGAGCACGCGAGGGCCTGAGGTGCAGCGCGTCCTCCTCGTCACGCCGGCCCGCGACGAGGCCGCCCACCTGGAGCGGACGATCCGCGCGGTCGCCGCCCAGAGCCGCCCGCCCGACCTCTGGCTGATCGTCGACGACGGCTCCACCGACGCGACCCCGGCGCTCCTGCGGCGCCTCTCCGAGGAGGTTCCCTTCCTGGAGGTCCGCCAGGCACCGCCGCGGCAGCCCAGGCGAGGTGAGGACGGGCTTGCCCTGGCGGCGGAGGCCGTCGCCTTCAACGCCGCCCTGCAGAGTGTCGACCTCGTCGGCTTCACCCACGTCGGCAAGCTCGACGCCGACGTCGAGCTCCCCCCGCGCTACCTGGAGCAGCTGCTCGTGCGCTTCGCCGAGGAGCCGCGCCTGGGGATCGCCGGCGGCACCCTGCTGGAGCCGGAGGACGGCGGCTGGCGCCCGACCAAGGTCCCCGCCAACCACGTCCGCGGGGCGCTGAAGCTGTACAGCCGCGAGTGCTTCGCGGCGATCGGCGGCGTCCAGGAGCGCCTCGGCTGGGACACGATCGACGAGACCTACGCCCGCTTGCGGGGCTTCGAGACCCGCTCGCTGCCCGAGCTGCAGGCACGCCACCACCGGCCGGTTGCCACCCGCGGCGGCACCCTGCGCGGCCGCGCCCGCCACGGCCAGTGCGCCTACATCCTCCGCTACGGCTTCTGGTGGGTGGCACTGCGCTCGCTCAAGGTCGCCTGCCAGCGTCCGCGCGGCCTCTCCGGGGTCGCCTTCCTCTACGGCTACCTGCGGGCTGCCCTGCTCCGGCAGGGCCGGGTCGACGATGAGCAGTACCGCCGTTTCGTCGCCCGCGAGCTGCGCGGCAGGGTGCGAAACGCGGCCAACCTGAAGGGCCGAATCGAGATTCGTTCCGAGACCGCGAAAGTTCGTACGTTTTTCGTGCGTTCCTAGTCCGATGGCCTTCGTCGAAATCGCCAGAGAGCTCTGGCAACGCAAGCTGTTGGTCGGACTGGTCTTCGCGCTGGCCCTGCTCGCCGGCACCTACGCCTCCTACCAAATCAGCCTCAACCCGCCCGGCGTCCACAGCCGCCAGCTCTCGGTCTCGGCGGCCTCGAGCCAGATCCTGATCGACTCGCCGCAGTCGACCCTGGTCACCGGCGCCGAAGCCGGGACCCTCGACGCCCTGGCGACGCGGGCGAAAATCTACGGCCAGTACCTGAGCAGCCTCGCGGCCCGCGCGGAGATCGCCGAAAAGGTCGGGGTCCCGGCGCAGACGATCTCGACCAGCGGCCCCTTCAGCCCGCAGACCGGGCAGCAGGGCTACGCCTCCCAGCCCTCGAACGAACGGGCCGAAGAACTGCTCCAGGAAGGGGCGCAGAATCGCCTCGTCTTCACTGCCCAGGAAGGCGTGCCGATCCTCACCGTCTCGGCGCAGGCGCCGACCTCTGAGCGCGCCGTCGCCCTGGCGAGCGCCTCCTTCGCGACCCTGAAGGACTACGTACGTCAGCTGCGCACCGACGGCACGCCGGTCCGCAACGGCGTGATCGTGCGCCAGCTCGGGGCGCCCGAGGGCGGCACCCTCGGCGGCTCCAACAACATCATCTTGAGCATCCTCGCCTTCCTCCTCGTCTTCGGGCTCGGCTGCGCGGCGATCCTCGTAGTCCCCAGCTTCGTCGCTCGCTGGCGCGCCCTCAACCGCCTCGACCAGCGCCAGACGGCGCCCGGGCCGACCCCGGTCAAGCCGGTCCAGGATCCGGACGAGGGCTTCGAGCCGCGGCTGGCGCAGGACGAGCGCGAAGCACAGCACGCCACGACGCCTCTGCGCTGATGGAGGCGACGACTGGGTCCCGCCCGCTGATCGGGCAGCCCGCGAGCGTGGCGCGGCGGCGGTCCCCGCACGAGCTGCTGCACCCGGCGAGCCGGACCGCCGATTGGCCGCGGACGTCACGGCTCCTCCCCTGGGCCCTCTTCTCGTTCCTGGCGATGCTGTGGCTGGTCCCCTTCGACAGCATCAAGCTGCCGGTCGGTGGCCCGATCGACGCGACGCTCGACCGGCCGATGCTGCTGCTGCTCGTCGGCCTCTGGCTGCTCAGCATCCGCGCCGTGCGCAGCGGCTGGCCGCTGCGGCTGAGCCCGGTCCACTGGGCCTTCGCGATCTTCACCGCGATCGCCGCGATCAGCATCCTCGTGCGCGGGGAATCGCTGGTCCGGCTCGGCGAGATGGACCTGGCGACCAAGCAGCTGGCGCTACTCGTCACCTACGGCGTCTTCTTCGCCCTCTGCGCTTCGATCATCCGGGCAGGCGAGGTGACAAAGCTGATCAAGGCGATGCTGGTACTGGCCTGCATCACCGCCTTCTCGGTGATCGTCGAGTACCGGCTCGGGATCAACCCCTTCCACGACTGGATCGGCCCGCTTTTCCCCGGCTACGTGCGCCCGCCCGAACTTGGCACGGTCGACTCGATCGGCCGGGTGCAGATCTTCGGGCCCGGCGTCCACCCCCTGGTCCCGGCGGTGATGATCTCGATGACGCTCCCCTTCGCCTTCGCCTGGCTGCTGAAAGCCGAGGAGCGCCGCGATCGGCTGATCTACGGCGCCGTGGTGGTGCTGCTGATCGGCGGCGCCGTCGCCACCCAGAAGAAGACGGCGATGGTCGGGCCGCTCGTCTGCATCCTCGTCCTTCTCGCCTACAAGCCGCGCGAGATGGTGCGGCTGGCGCCGCTCGCCGTCGTCCTTGTCGCGATGATCCACCTGACGGCGCCCGGGGCGCTCGGCGGGGTGGTCGAACAGTTCAACCCGAACTCGGTCGGCAAGGTCAACACGACCCAGGACCGGGTCAGCGACTACGAAGCCGTCGTCCCCGACGTCGTCGACCGGCCGCTGCTCGGGCGCGGCTACGGCAGCTACGACCAGAAGAAACACCGGATCCTCGACAACCTCTACCTGACCCTGGCAATCGGGGTCGGGCTACTCGGGCTGCTCGGGTACCTGGCGATCCTCGGCACCTCCTTCTTCAACGCCCACCGGGTCGCCCGCTCCGGCGATCCCGATCGTGGCCCGCCGGCGATGGCGGCGGCGGCAGCGGTCTGCGTCGCCCTGGTCAGCGGCGCCCTGCTCGACTTCCTCTCCTTTCCGCAGCTCCCCTATCTCTTTTGCTTCATCGCCGCGATCGCCTTTGTCCTTGCCCACGACCGCAGCGGGAGGCTGAGCCGATGACTCAGACGCTGACCGAGAACGGCACCGCCACCGCGGCGCCGACCACCTGCCCCGGTTGTGGTGCCGCTGCCGGAGCAGCGCCGGCGCTGCTGCGCGGGCGCGACCGACTGACCGGCGCCCCGGGCGAATTCGACGTGCTCGGCTGCCCTACCTGCGGCCTCGCCTTCACCTCGCCGCGGCTGCATCCCGAGGACTTCGCCCTCTACTACCCCCAGACCTACAGCGCCTACGAGCCGAACGTCGGCGAGCGGCCCTCGCTCGGGGAACGGCTGGGCTCGCTGCAGCGCCAGGCGATCGTCCGCTTCGGTCCCTACCGCAAGGTCTGGCAGCGGCGCCCGGGCCGGCTGCTCGACGTCGGCTGCGGCACCGGCGACCTGGCGGCGATCTTCGCCCGCCGCGGCTGGAGCGCCGCCGGCATCGAGCCCTCCGAGGAGGCCGCCCGGCATGCGCGGGCGATTGGCGTCGAGGCCGTCGCCGGCACCCTCGCCGACGCCCCCTGGGAGGACGGCTCCTTCGACGCGATCCTCTTCAACCACTCCCTCGAGCACATCCCCGAGCCCGCGGAGGCGCTCGCCGAGGCGACCCGCCTGCTGCGCCCCGGCGGCCTCCTGACCATCGCCGTGCCTAACTTCGGCAGCTGGCATCGCCGCTTCTTCGGCTCGGCCTGGTTCCAGCTCGACCTGCCGCGGCACCTCCAGCACTTCGACCGCGACTCGCTCTCGACTTTGGTTGAAGCCTCCGGCCTGCGACCGATCGAGGTCACCGCCGCGACGATGCGCCCCAGCCCCCTCGGCAGCGCCCAGTACGCGACCCTCGGCCGCCTCCGCTTCGAGGGCCGCGGCTTCCGCCTCCTTGCCTGGGCCCTGGCCCCGCTCCTCTTCCTCGGCGACCGGCTAGTCGAGGGCGACTGCCTGCACCTGGTCGCCGAACGCTGAGGCGGCCGCCGGCGCCGCGTCGGCGAGCGCCAAGCTCAGGACTTGGGACGTGCGGGTGGCCCAGGAGTTGGCTTCGATGAAGCGGAGGCGGTCAGACTCGGGGGTGCGGCCTCGGGCGAGCGCTTCGCGGACCGCGGCGGCGAAGTCGCCGCCCGCCGGGACCCGGACGACCGGGCCGTCCACGCGGCGGACCGGCTCCAGGTCGGTGGCGACGGTGGGACTGCCGGAGGCCAGGTACTCGTAGAGCTTCAGCGGGCTCATCGCTTCGGTCAGGGCGGTGCGGCGGTGCGGCACCAGGCAGGCGTCGGCGGCGTGGGCGAGGGCGGCGACTTCCTCGCGGGGCACCGGGCCGTGGAGGAAGACGTTGGGCTCGGCCAGCGCCGGGGCGAGGTGGGCGCGGTCTTCCAGCGGGCCGACGAGAGCGAGCGAGCCCTCGGGCCAAGCGCGGGCGACGGCGCGAAGCGCCTCGACGTCGAGGCGGTCGTCGAGGGTGCCAACGTAGAGGAGCCGAGGTCCGGGCAACTCGGCGAACCAGCTCGGCGCCGCAACGGGCTGCGACCAGAGGTCGGCGTCGACCCCGTTCGGAACCACCGCCGAGGGCCCCTGCGGGTCGATCCGCTCGAGGATCGCGGTGCTGACCGCGCAGACCCGACGGCCGCGCTCGCCCACCTCGCGATAGGCGGTCAGCAGGCCGTCGCGCCAGGGCTGGTAGGCGCGGTGGGCGGAGAGATCGTCGCTGGCGTAAAGGGTCACTGGTCCGGCCCACTCGAGCTCGGCGAAGCCGGCCAGCAGCGGCTGCGAGGTGACGATCGCGGGACGCTCAAGGCCGGCCTGCTCGGCCACCCGGCGTATGCGGCGGTCATAGGTGGCGTAGGCGCGGCGCAGGGCCTGGACCCCGGTCGGGTCCTGGCGGCGCAGGCGCAGCGGCTGCCAGAGCCGGGCCCGCTCGCCGTTCTCGAAGCGGGCGGGCCGCTCGATCAGGTCCTTGGCCAGCTTGACGACGGCGCTGCGGGGCCGGTCGCAGATCAGCAGCCGTTCGACCGCCGGGTCGCGGAGCAGCGCCAGCACCAGCTGATCCTGGGGAAAGCACATCCCGCGGCGCTGCGCGGCCGCCCAGGTCATGTCGTCGAAGGTGTAGATCGCGTGCCGCGCGCTCATCTCTCTTACAAACGGCCGCGCACGGGTTTCGCTTGCGCCTGAAAGTACCCGCCCTCCGAGCCGTTGGTCCTACGTGAGGCAACCCGACCCCACCGAGGCCGAGATCTCCCAGGCCGATCTGAAGCAGGCCGCGGTCAGCGGCGTGCGCTGGACGACTGCCGGCCGGATCGCGATCGAGATCATCACCTTCGCCGCCGCGGTCGCCCTCGCCCGGCTGATCCCGCCGTCGGGCTTCGGCGAAGCGGTGGTGCCGCTGATCCTCGTGCCGCTGGCGGTGATCTTCACCTTCGAGGGGTTCGGAAGCGCCCTCGTCCAGCGCAAGACGATCGAGCGCGAGCACTCCGAGGCGGCGATGCTCGCCAGCATCGTCACCGGGGCGATCTTCACCGCGGTCACCGTCCTGCTCGCCCGCCCGGTCGGGGAGCCCCTGTTCGGGGAGGGGCCGGCGCGGCTGCTGGTGATGATCTCCCCCGTCTTCCTGCTCGCCGGGATCGGCGCCGTCTCCCGCAGCCTGCTCTGGCGCCGGCTCGACTTCCGCCGCGTCAGCCTGATCGAAATGGTCTCGCTGGGGACCGGCGCCGCGGCCGCCGTCGCCCTTGCCGCGGCCTCCGGCCTCGACGCGCCGGCGATCGTCCTCGGCGCCCTCTGCGGCTCGCTGGTGACGACGGTCCTGCTGCTGATCGCGGCGCCGCCCCCGCCGCCGCTCTGGCACCACCAGGCGCTGCGCGACGTCCTCGGCTTCGGGATCCCGGCCTCCGGCGCCGGGCTCACCTACGTGGCGATCACCAACTCGACCCTGGCGGTTGCCGCGGCGCGGCTGAGCGCGGCCCAGGTCGGCATCTTCTGGCGCGCCTTCCAGCTCGGCGTCATCTACCAGGAAAAGATCAGCGGGATCATGATCCGGCTGGCCTTCCCGGTCTACTCGCGGACCAGTGACCTCGACCAGCTGCGGCGCTTCCACGAGCGCGCGACCCGGATCCACGCCGCCGTCCTGCTGCCGCTGCTGACCCTGCTCGCCGTCACCGCGCCGGAGCTCGTCCCCTGGCTCTTCGGCGAGCGCTGGGCGCCCGCTGCGGGCCCGGTCCAGATCCTCTGCGTCGCCGGGATGATCGCCGCGATCCTCACCGGCTACCCGCAGATCATGCTCGCCGCCGGCAAGCCGCGGGCCCTCTTCGTCTTCAACATCGTCCTCCTCAGCCTCTACGTGGCGGTCGCCTGGGTCGCCGCCCCGCACGGCACCACCGCGCTTGCCTTCGGGGTGGTCGGCGTTCACGTCTTCCTCCTGCTCGCGGTCTACGGCGTCCTCTTCCGCCGTGTCCTCGCGATCCCGACCCGCCGCCTCGTCACCGACCTTTTGCCGGCCGTCGCCTGCAGCCTGCTGCTGCTCGCGGTCGCGCTCCCCACCGCCGGGTTGATGCGCGGGACCGGCGCCCCGGTCCCCCTCTTCCTGCTCGCGGTGGGCGCCCTCGGCGGCGCCGTCTACCTCACCGCCCTGCGCAGTCTCTTCCCCGAACTTTGGAACGACCTCGCGCAGTTGACGCGACGCGTTCTGCCGCTTCCAACCAATGCGATCGGCGTGCCCCGGGTGCGCCGCACGGCCGAGCGGGCCGTAGGAGGAACTTGAGTCGATGACCCCCAGCTATGGCCGTATTTGGAACTTTCGACCCGCCTTGCGCTGGGAGAATTGGACTGTGCGTCAAGCCTTTCTCTGCGCCTTCGGCCTGCTCCTCCTCGCCGTGGTCTCGATCTCACCGTCGACCGCGAGCGCGGTGACCTGCCCGAACGCGAACCCGGTCGTCAACGAGAACCAGTGCAAGACCGGCACCTCGAGCTGGGAAGTAAGCGATTACAGCCTGAACCTGGGCGGGTTCACGACCCAGTCGAGCGTCAACCTCGGCGAAAGCGTGACCCTGAAGATCGGCCGCAACGGCCCGGTCTCCCCCACCCGCACGGTCAGCATCGCGGTCTACCGGATGGGCTACTACGGCGGCCTCGGCGGCCGCTTGGTGAACAGCGCATCCAACGTCGCGATTAACAACGAATTCGGCTGCAAAGCGATGAACGAATCGACCGGCCTGGTCGACTGCAGCAACTGGGCGGCGACCTACACGATCCCGGGCAGCGCCCTCCCCGCCTCGGGCATCTACCTGGCGAAGCTGACCGCCTCGACCGGCGACCAGACGCAGGTCGTCTTCACCGTCCGTGACGACAAACGCGCCCCGGCCTCAAAGGTCCTCTACGTCCTCCCCGACGCCACCTATCAGGCGTACAACACCTTCGGCGGCAAGTCCCTCTACTGGGGCTACGAAGGCGGCAACACCGCCTCCGGCACCGACCGCGCGGTCAAGGTCTCCTTCAACCGCCCCTACGCCCAGGCGGGGGCGCTGCAGAACTGGTTCCTCGGACCGGACTTCGAACTGCTCTCCTGGATGGAGAGGCAGGGCTACGACATCTCCTACACCGACGACGTCGCCGTCCACAACGAACCGGCGGCCTTGCGCCAGCACGACATCGTCGTCGTCTCCGGGCACTCCGAGTACTGGTCGCTGCCGCAGTTCGACGGCTTCCTCGCCGCCCGCAACGCCGGCGTCAACATCGCCTCCTTCAGCGGCAACACCGCCTACTGGAAGGTCCGCTACGAGGACGGCAACCGCACCCTCGTCTGTTACAAGACCGTCCAGGGCAGCGGCACCGAAGGCAACGGCACCGTCAGCGACAACGACTGGGGACCCGACGGCATCAAAGGCACCGCCGACGACGCCCTCGGCCTCGACGGCAAAGCCGGCACCGCCGACGACAACCCGCAGAACTCGACCACGACCTTCCGCGACAACGGCGCGCCCCCCGGCGACCCGGCGGCGCCGGCCGGAGGCCGGGTCGGTCCCGACATGCCGGAGAACCAGCTGTTCGGCGTCATGTACGTCGGCGACAACGACTCCCACAACTTCCCGCTGACGGTCCCGGCCGCCAACGCAAGCGACGAATACGCCGGCGACCGCGCCTGGCGCAACACCGGCATCTCGCAGAACACCTCGACCAGCATCGACTCGAGCCTGGTCGGCTGGGAGTGGGACGCGATCCCGACCCAGGCCCAGTACACCTCGCGGGAGCCGAGCGGCGTAGTCAAGCTGACCTCGACCAACGTCCAGACCGTTGCCAACAACTCCTGGCTGCAGGACGAGGGCCGGCTGCGCAACACGACGCCGCCCCCCGGCCAGCCCGGCACCGTTAGCGCGGTCAAGTACAACGCCGCCAGCGGCGCCGAGGTCTTCGCCAGCGGCACGATGTACTGGGCCCGCGGGCTTGGCACCGAAGCCGACGACCGGATCGAACAGGCGACCTACAACATCCTCTCCGAAATGGGGACCCAGCCGGAAACCCCGGAAGGCATCGCGCTCGATCCTGGCGGCTCCAACCGCGCTCCCAACGGCAGCTTCACGGCGGCGCCGAACCCGACCAAAACCAACACCCAGGTCAGCTTCGACGCCTCTGGCTCGACCGACCCCGACGGCACCGTCGTCAAATACGAATGGGATCTCGACGGCGACGGCAGCTTCGAGACCAACTCGGGCAGCAACCCGAAAGTCACCCACAGCTACGCCAGCGAGGGCGAAGTGAACGTGCGCCTGCGGGTGACCGACAACGGCGGCGCCACCGATCTCGCGGTGGTGACGCTGACGGTGATCAACAACCAGCCGCCGAGCGCCGCCCTGACCGCGACCCCGAGCACCCCGCTCGCCGGCGAAACCGTCTCCTTCAGCGCCGCGGGCTCGAAAGACCTAGACGGCACGATCGCCAAATACGAATGGGACCTCGACGGCAACGGGACCTATGAGACCAGCACCGGCACGACGCCGACGACGACCCACGTCTACAGCGCCGCCGGCGAAGTCCAGGCCGGCCTGCGGGTGACCGACAACGGCGGCAAGACCGCGACGACGACCACCACCGTCAGCGTCCTTCCCAACGGCGTCAGCAACTACAGCCCGACGGTCCTCAGCACCCCCGGCCTCGCCCACTACTGGCGGATGAACGAGACCTCTGGCACCGGCTTCGCCGACCGCGTCGGCACCAGCACCGCCGTGACCAGCGGCGAACCGACCCTGGGCGTCCCCGGCGGGATCCCCAACGACAGCGATAAGGCGGCCCGCTTCGACGGCGTCAACGACGCCGCCTCGGCGGCGGTCAACCTCTCCTCGACCCACGCGGTAACGGTCGAGTTCTGGCTGAAATGGAACGCCTACTCCAACGACGACCGCCTGGCGATGGAGCTGACGAAAAACTTCAACGAAGAAGCCGGCGGCCTTCTGGTCGACCCGAACGCGCCGCAGAACGGCGGCACCTTCGGCGTCGGGATCGGTCTCGGCACCTCGCGCAACAACGTCTTCTTCGCCCGGCCGACGGCCGGTGCCTGGCACCACTACGCCTTCGTGCTCGACACCGCGGCTCCGGCGGCGCAGCAGATCACCCCTTACGTCGACGGCAAACCGGTCACCTACACCAAGCTCGACAGCGGCACCGGTGCCGGCAACTTCGCCAACTCGAACCTCTATTTCATGTCGCGGGCCGCATCCGGCCTGTTCGGCGCTGGGGACCTCGACGAGGTGGCGGTCTACGACCGCGCCCTCGACGCCGGAACGATCGACGAACACTTCAACAGCGAAACCGCCAACAAACGGCCGAAACCGAGCTTCACGGCGCCGTTGACGGCAAAAGTCGGGGAAACGGTTAACTACAACGCCTCCGCGTCCACCGACCCCGACGGCACGATCGCCAAATACGAGTGGGACCTCGACGGCAACGGCAGCTTCGAGACCAACACCGGCACCACGCCTGCGGCGAGCAAGGTCTACACCGCCGGCGGCAGCGTCGTCGTCGGCCTGCGGGTAACCGACAACGGCGGCGCCACCGCAACCGTCACCCGGACCGTCACGGTCGAAGGCGAAAACCCGCCCGAAGAAGAAGTCTTCAGCAACTACAGCCCGACCGTCCTCGACACCCCGGGCCTCGCTCACTACTGGCGCCTGGACGAGACCTCCGGCACCAGCTTCGCCGACAGCGTCGGCACCAGCACCGCGACCGCCAGCGGCGGCCCGACCCTGGGCGTCGCCGGCGGCGTCCCCCACGACAGCGATAAGGCCGCTCGCTTCGACGGCGTCGACGACGCCGCCAGCGCCCCCGTCAACCTCTCCGGCAAAGGGGCGGTGACGGTCGAGTTCTGGCTGAAGTGGAACGCCTACGCCAACGACGACCGTCTGGCGATGGAGTTGACCAACAACTTCAACGAAGTCCCCGGCGGCTTCCTCGTCGACCCGAACTCACCGCAGCTCGGCGGCACCTTCGGTGTCGGGATCGGCAGCGGCGCCTCCCGCAACAACGTCTTCTTCACCCGGCCCTCGGCCGGAGCCTGGCACCACTACGTCTTCGTCCTCGACACGACGGCGCCGGCGGCCGAAGAGATCACCCCGTACGTCGACGGCTCGCCCGTCGCCTACACCAAGGCCGACAGCGGCAGCGGCGCACCGACGTTCGCCAACGCCAACCTCTACTTCATGTCGCGAGCCGCATCCGGCCTGTTCGGAGCCGGCGACCTCGACGAGGTGGCGCTGTACGAACGCGCACTCAGCGCCGCGACGGTCGCCGAACACTTCAACAGCGAAGTCGCCAACAAACGGCCGACGGCGACCTTCCAGGCCCCTGGCTCGGCGAAAGTCGGCGAAACCGTCACCTTCGACGCCTCCGGCTCCAAAGATGCCGACGGCACGATCGCCAAATACGAATGGGACCTCGACGGCAACGGTAGCTATGAGACCAGCACCGGGACGACGGCCTCCGCGAGCAAGGCGTACGCGAGCCCCGGCGCGGTCAACGTGCACCTGCGGGTGACCGACGACAAAGGCGGGACCGGGACCGCGGTGCGGACCCTGACCGTCGAAGGCGAAGGCGGCTCCGAGGAAGAAACTGCGCAACCGAGCTACGCGGAAGGGCAGCTGAAAACCGCTGGCCTCAAGGACTACTGGCGGATGGGTGAGGCAGTTGGACCCGCCCTGCTCGACAGCGCCGGGTCCAACACGGCAACCGCCACCGGCGAACCCGGCTTCGGCGTCGGCGGCGCCCTCGCCGGCGATCCCGACACCGCCGTCCACTTCGACGGCGTCAACGACGCCGCCACCGCTCCCGTCCAGCTCGGCTCCGCGACCGCGGTGACGGTCGAGTTCTGGCTGAAGTGGGCCGCCTGGAAAAACGAAGACGAACTGGCGATGGAGCTGACCGAAAACTTCAACAGCGTGCCCGGCGGCTTCCTCATCGATCCGAACAGCAGCTACGGCAGCTTCGCGGTCGGGATCGGGATCGGCTCCTCCCGCAACGTCTCGATCTTCGCCCGGCCGACGGCCGGCGCCTGGCACCACTACGCCTTCGTGCTCGACACGACGGCGCCGGCCTCCGAACAGGTCATCCCCTACGTCGACGGCCAACCGGTCGCCTACACGAAGGTCGAGAGCGGCACCGGCGCGCCGCCGTTCGCCGATTCCACCCTCTCCTTCATGTCCCGTGCCGGCAGCAGCCTGCTCGGTACCGGCGACCTCGACGAGGTGGCGCTCTACGGCCGAGCGCTGAGCGCGACGGAAATCTCCAAACAGTTCTCTTACTCGGTGCCGAACTTGGCGCCGGAAGCCTCCTTCACCGCGTCGCCCAACCCGGCCACCACCGGGGCAGCGGTGACCTTCAACGCCGCCGGCTCCAAAGACCCGGACGGCACGATCGTCAAATACGAATGGGACCTCGACGGCAACGGCAGCTATGAGACCAGCACCGGATCGGCAGCGACGGCCAGCCACATCTACGCCACTGCCGGCGATCGCCAGGTCGGCCTCAAGGTGACCGACAACAAGGGCGCGACCGCGAAAACGACGAAGACGGTGACGATCCAGAACAGCCCGCCGAGCGCCTCCTTCACCGCGACCCCTGAAGCGGCGCCGACGGGGAGCACGGTGAGCCTCGACGCCTCCGCCTCGAAAGACACCGACGGCTCGATCGTCAAATACGAATGGGACCTCGACGGCAACGGCAGCTACGAGACCAGCACTGGGACGACGGCGACGACGACCACCTCCTACGCGACGGCCGGCGCCCGCACCGTCGGCCTGCGGGTGACCGACGACAACGGTGCGACTGGCACGACGACGCGGACCGTGACCGCCCAGAACCGCGCCCCGTCCGCCTCCTTCACGATCTCGCCGAACCCGGTTCTGAGCGGCACCCCCGTGACCTTCGACGCCAGCGCCTCCAGCGATCCTGACGGCACGATCGCCGAATACCGATTTGACATGGACGGAAACGGAACCTATGAGATCCCCAACGGGACCAAACCGACGATCAGCGCCTCCTATGCGAAACCCGGGACTCGCACGGTCGGGGTGAGCGTTACCGACAACAAAGGGGCCACGGCAACGGCCACCCGCACGCTGGTGATCGAAAACAGGCCCCCAGCCGCCTCGTTTACGGTCTCGCCCAACCCGGTTCCGACCGGCACCGCCGCCACCTTCAACGCCTCCGCGTCCAAAGATCCCGACGGCACGATCGCCAAATACGAGTGGGACCTCGACGGCAACGGGACCTATGAGACGAATACCGGGACGACTGCTTCCACGACCCGCTCCTACGCGACCGTCGGAACCGTCACCGTCGGCCTCCGCATTACCGATGACAGCGGCGCCACGGCGACCGCCACTCAAACCCTGACGGTCAGCAACCGGGCGCCGACGGCCTCGTTCACCACCACGCCGAACCCGGCCAAAGCCGGCGAAAACGTCAGCCTCAACGGCTCCGGCTCAAGCGACCCCGACGGCACCATCGCCAAATACGAATGGGACCTCGACGGCAACGGCAGCTACGAGACCAGCACCGGGACGACGGCGACGACCACCCGCACCTTCACGCCCGCGGGTGAAAAGACGATCGGCCTCCGCGTCACCGATAACAACGGCGCCACGGCGACCACCACCCGCGTTCTCACCGTCCGCGGTCCGTACGAGACGGCGATACGGGCGACCTCCGGGCTGATCGACTACTGGCGCCTCGGGGAGACCTCCGGCACCAACCTCATCGACGCGATCGGCGGCCGCACCGCAACGGCCCGCAATGGAGTCACCCTCGGATCGGCCGGAAACCTGACCCAAGACCCGAACCCGGCCGCCAGCTTCGACGGCGTCAACGACAACGCCGCCGCCGCGATCAACCTCTCCGGCACCTCGAAAGTGACGATCGAGTTCTGGATGAAATGGACCTCGTTCGCCAACAACGACGATCTGGCCTTGGAGTTCACCGCCAACAACACGATCAACAACGGCGCCTTCGTGATCAACCCGAACTCGACCACCTCGAGCAGCCGCTTCGAAGTCGCGCTCGGCCGCAACGGCTCCCGCAACAACGTCTACTTCACGCGCCCCTCGGCCGGGGTCTGGCACCACTACGCCTTCGTACTCAACACGGCGGCGACCGCCTCGCAGCAGATCATCCCCTACGTCGACGGCCAGCCAGTCGCCTACGTCAAGGGATCGAGCGGCACCGGCGCCGGCAACTTCGCCAACTCGACGCTCAACTTCATGTCTCGCAACGGCAGCTCGCTGTTCGGCGCAGGCGTCCTCGACGAGGTCGCGATCTACAACCAGGCCCTGACCGCGACTCAGATCTCCCAGCACTTCGCTGCCAGATAGAGGGATGTTGTCCTGAGGCTGCTGGCCCCCCTCCTGCTCGCGAGCATCAGCCTCGCTGGCAGCGGGGGCCACGTAGCCGTGGGGCCAGCCCACGTCGCCGGCGTCGACACCCTGATCGGCTCCTCCGGGGGCGTCGACTGGGCGCCCGCCGAAGTCCACTTCGGGCCCTAACGCGGGCGCATCGTCTCCCGCACGCCTGGGGGAGTACCGGGTTTTTGCGGGCTGGCCACGGGTACTAGTACACACGTTGGCAGATGGATGAGGTAGTCCGCAGGGTACGGTCGCGTGCCGATCCATCTGCCCATGCCAAAGGAGCAGATGGTGCCCTCTACCAGTCGCAAGGTGCGTCAGCACCCGGCCCGCTTCGTGCTGGCCGCAATCCTCGCCTTCGCCCTTCTCGGGACGATGGCCTCGATCGCCGCGGGACGCGGCCCTTTCGGACTGCTCGACCGCTCGCAGGCGGCACACGCAAGGCACAGCGGCGCGCGCATCGCAATCGAGGACGCCACCGCGCTCACCACCACCCGCCGGCACGGCGGGCCAAGCGCGGGTGAAGAAACTACGGGCGGCGCGACTGAAACCACCGTCTCGACCAGCAAGACCCGTCCCTCCAGCGGCGATAAGACGCCGCCGGAAACGGCCCTCACCAGCGAGCCCGCGGCGGCGACGACCGCGACCAGCGCCAGCTTCTCCTTCGTCTCCAACGAGTCGAACTCGACCTTCAGCTGTAAGGTCGACAGCGGCCGCTGGGGACGCTGCAAAGCCCCGCGCGCCTACAGCGGCCTCGCCCTCGGTTCGCACTCCTTCGCCGTCCGCGCGATCGACAGCGCCGGCAACATCGACCCGACCCCGGCGACCTGGAGCTGGAAAGTGGAAGCCGAAGCACCGCCGGTCGAAACCCCCCCGGTAGAAGAAGAAGCGCCGCCGGTCGAAGAAACGCCCCCTCCGCCAGTCGAAGAAACGCCCCCGCCCGACACCACCCCGCCCGACACGACGATCTCCAGCGGCCCGAGCGGCACCACCACCGCGATCACCGCCGCCTTCGGCTTCACCTCGACCGAGGCCGGCTCGAGCTTCGAATGCAAGCTGGACGCCGGCAGCTGGGCAGGGTGCAGCTCGCCCAAGTCCCTCTCCGCGCTGACCGTGAGCGCGCACACCTTCTCGGTCCGCGCCAAGGACGCGGCCGGCAACGTCGACCCGACGCCCGCCAGCCGCAGCTGGACCGTCGAAGCCGAACCCCAGCCGGAACCCGAACCCGAACCCGGCCCCTCCCCCAGCCCGGAAGAAAAGTGCACCACCACCGTCTCCAGCGTCTCCGCTGCGCAGTCGAGCGTCGCCTCCGCCTCCCCCGGGGCGATCGTCTGCCTCGCCGACGGCAGCTACGGCAAGGTCTCGCTGGAAGCGACGAAGGCAAAGCCGGGAGTAACCCTGCGCGCCGCCCATCCGGGTGCGGCGACGATCGCCGGCGCCTCGATGCAGGGTGAAAACCTGACTCTTTCCCGCTTCATCGTCACCCAAGGCGTGACGATCCAGCCCGGCGCCGACGGGATGACCGTCTTCCACAACCGCATTACTGGCGGCGGCGAGGGAGTTGACGGCTGTCCCTCCTCGACCACCACCTGCAACGACATGAAGATCATCGGCAACCAGCTGATCGGCCCCTTCGGCGAAGATGGGATTCACCTCAACCGCTACCACGACGGTGACGGCGACGGGGTCGGGGTTCTGATTGAAGGCAACGAGATCTCACAGGTGCGCGAGAACGGCAGCCACTCCGACTGCCTGCAGACCGTGTGGGTCGGCGACCACATCGTCTTCCGCCGCAACTACCTGCACAACAACCGCTGCCAAGGCTTCTTCATCAAGGACCAGGCGAGCCTCGGCGGCGTCTCCGGCCCGATTCACGGGGTCACCGTCGAAGACAACCTCTTCCTCCGCAACCACGAACCGTGCGGGGCGCCGCTGACCAGCTGCGGCCAGCCGATGTACTTCCAGGTCTTCGGGCCCTACGACGGCTTCACGATGAAGCGCAACACGATCTGGGGCGACGGCGCCGACTCGATCGCCACCTTCCGCGAAGGCACCGGCGCCGACACCAAGATCGCCAACAACGTCATCTACCGCCTCTGGACGGACACCAACATGAGCGGGGTCAGCCTGACCGAAAACACCCTCTGCCAGCGCGAAGGCAGCTGGCCCACGTCGCGCCCCGGCGAGACGATGAGCTGCAGCCCCTCCTTCGTCAACCCGAGCGCCGACGACTACCGCATCAGCGGCAGCAACCGCGGCGTCGACTGGGCCCCCGCGGAAGTTCAGTACGGTCCCTGAGCGTTGATCAGGGTGTGAGAAGGGCCCTCTCCTCCCGTCGCTCCACAGCTCTCTTCGCCTTGGCACTGGGCGCGGCCGTCGTCGCGCTGGTCCTCCTCCATGGCAACGGGGACCAGGGGGACACGGCCGCGGCCTCCCACAGTCCCAGTAAGCACGGCGGGCACTCAATCTGCACGCGCACGTTCAGCGGCATCAGTGGGCTTCCCTCGCAGCTCTTCGAAGCCGCGCCGGGAGCGGTGATCTGCCTGCGCAACGGCAGCTACGGCGAGCTGAAGCTCGCCTACAGAGGCTCCGGCCCCAACGTGACCGTCCGCGCCGCCCATCCCGGCAAGGCGACGATCGACGGCGCCATCCTCCGCGGTTCCCACCTCGCACTCGCCGACTTCAATGTTCATGGTCAGGTAACGGTCGAGCCCGGTGCGCGGAAGATCTCCATCCTCCACAACCGCATCTCCGGCGGCTACTTCGGGGCCGAAGCGGGGCCGACCACCACCACTTACGTCACCGACACGACGATCGCCGGCAACAAGTTCGTCGGCCCCTTCGGCGAGGACGCGATCCGACTCAACCGCTACCACGACAGCGGCGACCCTGACCCATACGGGGTGCTGATCGAAGGTAATGAGATCACCGGCGTGCGGGAGAACGGCAACCACTCGGACTGCCTGCAGTCCGTCTGGGGCGGCGACGGGCTCTACTTCCGCCGCAACTACCTGCACGACAACCGCTGCCAGGGCTTCTTCGTCAACGACCAGCCGGCGCCGGTGCGCCGCGTCGTCGTCGCCGACAACCTGATGCTGCGGAACGCCGCCCCCTGCGATCCGCCGCAGAGCGGCTGCGGACCGCCCTCGATCGTCCAGCTCTTCGGCCCGATCGCCGGCCTGCGGATCACCGGCAACACGGTCTGGACGAAAGAGAACGACTCACCGCTCGCCCTCCGCGAGGGGCCCTACGGCAAGATCGCGATCAGCGGCAACATGATCTACCGCGTCTGGAGCGACTGGGCCGGGCCGTGGGCGCCGTTCAGCGAGAGCGAAGACACCGTCTGCCGCTGGGAAGGGACCCTGCCGCGCCTCAGCAAGAGCTCGCGGCGCAGCTGCTCGCCACCCTTCGCCGACCCCGCCCACGACGATTACCGTCTGGCAAGTGGAAGCGGCGTCGACTGGGCGCCCGGCGGCCAGCAGTACGGCCCCTGAAATCGCGCAACAAGTAATGGGGCATTCCAGTCGTTGGTGGGGTATGAGCACGACCGCGGTCGCGACCACCACTCCAGGCGTCAGCGCCACGCCCGTCGCCCACCGGGAGGACATGCGAGAGAAGCACGCCCACGCCGGCATCGCGATGGCGGTGGCGACCCTGGCGATGGGAGCCGCCTCGGGGATCCAGGCGCTCCTCTACCTCAGCTCCTTCGGCGCCGGCGCCCGCACCGACGGCTTCTTCGTTGCCTTTGCGCTCTACACGAGCTTCGGGGTCTTCAGCCAGAGCATCAGGGTCACCTCGGCGCCGATGCTGGTTGGCGAGCGCCCGCGACTGACGCAACGCGAGTTCGCGCTCGCCCTGGTGGCGATCGCAATCCCGGTCGGGATCGCGACGATCCCGCTGGCCGGGCCGCTGGCGGGCCTGCTGGCTCCGGGGGTCGCCCCGGTCGGCCGCGCGGTCGCCGAATCGGCGCTGCCGATCCTCGGCGTGGCGATGATCCTCCAGCTCTGGGCCGCTGGCGGCGCCACGGTCCTTGCCGTCCGCGACCGCTTCGACCGCATCGCCTTCGCCTACATCGCCGGCGCCGGCGCCGGCCTCCTCGTCTACCTCGTGGTCTCCGGGCCGGCGGGCGAGCTCTCGCTCGGCTGGTCGATGCTGGCGATGGCGGTCGTCACCAGCGCGATGATGCTCGACGGCGTCCGCGCCAGCCGTAACCCTGCCGAGGCCGCGAGCGCACCGCTGCACCCCCGCCGCCTCCTGCGCTCGGTCCTCCTGATCCTCGGCAGCACCGCGATCTACCTCGCCTTCAACGGGCTCTACGTGATCACCCTCGCCTTCGCCAGCAACTACGGCGCCGGCGGCGCCACCGTCCTCTCCTACGCCTACCTCTTCGCCAGCTACCTGGTCGCCGCCACCGGCTTCGCGCTGGGGATGTCGCGGATCGCCGACATGCGGCGCGGCGCCCTCGCCGACTGGCGGGAAGTGATCGCCGACACCGTCCCGGCCGGCTTCCGCTACTCGATGCTGATCGGTGCGCCGGCCCTGGCGGCTCTGATTGCCGGCGGCGCCGACCTGATCGGCGAAGTTCTGCCCGCCAGCTTCAACGCCGTCCAAGTGGACCACCTGAAGGTCTTCGTCGCCCTGCTCTGCGCCTGGACGGTGGCGGCGCTGCTCGTCAACTTGCTGTTGCCGGCGATGTTCGCGCTTGGCCGGGCGAAGATGGTCAACGTCCTCGCTCCCCTGGTCGTGCTCCTGCACGTCGCGGTCACCGCCCTGGGAGGAAGCCTGTTCGGCGTCAACGGCGTCGTCGGCGCCTTCTTCATCGTCCCGCTCGCCTTCGCCGCGGTGCTACTAGTCGCTGGTGCCGGGCGGGCCGCCGGGACGATCGCCCGCGAGCTCGCACACGACGGCCTCCGCTTTGCCCTCGCCGCGGCCGCCTGCTTCGGGATCGGCGCCCTGGTCGGCGGGGCGTTGGGCGCCGGACTGGCCGCGCCGGTGGCCACGATCGCCGTCGGCTCGCTGCTCTACGTCGCCTTGACGCCCTGGCTCGCGCCTGACCAGGTGCGCCTGCTGGTCGGCGCCCTGCGCCCGACCTCGGCATGAACGTCGCCGTCCGCACCCCAGCCGAGCAGGCGCGCCCGGCCGCTCCAGCCCCTGAGGTCACCTCGCGCTGGCGCGAGCTCGCCGTCAACGCCGACGTCCGCGCAGCCGCCGGCCTCGCCTTGGTCTTCGCCCTGTTGGCGGCGCTCAGCTGGCGCAAATGGGGCGTCCCCTCGGTCGACGCCGGCCACGAGCTGACGGTCGCGGCGGCAATCGCCGAAGGCGGCGGGCCCTACCGCGACATCCGCTACTTCTACGGCCCGCTCGGCGTCTACTCCCTCGGCGGCACCTTCGCCGTCTTCGGCACCGGCTTCACCACCGCCTTCGCCTTCGGGCTCTGCCAGGCGGCGGCGATTGTCGGCGTCTTTTACGCCCTTGCCCGCCGGCTGCTGCGCGTTCTCCCCGCCTTCCTGGCGACCTGCGTGGTGGCGGCGATCGGCTTCTCCGGCACCGCCTTCAACTTCGTCCTCCCCCACACCAACTCCGCCACCTTCGGGATCCTCTTGATCCTGCTGACGCTGCTGGCCCTGAGCCGGGAACGGCTCGTGCTCGCCGGCCTGGCGATCGGCTTCGCCTGCCTCACCCGCCCCGAATTCGCCGCTGTCGCCGCGCTCGCCGCCGCCGCCTTCCTGGTTGGTGAGGCGCGACAACGCGGCCTTCGCCCCGCCCTGCGGGCGCTGCCGCGCCTCACCCTGCCGGCGATTGCCGTCGCCGCTCCGATGCTGGCCTGGCTCGCCGCCGAAGCGGGCGCCGCCAACTTCTTCACCGAGAACCTCTGGCCGGTCGATTTCCTCCGTGTCGGCGGCTTCAGCTCGCAGAAGGCCTGGACCCCCTTCGATCTCGAAAGCGTCGCCTCGACCCTCGCCCGCTTCCTCGTCTACGGGGGTCTGCTCGCCGCCGTGACCTGGACCGCGGTGCTGTTCTCGAGAGCCCACAACCGAGCCGCGCGGGTGCGGGCGCTCTGGCCGGTCCCGGTCGCCCTCGCGGTCCTCGTACTCGGCGACGCGACGATGAAGTTCTTCTCGGTCTGGCCGCACACCCGCGACGGCGTCCAGTACGAGGCCACCCATCTGCTGATCGGGATGAGCTGGCTGCCGGCGCTCGGGTTCGCCGCCGCCGCCGTGGTCGCGGTCCGCCTGGTGAGGAAGGAATCGCCGCCGATCACCGCCTCCTGGGGCTTCGACCTCGCCCTCGTCGCGGTCGCCGCCGCGCTTGGCGCCCGCGCCTACGACGCCTTCACCGCCGAGGCCTCCTACGCCCCCTACTACGCGGCGCCGCTGGTGCTGCTGCTCGCCGTCGTCCACGACCGCCTCGCCAGCCGCTGGCCGCAGGCGCGGCCGGTCTCCTACGCCGCCCTGGCCGCGGTCGCCGTCGCCTTGGCTGCCTACGCCCAACTCGGCCTCTACCGCGACGACGACGCCACCGTCACCACCCCCCGCGGCAGCTTTGTCACCACGGCGGCCGCGGCGCCAGGGCTGCAGGGGACGATCGACTACGTCGACAGCCACGCCGCGCCGGGAGAACCGCTGCTCGCGGTGCCCTCCGACGCCGGCATCAACTTCATGACCGGGCGGCCGCCCGCTCTCTATAACCCGATGTTCCTGCCCGGCCTGCTCGACAGCCGCGCCGACGAAGTCGCCGCGATCGCGCAGCTGAACGCCGAGCACGTCCGCTACGCCGTGGTCAGCGCCCGGCGTTTCGACGGCTATGGCTTCAGCTACTTCGGCGGCGACTACAACCGCCTCCTCGCCGCCCGGATCAAGCGCGAAGGCCCGCCGGTCGCCAAGTTCGGCAGCGGCGGCCCGGTCGGCGGCACCAATCCCGCCACCTACTTCGAAATCTACGAACTGACTCCACCGCAGTCGTGAACGAGGACGCCCGTCGCTCGCTCGTCGGCGTCTTCCCGGCCGCCGCTCACGCCGCGCATAAGCGGTTGCTGGCGGCACTGGAAGAAGCCTTCCGGGTCCGCTTTGAGGGACGCGGCGAGGGGCAGCTCGGCGACCTCGACGCCCTGCTGCAGCTAGGGCCCGGGGACCAGGCCGAGGCCGCGGCGGCGCTCGGTCTGCCGGCACTCCACCTGCTCGCCCCTGAGGCCTCGGAGCCCGGCGAGCTGGCCGTCCAGGAACTGACCTCTGACGGCAAGCTCGACCGCACCCTGCGGGGAGCGGAGCTGCCCGACGACCGACTCGGCGCGGCGCTGACCGTCGGCGGCGACGCCGTGACCGCCGGGGAAGTGCTCGCGAGCTGCCGCGGGGTACCGACCTGGACCGGCCGTGGCACCCTCCAACGTGCCCGGCTGATCCCCCTCGAGCTGGGATCCGAAGAGGCGCTGCGCGAGCGACTCCGCGCCGGGCGCAGTGCCGCGCTGCTGCCGCTCGCCCACTTCCTCCGCGAAGTCAGCGCCGGCGAGGCCTGGCAACCCCCCGCCCTCCGCGCCTCTTTCCTCTTCGACGACCCGAACCTCCACTGGCCCTCCTACGGCTTCGTCAAGCTGCCCGCCCTCTCCGAGCACGCCCGCGAGCACGGCTACCACGCCGCCCTGGCCACGGTCCCGCTCGACGGCTGGTTCGCCCATCCGGCCGCGCGGCGGGCGCTGCGCGAGAGCAACGGCGCCCTCTCGCTGCTTGTCCACGGCAACGACCACTACGGCGGCGAGCTCGGTCGCCCCAAGACTGCCGCCGAAGCGCTGGCGATGGCGGCCCAGGCGCAGCGCCGAATGGGCTCCTTCGAAGCGCGCACCGGCGTCGCCGTCGACCGCGTGATGGTGCCCCCGCACGAGCAGTGCTCTCAAGCCACGGTCGCGGGGCTACGCCGCTGCGGCTTCGAGGCGCTCGCGGTGACGCAGCCGTTCCCCTGGCTCGGCGACGGCGAGCGCGGCTGGCTGACCAGGCCGGAGGGGACGGGCCCGCTGGTGGGCTGGCACCCCGCCGACCTCGCCGATGGCCTGCCGGTCCTGCTTCGCCACCCACTCGCCGGGCGCTCGCCGTCGGAGCTGCGGCTGCGCGCCTTCCTCGGCCAGCCTCTGGTCCTCTACGGCCACCAGGCCGATCTCCTCGAGGGCCTCGACGTCCTCGCCGACGCTGCAGCCGAGGTCGAAGCCGCGGGCCCGACCCGCTGGTGCTCGCTCGGCGAGATCGCCGCGACCAGCGTCCAGACTCGGCGCCGTGGTGAGAACCTCGAGGTCCGCCTCCTCAGTCGCCGCGCTCTGGTCGAGGTCCCGCCGGAGACCGATCGCATCCTCATTGCGCCGTTCCCGGCCACCACCGGTGAGGATGAGCAGCTGCTCGTCGACGGCCGAGCGCAGCCCTTCGGCGAGCCGACCGAGGTCCACCCCGGTGCCAAGGTGGAAGTGACGATCCAAGCCACCGACGCAGTTGACTTTTCCTCCATCCCAGCGCCGCGCCTACGCCCCCTGGCGGTGCCGCGCCGAATCCTCAGCGAGGGCCGCGACCGCCTCCAGCCCCTCGTCTCCCGCGTCCGCTAGTTACCTGCTGCTTTTTGTCGCTCGGTGCGGCTACTGCTGCAGACGCACCGGTGAGGTGGCGTCTTTGACCAGCAGCTGCTCTTCGCCGCTGCCGTCGGCGGGGACCGCGTAGACGTTGGTGCCGTCGGAGTAGGCGAGCGCTTGGTTGTCGAGCCACTCGACCTGGTCGTCGACTGAGCGGGTCTCGGCCACGGGGTGGTCGGCGAGGGTGTTGAGGTCGAGGACGTGGACGCGCCAGCGGTCTTCGTCACCGATCCGGCTCTTGAAGGCGATCTGGCGGTTGTCGGGCGAGAGCGACGGGCACTCGACGCCGTCGCGCAGGACCCGCATCGTTTCGGCCGCCACGTTCCCTTCGACCAGGTAGTGATGCTTGCCGGTGGCCAGGGTCGCGTAGAAGCGGTTCGGGTCCTTGGCGAAGGTGACGCCCCAGAAGTTGAAGTCGACCGCGTCGAACGGCTTGCCGTCCTTAGTCACGTCGAACTGCTCGAGCTGGGCGATCTGCTGGCCGCTGGCCATGTCGAGGATGCTGGTCCGGGTCGAGAAGGCGGTCGAGTTGCCGAGGTAGGAGTCGCCGGCGACGAAGACCGTCATCGCCCCGAAGCGCCCGTCGGCCGAGACCCGGGCCCGCGAAGGCAGGCCGGTGAGGTCGATCGTGTGCAGGGTCTGGAAGTTCGCGTCGAAGGTCTTCGCCGTGTAGTCGACGCCCGAGGGCGCGACCCCCATGCAGATGCCGCGCCCGGCGGCGTAGTAGACGCGCTCGCAGGCGAGGTCAGCCGAGCGGCGGCCGACCTTCCCGTCTTCGATCACGAAGACCCTGCCGTTGAGGGTCGGGCTCACCGGGTCGACGGCGCGCACCATCACCGCGACCCCGGCCGGTGCTCCCCCCGCCGTCGGCTTCGCGTCGGTCGTCGTCTGGTCGGGCCCGAACGCGGCGAAGGCGACGTAGCCGCCGCCGAGCAGGACGCAGAGGACGACCAGGGCGACGGTGATCTTGCCGCCGCGGTTATCCATCAAGCGCAGCGGCCCGCTGGGCCCGGTGAAGCAACGGCGCCGCCAGGGCAATCGCCAGCGCCAGCGCGGCGGCGAAGCAGACGACGGCGGTCTGCAGGCCGAGCGCGAACCAGAGAGCGCCGAAGACGAGCGAGGAGAGCAGGCGCCCCAGGCTCGTCACGGTGATCAACAGGCCGATGCCGCTTGCCTGCAGCTTCTCCGGCAGCTGCGCCCCCGCGAGCGCCGTCAAGACCCCTTCGGTGGCGGCGAAGTAGCCGCCGAGGGCGAGCAGCGAGAAGGCGAGCGCCAGGTAGCCGACCGAGCTCATCATCAGCACACCGTAGGCGACGAAGAGGAGGGCTTGGCCGGCGAGCAGGACCGGAACCTTGCCGATCCGGTCGGCGAGCTGCCCGACCGGGATCGCCAGCCCCATGAAGGCGATCGCGGTCATCACGTAGAGGAGCGGGAAGAGGGCGGGATCGAAGTCGATGCTGCGCTGCAGGCCGATGTAGATCATCGCGTCGGAGACGCTCGCGACCGAGAGCCCGGCGGCGGCGATCAGAAGCGGCGCGAAGCGCGGCTCGACCAGCAGCCGCAACGCCGCCCGGAAGGCCGGCGGCGTCCCCTCGCGGGGGGCCCGATCGGGCTTCCCCTGGACGTTGAGGACCAGCACCGCGACCCCGAGAACGGCGAACAGGGTGCTGACGACGAAGACGGCGTCGAAGCGGGCGGGCGCGACGAGGAGGATGCCGAAGGCGAGCAGCGGCCCCAACATCGCCCCGGCGCTGTCCATCGCCCGGTGGACGCCGAACGAGGTCGCGAGCCGGTCCTTGGCGCTGGAGAGTGAGATCAGGGCGTCGCGCGGCGCCGTGCGGATCCCCTTGCCGACCCGGTCGAAGGCGACGATCGCGCCGATCCCGCCGAGCGTGTTGCCGGCCGCGACCAAGGCCACCTTGCCCACTGCGGAGATCCCGTAGCCAAGCCCGGCCACGGTCTTCGGCCGCCGCCAGCGGTCCGAAGCGAAGCCGCTGGCAACCTGGACCAGCGCCGCGGCGCCGCGGTAGGTGCCGTCGATCGCGCCGAAGGCGAGGGGGCTGGCGCCGAGCGAGAAGACGAGGTAGAGCGGCAGGATCGTCGCCACCATCTCCGAGGAGACGTCGGTGAGGAGGCTGACCAGCCCCAGCATCACCACGTTACGCGGTACCTGCAGGCGGGCAGCGCGGCCGACCCACAGGCGCGGTTTGAGCAGGACTTTTGAGGCTTCTACCTGGTACATGGCTTATTGAGAGCCAGGCACCGGGTGGCGGCGGGCCCTCTAGGGGTTAAACGCGCCGACTAGTCCTTTTTTCGCACTTTCGCCATCCGGTCGGCCCGAAAGTCCGAGGCGATCGCCGACTTGCGCGGCCACCTCTTCGGCGAAGCCCATCACCGAGTCGCCGTTCAGGAGGTAGGGATAGATCTGCGCGTTCGAGGCCAGCGCCAGCCCGGGCACCCCCGGCCAGACCGGCGCCACCCGCGTCTCCTCGCCGCTGTGCACCTGGTGCACGGGCTCGACCAGCTTCGCCCGCTGCACGGTCCAATCGACAACCTCGTCGCGGCTGAAGCCGGGCGAGAGCCGGGCCAGGTAATCGGTGAAGCGCCGGTAGACCGACTCGTCGTCCTCACTCTGCTCCGGGGCTTCGGGGTCGCAGTACTTCGGCAGGTAGACGAGCTCGAGGCCGTCGGTGTGATCGGTCCCCAGCACCTGGGTGGTTTCCACGGCGCTGGTCAGCGGCGTCGGCTCGGTGATGTTGATCGCGTAGTAGGGCAGCAGCCGGCGGCGGACCTTGACGATCGGGCAGACGACGCCGAGCCAGCGCTGCGGGTAGCGCTGGAGCAGATGCTGGTGGCGCTCGGGCAGGAGGAAGCGCAGGGCCGGCGGCTGCAGGGTTGGGATCGTGAGATCGAACTCGAGCGTCTCCCCCTCCAGCTCGATGCCGGTCACAGAGCCGTCCTCGGCGAGGGCGAGGCCGGTGACCGGGGCATCGGTCCGCGCCTCGACACCGAGCTCGCGGGCCCGCGCCACCATCGCGTCGATCAGCCGCTGGTGCCCGCCGCCGATGTGGCCCATTTCCTCGCCGCCTTTGCCGCCGCCGCTGCGGGCGCCGGACATCCGCCGCGTCCGCGCCCACAAGTAGGTCGCCGGCAAGCCGGAAGGATCGCCGTCGAAGCGCGTGTCGAGCAGCGGTTTCCAGATCCGCTCCCAGACCTCCTTGCCGCAGATCCGCCGCAGCCAGACCTCGAGCGGAATCCTCTCCAGCTTCTCGTAGGAGCTGCGTAGCTGGCACTGGGCGACGAAAAGACCAAGGCGCAGCCGTGCCGGCGGACTAAGGGGCGAGAACCGGAGCAGGTCGCCGATGCCGTTGAAGTCGTGCATCTTGCCGTCAGCGAAGAAGCCGGCGCCGACCGGGGTGAAGCGCAGTTGGTCGCCGAGCCCGACCTCCTCGGCCATTGCGATCATCCGCTGGTCGGCGGGGGTGATCACGTGGTAGAAGCGATCGACCTCGTGGCCGCCGAAGTCGAAGGTACCGGCGAGGCCGCCGAGGCTCGGGCCGCGCTCGATCACGGTCACCCTGGCCCCCTGCTGGGCCAGGCGCAGCGCCAGGGAAACTCCGAGGACGCCGCCGCCGACGACGCCGATCCGCGGTGCGGTCGCCTCCATCAGCCCTGGGCGACGGGGGCCGAGCGTCCGGGAAGGGCGCTCTCGGTCACCGTCGCCGCGGCCGGCTCGGGCAGACCCAGCGGCGCCGTCGCCTCGGCCAGCGGCGAGACCGGCGGCGGCTGGATGCGGCCGACCATGTGCGCCGCCATCACCCGGAAGTAAGCGATCACCGTCGGCTTCAGCTGCATCTTTGACTCGCCTTTGCGGGTCGTCCAGTCGTTTGTCGTCGGTACCTCGGCCACCGTGGCGCCAGCGTTGTAGAGCTTCAGCAGCAGCTCGACGTTGGCGGCGAAGCCGGGCTCGCGGACCAGCAGGTAGCCGTAGGTGTCTGCCGCTTTGCGCAGCGTCCCGGCCCGGTAGACCCGGTAAAGCGAGGAGAGCGTGTGCATCTCGCGCAGGCCGCCGAGGTAGCGGAAGGTGTTGGAGACCGATTTGCTCGCCGCCAGCCGCCAGCCAGCGACGCCGACGATCTTGCCGCCGGGGGCGTAGACCGAGGCGAGGACGACGTCGTTGCCCTGCTCGAAGAGCGCCAGCATCCGCGGCAGGTCGGAGAGGTCGGAGGTCGTGTCGGCCTCGAGGGTGACGATCGCGTCGTCGTCGGAGGACTCCTTTAAGGCCGAGCGGATGCCGGTGTTGATCGCGGTGCCGAGGCCGCGGTTGACGGTGTGGGTGACGACCGCCAGGTGCATGTCCTGGGCGTGTTCGCGGATCACCTCGCCGGTGCCGTCGGTGGAGCCGTCGTCGACGATGATCACCCGCGCCCCTAGCTCCCGGGCGACGGGGGCGAGGTCGGCGAGCAGGCGGGGGATGTTTTCGGCCTCGTTGTAGGCCGGGATCACGAAGCGGATCATGCGAGCACCTCCAGGGGCCGGGGAGTGGGGATGTCGAGCAGCTCGACCGGCCTGCGGACGGCGGCGGACTCGCGAACCGCAAGCGCCGCCGCCAGGGCCTTGACGCCGTCGTGGGCGCTGATCGGCTCGGGCGTGTCGTCGAGAACGCAGCGGCAGAAGGCTTCGAGCTCGGCCCGCAGCGGCTCGGCCTTGGCCAGCGAGAAGCGCACCGCGGCACCCTCGCCGTCGCCACGCAGAACCGAGAGGCCGTCCCACTGCAGCGGCGCCGTCGTCGACTCGACGAACCAGACGTCCTGGGTGATGTAGCTCGCCCGCAGCAGCCCGTTCTCGCCGATCAGGGCGATCTCCCGCTTCTTCTCGGGGGTCAGCCAGTTGACGTCGAGCAGCCCCAGCGTCTCCCCCTCCCCGGCGCCGCCGAAGCGGGCGAGGCAGGTGAGCAGGTCCTCCTGCGAGCTGTGCTGAAAGCGGCCGCCGTCGGCGTAGATCTCATGGATCGAGCAGTCGAGGACGTACTGCATGACGTCGAGGTCGTGGGTGGCGAGGTCGATCGCGACGCCGGTGTCCTGGATCCGCGTCGGCAGCGGCCCGACCCGGGTCGTGTGGGCGCGGTAGACCTTGCCGAGCCGCCCATCGGCAACCAGGTCGCGCAGCTTCGCCACCGCCGGGTTGAAGCGCTCGACGTGGCCGACCATCAGCTTGCGGTCGGCTTCGATTGCGGCGCCGCGCATCCGCAGGGCGTCGGGCAGGGTGGTCGCGATCGGCTTCTCGACGAGCACGTGCAGGCCGGCGGCAAGCGCCTCCAGCGCCACCTCGGCGTGGTCCTCGGAGGGACAGGCGATCGAGACCGCGTCGAGCTCGTCGCCGTCTTCGATCAGGTCGCGCCAGTCGGAGAACTGCAGCGCCGGGGAGCCGGCCAGCGCCCGTTCGCGCGCCAGCGGGTCCGGGTCGGCGACGGCGACCAGATCAGCGCAATCAAGCTGGGCGTAGTTGCGGATGTGGAAGGCGCCCATCCGGCCGCAGCCGATGACGCCGACGCGAAGGCGCTCAGACAAGGGATCCCTCCAGCTGCGGCGCCACGGGGCCCCGTTCGATGTGGGCTACGGCGAGTGCGGCGATCCGCTCGGCCGCCTGCCCATCGCCAAAGATCGGCGGCCGCGACGCCGGACGCGGTTTGGCGAGGGCGGCGCGGAATTTCTCCGCGTCGACGCCGACCAGGGTGTTCCAGCCGGTCGATACGGTCTCGATCCACTCGGTCTCCTCGCGCATCGTGATGCACGGCACCCCCCAGAGGTAGGCCTCGCGCTGGACGCCGCCGGAATCGGTGGCGATCGCGACCGCATCGCGCTCGAGGGTCAGCATCTCGGTGTAGGTCACCGGGTCGCGCATCTCGACGTTGGCGGGCACCTCGAGGTTCCAGGTCTCGATGCTTTTGCGCGTCCGCGGGTGCAACGGGAAGATCACCCGGCACTCGGCGGCCCCGAGGCAGCCGAGGACGGCGGCAAGCCGCTCGGCGGAGTCGGTGTTGTAGTTGCGGTGAGCGGTGGCGAGGACGTATTCGCCCTCCTCGCCCTGTTCGGGCAACCGCGCCCGGGTCGCGAAGTGGACGTCGGCGAGGACGTCGCCGGTCACGTGGACGGTGCCCTTGACCCCCTCGTCAATGAGGACGTCGCGGGCGTGCTCACAAGGAGCGAAGAGCAGGTCGGAGAGCTCGTCGGTCTCGATCCGGTTGGCCTCCTCGGGCATGTCGGAGCGGTAGCTGCGCAGCCCGGCCTCGACGTGGATCAGCGGCACCCCGGCGGCGACGGCGGCCCGCGCTCCGGCGATCGTCGCGTGGGTGTCGCCGCGGACGAGGACGGCGTCCGGTTCGCGGCTGGCGATCACGCGGCCGATCCGCTCCTCGGCGACCGTCACCGCCGCCGCGGGCGGCAGCGAGCCGACGCCGAGGTTGAACTCGGGCAGCGGTAGGTGCAGGTCGGCGATTTGCAGATCGGACATGCCGGGGTCGTAGTGCTGGCCGGTGTGGACCAGGATCTCCTCGGCGCGGCTGGCGAAGGCGAGCGACAGCGGCGCCGCCTGCACGATCTCCGGTCGCGAGCCGATGATGGAGACGATCTTTGCTGCCATGACCGATCAACGCACGAACTGCCCGTGCTTTTTCGCTCCGCTCGAAAAATCTTCCCGCCTCGCCCCCCGCGCCCGCCGCCGAACCCCTGATCCGGCCGGGAGAACGCAAGAGTTCCCGCCCCGCGCCCGTTGTCTTTGTCGAGCATGGAGGCACACACCGGCATATCCCAGAGCGAAGCGGCCGCAGCCGGGAGCTGGCAGACGCGCTCGCTGGGCGCCCTGCAGCGCTCCCTCGACATCCTCTTCGCGCTGACCCTGATCCTCCTGCTGAGCCCGATCCTGATCGGGGTCGCGCTTGCCGTCCGCCTCGAGAGCCGCGGCCCCGCCTTCTTCCGCCAGCGCCGGGTCGGCTACCGGGAAAAGGAGTTCACCCTCTTCAAGTTCCGCAGCATGCGGGTCGACGCCGACCCCCAGGGCCATCAGGAGTACGTCACCGCGCTGATCAAGGGCGAGGGGCAAAACCCCAATGGCGGCCGCGAAAACCTCTACAAGCTCGCGGTCGACAACCGGATCACCGGGGTCGGCCGCTGGATCAGGCGCTGGAGCCTCGACGAGCTGCCGCAGCTCTTCAACGTCGTGCGCGGCGACATGACCCTGGTCGGGCCCCGGCCGGCGATCCCCTACGAGGTCGCCGAGTACCCGAGCTGGTACCGGGAGCGGTTCTCGGTCAAGCCGGGCCTGACCGGCTACTGGCAGGTCAGCGGCCGCAGCGAACGCACCTACGAGGAAATGGTGCGGCTCGACATCGAGTACGCGCAGCGGCGCAGCCTCGGCCTCGATCTTTCAATCCTTGCCAAAACCCCGTGGGTCGTCCTCAGTCGAAAGGGAGCAGAGTGAATCCAGCAGGAGCCATCGGAACCTTGGTCGTCGGTTACGGCTACTGGGGCCCGAACATTGTCCGTAACGTCGTCGAGCGCCCCGAGTTCCGCCTTATGGGCCTCTGCGAGCTCGATGAGAACCGAGCCGAAGACTTCCGTCGGCGCCATCCCGGGATCTGGATCGAGCCCGACCTCGACGCCGCCCTCGCCGATCCGCGGATCGAGGCAGTGGCGATCGCCACCCCGCCCCACACCCATTACAACCTCGTCCGCCGGGCGCTCGAGGCCGGCAAGCACGTCCTGGTCGAGAAGCCGCTGGCGCGGACCGCGAAAGAGGCGGCGGCACTGATCGCCCTGGCCGAGGAACTCGACCTGGTGATGATGCCCGGCCACACCTTCGTCTACAGCCCCTCCGTCAACGCAGTGCGGGATCTGATCCAGACCGACGAGCTGGGCGAGATCTACTTCATCACCTCCTCGCGGATGAACCTCGGCCTCTACCAGCAGGATGGCGTCGTCCTCGACCTCGCGCCCCACGACCTATCGATCCTGCTGCACTGGCTCGGCAAGCCGCTGGTAGAGGTCTCGGCCAGCGGCCGCGCCGTCTTCCAGGAGGGCGTCCACGAGACCGCCTTCCTCACCCTGCGCTTCGAGGGCGGCACCCAGGCCAACGTCCAGCTCTCCTGGCTGGCGCCGCGGAAGATGCGCCAGATGGTCGTCGTCGGCTCCCGACGGATGGTCCAGTACGAAGACACCGCCGCCGACGACTCGGTCCGCATCTACGACCGCGGCCTCGACTTTGCCGAGCCGCCCGCCAACTTCGGCGAGTACCGCCTCACCTACCGCACCGGCGACATGGTCGCCCCCCGGGTCCAGGCCCTGGAGCCGCTGGGCCAGGAGCTGCGCGACTTCGCCGGCGCGATCAGGGAGGGCGCGGCGCCCGTCTCCAACTCCTACCTGGGCCTGGAGATCGTGCTCTGCCTCGAGGCTCTGGAGGAGTCGCTGCGCAACGAAGGCCGCCCGGTCGCCGTCCGCCCCGCCGACGAGACGCTGGCTGAGGCCCGGGCCGAGCTCCTGCCCGCCCGCCGCGGCGAGTAGCTAGCTAAGAGTCGCGCTCGCGCTCTGTGGGCGCGGGCGCGGAGACGCCGAGGAACTCCAGCTCGGCCAGGTAGACCAGCACCGCATGGGTCGCCAGCTGCTCGACGCTGACCCGCTGCCGCAGCGCCTCCTGCTCGAGGATCGCTTCGGTCTCCGCATCCATCCGCAGTTCGAACTCCTGATGAACGGGGGACTGATCGGGCAGGAAGCGCGGCGGCGGCAGCGGCCGTCTGCCCACCCGCAGCTTGTAGGCGTAGTGCACCAGCGCCCTGCGCACCCCGCCGGCGACGTCGGCGCAGAAGTGTCGTTCGACTCCCTGACAAGCGAGTTCTCCAAGTTGCACGTGAATCATTCCTACTTGAAGAAACTCCGCCGGGGTGACAGACATTTTGACCCTCTGTCCAATCCGACCGATCTTCAGCCTTTTCGGCCAATGTTCAGCTACTGAATAACAGGCATTGGCACCCCCGACTCACAGAAAGTTCGACCCCGATACTCCTAAAAGTTGGAATTTCGGTTTGACTTTTGGCCGCACTGATGGTCAGCTTTCGACCGGTTAGCCCTTCTCCACCTGAGAAACGTTTCACAGGTCTTTCCCCATTTTGGGCTTTGATGTGGGAACCTTTTCCGCCGATGGACGTCATCGGAAGCACCGATTAGATTTGGAAACCCATTTGCAGTAAGCATGCGGTGAGCATGCGGGAGAGCATCAAAATGAGCAGCGCATTGGACCCCGGCGCCAGCGACCTTACGAGGAAGGCTGTGACTCGGGCCAAGGCCGGAGACTCTGAGGGACTGCACTACCTCTACGTTCGCTACGCGGATGACGTCCTGCGCTATGTAGCGGGCTTCATCCGCGACTATCACGAGGCCGAAGACATCACCCAGAACGTCTTCGCCAAGCTGATGACGGCGATCAACAAATACGAGGAGCGCGAGGTCCCCTTCGACGCCTGGATCATGCGAGTTGCCCGCAACGCGGCGCTTGACCACCTGCGCGCGAAACGGGCGATCCCGACCGAGGAAGTCAGGCTGACCGATACCGGCCGCGCCGAGACCGGCCTCGACCGCTCCCGGGCTCTGCGGCAGGCGCTGGAAGACCTTCCCGAGGATCAGCGCGAGGTGCTGGTGCTGCGCCACATCGCCGGCCTCTCACCGGTCGAGATCGCCAGCACCCTCGACAAGAGCGAGAGCTCCGTCCACGGCCTCCACCATCGCGGACGCCGGACCCTGCGCGCCAACCTCGTCGAGCTCGACGCTGCCCCGGTAGTCGCCCCGCGACCCTAACCTCGTTCGGCTTCGTCAGCCGTCTCGAAGTTCTCGAGGATGCGCTCGGTGAGCCGCCCGGCGCTCGCCTCGGCGGCGAAATAGAACGCGGCGTGCTCGGCGAGCTGCTCGACCGACACTCCCTGAGTGGCCGCCTCTTCCTCGAAGTTGCGCCACAGAACCTGCTCGACGTCGAAGTCCACCTGGACATCGCCGCTCGTCTCGCTGCCCTCGAGAAACTGGGGGTAGCGCCAAGCGGGACGGTCTGAGTCCTTGTCCCCCAGGTAGATGCGTAGAGCACTTTCCATCTTGACCGGCGCAGAGACGCTGGACCCCGCCTCCGCTCCGATCAGCGAATCGAAAGCAAGCTGACTGAGGCTGACTGTGACGTGCTGCCTGTTCCCGCTGACGTCGGGAGTCATCTCCATTGGCCCCTTCAAAATCGTTCCCATGAGGTCCGTCTACCCTCTCAGGTCAGGCTAAACCCCACCTTACGTTTACTTGACACCCAGATCAACGGGGGACCCCGCCAGATGTCAGTCTTTATCTGGGTTTTAGGCGGAGTCGGTTGACAGTCAGTCCAGGAGACCCTTGGCACGAGCTCCGGCGACGGTCTCCACCAGCGTCTCCTCGGCGTCGTGGCGCGGCTGCCAACCGAGGTCGCGGCGCGCCTTGGCGGTATCCATCAGGACGGGGGTGTCGGCGGCGACCGCCCACTCGAGCTTCGGCGAGGCGAAGCTGAGGCGGCGGGCGGCGGCGGTGCCGAGGCTGACTGCGGGGCGCGGGACCGGGACCCAGCGCCAGCCCAGCGCCCGGGCAATGTCGCGGACCCTGACCTCGCCCTCGCCGGCGAGGTTGTAGACGCCGGGCGGGCCGTCGCCGCAAATCGCCGCGCCCATCGCCTGGGCGACGTCGTCGTGGTGGACGAGCTGGAGCGGGGTGCCCGGGTCGGGCAGGACCGGCGCCACCAGCGGCAGCTTTTCCACCCCCTTGCGCAGCAGCGGCACGGGATCGCCAACCCGGACCGCCTCGACCGTCTGCTCGACCAGCATCGTCGCCCGCGGGCCGGCGACGACGCAGGGGCGGAAGACGTAGGCCTCGACGCTGCTGCCGAGCAGCAGCTCGTCGAGCAGGTCCTCCAGCTCCGCCTTCTGGCGCGAGTAGTAGAAGCCCTCGCTGCCGCGCGCCGGCACCTCCTCGCCGAGCGGCTGCGGGTTCTCCGGGTGGAAGCCGTAAGCGGCGACCGAAGAGGCGTAGATAAGGCGCTGGACGCCGGCCTTGATCGCCGCTTCGAAGACGTTGCGCGTCCCCTGCAGGTTGACCTGGCGCGTCTCCTCGCGCTCGCCGAAGATCGCGAAGGCGAGGTGGACCGCGACGTCGGCGCCGTCGAACAGGGCCGCCAGCGAGCCGCGGTCGAGGATGTCGCCGCGCCGGTAGGTGACCTTCTTCCAGCCTTCCTCGGCCGGGTCGAACGGCCGCCGCGCCATCCCCAGCACACTCCCGACCTCCGCCCGCCGCTCCAGCTCCGACATCAGCGGCTTCCCGATCTCCCCCGTGGGGCCGGTGACTGCGACGGCTAAAGACATCTACCCCGTCCGACTGGCCGTCCTAGGCGGCCGGGGTTATGCGGTAAGCGTCGAAGACGGACTCGACGTTACGGAGGCGGCTGATGCAGTGTTTGAGCTGCTCGGTGTCGCCGACCTCGACCACGAACCGGTTCTTCACCATCGGGTGGTTGGTGGTGCAGGTGGCGCCGATGATGTTGATCCCGGCCTCGGAGAAGGTTCGCGAGAGGTCCTCGAGCAGGCGGGTGCGGTCGTAGGCGTCGATCTGCAGCTCGACCCGGTAGGCGGCCTCGTTTTCGCCCACCCAACTGACCTCGACGAAGCGCTCCGAAGCTCTTTTCAAAGCTTTGACGTTCTTGCAGTCGGCGCGGTGGATAGTGATCCCGCGGCCGAGCGAGACGTAGCCCTCGATCTCGTCGCCGGGGACCGGGCGGCAGCACTTCGCCAGCCGCACGGCGACGTTGTCGGCGCCCTTGACGCTGATCCCGTAGTTGGAGGCGTCCTTGGTGCGACGGGCGCGATCCTCCTGGCCCGGCTGGGCGGCGGTGCCGGTCTCCTCCTCGACCCCCTCCCCCGCTTTCAGCCGTTGCATCAGCTTGTTGGCAGCGGTCTTGGCGTCGATCTTGGCCTGGCCGAGGGCGATGTAGAAGTCGGTGCCTTTGCGGAAGCCCATCTCGCGAATCACGTCGGCGAGCAGCGGCGAGCCGGAGACTTTCTGCATTGGGATGCCGCGGGTGCGCAGCGCTTCGTCGAGCTTTTCGCGACCGTTGCGCTCGGCGTCCTCGCGGCGCTCCTCTTTGAACCAGGCGCGGATCTTGTTGCGGGCGCGGCTGGTCCGCACCAGCTTCAGCGAGTCGAGCGAAGGGCCGCGCTTCTGCTTCGCGGTCAGCACCTCGACGATGTCGCCGGAGCGCAGCTGGTAGTGCAGCGGCACGATCGAGCCGTTGACCTTGGCGCCGACACAGCTATGGCCGACGTCGGTGTGGACCGCGTAGGCGAAATCGAGCGGCGTCGAGCCGGCCGAGAGGTTCTTGACTTCCCCCTTCGGGGTGAAGACGAAGACCTCGTCCTCGAAGAGGTCGACCTTGAGCGATTCGAGGAACTCGGTCGGATCCTGTTCGCCCTCGGCCTCGACCAGCTGCCGCAGCCAGGTCATCTTTTCCCGCTGCGGGTCGGCGCTGGCGCCCTCTTTGTAGGCGACGTGGGCGGCGATCCCGTACTCGGCGAGTTTGTGCATCTCCTCGGTCCGGATCTGGATCTCCAGCGGTTTGCCTTCCGGCCCGATCACGGTCGTGTGCAGCGCCTGGTACATGTTGGCCTTCGGCATCGCCACCCAGTCCTTGAAGCGCCCGGGTAGGGGCTTCCAGAGCGAGTGGATGACGCCGATCGCGCCGTAGCAGTCTTTGACCGAGTGGACGATCACCCGCATCGCCGTCAGGTCGAAGATCTCGTTGAACTCGCGGCCCTTCTTCGCCATCTTCGTGTAGATCGAGTAGAAGTGCTTGGCCCGGCCTGAGATCTCGGCCTCGATCCCGACCTGCTCGAGCTCTTTGGACAGGAACTCGCCCGCGTCGGTGACGAACCGTTCCCGCTCGTCGCGCTGCTGGGCAACCAGCTGTTTGATTTCTTTGTACTTGCGCGGGTGCAGGGTCGCGAAGGCGAGGTCCTCCAGCTCCCACTTGATCGCGTGGATCCCGAGCCGATGGGCGAGCGGCGCGTAGATCTCCAGCGTCTCGTGCGACTTCAGCGTCTGTTTCTGCTTCGGCAGGGCGCCGAGCGTGCGCATGTTGTGGAGGCGGTCGGCCAGCTTGATCAGGATCACCCTGACGTCGGTGGCCATCGCCACCATCATCTTCCGGTAGTTCTCGGCCTGCCGCTCGTCGCGACTCTCGAAGGTGATCCCGGTCAGCTTGGTGACGCCGTCGACCAGCTGGGCGATCTCGTCGCCGAACTCCGCCCGGATTTCCTCCAGGCTCGCGGTCGTGTCCTCGACCGTGTCGTGGAGCAGGGCGGCGCAGAGGGTCTCGGTGTCAAGCCGCATCCCGGCGCAGATCTGGGCGACGCCAACCGGGTGGGTGATGAACTCGTCGCCCGAGTAGCGGCGCTGGTCGGCGTGGCGGTCGCAGGCGAAGTCGAATGCCTCTTTGACCTTCGCCCGGTCGATCGCCGCGACCGCAACCGCGGTACCGACGCCGCCGGCGCCCGCGGTGCCGTCGCTGTTGCCGTTTTCAGCCGCGGAGGAGTCGAACTCCTCGATCACCGCAAAGAGATCGGCGAGGAGCTCCTTGTGCTCTACCGCGGTTTGGGTCTTGCGAGAAATCGCTGGGCCTCCGAAAGTCTTTCGCCATAGGCGCGAAAAGCAGCCGAGCGCTGCAGATCGGTCTTCTCTGAGGATACGACCCGGACGGTGCCTGCGCCGCCTGCGGGCGCTCCCTGCAGCAGCCCGAGCTCTGCAAGCACGCGGAAACGCCGGGCGCAGGCCTGGGGGCAGAGCGGGTACCGCCCGCCGCCCGCCAGGGCCTCGCGCAGCTGCTCGCCGCTCACCTCGCCGTGCTCGCGCAGAGCACGGAAGGCGCTCGCGACCGCTTCCCGTCCCGGCCACTGCTCGGCCAGGGCCTTGGCGGCGAAATCAACCTCCGCATCGCTCCAGAGCACGTGGAGGAAGCCGGGATCGCCGTCGGAGCAGGGCTTGGCGGCAAGCATCTCGTCGATGGCACTCCGCGGCGGATCGACGAGGACGACGTGCGCGAAGGCGCAGGCGAGCTCCGGCACCCGCTCCAGGGCCGCGTAGTCGGTGACGGCGAGTCCAGCCTCGGCTTTGCCGACCAGCCGCGAGATCTCCTCGTCGCCGCAGCGGTGGCAGGCAATCGACGCCGCGCCGCCGTTGAAGCGGGCGAGCCCGGTGGCGCCGTTGCCCAGGCTGGCTCGACGCGAAGCGTCAGCGCAAACCGCCAAGACACCCGCGCCGCTGGAGACCAGCTCGGCAATGGCAACCGTGGCGGAGGAAGCATCCTGAACCACCTGCCGCTGCTCGCGAGTCTGTGAAACCTGACGCATATCGTCAGCTTTCACGGACTCGGCATCGAGGTCGGTGGACAGCTCGGCTTCGAAGCGGGTCCACCATTCGGGTTCGGCGGCGGTGCAGGTGTGCGGGAGGACCGGCTTGCCTCCGTCCGCCTCCGGCTCCTCGAGCGGATAGAGCTCACGGAGGACCAGGCGGGGCTCGACGGAGCCGTTCCAGTGGTTGACCTCCAAGCGCACGGTCGCGTCGAGCAGGTCCTCGTCCTCGACCCCGAGGCTGGCACGACCGAAAGCGACGCCCAGCGCCCGGTGGGAGCCGCTGTGGAGGCTGAAGCGGGCGTGCTTGCCCTCACCCATCGCCCGCACGTCGGTGACCCGCGCCGAAGGCACCAGCAGGCGCACCCCCGGGTTGCCCATCCCGAACGGCGCCAGCTGCTTCAGCTCCTCCGCCAGCTCTAACCCCAGACCGACACCGCCGGCGATCGCGTCGACCTTTTCAGTCCGGAGCAGGTCCTCAGGGGTCAACACCTCGTTCGCGTGGGCCGCAAAAGCCGCCCGAAAGGCCTCGACGTTCTCGGCCTTGATCGTCAGACCGGCCGCGGCCCGGTGGCCGCCGAACCCCTCCAAGTGCTCGGCACAGTCCTCCAGCGCCGCCAACAGGTCGAACCCGGGGATGCTGCGTCCAGAGCCTCGCCCCTCCCCCGCTTCGTCGAGCGAGATGACAACCACGGGACGGCGATGGCGCTCGACCAGCCGCGAAGCGACGATCCCGACCACGCCTGGGTGCCAGTCCCGCCCGGCCAGCACCAACCCCCGCGCTTCACGCAGCTCGTCCGGCAGCTCCCGCCGCGCAGTCTCCGCCGCCGCGTCGACCTCGCGCTCGGTAGCCCGCCGCTCCGAGTTGGCCCGGCTCAGCTCCTCGGCAATCGCAGCCGCCCGATCCTGATCCTCCGTCAAGAACAACTCCACCCCGGCGTCAGCCCGGTACAGCCGCCCCGCGGCATTGATCCGCGGCGCCAACCGGAACCCGAGGTCCCCCTCGTCCAACCGCTCGGGATCGCATTTCGAAGCCTCCAACAGCGCCCGAATCCCCGGCCGCTGCGCCCGCCGAATCTCCGCCAGCCCCCGCCGAACCAACGAACGGTTCTCCCCCACCAACGGCACCACATCGGCCACGGTCGCAAGCGCCACAAGGTCGAGATCTCTCTCCGCGCCTTCAAGGGAACGGGAGAGGGACTCGCCGGGCCCTCCCCGCTGTTGCCCGCCGAGTCCCTCTTCCGTTCCCCCCAACGCACAAGCCAGCTTCCAAGCCACCGCCGTCCCGCAAAGGGACGTGAAGGGGTAGTCACTGATTTCGGGATGCAGGATCGGACAATCAGGCAGCTCTTCCTTCGGCTGGTGGTGATCGGTGACGATCGCGTCCATCCCCAGCTCCTGCGCCAGGGCCACCTCCGCCGCGCAAGTGATCCCGCAGTCGACCGTCAGAAGCAGGCCCGTCCCGCGCTCGGCCAGCCGCCGCACGTTCTCGCCGCTGAGGCCGTAGCCGTCCGCGACCCGGTCGGGGATAAACCAGTCGACCTCAGCCCCGAGGCCGCGCAGCGTCTTCACCATCACCGCGGTGGCGCAGACCCCGTCGACGTCGAAATCGCCATGCACGGTGATCCGCCGCCCAGCCGCGATCGCCGCCCGCACCCGCTCAACCACCAGCTCCATCTGCGCGAAGGCGGATGGTGGGTGGGTCTCATCAGCGGCGAGGAAGGCGCGGGCCTGCTCCGGCGTCCGGTAACCGCGCCTGACCAGGGTGACGGCAACCGGCTCGCTCAGCCCCAGCTCCGCGGAGAGAGTGCGGGCCTCGGCGTACGAATATGGCTCTACGGCAAATGCGGCGATGGTTTCCGGCACGTTTCCAGGCTAGGAACCGGCGCGGCGGCAAAGCTGCCGCTCACTCTCCCAAGATGGGCGGAAAAACGCGCCAGGGTCAGACGTGCTCGTGTTCGGCCCGAGTGCCGATCAACCAGACGACGCCGAGGCCGAGCAGGGTGCCGGGGACGGCGACGAGCGCGGTCGAGAGGTCGGTGTCGCCGAGGCTTTTGCCGCTCGCCTCCTGAACGATCATCCCGAAGACGATCGAGCCCAGCACCGCGCCGAGGAAGGCACCGACGATCCCCTGCCAGAAGCGGTCGGGGAGGAACACGGTGAAGTGCCAGAGGGCGATGCCCATGATGAAGAAGACGACCAGAGCCATCGCTATCTCCTCCCGTGCTTGCGCCGTGCCTGGCGCCTTGCTTTGCGTTCGGCATTCCGCTGGCGTCGCTCCGCCGAGGCAGCCTCAGCGGCCTCGGTATCGCCGTTGGTGAGAGACCCGGCGCCGTTGCCGCCGGTGTCGTCGGTCCGCTCGACCGTCGCCACCGCGCCGGGCGCCGCTTCCGCGGCCGGTTCCTCGGCGACCGGAACGGCGGCGGCTTCGCGCTCGTCGTCGCGACCGAGTTTGGCCATCTCGATGTCGTCGGCGTAGGCCGGGACCCGACCACCCTCGACTTCCTGGATTCGCAGGCGACGGCGGATGAAGCCGGGCTCGCGTTCTTTCCAGGCGGTCAGAACCGGCGAGGCGATGAAGATCGACGAATAGGTTCCCGAAGCGATCCCGACCAGCATCGCGAAAGCGAAGTCCTGCAGGGTGGCGCCGCCGAAGACGAGCAGCGAGGCGACCGCCAGCAAGGTCGAGAAGCTGGTTGCCAGGGATCGGGTCAGCACCTCGCTCATCGAGCGGTTGACGATCTGCGAGAAGGCAGCCCGCGGCATCCGCGGCACGTTCTCCCTGATCCGGTCGAAGACGATGATCGTGTCGTAGATCGAGTAACCCAAGATCGTCAGGAAGGCGGCGACCGTACCGCTGCTCACCTCTTTTCCGGTCAATGAGTAGACGCCGGCGGTGATCAGGATGTCGTGGAAGATCGCGATCAGGACCGGGACCGCGAACTTCGGGTCGAACCGCAGTGCCACGTAGCCGCAGATCACCAGCAGCGAGAAGATCAGCGCCTTGAGGGCGCTGCTGGCGATCTGCTGCCCGAAGGTCGGCCCGACGCTGGTGCTGTCGAAGCCCTGGTTGACGATCCCGTAGTCGGAGGCCAGGGCGGCTTCGGCCTCGTGCACTTCGCCCGGTTCGAGCTCGTGCGACTGGATCTGGAAGACGTTGGCGCCGAAGTTCGGATCGGTGACCTGCTGGACCTCCTCGCCGCTGATCCCGGCCGATTCGAGCGTGTCGCGCACGCCTTCCTCGTCGGTCGGCTTCTGCAGCGCCGCGGTGATCCGGGTCCCGGACTCGAAGTCGATCCCGAAGTTGAGCTGCTTGGTCGCCAGCGAGAAGGCGCCGATCAGCAGGATCACGCCGGAGATCGAAAAGAACCAGCGGCTCGCGCCCATGAAGTCGAAGTGCCAGCGTTTGCCCTCGCCGCCGGCGCCGAGCGCGGCCGGCGAGCGCAGCAGCCGCGAGCGGCTCATGCTGCCGAGCAGCGCCTGGGTGAAGACGACCGCGGTCAGCAGCGAGACGATCGTGCCGACGCCGAGGGTGAAGGCGAAGCCCTTGACCCCGGCGGTGGCGAGGACGAAGAGGATGAAGGCGGTCAGCAAGGTGACGACGTTGGCGTCGACGATCGTGCTGATCCCGCGTTTGTAGCCGGCGCTGATCGCGCTCGACATCGAGCGCCCGGCCCGCACCTCCTCCTTTATTCGCTCGAAGATGACGATGTTCGAGTCGGCGGCGACGCCGATCGTCAGCACCAAGCCCGCGATCCCCGGCAGGGTCAGGGTGATCGGAATCAGTTTGATCAGGGCGAAGAAGATCACCCCGTAGGCGCCGAGTGCGATCGAGGCGATCAGGCCGAGGAAGCGGTAATAGAGGAGCAGGAAGATGATGACGAGGCTGAGGCCGATGATCCCGGCCTTGATGCCTTCGTGCAGGGCCTGGCTGCCGAGGGTCGCCGAGACCTGGGTCTCCGAGATCAGCTTCAGGTTGATCGGCAGGGCACCGATCTGCAGGGTCGTCGCCAGGTCCTGCGCGTCCTGGACGCTGCTGAAGCCGCCGGAGATCTGCGCCCCGGTGCGGCCGTCGATTCCGTCGGGGTTTTCGGCGAAGTTGATGATCGGCCGGGTCTTGACTTCGTTGTCGAGGACGACGGCGAAGTGCCCGGAGAGGAACCCGGCTTCTTCGGCTGAGACCGGGCCGATCGCCGAGGCCTGCCCGCGCTGGGCGATCGCCCGGGTGGTGTCGTGGAACGCTTCCCGGCCGCTGCCGGTGAATTCGAAGTTGACGATCGGTTCGTTGTTGGGACCGTAGGACTGTTCGGGGTTGGTGATTTCGTTCCCACTCAGCGCCGGTTTGTCCTTCAGCGCGAACCAGCCGGGGTCAGCGGTTTCGTCGAGCTTGCCTTCTTCGTCGGTGGGGTATTCGGAGACCAGGATGGTCCCGGCGGGAACTTCGACGACGATCCCGTCTTTCGGCCGCTTCTTACCCGTGGGGCTGATGTAGAGGTCCTTTTTCGCCAGCTCGGGACCGGCGATCAGGTCGTGCGGCTCTTCTTTGTCGAAGAGGTAGTACCGCGGCTTCGCGACCGAGCATTCCGAGCAGTCCGTCGCCGGCTTCTGTTCGGCGGCGAGCTGGGCGGCGTCGTAGGCGGTCGGGTAGGCGCCAGCGTAGATCAGCTGTTTGTTGTCTTTGCTGGTGACGTTGCGGCCGGCTTCTTCCCAGCGTTTTTCGGAGGCTTTGCGCGGCCCTTCGGGGGGTTCGCGGCCGGGCGAGCCACCGATCGTGTGCTCGGGGCCGATCAGGTTCGGCTCCCAGTCGTAGTAGTAGAGCTGGGCGGTACTACCGACCTGTTCGGCAGCGCGGTTGGCGTCGGTGACGCCGGGAAGGCTGACCGTGATCTCGTCGGTGCCCAGGCGCGCCACTTCGGGCTCGGAGACGCCGAGCTTGTTGATCCGCTGTTCGATGATCGAGATCGAGTCTTCGATGTCTTCGCCGGTGACTTCGCTCCCTTCCTGGGTTGCCTGACCCTGGTAGACGAGCTCGAGCCCGCCCTGGAGGTCGAGGCCGAGCTTGGTCTCCTTCGCCGCGATCACCAGGCCGGAGACGACCACCAGCGCGAGCACGAACAGGAGGACGAAGAGGTGGCCGCGCCGGGTGCCCATCGTGTTACCCCTCCGGGGTGAGGACGAGCAGCAGGCCGCCGTCGTCGTCGTAGGCCGGGAAGACGTCGGCGACCGCCCGCGCCGGCAGGTCGCCCTCGGCGTTCACCGCGACCCGCTTGCCGAGCGAGCGCACTCCCCACTCCAGCGAGGTCTCGATCGGGTCGGTGGAGCCGTCTTTGTTGGTGTCGGCCTCCTCGCCGCCGTCACCGGCGTCGATCCAGTCAAGCCCGAGCACCTCGCGCACCGGCCGGCCGATCACGTCCTCATCGGTCAGACCGGTCAGCTCAAAGCTGCCTTTGCCGGCGTCGATCACGCGTTCCTGCTTGTCACAGACGAAAAATGCGGCATTAGGTGCCGGATAATAATCGTCGAGTAATTCGAAGACGAACCCGAAGCCGCATTTCGAGCAGCCCTTGGGACGGGTGCTGAACCCTGCGGTCCGCTCCCCGCTCACCTCCCGGTGTCCGCAATTCGGACAGATGAAAAACGGCATAGGCGACAGGCTAGATGATCGGCTCTCGATCCGGATTCGACCGAATCAGAAGAGGCTGGCGGCGCCCTCGGGGGCGGGAACCCCGAGGTGGTCGTAGGCACGCTGGGTGAGTACGCGACCGCGCGGGGTCCGCTTCAGCAGGCCTTGCTGCAGGAGGTAGGGCTCGAACACGTCCTCGATCGTGTCCTGCTCCTCGCCGATCGCGATCGCCAGGGTCGAGAGGCCGACCGGACCGCCGCCAAACTTGGTCGCCACGGTCTCCAGGAGCGCGCGGTCGCTGCGGTCGAGCCCGGCCTCGTCGACCTCGAGCATCTCCAGCGCCGCCGCCGCGACCTGAGCTTCGATCTGGCCGCTGCCCTTGACTTGGGCGAAGTCGCGGACCCGCTTCAGCAGGCGGTTGGCGACGCGCGGGGTCCCCCGCGAGCGGGCGGCGATCGTCGCCGCGCCGCCGGCGTCGACGTCGACGCCGAGGATCCCGGCGGAGCGCTCGACGATCAGCGCCAGATGCTCGGGCTCGTAGTACTCGAGCCGGTGGGAGACGCCGAAGCGGTCGCGCAGCGGCGTCGTCAGCAGGCCGGCGCGGGTGGTGGCGCCGACCAGGGTGAAGTCCGGCAGCGGCAGGGTCACGGTGCGGGCGCCGGCGCCCTGCCCCAGCACCACCGGCAGCTCGCCGTCCTCCATCGCCGGATAGAGGGTCTCCTCGACCGCCCGGCCGAGACGGTGGATCTCGTCGATGAAGAAGACGCTCCCCGGCTCCAATGAGGTGAGGAAGGAGGCGACGTCGGCCTTGCGCTCCAGCGCGGGGCCCGCGGTCTGAACCATCGGCACCCCGAGCTCGGCGGCGACGATGTGGGCGAGCGAGGTCTTGCCGAGCCCGGGCGGGCCGGCGAGGAGGACGTGGTCGAGCGGCTCCCCCCGCTTCTTCGCCGCCTCGATGAAGATCGCCAGCTGCTCGGTCACCTGCCGCTGGTTGACGAAGTCGGCCAGAGTTGGTGGCCGCAGCGAGCGATCGAGCTCCTCGTCGGGAGCCTCCGCCCGCGCGTCGTGCACCTTCACCTCCGCGTCGACCGGGACCGGGTCTCCGTCGATGCCGGGGGTGCGGATGCGGCCGCCGCCGATGTCGGGCGGCCCGCTCACGCGGCGTTCCTCGAGGCGCCGGCTTTGCGCAGAGCGGCGGCGACCAGCTCCTGGGCCTCGTCGCCCTCGACGCCGTCGAGCAGCTGCTCGGCCTCGAGCGGCGCGTAGCCGAGGTTGACGAGGCCGTCGCGGGCCAGGTTGCGGGGACTGCCCTCCTCGCCGACGATCACCGCGACCTCTTCCTCCAGCGCCCCCGCCACCTTCTCGCGCAGCTCGACGATGATCCGCTCGGCCGTCCGCTTGCCGATCCCGGGCACCGCCTGGAAGCGTTTGGCGTCGCCGGCGGCGATCGCCCGCAGTAGATCGCGGGTGCTGCCACCCGAGAGGGTGGCGATCGCGACTTTCGGGCCGACGCCGCTGACCGTGGTCAGGAGGCGGAAGAGATCGCGCTCCTCCTCAGAGGAGAAGCCGTAGAGCGAGAGCGAGTCCTCGCGGGCGACCAGCTCGGCGTGGAGGAAAGCCTCGCTGCCGGCCGCGGGCACCGCCTTCAGCGTCTCCGAGGAGACCGCCAGCCGGTAGCCGACGCCGCCAGCGTCGATAACGACGTGGTCGGGGCGGCGGACCATCACCTCGCCGCGGACGGCGGCGATCATCCGGCCACCCGCTCCCCGGTCCGCTCGGCGGCCTCTTCGACCACAGCGATCGCCTCGCGGCGGCCGCTGGTGCCGCCGTGGCAGATCGCAACCGCGAGCGCGTCGGCGGCGTGGTCGGGAGAGGGCGGCTCGGGCAGGCCGAGCAGCGTTCCCACCATCTTCTGCACCTGACGCTTGCCGGCGGCACCGGAACCGCAGACGGCCATCTTGATCGCCTGCGGCGTGTAGGAGAAGCAGCCGACGCCGTGCTCGGCCGCGGCCAGCATCGCCACACCGCTCGCCTGGCCAACTGCCATCGCCGAGCGGACGTTCTTGCCGAAGTAGACCTCCTCGATCGCCATCGCCTTCGGCTCGTGCCAGGCGATCAGCTCGCGCAGGGCGCCGTGGATGCGAGCTAGACGCCGCTCCATCGGCAGATCCGGGGTCGTCTCGACGACGCCGCCGTCGAGCGCGACCATGTGGCTGCCCTCGACCCGGACGATGCCGAAGCCGAGATTCGCCGCACCGGGGTCGATTCCCATCACTACCTGCACAGGTAGTGATTCTCGGATGCGGGTCGGATGCCTTCCCGCGGTCTGAATTCAGGCCGCGAGCTGCTCGAGGACGTCGGCGGGGATGTCAAAGTTGGCGAAGACTTCGTCGACGTCGTCCTGCTCGTCGAGGGCATCGAGCAGCTTCAGGACCCGCTCGGCGTCGTGGCCTTTGACTTCGACGCTGCTTTTCGGTTCGATCGCCAGGCCCGCCGATTCGATCTCGATCCCTTCTCCTTCCAGCGATTCCTTCACCGCCGTCAGGTTTGCCGGATCGCAGATCACCCGCAGTTTCTCCTCGTCGACCTGGACGTCCTCGGCGCCGGCGTCGATCGCGCCGATCAGATCGTCCTCGCCGTAGCGGCTGCCGTCGACGACGATCGACCCTTTGCGCTCAAAGATCCAGGCGACCGATCCCGGCTCGCCGAGGTTGCCGCCGTGTTTGGAGAAGGCGTGCCGGATCTCGGCGCTGGCGCGGTTGCGGTTGTCGGTCAGCGCCTCGACCAGGACCGCGACCCCGGCCGGCCCGTAGCCCTCGTAGACGACCCGTTCGATCGCCGCGCCGTCGGACCCGGCGCCGGTGCCGACGTCGATCGCTTTCTGGATTTTGTCCTTCGGCATCGAGGCGTCTTTGGCCTTTTGGACCGCCGTCGCCAGCGTCGGGTTGTGGTCGACGTCGCCGCCGCCGTCACGCGCGGCGACGGTGATCGCCCGCGCGAGCTTGCTGAAGAGCTTGCCGCGTTTGGCGTCGGCGGCGCCCTTCTTGTGTTTGATCGAGTGCCACTTGGAATGCCCGGACATCGCCTGCCATTCTATGAGTAGGCCCATGTCGACGATGACGCGCACCCAGCGAGCAGGCCGCGGCGTGGCCGCAGGCTTCGTCTTCGTCGCCATGCTCCTGGCCGCCTTCTCGCTGTGGACGGCGATCCCGCTGAGCTGGGTCTACATCGCCTCGAAGCTCTCCCAGACCCAGTTCCCGGCCGGCGGCCCCTATGCGGTGGTCGTGGTCGGGATCCTGCTCACGTTCGTTGTGGTCGCCTGGCTGATCGGCCGCCTCAACAACCTCTACATCCGCATCACCGGCACCAACCGGCTGGAACCGATCCGGCCGACCTGGCTGAAGAGCATGCGCGACACGGCGCCGCTGCGCAGCTCGGTGACGGTGGTCGAGGCGGTGCTGATGGCCTCGGTGATGCTGGCCGCCCTGGCCCTAACGGTCTGGTTCTTCCTCCTGGCGGGATCACCGATCCCGAACCAATGAGCCGAAGCTCAGACCACGAACTTCCCGTTTTCCTGCATGACGACGCCGTCGACTTCCAATTTGCCGCCGAGCCGGAGGTCACAGACGAGGTCGGTGTGGACCGAGGACTCGTTCTCGCCGCCGGATTCGGGATAGCTGGCGCCGACGGCCATGTGGACGGTGCCGCCTATCTTCTCGTCGAGCAGGACCTCGCGGGTGCCTTTGTCGATCCCGTAGTTGGTGCCGATCCCGAGCTCACCCAGGGAGCGGGCGCCCGCGTCGGTGTCGAGCAGCTTCAGCAGGTACTCCTCGCCGCGCTCGGCCGAGGCGTCGACGACGCGGCCGGCCTCGAAGCGCAGCTTCACCCCGGCGACCTCGCGCCCGCCGATCACCGCCGGCAGGTGGAAGGAGACTTCTCCCTCGACCGAGTCCTCGACCGGGCCGGTGAAGAACTCGCCGTCGGGCATATTGTTGTCGCCGACGCAGGGGATGAACTCGCGGCCGGCGATCCCGAGCTTGATGTCGGTGCCAGGGGCGGTGACCCGCACCTCCTCGTGGCCCTGGATCCAGTCGGCCAGCCGCCGCGTCTCGTCAGAGGCTCGCTGCCAGGCAGTCAGCGGCTCGGGGTCGGTCGCCAGGCAGGCGCCGTAGTAGAAGTCTTCGTAGTCGGCCAGGCTCATCTCCGCCTCGGAGGCATAGGCGCTGGTGGGATAGAGCGTGTAGACCCAGCGGAAGTCGCCTTCGGCGCTGCGCTTCATCGCCCGCGTCATCAGGTCGCCGGTTACCGACTGGCGCAGCGTCTGCCGCTCCGGCGGCACCCCGGAGAGCTCGCGCGTGTTGGTGCTGGCGCCGACCGCGATCCGCACGTCGGCGTTGTCGACCATCCACTCCGCGTAGGGGGAGATCCATTCCAGCTGTTTGTCGGTGGCGTGCTTGAAATAGGCGGCGACCTGCCCCTCCAGGGCGACGTTCAGCATCGGGTTGCCGCCCGCCGCCAGCACCTCTTCGTAGACCGCCAGCAGCAGTGGCGCGGCAGCGCTCTCGCCATCGATCGAGACGACGTCGCCCTCCTTCACTTCGGTCGAGTAGCCGACCAGGATCTTCGCCAGGTTCTGCACCCTCGGATCGCCGCCGCTCATGCCTTCGCCTCCTCCCCCGCCCGCTCGCGCGCGGCGGTCGTCATTGCCATGAAGATTGCGTGGAACCGTGGGTCGTCGGTGAGCTCCGGATGGAAGGCGCAGGCGAGCACGTTGCCCTCCCTTATCGCCACCGGATGCCCTTCGTATGAGGCCAGCACCTCGACGCCCAAACCGTGCCGCTCGACCCAGGGGGCACGGATGAAGACCGCCCGCAGCGGCTCGTCGCCGGCCCCCTCGACCTCGAGCTCGGCCTCGAAGCTCTGCAGCTGGCGGCCGAAAGCGTTGCGCCGGGCGGTCGCGTCGAGGAACCCGAGGTGTTCGGCGTCGCAGACGATCAGGCCGGCGCAGGTGCCGAGGATCGGCTTGCCCCTGTCGTAGTGCGCGCGCAGCGCCGACTCGAGCCCGGCGGACTCGATCATCTTCCCGATCGTCGTGCTCTCGCCGCCGGGGATGACCAGGGCGTCGAGACCTTCCATGTCCTCCGTCGTGCGCACCTCGCGCGGATCGGCGCCAAGCCGGCGCAGCGTCTCGGCGTGGGCCGCGAAGTCGCCCTGGAGCGCGAGGACGCCGACTACCAGCGCCTTGCCGCCCACAGGGTCGGACCTACGCTCCGCGGTGCTGCAGGAGAGCGTCCTCGGCCGCGAGCCCGGCGATCTCGAGCCCGGCCATCGCCTCGCCAAGGCCGGTCGAAGCGGCGGCGACCCGCTCGGGGTCCTGGTAGTGGGTCGTCGCCTCGACGATTGCCCGCGCCCGCCGCTCGGGGTCGGAGCTTTTGAAGATTCCGGAGCCGACGAAGTTGCCCTCGGCGCCGAGCTGCATCATCAGCGCCGCATCGGCCGGGGTGGCGATGCCGCCGGCGCAGAACAACGGCACCGGCAGCCGGCCCGCCGCGGCGACCTCCTGGATGACTTCCAGCGGCGCCTGATGTTCTTTCGCCGCCGCCGCCAGCTCCTCCGGGCGCAGCTGCGCCAGGCGCTTGATCCCTGAGGTGATCTCGCGCATGTGACGGACCGCCTCGACCACGTTGCCGGTGCCAGCCTCACCCTTGGAGCGGATCATCGCCGCGCCCTCGCCGAGCCGCCGCAGCGCCTCGCCGAGGTTGGTGGCGCCGCAGACGAACGGCACCTCGAAGGCGAGCTTGTCGATGTGGTTGCGCTCGTCGGCCGGCGTCAGCACCTCCGACTCGTCGATGTAGTCGACTTCCAGCGCCTGCAGAACCTGGGCCTCGGCGATGTGGCCGATTCGCGCCTTCGCCATCACCGGGATCGAGACCGCCTCCTGGATCCCCTTGATCATCGAGGGATCGGACATGCGGGCGACGCCGCCGTGGGCGCGGATGTCGGAGGGGACCCGTTCCAGCGCCATCACCGCCACGGCGCCCGCCTCCTCGGCGAGCTTCGCCTCCTCCGGCGTGACCACGTCCATGATCACCCCGCCTTTCAGCATCTCGGCGAGGCCGGTCTTCAGTCGAAACGTCGCGCGCTCGGTCATTCCGGCCAGATTACATACCGGACCGCGGCGGCTGCATCGCCTCGGTGGCGAATTCGGCTACTTGAGTTTGTACGCGCGGATGCGGTCTTTGTGCGCGGCTTCGTCGCGGGCGTAGAGGCCGTGGGCCAAACCCTGGACCAGCGCCATCAACGCCGTGTGCGAGCGGGTGAAGCTGGGGCTGTTGGAGGAGAAGTAGAGAGTCAGCTCCGCGTGCTCCCCCACCTCCGACATCGTCGCGTCGGAAATTGCCAGGGTGCGGGCGCCGCGGTGCAGCGCCAGCTTCATCGCCCGCAGCAGCAACGGGTGCGCGCGGCCGGCGGAAAGGGTTATGACGAGGGTGTTTTCGTCGATCCGGCCCAGCCGCTGCAGCGACTCGCCCCCGGTCGAGGCGACGATCTCGGCGCGGATGTCCAGGAGGCTCAGCGTGTGGCGCAGGTAGCTGGCGAAGAAGGCCATCTGGTCGACGCCGACGATGACGATCCGCTGCGCTTCGGCGAGGGCCGCGACCGCGGACTGCACCTGCTCGGTGCTCAGCTTGCGCGCGGTTTCCTCGAGGTTCGAGTAGTCGGCGCCGAGCGATCCCTCCAGCTCGGAGTGGTCGAAGGAGAAGAGGGCCCCGCCGTTGGCGCCGGCGGCGGCGATCGTCGTGCGGTACTCCTCGATCGCCGCCTGCTGGAGCTCGGGGTAGCCCTCGAAACCGAGGGCCTGGGAGAAGCGCACCACCGTCGAGGACGAGGTGCTCGCTCTCCGGGCCAGCTCCTCGGCAGTGAGGAAGGCCGCCTCGTCGAGATGGTCGACGATGTAGCGGGCGACATCTTTCTGGGAGCGCGAGAACTCTTCGAAACGCTCCTGGATGTAGTCGGAAAGGCTTTTGAGCTGTGGGGACTTCGTCGCGGTCTTGGTCACGGCGGTCCATTTCGCCGAACCTCACTCTTTCCCTTCCAGCTTCTGGTTGGATTCCTCAGGCGATGACCTTGGAAAGGGCCCTGCGGCTCACCAACCGCAACATGATCGCCTTCGACCTGATCCTGGGGACGGCGGCGATCGCCGCCCCTGCCGCGACCCTGAAGGTGCTGGGTCACGACGAGCCCTCGCCCGACGCCAAGCACCTGTTCCGTCGCTGCGGGCCGATCTGGCTGACCTTCGCCGCCGCGCACCTGGTGGCGGACCGCCGGGGCAAACCAGCCGACTGGCAGTCCCTGGCCTGGCTGCGCGGCACCGAGATCGCCACCGACGCGCTCTGGTCCGCCTCCCCCGCCGTCAGCCGACCAGGGGCGAAGCTGGGCCTGCAGCTGGCCGGCGCCGCCAACGTCGCGATGGCCGCCGGCTTCACCTGGATGTCGAGACGCCGATGAACCAGTTCGAGGGACAGCCGAGCATCCGCTGGAGCCTCACCGGGATCAACGAAGAGGGCGATGAGGTCTATCTGATCCGCGGCATCTCCCGCAAGCTCTACCGCTGCCCGGGCTGCCACGGCGAGATCCCGGTCGGCGAGGAGCACACCGTCGTCCAGTTCGTCCGCCGCCTCGGCGGCACAGACCATCACCACTGGCACCGCCGCTGCGCCGAAGAACTTCTGGTCCCCGAGCTCGGCAGCCTCAAGCGCGTGCCCGCTTCGGAGTCGAGCCAGTCGAAGCTGGAGGCGCGCGGCCGGCGCCCGGCCGGTCGCCGCGGCCGCCGCGGATGAGCTTCGGCCGCCGGGTCGCCGCCACCTACGCCGACATCTGGCGCACCTACTGGGGCTGGATGCCTTCGCTCCTGGGCTTCGCAGTTGTGGTCTTCGTGCCGCTCGGGCTGCTCGACGCGCTCAGCCTCCAGGTCGATGTCGACTCTCTGGACCTGACCAGCGGGATCGAGATCGCGGCGCTGATGCTCGCGGTCGGGGCGGTGACGATGACCGGCCTGCTCGGGGAGATCTTCTTCAGCGGCGCGATCGCGATCTCCCTCACCCACCCCCACGGCCAGAGGCGGCCGAGCGTGCGGGAGATCGCCGGGCGGATCAAGTACGGGCGCCTGGTCGTCGTCGACGTCGCCTTCGTCGCGATCGTCGCCCTCGGCCTGCTGCTCGGCCTGCTGCCGGGGGTGCTCGCCTTCGTTTTCCTCGGCCTCGCGGGGCCGATCGTCGAGATCGAGGAGCGCTCGGCGGCCTCCGCCCTGCGCCGCAGCTTCCAGCTGGTCCGCGGCAGCTTCTGGCTCGTCTTCTGGGTGCTGGTCCCGATCGAGGTCCTTGGCGACGCGATCGGCGGCGGCCTTGCGGCGCTCGTCCATCACGAGCTCGGCGACACCTTCGTCGCCGCCTGGCTGGCGGAGGCGGTGTCCAACGCCTTCCTCTCACCGGTCTTCGCGGTTGCCGCCGTCCTGCTCACGGTCGACCTGATCGGGCGCCGGGAAGGCACCGCGCCGCCGCTGCACGCGACCCCGGTGCCGGCATGACCACGGCCTCGATCGTCGCCGACTTCTGGGGCAAGCTCGAAAAGAACGATGAGCAGGGGCTCTTCCTCGTCCTCGTCGGCTTCATCGGCTCCTTCGCCTTCATCCGCATGAGCACGCGCCTGCAGCGCAGCGAGCGCGTCTCCTGGTGGCCGGGAAGCATCGTCAGCGATAGCGGCGTCCACCTCCACCACCTCGTCTTCGGAATCGTGACGATGATGGTCGCCGGCGCTGCCGGCTTCCTCGCCTTCGGGCGCACCCCCTGGACCGAGATCTGCGCCCTCCTCTTCGGGGTCGGTGCCGGCCTGACGATCGACGAGTTCGCCCTCTGGGTCTACCTCGACGACGTCTACTGGGCCCAGGAGGGACGCAAGTCGATCGATGCCACCGTGATCGCCGCCGCCGGGATGATGCTGGTCCTGGTCGGCTTCACGCCGCTGACGATCGAAGACGGCTCGGTTCAGGCGCTACTGGGCAGCGCGGTCAGCGCGCTCGTCGTCTTCGCCCTGGTCGCGATCTGCTTCCTCAAGGGGCGCGTCCTCCACGGCAGCGTCGGCTTCTTCGTCTTCCCGATCGCCCTCTACGGTGCCTGTCGCCTCGGCAAGCCCGACTCGGCCTGGGCGCGGCGGCGCTACGGCGAGCGGCATCCGAAAAAGCAGGAGCGCTCGCAGGCGCGTTTCCCGCCCGACCGCCGCACCGAGCGCTTCAAGAACGCCTTCCGCGACATTGTCGGCGGCAAGCCGAGCGAGGGCCTGGCGGCGGCGCGGGAGGAGGCTTTCGCGGCGACCCGCGAGGCGAGCGAAGAAGTGCGTCAGCGAGCCGAACGGGTGACGCACCTCGGCGACGGCGACGACGACTGAGCGCAGTGGGCACCTAGACTGGCGAAGAGGATGCGGCGAGGCCTACTCATATTCGCGCTGGCAGCGCTGCTGGCGCTGTCGGCTGCGGCCGTCACCGGGGCCGTGGTGCAGAAAGAAGGCAACCTGCTGGTCCACTTCGACGCCGAGTTCTCGCCCCACTCGCTGCCGCGGCAGACTCCGGCGCCGATCAAGGTGACGATCAAAGGCGCCGTCTCAACGACCGACGGCAGCCATCCGCCACCGCTGAAGGTTCTGGAAATCGAGCTCAACCGCAACGGCCGGCTCTACACCAAGGGCCTGCCCTCCTGCGCGCCTTCGCAGCTGCAATCGACCAGCACCGACGAGGCCCGCTCCCGCTGCCGAAGCGCCCTCGTCGGCCGCGGCAGCTTCCGGGCTGAGGTCGAGCTCGGGACCAATAACCCGGTGGCCGCCGACGGCGAAGTCCTCGCCTTCAACGGCCGCATCGCCGGCAAGCCCGGCCTGCTCCTCCACTTCTTCGGCGGCGCTCCCGTCCACTTCACCCTCGTCGTGCCGCTGCGGATCGGACACCGGCGCGACGGGGAATTCGGGACGGTGCTGCGAACCCGGATCCCCAAGCTCGCCAACGGCTTCGGCTCGATTACGCAGATCGAGCTCTCGCTCGGCCGGCGCTGGCGCTTCGCCGGCAAGCCCCGCAGCTACCTCTCGGCCGCCTGCAGTGCCCCGGTCGGATTCCCGGAAGTCCCCTTCACCTTCGCCCGCGCCAAGTTCCGCTTCGAAGGCCATCCCGGGATCAGCTCGACCTTGGAAAAAGTCTGCCGCGTGGCTAGCTGATTCACTGCCGGGCACATCAATCGTCAACCACTGGGAGAGACATCACATGACGAAGAAACTGCACGCCATCGGCCCACTCCTGGCGGTGATCGCCATCGGCGCCGGCGGCATTGTCTGGTCCGGCTGCGGCAGCAGCAGCGACGAAAGCAACTCGATCCGCGAACAGGCGCAGCAGCAGATCGACGAAGGAGCCAAGAAGGCCGAAGAAGCCGTTCAGGAAGGCACGAAGAAGGCCGAAAAGGGGCTGGAAGAAGCCCAGGAGCAGGTTGAAAAGAACCTCAAGGGCAAGAGCCAGAAGAAGGTCGAAGAAGCCCAAAAGCAAGCCGAAAAGGGCATCGAAGAAGGCAAGGCGCAGGCTGAAAAGGGCGCCGAAGAAGTCCAGAAGCAGGCGGAAAAGTACCTCGAATAACCGCCTGCGCAGGAGGCGTCAGCGGTGGGGATCCCGGGTGGCCTCGAGGCTCTCCGCGAGGATCTCCACCGCCCGCCCCAGCGTCTCTTCGGAGATCGTGAACGGCGGCGCCAGGCAGAGGATGTCGTCGAGCAGGCTGCGGGTGAGAAGGCCGCGCTCGCGCGCCTCGGCGGCAACCCGGCGCCCGCGCGCCGCCGCTGCCGGCCAGCGCTGACGGGTCGCCCTGTCGGCGACCAGCTCGACCCCCGCCATCAGGCCCGCCTGCCGCACCTCCCCCACCTCCGGGTGCTCCCGGAGCGGCGCCAGCTGCCGTGCCATCACCTCGCTCATCTCGCAAACCCGCGCCAGCAGGTCCTCGCGCTCAATCGTCGCGATGTTGGCCAGCGCCACGGCGCAGGCGACCGGATGGCCGCAGTGCGTGAAGCCGTGCATCAGGACCCCGGGCTCGGCGCCCGGATCGCGTAGGCCGTCCCAGATCTCGTCGCCGACAATTACTCCCCCGAGCGGGACGTAGCCGCTGGTGACCCCCTTGGCGAAGGTGAGCAGGTCCGGCGCCACCCCTTCGTGCTCGCAGGCAAACCAGGTCCCGGTCCGCCCGAAGCCGGTGATCACCTCGTCCACGATCAGCAGCAGACGGTGGCGGTCGCAGATCTCGCGCAGGCGCCTCAGGTAGCCGGGCGGCGGCACGATCACCCCGCCCGAGCCGAAGACCGGCTCGACGATCACCGCCGCGATCCGCTCCGCCCCCAGCTCGGAGATCCGCCGCTCGAGCGCCTCGCCCAGGCAGACCGGGCAGGCGTCGGGCTCGCAGGGGGTGCCGGCGGGGCAGCGGTAGACGTAGGGCGTCGGCACCTCGTGGATGTCCGGTGCGCCGACGCCGAAGTCGCCGTGGTATGGCCGTAAGCGGGTAGCCGTCGTGGTCACGCCGGTGAGGCCGTGGTAGCCGCGTTCGTGGGCGAGCACGATCGACTTCTGCGGCTCGCCCCCGCGCACCCAGTGCCGGCGGGCGAGTTTGATCGCCGTCTCGTTGGCCTCGCTGCCCCCGGAAGCGAAGAAGACGCCGTTCAGGCCGGGCGGGGCAAGACCGGCAATCTTCTCGGCGAGCTCGATCGCCGGCGGTGAGGCGACCCCGCCGAAGGTCGAGACGTAGGGCACCGAGCGCAGCTGCTTGACCGCAGCCTCGATCAGCTCCTGGCGGCCATGGCCGACGTTCACCGTCCAGAGGCCGGCCATCCCGTCGATCAACCGGCGGCCGTCCTCGCTGACCAGCTCGCAATCGTCTCCCTGCGCAATCACCAGAGGCCCTGCCTGGGGCAGAACCGAGTGGTCGGTGAGCGGGTGAATCAGGTGCCTGAGGTCACTCGCTACATGCTTTGATGCAGACACTCCACTCAGACTATCGCTAGTGGACAGTCTGTCTACGCTTCTGCGGGTGACTTTTTCCCCAACGGGCTGCGCGGCGCCTCCTCCGGAGGGACCGAGCAGATCGAGTGCCAGTGCAGCAGCGCCAGCTGGTGGGCGACCCGGTTGATCTCCTCCTCGTCGGAGGAGACGGGGAAGTTGCGGAGGATCGCCTCGATCATCGCGTAGGTCGCGCGGACGCCGAATTCAAGCTCGATGCCATCGCGGATCACGCCGGCCGACTCGTCGGCCGCGTGCACCGCCATGATCCAGCCGAGCATCGCGTCGTCGGCGGCCTTGTCCGCCTCCTCCCAGCCGGAGCCGCGCATGTTGCGGGCCACCGCGACAATCGGCCTGAGATCGGCGTTGGTGACACGCCAGGTAAGTGCCTCGCGGACCATTTCCTCGACCAGATCGAATGAGGTCTGGCCGGAGCGCGCGTTCTCGCGCAGTTTCTGCGGGATCTGCGCGTAGCCGACCATGTAGTCCTTGATGATGTCGGAGAGGATGTCCTGCTTGTCGTCAAAGTTGTTGTAGACGGTCGCTCTCGCAACCTGCGCCGCGCGGGCGATGTCCCCCATCGAGGTCTCGGCAAAACCCCGGCGCGAAAACAGCTTCCGACTCGCCTCCAGGATTTTCGTCCTCGCCCGCGGCTCCCCGCGCCGGGGCCGAGTCACGTTTGCCCCTTCCAAAGACGATTGGTCAGCGAATTCACAGGGGCGAGACTATCCAAAGCAACTGACATGACTCACCTCACCCGACCTCTTCGGGAAGCTCGTACCAACGCTTGCGGTCGCCGATCTTCGCCCGCAGCTTCCATCCCCGCGACTTCGGCGCTGCCTCCAGCTCCGTTCGCAGGCGACCCAGACGCTCCACCACTACTCCCGTCGCTTTGAACCCACCCAGTTCGGAAGCGAACTGTTCGGTGCGCTCGGCAACCATTGTCAGGGTCCGCCACAGACCCCAGTCCGAAGCAGTTAGTTCGGCTATATAAGTGGAATTGATGCCGCTATCGTCCCGGGTCAGGTCGTGGTCGGCGAAGATCGCGCAGAGATCGAGATAGTCCTTTTCGTTCGTCTCCACCACCTGCAGCTTCAACACCGTCAGGTCGGCAAGGGTGAGAGTCAGGGGAGCGGCGTCGAGCCGGCGGCGCAGATCGATCCGATGGCACAGGTTCGCCTCGTCGACGAAGACGTCGACCTGACGCTGCGCCTTCTCGTCCCAGAAGTAGAGACGCCGGTGGCCGTGGAGCATGTTGAACTCTTTGTCACCCGTGTATTCGAGGGATTCGAGCAGGGCCACCACTCGATCCTTGGCGGATTTGGTGGTGGCGAGATCGATATCGGCATAACTTCGCGCCAGCGGCGGCTGGTGGCTGCTGGGGCAGAGCATTGCCACCGCGACCCCGCCGAGAGCGCGAAGCGGCACCTTGTCAGCCGCCGCGGCTTCGACGATTCGGCGCCCCTCGGCAACGGGATCCGCGACTGGTTTCACCCCCGCTCCCACCACTACTCCGGCGGAATCTCCGCGGCAAGCTTGTCGACGTCCACCCCTTGACGCAATCGGGCCGCGCGCGCGACGAAGAAGGTCAGCAGCGAGGCGACGAAGAGGATCGCCACATCGCGGAGAAAGTGTCCCCGATCGATGTTGAGTCCTTCGTAGCGCATGTACACGTAGAACACACCCGCCAGCAGGAACGCCAGCAGCACGCCGGCGATCGAGATCACCGGGGCGCCGAAGAAACGCCGGGTCGTCGCCGAGGAGCGCCAGGCATCCGGGCGCCGGTAGGGCAGCAGCGCCGCCGAGACCCCGATCAGGATCATCGCGATCAGCTGCACCAGGACCGCCTCGACGAGGACGCTGAAGAACCCTTCGCCGTTGGTGACCGCCCAGCCGAGGACCGCGATGCTGAGGACGACGGTGAGGCCGATCGCGTAATGGGGCGCGTGGGTGCGCGAGGACACTCGCGCGAACCGGGCGGGCAGCAGCCCGTCGAGGGCCCAGGCGAAGAAGGTGCGCACAGCGATCGTGATGTTGGGGATCATCAGCAGCGGGAAAGCCGCCGCAAAGGTGATCAGCAGCCACCATGCGAGCAGGGTGCTGCCGCCCGCGATCGAGGTGAGGAAGGTGTAGAACGGGGGCGCTGCGAAGGGGTAGCTTTCCGATTCGCTGAGCCCGTTGATGGCGACGAAGAAGTCGTGGCCGAAGGTGCTGAAGAAGAGGATCGCGAGGACCGCCGCGATCGCTATGTGAACCGTGCTGGCAGCTGCCATCACCTTGATCTGGGTGGTGTCGCGTGCCCGCCGCACCTCACCGGAGATGTAGATCGAGAGCCAGGCGAAGAGGGTGAGGCTGCAGATCAGCGCCCAGGTCGGCCAGGTGTTGTGCATGCTGAACGCGGGGTCAGTGTCGATCCCTTCTTTGTGGGCGTTGGCGACGATCGAGCTGTACGTGTCCTTTTCGCCGGTGATCGAGCCCGCGAACTGGTTGAAGCTGTGGACGAAGCCCTCGTGGCTCTTGAACAGCAGGACGAGGAACACGGTGGCGAGGCCGAGCATCATCAGCAGCCAGAAGCCGTTCATGATCCGGGTCGTCCAGCGCCAGCCGCCGGCCAGCAGGACGGCCGAGCCGAGAATCAGGGCGGTGCCGATGCCGAACTGCCAGCCCTCGCTGGTGGCAAGGTCGTTGCCGGCGGTGACCAGAGATTCATGGCCGCTGACGAGCCCGAGTGCCGTCAGCGACGGGCCGAGCGCAACGGTGACGAAGGCCAGGGCGATGAAGGCGATCGAGAGAATCACTCCCGAGGTCCAGAAGAAGGAGGAGACCAGGCCGATCACGGGATGGGTGACCCGGCCGACCAGTACGTAATCGCCGCCGCTGCGCGGGATCGCCGAGGTGAAAAGGCCGTAACAGACCGAGATCACCAACGCCACCCCCAACGCCATCGCAAACCCGAGCCAGATCGAGCCACCGGGGAAAAGCGCCAGGGCGAGGAACACCGAGGTGGCCAGCAGGACCGAGGTCGGCTGTCCCGCCATGTTGAAGACAAAAGTCGAGAACGGCGACACTTCCCGCACCAGTCCGGTCGCTTTTCGCGCGTAAACACCTGGCGAGCCGCTCTGGGTGGTCGACCTCTCCCCTGCCTCCGTCATCCTCTCCCTCTTTTCGTCGTTTAACCGGACACCAGGTATTGGCCAACCACGCGTTCCGGCGCCAGGTGCACTAGGCAGCCGTCGAGGTGACCGCTCCCATAGTCCGAGCCCGGGTTGATCGCCACCGTACGCCCGATCTTCGTCACGCCTTTGCTCTCATGGATGTGACCGTGAAGGCTCAGCACCGGCTGCGTCTCTTCGATGATCTGACGCACCGCTCGGCTGCCGGTGGGGACCTCGTGCGGACGACCTCCCTTGGTCACGTAACGCAGTTCCTCGTCAACCTCGAAGGCGGTATCGAGGCTGCTCTCCCAGGGCGGGACGTGAATGTTGAAAATCGCCTGCCGGGGGTTCTCCAATTGCTCGGTCAGCCGCTTCAGGCGGGCGTAGATCTCCTCCTCGCCTAGCTCCCGCGGGGTCTTCCACGGCGTCCGGTTCGAGTAGCCCAGGGAGACCATCTCGTGCGGGCCGACGACCTCGATCCGCTCGTCGCAGGCAACCACGCTGGAGCCGGCGGCAAGCACCTCGTCGATCGACCAGGGGTCGTCGTTGCCCGGGATCACGTAGGCGCGGGCGCCGCTGCCGGCCAAGCGTTCGTCGGCGAGCCTCACCCAGAGCCGCAGCTCCTCCAGCAGCGCCCCCTCGAAGGCCGCCTCGCGGCGGGTCTCGTCCGCCTCGAGCCGTCGCGCCTCCTCCTCGTCGACGATCAGCGGGTACATCCCGTTGGTCGAGATCGCCGCCTGCATCTGGTCCAGCTCCGCCGCAGTGCGCGCGACCCGCTCCTCGCCGATCACCCGTGCCCGGTAGGCCCCGTCGGCGCCGCGAACGATCGGCACCAGCGCCTTGCCGGTGAGGTCGCCGCCCATCACCAGGGCATCGGCCGGGTAGTGCGCGGCGGCGTTGACGAACTTCTTCCAGCAGACGCGCGAGCCGTGCACGTCGCCGGCGTAGAAGAGCCTGATGATGCTTTCTTTTTCGCGCCGCCTGAACATCGTTCCCCTTTCCCTGCCTAGATCATGCGCTATTTCAAGGTCGGAGAACGGCGACGTACCCAATTGCAAGTTGGACACGGCGTCTAGACCTCGACCAGGCCAAGCTCCCGCTGCAGCAATCGGGCCGCGGCCTCGGCGTTGACTGTTGCCAGCAGACCCGCCGCGGCCATGACGTAGTTCCCGTCGACGCGCAGAGCCGGGTCGTGCGGCGCCAGCGATCGGGGCGCCCGCCGCGCAAGAGCCGCAGCGAGGATCTCGCGACCGTCCTCCCGGTGGGCGAAAACCCCACCGGTGCCAAGCACCTGCTCCACCTCCCTCAGGTCCGGGCCGTCCCGGACCAGGGTCGGAGGGCCGTTCTGCCCCCGCGTCAGCAGCATCGTCCCGCAGTGCCGGCGAACGGCGTGGGTGACGCAGCCGACCGCGAGCAGGTGGTCCAGGCGCGCCTCCTCCCGACTCTCGGGAATCCACTTGGAGTCCCCTGACCGCAACGCTACAGCTTGTCCAATCGACGGCTCGTCGAGATCGGCTTCAGCCTCGATCCAGCCCCCGTCGGCGACTAGAACCCCGGCCGATCCCGAGCGCAGGCCGAGATCGCCCTCCACCGTGCGCAGCGTCGGCGGCGGCGGCAGCAGCGCCTCCTCGACGCCCGGCGTCGCCATCTCGGCGATCCGGCTCGAGTGCACGTCGGTGGTGGCGCCGCCGACGTCGACCACCACCAGGTCGCCGACCCCCGCCACGGCCTCGGTCCCCTGCGAGAGCAGCCGGGTCGCTTCCAGGACCGCCTCCGGCGTCGGCATCCGCACCATCCGCTCGAAGTCGGGGCTGGTGCTGAGCCCCTTGCCGCCGATCACGTGATCGAGGAAGGCGCGGAGAATCGCCTCGCGGGCCGATTCGACCTCGATCTCCCCCAGTCTCGGCATCACGTTCCCGGCGACGTCGGCCGGCGTGCCCGCCTCCTCGAAGATCGCCGCCGCCTCGGCGGCCACAGCGGCGTTGCAGGCGACCACGAAACGGGTCGGCAGCCGCGCCTCCGCCAGCCGGCGGGCGTTCTCGAGCACCAGCTCCGCCTGGCCGCCGTCGGTGCCACCGGCAAAGAGGACGATCTCCGGCCGTGCCGCGCGCAGCTCCTCCAGCTGCTCGGAGCCGATGCTGCCGGCGAGAACCGTGCCGACCCTCGCCCCCGCGTTCAGCGCCGCCTGACGCGCCGCCGCCGCGGTCAGGTCGACGACCAGACCCACTGCCGCCACCCGCAGCCCCCCGCCGGCGCTGGAGGCGGCGAGCGCCTCCTCGATTTCCACCGTTCCCCCAGCCGCGCGCTTGGCTTCCTCGAGCGCCGCCCCGTAGCCCTCCATCAGGTCGGTGCCGATGCTGGTCGGCGCCTCGGCGCGCGCCAGCAGCCTCCCCTCCTCGGGGTCGACGAGGCTGAGCTTCGTGTAGGTGCTGCCGAAGTCGGCGAGCGCGATCGCGCCCATCTAGGCGGGAACGCCGCCGGCGCGGCAATCGATCAGCGCGTCGACGAGACGGTCGATCGTTCCCGGCGTCTGGATCCCAGTGGCGTTGAGATCGGCGCTGACGTCGCGGGGCATGTCCGACCCCTCAACGTCTTCGTTCAGCACTCCGCCCATGAAGACAGGCACCCGCCGCGCCGCGGCGGCCTCGAGCTCCCGCATCAGCAGCTGCCCGAAGTTGCGGGCGACGCCGTTGTGGGTGCTGATGACGACCGCGTCGGCGTCGGTCTCGATCACCGCTTTGACGATGTCCTCGGGGTCGCGGTTGATGCCGAAGTCGATCACCTCGGTGCCGACCGCCGAGAGCGTCGAGGCGAGCAAGAAGGGGGCGAATTCATGGACGTCGGTCGAGGTGACGAGCACCTTCATGCCGCGGATCGCCTCCTCTTCGTGGCGGCCGTGGAGCTCGGCCAAGATCCGCTCGCGCTCTTCCATCGTGCTCTTAACCAGATCCGTTTCGAGCACCGGCCGCCGTCCGCGCGGGAACGCCGGGTCGGGTTCGCCGGCACCGAACAGCTCCTCGCAGCGCTCGGAGCCGAGCCGTTTCAGCACCAGCAGCATCTGGGCGGGGTCGCGGACGTCGATCCCGGCGCCGGCAAGGCCGCCGACCGCGGCTTCGTAGAACCGGCGGCCACCGGCGACGAGCCGGTCGCGCATCGCCTCGATCTTCGCCCAGTCGACCACCGGGTCGACCATCGGCACGTAGTCGTCGAGCCGGCGGCTGATCGTCTGCACCGTCGCCACCTCGTCCCAGGAGGGGATCCGCTCGGTCTCGGTGACCGGCACCGCGATCGGCGCAGTGCCGAGGCGGTAGCGCTGGTCGACCATCTTCATGAAGAGGACGTCGGTGTTCAGTACCGCCATGTTGGCATCGAAATCGGGCGTGTTGCCGATCGTGTCCCCCTGCGTGTAGAGGAACGGGACGCGGTCGAAGTTGACCGCCTCGAGGGCCAGGGTGACCGCCGACTTGACCACCGGGTTCTGGGTCAGGCCGCCCCAGGACGGCGAGTAGGCGGCGCCGATCAGCTCTTCTGAGACGTAGCGCTCGACCATCGCCCAGCCGATGTAGTTGGCGTAGTCGTGGAAGACGCCCGGGTAGCCGTCCTCGAGGTAGGAGTCGAAGACGACGCCCTCGTCTTTGAAGGCCGCCAGCAGGCCCGCGCCCTTCAGCGTCACCATCGTCTGGCCAACTTCGTCGTCCCAGTAGGGCCAGCGCCAGGAGTGCTGGGAGAGGACGCCGATCGAGGTGACCCCGGCCTGCAGCGCGTCGAGCGCGTTTTCGACCGAGGCGGGGCTGCCGATGTTGTTGTCGGCCGCCTCGGGCTCGATCGGCACCGTGTGCGCCAGCTCCCACCAGTCGCTCGCGGTCATCATCGCCGGGCCGGTTTCCTGCGGCGCTTCGGCGCGTTTGTCTTTCGGCAGGCCCTGGCGCCGCTCGGCGATCAGGTTGAAGCGGTCGGGCGGGGGCACCCCGCGCGAGAGCGCGTTCTCGTAGATCTGGCCGAGCGCCTCGCGGGTGTCGGCCCAGGTGTTGAGGCCTATGTTCATGCAGGTGCAAGAGATGCCCTCGCGACGGGCCTTTTCCCGCCACTCGCGCTCGGACCCGACGCCCTTCTCCTCGCAGAAGAGCGAGCGCCCGCGTTCGATGCTCGCGGCCAGCGCCTTTCCCTCCTCGACCGCTTCGCGGCCGTCGGGCAGATCGGCGGGCAGCAAAGCCCCAAGGTCGACGTCAAGCTCGGTCACCGCTCCTCCTCACCTCGTCCCATCCTGCTTCCCCGGTCGAAGTACTTCATAGCACTCCGGCAGTTCCTGATTGAGGAAAATCTACAGAGACACGGGCTGCAAGCCAAATCGGGGCGAGTGACCCTTGGTGCGATAGACAAGCAACCCCTTTGGAATCCCCACTCGCCCTCTTCCTCCGCTTCCTCAAGTTCGGTTGCCTCGCCTGGGGCGGGCCGGCGGCGCAGATCGCGATGATCAAGCGCGAGTGCGTCGACGAAGAGGGCTGGCTCGACGAGCGCGGCTTCCAGCGCCAGCTCGCCGTTTACCAAGTCCTCCCGGGACCGGAGGCGCACGAGCTCTGCGTCTACTTCGGGCGCCTGCGGGGCGGCAAGCTGGGCGGTTTCGCGGCCGGGCTCGGGTTCATGCTGCCGGGCTTCCTGCTGATGCTCGGCCTCTCGGCGCTCTACGTCGAGGCCGACATCGCCAAGCACCTCGACGCGCTCTTCTATGGGCTGAACGCGGCGGTGGGAGCGCTGGTGGCGCGGGCGCTGGTGCGGCTGAGCAAATCGTTCCTGCAGGACGTGCCGCTGGTGCTGATCGCGATCGCCGGTTTCGCGCTCACGTACTTCGCCGGGGCCACCTTCGTCCTCGTGCTGCTCGGCGGCGGCCTCGCCTACGAGCTCTGGCGCAACGCCCGCAGCTGGCTCGGCCACGCCCCCTCGTTGACCCTCTCCCTACCGGCGCTGCTCTGGATCGCAACCGGTGCGATCGCGGTCAGCCTCGGCGGAGAAATCTTTCTCGAGGGCCTGAAGGCGGGTTTGCTCACCTTCGGCGGCGCCTACACCGTTGTCCCCTTCCTCCACGCCGGCGCGGTCGAAAGCCACCACTGGCTGAGCGAGGGGCAGTTCATCGACGGCCTGGCGATTGGCGGCATCCTCCCCGCGCCGCTGATCATCTTCTCCACCTTCGTGGGCTACCTGGCCGGCGGCCTTGCGGGAGCCCTGCTGATGACCCTCGGTATCTTCCTCCCCGCCTTCGTCTTCCCGATCTTCTTCCACCGCCAGCTCGTCGCGATCTCCGAGAACGAACGCCTCCACCAGTTCCTCCTCGGCGTCGCCGCCGGCGTCATCGGCCTAATCGCCGCCGTCACCGTCGAAATCCTCGAAGCCAGCGTCATCGACGTCTACACGGCCGCGCTGGCGATCGGTGCCTTCCTCGCCCTCAACCGCTGGCATTCGAAGCTGACGGTTCTCTTCGTCGTGCTCAGCTGCGGGGCGATCGGGGCTGTGCTGCAGCTGACGATCGTCTAGCGAGCAGCGGGCGGCGGTCGCTGGCGAGCTGCGCTTCCACCGCTTCGACCTCCCGCAACAGCGAGGCAGAGCGGCCGGCCGCAGGCAGGGGTCTTGCGGCCGGCCGCTCCTCGTGTGCCCCGGCGGGATGAGAAGTGCTCGTCCGCGCGGCTAGCCAACGCTGGAAGGGGCGTTGCGTCGGATATTCACCCCAGTCGAACACGTTCAGAAGATAGCCCGGACGACCCCCTCCGATAGGCTGGCTGCACCCTCCCTTGGAGTGGTTTTGAATGCCAGATCCACCCTTGGACATCCAGAAGATGCTCGATGTCCTGCCGGCGATGGTCGGCTACTGGGATCGAGACCTCCGCAACCAGCTGGCCAACCACGCCTATGTCGACTTCTTCGGCAAGTCACCGGAGGAGATGCACGGCATTCACATTCGCGAGGTCCTCGGCGAGGAACTGTTCGAGAAGAACGTGCAGTTCATGGAGGGCGCGCTGGCCGGTAAGGCGCAGCTCTTCGACCGGGAGATCAGGACCCCGTCGGGGGAGATCCGCTACACGCAGGCTTCGTATGTCCCCGACGTCGCCGAGGACGGCGAGGTTCGGGGTTTCTTCGTCCTCGTCACCGACATCACCGAGCGCCGGCGGATCGAAGAGGAGCTCGCCCGTAGCCACGCGCGGCTGGCAGAGGCGGAGCGCCTGGCCCGGCTGGGCAGCTGGGACTGGGACGTCGCCAAGGGCAAGATGACCTGCTCGGATGGCCTCTTCGAGATCTATGGCATCACCGCCGAGGACTTCGACGCGTCCTACGACGTCGGCAGCTCCAAATGGGTTCACCCCGACGATCGCGACTTCGTCGAGCAAGAGATGAGGCAGGCCCTGGAGTCGGGCGCCCCGGTCGACTTCGAGTACCGGATCATCCGCCCGGACGGTCGCGTCCGCCGCCTCCACAGCCGCGCCGAGCTGATCGCCGACGCCGACGGCACCCCCCTCCGCCTCACCGGCACCGCCCAGGACGTCACCGAGCTCCACGCCGCCGCCGAGGTCCTCCAGACCGCCAGTGACCTCGGTCGCCGGGCAGCGGAGGCCCACGGCCTCCGCGACCGCCCCGCCCGCTCGAAGGACGACCTCGCCAAGCTCCTCACCCACCGCCAGATCGAGATCCTCGGCCTCGTCGCCGAAGGCCTCAGCAACCCCGAGATCGCCTCCCGCCTCTACCTCGGCGAGAGCACCGTCAAGTGGCACGTCCGCAAGATCCTCAAGGCGCTGGGAGTGGCGAACCGAGCACAGGCGGTGGCGCGGTACCTGTCGGCCGAGCCGGGCCGTCGTTGATGGGGCAGCCTGGACTCGAACCAGGGACCGACGGATTATGAGTCCGCTGCTCTAACCAACTGAGCTACTGCCCCACCCGGCGAGCGTACCGCGCCGTTTGGCGCTAGGCGCTGAAGAGCTGGGCGAGGGAGCGGCCGACGTCTGGTGGCTCCTCTTCGCCTTTGGCGGCGGCGGCGGCACCGTCGGCCAGGGCTTTGGCGGCGTCGGCGATTTGGTGGTCGCGGCCGCCGCGGATGGTGCCGGTCTTTTTCGCTTCGTTGAGGTCGGACTCCATCAGCCCAGCCAGCTCGGCGAGGCGGCGGAGGCCGACGACAGCCGCCGTGCCCTTGAGGGCGTGGGCTTCGGCGCGCATCGTCTCGAAGTCGCTGCTGCCGGTGGCGAGGCCGGCCGCGATTACGTCGCAGCGCCGTTTCGCCTCGTCAGCGAACGACTGCAGGAGCTCCTCCTCGGTGGCCGCTTTCTCGTTCATCGTGCGATCGCCTTGTCGACGGCTTCGTGCATCAACTTGAGCCCAAAGGCTCCCTCGACGGCTTCGCGGACGACGCCTTGGCGATCGATCGCGAACAGCCACGGCTCGCTCGGCAGGTGCAAGGCTCGCACCTGGGGACGCACGCCCTTGCCGGGATCGTTGTCGTTGTAGATCTCCATGTGAATGAAGGCCGCCTTGTCTCCGTATTCGCTTTTTGCCTGCTCCGCCACGTCAACGACGGGGCCGCAGACCCGACTCTGGCAGAACTGGGGGGTCGCAAACAAGAGGACTATCGGTTCTCTGCCCAGCGCGTCCGCGAAATCCACCTTGTTCTGGCTGTCGGGAGGCATCCGGGTCGTGATCTTCGACAACTCGCCGCCCGCATCCTGCGCGGTCGGCGTATGGATAACCGGCGCTCTTTGCCCAGGTTGCGGGACCCGCTCGAATTCGCCGACCACGACGCCGGGCAGCACCGCCGCTTTCAGTTCGCCGTCCTCCTTGAGGATCGCGGCGAGCCGCCATTCGCCGTCGCCGGGGAAGCTCAGCTCGGTCGAGTAGACGACGGCGGCAGCGTCCGGGTCCTCAGAGGTGCTCTCGGCTCGGAACCGAGGCTTCGTCGCCAGGCTTTCGATCTTGGCCGGGAACGGGCCGACCGCCGGCTCGTCGAGCGCCTGGGCTTCGGCTTTGGCGGCCGGGCCGCGGTTGCCCGATTTCGATTTGGCCCCCGCCTTCGGCTGCGGCACCTTCGCGTAGTAGAGGGCGACTTCGGCGTCGGAGATCGGTTTGTGGTCTTTGTCGACGATCTCGAACGGGTAACGGTTCCGCCCCGGGTAGAAGACTTCGGCGGCCGGTTCGACCAGGAGTTCGGTCCGGGCATCCGTGGCCTTGACCATCTCGCGCAGCGAGCGGCCTTCTGGGCTCGGGAACTCCGACTTCGGCGGCGCCGGCCGGCTCTGCGCCGTCCCGGCGGAGGCGGAGGTCGATTCACTGGAGTCTGAACCGCCGCCACAGCCCCCCATGAGGACCCCGGTCGCGAGCACGCAGAGCAGCGCTGGGGCGAGGCGGGGGGCGCGCATCGGCGGCATGTTATGGACAGATAGGGTCCCGATGGTTCTCGACGAGAAGGAGATGGGATGGCCGACCGAGCGGCGTTGGTAACTGGAGCATCGAGCGGGATCGGGCTCGCGATCGCGAAAGTGCTCGGCGAAGAAGGCTATGCGCTGACGGTCGCCGCGCGGCGGCCCGAGAAGCTCGAAGAAGCCGCCGAGGGTCTCAAGGCCGAAGGCTTCGAGGTTGAGCCGATCCCGGCCAACATGGCCGAGGAGGATCACGTCGTCGCGATCTTCGCCGCCCATCGGCAGAAGTACGGCCGCCTCGATGCGCTCGTCAACAACGCCGGGGTCGGGATCGGGGCGCCGATGGAGCAGATCCAGACCAAGCACCTCGACATGCAGCTGGCGGTCAACCTGCGGGCGCTGATCCTCGGCACCCGCGAGGGGCTGCCGATGCTGCGCGAGGCCGGCGCCGAGCACGGCAAGGCGCTGATCGTCAACACCGCCTCGATCGCCGGCAAAGGCGGGCAGGCCTGGCTCTCGATCTACGCCGCGACCAAGGCCGCGGTGATCAACTTCACCCAGTCGACCCATCGCGAGGCGGGCAACGCCGGGATCCAGTGCACGGCGCTGGCGCCGGGCTTCGTCGAGACGCCGATGACCGAGTTCGTCCAGGGCCAGATCCCGCCGGAGGAGATGATCAGGCCCGAGGACCTCGGCGAGGCGGTCCGGTTCCTCCTGCGGACCTCGAAGAACTGCCACATCCCTGAGATTGTCTTCACGCGCCCGGGCGAGAGCCTAGATACGCCCTGACGGCGCCTGGCGCTCCATTGAGAATTCTCGTCGCCGCTTTCGGCGACGCGGGGCACGTCTTCCCAGCCATTGCGTTGGGCAAAGCGCTGGTGGCGCGCGGCCATGAGGTGGTGATCGAGACCTGGGAGGAGCGGCGGGCGGCGGTCGAGGGCGAGGGCCTCGGCTTCGCGGCGGCCGAGGAATACCGGATGTTCCCTCCCCCGGATCCCGATTCCGAGCAGGGACAGCATGCGGCGGAGGCGGCCAAGGCGCTGCTGCCGCTGCTCGAGGACTTCCGGCCCCACGTCGTCGTCAGCGACATCCTCACCCTCGCCCCCACCCTGGCCGCCGAGCGCACCGGGATTCCACTGGCGACGCTGATTCCCCACATCTATCCGGTCGTCGAGCCCGGCTCTCCGTTCTTCGCGATCGGACTGTGGCGGCCGCGAACCGGCCTCGGCCGCAGGATCTGGCGGTACGGCCATGACCGCGCCCTCCGGGTCGGCCTCGAACAGGGCCGCCACGACCTCAACATCCAGCGGGCGCGGCTCGACCTGCCGGCGATCGACCGCTTCCACGGCGGCATCAGCCCCGAGCTGGCGCTGGTGGCGACCTACCCGCAGCTCGAGTACCCGCGTGAGTGGCCGCCGGGCGTCGAGATCACCGGGCCGATGACCTTCGAGATGCCGCACCCCGAGATCGAGCTGCCGCCGGGCGACGACCCGCTCGTCCTCGTCGCTCCCAGCACCGCCCACGACTCCGAGAACCATCTGGTCCGTACGGCTCTGGCGGCGCTGGCCGAGGAGCCGGTGCGGGTAGTGGCGACGACCAACCGGGTCGCGCCCCAGCGCCCGATCGAGGTTCCCGCGAACGCCGCCCTAGTCGAATGGCTCAGCTACAGCCAGCTGATGCCCGCCGCCTCCCTGGTCATCTCCCACGGCGGTCACGGCACCGTCGCCCGCGCCCTCGGCGCCGGCACCCCCGTCCTCATCTGCCCGATCATCGGCGACATGAGCGAGACGGCGATGCGCGTCGCCTGGGCCGGCGCCGGCCTCTCCCTCCCCTGGCGCCTCTGCCGCCCGACGCCGCTGCGGTGGGCGGCGCGGCGGTTGCTGCACGAGCCTTCGTTTACCGCCAGGGCGCAGGAGATCGCCGCCTGGGGTGAAGAGAACGACGGAGCAGCTCAAGGAGCGGAACTAGTCGAGCGGCTGGCACTGGAGAAGCTCGCCACCGCCTAGGAGCTCCGGGGGTGGGACTCGAACCCACAACCTCTCGATTAACAGTCGAGCGCATCTGCCAAATTGAGCTACCCCGGATCAACTTTGCGCTACCCCGGAAAGGGTGCGCAGTTGACAACTTTAGCGATCAGGAGGCAACACGCTCTTGGCGCCCACCTCGACCTGCGCATGGCAGTTGGCACATAAGAGGACGCACTTCTCCACCTCGGCGCGGCTCTGCGCAATCCCCCGGCTGAGTCCTCCCTCAGACAGATGGAAAGACTTGGTCGAAGGATCCAGGTGGTGGAATTGCAAGGCCGCCGGATGACCATCGAATCCGCAGAGCGCGCATCGCCCTCCAGCCTCTTCGACAAGCTTCCTCTTCAGCGACCGTCGCCGCTTCGAGACCGCTTCCGAGCTGCAGCGTCCGCAGCGGAATCCACCTTCGGGTCGCGCGTAGAACGCAGTGTGACCATGCTTCCGGCATCTGAAATAGGCACGCCTCGTGCTTTCTTCGCATGCGGCACGCGTTTCTCGCAGACGGGCCGACCGCTCCGTCTCGAGACCGAGTTTGCGCAGCCAGTACCGAATGGTTGATCGTCCAGCCCCAAACTCATCGCCCATTTCCTGAATTGAAGCCCCTCGCTCTACAAGCTCAGCCAAACGCTGTGGATCTACCTTTGCGTTCGGCACGTGGGTCTGGCTCCCAGCCGCCTCCAGCCCGTGCTTCTTCAGCCAGTAGCTGACCGTCGATTCGTGCTTGCCGGCCTTCTGGCCAATCGCTTCGAGGGACAATCCCTCTGCGAGGCACTGTTCGAGGAACTCCTTCTGCATAGCTGAGATTATCTCAGGTAGTGCAGACAGAAAAATGCGCAGACAGAAGGTCTAAATGCTGCTTGCCGGGCGCTCTGCGTGGGCGATTCGCTGGACAAGGGCGGCGCGTTCGCGGCTGAGGGCGGCGCGGCGCTCGTAGTCGCCGCGCTCGCCGGCGGCGGCGATCTCGTCCTCGAGGCGGCGCTGGTCGAGGAGGAGGAAGTTGAGCTCCATCGCTTCGTGGGAGGCGGGCTCCTCGCGGGACATGATCGCGAGTTCGGCGATCAGGCCGGCGAGCTCGCCGTCGTCATGGGGAAGGTTCGAGGCGGGGTCCTGCGGGTGCTCGCGCAGCCAGGCGGCCACCCGCAGGCCGGTCGGCGAGAGGTGGGCCTCGGTCAGGCGCGCCAGGTACTCCTTGCCCTCGTCCGGCAGCGCGATGCACATCGCCAGCAGGGCCCGCTCGCGCCGCTCGCGCGAGGTCAGCTCGGCGGGGCGCCGGGCCGGTGCGGCCTGCGCGGGGGCACGGGTTTCCGGGCCCGGATCCTGCCGGCCGCCGCTGGCGGGAGTCCCCGCGATCACCCGCGCCGCGAGGCGGGGCGGATCGATCTCGAGGCGATCGGCTACCCGCCGTTCGAGCTCGTCGCGCAACGCTTCCTGGCTGTCGTCCATGCCGGCCAAGATCGGGATCAGCTCGTTGGTCAGGGCGCGGTCGCGGGCGACGGGATCCGAGACGTCGGTCCGCTCCAGCACCAACCGCACCTGGAACGCGGTCAGCTCCTCAGCCCCCTCAACCAGCTCGCGGAAGCGCTCCGGACCGCCCTCGGCGGCCATCATCTCCGCCGGGTCCTCTCCCGCCGGCATCGCCGCCACCCGCAGCCGCATCCGCCGCCCGGCGGCGACGCGCTGCGCCCGCAGCATCGCTTCCTGGCCGGCCGAGTCGGCGTCGAGCGCCAGCACCACCTCGTCGACCATCCCCGAGAGCGCCGCCACCTGGTCGGGCGTGATCGCCGTCCCCATCACCCCCACCGCCTCCTCGATCCCCGCCTGGTGAAGGGCGAGGACGTCGGTGTACCCCTCGACGACGACGGCGCGGCCCGCTTTGGCGATCGCCGCTTTGGCCACGTCGACCCCGTAGAGGATCTGGCTCTTGTGGAAGAAGTCGGTCTCGGCGGTGTTGACGTACTTGGCGCCCTGGTCGGAGCGCATCGCCCGGCCGCCGAAGCCCAGGACGCGGCCGCGGCGGTCCCGAATCGGGAACATGATCCGCTCGCGGAAGCGGTCGTAGTCGCCGCCACTGCGCCCTCGTTGCGCCAGCCCGACGGACCGCAGCTCTTCGACACTGAAGCCCGCCTGCTGCCCGCGGACGAGGATCTTGTCCCAGGCGCTGGGGGCGTAGCCGACGCCGAAGGCACGCAGCACCTCTTCCCGCAGCCCCCGCTGGGCCAGGTAATCGCGCGCCTTGCCGGCCTCCTCGGACTCCCAGAGGTAGTTGGAATAGAAGGCCGCCGAGCGTTCCAGCAGCTGCTCGAGGCGGCGGCGGCGCTGGCGCTTGGCCTCCGCCCGTGGGTCCTCCTGCTCGCGCTCGAGCTCGACCCCGTAGCGGTCGGCTAGCACCTCGACCGCCTCGGCGAAGCCGAGCCCCTCCTTTTCCTCGACGAACTTGATCACGTCGCCGCCCACCCCGCAGCCGAAGCAGTGGTAGAGCTTTTCGGTCGGCTCGACCGAGAACGACGGCGTCCGCTCCTCGTGGAACGGACAAAGACCGGTGTAGCGGGCGCCCTGGCGGCGCAGGTCGGTGTGAGCGGAGACGACCTCGACGATGTCGGCCGCCGCCTTCACCCGTTCCAGGCTCTCGTTTGAGATCAGCGCCATCTAGAACCTCGACTCTTCCGGGACCGTGAGCTCGGTGAACTTGGCGATGCAGAAGCGATCGGTCATCCCGGCTATGTAGTCGGCGACCCGCTGGCACTCGCTCGCCGCCGAGTCGAGGGACGGGATCTCGCCCGGGTGCGCCAGGTAGTGCGCGAAGAGGCCGCGCATCGTCCGCTGGACGCGCTCGTGCTCGCTGCGCGCCTCCGGCCCCAAATACACGCGGTCGAACATGAACTTGCGCAGGCGCAGCATCGCCTGCCCAACCTCGCGGCCCTGCCGGATCTCCTCCTCGCCCTCGGAGTGGTCGACGATGTCGCGGACCAGGGTGTCGATCCGCTGCGACCCGGTCGGGCCGAGCAGCTCGATCTCCTCTACCGGCAGGTCCTCCTGCCGCAGGATGCCGGCACGCAGGGCGTCGTCGATGTCGTGGTTGATGTAGGCGACCCGGTCGACGATCTTGACGATCTGACCCTCCAGCGTCGCCGGCTTGCGAGAGCCGGTGTGGTTGAGGATCCCGTCGCGCACCTGCTCGGTCAGGTTGAGGCCCTGGCCGTCGCGCTCGAGCACGTCGACGACCCGCAGCGAGTGCTCGTTGTGGCGAAAACCGGCGCCGCAGTGCTTGCGCAGCGCCTCGTCGAGGGTCTCCTCGCCGGCGTGGCCGAAGGGCGGGTGGCCGAGGTCGTGGCCAAGCCCGATCGCCTCGGTCAGGTCCTCGTTCAGGCGCAGGGCGCGGGCGACGGTGCGAGCGATCCCGCAGGCCTCCAGCGTGTGGGTGAGCCGGGTCCGGTAATGGTCCCCCTCGGGGGCGACGAAAACCTGGGTCTTGTGCTTCAGCCGGCGGAACGACTTCGAGTGGACGATCCGGTCGCGGTCGCGCTGGAACGGCGTCCGCAGCGGGCTGTCCGCCTCCTCCAGCTGCCGCCGTGCCGGATAAGACCGGGTGGCCTGCGGCGAGAGGAACTCCTCCTCCATCGCGGCGATGCGGTCCTCGAAGGTGGCGGTGGCGGGCACCCGCCGAGTCTAAGCCGCGGCGCGCAGCTGCACATGCGCGTGGTGCTCCAAAGTCTCGCCAACTGCGCGCTCGACCAGGCGCAAGGCGCGCGGCTCGGCCTCCGGTGCCTCGCTGAGGGGGTTGGCCAGGCCATCGACCATGAATCGGTGGGCTTCCTCGTCTAGGGGGAAGGAGCCCGCTTCGCAGCTGCCGCAGATCACGCCTCCGGCGGCGCCTGAGAAGCCGACCAGGTGCTCGCTGTCGCCACACTGGGCGCAGGAGGCGAGCTCGGGTGCGAAGCCGGCGACTAGCGCCAGCTTCAGCCGGAAGGCGAGGGCGGTCTCCAGCTCCGCCGCGCGTGCTGCCGCCGGGTCGTCAAGCAGCGAGAGGTAGCGACAGAGGAGGTTGTAGGCGGGCGGGTTCGGTTCGGCGGAGTCGAGCAGGCGCAGGACAGAGTCACAGGCGCGGGCGCCGGCGGTGAGGGCGGCACCCGAGCTCCGCAGCCGCGGATAGCCGTCGACGGTAGTGGCGCCGGTCACCGTCATCAGGTCGCCGCGGCCTTCGTGGAGGATCAGGTCGAGGCGGAAGAACGGCTCCAAGCGCCCGCCGAAGCGAGACCGGGGTTTGCGCGCCCCCTTGGCGATAGCCCCGATCCGCCCACGGGTCTTCGAGTACAGGTGGAGGATGCGGTCGGCCTCGCCGTAGCGAATGCTCCGCAGCACAACCGCCTCCGTCTTGACCGTAGTTCCGGCCACGTTGTCATTTTGCCCGGCGCCTCGGACGCCTTCGGAGCTTCACCTGGCAACCGGGACAGAAGTAGGTCGAGCGGCCGCCGACGACGATGCGGGCGATCGTGCCGCCGCAGCGCAGACACTCCTTTCCCTCGCGCGTGTGGACGAGGAACTCTTCCTGCATCGTCCCCTTCTCGCCGCGGGCGTCGCGGTAGTCGTCAATCGACGAGCCGCCAGCGTCGATCCCGGCCTCCAGCGCCTCTACCACCGCGTCCCGCAGCACCTCCAGATGCTCCGGCTTCATCGAGCCCGCGGGAGAGAGCGGGTGCAGCTCGGCCCGGAAGAGCGCCTCGTCGGCGTAGATGTTGCCGACTCCGGCGACCCCAGACTGATCGAGCAGGAAGGACTTCAGCGGCGCCTTGCGCCCCGCGGCCATCTCCCCCAGCGCCTGCGGCGTGAACTCGGGCGAGAACGGCTCGACGCCGAGCTTCGCGAAGCGCTCCTCCAGCCTCGCGTCCTCGATCAGGAAGGCCTCGCCGAAGCGGCGGGGGTCGGTGAACCAGAGCTCGCGCTCGTCGTCGAGGACAAAGCGGGCCCGCAGGTGCCGCTCCTCGGTCGAGCGCTCGTTCTCGTAAAGGCGCCTCCCCTCGGAGGGATCGAGCATCTCTTCGCCCTCGCGGAGGATCAAGTTGCCGGTCATCCGCAGGTGCATGACCAGCGTCCGCTCGCCGTCGAGGTGCATGAGGATGTACTTGCCGCGCCGACCCAGCCGTTCGATCGTGCCGCCGCCGACCGCATCGCTCAGCTGCTGCGGTGGAACCGGCCGCGACCATCGCGGGTCCAGCACTTCCAGCCGCTCGATCCGGTGCCCCTCGACCTCCGGCTCCAGCTGCCTGACGACGGTCTCCACCTCCGGCAGCTCGGGCATGGCCTGAGTTCTACTTCATGCCGGGGCGCTACTCGCTCGCCCGCGGGTGGGCGCTGAAGTAGACCTCTTTCAGCCGGTCACCCGAGAGGTGCGTGTACATCTGCGTGGTCGAGATGTCGGCGTGGCCGAGCATCTCCTGGACGGCGCGGAGGTCACAGCCGCCGGCGAGCAGGTGGGTGGCGAAGCTGTGGCGCAGGGTGTGCGGGCTCATCTTGCCGGCGAGTCCGGCTTCGCGGGCGTGGCGCTGGACGATCTTGTACAAGCCCTGGCGGGTCAGCGGGCCGCCGCGGAAGTTGACGAAGAGCCGCGACTCCTGGCGCTCGCCGACCAGCTTCGGCCGGCCGCCGCGTAGGTAGCCGTTGATCGCCGCGATTGCCTGGCGGCCGAGCGGCACCAACCGTTCCTTTGAGCCCTTGCCGCGGGCGCGCAGGAACCCCTCGTGCAGGTCGACGTCCCCGAGCTCGAGTCCGATCGTCTCCGAGGCCCGCAGCCCGCACGCGTACATCACCTCCAGCAGGGCGCGGTCCCGCAACGCCGTCGGCTCACTCCCCTTCGGCGAAGCGAGCAGCTTCTGGACCTCCGAGTAGTTGAGGACGTGTGGCAGTTTCTTCGACCGCCGCGGGGCCGTCAGCGCCGCCGTCGGGTCGTCGCCGATCAGCTCGTCGCGGCGCAGGTGCTTGTAGAACGAGCGCAGGCAGGCGGCCTTGCGATGGATCGTCGCCGCCGAGCAGGCAGGGCGCCCCTCCCCCGTGGCCAGCTCGGCGAGGAAGTCGGCGACGTCGGCGGCGGATGCCTCGAGGGCGTCGCGGTGGTGGGCGGAGAGGTATTCGCCGTACTGGAAGAGATCGGTTCTATAGGCGTTGAGGGTGTTGCGGGAGAGGCCTCGCTCTAGCTCCAGGTAGGAGAGGAAATCTAGGACTAGGGACTCGAAGCGTTTGTCGGCGCCGGGCTTCGCCGCGGCAGCGGGGGCGTCGGGTTTGATGGCAACAGCCATGGACCAGAGATTCGCTTTGGGTTTAGGCAGCCCTCTACACGCAAGGGACCATGCGGTCGGCGCGCGGGTCCTGTCGACGCAGGGGACCCACCATCTCCTGAACTACCAGGAGATGGTCCCCCCTACGACGCCACCCGCGCGAGGAAGGTTCCTGAGGCGAGCGCGGCCTTGAAAAACAGTGGGTCGTCTTGCCAGGACCGGCCCATCGTCGAGGTAGGGAGACCAGCTGCGGCGTAGCCATCTAGATCTACAGCTACCTGCTCCACTTGGTGGTCGAAGGGCTCCAGGGCTACTGCAACCTCGAGCTCTCCCTCGGGGAGGACGACAGCTACTGGGGCTAAGAGCAGTTGGAGAACGGTGCGGGTGTGGTGGCTCAGGCCACGGTGGCGGTCGCGGGGGTCGCTGCTGGACAGCCTTGGCGAGATCAGGGTTAAGAGGCCCAAGGAGAGAGCGGCGTGGGCGTTCTCTAGGGCTGCCATGCCGCCGTGGCCGTAGGTGGTGTCGGAGCCGATGATGCCTGGCCCTGGGCCGATCAGGATGGCGTCCCAGTGCAGGTCGGTGGCGGCGGCGTCTAGGGCGCCGATGGGGCTGAGGGACTCGTGTTCGCCGCCGTAGGACGGGGCGGCGGTGATGTGGCCGCAGAGGAGGTCGCGTTCGCGGAGCTGCTTGGCGTCGCGGGAGAAGGAGCCGGGCAGGGCACCGCCTCCCGTCTGTATGTAACCGACCCTCAACCCCGGCGCCGCCTGCGCCGCCGCCCAAGCGGCGGGCGCGAGGTGGCCATGGAGCGGCAGGACGGCTACGGGGGTCGATCGCGTAGTTCCTTTTGGACGTATCCCGTCTGTTTGGAGGCGCGAGTTGGGGCGCTCGACGGGATCTACCGGGTGCTGAAGGGAGGTGTAGTTCAGCTTCATCACGTGGGCCGCCCCCTCGCCCCCGCTTTCGAGGCCGCCGGTGAGGTTGACGTGGACTACGTCGAAGCCGCCGGAGCCGAGGTTCAGGTCGAGGGCGGCGGTGTTGACGACGACCTCGTCGCCCTCGCGCATCTCGCCGAGCAGCACCTCGTCCGCCCAGGCTCGGCGGCGCTCCCCTCCGACCTCTACTTCGAGCGGGTCGACCGAGACGATGACACCGCGGCGCAGCTTCAGGCGCCCGCTCACCTATGCGCTCGCCGGAGACTCGGCCGCCGCGGCGACGATCTGCTCGCAGACCTCGAGCATCTTGTCGAGGGACCTGGCCGGGACCCGCTCCTCGGCGGTGTGGACGTCGGAGGTGCCGTTGGAGAGGAGGACGCAGTCGAGGCCGTCGTGGCGGAAGACGTTGGCGTCGCTGCCGCCGCCGATCGCCACCCGCTGCGGCTCCAGGCCGGCGCCGCGCAAGCCCGCCTCAGCGAGACCAAGGGCCGCCGAATCCTTCGGCACCCGATAGCCACGGAAGAGCTCTTCGATCCGCACGTCGACGTCGCAGCCATGCTCGCTCGCGCCCCAGGCGCAGGCGTCGGCGATCCTGCCGGCGACCTCGGCGGCGCGCTCGGTGTCCAGGCTGCGCGCCTCGGCGTGGATCGCGCAGTGGCCGGGGACAACATTGCCCGAGGTGCCACCCGAGATCAAGCCGACGTTCGCCGTCGTCTCCTCGTCGAGCCGCCCCAGCTCCATCCGCGCGATCGCCGCCGAGGCGGCCGCGATCGCGCTGCTGCCGTCCTCGGGCCTGATCCCGGCATGGGCCTCGACGCCGATGAAGTCGGCGAGGATCTTCTGCTGGGTTGGCGTCGTCACGATCACCTCACCCACCGGTCCCGCGTGGTCGAGGACGAAGCCGGCGCGCGAGCGCAGCTGCGAGGCATCGAGCGCTTTCGCTCCGCGCAGCCCCTGCTCCTCGGCGACGGTGAGCACGATCTCGATCCCGACCGGTCCCGGGTTTTCGACGTGCCGGGCGATCAGCTCCATGAACACCGCCACCGCCGCCTTGTTGTCGGCGCCGAGGATGGTGTCGCCGCGGCTGCGGAAGACGCCTTCGTCGTCGACCACCTCGACTCGGCCCTTGTGCGGGACGGTGTCCATGTGGGCGCAGAACATCAGCCACCCCTCGCCCGTTCCCGGCGAGCGGGCGATCAGATTGCCGGATCCGGCCTGCGCCGCCTGCGCCGCGTCGTCCTCGCTGACCTCCAGCCCCATTCCGCGCAACTCCGCGGCAAGGGTGTCGGCGACCTCCCGCTCCTCACCCGTCGGGCTGCGGACCTCGCAATACCTGATGAAGCGCTCGTAGAGCCGTGAACCCACGGCGCAACGTTATCCCGAGCGGACTTCGGACTGCTCGACCCGGATCTCCTCGACCTCGCCCTCGGCGACAGGACGCTCGCCCGCCTGCTGGGCGGCGGCGCCGACGAACTCGCGGAAGAGTGGCTCGGGGCGGTTCGGGCGGGAGTTGAACTCCGGGTGGTACTGGGAGGCGACGAAGAACGGATGGTCGGGCAGCTCGACCATCTCGACCAGGCGCTCGTCGGGCGAGGTGCCGCCGCAGACGAGCCCCTCGTCTTCGAGCCGGCGCCGCAGCTGGTTGTTGACCTCGTAGCGATGGCGGTGGCGCTTGTAGATCACGGCCTCGCCGAAGATCTCGCGGGCCCGCGTGCCCTCGTGCAGTTTTACCGGGTCGGCGCCGAGGCGCATCGTCCCGCCCATGTCGGAGACCTCCTTCTGCTCCGGCAGCAGGTCGACGACGGGGAACGGCGTCTCGGGGTCGAACTCGGCCGAGTTGGCGCCGTCCATGCCGGCGACGTGGCGGGCGAACTCGACCACCGCGATCTGCATCCCGAGGCAGATCCCCAGGTAGGGGATCGATTTCTCGCGGGCGATCCGGGCGGCTTCGATCTTGCCCTCGATCCCGCGCTCGCCGAAGCCGCCGGGGATCAGGATCCCGTCGCAGCCCTCGAGCTTCTCGGGGTCGAAGTTCTCGGAGTCGACCAGCTCGACCTTGACCTTGACACCGTGGTGGAAGCCACCGTGCTCGAGCGCCTCGATCACCGACTTGTAGGCGTCGGCGAGCTGGACGTACTTGCCGACGACGGCGATCCTCACCTCGTCGGTCGCCGACTCGGCCCGGCGCACCATTTCTTCCCATTCGCCCATGTCGGGCGACGGAGCCTCCATCCCGAAGTGATCGAGGACGAGGTCGTCGACTCCCTCGGCGCGGAAGACGAGCGGCACCTTGTAGATGTTGTCGACGTCGTGCGCGGAGATCACCGCGTCGACCGGAAGGCTGGCGAAGAGGGCGATCTTGCCGCGAATCTCGCGGTCGAGGCGGCCTTCGGAGCGGCAGACCAGCGCATGCGGCTGGATCCCGATCCGGCGCAGCTCGTTGACCGAGTGCTGGGTCGGCTTCGTCTTCAGTTCGCCGGCGTGGCCAACGTAGGGCACCAGCGTCAGGTGAACGAACATCGCCCGCTTCGGACCGAGGTCGGTGTAGAGCTGGCGGATCGACTCGAGGAAGGGCAGCGACTCGATGTCGCCGACGGTGCCGCCGATCTCGGTGATCACGAAGTCGACCGCCTGGGACTCGGCGACGATGAGAATTTTCTGCTTGATCTCGTTGGTGATGTGCGGGATCACCTGCACGGTGGCACCGAGGTAGTCGCCTCGCCGCTCGCGCTTGATCACCGAGTTGTAAACCGCGCCGGCGGTGACGTTGGAGGCGCGGGTCGCGTTCTCGTCGGTGAAGCGCTCGTAGTGGCCGAGGTCAAGATCGGTCTCTGCCCCGTCCTCGGTGACGAACACCTCGCCGTGCTGAAACGGGCTCATCGTCCCCGGATCGACATTGATGTAGGGGTCGAACTTCTGCAGCTGGACCCGGTAGCCGCGGGAGACGAGGAGGCGGCCGATCGCCGCCGCGCTGATGCCCTTGCCGAGGGCCGAGACGACACCGCCAGTGACGAATATGAACCGGGTGTCGCCTTTGTTGGACGGACTCATGCTCTGCCGAGCGAGTCTAGCCAGCGCAGGGGCGGAACCGAATCGATGGTTGCGGAAATTGAGCGAATCTCTCCGTAGATCGTCAGCGCCAGGACGACCGCCAGCGCCACCAACCGCCCGTCCGCCCCGAGCACGGTCAATAACCAGACGCCGGCGATCGCGCCGATCAGGTTGGAGCCGGTGTCCCCGAGCATCGCCTTCTCCCCCAGGGTCAGCCAGGCGCCGACCAGGACCGGGCCGGCGAAGATCCCCAGCAGTTCGAGCGGCTGCAAGGTCCAAGCGCCGAGACAGAGGCCGACAGCGAGCAGGCCCAGCGCCTTCTCCGCCCGCCCAGGCCGCAGGTCGAGCAAATTGCCCAGGTTGGTCGTGAGGATGAGAAGGACGACGTCGGCGAGGTAGCGCCAGGATTCGAGGCCTCGTCCGGAGACGACATAGGCCGCCAGGGCCAGCGCTCCGATCGCCTTGATCGCACCGGTCGAGAGCGTCCCGGTCCGCAGCGCCCCCCAATGCCCGCGCCAGCCGCGCGGCGTCGCCACCGCCTCGCCGCGCCCGAGCGCGTCGTCGAGGAAGCCGAGGAAGGCGATCCCAAGCAGGTAGGGCAGCCACTGCCGTAAGCCGGGCTCGAGCAGGTCGAGGTCGACCCGGTCGTTGAGGAAGGCGAGCGGCGCCAGCGCCACCAGCGCCGCCGTCGCCAGCACCGCCCCAAGCGGGAAGGCGAGCAGAGCGCCGCGGTAGTTCTCCCGCACCAGCCCGGCGTCGCGCAGCCCCCGCGCCCCGGCCGGGACGAGGAACAGCGAGATCGCGATCGCCAGCGGGAACCCGACCCAGTACACGCCCTAGCGACCCTCCGTGAGCAGGTCCGGCAGCAGCCGGTCGGCGCTGCCCTTGACCCCGAAGCTCCCCTCGGCCCCGAGCATCGCGAAAACCATCGCCAGCTGGCCCGCGGTGAGATCGACGTCGTCGACGCTGGAGAGGTCGCTCGACTGGAAGAAGGAGACCGAGGAGGGTTCGGTGGTCGAGGCCTCGATCCCCACTGCCGGGATCCGGGTGGCGGTCATCCCACTCGTCAGCGCCGACTCCAGCTGAGCGGCGCGCGAGCGCTGCACCGGACCCATGTCTTCGGGCTGGTCGCGGACGACGATCACCCCGTCGAGACCGCCGAAGGTGCCGCTGGCGCGCGAGAAGAGCTGTCCGCGGACCACTTCGGGAAGGGTCCCGCCGAGCACCAGCTGCCGTCCCAGACCCGTCCCCAGTTCGCTCAGCGCGTCCGCGTTCGTCCGCAGATCGGCGAAGCGCGTCTTCGCCAGGTCGGAGGCGAGGCCGTTGAGGTCGACCGGCTCGCGCACCACCCCCACGCCGACCAGCTTCGCCCCGGTCGGCCCGAGGGCATCCTCGACGTCGCCGGTGATGTCGCTCGGCAGACCGCCAAGGGCGACGATCGCGAACCGCCTCCCGGCCAGGCGGTCGCGGGTCAGCACCGGGTAGACGCGTTCGCCGAATTCGTCCGCGCGGCCAAGTTCGGCGCCGAGGTCGTCGGCGCGCGAGCGGGCGTCCTGCAGGTTGCCGACGAGGCTGTGCTCGAGGTCCTTGCGGGTGTTGGTCAGCGCATCGCCGCCGAACTCGGCGCCGATCAGGATCCCGATCGAGAGGGCGAGGAAGACCGCGATCAGCGAGGCGGCGTGGTAACGAGCGGAGTACCCCATTCGCAGGGAAGGCTAGTCGGCCCTCAGATGCCGAGCCAGATGCGGATCTTCAGCCAGACCAGTTCCCAGACATCGTTGAGGGCCGGCGAGGTGATGACGAGGATCGTCAGCAGGATCAGGAAGGCGACCATGAAGAAGGCAAGGGGCGCCAGCGCCGAACTCGGGTTGTAGAGCCGGCTGACGCCCTTCGCATCGACCAGCCGCTCGCCGATCCGAAGCCTGGTCAGGAAGGTCGAGGACATGCCGCCGCGCTTGCGGTCAAGGAACTCGACGAGGTTGAAGTGGGCGCCGACGCTGACGATCAGCGTCGCCCCCTTCTCGTAGGCCATCAGCATCGCCACGTCCTCGCTGGTCCCCGCCGCCGGGATCACCTGGTGGTCGAGACCCGCCTCGAGCAGCCGCTCGCGTCCGGGCGCCCGGCCGTCGGGATAGGCGTGGACGATCAGCTCGGCGCCGCAGCGCAGCGCCGCATCGCTGGCGGAATCCATGTCGCCGACGATCATGTCGGGCTTCAGCCCGGCCTCGAGGATGCCGTCGGCTCCCCCGTCGACGGCGACGATCAGCGGCCGCACGTCGCGGATGTAGGCGCGCAGCGCTTTCAGGTCGCGCCGGTGGCGCTCGCCGCGGACGACGATCAGGACGTGGCGGTCGCGAAAGCTGGCGCGGGTCGGCGGAAAGGCGATATTGCCGGTCAGCAGGTCGGTCTCTTCGCGCACGTGGGCGACCGTGTTCTCGGCGAATTCGCCCAGCGCCTCGTCGATCCGCTGGCGGTGTTCCTGCATCTCGCGCTCAAGCTCGCCGACCCCTAGCCGGCGTCCCTGGGCGACCTCCTCGTCGCCGACGTAGATCGAGCCGCCGGCAACCCGGATCCGGTCACCGTCCTTGAGCTGCTCGAAGAGCTTCGCGCCGGGCGCGTCGACGAGGGCGATGCCGGCGCGGGCGAGCATCAAGGGGCCGGCATTGGGGTAGCGGCCGGAGGAGGACGGAGCGGCGTTCAGAACAGCGACGACGCCGGCTTCGATCAGCTCCTCGGCGGCGATGCGGTCAATGTCAACGTGATTGATGACGGCGACCTCGCCGGGGCGCAACCGCTTGACCAGGTGCTTCGTGCGCTCACCCAGTCGCGCCGTCCCCTCAATTGACTGGTCTCCCCGCGCGCCGTTCCTGCGCCCCAGCAGGGCGGGAAGGCGACGGCGGGATGCGGTAGCCACGGGTCCAGGCTACGCCAAAAGCCACCTGACACTGCGCATAGCGGCGTCCTCAGTCGCTCGCGTGCGGTGCACGCCACGCTCCCTGCGTCCTTACTCTGCTTGGTCAGGCGGCTTTTAGGAGCTGACGGGCATGGTCGGTAGCCGCCCGGTCGGTGCCATCGCCGCCGAGCATGCGGCGGATCTCGGCCACTACAGCCTCGCCTTCGAGCCGCTCGACCTCCGCTTTTGCCTGGGGCGCGCCGACGTCCTTCTCGAGGCGGAAGTGGGTGTCGGCGAGCGAGGCAACCTGGGGCAGGTGGGTGATGCAGATGACCTGGCGCTCGCGGCCGAGGTCCCGCAACCGCTCGCCGACGACCCGCGCCGTGTTGCCGCCGACGCCGGCGTCGATCTCGTCGAAGACCATCGTCCCGGCGCTGGCCGCCTGTCCGAGCCTGCTCAGCGCCAACATCACCCGCGAGAGCTCGCCGCCGGAGGCGGCGTCGCGCAGCGGTGCCGGCTTGATGCCGGGATTCGGCGCAACCCGCAGCTCGACGGTCTCGCGGCCGGAGGCGCCGTAGCCGTCGGAGTGCGGCTCGAGCGCAACTTGGAGGCTCGCCCCGGCCATCGAGAGCTGCTCGAGCTCGGCAGCGACGCGCTCCTGCAGGGGCTCCGCAGCCGCCCGTCGCCCCGCGCTCAGCTTCTCGCCCAGTTCGGTCCTGCGGGCTTCGGCCGCGACCAGCGCCGCCTCGGCCTCGGCCGACCGCTCGCCGGCCCCCTCCAGGCTGGCGATTTCGGCGCGGCAGCGCTCCGCATGGGCCAGCACCGACTCGACGGTGCCGCCGTGCTTGCGCTCGAGCCGGTCGATCGCCTCCAGCCGTTCCTCGATCGCCAGCAGGGCGCCGGGGTCGGCCTCCACGCCCTCGGCGTAGTCGCGCAGCTCGGAGGCGACGTCGCCGAGCTCCACACCCAGCGCCGCGACGCGCTCCCCGAGCGCGTCAAGAGAGGAATCGAGTCCCGCCGCGCCCTGCAGCGCCGCTTCGGCTTGGGCGAGGGCGGCGATCGCGCCGCCGTCTTCCTCGGCCCCCGCGAGTCCGGAGTGGGCCGCCCCGGCGGCCTCGCGGAGTCCCTCGGCGTGGCGCAGCCGGTCGCGGCGGCCGGCGATCTCCTCGCGCTCCTCGGGCACCGGCGCCACGTCCTCGATCTCGGAAAGCTCGTAGCGGTAGAGGTCGAGGTCTCGCTCCCGCGAGCCTTCGCGCTCGCGCAGCTCGGCCAGCTCCGCCTGCAGGAGGCCCACCTCCCGGTGCGCCTCCCGGTACTCGCGCCGGACTTCAAGGTGCTCCGTCCCGGCGAACCCGTCGAGGATCTCCATCTGAGCCGAGGCGATCGTCAGGCGCCGGTGCTCGTGCTGACCGAAGAAGGCGAGCAGGCGGCCTCCCAGCAGCTTTAGATCGCCGGCGGTGGCGGCGCGGCCGGCGACGAAGGCGCTGGTGCGACCGCCGGCCGAGACCCGTCGGCCCAGTACAACCTCCTCAGCACCCTCCGGCAGCCGCTCTGCCAGCTCGGCGAACTCGGGCTCATCGATCAACCCCTCGGGCAGATCGAAGACTCCCTCGACCCAAGCCTCGGCTGCGCCCGGCCGGACGATCTGCGCTTTCGCCTTGCCTCCCATCAGCAGGTCCAGCGAGTGGGCCAGGACCGTCTTACCGGCCCCGGTCTCTCCCGTGATCGCGTTGAGCCCCTCGCCAAGCCGGAGCTCCGCCCGCTCGATCAGCAACAGGTTCTCGATCCGCAGCTCGCGCAGCATGGGATCTGTGTAGCAACGAGGGCGGACCGACCGGCTGCGTCTTCGCGGTGTTTCCGGGCTCCCTCAGGGATGCAGGGTCAGCAGCCCGCCGATGAACGTGACGTTGATGGTGATCAGGCCGATAAGCATGTTCCGCTGCACCGAATCGAACCTGAAGTCGAACACTTCGAAGCGCTTGTCGACCTGTTCGAAGCGCTTGTCGACCTGTTCGAAGCGCTTGTCGACCTGTTCGAAGCGCTTGTCGACCTGTTCGAAGCGCTCGTCCATCTGCTCAAAGCGTTTGTCAACTTCATCGAAGCGCCTGTCCATCTCTTCGAACCGCTTATCGATCTGCTCGAAGCCTTTCCTCATCTCCACCCGGAGTTCGCGTAGATCGCCGTCGATCCGCCCAAAGGCTTTGTCCAGCTTCTCGTCCGTCCATCTTTCCCTTGGCATCACGACCATGCAGGCAACCATACGAAGCTTGTTGTCAACAATGGCGCGCAGAAAGTAAAACTTCAGGCGCGACTTTCGCGCGGAACTGGAACTACCCGGCGGCGGCGTCGCCCGGACCGCCGGTCGGCTGCACGAAGTCCTCGGATCTGACCAGCAGAAATCCGAGGGCAGCGCCGACAAAGCAGATGATCGCGCCGATCACAAGGATCTCGTTCATGCCGCTGACGAAGGCGACGTCGGCGGCGTGAGTCGCCTTGGCGTGGATGGCAGGTGGCAGCGGCAGTTCGGCGACGGCGCGGGAACCGCCCGAAGCGACCGCTTCGCCTAGCCCGTCGGGGGCTCTGGGCACCAATTCGCTCAGCTTGGAGTCGACCTGCGACTGGAAGACGGCACCGAGACCGGCGACACCGGTCGCGATCCCCACCTGGCGGAAGGTCGTGTTGATTCCCGATCCCATGCCCGATTTCTCGACCGGCACCACCGCGATCGCCGCCTGGCCGATGCCCGGGTTGGTGGTCCCGATGCCGATACCGGCAATCACGAACCCGACCAGCAGCGTCGTCCACTCCGAACTCGGAGTGAGGCCGTGCATCAGTAGTAGGCCGATCCCGACCAGCGTCAGCCCGCAGCCGAGCAGGATCCGGATCGGGACCCGGTGGGAGAGGCTGCCGGAGATCGGCGCGACGACGAAGCCGAGCACGGTCAGCGGCAGGAAGCGCAGCCCGGCTTCAAGCGGCGAGAAGTCGAGCACCCCCTGCATGTAGATCGTCAGGTAGAGGAACATCGCGAACATCCCCGCCGAGAGGGCGAAGGCAACCGCCGAGACGCCGTTGAAGGCAGGTTTGCGAAAGAGCTTCAGGTCCAGCATCGGATGCGCGGTCCGGTGCTCTATCGCCACAAACGCGGCCAGCAGCACCGCCGCCCCGATCAGGCAGCAGAGGATCACGGGGCTGTCCCAGCCCTCGGGATTGCCCCTGATCAACCCGAAGATCAACAGGAACAGCGCACTGGAGAAGGTGACCAGGCCCGGCACGTCGACCGGCTCCGGGTCTTTGGCGAAGACGTTGACGATCTTGCGCTCGGTCAGCACCATCGCCGTGATCCCGATCGGGACGTTGACGAAGAAGATCCACTCCCAGCCGAGGTTCTGCGTGATCACGCCGCCGACGAGCGGGCCGACCGCGACCGCGCCGCCGACCGTCGCCCCCCAGACGCCGAAGGCGGTGGCCCGGTCTTTGCCGTGGAACTCCTGGCCGATCAAGGCGAGCGAGGTGGCGAACATGCCGGCCCCGCCGACCCCCTGCAGCCCCCGGGCCAGGTTCAGCAGCGTCGGGTCGTTGGAGATCCCGCAGAGGAACGAGGCGAAGGTGAAGACGCCGAAGCCGATCGTGAAGACGCGCCGGCGGCCGAGGCGGTCGCCGAGCGAGCCGGCGGTGAGCAGAAACGCGGCCAGGGTCAGCGAGTAGGCGTCGACCACCCACTGCAGGCTCGAGAGGCTCGCGTTCAGTTCCCGCTGGATATCCGGCAGGGCGACGTTGACGACGGTGACGTCCAGCAGCAGCATGAACGTCGCGATCGAGACCAGCAGCAGGGTCCACCACTTGCGCTCCATTGGCGAGGCACCCTAAACAACTCATCCCGTCGGCAAACGGAGTTCGCTTCAGACAGCCAAATGCCCGAACTTGTCTCGGATCCGCTGGTAGAAACTGCTTCCCGGCAACTGCGCAAGCCGGCTGACCGAGTCGAGGAACCGGACCTCGATCTCGGCGCCTGGCGCTAGCTCCGCGACCTTGCCGCCGTCGACGGCCACCTCGACCGGCTCGCGCTCCGGCGCGTTCTCGATGTGGAGGACGTCCCCCGGGGCGACGACCAGCGCCCGCGCAGTCAGCGAGTGCGGGGCGATATAGCTGACCACATAGCCCTTCACACCCCAGGCCAGGATCGGCCCCTGGTTGGCAAGGTTGTAGCCAGTCGAGCCGACGGGGGTGGCGGCGACGAGGCCGTCGCAGCGCACGTGCCCGACCTCCTTGCCGGCGATCCGGTAGCTGAGCTCGGCGACGCGATCGTGCGGGCGCCGGGCCAGGGTGATGTCATTGAGACCGACCGCTTTCACCTCGTCGCAGGTGACCTCGAGGCCGGGCAGCTGGATCGTCTCGAACTCCCCCTGCAGGGCGCGACGGATGCCGTCGCGAGCGTCCTCCCGCTCGACCGCGGCGAGGAATCCCACGGTGCCGAAGTTGACGCCGAAGATGGGCACTTCGGTGCCGGCGTAGCGGCGCAGCGCGTGCAGGATCGAGCCGTCGCCGCCGAGCACGAGGCAGATCTCGGGCAGCGTGTGTTCGGCGGTGACGTCGACCCCCTCGCCGGCGGCGCCGTGCTTTTCCAGCTCCTCCTGGCTGGCGGCCAGCCGCCAACCGAGCTCCTGGGCGACTTCGGCGGCGACCGAGACGGCTTCGGAGGCCGAGGGCGGGTGCGAGTGGGTGATCAGGGCGGCGGTCTTCATGCGTCTTCCTCCACAACGGCTGCCACGGCGCCGTCCAAGTCCTCCACTTCCGGGCCCTCTCCCCCGCACCAGACAAAGGTCTCCCGGTTGCCTTTCGGCCCCGGCAATCCGGAGGAGGCAAACCCGCGCACGGGCAGCCCGAGCTCGCGGATGGCGTCGGCGACTTTGAGGATCGCCTCGCGGCGGTCGCCCAGGTCGCGGACAACGCCGCGGCCGACCCGGCTCTTGCCGAGCTCGAACTGCGGCTTCACCATCGCCAGCACCTCTCCGCCGGGCTCAAGGCAGCGGACCGCCGCGGGCAGCACCTTGGTCAAGGAGATGAAGGAGACGTCGACCGTCGCCAGCGACGGGACGAAGGGCAGATCGGCAGGCTCCATCGCCCTGGCGTTGAGGCGCTCGATCACATACACGCGCGGGTCTTCGCGTAGGCGCACGTCGAGCTGTCCGTAGGCGACGTCGGCGGCGATGACTCGCTTCGCCTCTCGCTGCAACAGGCAATCGCTGAAGCCGCCGGTGGAGGCGCCGACGTCCAGGCAATCGCGATCGTTTACGGCGATCTTGAGCGCCTCGAGGGCGTTCTCGAGCTTGATCCCACCGCGGGATACGTAGCGCCGGCCGGAAGCCACGATCAGGTCCGCGTCGGACTCGACCAGTTGACTGGGCCGCAGCGCCACCGGCCCGTCCTGCCCGACCCGGACTTCGCCCGCCCGCACCGCGCCGGCGGCGGCAGAGCGAGACGGAAAGAGGCCGCGATCCGCCAGGACGGCGTCTATGCGGGACTTCTTCACGGCTCGAACGCTACAGCCAGCCCCCGCAGCTAGCGGGGTTTTCATCCCGGGAATGCATCAGATGCAGGGGTTCTGTGACCCCACTCACACACAAGTCGCACATACGTTCGTACGCTGTTCAAGGATTCGCAAGAGGAAACCGACTAAAGGATCAGGACAAAGACTTCTTGGTTGAACCCCGCGTCGATATATCGCCTCGCTGCTTCCCACAGCGACGCACTCGACACAAACCGGGCTCACCTACCTCCCACGGATCCACACATATATAGAGATACATATCTCTCCTCCCTGTAGTAACCCCAGAAGCGCCCCGCCTCCCCGGCGGGGCGTTTTCTGTTGCGAGCGGCTCTAGGAAGCCAAATCAGCCTTCCCCTTTGTCAGAGGAGGCAAAGCAGATCACTTCGTCCCGCCCGAGAGCATGGTGTCTTTTCACCACGCCATTAAGGGCGGGCGGCCTGCTGAAGCCGCCCGCCCTTTAACCGCCTACCAGGCAATCGGTCTCGGATATGCGCCTTGGTAGTTCTTCGCCGTTGGAGAGCCGGCGAAGCCTTGAGCCTCCGGTCGCTCTCAGCCCTTCGGGGTGCAGGTCCGTAGGACAGTTGCATTCGCCTGGGTGCCGTCGGCGAAGTTCGCCTGGACGTTTGCCTGCAGGCGACCGTCGGAGCACTTCGCGGAGATCAGGCTGACCGTCTGGCCTTTGTAGCTCCATTTCTTGCTGAGTTTCAGGGTGAACGACTTGACTGAGCCCGATCCGCCCGCGATCTTCGGGATGGTTGAGGTCGAGAGGGTGCCGTAGCGGCCGTCGTGGACCTTCTTGATCTTGACGACGGTGACGATCGCGGCGGTTACCGGCGCGCTCAGAAAGGCATGCACGTAAAGGGTGACGACGCCGGCCTTTTCCCCACCGTTGACGGCGAGGATCTTGCTCTTGGCGAGGATCGGCTTCTGTTCGGGGAAGGCGACCTCGGCGGTGGCCTGGCCTTCGCCGACGATGGCAGGGCCGCACGCCTTTTCGGCCGCCTTGGTGTCCCGCGACTGGAGCTTGCTCGCCGAGCAGGTCGGATAGCCAATCACCGTCAGCGCGACGTTCTTGTCGCCTTTGATGACGAACGTCCGGGCGGCGGGGATGTGGGTTCCGTCGAGCGTCGCGATTTTGCCTTCGGCCCAGAAGCCGGCTGGGGCGAAGCGGGTCTTCGGAAACGCCTTTGGCGTGATACCGCCGTTAGCGGTCACTTCCAGGTTGCCTACCGTCACCGTCACCGGCCCTTCGTTGCTGGCCGCGGCTGCGATCGAGGCCGCCGCGAGAAGCACCGCAACCGCCCCGGCGGCGGCTAGCCGCCGCGCTCTCTTACTCGTGTCCATCTGTTCCTCCCTCTTGGCGCAGCCACGTAGGGCCGGACGGTTGGTCCGCTTCCTCGCCACCGCCTAACGAATACCTATAAGTACCCAACTAGAACATAAGGGCGAGATCAAAGCAAATGCGAGCTGACGGTAAAAATGTCGCCAGCATCAGCGCCCCGTACTTCAAGTCGCTGCGGGACGGCTGATTGGCGTAATAGGGCCGGCCTTCGACACGCTGTCCACCAGGGGGTCCGGCCCTCCGTATGCCCGTCCCCCAGAAGCGCCCCGCCTCCCCGGCGCGGCGTTTCTGTTGTGGCGCGCTTGGGTGTCGAGAACCAGACGTTGCTTTGGGAACAAGTCGGTCTTATGTTCTTCATCAGCCGGCGCTTGGGCAGGGGGTGCCGTCGATTAGGGATAGATCAAACGGCCCCCGGGTCATAAGAAAGGAGCCTCTTATGGAGGCAGGCGCTGCAGAGAGACGCGAGCATCAACGGAGAGTGGAGAGTCGGCAGCCGACCGGTTGGACGGTGTTTGCCGGCGCGGTGATGCTGATCGTCGGCTCGCTGGATGCGTTGTACGGGCTGGCCGCGATCCTCAACGACGAAGTGGTGCTCGTCGGCGGTCAGGGAGTGATCATCGCCGACATCACGACCTGGGGCTGGATCCACCTGATCCTTGGCTCGATCGTCGCCGCCACCGGACTGGGCCTCTTCGCCGCCGCTGAGTCGGCGCGCTGGGCGGCGATCTTCTTCGTCTCGGTCAACGCGGTGGCTCAGATCGTCTGGTTCCCCGCCGCACCCCTTTGGGCGTTCCTGATGATCATCCTCGACGTCGCGATCATCTACCAGCTCACCGCCCGCTGGGAAGAATAGAACGGCTTTTCTGCACCCTCTGGAAGTCTTTTTCGTTCTGGTCGGCGTAGGCCTCGGCAAAGCGCGACAGCGCCTTGTCGAAGGCCTCGCCCTTCCCCAGGTAGGAGGCGATCGCGAAGCGGTCGCCTGAGCGGGCGTGGGCTCGCGCCAGAGTTTCCCCGCAGAGGCCGGCATAGAGAGTGAGGTCGGGCGCAGACAGCTGCTCGACCTCCACCGACCCCTTGCCGTCCCAGAGCTGGCGCACGTAGAAGCAGCGCCGCTCGGCGTCGAGGCCCTTGGTCGCCACCCAGCCGAGGAAGACGTCGCTGGCCGCCTGCATCAGGCGCTGCCCCTCGACCACCCGGCGGCCATGGTTGCGGTAGGGGCTGGCACCAGCGAAGGGCTCAAGGACCGAGGACTGGGCTTCCTTTGCCTGCAGGAAGAGGGGGTCGTCCGAGTCCTTGCCCAGCAGCAGCACGACCCAGGCCCGGGTCCCAACGCTTCCGACTCCGACCACTTTCCGGGCAGCATGGACGTAGCTGTAGGAATCGAGGAGGTGGCGCCGGTCGTGGGTCAGCGATGCCCGGTAGGCGTCGAGGACCGCCTGCAACCGAGCTTCGACTTCGGCGCCGTCGGCCAGCTCCTCGACCGGCGTCAGCAGCGGCGGTTCGCTGCGGATTCGGATCTCGCCGTCGACGCTGTGGGTGAGCTTCCCCAGGGCACGCAGGCTGTCCTTGGCACTTGCCTTGGCGAGGTTGCGCTCGACCCGGCGCAGGCGCTCCCCGTCGAGCTGCGCCCGCATAGCCGCCAGCGCCGGCTCGACGTCGAGGCGCGAATACCAAACGTCGATCGTGCGCATTTCGGCAAAGCGGCGGATCGCGGTCCGGTAAGCCCGCACCGCCGATTGAGTCGCCAGTCGCCTCTCCTTGCCGCCGAAGCCCCGCCCCCTGCCGGCGATCGCGACGCTGGCGGCGAGGCGCTTGAGGTCCCACTCAAACGGCCCGCGGCAGGTCTCGTCGAAGTCGTTGCAGTCGAAGACGAGGCGCCGGTCGGGAGCCGCGAAGACCCCGAAGTTCGAAAGGTGAGCGTCGCCGCAGAGCTGTACCTCGAGACCGACGGTGGGCGTCGTCGCCAGATCCGCAGCCATGATCGCCGCGCCGCCGCGGAAGAAGGCGAACGGCGAGGCCAGCATCCGCTCGTAGCGGATCGGCACCAACTCCGGCACCCGGCTCTCATCCTGCCGAGCGAGGATCTCGGCCGGGTCCCTCGAGGCCGCTTCCCACTCCTCGTGACGGGAGCGCGGCACGAGGCGGCGCGCCTCCCTGCCGTCTGGCGCTTGCGGGTCCGGATCGGTTGCGATACTCGCCACCCCTGCAGTCTCCCCCCGGCCGGAGCCCTGCGCAAGCCCGGCAGAGACCGGAGCTCTAGGCCGGGTGGAGCGGAACCTTGAGCAGCAGCTCAGTGCCGCGATCCCTGCCGGTCCGCAGCTGCAGGAAGTCGGCGAGGGAGCCCATCAGGATGAAGCCGAGGCGGAGGCTGCTGGGCCGGGCGCCGGTCGGCGGGCGGATTCCGATCCCGCAGTCGCGGACCGTCACCGTCAGCTCCCCGTCGGTCTTTTCCATTTCGACCTCCATCGGTCGCTCGGCCGCGTCCGCGGGATAGGCGTGGCGGACGATGTTCGAGCACGCCTCGGAGACGATCGTCTTCAGGTCTTCGACGCCGGCAGCCGACATCCCCAACGCTTCGGCACAGCTCGCGGCTTCGTCACGGGCCTGCCGTACGTTCTGCGGCTCGGCGGCCAGCTTGAGCGAAAGGGAAGTTTCCTCTGCCACCATCGCCTGCCTCTCGGGATCGGGAACGGCCGTAATCCTGATCTACCCAAAAGTGTGGGTCGAAAACTGCTCGCTCAGAGCCAGCCGGCGCGTTTGAAGCGCCAGTAGAGGTAGAGGCAGATCGAGAGGATGACCCCCAGCACCAGCGGATAGCCAAAGGTCCACCCGAGCTCGGGCATGTGTTTGAAGTTCATTCCGTAGATCCCCGCGAACATCGTCGGGACGGCGGCGATCGCGACCCAGGCGGAGATCTTCCGCATGTCTTCGTTCTGGCGCATTGAGACCTGGGTCAGATTCGCTTCCAGGGCGCTGTCGAGCAGCTGTCGGAACGACTCGATCCGCGTCGCCACCCGGCGCAGGTGATCTTCGACGTCGCGGAAGTACTCGTGCAGGGCTTTCGGGATGACCGGGAAGCTGCCGCTGCAGAGTTCTTCCAATGCTTCCCCGAGCGGCGTTGCCGCGGCCTGGAACTCGAGGACCTCGCGCTCCAACCGGTAGATCCTCTCGGTCGGGTTCTGCCCTTCGCCGAAGACCTGCAACTCGACTTCGCGGACGTCCTCGTCGAAACCCTGGGCCGCTTCGATGTAGCGGTCGACGACGTGGTCGACGATCGCGTACATGACCGCCCCCGGACCCTGGCGGAGCAGGTCCGGCCGCTCCTCCAGCCGCTTTCGCACCGGCGCCAGATCGCCGCTCCCGTGGCGAACGGTGACGACGAAACCGGGAGCGACGAAGATCGAGAGCTCACCGACCTCGATTACCTCCTTGGGGTCGACGTAGCGCGCCGGCTTGACGACCATGTGGATCGTCTCCCCATAGGCCTCCAGCTTCGGGCGTTGATGAGCTCGAACCGCATCCTCGACCGCGAGCTCGTGCAGTCCGAACTCCGCCGCGACCGCCTTGAACTCGGCCTCGTCGGGCTCGACGACCCCGACCCAGACGAAAGCCCCCTCCTCGCCGGCGGCCTCACCCGCCCGTTCCAGCGAGAGATCGCCTTCGCGGCGCTCACCTTCGGCGTAGGCCGCGCAATCGACAATCATGGGCGGATTATCGCGGCCAACTCGGCGGGACCCCTCGCGAGTGACTCGTGGCACGCTTTGCGGCGTCTTTGTTTGAATTTTATGGACTGTTCATAAGTCCTTCTCTGGTACAAGCGGCTTCTCTAATGGGAGAGATCGCTGGGGCCGGCCTTTGCTGAGCGGACCCAGACAATCCAGCTGAAAGGACCAGTCATGAGAAGGCTTTTCATAGGCAGCGCACTGCTGCTTGCGATGATGATTCCGGCCACCGCGGCCAACGCCGCTCTTACCGGGGAATACGCGCGCTTCACGACCTGCCCCACCGCGAACGCCGCTGTGGACGGCTGCGTGTACGCCGAAACCACCTCCGGCACCTTCAAGTTGGGCGCGAAAACCGTGCCCCTCGTCAAACCAGTCATCCTCAAGGGCGGCTTTGAATCCAGCGACGACAGCATCTTCGGCAACCTGACGTTCGTGGCCCCGACCGATGGCGTCACGCTCTCGAAATCGCCGCAGCCGGTGCCTGGCGGCCTAACCGGAATCGTCGCGCCCAGCTGGTGGCCTTCGCTGCTCAGGGACCTGTTCAACGAAACCATCAACAATGGCTTCACCGGCGTCACCGCAACCGTTGAACTCGCTGCGCCGGCCTCGGCGATCAAATTCAACGCGGGCGCTGAGTTGTTCGGGGTCGGGACCGCCCTCGCCATGCCGGTGAAGGTAAAGCTCGACAACCCGTTCCTCGGGAGCAGCTGCTACATCGGCTCCAACTCGAACCCGATCAACCTCAACCTGACCACGGGAGCGACCTCGCCGCCGCCGCCGAACACGTCGATCTCGGGTAGCCCGGGTGAACTGTCGGTCATCGAAGAAGGCAACATCATCGCCACCAAAAACAACAAACTCGTCGACAACTCGTTCGCGGCTCCGGGCGCGAACGGCTGCGGGGGGATCCTCTTCTCCTGGGCCGTCGACCCGTTCGTCAACTCGATCGTCGGGGTCCCTGCGGCCGCCGGCACCAATACGGCGATCCTGCAAGGAACCACCTACATCGCCGACGCGGGCGCCGTTCGCGCACGCCGGTAACAGAAGCGAAGCACTGAGAGAGAAGGGCATTCCGCTCGACGGGAATGCCCTTCTCTTTTGTTCTGGCGAGATTTTTTGATAGACATTCTCTTATTGGAGCGACCCTCGTTCCATTATGGGAAAGGAATGGAGAGGCCTTCGTGGCCGATCCTCAGGAGAAAGGACCAGTCATGAAGAGGCTTTTTCTGGCCGGCGCATTGCTGCTTGCGATGCTGATTCCGGCCACCGCGGCGAATGCCGCACTCACCGGGGAATACGCCCGGTTTACGACCTGCCCCGACGCTAACGCCGCGGTGGATCTGTGCGTATACGCAGAAACTCTCTCGGGCACCTTCAAGGTGGGCGCCAAAACGACGCCGATCGTAAACCCGGTCGTGCTCAAGGGAGGTCTCGATTCCGACGACGGAACCATCTTCGGAAACCAGACCTTCATCGCGCCGACCGACGGCGTCACGCTTTCGAAATCGCCGCAGCCGGTGCCGGGTGGGCTGACCGGGATCGTCGCGCCCAGCTGGTGGCCTTCGCTGCTCAGGGACCTGTTCAACGAAACCATCAACAATGGCTTCACCGGCGTGACCGCGACGCTTGAACTCGCCGGCCCGCCTTCGTCGATCAAATTCACCCCGATCAACGCCCTGATTGCCAGCGGCACCGCCTTGTCGATGCCGGTGAAGGTCAAGCTGGATAACCCGTTCCTCGGGAGCAACTGCTACATCGGCTCCAACTCGAACCCGATCAAACTCAACCTGACCACGGGGACCACCTCGCCGCCGCCTCCGAACACCCCGATCTCGGGTTCGCCGGGTGAAGCCAGCGGCGACGGCAACATCATCGCCCTCAAAGGCAACAAACTCGTCGACAACTCGTTCGCGGCTCCGGGCGCGAACGGCTGCGGGGGGATTCTCTTCTCCTGGGCCGTCGACCCGTTCGTCAACTCGATCGTCGGTGTCCCCTCGGCCGCCGGCACCAACACGGCGATTCTGCAAGGCAACACCTACATCGCCGCCGCTAGCGCCGTCCGCGAACGGCGTTAACGCGAAGCAACAGAACGATTCCGCAAGAAGGGCGCCCTCCGGGGCGCCCTTCTTCGTGAAGCCACCGCGCAGGAGCCTGTCGGCGGCGTTTGTCGCGCGCCTCGCGCCCCGGCCTTGCCGGGGGGCGCGAGAGATCCGATTCCCCAAGCGGATCCACACATATAGATGCGCGCCTCTCCTCCCCTTGGCGATTCCCCCAGAAGCGCTGGCTTCGTTGCCGGCTCCTCTCTCACCGGAGAGACCGGCGCAGGCTAATCGATTGCGCCAATTGAATCAATCCCCAAAAATGAGGAGGGCTGATTGAGGCCAGGTTGGCTGGCTCAGGTCAGGGCGGGCTGTGCGCTGGGAAGCGAGCTGAGCACCCGGTCTGCAACCGACTCGCCGGTGAGGCCAACCTCGGCCCGCAGCAAGGCCGGCTTGCCGTGGGTGACGTAGGAGTCAGGCAGTCCAATCCTCAGGACCCGCGCCCTCTCCCCCGGTCCCTCGGCGAAGGCGTCCTCGAGGTGCTCGAGGACCGCGGAGCCGAAGCCTCCAGGCAGGGCGTTCTCCTCGATCGTCACCAGCAGCTCGTGCTCGCGTGCGAGCCGCTCGGCCAGACTTGTGTCGATCGGCTTGGCGAAGCGGGCGTCGGCCACCGTGGCTTCGAGGCCGTGCTTCTTCAGCACCTCGGCGGCTTCGCGGGCGACGGTGACGCCGTAGCCGTAGCCGAGCAGCGCGACGCGGCTACCAGAGGCCAAGATCTCTCCCTTTCCGATCGGCAGCAGCTCCGGCTTTGCCGGCAGCTTCGCCCCCTCCGCCGCCCCGCGCGGATAGCGCAGGGCCGCTGGGCCCTCGTGGGCGATCGCGGTGTGGAGCATGTGGACCAGCATGGCCTCGTCGCGCGGGGCCATCAGGACGACGTTCGGGATCGGCCGGAAGTAGGAGACGTCGAAGGCGCCGTGGTGGGTCGGCCCGTCGTCGCCGACGAGGCCGGCGCGGTCCATCGCAAAGGTGACGTCGAGGTCCTGCAGACAGACGTCGTGGACGATCTGGTCGAAGGCGCGCTGGAGGAAGGTCGAGTAGATCGCGCAGACCGGCTTCGCCCCCTGCAGCGCCAGACCTGAGGCGAGCAGCACCGCGTTCTGCTCGGCGATGCCGACGTCGTAGTACTGCTCGGGGCGCTCGTCGCAGAGCTTCTGCAGCCCGGTCCCCCCCGCCATCGCCGCGGTGATCCCGATCACCCGCTCGTCGGCTTCGGCCTCGGCGACGATCGCGTCGGCGAAGACCTTCGTGTACTGGGGCGGGGCGCTCGGAGCCGGCGGCTTCTCCAGCAGCTCGATCCCCTCCGGCGAGTCGGTTTCGGTCACCGGCACCGGCTTCGGCTCCTTGACCGCGGGGCGGCCTTCGACGATCGAGTTCGGCTTCGCCGCGTGCCACTCCTCCATCGACTCCAGCCCGCCTTCCTCGGCGGGGGTGAAGCCCTTGCCCTTGACGGTGTGGATGTGGACGATCACCGGGCGGTCGGCCGCGAAGGCCTCGGTCAGGGCCTCGCGCAGCGCGTGCACGTCGTGCCCGTCGATCACCCCCATGTAGGCAAGGTCGAGCTCCTCGAAGAAGAGGCCTGGGGCCCAGTAGGCCTTGATCGCCGCCTTGATCTCTGGGCCGAGCCGCTCGATCCGTTTGCCGAGACCGAGCGGCATCTTCGTCAGCCGGTCCTCGACCCCCTCGCGGGCGTGCCAGAGGCGCGGGTTGAGGCGGATGCGGTTGAAGTAGCGGGAGAGGGCGCCGACGTTGGGGGAGATCGACATCCCGTTGTCGTTGAGGACGATCACGATCGGCGTCTGCAGGCCGCCGGCGGCGTGGAGAGCCTCGTAGGCGACGCCGCCGGTGAGGGCGCCGTCGCCGATCACCGCGGCGACCTTGCCGTCCTCGCCGATGCCCTTGCGCATCGCCTCCTTCAACCCGACCGCGTAGCCGATCGAGGTCGAGGCATGGCCGGCGCCCATGATGTCGTGCTCGGACTCGGCGATCGAGCAGAACGGCGCCAGCCCGTCGTACTGGCGGATCGTCGGCAGCCGGTCGCGGCGGCCGGTGAGAATCTTGTGCGGGTAGGACTGGTGGCCGACGTCCCAGAGGACCTTGTCGCGCGGCGAGTCGAGCAGGCTATGGAGGGCGACCGCGAGCTCGCAGGTGCCGAGGTTGGCTCCGAAGTGGCCGCCGATCTCGCCAATCGTGTCGATGATGTAGGTGCGCATCTCCTGCGCCACCTGCTGCAGCTGGGCATCGTCGAGGCCGTGCAGGTCACCGGGCCCGTCGATCCCCGGCAGCAGCGGCTCCTCGATCTGGTCTCTGTCTTCTTGGTGGCCCTGGGTGGGGGGCTTTTCGCTCATTCGTTCCTCGTGAAGATGTAGTCGGCGACGCGCCTCAGGTCCTCGGTCTCGCCGGTGGCATCGGCCAGCGCCGCAGTTGCCTTCTCGTGGGATTCGGCCGCGAGCTCGCGCGCCCGCTCCAACCCGAAAAGGCTGACGTAGGTGAGTTTGCCATGTCTCTCGTCGCTTCCATGTGGCTTGCCGAGCTGCTCGTCTGACTCGGTTACGTCGAGGATGTCGTCGACGATCTGGAACAACACGCCCAGCTCCTCGGCGAAACGGCGATAAGGCATTGTCTCAGGTTCGGCGGCTCCCTCAAGCAGAAGAACGACGTTGACGCTGACGGCGATCAGCCGGCCGGTCTTCAAGGCGTGCAGGGCGCGCAGGCCGTCGGCGTCGGTGCTGGCGCCGATCACGTCGACGTACTGGCCGCCGACCATGCCGTCGACCCCGGTCGCGGCGGCCAGCTCGCGCAGTGCCGCCAGCACCCGCTCCGGGTCCCCGGGCTGCTCGCAGAAGAGGCGCATCGCCTCGGCGAAGAGGCCGTCGCCGGCGAGGATCGCCACGTCCTCGCCGAATTTGACGTGCGAGGTCGGCAGGCCGCGGCGGAGGTCGTCGTCGTCCATCGCCGGCAGGTCGTCGTGGATCAGCGAGTAGGTGTGGATCAGCTCGATCGCGCAGGCGACCGGGAGGAAGCGCTGCGGGTCGGCTCCCAGGGCGCGGGCGGTGGCGAGGGCAAGGACCGGCCGCACCCGCTTACCTCCCGCCAGCAGCGAGTAGCGCATCGCCTCCTCAAGGCCGGCGGTCGGCGGGGCGACTGAGAAGCTCAGCTCCCCCAGCGCGCCGTCGACCAGTGCGCGCAGGTTCTCGGGATAGGTCACTCGCCAGAGGCCTGCTGGCGGGCCTCGCGGTTGGCCTCCTCGACCGCCTCGGCGGCGAGGTCGGCGGCCTCTGCGGCGAGCTGAGCGGCGCGCTCATCGCCCACCTCCTCGCTCTCCAGCTCGGCGGTGATCTGACGCAGGCGCTCGCTGATCTCGCGCAGGCGCACGTTCATGCCGCCGCCCCCCGCTCGCGGACCACGGCGCCGAGGATGCCGTTGACGAACCGCGGCGCCTCCGCCCCGCAGAACTCCTTCGCCAGCTCGATTGCCTCGTTGATCGCCACCTCGGCCGGAGTCTCCATGAATTCCATCTCGTAGAGGGCAACTCGCATCACGTTCAGGTCCAGCGGCGCGATCCGGTCGACCGTCCACCCCTTCGCATGGGCGGCGATGATGTCATCGAGCTCTTCGCGATGCCCGTCGACCCCCTCGGCCAGCTCCCGGGTCAGCGGCCGCGCCTCGCCCAGCAGCTCGTCTAGCGGACGCCCGGTGACGTCGCGCTGGTAGTTGGCGAAGACGGCGTCCCGCCGCTGGTCGGACCTGCGCATGGGCTCATTCTGTCAGCGCCGCCCGGCGGGCTAGGCGCGGGAGATGTACTCGCCGCTGCGCGTGTCGACCCGGACCGCTTCGCCCTCCTCGATGAAGAGCGGCACCTGCACCACCACGCCGGACTCCAGCGTCGCCGGCTTGTTGCCGCCCCCGGAGGCGGTGTCGCCTTTGAGGCCAGGATCGGTCTGGGTCACCTTCATCTCGATCGCGCTCGGCACCTGGACGTCGCTCGGCTGCTCGTCGACAAAGAGCACGTCGACCTCGTCGTTGGCCAGGACCCACTTCATCGCGTCGCCAAGCTGATCTTTGGGGATCTCGGTCTGTTCGTAGCTCTGCGAGTCCATGAAGACCGCCGCCTCGCCGGAGTCGTAGAGGTACTGCATCTTTTTCGATTCGGTCCGCACCGGGCGGAACTTCTCCCCCGCCCTGAAGGTTTTGTCGATCACCGAGCCGTCCTCGATCCGCCGCAGCTTCGTCCGCACGAAGGCCCCGCCCTTACCCGGCTTAACGTGCTGGAACTCGATGATCTTCCAGATCTTCCCGTCGATCTCGATGTGGGTGCCGTTCTTGAACTGGTTAGTCGTGATTGACATATGCTTTCCGCGTGCCCCTTCTTCGGCTGGTTGGTTACATCCGCGTCAGCGCCATCGGCGGCCGAGAAGGGGAAGGCTACATCTCCCCTTCGGTTCAACGAGAAGCGATCGAACAGTACGCCCGAGAACTGGGCGGCGAGATCGTTGCCTGGTACGACGACCAGGACTTCAGCGGCGGGAACACTGCTCGCCCTGCGTTCCAGGAGATGTTGGCCCTCTTGGTGCGCCACAAGGTCGACGGCATCGTCGTCATGAAGATCGACCGCTTCTCCCGCTCGACCGCTGACGGGCTGGCGATCGTCAAGGAGATCCTCGATCGAGACCAGATCTTCGCTTCCTGCCACGAGCGGATCGACCCGAAAACCAAAGAGGGCCGCTACATGCTGCGGCAGTTCCTCTCCAACGCCGAGTACTTCCTCGACCAGATCAAGGAGAGCTGGACGGTCGCCAAGGCCCGGGCGATCGCTGTCGGCAAACACATCGGCCCTACGCCCAACGGCTACCTGAAGATCGATGCGCTCCCGAGCAAGCCCACCCACATCTCCCCGGTGGATGCCGCTGCTCTTGGTGAAAGCACGATCCCAGGCGTTCTCGTCCCCAGTCCCGTCTACGGGCCGGCCATGACGGAGGCCTTCGAGAAGGGCGCGAGCGGTCGATATACCGATGCAGCTGTGGCTCGGTGGTTCTCGGTGGAGGCGCCGCGCGAAGGTGGAGGTGCCGCGTGGACCCAGACTGAAGTTCGCCGCTGGTTCAAGAATCGCGTCTACCTCGGAGAGGTGAAGCACGGCGGCTTGGTCAATGCAGATGCACATAAGGCCCTCACGGATGAGGACATCTGGGAGGCCTGCCAGCGAGAGCCTGGTGAACAAATGGTCGCTGACAGCCCTTTCCTTCTCCGCGGGTTGATCCGGTGCGCCGGCTGCCGCTACAGCATGGGGGGCCAGAGCTACGGCGGTACCGGCGCCACTCCGGTCTATCGCTGCTACAGCGGCGCCAGCCGTAATTGCCCTGAACCGAGCGTGATCACGGCAGAGCTGGTCGAGGGGCACATCAAGGAGCTGGTCGAGGGCTACCAACGTGGGCTTCTGATCGGCCAGGCCGACGACGACGAGGCTGATCTGGTCGACGTCGAGGCATTCGAGGCAGCCGCCCGTGAGGTCGATGTCTTTCTGGCCGACACCGGCGCCCGCCAGCTCATGGGCGAGGAGAGTTGGCAGGAGGGACTGCGACTGCGAGTGGAGGCACGAGAAGCGAAGCTGCCAGCCCGGGACGCCGCGCTGGCTCGACTGCGGACCCGAGAGGTGCTGAAGGTCTCGGTGGACGATCTCGACAGGCACGGGCTACGCGATCTCCTGGTGGGGACGATTCGACACGTCTTTGTTCGCCGGCAGCCCCGGGGTGCTGCGGTTGCCGATCGCGTGCTCGTCATCTGGAGCGATGACACCCGCGTCATCGACGTCCCCGGTAGGAACACCCACAACCGCAAGGTCTTCGAGCCGATCCGGTGGTGAAAGCAGCTTCCACCGCCCCCCTTGGCGAGCGCGTTCGCCGCAGAGCAGGGAGTCGATCCCCTTGCGAAGGGCGGTTGGCCCAGGCTCGAGCTGCTCAACCCGCACGTCCCTCTCCTTTCTCCTCGGTGTGTGCCGGGAAGGCGGCGTCGAGCAGTTCACCAACGGTGCGCGAGAGCCCCACGTCCTGACGATCTGCCGCAGCCTCCAGCAGCGCCTCCTTTACCTCGCTGAGGGGGACGACCGGCAAGAAGCTGACGCCGTCCTTGGTGAGCCCGGTGAGCGCGCCGCTGCATTCGGTGGCGCGGATCCAATCCGCGTCCGACTGGCATTTGCAGACCGTCCAGGCATCACCCGGCAGGCGCATCAGCAAAATCGAGCCGTCGCGGTCGCGGAACAAGGGCGTCTCCTCGTCGCCGTTCACTTGCTCCCCTCCTCCGGTTCCGAGGGGGCGGGGATGGCGGTCCAACCTTTGGAAGTGAGGCTCCAGCGAGCGATGCCGGCAGTTCCCCTGCGAGCGTCCTTGTGGACATAGCCGTCCTCCGCTAGCCGGTTAAGGCGGGCCCACAGACCCTGATGGGATCGGATTCGAGCGGGACCATCCACCAGCACCTCCTGCAGCCTCTTCGTCGCTACGGGGCCGTCGAAGGATGCGATGACGCGCATCGTCTCCACTTGGCAAACGGTCGGCGGCGCGGCCTTCGCCGAGCGAGCGCGGAGGGCAGAACCATCCCTGCCATGAGCTTCGAGGTGGCAGGCCCGACAGAGCCAGACGATCTGAAGGGGCTTCGAGTAATCGCGGTGATGGGCCTGAAGCTCGCCACGAGATCGGTATTCGACCCAGCACCGATCGCAGATCCGCGGCTTGACCATCTGCTTCTTTTCTATGGCCGACCTGACGGCTAGCTGTGCGGCCAATTTCTCTGGATGCCGCTTGCGCCACGCGTTCACCCGGTCGGTTTCGCTTCGACGCGGGCTCATTCGGCCTTCTCCTGCTGGGCGAGGGAGGAACGGGATTCGGCGATGAGCTTGCGGGCTAGATCTCGGTAGCGATGCTGGACCTTCTCGTGTGCTTCGGGCCAGGTGGATTCGCACCAACCCGAGCCGTAGATCTGCCGCGCGATCCGCTCGACCAGATCGCCCTCCACCACGTCACCCTGTGGCTCGGCCGGGGGCTGCTTGCCGGTGCCGGTTGCGCCCAGGACGAAGTTCAGGCGGTCGAGCGCCCTGCGAGCGAAGGACCCCTTCGAGATCTTGTCGGCGCCTGCTTGGAGGGCAAAGGCGCGTAGCTCCCAAAGCTCGCCGTTGGTGAAGACGGCTCCTGACGTGGCGTTCCAGTCGAGATCGCTCGGCCGCTTCCCGTCCTGTACCTCGGCCTGTGGTGAGGGAGGCTGAGTAGAGGCGGCGGCTTTGACTCGCGCGCCCTCGAACCCGCAAGTGCGGCAAAGCACGCGGACGACGCCGTCTTGGTAGATGGCGTTCGTGCCGTCATCGTGGTCAGCGCAGCCGAGGGTGACGCTGCCGCCGCCGTGGATAGCGAGTCGGTCCAGGGTCTCGCGGTTCAGCTCGCGGGTCACGAGATCAGCGCCTCGTCGTCATGGCCGCCGAGCGGGCAGAACGACTGGTGCTGAGGACCTCCGCCGCAATCCGGATGGCACGCCTCCTCCACCCCGCCGCTGTTCCCTCGGACAACATCAGCAACGAGACAGAGGCCGCCCTGGTCGTCGGCGATCAGTTCGACGTGGCCATCGGAGGTTGCCTCGACTCGATACCGCTGAAGCCCGCCGCTGTTCCCTGGTACTGGCTGGGTGAGCAGGTGGCGAATTGCTTCGAGGTGAGAGCGGGCGTCCTGGCGCCAGCCGTTCCTCGTGCCCTCTGCGGTGTCCGGCCAGCGGGTGATCGCGCCCGTGTTGATCGCGTGGAACCGAAAGAGCCGTTCGGCCAGAAGCTCAACAGCGCCGTCGATCTCTACCCCGCTGTCCCCCGGTGACTCCGAAACAGGCTGAGTGGAGGCGAGGCCAAGGACGACGGTTCCTTTCTCGATGCCCCAATCGCCGTCGCCGAGGATGTAGGTGATCCGGCGAAGACAGGTGCGCCCGGTGTAGCCGTCCGTCTCCGGCTCCCGCTGCTTCAGCGACCCGTCGTACTCGCGCAGCAGGATCGTCTGGCCGACTTTGAACCAGCGGTCCTCAATCTTGCGGACCTCGAAGGGCTTGCGACCCGTCAGGACCTCCTCGAAGTACGGCGGCCAGCATTTCAGCTCGTGCGCGACCTCCTCCCCCAGTAGCTCGGGGGTGGGCTGGCAGTCGGGCTCGGTGAGGAATGCGGTCTCGATTAGGTCCGCCGCGTAGTGGACGTTCTGGGCCGCTACCGAGACGTTCTCCGCCCTGTCGTGGCGCTCGCCCGCTACCTGGCGCAGACCCTTGACCAGCCGTTCGATTCGATCCCGATTCCCGCACCGTGGTACCTCGGGGTCCGCCTCGGGCTGGGTAAGGAGGGCTTCAGCGAGACGTACGCGGACCTGCGCCAGCGGCTTGGTCGCCTCGTAGAGCTTCAGGCTCTCTTCTGCCAGGCCCGACTCCTCCAGGTACTTGAAGACCGAGTCGATGACCTCGACCGCCTCCTGCATGTCGTCGCGGGAGTAGCTGCCGTCCTCACGGTCCTGCTGGGGCGGGTTGTAGGAGGGCTGGGTCCAACCGAGCGGCGGGACACGTTCCATGTCATCGAGGGCGTCCTTGGCCTTGTCCGTCTCGCCATCCTCCAGCCAGTGCAGCGCTTCCGCGATCTGGTTGTCTCTGTCTGCCAGAGCGGCCTCGGCTTTCTCGGCGCGGCCGTGGACGGCTTGGATCTCGTCGTACTCGTTGATCCCTCGCTGCGGCAGCTTCGCCAGCGTGTCGGAGATCTCGTTGAGCTCCCTGATGACGTTCTCGCGGACCTCGGTCGATTCGTCGCGCTCCAGCAGCGAGGCGAGCTCTTCGAGCGTGGTTGCCCGGTCGGCCGCTTCATCTAACTGGTCGCGCAGCGTCCCGACCCGAAGCATCGCTTCTTCCCGCTGGCGCTTGACAAGTGCGAGCCGGTTTTCGGTCCGCGACTGCTTACCACCCTGGGGGTTAGAGCTAGGCATTGGTCGGCTCCCCTGCTTTGAGGAGCTTTTCCGCTTCTTTCAGACACTCCTCGGTGAAGGCGAGGGACGGGCTGCGCAGTCCGGAGAGCGCAAAAGAAAGCAGCGAGGCCGCTCGCGTGGACTTCCTGAGGCGCCGGCGAAGACCCCGCTTCGTCTCTCGCTTCATGTGGACCAGGTAGGAGGCTCGTTGGAGCGCTCCCTCGATCCTCATCAGAAGCTCGTTCTGCCGCTTCATCGCCTCTGCGCTGACCGCGTAGAACTCGCGGTCGCCGTTGCGTTTCCACCCGACGCGGCAGACAGCAGTCAGCTTCTCCCTCAACTCATCGTTGAGCGCCGTGGGCGGTGAGTTGGCGATCAGCCCCCAGAACTCCGATACCTGCCATTCGGCAAACCCCAACTGATCGATGAGTTCGGCTCTCGTCGGCTCGCGGTTGTTCTCCTCGCGAGGGTTAGAGCTAGGCACCTTTGCTCACCGCCTTCAAGAACTCGTCAACGCGGGGACGTAGCCAGGAGTCGTTGCTGCGACCGGCCTGGAGCACCGAGGCCAGCTCTTGACGGGCTGCGGTCGTGTCGCCGCCCCGGGCCTTCACCAGCAGGCAGAGCGTGTACGGGTGGTACTCCTTGCCGACGTTCGCCATCCCGCACTGCGAGCAGTCTTCATTTCGGGGGTTAGAGCTAGGCATCGGAACCGTCCCTGCTCGGGCAGCCGTCCTCTGCGCACTCTGGACCCGGAGAACCTTCGAGCGGCCCGCAGCAGACGCGACACAGGCCGGAGGCTGCGAACCATTCCTGAGCGAGAAGCTGCTCCTCGGCCATCTCGCTCTCACGCAGGACGCAAGCCATCTGGCGAGCAAGCGCCGCCGCAGACCGGTTCTCCACCTGCTGCTTTACCGGGTTAGAGCTAGGAGGCATCGGGGGCCTCGGCCTCCATGACGCAGGCCTGCGGGGCTTCGTCGGTCGGGGTCGGCGGCTGGTGTGATCCGCTGAGGAGCTTGAAGTCGTCGGCCTTGACGACCTCCAGGCGGTCGGGAATCGGCTTCAGCGTTGCTGCATTACTCATTTTGCTGCTCCTTCCGGGGCAGCTATGGCCCCTTCCTGTTGGTCTTCGGGGTGGAGCTGGAGAAGCGATCCCTGGCCGAGATCTGCGTGTGCCTTGGCCTCACGCTGGGAGCGGCCGACGATCCCCAGGACCTCCTCGACTTCTCGCCCTACGTGCTGGGACCAGAATGAGATGCGGGCCTCGGCAATCGCGACGTACTCCGGTTCCCTCTCGATGCCGATGAAGTCGAAGCCCTCGAGGACCGTCGCCGCCCCGGTGCTGCCGCTGCCGAGGAAGGGGTCGAGGACGACGCCGGCGGGCGGGGTGATGAGGCGGACCAGCCACCGCATGAGGTTGATGGGCTTGACGGTCGGGTGACCGTTCTTCGTCGGACCCGGGTCGTCGCCAGCTCGGCGGGTCAGGTGCTGCCCGGAGTTTTCCGAGCGCATCCCACCGGGCACGTCCGGGAAGTGGTCCAGCCCCGCGTTCCTCTCAGTCCGTGAGGTCTTGGCGCAGTAGAAGAATCGGGAGGCGCCGCCGGAGTCGCCGTACAAAACTCCGGTGGCGGTCTGCCCCTTGAAGCCGCCGTAGGCATTGCGTTGAGCGTCCGCGTCAGCGTTGCGCCGGTGGCCCTTGTCCGACTCCGGGCCGCTGACGAGTCTTCCGCTCTGCGCATCCAGCTCTGCCGCTGCCTCCTCGTCGAGGACGACGTTGGCGGGCCAGCGGCCGGCGGGAACTTCGTAGGGCGCCCGCTCCATAGCACCGTGCGTGCACCCGTTGCCGTTTGGCAGGTTGCCCGGCGCATCCCTGCCGCGCAGGTCGGGCGCGCCCTCGATCCGGCAGGCGTCGATGTTTAGCCCCCCGGTCCCGTGCTGCAGCACGTTCTCTGCGACGGTTCCGATCAGAGGTTTGCGGGCGACGACGATCGGCTCGTGGGCCGGCTTCAAAGAGGTGCCCCATCCGTCCCATGGGGTGGCCTCGGGGGTGACGGGGGCCGTCTGAGCGCCCATAGTCGCCTGGTTCTCCTTCGTCCACTCGTCTTGGGCGTAGACGCCATTGGTCCCGCCGCCGTGTCGAGTCGGAGGGCCGACAACCTCTCGCTCAGCCCCCGCCGCCTTGTCGATCGCCTTCGACACGTCGAGGGACTTGGGGAAGCCCGAGCCGTAGAGCCACATGATCGAGTCGCGGATCTCGAACCCCGCGTCCTCTACGCCGGCGGCGAGGCGGTGGTAGGTGCGCGATCCGCAGGAGGCGAGCAGGTGGCCACCGGGCTTCAGGACCCGGAACGCCTCTCGTGCCCATGCCTCGCACCAGGCTTGGTAGCGGCGGTTGGCGGTGAGGGAGAGGTCGTAGTGCCCCGCCTGCATTGATCCCGAGCGCTCCCGCGTCTTCGTGTGATCCAGGACCTCGCCCCGCTCCTCCCGGAAGACCGCTCGCCGCTTAGCAGCGCCAGGACCTGCATCGTGTGGCCCGGGGTCGGGCCGGCCCTGAGCGAAGGTGGCGGTCTTCCCTGCCTTGCAATCGGAGCCGAACTCCCCAGGCTGATCCCACTCGTGCCCCATGAAGCCGATCCCGTAGGGAGGATCGGTAACCACGGCGTCGACCGAGCTCTCCTCGAGCTTGCGCATCTCCTCGATGCAGTCGCCGATGTGGATCTCCCCGCTCAACCCACCGCTCCCTCTATGGCGGGGGCCGGCAGCTGCGCCTCAAGTCCCCAGTCCTCGACGAACTCGAGGACGTGGTCGGGCAGCTCGAAGCTGGGGACCTCCAGGGCCGGGGTGAGGTGGGAGTCGTAGCGGCGATGGTGGCCCTCGCAGGCGATCGCACCGTTCCGGGAATCCCATTCGGCCAGCAGGATCAGCTCGTAGAGGTCCCAGTCGGGGACGTCCGGTGGGAAGTCGGGGAGCAATGCGTAGAGGGCGTTGCGGACCCGCTGGCGACCGATGAAGTGGAAACGTTCGAGCTTGTGGGTACAGGGCCGGCGCTCAGGATCGTGGGGGGCGAGCCAGCAGACGGTCTCCTCGGAATCCCAGACGTAGCGGGCATCTACCCCCTTCTTGAACGCCTTCGTCAGGGATCGTTCGGCCTTGGGGATCATCGCTTCCTGCCCTCGCGATCCGCGTGCGGCTTGCTGTCCTTGCCTCCGGAAAGGCGAGCGCGCTCTGAGTTCCGGGCGCGGACGTCCATGCCTGCTTCGCGCTGGCGGGCTTTGAGGAGGCGACGGCGATTGGCCTCGGCCCAGGCGAGATCGCTGAGCGGGGTGCGGAACAATCAGGCCACGTCCTCGAGGTACTCGTTGACGGTCTTGGCATAGCCGACCGCGCAGTGGGTGTGGGCCCACTTGCCGTTTGGCTGCACTTCGGCGATGAAGTCGATGTGGGCGCGGATCGACTGGTGGCAGAAGGGGCAGCGGCCGTCGGCTTTGGCCACCGTCGAGGGGCCGACGATGCGGGGCTTGAGGGGGCGGTCCATGACGGTCACGCGGCCTTTCTCCCTGCGCCTGCGATGACGTCGAATCCGACCTTGCGGGGCTGCTCGGGTCCTTGAGCGATCCGACGGACGCCCCCGCCCTCAAGCGGAATCGCCCGCGGCGGCAGCTCGCCTGCACGCCCCTCCACTAGCTCGCCGTCCTTCACCCGTTCGAGCCGCGCCAGCCCCGCCGTCGGCAGGCCACCGTAGACGAGCCGCTCTTTGCTGCGGGCGACGAAGCCCTCGTACTTGTTGCGCAGCCTCGCCTCGTCGCCGCCGTCCTCCAGGACGATCGTGTCCAAGCCGATCTGCCGGACGAAGGTGGCCACCAGGGGCGCCTCTCGATCGAGGTAGGCGATGCGCTCGTCGTGGTAGTGCCAGCCTTTCTCGCTGTCGTCCTCGACGATCAGGTCAGAGGTCTTCCGAAGCGCGCGGCGGATGTGCGTGCAGGCCTCGAACCAGTCCGGGGGGTCGGTGTGGAGGTCGGCGAGGCGGCGGATGATGTGGCCGCCGTTGGGCGGGAACTCGCGGCCGTCGCGGTAGAAGGTCTCGATGGCGACCATGACCTGGCTCGCCGGAAAGCCGTCGAGGTCGCGGCGATACTTCGCCAGCGCCGACTCCGGCTGCAGCTGGTGGGGCCAGTTTTCAGCCAACAGCGCGACCACGCGGTTCCAGTCGCGATCGATCATGCGGCGATCTCCGTGGCCTCGGCATCGATGACCTCGCCGTCGCCCTCGCGGAGCTGGCGGATGCGCTCGTCCGCCGGATGGGCCCCGGAGCCGTTCTGCCGGCGACGGTCGATCGACTGTTTGCTCGCCTGCAGGAAGAGAGTCCCGTACTGGTGGCGGAATTTCGGCATCGAGCGAACGTTGGCCCGCCAGAAGTCGTCGTTCTGGCACCAGCGAATCAGGCGCTCGGCTACGTCGTATTCGCGTCCGTCGCGCTCGAGCAGGAGGCGCTCGGCGTTCAGCCAGGCCTTGGTGACGGTGGGGCGTTTGCCGTTCGGATCGTTGGCTGCAACGAGATCAGCGAGGAGGTTGGAGAGAGGTCCCGACGAGTCATCGTCGGGTTTCTCTTTTTGGCTTTTGGACGGTTCCCTATATAGACCGCCCTCGAAAATTGGACCGGGGTGGGTCTGATCTTTGGACCCGGGGGGGTCTGAATCTTGGACCGGGGTTGGTCTAGAAACTGGACTAGGACCCGGGTCTAATTTCTGGACCGGGGTCAGGCCGATCTCCGAGCGGGGGCCGTAGGCGAGGAAGTAGGGGTGGTCATCGCCGCACTCACCGCTGAGGCCGGGAAGGTTCAACCAGTAGAGGGCGGGACGGTGGGTTCTGCCATCCGCCGGCACGAGCACCACCAGCTCGCCTAGCTCGTCGCGAAGTTGCTTCATCGAGTCGATGACCGTCTGCTTGGACTTGATCTTCGACTCCTCCATCGCGAGGCGCACTGACAGCCAGCCGACGCCGTTCTTGTCGACGTGGTTGGCGATAGAGATCGCGACGAGGCGCGCGCTCTTCTCGGCTTGCGAGTGGTCGAGGACTGCGCCGACTGCCTGGATGCTCATGCCGCCCTGCTCTCCAGCCGCTTGCCCGCAGCCTGCAGCTTCTCCTTGAAGCGCTCGGATTGCGGCGAGGTCGGGGCGAGGTCGTTGGTTACCGCGTGCAGCTCGTCGGGGAGGATGTAGATCCGGGTCCCAACCCCCTGCCGATTCGCTCGTCTGCGTCGTCTCCGAGCGCTTTTGAGCGTTTTTCCCTTGGCGGGCCTAGGGACGCTGGCGGAACCCTTGTTCTCCTCAGCAGCGCGAGCCCTGCATGACGAGTCGCAGTAGCGGCGGTCGGGCCGTGCATCGTCAGGCAGGTCCTCTCCGCACCACTCGCAGGGACGGGCGGGCTCAGCAACCGGAGCGGGAGAGGCGGAAGCACCAAGGCCCCCCGGCCCTTTCGATGCCGGGACTCCGGTGCTGAGCTCGCCGTGGTCGGGCGAGCCCGGTGCCGACGCGCTGCGTGAGCCACCAGTCAGGGCTCCGCTACTCGACCCAGGGAAAGCCGAGGCGCCGGCACCGGAGATCTCGCCCGAAAGGGTGCCGCCCATCCCGGGGGTCAACGCAGCCCCCACGGCACCCTTTCCGACGAGCGTCTCCGCGCCCATTTACTTCTCCACCACCCTGTAGCGCCGGGTCCCCGGGATCTGTTCGACCAGCTGGGCGTCGACTAGGAGGGCGAGCTGGCGGAAGACCTGGGGCAGCAGGTCGCGCAGGTCGATGGCGACCCCGATCTTGCCGAGGGTCAGGCCCAGGGAGTGCTCTTTCTTCTGGAGCAGGTCGAAGATCGCTCTGGCGGTCTCGTGCTCGAGTACTTCCTGCTGGGTGGGGGTGAGGTCAGCGCTCACCTCAGATCCTCCAGCTGCAGTCGCTTGCCCATCGGCCCGGCCGCTCGGTCGTAGACCCAGCCATGCGGGTGCTCTTCGAGAATCGGAAGCGCAGCGGCCAAGTCATCAACGGGGCGGTGATCGATCGTCGACAAGTTGTGCCGGCTCGGAATTACCACCGTGTAGCGGCAGTCAGCGAGGGGGCCGTCTCCTCCAAGAGCCGTAACTGCCCCCTCGCTCACGGCCGCCCCCCGCACTGGGTGCAGTGGTCGTGATCGCTCGCGGCAAAGTTGTGGCCGTTCAGCTCGCAGAGGTTGAGGTCGCGGCGGTGCTGCTCGGCGGCGGTGCGGGCGGCATCTTCGGCATCGGTCGACGGCCGCCGTCTCCGGTCCCCTTCCGGCATCGTCACCGGGAACGGGATGTCGGGGGCGAAGCCGCAGCGATCGCGGACCAGGAACGTGCTGACCCAGGGTCGACCCTTGTCGGGCTTGTGCTCGACGGCGACGACGAAGAAGCGCCGGAGCGCGTCGGTCGAGGGGTTCGGCATGTAGGTGACGCCGTCGCTCATCGCTGCCCCCCTTCGGGAAGCAGCTGCCGCACATCCTCGATCGCGGCCCTGTATGCCAGGGCTGCGGTCTCTGCGCAGGCCTGGATCTCAGGGTCGGTCGCGTCGTCGGCTCGGACCAGGTGGGCAGTTGCCTTGTCCTCGAACAGCTCGAGGAGAGCTTCGAGGCGAGATGATTCGCCGCCGGCCATTGGGACGAGGGCAACCTTGACCCTGATGATCTCGTAGCCGCAGCTGCGGCAGAGCAGGCGGAGGTGGCCGGCGGAGTAGGAGATGCTGGCGCCAGCGGACGGGTGGTCGGAGCAGGAAAGCGTGATCGTCTCCGACGAGCTGACGATGCAGAGGCGGTCGAGCTGCTCGCGGGTGACGGTGCAGCCCATCGGAAGGCGGGCTTGGTTTTTCACCGGAACCTCCCCTGCAGGGACTGGCTCGGAGGCTCAGGGCCTCGGCGGGCCCCGTGGCAGTAGAGGGGGTGCTGGCGATCGTGGATGACCGGGTCCCCTGAAACGCGGGCGCCGAGCTCGCCGTTGACGTGTTGGGCCACGGCTTCGATGTGCTCGCGCTGCTCTCGGTCGTGGCGGCGTTGACCTAGACGGCTCGCGGTTGCTGCTGCCCCGGCCACGAGGAAGCTGCAGGCGACGACGAAGAGGACGCCGTGCCAGATGACGGTGAGGACCGTGTCGATCACTGCCTCTTCCCTTCACGGTGCTCGAAGTAGAAAGCCGCCAGGAGGCAGATCACTGCAGGAACAGCGAGCACGTAGAGGGGCGTGGGGTCGTGGAGGATCGAGGAGGTGAAGATCCCCAGGAGGGCAAGGATGGCGAAGGCGACGAGGCAGCGCAGGGCGGTCATCGCAGAGCCCGCCCGATCTCGCCGCAGCGCTCACACTGGGAGACGTCGGTGTAGGCCCTTGCGACTGCCGAGGTCAGCATGGCGAACGGCGACTGGGCCTCGATCATGGCCAGCGTCGCCGGCTCCGCGATCGTGACCCGCCGATGCCAACCGCGCCGGCAGCGCCAGCCCTTGGTGCCCTCCGCCTCCTTGGCCTTGACCTCGGCCAACGTCAGCCCGGGCTCCAATTCGAAGGGCGTCTCTTCGATCTCGATCAGGTCGCCGCCCTTTGGGCCCTTGCGGATCTCCTCCACCTAGACCGCCTCCCCAGTCCCTGCGGGGACGGGCTCGTCTAGGGGCCAGATGTCGGTGACCTGAAGGTCAAGAAAGTTGGCGATCTTCAGAGCGCTGCCGGGGTGGATCGGGTCCCCCTCCTCCGCGCTCTTCAGCGTGTTCCGAGCAATGCCGATCTCGGCCGCCATGCCGTTGAGACTCAGGCCCCGATTCAGACGCTCGGCCCGTAGGTCAATCGCCATCGACCCCTCCGATCGGCCAGATGTCAGTCGGCCGCCTCCCCAGTGCCTCGGCGATCTGAAACTGCGTCCGCGGCAGAGGAGTGATTCGCCCTTCCTCGGCATCTCGGATCGTCTTGCCGCTGACCTTTGCCTCTGCGCCGAGTTCGTTGGGCGAGAGACCGGCGTTGACGCGCAGTCGGATCAGCGTATGGTTGCGGCGGTTGGCGCGACGCCTGTTGCTGGTTCGTACAGTCATTAGCTGAAACGTATAACAATTATCCTTTCAGTGCAAGTACTAGCGGTTTCTGCCCAAAGTTGCCCGGTAGCGTGGGGAGACGTGGAAGAGGAAGCACGCCGCATCAGGGCTGCCCGGGCCTACGGGCATCTGAGCCAGCCTGCGCTGGCCGAGGCCTTGGAGGTCAGCGAAGGAACCGTGAAGAACATCGAGCTCGGTAAACGTCATGCGAAGCGGCCTGAGCTACTCGCAATCGCCGAGGCCTGCTCGGTCCCGATGTGGTTTCTCGAGGGTGGTTGGGATGGCTGGCGGGGCGATGTCGAACAGGAGGGGCGCCAGGCGTTAGAGCAGGTTCCGCCACGGTTAAGCAGGAGACCGGTTCGGCGGAAGGGGGCCTAGTAGCGAATGGGCGCACCGGAGCTGCTGATTTTCGTTCTCCTGCTCGGCAGTCTCGCCGTCGTCATCGTGGGGGTGCCACTCCTCGCCTACAGAGTCCTCCAGCGGCTGCGGTGGGTTGGCAATTCCCGGCCATGTCCGCGGTGCGGGGAGCGGGTTGTGAAGGGCCGGCTTGATTGCCCTGATTGCGGTTTCGACTTCAGGAGCGTCGGGTCTGCTACTTCACCCGGCGGAGATGTCCTCGGCTAACCATCGCTGCGGCCGGTCCGTGTTCGGTCTGGCTCAGCTCTGATCGCAGCCTCTCCTCAGCTTCTGCAAGGTAGGCGGGGGGGTCAGCGATTGCCCGCAGCTGAAAGTAAACCCCCCACAGATGAGCTTGCTCGCACAACGCCTCCGGCTGGTCACCGGCGTTCCCCTGTACCTCGTCCCGCTCCACTTCCTGCAAAATCCCTCCATAGGACCAAAGCTTTCCTAGTGGTGCGAGACCCTACCCAACGAGCTTTTGGCTGGGGCAACTTATCCGCAGGAAACTTCTACAGCGGGTCCCGCGGCGCGCGCTCCATGAGCATCCCTACACTCGTCGCGCGGATAGCGTTGTCGCCACCGCGAGCTACGGCTTTGGCCTGGGCATCGAAGATCCGCTCGTATAGGTCCTCGTAGGCGGCAGAAACTTCGCGCCATCCCTCCTCGTCAAGCGAGAGCGGGATCCGGACTACCTGATGATCGGCGCGCCGGCAGAAGGTACCTGCGTCGAGCGCCTGCGCCGCATCCGCAAAGATCATTTGGCAAGCCTCCCGGGCGAAGAGCTCGCGGTTCTCGAGCGAACGCTCACCCGTCTCTTGAATGCCGGACATCGGCCGCTGGATTGCTCTGTAGAAGTGCTGCACTGCGCCACGCACGGACTTCGTCTCAACCAACTCCACAACCCCGACCTCAACCAGAGCCCTGCAGTGGTAGGAGACGTTGCTCACGTCCTCTTTGAGAACGCGGCTGAGTTCGACGGGGCTCGCCACCTGTTCGTTGAGGATGGTCCAGCAACGGGCTCGAACCGGATGGGCGACGATCGCCCCGAACGATTTCAGGGAGCCCTTCGACCCCTTGAGCTTGTGCATCTTGCGTCTCCCCTCCAAAGGTGTAGGAACAAACCAGCGCCGCTCATCGTAAAGGACTTTTAGAGCAGTCTGGTCATCTATTTACCGGACAATCCTTCAGTGGCGGAATCGAAGCCAGTAATCCGCTAGGTCACTCCCGTCCCAGCAACAAACGCGGGAAGGGAGGTGACCACGAATGCAGATCTCTGCCACCACTGCGGCTGCGCCGCTCATTTCGACGCAGAAGACGGCCTAACACGAAAAAAGCCCCCCGGCCTCTCGGTCGGGGGGCTCCGAATACCTATAGCGTTCCTGAACGGGTCAGGCCGGTCCGTTCTTGGCCGATGCGGACGCGGGCTGACCCACCATTGCCAGTTCGACCCGCAGGGCTCCGAGTTCGCGATGTGCCCACGATGCGAAGCGCATCGCCAGGACGAGCTTGTGGAGCTGGTGGGTCTCCAGCTTTGCCGCCGCCCCGATCAACCACCCGGAGACGTCGGCCGCCTCCTCTTGCGCCTCGGCAAGGATCTGGTCGACGTCGGCATCCCAGCCCTGCAGGTTGCCCCCGTCGTCCTCTTCGAAGCGATCGAGGCGAGCGGTGACCTCCTGGATGTAGACGGGTCTCTCGGCGGCGACCAGCTCGAGCAGCTCGCGCTCGAGCTTGCGATTGCGCTCGACGGTCACGGCGATTTGTTGGTGATCGCGGCCCTGCGCGCCTCTAGCTCGGCTTCGCGTCGGCCAAACTCTTCCGCCGCCTGCTGCAGTTCAGGTGGCAGCGGACCGTGGATGCGGTCAACAACCTCCGAGATCCCCGCGGGGACGAAGGCGATTACCACGGCGATGATCGCCGCCCAGATCTCCGGCACTCCTCGTTGCACGAGGAAGTCGAAGATCAGCGCGGCGAGGGCGAGGCCGGTGACGGCCTCAGTCGGTCGCTTTTCGAGAGCCGTGATCATCGACTCACCGCCTTGAGCTCGATGCTCGAGGCGCCGGCCAGGGCCGGCTTCACCGTCCGGGCCCGCGGGGGCTTTCTGACCCGCCGCGGCAGGTCACGGACCCGCAGCTTCGCCAGCGCCTTGGTGCCGCCGTAGATCTTGGAGACGTCGACCTGGCCGGGGACGCCGGCGACGGTCGCGGTCCAGGTGTACTGCCAGAGCGCCCAGGCCCCGAAGGGCGCCGGCACGTCGGGATGGCTGACGCCGAGGTGCGCGATCCAGAGCCGGTAGTGGCTGAGGTATCCGCAGCTCGCCCCGCCAAGCTCTTCGCCGACGAATCTAGGCGTCGAGTAGATGATCGGCTTCTCGCCGAGGACCTGCTTGAGGGTGTGGACGAATTCTCCGAGCTCCCGGCAGTAGGCCCCGGTGGAGATCGAACTGTGCTCCTCGACGTCGACGAACGGCTGCAGGAAGCCCTTGCCGTAACCGGCGTGGCCGATCGTGTTGGCGAAGAAGGCGGCCTCTGCCTTGCCCGATGCGCCGCCAGGACTGAGCCAGTGGTAGACGCCCGGCACCAGGTGGGCGGCGCCGATGGCGCGGACCTGATCGCGGCCGAAGCAGGGGTTGACGTAGCTGGTGGACTCGGTCGCCTTGGTGATGGCGAAGGTGGCGCCGTCGCCGCGGACCTTGCCGAAGTCGATCGAGCAGCCGTTGTTGTAGGAGATGTCGATCCCCCAGGCCTTGCGGTTGCGGACGTGGTGGTGCTTCTTCTTGTGGTGGTGGCGGTGCTTGTGGGGGTGGGCGGCCGGCGCCGGGGTGCCGCCGGCGGGGACGTGCTCGGGGGTCGTCTTCACCGGCTTGGAGATCGGTCGGCGCAGACGCTTCCAGGTCCGCTTGTTGATGACGCCGGTGACCGGAATCCGCTGGCCCTTCTGGAAGCGCTTGACGGCGACGACGGTGTTGTGGGTGAACTTCGCGTTGACGACGACGGTCTTGTCGCCGTGGCCGCGCAGGAGCTTCTGGGCCTTGCGCACGTAGGGGCCTTGACCGGGGCCGCCGGAGTGCTGGCGGAGCGTCGGGGAGTGGAGATTCAGGCCGGGATCGGGGCGGTGCCAGCAGCCCGTGTAGTTCATGTGCCACCACTCGCTGAAGGCTTCCGTCTTCCCCCAGCAGAACTGCCGGCCGATCTTGTCGATGACGCCGACGGTCAACCGGGTGCCGTCGATCGCCAGTCCCCAGCCGTGGTTCGAGGTGCCGGGATAGGCGGCAAGGTTGCCGAGGCCGGAGCGGTAGAGGCCCCAGTAGTAGAGCTGGCGCACGTAGGAGCGGTAGGCGGAGTCGCAGCCGTTGATCGGCAGCTGCCGCGCCGCGGCGAGCGCCATCGAGTTGTAGGCGGCCGCGGCGGGGTCGGCGAGCTCGCCGGCGGGCTTCTCGCACTTCACGCCGGAGGCGATCGGCGAGAGCACCGACTGGCGGAGCTGGCCGTTGGAGTAGGCGCCGGCGCTCGGGGCGCCGATGCCGAGAATGAGCAAGATGGCCGCGATCAGCGCAGCCGTGGTCCGCCGCATTGCGGACCTCCTTTCGGTTGGGTGTCTATGGAGGCCGCTGGAAGTCGCGGCGAGGGTCGAAGGGGTTAGAGCTGGCGCCAGATGTGGCCAGCGTCGAGGTAGCCGTGCCAGCCGTTCTCGGCCAGGATCGACTCGCGGATCTGGAGGCTGCCGTCAGGCTGCTCCGTGAAGACGTGCGGGGGACTGACGACGTGGCGGATGCCGCTGCCGTCTGGAAGGCGAAAGAACACGGCAGGCTTGTCGCCGCTGTAGCCGCTGATTGGGCCGCAGTAGTCCCCCGGCTCCAACTGGCCGATGACGTCGTTGACGTCGTTGCTCGCGGGCACCGGCAGACGCCGGCCCGTGGTGGTGGTCATGGCCAAAGGCTCCTTTCGCGAAGAGGGATCAGGCGGTACCGAACGCGAGCCTTGACAGTCACGTCAAGCCCGCTCGAAGCTCTGTTCAGGGAGGCGCCGCTACCGAAAGAGCGCCGATGCACGAGAAGCGATTCTGGGTTGTGCGGTCTCCCTCCAGTGGGATCGAGATCCCGATCTACCTGGAGACGCTGGCGGAGACATTTCGACGGGAGGGCTGGGTGGTGACGCCTCTGCCGCTTGCAGCGCTCGCCGTCTGGGCGGCAGAGAGGGTCGGCCCGAAGGGGAGCTAGCAGCTCCCCCGCAGCACACAACCGGCAGCTTTGCCGGTCCCTTCCACCACGCCCTGAGCAGCTTCCCCGGTCTCCCCTACAGCGCCACCGGCTGCTTCGACGGCTTCAGGGAGCGGGTGGGGTTCGGAGTCGGCGGCTTCGCTGGCGGGTGGCGGCGGAGGAGCCGAACTCTGCTGGCCGCCGCTGCCGCCTGAAGCTGGCGCGGCCGCCGGGGCGCGGCCACCGTCGGCCGCCGGCGAAGGCCCGCCACCGCCGCCCGATCCCGGCGCAGGCGCTACGTGCCCCCCACCCTTACCTGCTTCAGTTCCACTCCCGCCGCCCCCACTCGGAGACGGCGAGGGTTGCTGGTGGCCGGTGGAACCGGTCTGGTGGGCATCACCACCTTGATGCTGCAGTTCGGGCGCACCGCCGAGGTCGACGTCGACATAGAAGCGTTTGCAGTTGCGGCCGCGGGTGCCTTCGACCCGCTGGTGGGCGATGCACTCGGCGACGATGCTTTCGCTGGCGGCCAGGGCCTGGCGGAGTTCTTCGCAGGCCTGGCTCGGTTGGGCCGGGTGCCTCGAGCAGGGCGTCTTCTGGATCCGGGTGACGTCGTTGTGGACGTTGGTGATGTCGGCCGACTGGAAGAAGTTCACCGCCACCGCCCAGATGCTGAAGGCGAGCGCCAGTAGAGCGCCGAGGCCGAAGAGCCAGGAGGCCATCCGCAGCCTCTTCACCGAGCGGGCGAACTTCGGATCGTCCTTGGCGATGTGGGCGATCTTCTCGGCGAGCGTCATGAGCTGCTCCCAGTGAGGATGAAGGCGACGATCGAGCCGACGAGGCCGACGCCGGCGGCGCCGACGATCCCGGCGAGTCGGTTGAGGGCGGAGGTCGCGACTTCGACCTTCACCTCCCTCGCCGCCTCTCGGAGCTCGAGCTGGCGGACTCGCTCCTCCAGGCTTGGTTGCTCATCGGCCATCACACTCTCCGTTGCTGGTCATCTCACAGCGCCCCGATCAGGGCGGCGAGGCCTTTGGCCATGTGCCAGTAGACCGCGGCGTTGGGGTGCGTGCCGTCGGCCAGCATCAGGCCGTTCGTGTTCGCGGTCGCGTAGGGGCCGGCGAGATCGTAGGCGTCCAGCAGCCCGCAGCCTTTCGCGTCGGCGACGTCGTACTGGGCCGCAACCCATTCTTTCCAGGTGGCTTCGGCAAAGGCACCCTTTTGGACCTGGGCGATCAGGTAGACGTCGGCTCCGACGCCCTGGTAGCGGGCGACGAGTTCTTCGAGTTCTTTCTTGTAGGTGGCGAGGGCGACGCCTTCGGTGAGGTCGTTGACGCCGAGGCTGATGGTGACGATGTCGGGGCTTGGGTAGATGGCCTGCACCTGGTTGGGGCGCTGGAAGACTTCCGCGGTCGGTTTCATCCATTCAGAGACCCGGGAGCCGCTCGAGCCGAAGTTGGCGATCTGGATCCCCGTGTTCGGGGAGTAGACGTTGATCGCGCTGATGTAGGTGGCGGTCGCGGTTTTCGATTTGACGGCGACGGTGTGGGTCGCGTTGGCCAGGCCGGTCACCGAGTACTTTTCGACTTTGCCGTTGACGCCGCTGGGCGAGACTTCCACGGCCGCGCCGCCGTCGATCGCCACGGTGAATTTGGCCGAGTTGCCGAAGAACCAGACATCCACGGCGGTGCCGGCGATGTCGCTAACAAATTTCACTTCTGAGTTTTCCGAGGTGGCGCGCAGCCAGAAGGACCCGTTCCAGGTCCAGCTTCCGCCGAGCGTCCAGCGGCTGTCGGCCTGTTCGGGTCCCGGCAGCGCGCCCCATGCCCCAGTGCCCCCAATGGGGTAGCCGAGGGTTTTCAAGAAGGTGCGCAGCTGGAAGGGGAAGCCGGTGAGGACGTTCGGACGTCCGACCGTCTCCGAGTCGCCGATGCAGATGATCGTGGCGGCGCCGCCGGTTTCCGCCGAGCCCGTCCTGCCGGTCATCGCCTTGCCGAGGGCCGCCTGGCTCTTCCGCCGCTTGAAGGAGTCGGGGAGGTAGAGATGCCTCGACGGGTGGCCGGCATAGTTGCTGCGCGGCCGAGCATGGCTCGGCAGCGCCGCAGCCCCCGCGATGCCCTCCTGCACCGCCTTCTCGCTCGGGAACTCCGATTCGCTCTGCCCGCTTAGCGCCTGCACCTTGTTGGCCGATTCCTCGAGCCCAGCGACTGCGCCGGTTTTTCCGTTGACCGAGGCGACCGCGTCGGTCGTGTCCACCTTGAACCAGACTGCGCCGTCGTAGATGACGTCGTCGCCGACCTGGAAGTCGATCGCGCCGGAGCCGAGGTTGCGGCTGGCTGCGGCGGTCACCCGGTACATGTCGCCTTTTTCGCCTTTGCCGTCGGCGAGGGCCGGGGTGTTGGTGGAAGCATTCCAGGCGCCCCTGAACATGACGGCGCCCACCACCGAGACCCCTGGTTCCCCCTGCGCGCCTGCAGGGCCGGGAGAGGCGACTTCGACGACGCTGTTCTCCTCCAGCTCGATCACGGTCATCTCGCTCATTTGGTGCTCGCCTCCTTCAGGGCGGCCCGGCCTTCGAGGAGCCGGACGGGCTCTTTACCGGGCGGGGTGAGTTTCAGGTCCCAGACGCCGCCGCGCGCCAGGGCTTCAGTGGCTTCGTGGTCGGCTTCGAGCACGATCGTGCCGGCGGCTCCGCCGAGAACGATTGAGGCGTCGGCCGTGGTGAAGGTGAGGAGCGCCGCAGAGGCCTTGTGGCTCGCCCGCACCTGGGCTTTGGCGGTGTAGCCGGTCAGGTTGACGGGTTTGCCTTCCGAGTCCTTCCAGGTGATCGCCAGGCGAAATCCGGCGCCCTGCTCGATCACGATGTCGTAGCGGCCTGCAGACAACGGCGGGCTCCTCTCTCTCAGGCCAGGTTCTTTGCCTGGCGGGCAAGTTCTTGTCGGGCGACGATCGCTTCGAGGGTCTTCGGTGGCGCGTCGACCGTGAGGCTCAGAACCTCCGACTGGGGGTCCCAGCTAGTGGCGGTGAGAAGGCGAGGTTCGTCGTCTGGGTGATCGAGAATCCCGACCGTCATCGAGTTGCGGGCCTTCCAGCCCTGGTGCCAATGGCGGGCGGCATCCTGGATGTGGCCGGCGATCTGGTAGGAGCCCGGGCGCTTGGGCCGATTGAACTCCTTCAGCTGGGCCCGGCCGATCTGCAGCGCTTCTTCGAGGCTGCAGCGCCAGGTGATCTCCTTCTCGATGTAGAGCTTTTCCTTGTGACGGTTCGCGGGGTTGTTTTCTGAGTCATCGCGAAGCTCGGGATGGTCCTCTGGGTAGAGGGTCTGCTTGACCCCATCGAAGCCGGTGAAGGTGATTTCGATCCCGTTGGCGAAGTCCTCGATCGAGTCGCCCTGGAAGACGACCCTGACGCCGGGATCGTCGGTGCGGAAGACCCAGTCGTAGGTGGTGAGATCGGCGGGTTCGAAGTGAAGGGTGCGATTCTCCCAGACGTTCGTCTCCCACATCGCCAGGTTGTTGAGCTGCTGAATGATGTCGTAGCCGAAGGACTTGTTGTCTCGCCAGTCAGCCTGGGTGACGGGGAAAGTGTTCTGGCGGCCGGCCAGCTTCATCTTCGGGTAGTAGGTGGCGAGGATCCAGGCCAGCAGGTCGGTCAGCCAGATCCCGTCGGGTTCACCTTCCTGGGGGCGGGTGGTAAGGCCAGTGTCGCCGTAGACGGCGAGCTGTTCGAAGGTGCGCGCAAACGGCGAGCCGGCCGCCGGGGTGTGGGTGGCGCCGGCCAGCGCGCGCAGCATCGCGAAGCGCTCGGAAGTAAGAGGGGTTGCCGTATGCAGGGTTCCGTCGAGCGTCAGCAGCATGGCAGCAGCGCTGGGAAGGGCGTCACTGTCGTCGGTGTAAAGGGTTGCCGCCTCGAGGTTGGCGGTATTGCGCTCCGTGCCCTCGTACATCACCTTGGCGATCGCGTTGCGGGGTCCGGCGTCGTAGGAGAGCTCGTTGACGGCGCCAGCAGGAATCGACTGGCCCGACTCGCCGTCGAATCTCAAGCCCTCGAAGTCGCTGGAGGAGCTGTAGTGCGAGAGCGTAAGCCCGCCCAAGAGCATCCCGGCCCGGCGGACAAGGCTGGGTGGCTGCCAGCTTGCGAAGCGCTGATCAACCACCAGTGGATCGATTTTGAAGGACTTGAGGTAGCTCGCCGCCCACCCCACCAGCTGCGCGGTGATCTGCTGTTGGGGATCGTTGGTGCGGGGGCTGGAGTGCAGCCGGCCCTCGTAGGCGACGTCGCCCTGGCGGCCGATGTAGCGCCAGGTGTCAATGAGGGCGATGTCGGGGTAGTCGCGGAGGATCTGGCGGTTCAGCTGGACGCCGCCGGTGGTAAAGCCGTCGCCGCGCTGGGTGGAGAAGGGCTGCAAGAGTGGCCGCTTCGAGGCCTTTCGCGAATCGCAGGGGAGCCGTTTGGTGTTGCCCTCTGCGTCTTCGACCTCGATGTCGAGGGCCAGATCGGGCTTCGCCGCCAACGCGTCAGCCTTCTTCTGGCGACGTCAGCTCGGCCCTCATCCGCAGATCGCGTTCGACTACGGTCGACAACGACACCGCCACGTAGGATCCTTCTCCCGCGGTGGCGCCCTCCGCAATCGCGTCGTCGACTTCTTCAGCACTCTTGCCCAGGATGATCGCGCAAGGCTGGAGATCGATGTCTCCGGGACCGGTTCGCTTCAGGATCAAGTAGGTCGGCACTGTCGGAGCCCCCTCAGCTAGTTAGTGGTCAGCGCGGAGCCAGGACGCGCTCACGCACACGGACTTCGACGCTTTGTGGGTCGGTGAGATCGCGCGATGGCTCCCCAACGACATCGTTGCGGCGCATTCGCAGCGCGAGCCTGTTGACCCGTTCTTCGCGCCCGGCGGGGTCAAGTAGGAAGTGAGAGCCGCGATAGGGCATCGGACTCCAGAAATCTCCTGCTTGGTCTTCGCGGTCCTCGCTGTCGCCACGCACCTCAAGTGCGCGGCCGCTCGCGCAGACGAGCTGTTGATCGGGCACCCACAGCGCCACGTTGTCGTATTCGCGGGTGAGCGCACCGCCGCCGGTCCACTGGTCGTAGATGAAGCAGCGAGCTTCGACTCCGACTAACGGGTCTTCGATCGAAACTAGTTGGGTGAGGGTTTGGGCCTCTCCGGCCAGGTAGACCGAGAGGACATTTCCGTGCACGATCGACATTAGGGTGCCGGTCCTGTAGTTCGCATTGGTCGGTTCGATGCCGGCGGGCCCGAGGTGCCAGCCCAGGCCGACGGTGCCGATTGGGGTCCCGTCCGGGCGCCGCACGATCAACGTCCAACCGAGCGCAAAGGTGTATTCGAGCGTGACAGCGATGAAGTGCGTGTTGTCGACGTAGCTGACGATCTGCCCGAAGGTAAATGCGGCCGCTCCAAAGCCTTCGTTCAAAGCCGAGCCGACGATGTTGTAGTCAAATCGAAACCCGAGATCCTCAACTTTCGTCGCCACCCCGATCCCGCGGCCCTCAAGCGGGGCGCTGCCGATCGAGCCGGTGTCACCGATCGCGGTGCGCTTTAGCTTGCCTCCGGCGAAGGTGAAATCGGTGGTGTCACTGTTGGTCGGAGCGATCAGCGCTCCGCCGTATTCGGCTTTTCCCCCCGTGGCGGTGCCTGCGGATTGATCGAAGGCGTCCCCCCACAGGATCGAGGTGGGCAGGCTGACGGTGAGAGGAGCGTGAGCGCGGCCCCAGCGGCGGGAAGGAAAGAGGTCGAGGAGATCCCAGAACGCCGAGAGCTTAGGGGCACCTTGTTCAGCTCGGCCCTCGATGCGGATTTCCGAGACCTGTGGCCCGGCGCTGACCTCTTCCAGAAACGCCTCGCCAAGATCGAGATCGGCCCATTCGGCTTCAGGCGAGATGGCGAACCCGGAGCCGATCACCTGCGGGGTTACCCATGGAAGCGACGTCCAAGGACCCTCGCCGACGCGGTAGGAGGCGCGGAACAGCCCGCCGGCGCCGGCACACAACACGCGACCTTTCAGTTTGAAAGTACCGGTGTGGGTGATCTGCCCGGTAGAGCAGATCACCACCGGCGTCTGGGTCAGCACCACCTCTGCTGCTTTTTCCGAGCGGGAGCCGCCACGAGTGGCTAGCTCGCCCATGAAGCCGGTGATGGTGAGCCCGACTCCTATTTCCATCTCCAGGGGCGAATTGTCGGCAGCAGCAGCGACGACATCCTGGCCCCACTCGAAGTAGCGCCGATTCTCCATGGCCTCGTCGGTGACTCGGAGCGTCGCCTCCGCAGGGACGTCTCCCTCGATGTTCTCGAGGTAGAGGACCTGGAGCGGCTCGCTGGAGGTGAGGGGCTCCAGCACCACCCGCTCGTCGCCATAGCCGAAGGGCCTGCAGGTCATTTTCACTTTCACGACCGGTGAGTCGATAAACCAGCCCGCCAGGTCACCGTTCAGCTCGGTCGGTAGCTCCTCTAGCTCCCCCAGCAGCGCATACCAGGTGTAGGTGCGCGTCGAGGCGTTCGGGGTCCACGGGATCGGCAGGCCACCGGGGGTGCGTTTGGCCGAGTGGATCGCGTCGAGCAGGTCACCTACAGCTTCCAGCGCTTCGTCCTGGTCGCGAGCGGGCTCCACCCGGATCTGCAGTTCGAAGTAGGCGTTGGTGTAGTGGGGCTCCTGCACCAGCACGGCGCCGTCGGAGTCAGCGTTGTCGGCCCACTGGGGCTTTGCTTCAGCGGGCTTGAAGACAAAGCTCTCGACGCTGTAGCGGATGCCGTCGTTGACGTCGAGCTCGCCGATGAGGATCCCCTCGAGGTTGTTGATCATCTAAAGCGTCCCGATCGTCCCAGGGCCGGCCGTCAGCGATTGGTGGGCGATCCGCGGGCCCAGCTCGCCGGAGATCATGTCGGCGAGCGCGCGGCGCGCGACGGCAGCTGAGACCGCGGCCTCAGATTCCGAGAGTTTCCGGTTCTTCTCCAGCTCTTCGCGCAAGGCTTTGACCTCCTGGGCGAGCTCGCCGTTCTGAATGGACTGGTCGATCGACTGCAGGGAGTCGCGGATCTGTTTGACCTTGTGGGCGGCTTCGATGTCATCGCGGGGATCCGGCGAGGCCAAGGCCGTGGCCAATTCGGCTTCTGCGATCGCGAGAAGCTTTTCGAGGGCGGATTTGTCGTCTTCGGTGCCTTCGGTGAGTTCGGCCAGAGCCAGGTCGCGGTTGGCGAAGTCTTCTTCGGTCGGAGCCGCTTCGCGCAGCGCTTCTGCGGCCTGTTTCAGGTTGCGGGTCGCTTCAGCGATCTCCCGCGGGTCGCCTGACTTTTCGGCCTCGTCAAGTTCCTTCTTCGCCAGTTCTTCGATGTGTTTGAGGGCTTCGAGATCATCGCCTTTGCCGGAGGTGGATTCAGCGCGGGCGAGCTCGAGGTCAGCCCGATCGGCGGGCGAGGAGCCTTCATTCAGCGATTTGATCCGTTCCCGGTCGGAGCTGATGTTGCCGGCTGCTTCGCCGAGGGCAGCGGTGGTGCGTTCGTGTCGTTCGATCAGAGCTTCGCGTTGTTTTTTGGTGAGGCCGCCTTTGAGAAGGGCCTTGTTCTCTTCGCGCCACTTCTTCTTCAACCGTTTACGCCGTTCCCGGTCCATGCCGAGGAGGAGATTCAGCGCCGCCGCGTCGTCTTCATCGCCCGCGGTGAGACCGGCCATCGTGAGCGCGGCTTCGACGGCGTCGTGCTTGCCGCCGAAGTCGAGCCCAGGCGCCGTCAGGATCGACTTGATTTCCGGCGGGAGCACCGCGGCGCCGGGGAGGTTCGAGGGCGAGTAGGGCTTGCTCGGGTCGTAGGTGCCGGTGGCGGCCCCAGGCATCGAGCTCGGTTTCAACCCCGGGGTGTAGACGTTTTCCTGGGCGGTCTGGAAGGAGTCGCGGGCCTTGCCGATCTGGTCGCGGGCATGGCTAATGAGTTCCTGCGCCTGCTCGCGGTTGCCTGCCTTCTCTTCCTCCACGGCTTCCTCGGCGAAGCGCTCGGCCCGGTTGAGGGCGCGGCGGCCGCGCGGCGTGCCGCCGTACTTCTTGTACTGGTGCTCGAGGCCCTTGATTTCCTGCAGAACCCCAGTGGCTCGGTGGTGCAGAGAGCCGAGGGTGTGTTTCTGCTGCTTGGAAGCCGACGGCACGTGTTCTTTTTTGCCGCCGGCGCTGGCGCCTTCTCCCATGATTTCGACGCGGCCGGTAGACCCCGAGGGGAAAGTGTCCGTGGTGAAGCCGAGCTTCGCGACCCCGCCCTCGGTGACGTCGATGGCATTCCCGGTCCACCCTGCGGGACCGAGGTCGGTGATCGGCAGATTTGCCGATTTCCCGCCGATCGTCGCCTTCGCGTAGACGGGGTGGCCGGCCCGGGCGAGCTCCATCCAGTGCTGGGTCGTGTCGTTGTTCCAGCCCGAGTCGGTGCCCGGGTCGAGGTTGAGGGCAAGGCCGGGCTGAGAAGTGTTCCAGCCGCCAGCGGTGGCACCGCCGTTGAACCAGGTCACGCGGCCCTTGACGATGCCGCCGGTGTCGAAGAAGCCGAGGTGGGCGTTGTAACCAAGGCCTGCGTAGTTGTCGACCATCGCCTCCTGCAGGCCGGCGACGTGCTGCTTCGCGAAGGCGATGTAGGCCTGCATCGCCGCCATAGATCCGACCGAATCGGTGGCGCCAGGATTCGACGGCGAGCCGTGAGTGTGCAGGGATCCGGGGGCGCCGCCGATTTCGGCGTTGTGCTCGGGGGAGCGGTAGCCGCTCGACATCGTCAACCCGAACTTCTTGTCGAGGAAGGCGGTCACGGCGAGGGTGTGGGAATCGACCCAGGCGTTGTCTCCGAGCTGCCTCATGCTCGCCGGCGGGCCGCTGTAGCCGGCTACCCCGCCGCCACCGGGGCTGACCTTCGGCCGGTGCGCCTTCAGGTAGGCCTCAGCGGCGAGGTAGCCCTTGTGAATCCCTGCCTGGCCGAGGCCGCGCAGAGGATCGGGACCGTGCAGTTGTGGCTCATGCAGGCCACCCTTCGCCATGTAGTGGGGGCGGTCGAAAGCGTCGAAGAATCCCGGCATCCCAGCCACCCCGAAGGCGTTGGCGACCGCAAAGTCCAGGGGGCCACGCTGGTGGCGGTTGACCACCATCAGCTCCTCCCCGGGCGCGACGACCGCCGCCAGGGCGCCGTTGACGGCGAGGGGAACCGTGTCATGGAGACCTTGCCCGGGCACCCGCACCGCGCCCCCGGCGGCCTTGCCCAGTTCCGGCACCTGGCCGAGGTATTTCTTGCCGGAGCCGGCACCACCGTGGCCCTTGATGTATTGGAGGGTGAACTGCAGGTCGGGGTTCTTGGCACCGAGGGCCTCCAGCAAAGAGCCGACGTTGACGCCGATGTTTTCGAGGGCTTCAGCGACGTCGAGAGAGAGCACTCCGAACGGCGCACCAACGGCAGCTGCGAACGCTTCGCTCTTTTTCCCGCCCTGCGTGACCAGCCGCGTGAGCATGTTGCCAATCGCGGTGCGCAGGTCGTCGACCTCTCCCTTGGACAGCTCTCCTTTCGCTTGGAGTTCCCGAGCCATCTTGACCATCATCCGACCGCTCGCGAGCGCGCCGGCCGGCGTCATCTTCTCCAGGGACCGTTCGATGCCGGCGACGTTTTGGTCAGTGATGTGTCCAGACTTTCGCCAGCTCGCTTCGAAGCTGCGGGCGAACCCGAGCGGATCGTCGCCGCCGCCGAACTTGACGCTGGAGAGCCGATCCAGACTATGGGTGAGCGCCTGCTCTCCCTTCGGGGTCCCCTGCCGCAACGCCCGTTCGTAGTCGTCGAGCATCTGCCCCGGGACCTGACCGATGACGTGCTTGAGCTTCTCGGCCCGGGCGTGCACCAGCTTTTCGGTCCTGGTGTTGAAGACGAGGTCGCCCACTTCAGTCGAAAGCCGGATCTTGTCGCGACCCTCGAACTTGATGTCATCGGTGCCGAGGTGGAACTCCTCTCGCAGCTTCGGCGCCAGTTCCTCACGAGGCGTGCTGTCGAGCTTTTCGCCTTCGATGATCTGTTTGGCCTCTTTGACGAGTTCGAAACCGAGGATGGCGGCCATAAATCCACCTCCCCAAGCCCTGCCCGCCTTACCGCCGAGGCCTTTGAAGGCTCCTACGCCGCCGAATTTGCTTACGACGACTGCTCCGAGCGCCAGTTTTCCCCAGATGTCGGAGTTGATGAACCCTTCGCCCAGGCCCTTGACCATGAGCACGCCGAGATGCCCAGCATGAGACGCGACCACCGGCGCCGCCTGGTCGATCAGGTGGCCGAGCTCGCCGGGGACCTCACCCCATTCGCGCTTTAGCTGATCCTCACCAAGCGCGAGCTTCTCGCCGAGGTCGAGATCCTTCCGCTTGGCGATTCGCGCCAGGCCATCGGCGGTGTGCTGCAGCTGCGGGACAAAGTCCCGGTTGAGCTTGTCGGCGCCCTGTTCGATCAGGGGCAGGAAGACGTTGCCGATCGACTCCTCGACGTTGCCGACCGAGACTTTGATCTTGTCCATGGCCGTCGCCTGGGCGGCAGCCGAGCCACCGAACTCGGTGGTGAGCTCGGCCAAGATCGCCTTCTGGGCCCGCAGGGTGTCTCCCTCTTCCACCCACTGTTTGATCTGTTCGGCTTTTTGCTCGGAGAAGGAGACGCCGACGCGCTGCAGAGCCGTGATGCCTTTGATCGGGTCGTTGAGGGCTTTACCCAGCTGGATCGCTGAGGATTTCGCGTCCTGGTCCAGCGCAGCCGACATGTCGACGACGGTGCGCGTGGCCTCGTCGAAGATATCGTTGCCCTTCCCGACCTCGTTGCGGATGTTGGTGAAGGTGAGGAGGAGATTCGCGCCCGACTGCACCTGCTCGTCATCAATGCCGGTTTTGCGGCTGATTGCGCCGGCGAGAGCTTCGACATCCTTCTGGTTGACGTTGGCGGCGTGCCCGGTGGAGCGCAGAACCGCCTCAGTCTGCTCGTGGACTTTGTTCGACTCTTCAGCCGCCTCCGTCGACTTCGCGATCCCATAGGCAGCCGCGCCCGCAGCTGCAACGAGGCCGGTTCCGAGCGCTATGGCGCCCGTCTTCGCTGCATGGCTTAGCCGGGATCCGAACGTGTCGGAATCCCGGGCAGAAGCCCTCAGCGCCCGCGACAACGAAGAGTTGTCGCCGACGATCTCGATCTCGAGCTTACGAGTGGCCACTCAGCCCCGCTTCGCCAGCGTGATCGCAAGCAGTCCGGCCGCCTTCACTAGCGCGGCGACGCCGGTAGCTGAATCGAGATCCGCGTGGATCTTCTCCCAGGTTTCGGGGGTCAGGCCCTGCACTTCGGCCGGGGTGATCCCGTAGATGCTCAGCTCTGGGAACCATCGTCCTTGGAGTCGCCTGGAGTAGGGCGCTCGGCGTCCTCCCCTCCTGCGGCTGCCTCAAATTTCTTGAGCTCTTCGGTCGCCTGCTCGAGCGTGTACTCGGGCTCGCGCCGGCGGCGGGCGAGGTAGGCGATCGCGATCTTGCCTTTGGCGGAGAAGCCGATCCACCCGCGCTGTTTGGCGAACTCGAATGGTTCGTCAAAGTACTCCTCGAGGATGGCCTGCTCTTCGAAAGTGAGATCGAGCACGTCGATCGTGAACTGACGCTGGGTGCCGCGGAAGTGGCACCGGCAGACAATGCTCGGCTTCTCCTCCTCAGCGCTTTTCTGCTCTTTGCTTTTCGCTCTCGCCATGTGGTGTAGCTCCCTTCTCTCGGCAGGTTCGGCAGTTCGCGACCCGGCCCAGCCCTGCCGAAAAGCCGGGCCGGGGCACGTTTTTGAAGATCAGTGAAAGCCGTTGCGGTCGGCGATCCCGTCGAGTAGGCCTTCGACCTGCTCCTTGACGTGATCGGCCCGGTTGTGAACGGCGTCGTCCATGTAGGACTTGCCTTTGATCTCGATCGGCGTCCCCTTCGGGGCGATGGTGCCGCCGTAGTTCTGTACGGCGGCACCGGGGTGGTCGGAGAAGACCGAGGCACCCTTGGCCTTGACCGAGTGCTTGATCGTCTTCTCGATCCGGTTCTGTGGATCCTTCGAACGCTCCCGAAGGTTTGATCGGGCGTCGTCTCGAACCTCCCTGGCGAGATCCCTCAGATGATCGGTGAGGGATTTCCCCAGGTCTTTGTCAATGGCCCGCAGGTCTCGCCTGAGCTTCGCCAGGCCCTCTACCTTGAGGGAGAGATCATCCCTGCGGGCCATCGACCGCCCGCGACTTAGAAGGTCGCGTCTACGCTCTGGTATTCGATCGTCACCAGCGGGTCGGTGATCGAGTCGAAGACCTCCAGAGAGGCCGACTGGCCGACCACGTCGGGGCCGGAGACGTCCGGGTCCGCGGCGTCGCCGACGAACTTGCCGGCGGCGACGTCGAAGACGATTTCGTCGTGGAAGCCACCGGCGATTTCCTCGCCTTTGAAGCCGATCACGACCGGGATTTCGTCCTCGTTGATCACGTGGTTGTAGAGGTCCATGTCGGTGAACTCCAGATCGAGGCCGAGCGTCGGTTTCATCGTGTCGTTGAAACCGATCGGTTCGGCCTGCGTGCCGCCCCTACCGAGCCCCATCCGGCCGGTTTTCATCGGCAGCGGGATTGCCAGATTGAACGAAGCGATGATCAGGCCGGTGGCCGTCACGTCCACGCCGTCGATTTCGACGAAGGCTTCGTCGAAAACGTAGGAGTCGATCGGGTCGGGGTAGCTGGTCGGCGCCAGCGGTTTGTCGGTCAGCGCATCCTTCGCGTTGATGTCGAAGGACGCTTTCAGCTGCTCGTTGGTCCCGCAGGAGAACGTCGCCTGCGTGATCTTCGACCCGACGTAGGTGAAGGGGTTGTCGCCTTCGACGCTCGGCTTGTTGGCCTGGATCGTCAGCGACTTCCCTTTCGGGGCCGTGACCCCAATCGGGTGTTTCTGCCGGTAGGCGGCAGTTTCGCCCTGTTTTTTCGGCCCCGCCGTGGCTTCGTTGGCGCCGTGGAGCAGGTAGAGCAGCAGGCCGAGGCCCTTGTTCGGGACCTCGATCGCGATCGGGCCTTCGGCCATCCGCGACGTCTCCCGGCTCCGCCGCCCGGGGATGCCCGGCCGCCGGCGGAGCGGCCGCGAGTTCGTGTAGTTGGGTTTGCGCTTCAGCCCGATCTGCTCCACCTCGATGAAGTCGCTCGGAGCTTTGTAGGTGCCGTAGCCTGCCTCCAGCGCCATCCCGAGGGATGCGTCGAGTCCGGTGCCCATCGGTTACTCCCCTTCCTTCTGCGCGCCGGACTCGCCGACGTCGGTGTTGTCGGTGGTCTCGGCCGGAGGCGAGGACTGCTGGGCCTCCGCCTCCGCGGCGGCGTCGGCGCTCGCCTTCTCGATCGCGGCTTCGGCAGCCTTGATCGTCCGCAGCTTCTCGGCGCCCTCGATCCCGAGCTCGGTGGCCTGGACCTTGAGCTGGGTGAGCTTGCTCGGCTTCTTGCCCTTGCCCCTGCCCTTGCTCGCCTTGCCGACGGCCGAGAAGTGGCGTTGCTCGAGCAGCTGCTCGGCGAGCTCGGGAGTGACCTCGAAGGGCTCCCCCTTGGTGAGGTTGATGATCTTGCCCGGGCCGAGTTCCAGCGTGCGGCTCGGCTGGGGGCCGTCGTAGACGACGCTCTCCACTGCTACCTCCTTGTTTGATCCGGCCGCTGCCGGAGTGTTAGATGCGGGCCTCAGCGGCGACGATCAGCACGACCGCGTAGCCGAAAAGCGGCTCGTAATCGGTCACCGGCTCGCCACTGAGCTTCTTGACGTGGTTCTTCAGCACCGTGCCGCCAAGCTTCATGTCGTTGCGCAGCACCGTCTCAACGGCGCCGGCAATCTGGTAGCTACGGTTCTTGGCTTCCGCAGCCGTGTCTCCGACAGCGATGACCCTCAGGGTAAGTTCGATCGCCTCCTCCTGGGTCGCCGGCCGGCGACCGATGCCCTTGAACTCGCGCTCGGCCTCGGCTTTCCACAGCCAGACGTATTTGGTCTCCTGCACTGCCTTGCTGTAGTCGTCGGTGACGAACACGCCGTCGAGCTCGGCAGCGCCCTCCAACAGCTCGAGGACGGCCGCTTCGACAGAGGGGATCGCGGTGGAGATGAAGCCGCTCATCAGCCCACCGAGACGTACTGGTGGTCTTCGACAAACGCATTCACAGACGGCACCGGGAAGCTCGCACCCCTGAAACCCGCCGTGATCAGCGAGTAGGTCGCGTCTCCGGTGCTGTAGGAGGTGGCGCGGTCCATCCAGTCGATCGGCTTCGTCGCCAGCAGGTGGGCGGCGAGGTCGCGGACGGGCTCGGCTGCCTCTGGGAAGTGCTCGTAGCCGTGCACGTAGGCGACCTCGATCCGCCCGGTAGGCCAGCGGCCCGAGATGCCTAGAAAGCCAGAGGAGTCGAGCGTCACCCAGCCCAGCTCTTCGCCGCTCCATGCGACGCCGTCTACGGCGATCGACAACACCCGCTGCAACTGCGGGTGCTTCAACATCAAGGTTTCGCGGCCGTCGCTGCTCAATATCTCCCTGCCATAGCGAGGCCGGAATGCGCAGCGGCACGCAGACTCGATTTGCCTCGACGCAGCCTCTCGAGCCGCGGCGATCTCCCCGTCAGGCGGCGGCTGGTTCCGGTTTTGCTTTTTCCGGATCGCCTTCAGCGACGTCAGGACGCCGCCGACCACCTCGGCGTAGGTGGTGTAGGAGCTGTCGGCACCGGCAACTTTGCCGGTCCAGGTGGCGACCAATAGGTCCACCTCGGCCGTCGCGGTCGAATCGACCGAGGCGGTGTAGACGAGGTCCTCGCCGGCTCCGTCTTTTTCGACAGCGCCGACGTCGACCGCCGAGCCGTCGGAGTGCCGCACGACGGTGACCGTCGGGAGTTCATCGAACTCCACCGGGTCACCGTCGTGGTCGGGGAAGCGGAGGGTGCCCGCCGCCCCCTTCAGCAGCTCCATTCGGCTACTCGCCCGCTTCCTTGCGGGCGCCCTGCGCCTTCAGGATCGCGTCGACCAGCTCGGCCTTCTTGAGCTTGCCCGGCTCCTCCACCGCGAGGGCGACGGCCCGCTCGGCCAGATCGGCCTTGGTGAGCTTCTCGAGGTCCTCGCGTTGCTCGACCTCGAAGGCCTTCTCCGTGACTTCCTCGGCCTCGTTCACCGCGTCGCCCTCGGGCGTCCGTTCGGCGCCGTCGGCGCCGACCTGGGCCTGACCTTCCTCAGCCGCGGTGGCCGCCGTCGGTGCGGCGGGAGTCTCGTCGGCAAAAACCGCGTCCGCCCGCTCCCGCAGATGCTCCGGGAACTCGGAGTCCTCGGCCAGATCGCGCTTCTTCAGCTCCTCGACGACCGTGATGAACAGCTCGACCAGCTGGACATCGTCGGCCTCGGCCACCGAGCTCAAACCGGTGAGGTCGAAGTCCGGCGCCTCGTCCGTCAGCCCGAGAGCTGCCGCCTCGCTGAGAGAGATCTGCTGGCCGATGCCGCGGTAGACGGTGACCGCCCGCTCGTCTCCCTCGCGGACGATCTCGCCGTCCTCGGTTTTGTACAGCCGCTCCTCCAGGGTGAATCCGTTGCGCATGACGTGCTCCTCTCTGCCCCCACCGGGAGCGATTTCCAGTCCCATCGCCTACGCGAACTCGAGGTAGGAGACGACGACGGTGAACTTGCCTTTCATCAGCGCAGCGGTCGCGACTTTTGCGGTGATGCTGCGCTCCGCCGTGGTGACGACGGGGGTGCTGGTGGCGGTGACGGCGCCGCGCTTCGGCGTCGCCGTCGACCACGGCGCTTCGGTGACTTTTTTTGCGGCCTGCAAATCGGCTTCGCCCTCGGAGCCCACCTGAACAGTGGCTTCACCGGCCGATTCCGGTTTGGTCTTGACGTTGATCAGCGAGTCAACGATGACCGCGCCGGCCGGGAGCCTGTCGCCCCTCAGGTTGATCGTCCCGACCGCGCCGCCGTCGGTCGCGAAGTCGTACTCCGCCACCGCAGTCTTCACGCCTCCGCCGAGTCCGGCGCCGATCCGGTTGGTGCCCTCGATGATGGTCATCCCATCCTCCTTTTCAGCGAGCTTGGGGGCCGCCCTCAGGCGGCCCCGCACAGCTAGCGGCTTAGAGCCCGGTGACGGTGCAGAAGGCACCCGGGCGGTAGATGACGAGGGCGACGCGCATCTCGGCGCGGATGGCCTGTTTCCCTTCGCGGAAGAATTCCGCGTGGGAGTCGGACACCTTCACCGTGATCCCCTTCCGGAAAGCGAGTTCCGAGAAGTTGGCGAAGTCGCCGGTCACGGCGGTGCCTTCGGGCATCACCTGCGCTTTGACGACCGGCTGGCCCCAGATCCGCTCCGGCCCCGCCTCCGAGGGCGAGCCCCAGATGTAGATGCCGTCGGCGGTCCGCAGCAGGCGGATGTCCTGCCAGTCGAGTGGGTTCATGAGCACCGGCCCGGTCATCGCCTGCCCCGGGGTTTCGACCTTCACCATCGCCTTGAAGATCGCATCCGGCACCGGGTCCACCCCCTTGGCCTGCGTCTGCACGCCTTCCTTGTTCAGGAAGCCGAGCAGGTTTTTGCCGACGCCGTTGCCGTTGACGATCTGCGAGTCGAGCCGCTGGCGCAGCATGAACGGCAGTCGCCGGTTGATGTAGCCCTCGGCCTGGGGGACGTCTTCGAGCTGCTCGTCGGTGACAGGCAGGAAGACCGGGATCTTGCGAACCGGGCTTTCGGCATCCGCCAGTTTGAGGGCCGCTTCGGGGTACTGTTCCCCCTCGCCGCGCTCTTCGGCCGCGTTGGTGAAGAGGACCTCTTCGAGGAACTTCACCGCCGCCTGCGTCGTCGTCCCGCCGGGGATGACGTCGATGACCTGGATCGGCCGCACCGCTTTGTCGACGATCCGGCCGGTCCGGGTCACCTCCGGCGCCCAGCCGGCGCTCGTTTGGAAGAGCGCGGCGTTCATGTCGACGCCGTCCAGCTCGACCTCGCGGCCTTTGAACTCACCGCCGGCGCCGGACTCGATGAAGAGTTCCCCCAGCGTTTTGGTCGGCTCGGTGAGAGCCGCGGCGAGGGCGTCCTCGGACCGCGGCGGCAGCGGGTGGCCGCTGCGCGACTCGACAAAAGCCTCCGCCTCACGGTGAGCCCGCTGCAGGGTCGCAGCTTCCTTCTCGATCGGTTCGAGCTCTTTGGCGATCTCGTCGATCTCGGCGTTCATGCCCTGGATCGCCTCTACCTTGGCGGCGGAGTCTCCCTCCAGAGAGGTGACCTTCTCCATGTCGTAGTCCGACCCGGCCTGGTCGAAGACCTCTTTCAGCGCGGCCCGTTTCTCGGCCAGGCGGCCCTGAAGCTCTTTCAGCTTCTGTTTATCCATTTTTCCGTGTGCCTTTCTTTGCTTCAGGACACCCGGCGGTGGATCTCGCGCAGGTGCTCCTGCACGACCGCCGAGGCATCGTTGTCGTCGGTGGTTGGCTCAGCGGCGAGAACGCCTTTGAGCCGGTGTAGGCGGGCGTCGAGGTCGGTCAGCAGGCCTTGCGACTCGCCGCCGAGCTTCTTGCCCCTCTCCGCGCGCTTCGCCACGACGTCAGCGACACGGTCGATCACGGCGTCCACCTCGGTCACGACCGAGGAGATGTGATCGGTCAACTGCAAACCCTCTGCCCGGGATCCCGCCGAGCTGCGACGGCCACCCTTGGCCAGCTTGGCGATCGCCGCCTCGAGCGTTTCGACGCGGTCCGCCATCCCCTGCTTGACGGCGTCCTTGGCGCTAAACATCAGCCCTTCGCCGAACTGCTCGCCTTTGACGACCGCCGTGCTGACGTCGCGGCCTTTGGCGACGTCAGCGGCGAACTGCTCGCGGCCGGAGTCGACGCGCGCCTGCAGGTACTCACGAGCCTCGTCGCTCAGCGGTTCGTCGGGGTTCCCGTCAACCTTGCGGTCTCCGGAGAAGATGTAGGAGATGTCGATCCCGAATTTCTCGTTCCAGCTGCTCCAGTCTTCGTGGACGCAGTAGACGCCCACCGACCCGACCTGGCCGCTGGGGGTGACGACCAGCTCGTTCGCCTGCGAAGCGAGCCAGTAGGCCGCCGATGCCGCCATCGTGTTGGCGACAGCGATGACCGGCTTCTCTTCGCCGGCGGCACGGATCTCAGCCGCGGTCTCGGTGACCAAGTCGAGGCGCCCACCGGGCGAGTCCACGTTGATTACGATCGAGCCGACTTCGTCGCTCGCGATCGCTTCGCGCAGCTGCGAGCGGAAGACGCCGAGTCCTCCGCCTCCACCGAAAAGGAGACTCAGAATCGAAGCCTTGGGGGTGATCATCCCCTGCAGCGGGATCACGGCGACGCTCTGCTGCAGGGTGTTACCGCCGATCGTGGCCGCTTCCGGCGCCGGTGACTCGGTGGCAAGCTGCTCGGCTCCGGCAAGCCTGCCGGTGAGCACCGCGGCGATCGTCGGCAGGAGCTCCCTGCGAACAGCCCAGGGGCTATTGATGGCGTCAAGGTCCATTCAGGCGTTCCTCTCCTTTGAGGGGTGGGCTTTAGGGAGCGGGCGGAGCCGGTTGGCTCTGGCGCTTGGGGAGGTTCTCTTTGGGGCGGACGTCCTGGTCGGCGTCGAGGAACCCTGCGTCGATGCCGGTTTTCCAGGCTTCGAAACGGTCCTTCAGGTTCGCTCGCAGGAGGGCGTCCAGCAGAAACTCCGGGTAGTAGTCAGGCCCGGGAAAGATGCTCCGGTCGCGGCGGATCGCGCTCTCGATCCGCCGGCAGCGGCGCTGCAGGGTGTAGGTGATGAAGTCGATGCTGTCGGATTCGACAGTGGAGTAGGTGAGGGAATCGCCGCTCTTGGCGCCGAGTCGCCGCGGCTGCAGAAGGAACATCTGCGCGATCCGCTTGTCGGAGAACTCCATTTGCTCGATGAACTGCGCGTCCTCGAGCGGCATCGTCCAGCGCTCGACGTTGATGTCTTCCTCCAGCACAACGGTGCCACCGGCCTTGGCGGCATCCCAACTCTTTTTTAACCGTTCTTCGGCCTCCGGCTTCAGGGAGTTCGGGTGACGGAGCAGGACCGCCGGTTTCCCGTCGCTGCGCAGGAAACGCCCCTGGAACTCCTCCTGGGACATCGCGTTAGCGAGGGCGTTGCGCGCAAGCTGAATCGGCGAGTAGCCGACCAGGCCATCAAGGGAGAGGCCGCGGATGTGGAGGATGGTGTCTTCGCGGAAGACCCGGCCTTCGATGTAGAAGATCCGGCGATTCTTTTCGTCGCGGGTGACCTGGACCCGGTCGGGCGAGATCGGCCAGAGCTGTTCGGTAAGCCCTTCGGTCCCCGGGCGGGGAACCTTGAAGAGGAAAGCATTGCCCCAGAGATCGAGATGCGACTCGACCATCTCCCACACCTCGTCGGCCGCCATCTCGGGGTTCGGTTCTTCGTGGAGAAGCGACCAGGTCGGGTGCGATTCGGCGCGCCGGCGTTCATCAACTTCGCGCTGGTAAACCATCAGAGGCAGACTCCCGATCGCGCCGGCGATCTGGCTGACGGCGTTGAAGACGGGCACCAGGCCGAGAGCCTTTTCGACCGTGACCGACTTGCCGGAGTAGGTGCCGCCGCCCCAGCCCCAGGAGAAGTCACGCGGCCTGTAGATCGAGTCGAGAGCCGTTCCGAGAAGACTCACGAGGCCTGGCGCCTCTTCCGCTGCTTCGCCAGCGCGAGCGCCACCATCAACCCGCAGAACAGAAGACCGCCGAGAATGAATGCGCCGGGAACGGTGATCATTGCCACGCCGGCCACGAACGAGGCGAAGCCGATCCCGAAGCCGATCGTCTCGGCCTCCTCCTTGACCCGCCTCACAGAACCACCACCCCTCGTTCCTCGTACACAGAGACCTCCTCGCCTTGCGCCGCCTTCCAGCGCGCCAACGTGACGGCGACCAGCGGCGTGATGTCGATGTCTGACTTTTTGCGGGACCAGGCCCAGGAGTCGCGAAGTGGCCGGGTCGCCGCACCCTGCACCGCGGCGTTTAGCTCTGCCTGGTTCAGGTGCTGCACCCCGTCCTGCTCGACCGCGTCGTAGAAGGTCACGCAGGCCTCGACGTACTCCCCGGTGTCGACCTCATAGACAAGGTCCGGATCAAGCCCCGCCGCTCGCAACGCCTCCTTGAGCGGATCGATCAGTGATGCAGCCGGACTCCCGCCGTCGATGACGATCGCGCTGGGTTTCCACTTCGCGGCGAGCTCGACCGATCGGTCGATGAGCCAACCCACACCTCGCTTGCGATCGATCAGCTCGAGGTGGCCGTCAGCATCAGCGGCCCCGATCGACGAGCTTCGGCGATCGGGAGAAACATCCAGGGCAAAGACGACAGGATCGGCGAGCTCCGATTTCTCGTCGAGGTTTCTGCTCCAGGCCTCAGCGGGAATTACCTGCCCCTCGGATTCGGCGGTGCTGGGCCAATCGCCGATTCCGAGACGCTCGACCGCGAAGTTCCGTGCGCTGAGGGCTCGCCGCTCAGCTTCGATGTACTCCTTCGAGATCCGGATCCCAAGGGCGGGGTTAGCCCGCGCCCAGGCATCGGGATCGTCGAGCATCTGGGCCGCCTCGTCGCTGTCCGGCGTGATCTCATCGCTTGGCTCGCCAAAGCCGAACCAGGCGAGCCGAGGATCGTTGCCGGCCAGCCCGCGCTCCCGGACCTTGGCGAAAACGCGGCCGTCCTCGTGGACGTCCTGGTCGACGGCGGAGCCGGTGTACCAAAGCTGGGGGTTCGGACGGGCGGCCATGATCGGGAAGAGCGCGCCGTGGGTTGCCTGCTTGATGTACATCGCCTCGTCGAGGTAGAGGCAGTCACCGGAAAGGCCGCGACCGCCGCCGCTCGTCCTGGTGCGAAACCGAATCCGTCGCTTGCCTCGCAGTTCGATTCCCTCTTCGCCATGTGATTGCACGATCCGCATCACTTCGCGATCGAGGTCGGGGCATTCTTCGATCAGGGTTTTCAGCCGGCGAAACGCCTCCAGGCTGGTGTCGAAGAGGTGGGCCGAATGCACCTGTAGCGGCTCCTCGAGGATGTACAGGCCCGTGAGCTGTCGCGCCTCGAGGAGGCCCCCCTTGCCGTTCTGCCGCGAGACCTCGACGCCGACCTCCATTGCCGCCCAGGTCCTGTTGCTCCGTTCACCCAGCGACTCGCCGAGGATGAAGGCCTGCCACGGGTCGAGGTTCAGGTTGGCGAGCTGACATAGCTCGAACGCTTCGGCGCCGGTCGAGGTCTCGTACGGGGGGACCCAGATGGATCTAGGCCGCTGCTCGCCTCTTGGCTCGCCTGGCTTTGAGCTCATGAAGCTTCCCCTTCTCCTCCTGGCCGGGCGGAGAGAGCTCGAGCAGTCGATCCATTGCGGCCTGCAACGCTTTCGCGCACATGCTCTTCGAGGTTGCAGAGTTGAGCGGGTCCTCGAGCTCGTAGGCCATCCTCAACGCCGCCGCCGCGATCGCCGAGTCGGCGACTAGAGGATCCCTCGATCGGATCAGCTCCAGATCGTCTTCGACCGCCTCGATCGCGTTGCCGCGGCCGCTCTCCCCCAGTGGGCGATGAAACAGATAGGACGCGAGCGACGTCGAGATCTCGATCATCGTTCGTCCTTTGTGGACGCTCACGACCCGGGCGCCCCGTTTGAAGAGGTCGGGAGAGACGCCGGCGAATTCCGCCTTCTTGGCATCGATGGCCTCGATCACCGCGCGCCGAGTCGGCAGTTCCACGGCGTCGGCAACACCGAGCGCCAATGCGCGATCGTTCAATTCGTCGCGGGTGAGCTTCGACAGGCCTGGCAATCGCTACCACTCCCTCGACTGCGGTCGGCGACGAGCTGCAGTGCGGCGATTGCATCCCACGTGCTCGGGCCCTCGGTACGCGGAGCGATCGGCATCATCGTGACCGAGGTCCCAGGGTTCCCCAGCGGCGATTTCCTTGCCGCATCGCCAGCATCTGACTCCGCCGGCCGCGACCTTCGGGGCAAGCTTTTTCCGCAGCTGCTGGTGGGCGGCGCCGTACCCGCGGGCCGTCGTGCCCTTCCTACCCCTCCCCCTACGATCGATTTTGGCAGTCGGGGAGAGAAAAACTGACTGCGCGCGGGTCAACGCGCCGCCCCCTCAAAAAAACCGGGGGGGGCGGCGGCGAAAGCGGCCACCGGCCTGCCGTCGCTCCCGCGTTGAAGCAAGGGTTGAAGGCGAAGGTCTCGGTGGTCCAGCTGCGGGCCAAGGGGTCGAACCTCGGTCTCTCCGCCCAGAACGGAGCGTGCTGCCGTTACACCAGCCCGCAAGGAAGATGGACGCCCATTCGAGCGCGAAGGATGTTCCCGTCCTGACGTGTCGAAGGCGGGCCGCTTGTGCACTCCCCTGCAGCTCGCTTGGTCCGACGGAGAACTAAGCAGCATCCTGGCAATCCGATCGGTCGTCACTTTGTTCGGCCCGTTTACGGGCTCGTTTGGCCGCCGCTAAGGCGAGGGGGCTGGGGCGCTTCTGCCGACGCAGGTGTTGCTCTGCCCTCGCCAGCGCCGCGTCATCGACACTGGCAGCGTGGTCGATCCGCAACGCCTCCTGCTCTTCCATGCGGCGGTGGTGCCATTGAATCTCGGACTCGGGGATTTGCTCCGGCTCGGTCTCGGCTTTCTCAGGCTCGCCGGTGATGGGGTCGGGGCCGGCTGGAATGAACGCTTTGGTCTGCAGGTAGTGGACGGGGGTCGGCTCCTCGTAGCGCTCGATGACGGCCAGCCAGCAGTGCAGGACCGTCCCGCCGGCATCTGACCAGGACAGGCGCCGGTTGCCCAGCACCTCCAGACGAGGATCGCCTTTCTGCGGGCGCTGAAACCGAGAGCGGCGGCGGCGCTTCTTCGGCGCCTTCTCCACCGGCTTACCCTGCCGACGAAACATCTCGGCCATGACCTTGCGGTGGGTCTCCGCTGGATCTCGCGGCTCCTCCTCGGCGCTCTGCACCCATGCGACTTGCCCGACCTCCGGCTCGCCCTCTGGCCATACGATCTCTACGGGCTTGCCCTTGGCATTGGCGATGAGGGTGCGGGTGAGCTTGGGGAACCTCATCGGCTCCCCGCCTTGCTTAGCGCTCTATATGCAGTTCCTCTCGCACCAGAATTGGTTCGTCGAGATGGTCACGGCGGCGAATCCTAGATGGTGTCTTCGGTGGAAGTAAGGAGCCGGCGTACGGCTTCCTCCGGGTCGCGGAAGACCTCGCCGCGGACGAAGCGGCCGTCTTCGACGTCCCAGATCCAGGCGACCGGCATGTCGCGGATGCCGAGCGCTCGGCTGCGGGCGTAGACCCTTCCCCGCACGAACAGGGAGCTGCCGTGGCCCTCGACGACCTTGGGGGTGATCAGGAGCTCGTCCCAGGCTTTCTCCACGTCTCGCATGTACTCGCGCAGACCGTCGGGGCCGACGTAGGGGGCGGTGCGGCCGATCTGCTCGGCGGTACCGACCGGGAAGAACCCCATCGAGCTGTCGCAGAGGGCGACGATCTCCTCCGGGTGACGGCCGTTGAACGCCGAATAGAGCCGCTCGACCATCTCCCGGCGACCCTCTGGCGCGGGCTCGACGTCGGCGGAGGCGGGTGCGATCGCGACGATCGCCGCATCATCGTCGAGGTCTCCGTCGGTGAACTCGTGCAGTGCCCCCTCGATCGCCTGCGCCGCCAGGGCCGGGCTACTGAGCCCGGCGACCGTGTCCCGGAGCCTGTCCTCGCCGAAGCGGCCGTCCCTGCCCTGGGCCTCGGTGACGCCGTCGGTCACCACCACCAGCTGCTGGTTGCGGGTCACCGTCGTCGCGCTCAGGTCCCACTCGGAGTCGGAGAACGCCCCGAGGACCGGCGCCGGCCGACACGCCTCGGCCACCTCGTCGCCGTCGATCAGCAACGGCGGCGGGTGGCCGGCGACGGCCAGCTGGACGGGCTGGGTCGGATCTTCGGAGACGGCCATCGCGGCGACGCTGCACAGCGCCGTGCCGCGGCGCGCGAGCAGCTCGCGGTTGAGCGTGCGCAAGGCCATGACGGGATCGCCCGTGATCGCCGCAGCGGTCCTCAGCGTGTAGCGGGCGTGGGCGGTGACGGCGGCGGCGTGGGCGCCGCGGCCGGTGACGTCGCCGATCACGACCATCCAGCCGCCGGCGATCCGGAAGACGTCGTAGAAGTCGCCGCCGATTTCGTTCTCGGCGCCGGCTGGCCGGTACATCGCCGCTACCGACCAGCTGGGGATGTGCGGCAGCGGCGGCGGCAGCAGACCCCGCTGCAGCGTCTCCGCGATCTCCGCCCGTTCGCGCTCGGCCCGGGCGAGGTCGGTGAACAGGCCGGCGTTGTCGAGGGCGAGGGCAACGCGGCCGGCGAGGATGGTGACGAAATGGACGTCGGAGTCGTCGAAGCGGCGACCCGAGGAGCCGACGCTGATCGTCAGCAGCCCCGTCGGCCGCCCGCGGGCCCGCAGCTCCACCGTGACCCCGGAGCGGACCCCGAGGCTGTGGAGGAACTCGAGGTCCTTCTCGTCCGCGGCGAACTCGCGCAGGTCCTCACGGCTGCGCAGCTCGAACCGGCGCGGCTCCTGGCGACCGCGGCCCGCGTCGGTGGCGATCTGCTCCTGCAGGCGGGGGCCGCGCGCTTTCAGGCGAGAGGCGATCGCGGCGGCGTCCGGGCCGTCGGCTCGCAGCGCGGCGCGGCGGACGCTGTCGCCCTCGATCACGTCGATCGCGCAGATGTCGCCCAACTCGGGGACGACGATCTCGACGATCGCCTCCAGCGTCTCGTCGAGGCTGCTGCCTTCGTCGGCGACGCGGGAGATTTCGTCGAGCATCCGGAAGCGGCGGTTGACCTGCCGGACCTTGCGGGTCGAGATCGTGGCGACGATGGCGACCACCACCAGCGCCGAGGCGACGATGACGTCGGCGAAGAGGGGCATCAGCCCGAACCGGGGCCCTGGGCCTTTTCGCCGCCGGTGCTGGTCGTGAGGTTGGATGCGGCGCCGCCGCCGAGGATGCGGCGGGTCAGCGAGGGAAAGAGGATGCGGGCGTGGGCGGCGAGGGCGTATGCGCGCGGGACGTAGCGCTCGGGCTTGCGGCCGGGGCCGCACTCGTGGATCGCCTCGGCGACCTTCTCCGGCTTCGAGACGATCCAGCGGGTGATCGCTTTCTCGCGCAGCTCGGTCGCCGGGAAGCCCTCGGTCTGGATGAAGCCCGGCATCACCAGCCCGACATGCACCCCGTGCGACTGCTCCTCGGCATAGAGCGAGTCCGACCAGCCGATCAGGGCGAACTTGCTGGCGCTGTAGGAGCCGGTCCGGGCGCGAGAGACACGGCCGGCGGTGCTTGCGACGTTGACGATCGCGCTCGGCGCGGTGGCGCGAAGTAGCGGTAGCAGCGCCTCGGTGAGGCGGACGACGGCGTCGAAGTTGAGCTCCATGTGGCGCCGAACGTTGGCGTAGCCGCCCTCGGCGAAGCTGGCGCGCCAGGAGGCGCCGGCGTTGTTGACGAGCAGGTTGAGGCGACCGCCGTGCTCTGACTCGAGATGGCGGCGGATGCGCTGCGGCGCCTCCTCGTCAGTGAGATCGACCGCTACGTAGGTCGCGCGGCAGGGCAGCGACTGCGCGAGCTCGCGCAGTCGCTCCTCGCGCCGCGCCACCAGCACCAGCTCAATCCCGGGGTCGCGGGCGAGCCGAATCGCCGTCGCCTCCCCGATCCCCGTCGATGCTCCCGTCACAAGTGCGACTGCCACGTCCGCAACAGTATTCGAGAATGGAGGCTTCGACCGAACAACATCACCGCCTCGGGGCGGCTCGCCGCGAAGGCGAGCGGGTGACGCCGCTCGAGCTCTTCTTCGACCTCGTCTTCGTCCTCGCGATCACCCAGTGCACCGGGCTGATGTCGCATGACCAGAGCTGGTCGGGTCTGGCCCAGGGGTTGCTGATCCTCGGCGTCCTCTGGTGGGCCTGGGTCGGCTACGCCTGGCTGACCAGCGTCATCGACCCCGAGGCCGGCGCGGTGCGGGGCGTGATCTTCGTCGCGATGGCGGCCCTGCTGATCGTCTCGCTCTGCGTGCAGGAGGCCTTCGGCAACCTCGCCCTCACCTTCGCCGTCGCGATCGGCGTCTTTCGCACCGCCCACATCGCCCTCTTCATGCTCGCCGGCGCCGACGACGAGGACCTGCGCCGCTCGGTGGTCGGCCTCGCGGTCAGCACCGCTGTCGCCGTCGGCATCCTCGCCCTCGCCTCCCTCTTCGATGGCCTCGCCCAGGGCGCGCTCTGGGCGCTGGCGATCTTCCTCGACATGGCCGGGCCCTACTTCTTCGGCTCCGAGGGCTGGAAGCTCGTCCCCGGCCACTTCGCCGAGCGCCACGGGCTGATCCTGATCATCGCCCTCGGCGAGAGCATCGTCGCGATCGGCGTCGGCGCCTCCGGCGAGCTCGACCTTGGGATCGCCGCCGCCGCCGTGCTCGGGGTGTTCCTGGCCGCGGCGCTCTGGTGGACCTACTTCGACGTCGTCGCCCTGATCTCCGCCCGACGGCTGAGCGAAGCCGAGCCCGGCCGGATCCAGAACGAGCTCGCCCGCGACTCCTACTCCTACATCCACCTGCTGCTGGTCACCGGCATCGTGCTGATGGCGCTGGGGATGAAGGTGACGATCGGCCACCATTCCGAGCACCTCCACGACGTTGCCGCCTTCGCCCTGCTCGGCGGCCTGGCCGTCTACCTGATTGGCCTGGTCAGCTTCCGCTACCGCCACGTGAAGACGCTCAACCGCCAGCGAATGGGGCTGGCGATCGTCCTCCTGATCCTCGTCCCGGTCGCGACCGCGGTGCCGGCGTTGATCTCCCTGGCCGCTGCGGTCGTACTGATCTGGGCGATGATCGCCTACGAGCACCGCGGCTACGGGCCGGGGCGGGACCGGCTTCGACGCGAAGCGAACGCCGGTTGACCCAGGCACAAGCGCCGCCTGCCGACGAACATCCGTCCATATAGGCATACTGCCCCAACCTTTTGACTACTCCCGACCTTCTCGACAAGCTCCTTCGCACCGGCGCGCCGTCCGGCTACGAGGCGCCCGCCGCCGAGGTTTGGCGCGAGGCCGCGTCCTTCGCCGAGATCAGCGTCGACGGAATCGGCTCGACGATCGCCCGGGTCGGTGAGGCGTTGCCGCTGGTCGCGGTGGTCGGTCACATCGACGAGATCGGCCTCGTCGTCACCCACATCGACGAGAAGGGCTTCCTCTGGTTCGCCCCGATCGGCGGCTGGGACCCGCAGATCCTCGTCGGCCAGCGGGTCGAGGTCCGCGGTAAGGACGGCCTCGTCCCCGGCGTCGCCGGCCGCAAGCCGATCCACCTGCTCGAGGCCGACCAGCGCAAGAAGGTGGTCGAGCTGAAAGGCATGCACATCGACATCGGCGTCGCCGATCGCGAGGAGGCCGAGGCCCTGGTGCGGGTCGGCGACCCGGTCGTGATCCGGACCGAGCCAATGCCGGTCGCCGGCGATCGTCTCGTCTCCCGCTCGATGGACAACCGCCTCGGCGCCTACGTCGCTCTCGAGAGCCTGCGCCGCTGCCACGAGGGCGACGGCCCGGGCGGCTCGATGGCCGCGGTCGCCGCGGTCCAGGAGGAGATCGGGCTCTTCGGCGCCCGCACCGCTTCCTTCCAGCTGCGGCCCGACATCGCAATCGCCGTCGACGTCACCCACGCGACCGACGCCCCCGGCGTCGACGAGAAGGAGATCGGCAGCCACCCCTTCGGCTCCGGGCCGGCGATCGGCCGCGGCTCCACCCTCTCGCCAAAGGTCTTCGAGCTCTTGGTCGAGACCGCCGAGACGGAGGGGATCGAGTACTCGGTCAGTGCCAGCGGCCGCGGCACCAGCACCGACGCCGACGTCCTGCAGATCTCCCGCGCCGGCATCCCCACCGGGCTCGTCTCGATCCCGCTGCGCTACATGCACTCGCCGGTCGAGATGGTCGACCTCGGCGACGTCGAGGCGACGGTGCGGCTGCTCGCCGCCTTCGGCGCCCGCCTCAGCGCGGACGTCGACCTCAGCCGATAGCCAGAGCCGGCTCCCAGTCGTCGACGAAGATCCGGTCTCTACCGCTTGCCTTGGCGGCGTAGAGCGAGGCGTCGGCGCGGGCCAGGAGGTCGTCGGTGTCTACCGTCTTCGGTTCGGCGACGGCGACTCCGATGCTGAGCGAGACCGGCACGCCCACCGGCCGCCGTTCGCGCACGCCGATCCGCAGACGCTCGGCGATCTCGCAGGCGTCCTCGTGGCCCGCGCCAGGCAGGATCACGAGGATCTCCTCGCCGCCGACGCGGTAGATCGAGTCGCCCGCCCGCAGGGTCGCCCGCATCGTGTAGGCAACGTCCTGGAGGACCGCGTCTCCGGCGGCGTGGCCGTGCTCGTCGTTGACCCGCTTGAAGTGGTCGAGGTCGCAGAGGAGGAAGGCGTGGGAGATGCCCCGCGCCGGGTCGCAGGGCTGGCCGTTGAGCTCCGCCAGGCGCTGCTCGAGCGCGTTGCGGTTGAAGAGGCCGGTGAGCGGGTCGAGGGTCGAGCGGCGGCGGTGGGCGCGGTCGGACTCGACCAGGGCGCCGGAGAGGATCACGGTGCTGACGATCAGGGCGGCGATCGCGATCACCTCCTGGCGCTCCTCCCAGGCCGCATGCGGGTCGGGGACGATCGCGCCGATCAGAAACATCGCGATCACGTAGAGGGTGCCGACCACCATCCCGCGCGGCTCGAAGCGGAAGCCCAGCGTCACCGCCGGCAGGGCGAACCAGACCAGCGCCGGGCTGGCGGCGCCGCCGGTGAGGAGGACGGAGCCGAGGAGCAGCGCCGGAAGCGCCGCCCAGGCTCCCGCCACCCAGAGGGCGGGATGGGGGCTGGTGCGCATGAAGCGATCGGCCACCGCGAAGCCCGCGAGACCGAGGGCGAGCAGGGGGATCCACCAGTAGCCGACCTCGTCGCCCCCCGTCGCCGCGAGGGCGAGGGCGAGGATCCCGAAGCTGGCGAGCCGGTAGCGCCGCAGCCGGTCCTCCATGTCGAGCAGGCGCTCCCGCCGCGCTTCCGCGTGGATGGAGACGAGGGTCTCGGCCTTAGGGCTCATGTGCCGCCATCGACCCTGGAAAAACTTCACTTGAATCTGAACGGTGCTGGCCAGTACTCCGCTGTTTATGGGTTGAAGGGGGTCAGCTGATGATTTGCAGCTCTTTTGGCAGCGAGCTGAGGTTGCGCAGGCCGTCCTCGGTGACCACGACCAGGTCCTCGATACGCACCCCGAGCTGGCCCGGGAGGTAGATGCCGGGCTCTACGGTCACCACTTCCCCGGGTGCGAGGACGTCGTCGGAGCGCAGCGAGAGCCGCGGCGCCTCGTGCAGCTCGAGCCCAACCCCATGGCCGAGGCCGTGGCCGAAGCGGTCGCCGTGACCGGCGGCGTCGATCACCTCGCGGGCGACCTTGTCGACGTCGCCGCCGGTGACCCCGGCGCGGATTGCCTCCAGCGACGCCTGCTGGGCCCTGCGGACCGCTTCGTAGACCTCGATCGCCTCCTCGCCGGGATCCCCGGTGGCGAAGGTGCGGGTGCCGTCGGAGCAGTAGCCGTCGATCGCCGCGCCCATGTCGAAGACGACCAGCTCGCCGCGCCCGATCTCCCGCTCGCCAGGCTCGGCGTGCGGCAGCGCCCCGTTGGGGCCGGCGGCGACGATCGCCGGGAACGAGGGGTCCCCGCCGAGCTCGCGGATCCGCGCTTCGAAGGCGCGGGCGACCTCGCGCTCCGTTTTTCCGGCCAGCCCTTGCTCGGCGCTCCAGCGCAGGGCCTCGTCGGCCAGCTTCGCGGCCTCCTCGATCAGCGCCAGCTCGCCCTCGTCCTTGACCCGCCTCAGCTCCTCCACCCGGCCGCCGGCGGGGACCGCCTCGACGCCGTCGGCGAGTTTCTCCTTCAGTTTCTCCAGCAGTCGCACCGACATGTGGTCGTCCTCGAACCCGACCCGCCCCTGCAGGTGCTCGGCGATCCCGCCCAGCCAGTCGTTGGCGATCGTGTGGATCTCCCAGCCCTCGACCTCGGCTTCGGCCCGCTCGGTGTAGCGGAAGTCGGTGAAGAAGAGGCGCACCCCGGGGCCGCAGATGCAGGCGCCGTTGGTCCCGGTGAAGCCGGTCAGGTAGCGGATGTTGAGCAGGTTGAGGACCAGCATCCGGTCGAGCTCGCGCTCGCCCAGCTGCTGCTCGAGACGGTCGCCGCGGCCGCGCATCAGGGCGTCGCTTCGAGCTTCGCCGCCAGGACTTCCAGCGCCTCGCGATAGCCGTCGGGGCCGCGGCCGGAGATCTTGGCGGCGACGAGGCCGTTGAAGACCGAGAGCCGGCGCCACTCGTCGCGTGCCTCGACGTCGGAGAGGTGAACCTCAACCGCCGGCAGCCGCGTCAGCTCCAGGGCGTCGCCGATCGCGCGGCTGTAGTGGGTCCAGGCGCCGGCGTTGACGATCAGCGAATCCGCGAGGCCGTCGGCGGCGCGATGGAGGTATTCGCAGAACTCGCCCTCGGAGTTGGTCTGGAAGAAGATCGGTTCGAGGCCGAGCTCGTGCGCCCAGTCGGAGATCTTCGCCTCCAGCTGGGAGAGCGAGATGCCGCCGTAGACGCTGGCGTCGCGGCGCTCGAGGACGTCGAAGTTGACGCCGTGCAGGACGGCGACGCGGTTGGCGACGGTCGGCATCAGTAGAGCTCCTCCACGGCTGCCCTGACCTTAGCCGGGTCGACCAGCTGGCCGGTGCGGGGCTTGCCGGGCTCGGAAAGGAGGACGAAGCCGACGCCGGCCGCGGTGCGCTTCTTGTCGCGCTGCAGGGCGCCGAGGACGTCCTCGATCGCGACTTCGGCGTCGAGGCGGACGGGGAGGCCGTGGCGGGCGAGGATCTCCTCGCATTCGTCGCGCAACTGCGGAGCGTCGGATAGGCGCAGCGCCGCCAGCAGCCCGATCGAGATCGCCTCGCCGTGGCGGTAGCGGCTGTAGTTGCTGGCGGCCTCGATCGCGTGACCGACCGTGTGGCCGAGGTTGAGGACGTTGCGCAGCCCGCCGTCGCGCTCGTCGGCGGCGACGATCGCGCACTTGTAGCGAGCGCAGGCGAAGACGACGTCGGCGAGGTCGTCGGGGTCGATCTCCTCGATCGCCCGCACCCGCTCCCAGAGCGAACCGCCGGCCAGCAGACCCGTCTTCAGCGCCTCGACGAACCCGGCCGCCAGCTCCTCGCGCGGCAGCGTCCCCAGACTCGCCGTGTCGGCGAGGACACCGGCCGGCAGCTGGTAGGCACCGGCGTAGTTCTTGCCCTCCGGGAGATCCACCCCGGTCTTGCCGCCGTAGGCGGAGTCGACCTGGGCGACCAGCGTCGTCGGCACCTGGACGACGGGAACGCCGCGCTGGTAAAGGTGGGCGCAGAAGCCGGCGAGGTCGCCGACGACGCCCCCTCCAAGCGCGACGACATGGTCTTCGCGGCCCATCCCCGCCTGAGCGAGCTCGCGCAGGATCGCCTCGGCCCAGCCCATCGTCTTCGCCCCCTCCCCCGCCTCGACTTCGACGGTGGCTGCAAGCGGCTGCAGCCGCGCCGCGTAGCGAGGCGCCACCTCGCGGTCGCTGACGCAGAACCGCTGGCTCGTCAGCGGCCACCAGCCGCTGTCGAGAATGCCGGCGCCGACGAGGATCGGGTACTCGCCCGACTGGCTCGAGGCCCAGAGCAGCTTCGTCCCCGGCGGCATCGTCGCCAGCGCCTGGATCGCCGGCAGCGCCCGGCCGATCGCGCCGATGTCGGCCATTGGCACCACCGCGTCGGCAAGCTCTTCGTAGAGCGGCAGGCGTTCGGCGAGCAGGCGGGCGACGTCCTCTTCGCTGGTCGCCAGCGGCCGGTCGGTGCCCTCGATCCGCCGCCAGGCCTCCGGCGCGTCGATCTCCAGGTAGACGACGATGTGGCGATCGAGCGCGGCGCGGATCCGCTCGGAGAGGACGCTGCCGCCGCCGAGGGCGATCGCGCCGCCGTCGGCCTGCTCCAGCAGACCGCCAACGACCTCCGCCTCGCGGGCGCGGAAGGCCTCCTCCCCGTCCTCTTGGAATGCCTCTCGGATCGGCTTGCCGAGCTCACGCTCCATCAGCTCGTCGATCTCGACGGTCTCCAGCCCCGCCTCGCGGGCAGCAGCCAGCGCGGTCGACTTCCCCGCCCCCATGAAGCCGATGAAGACGATCGCCGGCTGCACCGGCTCAGCCTTTGGAGTCGATGCGGCGCTTGTAGGCGGCGATCGCCTCGACCACGTCGTCGATGTGGTCGCCGCCGAACTTCTCGCGGTAGGCCCGGGCGAGGGTCAGCGCGACCATCGCCTCGGCGACGACGGCCGCAGCCGGGACGACGGAGGAATCGGTGCGCTCGCGCAGTGCCTGGGCCGGCTGCTTGGTCTCGGTATCGACCGAGCGCAGCGGCTTGGTCAGGGTGGAGATCGGCTTCACCGCTGCCCGCACCGAGAGCGGCTGGCCGTTGGTCATCCCGCCCTCGAGGCCGCCGGCGTGGTTGGTTTCGCGGAAGTAGCCGTCCTTCTCCGACCAGAAGATCTCGTCGTGGGCCTCCGAGCCGGGCCGCCCGGCGACGTCCCAGGCTTCGCCGATCGAGACGCCCTTGATCGACTGGATCGAGGCGACGGCGCCGGCGAGGCGGCCGTCGAGCCGGTCTTCCCAGGAGATGTGGGAGCCGATCCCCGGCACGAGGCCAAAGGTGAGGACCTCGAAGGTGCCGCCGAGGCTCTCGTTTGCCTTGCGCAGGCGGTTGATCTCCGCGACCATCGCTTTGCTCGCCTCCGGGTCGAGGCAGCGGACCGGGTCGTCATCGACGTTCGCGAAGTCCTCGGGCTTCAGGTCCGGGCGCTCGGCCGCTTTCACCGAGGCGATCTGGAGGACGTGACTGTGGATCTCGACCCCCAGCTTCGCCAGAAAGGCGCGGGCGATCGTGCCCGCCGCGACCCGGGCGGCGGTCTCGCGGGCGCTGGCACGCTCAAGGACGTTGCGGATGTCCGAGTGGCCGTATTTCTGGGCGCCGACGAGGTCGGCGTGGCCCGGGCGCGGCAGGTGGACCTCGTCGGGCGAGAAGTCCTCGACCGGCCAGGGGTTCATCCGCTCCTCCCAGTTGGCGTAGTCGCGGTTGGCGACCAGCAGCGCGATCGGGCTGCCGAGGGTGTTGCCGTGGCGTACCCCGGAGCGGACCTCGACCGTGTCGGTCTCGATCTTCATCCGGCCGCCGCGGCCGTGGCCGAGCTGCCGCCGCGCCATGTCACGGTCAAGCGCCCCACGGTCGAGCTCCAGACCCGCCGGCATGCCCTCGACGATCGCCACCAGGCCAGGCCCGTGCGACTCCCCCGCGGTGGTGAAACGGAACGTCGTCATCGCGAGGAAGGCTATCGGCGCGCTGCTGCCCGACGCATCACGTCGAGGTCGGGTTCGCGGCCGGTCCAGATTTCCAGCGAGCGGGCGCCCTGCTGGACGAGGATCTCGAGGCCTTCGACGGCGGCGGCGCCGGCTTTCTCCGCCGCCTCCAGCAGCGGGCTGCGGTGCTCGCCGTAAACCATGTCGACGACCGTCTGGCTCGCGGCGAAGAGGTCCGGCTCCAGCGGCAGGTGCTCGAACGGATCCTCCCCCTTCAGGCCGGCGGCGCTGGTGTTGACGATCAGCTCATAGGAGTCCTGCTGGGGATCGGTGATCGCCGCCCCGCCGAGCTCGGCGCAGAGCGCCGCCGCTTTCTCCGGCGTGCGGTTCCAGACCTCGACCTCGGCGCCTTCCCAAAGCAGCGCCCAGATCGCCGCCCGCGCCGCACCGCCCGCGCCAAGAACGAGAACCCGTTGGCCGCGCGGCGAGCTCGGCAGCGAGGCGAGCAGTCCGTCGGCGTCGGTGTTGTGCGCCTCGATCTTTTTGCCGTCGAAGACGAGGGTGTTGGCGGCCCCGATCTGCTGCGAGGCTTCGGAAGCTTTGTCGGCCAGCGCCAGTGCCGCCTCCTTGTGCGGGACGGTGACGTTCAGGCCGGCGTAGCCGACCGCGGCCAGCTCCCGCACCGTCATCTCGAAGGCGCCCGGAGCGGCGTCGATCGCCCGGTAGGTCCAGTCCGCCAGCCCGAGCGCCGCCAGGGCCGCGGTCTGCATCGCCGGCGAGCGCGAGTGCGCGACCGGGTGCCCGAGCACCGCCAGCTTCGACATCGCTCCTATTCCCCGCAGGTGTCCGGCGAGTTGCCGCCGGCCGCTTCTCGCGCGGAGTTGTACTTGTTCACCGCGGCTTCGAATTCGGCTTCGGTCTTGGCGAAGGTGAGCTTGCCGCAGGCATTCGGCGTGGTCACGTAGAAGAGGTAGTCGCTCTTCGCCGGGTGCGCCGCCGCCTCGATCGCTTCCAGCCCCGGGCTGTTGATCGGCCCCGGCGGCAGGCCGACGTTGGTGCGGCTGTTGTACGGCGAGTCGATCGCCAATTCGGATTCGGTCAGCGGCTTCGTGTAGTTGCCGGTGGCGAAGCGGATCGTCGCGTCGATCCCCAGCGGCATCCCTTCGTGCAGGCGGTTGTAGATCACCGAGGCGACGTCGTCGTACTGGCTCGACACCCCCGCCTCGCGCTCGACCATAGAGGCGATTATGAGGACGTCGTAGACGGTCAGGTTCTTCGACTTCGCGTACTTCATGTTCACGCCCTTAATCCGCCGCTTGAAGTCCTGTAGCTGCAGTTGGACGAGATCGGCGACCGGCGCCTTCGGCTTCAGTTCGAAGGTGTCGGGAAAGAGAAAGCCCTCGAGGTCTTTGGCGCCCTTGCCCCCGTACTGGGCGGGGTTCAGGTACTTCGACTTCACCGTTGCCTTCGTGTAGCTGCCGGGGACGCCGTCTTCTTCGACCAGCTGCGCCGCCTGCGAGCGGGTGTAGCCCTCGGGAATGGTGACGCTGACCGTCCGCTTCACCGGCGGCGTCGAGAGCGCGTCGATCGCGGCGCCGTAGCTCATGTTGTGGGCGAGCGTGAAGCGGCCCGAATACAGATTGGAGGCCTCCCCCGCCAGCCGGACGCGGATCTGGAACAGGGTGGAGTCGTCGATTACGCCCCTCTTGCTCAGCAGGTCGCCGATTTCGCTCACCCCGGCGCCCTTCGGAATCGTCACCGGGACTTCGCCGGTGCCCTCGCCGTGGAAGGGCTGGAAGAGCTGGTTCAGAGACCAGAGGAGGAAGAGGGCGACAAGCACGCCGAAGACCCGGAACGGGTGGCGGGCGATCGCCCCGAGCGGACCGCCACGGCGCGAGCTGCCACCGTCGCCGACCCGGCGACCGTTGCGGGCGGCGCCGGCCATCTCCGGGTCGCCGTCGTCGTGGTAGGCGACCGCCGCCGGGGCCGCGACCGGCTCGGGCTCGGGCTCGGGGTCCTCGTCCCAGAACTCCTGCTCCGGCGTGCGGGGCGGCAGCGGCGGCTCTGTCGGTGGAGGCGAAGGCGGCACGGGCTTCTGAGCCGGCGCTTCCTCGCTGGGCGGCTCGTTCTTGGCCGTCGGAGGTGGCGGGCTTGCCGGTGCGGGAGGCGGAGGCGGAGAGGCCGCCTCCTTCTCCTTGGCGGCCTGCTTCTCCGCCCGCTGCCGCTCCTTCTCTTCGCGTTGGGCGTCCCGCTGGCGGTCCTTCTCTTCGCGCTGGCGGCGCTTCTCCTCACGCTCGCGGCGTCGCTGCTCGCGCTCGCGGGCGGCGGGATCGTCGGGATTGGCGAACGGGTCGTCGGTGAGCCAGTCGTCGCTCATCCGTGGCTCTCCAGGTAGGACTCGAGCAGGTGCGCGGCGGCCAGAGAGTCACGGGCGGCGCTGGCGCCGCCGCGGCGGCTGGCGTCGGCCATGCGGCTGGTCAAGCGCTCGTCGTAGGTGTCGATGGGGACAGGCAGCATCGCTTCCAGTTCGTGGGCGAAGGTGCGGGCAAGCGCCGCCTGGCTCCCCTCCTCCCCGCTCAGGTGCACCGGCAACCCGACGACCACCTGCTCCACCCCGTGCTCGGCGACCAGCTCGGCGACCGCCCGGGCCTCGGGGGGCTCGATCACCGGCAGTGGCGTCGCCAGGGTCCCGCTCGGGTCCGAGAGCGCGCAGCCGATGCGGACGGTGCCGTGATCAAGGGCGAGCACCCGCATGCCCTCAGCCGAGCTCCCGCTCGACGGCCGTCCGCGCGGCCGCCAGCGCCTCGTCCAGCTTCGACGGATCCTTGCCGCCGGCCTGGGCCATGTCGTCGCGACCGCCGCCCCCGCCGCCGACGATCGGGGCGATCTCGCGGATGATCGCGCCGGCTGAAAGGCCGCGCGCGACGGCGTCCTTGGAGACGAGGGCGACGAGCCCCGCTTTGCCGCCGAACTCGCCACCGAGGACCACCGCCCAGGGTTGTCCCAGCTTCGACTGGACGCGGTTAGCGAGGTCGAGGAGCTGCTTTGGGTTCGCCTGCAGGCTCGCCTCGACCGCCGCCGCGACCAGTCGGCCGCCGCCGGGCAGATCCTCCGCCTGGGTCGCCAGCACATCGGCTGCGGCCCCGAGTTGCTCGCGCTGCGCTTTCTCCGCGCCGGCGCCGGCCTCCTTCAGCCGCTCCGCCGCCCGCCGCGCCGCGGCGACCGGGTCCTGGGCGTTGCCCAGCAGCTCGCCCGCCTCGCGCAGCTGCACCTCGCGCTCGCGGAAGTAATCAATGGCTGCGGGACCCGTGATCGCCTCGACCCGGCGCACATTGGCGGCGCTCGATCCCTCGGAGGTGATCTTGAAGATGCCGACCTCTCCCGTGTTGGCGACGTGGGTGCCGCCGCAGAGCTCGCGGGAGACGGCGTCGACCTCGACCACCCGCACCCACTCACCGTATTTCTCGCCGAACAGGGCCATCGCGCCGAGCCGTTCGGCCTCCTCGCGGTTCATGTTCATCCAGCGCACCGGCCGGCTCGCCTTGATCCACTCGTTGACCCGGTCCTCGACGTCACGCAGCTCCTCGGTGCTCAGCGCCTGGCCGTGGGTGAAGTCGAAGCGCAGCTTGTCGGGGCGGACGGCGGAGCCGGCCTGGCGGACGTGGGTGCCGAGCCGCTCCCGCAGCGCCGCATGCAGAAGGTGGGTGGCGGTGTGGTTGCGCATCGTCGCGAAGCGGGCCTCGTGGTCGACCTCGGCCTCGACCGGGACGCCGGGTTCGATCGTCGCCCCCTCGACCTCCAGAGCCTGGTCCTCGCCGAGCCGGTAGACGTCGACCACGCGCGCCTCGGCGCCGGCGACACGCAGCACCCCGGAGTCGGCGACCTGGCCGCCGCCCTCGGCGTAGAAGGGGCTCTCCTCCAGCTTCACCAGCGATTTGCCGTTGACCGCCTCGACCGCGGCGAGGCCGGTGGTCGCCCGCAGCGTCTCGTAGCCGACGAAGCGGGTCGGCGGCGCCCCGGCGGCGAAGGCGGCGACGCGTTCGTGCGTGTTCTCGGAGCCGTGAGCGGTGGCGGCGCCCATCCGCGCCCGCTGCCGCTGCTCCTCCATCAGCTCCTCGAAACCCTGGTCGTCGACCGAGAGCCCGCGTTCGGCCAGCAGCTCCTTGGTCAGGTCGTAGGGGAAGCCGTAGGTGTCGTGCAGCTCAAACGCTCTGGCGGCGTCGATCCAGGAGGTCCCAGCCTCTTTAGCTTCGACGACGAGCTTCTCCAGCATCACGCTGCCGCGCTCCAGAGTGCGGCCGAAGCTCTCCTCCTCGTCGCCGACCCAGCGCTCGATCGTCCCCCGCTCGGCGACCAGCTCCGGATAGGCGTCGCCCATCAGCTCGATCGCCCGCTCGGCGAAGCGGCCGAGCCAGGGTGCTTCGAGGCCCAAAGTGTTGCCCTGCTGGATCGCCCGTCGCATGATCCGCCGCAGGATGTAGCCGCGGTCCTCGTTGGAGGGGACGACCCCGTCGGCGATCAGGAAGGCGGCGCCTCGGCTGTGGTCAGCGACGATCCGCATCGCCCGGGTCACCGCCCCGCCCTCGTCGTAGCGGCGGCCGGAGAGCTCTTCGGCGAGCGCGATCAGGGGCCGCACGTGGTCGGTCTCGAAGACCGAGGGAACGTCTTGGAGCACCGCCGCCATCCGGTCGAGGCCCATGCCGGTGTCGATGTTCTTCATCGGCAGTGGGGTCAGGGATCCGTCCTCGGCGAGGTCGTAGCTCATGAAGACGTGGTTCCAGAACTCGAGGAAGCGGTCGGTGTCGTCGCCGGGGCGCTCGCCGTCGGCGCCGAACTCGGGACCGCGGTCGAGGTAGAGCTCCGAGCAGGGGCCGCAGGGCCCCGTCGGCCCGGCCTGCCAGAAGTTGTCCTCGCGGCCGAGGCGGACGATCCGCTCCTCCGGGACGCCGGTGGCGCGCCAGATCTCGATCGCCTCCTCGTCGGCTCCGAGCCCGAGCTCCTCGTCGCCGCCGAAGACGGTCACCCAGATCCGCTCCGGGTCCATCCCGAAGCCCTCGGTCGAGAGCTCCCAGCCCCAGGGGATCGACTCCGCCTTGAAGTAGTCGCCGAAGCTCCAGTTGCCGAGCATCTCGAAGAAGGTCATGTGGCGGGCGGTGTTGCCGACCTCTTCGATGTCGGTGGTGCGGAAGCATTTCTGCACGTCGGCGAGGCGCGGCGCCGGCGGCTGTTCGCGTCCCAGGAAGTAGGGCTTGAACGGCTGCATGCCCGCCGTGGTCAGCAGAACCGAGGGGTCGTGGACGCTCGGAACCAGCGAGGCGGAGGGGACGATCTTGTGGCCGCGCTCGGCGAAAAACGACAGGTAGGTGTCCCGGATCTCCTTCGCCCTCATGTTAGGAAGCCTAAATATTTGTTCGATTCGGGGCGGCGAAGCCGAAAGTTGGGGCTTACATGGGCGTGGGGCCTGCGTTCTAGAGGGGAATCGCCCAAACGACTTATTGGAAGGAGAGCGATATGAAGCTGCATCCGAAGCTTGCTTTGGGGTTGGCGGTGCTCGCAATGGCGCTGCTGCCGGCAATGGCTGGGGCGGTCTCCTACCAGCCGGAATACCACCCCGAACACCCGACCCATACGCCGAAAGGTCACGCCTACGGCTACTGGTGCAAAGGCGAAAGCAAGAAACACGTCAAAGGCGAGAAGGGCACTGCCTTCAGCCGTTGTGTGCTGGCGCACAAACGGGCTGCCAACCAGCCCGGCCTCACCCCGCGTCAGGCCTGCAAGGAACTGAACAAAAAGCACGACCGCACCGGCAAGCACGTGGCGCACGGCGACAAGGGAACCGCCTTCAGCCGCTGTGTCAAAACCGTTGCCCAGCAGCGCAAGGAAGAAGCCGCGATGGTGACGGGGAGCACGGTCGTATAATCGGCTGAGCTGCTCTAAGCGGCGATGGTGCCGTGGCCGACGATGCGATCGCCGGCCATCAGCACCGCCGTCTGGCCGGGTGCCACGCCAGGGAAGGGCTCGGCCAGCTCGACTTCCAACCCGGAGTACCGACCCCTCCCCGCCACCGACACGGTGGCGGGGAGAGCCCGGGAGCGGTAGCGCAGCTTGACCGCGTCGACCGCGCTGCCGTCGCGGTGTAGGACGGCGTCGCGGACGCGGACGCTGCGCTTCTCCAGCTCGGCCCGGGTGCCGACGGTGACGGTGTTGGCGCCGGCGTCGGTGGCGAGGACGTAGAGCGCCTCGGGGGCCGAGACGCCGATGCCGCGGCGCTGGCCGACGGTGAAGTCATGGTGGCCGCGGTGGCGGCCGACGGTGCGGCCGGCGCTGTCGAGGATCGCCCCGTCGCGCTCGCGCAGGCCGCCGTGGCGGCGCAGGAAGCCGCGCTTGCCCTGGCCGGCGAGGAAGCAGAGGTCCTGGCTCTCGGCCTTGCGGGCGACGGCGAGGTCGTGGCGGGCGGCGATCTCGCGCACCTCGGGCTTGGTCAGGTCGGTGAGCGGAAAGCCGAGGCGGCCGAGCAGCTCCGGCGGCAGCGCCGCGAGCATGTAGCTCTGGTCCTTGGCCTGGTCGGCGGCGGTGGCGAGCAGCGGCCCGTCGGAGTCGTCGACGATGCGCGCGTAGTGGCCGGTCAGCAGCCGCTCGGCGCCGACCCGCTCGGCCAGGTCGACCATCGCCGCCAGGCGGACCTCGCCGTTACAGAGGATGCAGGGGTTCGGCGTCTGCCCCCCGGCGTAACCGCCGATGAAGCGATCGACAACGCGGCGGCGAAAGTCCTCCTCGAGGTCGAGGGTGAAGTGCGGGATCCCAAGCTGATGCGCGAGCGCCCGGGCACCAAGAACGGCCTCGGGCGAACAGCAGGCCTTGGCCCCATCGGTCTCGGGGTCGGTCCAGAGCTTGACCGTGACGCCGACCACCTCGGCACCTTCCTCGCGAGCGAGCAGCGCGGCGACCGCGCTGTCGACGCCGCCGGACATGGCGACGGCGACCCGGTTCGAGCCGTCTGCAAGGTGCAGGGATGAGGAGGCGACGCCCTGGAGCGCGCGGTGAAGGGCGTCGGTAGCGAGCTGGGCAGCGTGGCGCTTGGCAGGCGTGAGACCGCCGATCGCCTCATCGACAGTGTCTATATCGATCAAAGCAGCCTCGAGAACAGGCGAGCCATCGACCATTTCGGCAACCGCAGCGGTCGCTGCACGGGTGGCCCCGCATCCCTCAGCGTCGAAGGTGACGGAGTGGATGCGTCCACCTTCGACGAGGAACGAGATCCGCGAGAGGTCCCCGCAGGCAGCGCCCCCCGCAGCACCCGTGAAGGCACCATCGGCGACAGGCCCAAGCCGGCTGTCGTCACGCAGGTAGTGCTCGAATAGCTCGCGCTCCATAGCCGTCAAGAGTAGAGCGCCAAACGCAGATCCTCCGCTATGGCCTCCGGTTCCTCCTGCAGTTGGCGCCAGGTGACGTGAACGGTCCGCCAACCCTCGGCGACGAGGATGCGGTCGCGCTGACGGTCGCTCTCAAACTTCTTGTGCGTGCCGTGGATGCTGCGGCTGTCGAGCTCGGCCGCGACCCGCTCACTCTCCCAGAGCGCGTCGATCTCGAAGAATCGCCCACGGACCGCCAGGTCGGCGTTCATCCGCGGCCGCGGCAGCCCATAGCGGTCAATCAGCGCCACGAACGCCTCCTCAAATTCATTCCGCGTGATCCCGCCCGGACCCCGTGCCTCCAGCAGCCTTCGCAGGTTGCGCGAACCCCGCCGCCCCGGATACCGCTCCAGCAGCACCGGCAACGACACGCGATCCGTCACCTCCCGCGCTTCCGCCTCATGGAACGCCCGCTCCAGCTCCCGCATCTTCAGGACAGCAGCGAGGTCGAAGATCGTCCGAAACGGCGAAGTCACCGGAATCGCGTCGCGCGTCAGCCACTCGTCGTCGCGCAGCAGCGAGCGATGTCCCGTAATCCCATTGCGCTCGACTTCCGCTTCGGAGCACGTGACATCGACTGATTCGGCGCCAAACGGCAGGAGCCGCCAGAGACGACCGGCCGATCGGTGACTCAGCACGGCCGCGTCTCTGCAGGCGAGCACCGCCGCCATCCACCGCCCACGCCGTGAGATCCGACGTACCCCTACGACGTAAACGCCACGGAAGACTTCATGAAGCTGCCCCCGCGCCAAACGCCCGGCGATCGCCCTCCTCCCCATCCCCAACTCGAGCAGCTGGCGCCGGCTCACCACCGCGTGCTGCCCCCGCGCAAGCTCCGATACCCGCCGGTCAAGATGAGTGCGGAGTTGAGCACCTGTGGGGTGTCGAAGTCCGCTCTGAGATCCCATACCGGCGATCGTGAGGGAGCGGGGCGCACGGGTGGCGCGCAGATGGTGCCGATTCGGTCACAACAGACGCGCGAGACGAGGACCGGGGCACGAAAAAGGCCCCAACCCGCCGTTGCCGCCTCTGGCTTTGATCCCTTCAAATGAAGGTGGGTGCCTGCTCCTGATCCCAAGAGACCCGGAGACTTGTCAGCTCCCGCGCCGTTTGTGTTGGGTCAAACGGTGAGACGGCTCTCGTACGGGCTCGAGCCTGGTCCAAAGTTACCACCGCAGGGCGCTCGTCAAATCCACTCGTCGTCGAGGTTGGAGAGGTGCCACTCGGCCTCGCTCCAGCGCTCGGCGGGGACGCGGAGGGCGATGTCGCCGCGGCCGAAGCGGTCGAGCGGCCAGTCGGAGGTGAGGACGGCCTCGATGTTCGCCTCGATCAGGGCCTGGTGCCAGGCACGGGCGGTGCGGACGTCGGCGAAGTCGCGGACGACCTCCCAGCTGTCGTAACTGGGATCGTCGATGTGGATCGGCGTCTGCCCCGGGCCCGGCGACGGTCGCCATTTGCGGGGGATCCAATCCCGCAGACCCATCTCAATGGCCTGCGAGTTTGGGTTTGTGGATCGCGACCCCGAGCTCGCGCAGCTGCAGGTCGTCGACCGGGGCCGGGGCGCCAGTCAGCAGGTCGAAGCCGGAAGCGGTCTTGGGGAAGGCGATGACGTCGCGGATCGTCTCGGCGCCGTAGAGGCGCTGGACGATGCGGTCGATGCCGTAGGCGATGCCGCCGTGCGGCGGGGCGCCGTAGCGCAGCGCCTCGAGCAGGAAGCCGAAGCGCGCCTCCGCCGTCTCGCGGTCGATGCCGAGGGCGCCGAAAACCGCCTCCTGCACCTCGGCGTCATGGATACGGATCGAGCCGCCGCCGAGCTCCTGCCCGTTCCAGACGACGTCGTAGGCCTGCGCCCGCGCCGCGCCTGGGTTCTCGGGGTCGAAGTCGCCGGCCGGCGCCGTAAACGGATGATGCATCGCGTCCCAGCGCTTCCCTTCCTCGTTCCACTCCAGCAACGGCCAGTCGACAACCCAGACCAGCCGGTGCTCGTTCTCGTCGATCAGGCCGAACTTCTCACCGAGGTCGAGGCGCATCTGCCCGAGGACCGCGTCGGTGACCGGGCGCTTGTCGGCGACCAGCAGCAGCAGGTCGCCCTCCTCGGCGGCGAGGCGCTGGTTGAGGTCGGCGAGCTCCTCGTCGCTGAGGAACTTCGCGGTCGGCGAGCGCCAGCCCTCGCCCTCGCGGAAAGCCCAGACCAGCCCTTTCGCCCCCAGTTCCTGGGCGCGGGAGATCAAGCCGTCGAGCTCGGAGCGCGGCATCTCGCGGCGGCCGGCATTGAGGCCGCGGATCGAGCCGCCGCCCTCCAGGACCGAGCGGAAGACCTTGAACTCGGTCTCGCGCAGGGCGTCGCCGAGGTCGACCAGCTCGAGGCCGAAGCGTAGGTCGGGCCGGTCGGTCCCGAACCGCCCCATCGCCTCGTCGTAACACATGCGCTGCATCGGAACGTCGACCTGCGGGCCGCCGACGCGCTCGAAGACGTGGGCCAGGAGCCGTTCGTTGACCTCGATCACGTCCTCGCCGTCAACGAAGGACATCTCGACGTCGAGCTGGGTGAACTCGGCCTGGCGGTCGGCCCGGGTCGCCTCGTCGCGGAAGCAGCGGGCCACCTGGTAGTAGCGCTCGAACCCGGACATCATCAGCAGCTGCTTGAACAGCTGCGGCGACTGCGGCAGCGCGTAGAAAGAGCCCTGCTGCTGCCGGCTGGGGACGAGAAAGTCGCGGGCGCCCTCGGGGGTCGAGCGGGTGAGAACCGGGGTCTCGATGTCGAGGAAGCCCTCCTGGTCAAGGAACTCCCGCATCGCCTGGACGACCCGGTGGCGCAGCGCCAGCGCCTTCTGCATCTGCTCGCGGCGCAGGTCGAGGTAGCGGTAGCGCAGCCGCGTGTCCTCGCCGACCTCGCCGGAGAAGCCCTCAACCTGGAAGGGCGGCGTCTCCGCGTTTGAGAGCAGCTCGGCCTCGGTGACGAGGAGCTCGACCTCGCCGGTGGCGAGTTCAGCGTTGACGGTCCCAGCGGAGCGCTTGACGACGCTGCCGCCGGCACTCAAGACGTCCTCGGCCCGCAGCTTGTGGGCGAGCTCGAAGGAGGCGCCGGAGCTGTCGGGGTTGAAGACGAGCTGGACGATGCCGGTGCGGTCGCGCAGGTCGATGAAGATCAGGCCGCCGTGGTCGCGGCGACGGTGGACCCAGCCGGCCACCCGCGCCTGCGAATCGACCTTGGCGGGCAGGACCTCACCGCACCAGGTGTCCCGGTAGCCGTTGGCGCGCAGGGCCGGCGCTTTCGCCTCCGTGGCGGTCTCGCTCACGCTTCTCCTCCCGTCATCTCACCGACAAGGTTGCCGGGATCGACCGCGCGCTGCTCTCCCGACTCCATGTCCCGCAGCTCCGCCGTGCCGTCGGCCTCGAGGATGAGGACGCGCCGAGCGCCAATCCGGTTCGCGTGTTTCAGCTGGCTCTTGAAGCTGCGACCGGCGAGGTCGAGCTCGACCGAAACGCCGGCGTGGCGCAGCTCGGCGACCAGCGCCATCGCCCGCTGCCGCTGTCCCGGGTCGGCGACGGCAACGAAGGCGTCGCGTCCCTCCCCCGCCACCTCCTCTTCCAGGGCCAGGAGGATCCGCTCGATCCCGGCCGCGAACCCGACCGCCGGCGTCGGCGCCCCGCCCAGCTGCTCGATCAGGCCGTCGTAACGGCCGCCGCCGCCGATCTCCGACTGCGCCCCGAGCCGGTCGCAGACGAAGGAGAAGATCGTCCGCGTGTAGTAGTCGAGGCCGCGGACCAGGGTCGGGTCGATTACGTAGTCGATGCCCGACGCGTCGAGCAGCGCTCGCACCTCGGCGAAGTGCTCGGCGTCCTCGCCCTCGAGCCGCTCGACGATCATCGGCGCGCTCGCCATCACCCCCCGCGTCCCCTCGTCATCGGAGTCGAAGGCGCGCAGCGGGTTGAGGTCGATCCGCTCGCGCACATCCTTCGAGAGCTCGCCCTCGTGCGCGTGCAGGTGCGCCTTCAGGTCCTCGAGGTAGGCACGCCTCGCCTCGAAGGAGCCGAGGCTGCCGAGCCGCAGCTCCACCCCGGGCACGCCCAGCTCCCCCAGCAGGTCGGCGAGGAGCATGATCACCTCGGCGTCGGCGAGCGGCGAATCGCTGCCGATGCACTCGGCCCCGAGCTGGTGGAACTGGCGGTAGCGGCCGGCCTGCGGGCGCTCGTGGCGGAAGAACGGGCCGAGGTAATGGAGCTTCACCGGCTGCGCCAGTTTCTGCATCCCGTGCTCGAGGTAGGCGCGGCAGACCGAGGCGGTCCCCTCCGGCCGCAGGGTGAGGCTGCGCCCGCCCTTGTCCTCGAAGGTGAACATCTCCTTGCGGACGATGTCGGTGGACTTGCCGACGCCGCGCTCGAAGAGGTCAGTGTCCTCGAAGACCGGCGTCGCGATCGGCTCGTAGCCGGCACGGGCGAAGACCTCGGCGGCGGCGCGTTCGAGGCGGCGCCGGGCGCGCGCCTGCTCGGGGAGGATGTCGAAGGTCCCGCGGGGGGCCTGGAACTTGCTCGCCACGGTGCTCCTAACGCGCCAGCGAGCCGAGGAAGGGGTTGCTCGCCCGCTCCGCCCCGAGCGTGGTCAGTCCCATGTGGCCGGGATGGACGACCGTCTCCTCGGGATAGGCGTCCATAAGCCTGCCGATCGAGGCGAGCAGGGTCGGGCCGTCGCCGCCGGGGAGGTCGACGCGGCCGACCGAGCCCTGGAAGAGGACGTCGCCGGAGAAGATCGCCGGCTCGCCTTTGACCGCGTAGGTGACGTGGCCGGGGCTGTGGCCCGGGGTAAAGACGACCTCGATCTCCATCCCGGCGAGCTCGAGCGTCTCGCCGCCGCGGACGACCTCGTCGGCCTCGTAGCTCTCATACGGACCGAAGCCCTCCCAGGGGACGTAGGCCATGATGTCGGCGAGCACCGGCACCTCGATCTCCGGGCAGTAGACCGGGGCTCCGGTCGCCCGCGCCACCGGCGCGACGGCGCCGATGTGGTCGAAGTGGCAGTGGGTGAGCAGAATCGCCTCGACCGTGCCGCCTTTCGCCTCGACGGCGGCGAGGATCCGCTCCGCCTCCTCCCCCGGGTCGACGATCAGCAGCCGGTCGCCGCCCTGGGGACGGAACAGGAAGCAGTTCTCGCCGATCTGCCCGACCGTGAGCATCTCGACGTCGAGGGCCATCAGTCTCCCCGGGCGCGGATCCGCGCTCGCTCCCGCCGCCGCCATAGGACCATGTCGATGTAGTAGCCGGAGGGAACGTAGAAGACGAGCATGAAGGCGCCGAAGATCAGCGAGGGGCCGACCGACTTTTTGAAGATCAGGATCAGCAGCGCCGCGAAGATGGCGGCGGCGAAGAGGCCGCGGACGAAGGAGTTGCGCCAGGTCGGCGGCAGGTCCTCTTTGGCGATCGGGCGGCGTTTGGAGCGCGCCTGCGCTTTCGCCTCCTCGCGGGTGCGGGGACGGCTGCGCCGCGCGTTCGGATCGACCCGCCCGCCCTGGGTGCCGCGCTGCTTGCGCTGTCGCTTCTTCCTCGTTTGAGCCATAGGCTCGAAATCTAGTCGGTCGCCTCCGCCAGGCGCGCCTCGATCACGTGCTGGGCCGGGTCGAAACCCCGCATCGGCACGTCCGCCGGGTAGTCCCGGAGGGCGACTCGGGGGATCAGGCCGACCAGCTCGGCCTCGACCGGCCGGTCGCCGAGCGGCGCCGCCAGCGCGCGCACCCGCTCGACCACCTCGCCGAGCGGGACCGCCAGCGGGTCGTGGACGTTGGTCGATACCTGGGCGCGACCGCTGGAGAGCAGCAACCCAATCGCCCGCACGCCCCGCAGGCCGCCGCCCGTCTCGCGCAGGCCGGCGGCGACCGAGCGGGCAATCTCGACGTCGCCGCCGCCGAGTTCGACGTTGAAGGCGGCCAGCGGCGGGCGCGCCGTCACCAGCGTCGCGCCGGCGGTCGCGTGCGGCAGGCTGGGGCCGAAGTCGGGCCGCAGCTCCCCCGACTCCATCCGCAGCCACAGCTCCGCCAGGCCGCCATTGCGGAAGTAGGCGCGCTCGGCCCGTCCGGGCTCCCGCGCCAGCTCGCCGTAGAGGAAGACGGGAACGCCGAGGCCACCGATCTGCTCGGCGACCGCCGCCGCCTCGGTGCGGGCGGCATCGCGGGCGGCGGGGTCAAACCAGACGACGGGGCAGACGTCGAGCGCGCCGATCGCCGGGTGGGCGCCGCTGTAGGCGCGCATGTCGATCGTCTCGATCGCCTCCTCGCCCCCGCTCGCCAGCGCCTCGGTCAGCGCCCCGGGCGTGCCCGCAACGGTGAAGACGCTGCGGCCGTGATCGGCGTCGGAGTGGCGGTCGAGCAGCCGCACGCCTCGGGCGAAGGCGTTCTGCAAGCGGTCAAGCCGCCCCTCGTCGGCACCCTCGGAGACGTTGGGGACGGCGAGGAGGGTCGGCATCCTCGCAAAGCCTCAGAGGAGGAGCTCGCCGCCGCTGACGACCGTCTTGCCGTCGATTTCGACCGTCGGTTCGAGCACCACGCAGTCGAGGTGGACCGGCACCTGGACGGTGCCGCCGATCGCCGCCGAGGCGCCGAAGGCGACGTGGCAGGTGCCGAGGATCTTCTCGTCCTCGAGGATGTTGCCGGTCAGCTCGGCCTCTTCGTTGGTCCCGATTCCGAGCTCGGCGATGCTGGTGGCCTCCTCGCCGTGGGCGGTCAGCAGCTCCAGCAGCCGGCTCCCGTCCGGCCCGGTCGCCTCGACCACGCGGCCCTCGCGGACGGTCAGCGCGGTCGGGGTGTCGAGGAGGCCGACTTCGGCGATCGAGCCATCGATGACGAGCACGCCCTCGGTCGTCTCGATCACCGGGGCGATGAAGCCCTCGCCGCAGGGCAGGTTGCCGAAGGCGCCGCGGCTGCCGAGTTCGCCGCCGTCGACGATTCCCATCCGCCCCTCGAGCCCGATCCGCAGGTCGCTGCCGTGATTGCAGGTAATGCGCGCCTCCGAGGCGCGGTTGAGGGCGTTGACGAGCTCCCAGCCGCGGCGGCGGATCTCCTCCAGGTCGCTCGTCATCAGACGGCCGAGCATGTCCTCGGTGACGCCCGGAAGGCTGCCGACGCGGGCGCCCGCTTCGCTTGCGACCTTGCGGGCGTCGGTGTGGGAGAGCGACTGAATCGTCGGCGCCAGGACGACGTCGGCCGCGGCCATCGCTGCCGCCACGGGGCGCGGCGGCTCGGCGGCGGCTGAGTCGCGCTCGGAGATCACCGCCAGCGTCGCGTCGGCGCCCTCCCCCTGCGCCTCAATCCGCATCAGCGCACCGATCTCTTCGGTTACCGGGTTGCAGACGACCAGCACGTCCTCGCCCGGCTGGATCCCCATGCACTGCCGAACCACAGTCTTCACCGCTCTGTCTAGATCCGCAGGCACGACCCCACCCTACTCACGATGCGCGATTGCTGCAGCGTTTCCCCTGCAATCGACGCTCTCCCCTCCAAGCGCCCCTCAGTCGTCGTCGTGCCGGTGCCGAATCGACCAGGCCAAGAACCACACCATCCCCACCAGCACAATTCCAAAGGCCGTAAACGGCGCCCACCAAGCGTCCGGCCGCACGACCGCCAGCGAAACCACCGCAAACGCATCGACCACCACCATGAAGGCCACCAGCACCGGCCGAATCGCCGCCCACCCCGTCTCAGGAGGCCCACCAGACCCCTGCCCCATCGCTACCATCCCCCTCCCCGCCGGAGTAGCTCAGCTGGTTAGAGCAGCGGAATCATAATCCGCGTGTCGGGGGTTCGAGTCCCTCCTCCGGCATCGCATCCCTAAGGGAAATAACTCTTTCCGGTTCCGTTGTCTCTGAGCTTTGTGTCCCGAATGTGTCCCAAGCATGGGAGACCATTTAGCTCGGTATAGCGAAGAAACCTGCGCTAGCTACGTCGTGGGCGGCAGCGACCCGCGTCCGTGCCTGAGGCGTCTACTTCGGTCGCGTTCATGCGGGTCCAACTCCGTCCACGGCTGAAGTCGGGCCACATACGGACCCTCGTTTAGGAACGTGAGTTGCTTCGCTTCCGCGCCAGCTTCCGAGCAAAGCTCGATTGCCCCGGCCGCCTGCCATGCCGGGAAGCGCACGCCGACGATGACCGCCTTGAGGGAGTCACCGAATTGGACGTAATCGAACTCGTGGCCAGGGGTGACCGCCGCATACCGATACTCGTACTCCGTGGCCCAATCCTTCGTCTTCAGGAAAAGCATCTCCTGAGCGTGGGCCTCGAATTGAGCACCGGCAGCCTCGGGTCGAGCGATCTCCTCCGTAAGTAACAGACTCCGAGCGCCAGCTCCCGCCCAACCGGCCGTGGTGTACTTCACGGCCCCGCCGAAAAGCGTCTTGCTCATCCCCGGCAAAGGACGGTGCCGATGAGTTAGTTGATCTCTTAGCTCCGCGTCAAGCTTGTCCCGGTCGAAGACCAGGCAGACCCCAGCGTGATTCTCTGCGTAGTGCTCCCACATGCGAGCACTCGCATAACCCCGGCCAAAGAGTCGATCCTTGCCTACCTTCTCGTATCCCGGCGGATCAACGGTAAAGGCCAGAACCTTGACTTGCCTTCGAATCGCATTCAGCGCTTTCGTGGCTTCCGCAAGGGTTTGGAGGGCTTGCTCCTCGTCAAGATTCGCGGTCCAGTGAGCACCGCCGAACTCGCCGAACTCCCATTCCTTGTACTCCAAGGGATCGCGGAGTGCCTGATGAGGGCTTAGACGCAAAAGACGATCAGGTAGGATGAACTCGAACGCCGTTTCCGCCGTGGTGAAGTGAAAGAAGAACTCTCCGGGCTGGCCGTACATAGTCGCGATGGTAAGCAGCTCAGTGGCTCGCCCACCGCACCAGCGCAGTCCGTGGGCGCCCGACACAGGAACGCGACCTCTTAGCGGAAGGTATTAGCCCTCACCCAGCCGGCGAGATCGTGGCGGGTGAAGCGAAGAGCCCGACCCACCCGCACATGCGGTAGATGTCGCGATCGAACCAGCTCGTAGAGGGTGCTGCGGGGAACGTGAAGCAGCTGAGCTGCTTCATCAGCATTAAGCAGCGGCTCAGTGAGAGCTCCGGCCTTCGGTCGATCTTCGACGTGCTGCGTCATCGCCCAATCCCGAGACCCTTGGACCGCTCAAGAGTCCGGTGCTTCAGTTTCAACTCGCGCTGAGCGCGCTGCAGCCGCTCCCTAACCCGCCTCTGCTCAGCCTGCGCGGCGTGGCCCTTCGGCTTGGGCCCAAGCGCGTGTCTCTGTCCCCTACGCCATTTCTGACCCGGTAGCCCTCGACCCCCCGCACCGCCATGTCCCAGGCGCGGGCCTTCGTCGGGTCGCTCGGCCTCTCCCCAAGCTCGCGCTTGATGTAGTCGGGAGGCGAGAGACGGGCGGCGGTCGCGGCTGCCCGCTCCCGCTCGGCAAGGACGTGTTCGGCGACCGCCATTTTGGCGCGGGCCTCGTGGCCGACCTCGGGTAGTTGCTCGCGCTCGGCCCTGGCCGCCGCGAGCCTCTCAAGCGCATGTTCTTCGTTCGCAGGATGCACCTCGGACGCGAGGGAGCGGTAGTGCTCCAAGTGCTCGCCCTGGCGGTCGACCTCGGCTTCAACCCGTAGATGCCGCTCCTGGTTCCGCTGCTCGGCGCCGGCCTCTGCCCTGAGCTCGTGGAGACGACGCAGAAGCTCGTCGGGTGGCAGCTGACCAAGCTCCTGGCGCAGGGCCTCGTCGTGGGCGGACGCCTGCGAACGGTCGCGCTCGGCGGCTTCGGCGATGTGCTCAAGGCCTTCGCGCAGTGGCGAGCGCGGCGCGAACTCGTCGCGGTCGAAGTGGATCTCGGGAGTCGCGTAGAGGTAGGTCTCACCGCGGGTCCGCGAGGTCGCGACGTAGAACTCCTGGCGGTCCATTGACGAGTCGGCCATCACATAGGCGGTATCCACCGTCGCTCCCTGCGCCTGGTAGGTCGTCGCGGCGTAGGCGTGTTCAATCGCAGGCCCTCCGTCCCTCTCCCTCACCCGCCCCAAGTAGTCGGAATCGACACACACCCGCCCCCGGGTGTCGATTCCGACCAACCACAAACGCTCCGAATCCCGATCCACCGCCTCCACTCGCCACCGCTCGCGGTTGTAGATGTTCTGGCGCTGGTCGTTGATCCGGGTGATGACCTGATCGCCGGCAGCGAATCGAGCGCCGCCGACCTCGATCTCCTCCCCGCGCAGCCGGACCGCCGCCTTCATCCGCTCCCGCGCCAGCGCGTTCAGCTCGGCGACCTCGGCGTTTCGCTTCGCGATCATCAGCGCGTCCTCGCCGCGCTCGAAGCTCTGCCACCAGTCGCCGACCATCGCCTCCCGCCGCGCCAGCGGATCGTCAGAAACCGTCACGCGCTCGGCGCCTTGGTAGACCGAGAGTGCCTCCCGTCCTTCGCCCTCGCGGATCAGCTTCGCGCCCTCACGCTCCAGCTCGTGGCGGTGGCGGATCACTTCATCGAGGACGACGGGCTCGGTCCTCGACGCGATCGATGCGAACAGGCCGCCCGCCTCGATCTCGCCCAGCTGCGCCGGATCACCGATCAGCACCAGCTTGGCGTCGGCCTCCTGGGCGTGGGCGACCAAACGCGCCATCGCCCGCGAGTCGACCATCCCGGCCTCGTCGACCACCAGGACCGCACGGCGACCGAGGGCTGCTTCGCCCCTCGCGGCCGCACGGTCTAGATCAGAAAGAAGGGAGGCAACGGACGTTGCCTGCAAGCCCTCGGAGCGAAGGACGTTCGCCGCCCTCCAGGTCGGCGCCGCGACCCGCAGCTCCTCCCCGCTCGCCGCCCACCCTTCGGCCGCGGCGGTCAGCGCGTAGGTCTTGCCGGTCCCGGCCTCGCCGACGACGACGATCACGCCCTCGCCGCCGCCGAGCAGGCGCCGGACCATCGCCTCCTGGTCTGCCTTCATGCTCGGCCGCTTGGCGAGGACGCGGGAGATGACAATCTCCGAGACCACAGCGGCGTCGGAGCGGGTGGCCATGACCTCGACCCGATCAAGCGCGCTGCGCTCAAGCTCCCAGATGGTGCGGGTCGTGTAGCGCTCGCCCTTTGCGTTGGCCGCGATCCCGATCACGTCCGGGGTCGCGATGAAGGCGTCGGCCAGCTCCTCTACCTCGTTCCCAGGCGCGCCGGCTGGGAGGCAGTCGGCGACCGCCTGGATGACGTCGCGGCGGTCGAAGTGCGAGGCGTGGGCGGTGAGCGCGGCTTCGACCTCGGCGACTGCGACCTGTCCCTCGGGCGCTTGGCGCTCGTGGCCGAAGATTGCGCGGATCGACTCGCGATCCAACCCGATCTCCTCGGCCTTCTGGCGCCAGAGATCGCGCAGGCTCTCCGTGGTCAGGTCGCGGTCCTTCGCCTCCCTCGTCGCCAAGGTCGCGATCTGCCTGGCACGGGCGCTCGCCCCCTCCCCCGCCGCCTCGAGGATTTCTTGGCGGCGGGTGGAGAAGGCGCGCAGGCGGTCGGGGTCAAAGCCCTGGATCTCGGCGATGCCGTTGGTGACCTCCTTCCAGCGGACGCCGAGGCGGCGGGTCAACTCGTCGCGCAGGTGGGCCTCATAGATGTAGCCGGCAGCTTTGGCGTGTTCGTAGATCGCGGGGTGGTAGAGCCGGGTCCAGCGACCCTCGGCGAAGGTGGCGTTCGCGACGAGGACGTGGGTGTGGAGCTGCGGGTCGCCGGCGCGGGAGGAGCGGTGGACGTAGCCGGCGGCGAGGAAGCCGTCGCCGTGGACGAACTCCCGCCCGCCTTTGCCGCGCCGGGTCCAGCAGGCCTCGCACTGCATGTAGCCGAGGGCTGATTCGACGGCGGCGGCGTGGGCCTCTTTGACCTCTGAGCCGACGGGGGAGCCGCCGAGCGCCCACAGAAGCGAGACCGACTTCGGCGCGGAGAAGGTGAGGTCGAAGCCGGGGACCGGGCCGTCGGCGATGTGCTGCATCCCGAGCGGCTCGCAACTGGCGGGGTTGGTGCCGGTCAGCATCCCGACGAGCTGGTCGGGATCGACCTTGCCTTGCAGGCCGAGGTCGTCTGCTGCGTCACCGAGCCAGTAGCCCTCGGCCTCGCCCTCGCCGGAGTAGTAGTCCTCGGCGCCTTCTGCGACCTTGCCGAGGTAGTAGCCCTCCTGACCGGCGCCCATCTTCCCGATGGAGAGCATCAGCGCGGGCCTCTGGCAAAGGCGTACATGCCTTTGCTGTCCAGCGCGGCGGGGCGATGTATCGGCTCCACGCCGAAGAAGTCCTCGGGAAGAGGCAAACGCCCCTGCGAATTGCGGCAGCAGTCCACGAAGTGGAAATGCCGTTGGCGACGCGGTCGCCCCTGCCGATCCGGTTAGAGCCGTCGCAACTGATCTAGCGGCGGCGTGGGTTGGGGATCACCGGAGGGTGATAGTGCGTGAGGGGTTCTGCTGTTCGGAGTTTAGGTCTTGCCTCTAGGGCCTGCTGGTGCGGCCCTAGAGGCAGAGGATCTACCTGCTGCTGGCGCTGCTGGTTGCTCTTACTCCGAGGAGTTCATTTGCTGGTTCGGTGTCTCTTGACTCCTGGCTTTGCGCCTTGATCTGATCTGACGCCTTTTCCTCTTCCTCCGCGACCGCACCGACGCCAACGCTCGCCGCCACAGGCGCACCGGCACGTCCGGGCCTCCGAGGGCTTCCAGCACGTCTCGGTCCTCTTCCATGCGGCGGCGAAGGCGCTCCTTGAACTCCTTGTCCCTGCGCCGGTCGGCGATGTGCTTGTCGATCTGGGCTCTCTCCTCCTCCTTGGGCCAGCCGCTCCCCGGCACCAGGCCGAGGCCGACCAGCGCCCACTCCGAGTTCATCAGCAGCTCGGTCGCCTCGTAGCGATGGCCGGAAGGACGCCACGGCCATAACTCTTCAGAGACCTCTAAGGCACCAAGGATCTCCAGTTCTTCGGCGTGGCTGCGGATCGTGGAGCGCAGCCCGTTCATCGACTCCGCCAGCTCGTCCAAGCTGACCGGCCGCTGCGCGAGAACGCAGCGGCGCAGCAGCTCGCGGCTGAACGGATTGCGAATCGAAGCTCCGAGGGCGAAGGGCAAGTGCCTTTGTCTTCTTCGCATCGGCTAGTCCTCGATCCCGAGGTCTTTGAGCACGTCGCGGTCTTCCTGCTGGACCTTGCGCAGGCGCTCTTTGAGGTTCTCGTCAGAGCAACGGGCGGCGATGTGGTTCTCGATTCCTTCGCGGAGAACCTCCGAGACCGAAATGCCTTCGGCGCGGGCGATGGCGCCGAGTTGCTTTGCCATCGGCTCGGGCAGTCGGAGAGTCGAGACCTTCATGCTCATGCCGCCCTCCTGACCGCGAAGCTGCCGCTGGCGGAAGGACCGGGTGGTATCCACTCGATCCCGTCGACCAGCGCTTGAACTCCTAGCCCGAGAGCGCCCGCGAGCTTCATCAGCGTGTCCACCCTCGGCAGGCGCTCCCCTTTCTCGACAAGGCCGATCTCGGTCCGGTGCAATCCGCACAGGACGCCGAGGGCTTCCTGCGAGTAGCCGGCGCGGCGGCGCGCCCGCCACAGGTTCTTGCCGAGCTGCGCTGCGGCTTCTCGGTCGACGTGTCGGCCGTCCATCAGAGTTCCACCAGCCGGTTGAAGACCGTCGCCGTTCTGGTCGGCAGGACGAGCGGGCCGACCTGATGAAGCAGGCCGGCTCCGGTCAAGTCGCGGACGGCCCGCTCGATTCGGTCGCGTTGGCCGAACGAATCCGAAGCGAAGACCAGCTCGCGAGCCAACTCGTCGAGCGTCAGAACCTCCGGATAGGTGAACAGGACTTCTCGCAGGACGGCCGCCTGGTCGCGGTCGTCCTGCACGGCGGTGGTCGTGGCGCGCTCATCGTCGGCGCCACTAGGCTTGTCGCGCATGGGAAGCATCCCTTCCTGTGCCACGCCCCCGGCTGTGACAGCAGCGCGGGGGCACTTTTTGTCGGATCAGCCGAAGTTAGCAGACCGTGGAGAAACACTCCACACCAGGGCTAGTCGCCTCGGATAATTTGACCGACGCGGGAGTGGTCGAGGCCGACCAGCTCGCCGATCTCACGCAGCGAGAGGCCGTCTTTCTGCGCCTTCGAAAAAGCCTTGCGGCGTGCTTGCCGCGCGGCCTTGCTGTCGCGTTCAAACTGTTTTTGGGCGGCGCGGACTGCTTTTCGGGCAGCCTTCTCCTTCGAGACGTCGGACATAGAGGGGGAGACTAGTCGGATCCTCCACGTATCCGATTCCGTCGGGGGGCGCGGACTAGGGTGTACACAATGGTGGACCCGGAGGCAGTGAGGGCCGGAGCAGAGGTCGTACGCGCTGGCGCTGCGATCTACGGCGCCCTCACCGAACGTGCCGCCCGGCAACGAGCGAGCGCAGGGACGCGGATCCACCATCGTGCAGAGATCCGTAGGGAGCTAAGCAACTACCTCAATCCCAAGCTCAGAGAAGACTGGCATCCGGAGATGATCGTCATCGACGCTGCCCGCCTAGATGAATACCCGGACACGGACGAACGCTTCCGATTTCGCACCCTCTCGCCATGGTTCAAGGTTGAGGCTGAGAAGGTCCGCGAGAACGAGCTGGAGGTTGCGCTGGCATGGACTACCGTGAAGATCCGCTGGGGCAACGCCCGCGAGGCACGTCATGGCGGAGAGACGGTCCTGCTGACCGGACTCGTCCCCTTCGACTCCATCATCACGTTCGACACCGAAGGCTACGGGCCCGACCCCTACCCAACCTTGTTTTGCCACTTCGATCAGAAGTACGGCGCCTACAGCGAAATGCCGCTGTACCACCATGAGGGGCGTCGACGGATCGAGAGCGCCCGGATGGCGCGGCGGCGACCTCTGCGGAGCCTACCCAGTGACCTGCGGCTCCATTGGACGGTTAAACGCGAACATCGACGATTCGATAGCGAAATAGCGGCCGAGCGCGCACGCCTGGAAGACACCGCTATCTGAGCCACCTAGTCGGGAGAGGCTGGAGGCGCGCCTTCCTGCATCCGTTGGATTTCCTCCTCAGAGGGCACCCAGGCTTGGAAGTTGCTCATCTGGCGACCCTCGCAGACGTACAGCGGACCGCGCATCACCGGATCATCGCTATCACTGGGCACATGCAGGAAAGTCAACTCGTCCCACGCCGGACCGCCTGCGAGGAGAATGGTCTCAGTCGATCCGGGGTGGATGGCCCATTCTGGAAGTGCGCTGATGAGCAGTCCGCGGCCGACAAGTTCATTTCGCTCGGCGACAGCTCGAATAATTGCCCCGAGCACTTCCGCTGCGTACGGACCGTAGGCTTTCGACGCCGGATCTCCCTTCTTAAGCTCCTCGAGCATCGCTTTCTCCGGACCTAGTTCCTGTCCCGTGTAAGTCACCAGGATTGGCTTATCGACCCCAGGCAGCCGATCAATTGCATAGCGAAAATCGTCGGGGTCCAGCGGATTCGCCTCGCCCCCATCTAAGTAGTTCTGAATTCGGACGATGTACGGCATCATCTCGCCCACCCCGTCGAACCTGGCCCACCCAATACCGACAAAGCCATGGCGCTTGAGATCCGCGGGAATGCCGCGAGCGATTCGAGGTCGTCGCATGGCAGCTCCAGCACGCTCGATGATGGCGGCAACCAGCGCATCCTGGCCGTGTTCGTGGCCACCAGCATCACTCCACCACTCAGCTAGCTCCCTCGCCAACCACTCATCGGTGGGCTCCCGCTTGGGGCCGAGTTCGGCGAGTCCGGTATAGGCGAGTGCGAGACGGTTGCACCATAAAACCGCCTTGTTGCGCTCGTCGTCTTTACGGACCGTCTTCCCCTCTGGCCCGAACCACACAAGCCTTCGGTCCGATACCTGAATGGCCCATGACTCAGAAATGAGGCTCAATATGAGCGTCATAAGGCTTCTTCCGTTGCGGACCTACGGGAGCCGCCATCCCCCGCCCACCTTCGGCACAACACGTGGGGGATTCATGGCTGCCAGTTCGGCGAGACCGTTCGCGATCTCCTCAGCGTCAATCTGCTGGATCCCGTACGGGCCACTGTCGATCGCAGCAGCCGTATCAAGGTGGGGGTGATCGGCAAGGCTCATTAGGGCTAGGCGAGCCGGTTGACTGATCGAATCCTGTTCTGACATGGAAACCTCCTCGTTGATGGCCGGCCCCACGAAGCTACACGTCCATAACGATGACCCCTTTCACCACTACGCTTCCGGCGTGGAGACTCTCGTTGCGGTGGGCACGCTCGCCCTGGCAGTATTCACCGCCTATCTCGCCTGGGCGACGAGATCGCTGGCCGTTGCTGCCACGGAAGACCAGCGGTCAAAGTGGCGCCCTATCCTGATTCCGGCTAACCAAGACGTTGACGAGAGCGTTCCTGGAGAGCTAGGAATCCAGGTACGTAACGTAGGCCAGGGACCGGCACTCGGCGTTCATGGGCAGTTGCGGATCAAAGGTCCAAGCGGAGCCGTTATCCCCGGCAACCCAAACGTTGCTTTGGTTGGAGAGGTCTTGGAGCTGCGGTTCTCTCTGAGGGAAAGGGATTTCTGGCGTGGCTATGTCGTGCGCTTCGAAGTCACCTGCTACGACATAAAGGAATGGTGGCATGTGACCGACTTCACGGCGACGATCCGTGAGCAGCCGGATGGCTCAACACCGCTGAAAATCAACGGAACCTTTGTCAACGAGACCGAAAGACGGGTCGGCGCGGTTCACGGCTCGCGTCGTGCAAAAGAAGATGCCGAACGCCACGAAAAACGTCCCTGGAATCGCCTCCGTCGCGCTGCGAGACTCACGCGAGGGTAATAGTCAAGAAGGCCCGTCGCACCCTGGGAATGCCAGCCTCGTCTGGAACTCCGTGGCTTTCGGCGAGCGTCGCGCTGGAATCCCGTGAGGCGCACGGTCTATGAACCCGCTCAGCGGCTGCACTGCGGCTAGCCCCTACATGGAACTCGACGCCCTTGTCAACAAAGCCGCTTACGCGATCCGCATGATGCGCCTCGCTCGCTGGATGACTACTCAGCTGTCTAATGACTACGACCGGCGAGTAGTTGGCCGCATGGTCCTTGTATTCGCCCCAATCTACATAGAGGCCGCCTTCGGCATTCGCAAAAAGCCACCCGGCCTCCGCGAGGCTGATCGCGCGCAACTTCGGAACGGCATTCGACAACTTCGGAGCGATTTCGAGGAATTCTACGACCGGATTCGGCATGACCTCGCAGCTCATCGAGATGCCATGCCGCTCGACATAGCCATCGAGGCTTGGAACGAGATCGACTCCGACACGCTTGCGTGGTTTTGCGCGGCAGCCCAGGAGAGCATCGAGGACATCATCGCTCGGCATTCGCAGCTAGCCGGATCGGTGAAAGATTTTCCCGATCAGAGCAGCGAGGAGCTAGCGCATAAATTGGCGGTGCCGGGCGAAGAGGCGGGGACCATGCGGTTCAGTACCGACGCCCTGTCGATGACTCGGGGCGACGCTGGAATCGTGCCTGTGCATGAGGTCCAAGATTCGGCGATGGTTTTAATGAGCGTTCTGCAGTCCCTCAAGGCCTGTCACCGAATTAACGAACTCGTCCGAGGGCATCTCGCTTCTCACCTGCTCCTGAAGTCCATGTTCGTTATCGACACGATGAATCTCGTCGATGGCATCTACGGGGAACCGATAGGTGCATCGCCGAAGCGATCAGCGTCATTTCTCAGGGTTCTGGAGGATGGCGACTTTGGAGGCGCCCCATCGCTGAGGCGGTCGCTTGATGAAGTTGATCTTCAAGCCGTTGAGGCGGTTCGCAGAGTTCGGAACAAGGCCTGCGCCCATCTCGACCCCGCGTCGCCCCTTAAGGAACTTCAGAGCATGGTGCTCGATCTCGAGGATGCGGTCATCTTGGATCGACTCTTGAATCCAGCAGTAGCTGCGCTTGAAAAAGCATGCGCTGAGGACGTGACGACGCGGTGGCTGCTTATAAATGAGGCCAGCTTGTCGGGGATTAACCTTGTGTCCTCACCTGCCGTCAGAGCATTTGACCGGGACCAGAGCTCCGAGAGCAACGACTAGTCGGCCCCAGTTTCGAGATCGGGACGAGATGGTCCTGCTCCGGCCAACGAGCATCAATCCTCGTCTTGGATCTCCCCGGCAGCGCGCCTAACCTCGCGGCCGATGCTTGCCAATACCTCGTTGCTCGGCTCCGCGAGGTCCACCATGCGGCCGATGTGAGTTACCTCCTCAGGGAAACGAGCGTAGAGCGAATCTTGCGGGGGCCTGCGTACCCGGTATCCAGGCCGGCGCCTCGTTACCTCGACGATGACGCTCAGCTGGCTCGGGCCATAACCGCCGAGCTTCTGGCAAATCGGCACGATGACTCGCCAGAGCGCGCCAATTATGTCCTCGGGTGGCGGGCCGTGTGCCACATCCCCATCGCTGAGACTCAGGCTTGCTGCGACGGTACCGTTCCAGTTTGCCTGCGTCAGCCACGTGCTCCGAGTCGTTGCAACGACCTCATTCTTGAGACCAAACGTCTTGTGTTCCTTGAATGCCAATACGGCGGCATGGAAGCCTTGGCGCTGGCGGTCCTCAATCACCTCGGGCCGCCCCGTCGGGCGAAGACTTGAGAGCAGTTCCCAAGCTGCCTCACAAATTGCATTGCGGGTGTCCTTGGTGAACAGACGGGAGGCAATTTCCTCGGTCTCCCGACCGAGCGGAGCGATTCCTACTCCGAAGCCCACCGACTTCTGGAATCTCCAGTCCGACGCGCCCAAGGCGCGATCGGCAGCCTCGGGAGCCCACCGCGCAACCCGTTCGCGTGCCTCTTGACCCCGCCGAAAGAGTTTGTCGAGCAGGATCGGATCTTCGATGGGCAACGTCTCACTCGTGACCCGCTCATAGATCCGACCCTGCGGAGTCATACAGGGAGGCTCGGCGACCGGTTCAACTTGGACAACAGCGGCGACCTTGCCGCCTGCCCGAGGCCAATCTTTGACGTCAAAGCGAGGAACCGGCTGCAACCCACGCAGGATCTTCCCGATCCACACCTTCGGCTCGTCATCAGGGCACCCGATGCCAGCCAGCTCCCACCCTCCATCAGCCCTTTCGCGGGCGCCAATGATCAGATATCCGCCAATCTGGTTGGCGAGACCACAAACCGCCTTTCGAATCGAATCCGGTCTAAGCGAAGATCGCTCATCGTCGGCCTTTGCCTCCCAGGTGATCCCCTCTTTGTCGGCTTCATTAAGAAACGCCTCCACATCCTCGATGGCTATGCCTGACCAGGCGACGCCGAAAAGATCGAACATTCGCTACACCCTAGAGCGCGCCGCCTGGAAATCGGCGGGGCTGTACGCCAGTACGCCACCTAAACCACCAGAATCAACCGGAGACAACCGGACTGGACTCCGCCTAGCAGCGGAATCTCGCTCACCACCTGCCGCCTCGCAGTCGCTTTGGATCCAGACCTAGTCCGGAAGAGGCTCTAAAAAGCCCTTGCGATTCTTACGGACTGGCAGTCCCCGGTCAGCAAGCCACTCAAGCAGTTGCTGGCGGTGAAGCAAATCAGCTGGCGGTCCAGGAGTCGTTGTCTGGATAGTGACGGGCTCAGCCTCTCCCTTTCGGAAAAGTAGCTTGTCGCCTTCCTTGCGGACGTTGAAGCCGTTCCTAACGGCAACGAGAACTATGTCGGAGACCCAGCCCTCCAGATTGTCGGCTTCGAGTCGCTCGATATCAGCCTTGAGTGCATCTACCTCCGACAGAGAGCCTTCGCCACCCAAGACCGCCATGCCGGCACGGATGAGTTGGTGGATGACCTCGACGCGTGGTGCCTGAGCACCTTCACCTTCCCGGACGGCATACGTAAAGCCGAGCCGGGAGACTCGATCTCCTGACTTCGTGCCAGTAGCCAAAAAGGGTTTCTGGGCCTCTGCTTGGCTTGGGATCTCAATCAGAACGACGCCTTGATCCTTCGAGGAAAGTGGGATTTGCTCGATCCTCAATCCCTCAACCCGCGGGTATACGCACTTGGCTATTACCGAGCGCAGAGCGACCGGTGCCGCATCTGCATGAGAGAGAACGCAGCCATTCACGCGGTTGATTTCATCTCCCTCCCGGCGACGCTTCGTCTTAGCCCCAAGGAGGATCAAACCCCCATTGGCGTTGGCGAACGACGATACGTCCTTTGCCAGCTCGTATTGATCGCTTTTTTGGTCAAGGCGGTAGGGCGCGCTCTTTGCATCGAGCCAATCGCTCTCGTAAACACCAATGAGAAGTTCCGGCTGACGCGCTCTTACGACGAATGCAGCCGAGGTCATGTCGAACTCCTCGGGATATGCACCCTCGACGGCCCCGGAAACCCGTTCGACGCTACGCAGAACATCGCCGACAGACCTGCGGCGGCTTGGAACATCAAAGGTCAGCCATACCCCCCACCCCCACTTCTGCTCGGAGAGGTAGACGTCGACAATGCTTAGGCCCTCCCGCTCCAGCATCGGTGCAGCCAGGCTCCTAACGACCTGCTCATCCGGCCGCGTGTCGACGACGGGAATGAACGCCTTGGCCATCAGTCGGCCACCCTCAAAAGCAAGCGAGGTTTGATCGACCTGAGTCTCGTCATCGATTTCGTCTTCGCTCTCATGCGTTACGTGGATATCCCCGTACAACGAGCCCCAGGACTCCTCGTAGCGATGAAGCGCTGTTCGCAGGCTCGTCATACCAGCGGGTTCAAGGACTTCACGAGTGGCGACAAGTCCTGCGTCGGTCGAGATGATCTTTCCCAGACCGACAACCTCTAGGTACTCCTCGCCGCGCCTGTATCGAACTTTGGCGAGCGCCATCTAGGTCACTCCGAAGCTTCTCGCTCGGCACTCAGAGCAGTAGCGCACGCCTCTAGAAAAGTCCCGATACGTCCGACGACTTCGGACAGATTCTGAAGGTCGATGTATTCCATTTCGCCGGGCAGCGAGGGGTCCCCCTTCGGGTCAGTCGCATAGCGAAAGGCGTAGGACCCTCGATCCACGACATCGATCTGACGGAGGTTCTCTTGGACTGCGTCCAGCTCTTCGGGCTCATCAGGCCAGCGGCGTTCAATCAGCTCCCTCAAGGGGTGCCAGAGACTAAGAAGCGCATGGCCCTTCTCTAGGGATGGCTCGAGATCGAAATATCTCCTCGCCTCCATGAGAACGTCCTTGAGCATCAGCTCCAAGTACTGTCGGTAGTTGAACACGATCGGATAGACCAAAGCGTCGATGTGATGGCCGGTCTCCTCGATGTGCTCCACGAGAATGTCGCCGGCAGTCTTGTATCCGAGGGCATAGGAATCCCAACCTCCCCCCCAGTTCACCCGGGCATTCATCCACCGGTTATCGGATGACGCAAAGACTTGATCTCCGGCGCGAGGCCAGGGAATCTCTGTCTCCTCGTCGAATTCAGGCCACGACGTAGACACTAAGCCGCCGCTTGCTCGGCCAAGAACGCGGGGGTTGACGCCCGCAGGGCACTCGACAGCTTCTCCGCAGCGTCCACCCGCGGGACGTGGTGGACGTAGATCATCGTCGTCGCAATGTCGGCATGGCCCATGTAGGCCTTCACGTCAGTCAGCGGGAAGACCTGAACGGCGAGGGTGCCGAAGCTGTGGCGGAGATCGTGGAAGCGAAGGTGCTTGAGGCCGGCCGCTTTAAGGGCGGCGTAGAAGCGACGGCGGAGGGCGCTGTCCTCGATGTGCTCGCCAGCAGCGTTCACGAAGACGAGATCGTCGTCGCCCGTCCACGCCGGTCGGCGGCTCAGCTGGACTAGGGCGACCGCCACTTGATCGATCATCGGGACGCTGCGGACCCGGCCGGACTTTGGCACGCCCTCCGTCCGCATCACGTAGGAGTGTCGGACGTGAATCAGGCGCTTTGCGAAATCGAGATCGCGCCAGCGCAAGCTGCGCAGCTCGCCGAGGCGGAGACCGGCGTAGGCGGCGGTGAGAAAGATCGCGGCGTCCTGCTCGTCCTGTTCGCGCAACTTCTCCCGCCACTCGAGGCCGGTCGGGTGCTTCGGCGGTTTCCTATGCTGGCCTTCACCCGCCGCCCTCGCCAGCGCCTCGACCTCCGGCGCCGATAGGACGTTGAAGTCTCCTGAGCGCGTGACCGGCTGGCGCTCGGCCCAAGCCGCCGCATTGGCGGCGAGCCCGTAGACGCGCTGGGCGCGTTTCAAGATGCTGTGCATCACGCCGAGGTACTTGTTGATAGTCCGCGCCGACAGGGCTTCCCCGTCTTCAAGGCCGCCAGCGGCGACGAGCCTTGATCGCCACGCATCGATGCGCTGGGTCGTGATCGACTCCAAGGTCGCCGATCCGAAGTCCGGCAGCAGTCGCCGCTCCACGATCCAGCGGTAATCGTTGACGGTCGAGGCGCGGCGCTTGCGGTCGTGCTCGACGTAACGCAGCCACTCCCGCGCTGCCTCGCCGAACGTGACGGTGCTGGAGCGACGGGGGCGACTCGTCAGGTTGCTTCGCCTGGCGTCGGCGAGGATCGCGTCAAGCTCGCGCTGCGCGCCCTGCTTCGTCAGGTAGCCCTCCGGGGGTCTCCCCCGCTTCGTCCAGACTCGACCGAGGACGACCTGGTGCTGGCCCTCGGCGTCTCGCCACTTCGCCATCCAGCGGTCCCCTGACTTGCGGGTCTTGCGGAAGACGTGGCCGCTTACCGGAGCTTCGCGGAAGTGGATCGAGGACGACGCCATGAACCGAGGGTAGCGCTCCCCTTCGGACTGAAAATGTGTCCCGAAATGTGTCCCCGACTAGGCAAAAACAGGCCCAACTAGACTGCACTAACCGGACAGGATTCCGCTTAGCAGAGCGAAATCTTTAATAATCGCCCTCGATCATAATCCGCGTGTCGGGGGTTCGAGTCCCTCCTCCGGCATACCTACGCGCAGCCGCCGAGCTTCTTCGTCAGCCTCGCGATCTTCCGCGCAGGCTTTAGCGCGTCGATCTGCGACTAGTTCATCGGCCAAGCTCTCGCCAGGCACCAAGTGGGCGAACATCCCTCGGGTTCGCTCTATCGCTGCTCGCCGAGCTTCAGCAGCCGTTTCGGGATCCGAAGGTTGAGGCACATCAGGAGCGTAGCCACCGTCACAGGCGGCGACTACGATTCCCTTATGAAGTCAATGACTGACGAGGCACTGATCGAGGAGGCGGGTCGCCGCCTGGGTGAGGCGGCGCCAGGAGCGCGGGTGATTCTCTTTGGCTCCCGCGCACGAGGGGAAGCGGGACCGGACAGCGACCTCGACCTCCTCGTGATCGAGCCGGGAGAAGTCGCGAAGCGACGTGCCGAGACGGCACGTCTGAAGCGCGAGCTTCGGGGACTAGAGGTAGCCCTCGACGTGATCGTCGTCAGCGCCAAGCAGGTCGAAGAATGGGGCCACTTCGATGGCACGATGCTGAACGAGGCATTGAGTGAGGGTCGAGTTCTTGTCGAGGCTTGAAGGTCGAGATCTTGCGAAGGTTCTCGCACGCAAGGCAGAGGGGGACGCCAAGGTCGCGCGCAAGCTGGCGCCCGATCCCGACATTGACGACGAGGCGGTTGGCTTCCACGCCCAGCAGTCCGTCGAGAAGTGGTTAAAGGCCGTGATGGCCTTGCACGATCTCAAAGAGGCCCGCATTCATGACCTCGGCCGGTTGCTGGAGATCCTTGTCGAGGCTGGGATCGATTTGCCCCCAGCCGCGGACCGACTCGATGACTTGTCGATCTACGCGGTGCCTCTCCGGTACGCAGACCTCCTTGATGCGGAGCCTTTGGGCCGCAAGGCGACGATCACACTCATCGATGAAGTCGGCAAGTGGGCCGCTGGCCAGCTTGGGGTATGACCTAGCAGTAGACCAGGTCGACGCGGTCGACTCAAATTGGCTTGCACGGGTGCTCTACGTCAGACTCAACTGTCCACCAAGCGCCCATACCCTGGCGGCAGGGTGTCTGGGTCGTATGCCGAGGTGGCTCGTTACGTCGCCCTGTTTAGTCGCGGTCGCCACCGCTTCCCGATGCTGCGGCACGACGAGCGCGTGTCGACGTCCAGCCTTCTTCAAGCGGACATGGCTGCCGCGTTGACGGGCACTTCCCAGCCCTCCTTGCGCAGCGCCTTGATCAGGCGCTCGCCGGAGACGACCGGCTGCCGCGGGGTCACGCAGGCAGGGGAATTGAGCGGCGGATTACGCCGCTGTCGAGCGGTTCGCCGTCTTCGCGTAGGCCCTCGACATAAAGAGCGACAGCCTCGCTGGCGTTCGCCATCGCGTCGTCCATGTCTTCGCCCTGGGTGTGTAGACCGGGGAGGTCAGGCGCGTAGACGTGGTAGCCGCCCTCGTCCTGGGGCTCGAAGACGAGCTCGACTTCTTTCGTATCTGCCATAACCGCTCCTCTCTAGCTTACGCCAGGCCTTCTGTCTCGTTGCTCTATTCGGCAGCCAACAGCGCTATCGCCAGAGCTAGGCCAACGAAGACGCCGATTGCGGTTGCTCGCTCGGCTCGAGGCCCGGTTCTGCCGGCCAGGACCATTGCGAAGCGGGAAGTGCCGCCGACGAGCCAAGCCGATGCAGCCAGCAAGACCACTGCGCTCGAGATTGGTCCCGAATAGGAATTGCCTAAGACAAGAAGCATTCATTACTCTGAGGCTAGCGACTTCCTCAGACAGAATATTTCTTTTCTATCTCAAGAAAGCAGGGCGCAAACGGCGGTTTCCTGTACTCGCCGCAGCTGGGCCAGGAGCTTGCCGGTGGGGGCGGGGATGTTGAGGGAGGTGGTGACGGCGCGGGTGCCGTCGGCGGTGGCGGCGGCGAACTGGACGTAGCCGGGGAAGTTGCCGGTGTGGCCGTAGACGGTGCCGCACTTGGTCGTGTAGCGGAAGAGGGCTAGGCCGGCGGAGTTTTGGCCTGGGCCGGGCGGGCTCGATTTGCCGCCGGGGACGAAGCGCATCTGCTCTTCCTGCTCGGCGCGGGAGAAGAACCCGAGGCCGAGGTCGGCGCGGATGAAGGCGTTGAGGTCGCGCGGCGTCGAGACGATTGCCCCGGATGCCCAGGCACCGCTCGGGCTGAGGAAGGTGGAGACATCCGTCGGCGGCTCCCCCACCTCGACGACGTAGCCGTGGATGAACGGCTTCGGCAGCGCCGGCTTGGTCGGGAATGAGGTCTCGGTCAGCCCCGCCGGGCCGAAGACGATCTGATCGAGGTTCTGGGCGTAGGAGCTGCCGGTAACGGCCTCGACGATCAGGCCGACGACGATGTTGTCGGTGTTCGAGTACTCGTAGTCCGAGCCCGGCGCAAACTCAAGCGGTTCGCCGCGGACCCAGCCGATGATCTTCTGCGGCGAGACGAACCCGCGTGGGTTCTTTTTCGCCTGTTCGGCGAAGCCCTTCGACTGCGTGTAGTCGGGGAGCCCGCTGGTGTGGTTGAGCATCTGGCGCACCGTCACCCCGCTCCAGGCCGCCGGCATTCCGCTCAGCCGCTGCCCGATCGTGTCGTCGAGCCCAAGCCGTCCTTCGTCAACGAGATGGAGCGCAACCGCGCCGTTGAACGCCTTAGCGATGCTGGCGATCCGCATGTGGTCGCTCGGTTTCGGCGCCCCGGAGCGGTTGGCGTTCGAGCGCCCGGCGCGCAGGACCGTGAGATGGCCGTCCCGGTACATCGTCGCGATCGCCCCCAGCGGTCCGCCCTCGGCCGCCACCAGGCGCTGCAGCCCACGCTTGACGTCCCCCGGACCTGGCGCTGCCGCAGCCGACGCGGCCAGACCCAGAGAGAGGACCAAGACAACGAGGAAAACCTTGAGGTGCGGCGCCTTCATCGCAGCATCATTACAGCCGCCCCTCGAGGTCATAGCGGAGATAGACGGTTCCGTTGCCGAAGCTCCGGTGCTCCTGGAGATCAAGAGCGAGTCGGTGATCGGTCTGCAGGGCGGGCTTGCCGGCGCCTACGACCACCGGGACCAAGAGTAGGTGGATCTCGTCGACCAGGTCGGCTGCCAGCGCCTGCGCCGCCAGCTCGGCGCCGCCGATGCTGAGGTCTCGCTCGTCAGCCTGCTTCAGGGCCCGCACGGTCTCCGGGTCGAAGCTCCGCTCCAGCTTCGTCCGAGAGGTCTCCACCTCCCCCAGCGAGCGCGAGTAGACGATCTTCTCGGCGGCGCGCCAGATCCCGGCGTATTCGCTCATCACCGCGGGTTGCCCTGCGAGGATCTCGTCGCTGTCCCAGACCTTCATCGTCTCGTACATGCGGCGGCCGTAGAGGTGGGTGCCGACCTGGCGCTCGAGGTCGTTGGCGAAGGCGTGGACCTCTTCGTCGGGCGCAGCCCAGTCGAACTTACCGCGCTCATCAGCCACGTAGCCGTCGAGGGAGGCGATCGCCGTGTAGATCAGCCGGGCCATTGCCGCCATTGAACAGGTGCCGTATGACGGGGTGACAGCGATACGGCACCGGGATTCAAAAATACGGTGGTTTCGCTGATGCGAGCGAACTTCGGCGGGCGTACGGTCGTAGGGCAAGTCGAAACCGAAACGGAGGTAGTGAAAATGCAGCTGTACGGAATTCTTCGCCGCAACGGATGGCGGACTGGTGAGGACCTGGAGGCCGCCGCAAAAAAATCGGCTGAAGTCGGCGACGAGCCGGGCTCGGGCGTGCGCTGGATCCGCAGCTACGTGCTGACCGAGGAGAGCGGCGAGCTGGGCACCTTCTGCGTCTACGAAGGCGACAGCCCGGAGACGATCCGCGCCCACGCCGAGGCCGCCGGCCTCCCCGCCGACGAGATCATCCCGATCGCCGACACGGTGATCGTCCGCCCCGACCCCACGCCGGTCGCGCAGTAATCGGCGATCCGACGCCGACGGGACGAAAACCGGTTCCACCCAACCGCTTTTCGTCCCGTCGGCATGGGCGGACCTAGACTGAGTTCGTGATGGGTACGCGGACCCCGCTCGTCGGCCGGGAGAGCGAGCTCGCTCGGCTCGCGGCTGCGCTGGAGCGGGCAGCAGAGGGCTCTGGCGGGATCGTCCTGCTCTGCGGCGAGGCCGGGATCGGCAAGAGTCGGCTCGCCGAGGCGGCGACCGCCGGGGCCGGTGTCGTCCTCCGCGGAGCCGCGACCGAGGGCTCGGCGGTCCCCTACGGCCCGATCGTCGACGCGCTGCGCTCGCGGCTGCGCACCGACCCCGGGGCGCTCGGCGAGTGCGGCCCGCTCCTCCCCCACCTCGCGCTGCTGCTCCCCGAGCTCGGCGAGCCCACCGCCGAGACCGAGCGGGCGACGATCTTCGAGGCGGTGCGCTGCGCCCTCGCCCACCTCGCCGCCGAGCAGCCGCTGGCGATCCTCCTCGACGACCTGCAGTGGTCGGACGAGACCACTCTCGAACTGCTTGCCGCCCTCGCCGGACCGCTGCGGGAGATGCCGGTACTGGTGGTCGCCGTCTACCGCTCCGACGGACTGCCCCGCCAGCATCGCCTGCGCTGGCTGCGCAACGAGCTGCGGCGCGGCAGCAATCTCGAGGAGCTCTCGCTCGACCCGCTCGACCGCGACGGCGTCGCCGCGCTGCTGGAGGCGCTGCTGCCTGAGGCGCCCTCCCCCGCCCTCGTCCGCGCAATCAACGACCGCACGATGGGCTCGCCCTTCTTCGTCGAGGAGCTGGTGGCGGCGCTGCAGCTGCGCGGCGCGCTGCGCCCCGGCAAGCACGGTCTCGAGCTCGCCGACGCCGATGACGTCCCTCTGCCCGACACGGTGCGCGAAGCGGTCCTCGTCGCCTCCTCGACCCTCTCCGGGGAGGCGCGCGCCGCGGCCGAGGCCTCCGCGGTCGCCGGGCAGCAGCTCGACCTTGCCCTCGTCGCCGAACTCAGCAGCGCTGCCGGGCTGGCGGAGCTGATCGAGCGTGGGCTGTTGGAGGAGCGCGGTCCGGGGCGGGCCGCGTTCCGCCACGCGCTGGCGCAGGAAGCCCTCTACTCGGAGGTCCCCTGGATGCGACGCCGGGAGCTCCACCGGCGCCTCGCCGCAGCCCTGGCAGCGGCGGACGGGTCGCGGCTGGAGGTGGCGACCCACTGGCGCGGCGCCGCCGACGAGCCGGCCGCCCGCGCCGCCCTGGTCGAGGCGGCGCGCCGCTCCGAGGAGCTGCAGGCCCACCGCGACGCCGCCCGCGCCGCCGGCGAGGCGCTTGAGCTCTGGCCCGAGGAGGAAGCCGACGAGCTGCGGCTGGAGACGCTGGAGCGGTTCGCCCGCTGCTCCCAGCTTGCCGGAGAGATGGCCGAGGCGGCGAAAGGCTGGCGCGAGCTTGCCGCCAGCTGCGACGCCCGCGACGACGGCCTCGGCTACGCGCAGGCACAGCGGCGGCTCGCCGGCGTCCAGGACCTGCTCGGCGAACGCGATGCCGCCTTCGCCACCCGGCGCCTCGCCGCCGAGGCTTTCGCCGACGCCGGCGAGCCGACCGAGGCGGCGCTGGAGCGGCTGGCGATGGCCGACCACCACCGGCGCACCGCCCGCTACCGGGAGGCGATCGAGCTGGCCGAGATCGCCATCGCCGAGGTCACCGCCGCCGGGCGCAACGACCTGCGCGCGCGCCTGCTCGGCCTGCAGGGAGTGGCCGAGGCGAAGGGCGGCGACTACGAGGCGGGCCTCGCCAGCGTCCGCGCCGGCCTGGCGCTGGCGCTCGAGGAAGACCTGACCCCGGTCGCCGCCGAGCTCTACCAGCGGCTCAGCCTCGTCCTCTACGACGGCGCCGACTACCGCCAGGCTGAGGAGGCGCTCGACACCGCCCTCGGCCTCTGCCGCACCGACGGCGACGCCGACACCGAGGTCGCCTGCGTCACCTGCCTCGTCTACGTGCTGCGCGAGCGCGGCGAGTGGTCGCGGGCGGAGGAGCTGGGCCGTGACCTGATCGAGGCCGAGACCGCGGTCTGGGTCGCCGAGGGGCTGATCGGGGCGATCCACGCCTTCCAGGGGAAGCTGGCCTCGGCCCGGCGCCTGCTTACCTCCTCGCGCGCGGTCTCAGCCGCGGTCGGGCACTACAACATGTACGTCGACTCGACGACCGGCCTGGCGATCGTCGCCGCCGCCGAAGGACTAGATGACGAGGCGAGCCGCTACTGCCGCGAGCTGCTCGCCCGCTGGGAGCGCAGCGAGGACCACCACTACGCCGTCTGGGGAATGCGCTGGGCGGCCACCTACTTCGCCGGCCGCGGCGACCGCGACGGCCTCGCCGCCTGCACCGAGGCGCTCAGCCGGATGGCCTCCGACGGCGGCCACCCCGACGCCCTCGCTGCGCTCGCCCAGGCCCTCGGCGAGCTGGGCCTGCTCGAGGAAGAGGCGACGACCGCCGCCGAGCACCTCGAGCGCGCGGTTGAGCTGCACCGAGCGCTGGCGATCCCGCACGAGCGGGCGCAGGTCGAGCTCCGCGCCGGCGTCGCCCTCGCCGCCGCCGGCGAGCGCGAGGAGGCGCTGGAGCGACTCTCCGACGCCTACCGCTGCGCCCGCAAGCTCGGCGCCGGCCCGCTCGCCTCCGCCGCCGCCCAGCAGGTGGCGGCGCTCGGCGAGTCGGTGGCGCAGCGGCTCGGCAGTCGCGCCGCGGCGGCGGCCGACGGCGGCGCCCAGCTGACCCGGCGCGAGCTCGAGGTGTTGCGCCACGTCGCCGTCGGCCGCACCAACAAGGAGATCGCCCAGGAACTCTTCATCAGCCAGCGGACCGTCGACATGCACGTCCGCAACCTGCTCGGCAAGCTCGACTGCCGCTCCCGCGTCGAGGCCAGCCACCGCGCCGGGGAGCTCGGCCTGCTCGATGCCTAGGCTGCCTCTGGTTCTGCTCGCCCTCGGGGCGGCGGCGCTGGCCGGGTGCGGAGCCGGCAACTCCGGGACCACCAGCCCCACCGCCGCCGACCCGACCAAGGTCCCCCACGCGGTTCCGGGAGTCGGTGACCACTCCGCCTACGACCACTACGCCAGCTGGATCCCCGCCTACAGCACCCTCTGGGCGGTCCGGGGCAATCGCTGGCTCACCGTCGTCTACTCGGTCGCCGGTGAGACCCGGCCGCAGCGGCTCGCCGCCGCCGCAACCCTGGCCCGCCGCGCCTTCGCCCTCACGGCCCGCTGACCGGCGGCACCTCGAGCATCAGCGTCACCGGCCCGTCGTTGATCAGCGCCACTCCCATGCAGGCCCCAAAGACTCCCTTCTTCGCACCCAGCTGCTCGCAGAAGCGGTCGTAGAGCGGCTCGGCGACCTCCGGCCGGACCGCGTCGACGTAGCTGGGACGGTTGCCGCGGCGGGCGTCCCCGTAGAGGGTGAACTGGCTGACGCAGAGGATCTCGCGCTCCCCCAGCGGCTCGTTCATCCGCCCCTCCGCGTCGTCGAATATCCGCAGCTTCCGCACCTTCTCGGCGAGCCGATCGGCCTCGTCTGGCCCGTCGCCGACACCGACTCCGAGCAAGACCAGCATCCCCGGTCCGATCTGCGCGACCCGCTCCCCCTCGACGTTCACCGCCGCCTGGCTGACCCGCTGCACCAGCGCCTTCACCGGCGCGAGCCTACCCGCCTAACGCTGGCTGCGGTGATGCTTGCGGTGGCGCTGATGCTTGCGCACACATCGCTTCTTGCCTTTGACCAGCTTGCGATGGAAGCCCTTGCGGCACTTCTTCAGCCGCGGCTGCACGCTGCTGGTGGCAACCGGCGGCGGCAGCGGGTCGGTGACAGCAGGCGGTTCTTTTTCCGGCGGTCCCCAGATCGCGCGGTCCACCACCCCGTCGATGCCGGTCCTGGCTTCCGGCGGCACGAGCACGATCGGCGTCGCTTCTTCGGCGGTCGCCGCACCCTGCCACCACTGCCCGGCGAATTGGCCGGTCGGCAGGTATTCGAGTTCGAAGGCGACCAGGTAACTGCCAGCCGGCAGGCCGATCAGCGCGTAGTTACCTTCGGCGTCCGTCATGTCGCACTCCTGATATTCCCCCGGAGCCTCCTGTTCGGCGCAGACAAACGCTTCGGGTAGCGGCAGCCCGGTTCCCGCCTGGCTGACGTGGCCGAAGATCTGCGCGCCCCGCGCAAGTTTCGCGTCGATCCCACCGATCGTCCCGGGGGCGGTGACGTTGATCCGCGTCGCTTGCGCCCAGAGCTCAGCGTCCTCGTAGAACTCATGCAGGTAGTTGACCTGGTTCCAGCCTTCGTAATAGACGCTGTATTCGCCGCTCGGCAGACCGTTGACCTGGTAGTTGCCGTTGGCGTCGGATTTGGCGCAGCGTTCGTAGCCATCGCCTTCGAGACTCGCGCAAGCTCCCATCCCGGCGATCGGCAGACCCGTTTCTTCATCGATCAGCTTGCCGCCGACCGAACCGCCGCGGGCGAGTTCGACGTCGAGCTGCCGCACCTCGTCGGGCGAGTTCAGCGTCACCAGGTCGCCGTATGTGTAGGCCGGCTTGTTGTCGTAGACCTCGCTGACGTACGGGACGTTGTTGACCCAGCCTGAGAAGGCCAGCGAATACTGCGCTGGCGGCAGGCCGCTGAGGCTGTAATGGCCGCTCGAATCCGTGGTGACACAGGCCGCTTCGAAGGTGTAGGGCTGCGGAGTGGGACAGACTTCAACCCCACCGATTCCGGCGTGGGTGTCTTCGCCGCTGACGGTGCCGGTGATCGTCGCCGCCTGCGCGGCCGCCGGCGCCATTGCCGTCAACGAGACGGCAACCGCGACAAGCACCGTCCTGCGCACAGCCTTCATCCGCTCTCTCCCCTCGATTGGTCGGTGCATTATCAACCGCTCCGCGGCCGGAAGTTGCGCCCCGGTCAGGCTTCGAGCGCCTCGACCAGCGAGGAGGCATCGTAAGCGCCGTAGAAGCGCTCGCCGTTGACGTAGAAGGTCGGGGTGCCGGTGGCGCCGCTGGCCTCGGCGGAGGCTTCGTCGCGGGCGATGCGGTCGCGGTGGGCGCCGGAGTCGAGGTCGGCGGCGATCTGCTCGGCGTCGAGGCCGAGGTCCCGCCCCACCGCCAGCATCGTCTCGCGGGAGAGTTTCGGCTGCGCCGCGTAGAGGGCGTCGTGGTAATCCCAGAACCGCCCCTGGACGGCGGCGGCCTCGCTTGCTTCGGCCGCCAGCGGCGCCAGCGGGTGGCGCTCGGAGATCGGCAGGTGGCGGAAGGCGAACAGCAGCCGCTCCCCCAGCCGCTCGCGCACCCGGCGCAGGCTCTTCTGCGCGCCGAGGCAATACGGGCACTGGAAGTCGCCGAACATCACCAGCTCCAGCGGCGCACCCGGCCCGCCCCGAACGTGGTCGAGGTCCTCCAGCGGGGGTGAGAGCCGTTCCGCCACCGAACCCGATGTTATGTGGTCGATGAACAACATCGAGTCGGTCTTCGTCCTCGGGCTCGGTGCCGCCCTGCTGGTGCGGTTGGCGGACTACGGCAAGATCCCGGCCCCGATCGTCCTCGTTCTCGGCGGCCTTGCCGTCGCCTTCGTGCCGGGGCTGCCGGACGTCGAACTCGATCCCGACACGGTCTTCCTCGTCTTCCTGCCGCCGTTGGTCTACGCCGCCGGCTGGCGCACCTCGCCACAGGAGCTGCGGGCGGTGATGCGGCCGCTAGCCCTGCTGGCGGTCGGACTGGTCTTCGTCGCCGCAGCCGCCGTCGCGGCGGTCGCCCACGCGCTGGTGCCGGAGCTGAGCTGGGCCGAGGCGGCGATCCTCGGCGCCGTCCTCGCCCCCACCGACGCCGTCGCCGCGACCTCGATCTTCCGCCGCCTCGGCGCCCCGGAGCGGGTGCGGCTGCTGGTCGAAGGCGAGTCGATGATCAACGACGGCACCGCGCTGGTGCTCTACCGGATCGCCGTCGGCGTCGCCACCGGCAGCGCCTTCAGCTTCGGCGGCGCCGCGCTCGAATTCGTCGGCGTAGCCCTCGGCGGCATCGCGATCGGCCTCGTCGTCGGCGTCATCTCCGACCGCGTCGTCCGCCGCCAGACCGATGCCGGCCTCTCGATCGTCCTCACCCTGCTTACCGCCTACGGCGCCTACATCGCCGCCGAGGAACTGCACGTCTCCGGCATCCTCGCCGCCGTCGTCGGCGGCATCTACGCCGGCTATCAGTCGCCGCGCTCGCTCGACGCCGACATCCGCCTCAGCGCCGTCGCCTTCTGGAACGTCCTCGTCTTCGGCCTTGAGATCACCCTCTTCGTCCTCCTCGGCCTACAGCTGCCGGAGATCGTCGACACCCTCAACGAAACCTCCTCCGGCGTGAGCGAGCTGCTGCTGCCGGCGGCGGCTCTCGCCGCCACCTCGATCGCGGTCCGGCTCGCCTTCGTCTTCGCGATGGGCAGCGACGCGGGCGAAACCGCAGGCCAACGGTTCGCGATCGGCTGGAGCGGGATGCGCGGCGCCGTCTCCCTGGCCGCCGCCCTGGCGGTGCCGCTCAGCGTCAGCGCCCGGCCGCAGATCATCTTCCTCACCTTCGCCCTGATCCTCGTCACCCTGGTCGGCCAGGGCCTCTCGCTGCCCTACATCGTCCGGGCGCTGGGGCTGGAGCAGCCGCGGCGCTGGTCAGACGAAGAGGCGGTGGCGCGGATGGAGGCGGCGCAGTCGGCGCTCGACCGGCTCGACGAGATGGAGGACGAAGAGCGCGCCTCGGAGGGGCAGCTGAAGCGGTTGCGCGACCTCTACCGCGCCCGCTTCCGCATGTGCCAGGCGGTGCTCGGCGGCGAGGACCCAGACGCCGCCGCCCGCGAACAGCGGATCGCCGATTACGGCGAGCTGCGCCGCGAGCTGATCGGAATCGAGCGCGACGAGCTGCTCGCATTGCGCGGCGCCGGGCGCCTGCGCAACGAAACGATGCGCCAGATCGAGCGCGACCTCGACTTGGAGGAGGCGCGGATCAGGAGCTAGGGACGCCCGCGGAGCTCCAGGCGCTGCAGCTTGAAGGCGTCGAGGTTTTGCCGGTTGATCGTCCAGCCAAGCACGAGGTCGTGGTCCTGCAGCGCGCCGAGCGGGGCTGAGCGGACCCACCGATGGGGGTTGGCGCCGTGCCGGACGGGTTCGGCGCCGCGCCCGACCGAAAAGGCGCGGCGGCGGCGGCCGTCGCGCGAGTAGACGAGCAATTGCCGCCAGGCGCTGTCTCGGAGCACGAGGATCCGGTGGCGCTGCAGCAGCAACCGCCTCGGAGCCCCCCAGATGCCACCGAGGCGGAAGGGGATGCGCGTGCTGACGATCCCACCCCGGCCGAAGCTGCGGTCGAGATCCCCGTGCGCGTCGAGGCGGAGGATCAGTTCGCGGGCATGCCGGGCACGCGCGAAAGCCTTGCCGGCGACGAGAATGCGGCCGTCCCCCTGCACCGCCAGGGCGCTGGCGAGGCTGCGTTTGGTGATCGGCAGCAGCTTCAGGCCGCGATGACCGAAGCTGCGATCGCGCCTGCCGTCCAGGCGCAGGCGCAGCACCGAGGCGGTCTGCGCTTCGGCCAGAGGGCGTTCGACGGAGCCGACGACGAGGATGCGTCCGTCGGTCTGGACCGCGAGTTGGTTGATCGTGCAGGCCCGCACGACTGAACCGAACAGGACAAACCCGTCACCGCCGAAGGTCGGGTCCGGCCGGCCGTCGGCGCGCAGCCGGAGGACGAAGGCCCGCCCATCTTCTGCCTCGCCGGCAATCGCCAGCCTCCCCCCGGGAAGCGCCACGATCTCGTGGGAGTAGAGCGGGACCCTCTGGCGCTTGCCGCGGTAGCGGACGCTGGGCCCCAGCTCGATGTCCGCGGTCCCTTCCTCCCCGAAGGATTGATCTATCCGACCTCTCGGCCCCACCTTCGTCACCGTCCCTTCGGAGAGAACGAAGTAGGCGTCGCCCTCGCCGACGACCACCTCACCACCCCTGCCGGGCACCCTGACCAGGCCGCCCCCGAAGCTGGGGTCGAGGGCGCCGTCGGGCAGGTAGCGGACGAGCGCCGCCGCGTCGCCGGCCTCGAGGACACCGGCGGTGGCTCGGCCGAAGACGAGGACGCGGCCGCGCCTGTCGACGGCCAGCGAATCGGCTGACGCTTCGCTGGGTCGGGGGTCCGCTTCGGTGAGGATGCCGCCGTCGCCGAAGTCGGAATCGAACCCGCCGCCCGGCGCCAGCGCGGCGATAAAGGCGACGGTGCCGGAGCCGCCGGCGGCAAAGACACCGCCGCCGGGCCGAGCGGCGAGCGCAAGCACCCCGGCGCCGGCGCCCTTCTCACTGAAGCCATAGGAGAGGCGGGCGAGCCGCGCAATCCCTCCGCTTCCGAAACCGGCGTCCAGCGCACCCGCGGGCGAGACGTGCGCGACGAAGGGCGATTCGGTGCAGAAGTGGTAAAAGCGCCGGCAGTTCGTCTTCGCGATCGCGGTGGTGGCGCCGCCGAGCCAGACCGAGCCGTCCTCGGCCCAGAGGGCGGAGCCGAAGAGGTCGAGGCCGCCGAGATCGAGAACGACGCTGCCGTCGCCGCCGAATCCGGGGTCGGGAGCGCCGCGGGCGGTGAAGCGGGCGAGGAGGACGTCGCTTTCGTGGAGCTGAACGGCGAATTCGGGGCCCCACTGGTCGCCGGCGGCCAGCAGCGCGCCGCCGGGCAGGGAGTGGATCGCGTGGATCGCTGCGCCGGGAACGGGAATCGTCCCGCCGGAGCCGTAGGAGGCATCCGGGCGCCCGTCCGCTCCCAGCACTGCGATCGTCGAGCCGGGATGGGGTTCGGCTTCACCGAATTCCGAGCGTTCCGCGTCGAGCAGAGCCACCGCCACCCCTTCTTCGGGCCGCGGCTCCAGCGCCGCCAGCCTGACGCCGGCGATCCCGGAGTCGGTCTTCAGCTTGACGACGCCGCCGTTGCCGAAGCCGCGGTCGAGGTGACCGTCGTGCTCGAAGCGCGCCAGCGCCACCTGTTCGACTCCCACTGAACCGCGCCCCGGTTTGGTGGCCTCGATCGTGCCGGCGACGAGGATTTTCCCGGAGGAGAGCGTTTCGATCATTTCGATCCGAAATCCGGCTGCCTCGCTCAAGCTCTGGTCCCCGTAAAGGTGAACCCCGAAGCTGTGGTCGGGCGTGCCGTCGGGGTTCAACCGTTCGATCGAGCCTTCCGGGGTGGCCGGGAAGAGCCGCACGGTCTTGCCTTCGGCATCGACGTCCGCGGGCACGGAAGAAGGTTGCGGAGGGGCGAAGCTGGGACCGAGGGCGCCAGCCGCGGTGTAGCGGCGGACTCGCTCCCCATAGCCCGAGCGACGGGTCGCGAGCAGGCTTCCATCCGGCTGCGGAGCGATTGCGGTGAAGGCGGTGCCCCAGTACGTGGGGCCCAGGTCCGACCTGACGATCCCGCGCGAGCCGAACGACCGGTCGATCGCGACCTTGTTTCCTGCGAGCGCCGAAGGCGCCAATAGGGCGAGGGCGAACAGGGAGATGAACAGGGTGCGCTTGAGCATCTAGCCTCGGTTCGAGAACACCGAGGGCATCGCGTCGATGCTCTCAGGCGAAGAACTCGCGGGCGCGTTCGGCGACGAGGTCGGGCATCTCGTCGACGATGAAGTGGCCGCAGCCGTCTACTTTCTCCAGCTGCATGTCCTTGGCGTGGCGCTCGTAGCCGGCCAGGAGGTTGTGATTGAGGGCGGCGTCGCCGGTGCCGAAGAGGAGCTTCGTCGGCACCTGCAGGCGCGCCTCGGCATAGCGGCCGCGGGCGATCACCGGCACCTCCCGCAGGGTGAAGACGCGGTACATCTGCACCGCCGCCCGCGCTCGCGCCGGCTCGGTGAAGGTGTCGGAGAAGGCGTGGATCGTCGCCTTGTCCCAGGGCTCGCGTCGGACCGAGCCGCCGACCAGGACTTTCGGCACGAACTTGCCGCTGCGGTGCAGCTGGTAGCCGATCCCCGGCGAGGAGATCAGCCACTGGTACCAGAACCGCCACAGGTGCGGCGCCATCGCCCGCATGGTCGTCCAGGGCGGCAGGATGTTGAGCGCGAGGTAGCGCTCGAAGCGCTGCGGCTCCCGCAGGCAGAGGAGGAAGCCGATCCAGCCGCCCCAGTCGTGGCCGACCAGCTTCACCCGCTCGAGGCCGAGCTCGTCGAGCAGGGCGAGGATGTCGTCGGCGAGGTTCTCCTTCTCGTAGCCGTCCGCCGGCGCCTCCGACCAGCCGAACCCGCGCAGGTCGGGAGCGATCACCCGGTAGCCGTCGGCGGCGAGCGCCGGCATCAGCTGACGCCACTCGTACCAGTGCTGCGGCCAGCCATGGAGGCAGAGGACGACGTCCTCGCCAGACCCAGCTTCCGCGTAATGCAGCTCGATTCCACGCACCCGCACCCAGTGGTGCGTGACCCCCTCGACCTGCGGCAGCGCGCTCACAGCATCCACCCTAGGCGAACTGCATCAAATTCTCCCTCCACGAGAAGGAAAATTTGATGCAGTTCGGAGGAGGTGCGGGCGCGGCGACCGGCTGCGCGCCGGGGGTCGCGCCGGTCGCCCGCCCCTTTTCCGCTCAGTGCAGCGCGGCCGCGGCTGCTTGGCGGAAGTCGTTGAGGATCTCCTCCATCGCCCCAACCTCGCAGGGGACCATTTCCGGCCAGGACTTGTCGGGATGCTCCTGCAGCGTCTTCAGGCCGTTGCCGCTGATCACCGCGACGACGACCTCGTCGGGCCCGAGCTTCCCTTCCTGGGCGAGCTTCGCGGTCGAGGCGATCGTGGTGCCGCCGGCCGGCTCGGTGAGGATGCCCTCGGTCTGGCCGAGCAGGTCGATCGCGCCCCAGATTTCCTCGTCGGAGACCGCCGCCGCCGCGCCGCCGCGGCTGCGGACCGCGTCGAGGACGAGGTTGCCGTCGCCGGGAGCGCCGATCGCCAGCGAGTGGGCCGCCGTCTCCGGGGTCTGGGTGACGATCTCGCCGCCGCCGCTGATCGCGGTCGCGATCGGCGAGCAGCCGGCCGCCTGGGCGATGTTGATCTTCGTCGCCGTGGTCTCGGCGAGGCCGACTTTCTCCAGCTCCAGCAGACCCTTGTGGACCCGCGAGGAGAGCGTGCCGCCGGCCGCCGGGATGACGAAGTGGTCGGGCGAGCGCCAGTCGAGCTCCTCGACGACCTCGAAGCCCATCGTCTTCGCCCCCTCGGCGTAGAACGGCCGCAGGGTGATGTTGGCGAACTCCATCCCGGTCGCCAGCGCCAGCTCGCGGCAGGCGCGGTTGGCACCGTCGTAGTTGGCGTCGAGCTGGATCACCTGGGCGCCCATCGCCCGGCAGGCCTTCGCCTTGCCCTTCTCCATGTTGCCCGGGTAGAAGATGTACGGCTTCGCTCCGGCCTGGGCCGCCAGCGCCGCGACCGCGGTGCCGACGTTGCCGGTGGAGACGCAGCCGACCTCGTCCTTGCCGAGCTCGAGCAGGCGGGCGATCGCCATCCCGACGACCCGGTCCTTGTAGGAGAGCGAGGGCCGGTTGGTCGAATCGTCCTTCAGGTAGAGGTTGCTGAGGCCGAGCTCGGCACCGAGCCGCTCGGCATGGATCAGCGGCGTTTTGCCCGCGAACTGGGCAACCCGCTGCTGGGCGCGGCGGCTGACGATCGGCAGGAGCTCCTCGAAGCGCCAGATGTTCCAGGGCCGCCCCTCGAGACCGCGCTCGGCGATCGCCGCTTTCGCGCGCTCGTAGTCGTAATCGACGTCGAGGCCTTCGCCGCAGGCCGGGCACTTGAACGCCGTGTCGAGCAGCGGCGTCCGGTAGCCGCAGTCGCGGCAGGCGAGTTCGGTTGCACAGGAGGTGGTCCGGGGCCCATAGGGCTCGGTGCGATGCGGCTCTACCGCGTCACTCATTGATCCTCCTTTGCCGCCGATCCCTCGGCGCTAGTCCAATTGGTCGCTCGGATATAACACATGGGTAGCTGCTACTCAACACTTTCTGCGTAAATAAGCCGTGATCTACTGCTATCCGGGTGCCGGGTCCCTTCCCGCAAGGTAGCGGAACCGCCAGCGCATGCAAGCCTACGGAGCGGTATTGTCTGTAGAGCTTCTGTCGTCAGCTTCGGATCATCCACGCCCATGACCCCGCAAGAGCGCTTCGCGACCAACCTCCGCCGCATCCGCACCGCGGCCGGGATCTCCCAGGAAGAGCTGGGATACCTGTGCGATCTGCACCGGACCGAGGTCTCCCTGCTGGAGCGGGCGGGCCGCGAGCCGCGCCTGGCCACGATCGTCAAGCTCGCCGGCGCCCTGAAGACGACCCCGGCCGAGCTCTGCGAGGGCATCTCCTACGCGCCGAAATCGCACCGCTTCGAGGTCAAGAAACCGCCGAAGCAGTAGCCGCCGGGCTCCGTCGCTTCGGGGCATGCCGAAAGGGGCGGAGGCCACCCCAATAGGCTCCGCCCCTTTACAGCGATCGGAAGGTGATGAAGGGAGGCGGGGCGACATCGGCCTAGCCGACGTGACCAGGATCCGTCATGACGATTTAGATCCTGGCTCAGGATTGGTCCTCCTTTGCCACCCCAAGGCGGTTTCCCTAATCCGAGGGCCCCGCCTCCTTCACCGGTTGATCGCCCGGCAGGGCCATTCATAACACAGGGCCGGTGAAGCAGTCAAGGGTGTTTGCACAATGGAGCGAACTTTTGTCTAGGCCCGGCGCCTGTTAAAGCGCAGCTGCCTCAACCGGTATCTCGGCGGCCTCAGGCCAGACCTCCAGGGTCTCCACCGAGTCCGCAACTCCGAGTGCGACCAGCAGCTCCTCGGCGGTGTGCGGGGCGAACGGCAGCAGCGTCCGCGCCAGCAGGACGAGGGCGGCAAGCTGGGCCTCGGCGTCGGCGCGGTCGAGCCCGCCGCGCCGCTGCAGCACCCGCTTCTCGAAGTCCTGGATCCGCTCGAAGAGGCGGGTGATGTTGCGGACTGACTTGTGCATCTGCAGCTCGGCGGTGTCCTCAGTGATCCGCGAGAGGCCGTTCTCGCACCATTTGCGCAGGCGGTCGCGCATGTGCTCGGTGTCGGCCGCGGCCTCGGCGTCGTGCGTCAGCTCCTCGAGCCCGGCAACGCGCTCGTGGGTGTAGTTCCAGAGGTTGCGCAGGAAGCGGCTGGCGAACTTGACCGCCCCCTCGCTCCAGTTCAGCGTCTTCGCCGGCCCGGCGGCGTAGAGCACCGCCAGCCGCACCGTGTCGGCGCCGTGCTGGGCGACCAGCTCGTCGGGGTTGACGACGTTGCCGAGGTGCTTGCTCATCTTACGGCCGTCGGCGATCACCATCTCGTGGAAGAGGCAGCCGGCGAACGGCTCCCCCTCCTCCATGAAGGCGAAGGGGCCGATGTCGCGCAGGGCCTTGGTGACGACCCGCTGGTCGAAGACGAAGCCGCCGCTGTCGTTGCCGGCGACGAGCCGCTCCGAGGGCAGCCACCGCTGCAGGTCGGGGTGGGTGAACATCTGCTCGTCGCGGGCCTCGGGCGGCACCGCGGCGGGCACCCAGAGCCAGAGCGCGTCGAAGTGGCAGTCGAGGGTGTCGGTCTCGCGCTTGGCCGCGCCGCCGCACTGCGGGCACTCGACGTCGACGAAGTCGGGGCGCTCGGCCAGCGGGTTCCCTTCGCCGGTCGGCCTGATGTCCCGCGGGAGGACCACCGGCAGGTCCTCATCGGGGACCGGCTGCGGCCCGCACTGCTCGCAGAGGATCACCGGGATCGGCGTCCCCCAGGAGCGCTGGCGCGAGATCGAGAAGTCGTTGGCGCGATAGCGGGTCGCCTCGCGCGCACCGTCGACCGGGGCGGGCGCCGGGCCCTCCTCCCCGTCCGCGGGCGCCGCCGGGACCTCGACCCGCTCCAGCCGCTCAGCGAGGTCGCGATCGGCCTCGTCGATCGCCGGGATCCCCAGCGCCGCGGTGGGGCCGAAGCGGGCGTCGACCAGCGGCGAGATCGCCACCGGCAGCTGCTCGCCGCCGGGACCGGCGATCGAGGCACCGGTGTCGACCAGCGGCACCGAGCGGGCGTCGCGGGCGCTGCGCTCCCAACCGCCCGAGCGCATCCGCTCCAGCTCCTCGCGGGCGGCGTCGGTGATCCAGGCGTCGACCTCAGGGTGCCGCGGCGAGAGCAGGACGAAGCTGGCGTGACCGGCGAACTTGCGGTGCGGGGTGAAGACGGTCAGCGAACGGCCGTCCTCGGCTTGGAGGTTTAGCTCGACCCCATCGGAGCGGCCGAGGATGTAGCGCTGGGTGGCGAGCGAGAGCTCGTCCCACTTCCCGCCCTCCTCAAGCCGCGGCGTGTTGCGGTCGTTCTCCTCCAGATAGGGGGTGATGCGCAGGAACCAGGTCGGGCGCCGGATCAGCCGCACCTCGTTGTGGCAGCGCCAACAGCGCCCGTCCTCCACCTGGATCGAGGCCAGGGTCGTCTGGCAGGTGTCGCACCAGTCGACGGTGGCGTCGTCGCGGTAGATCAAGTCCCGGGCCCAGAGCGTGTTGAAGAGCCACTGCGACCAGCGGTACTGGCCCTCGTCGGAGCTGTAGAAGACGCGGTCGTAGTCGAAGGAGAAGCCGAGGCGCTTCATCTGCCCGAGCATCCGCTCGCCGCACTGGGCGACCCACTCGGCCGGCGGCTCCTGGCGCTCGATCGCCGCCAGCTCGGCCGGCAGGCCGAAGGCGTCGAAGCCGAAGCCGAAGAGGACCGCGTCGCCGCGGCCGCGGCGGAAGCGCGCGTAGGCGTCGCCGATCGAGTAGTCGCGGACGTGGCCCATGTGCAGGTTGCCCGAGGTGAACGGGCTCGAAGGCTTGACGTAGACGTGCTCCTGGCCCTCCTGGGGCTTGGGCGCGTCAAAGTCGCCTCGCTCCTGCCAGGCCTCCTGCCGCGCAGGCTCGATCGCCTGCGGGTCGTATTTCGGTCGCGTGCTCATCTCCACTACCCATGATGACTGAGGCGCCAAGCCCCCAGCCGCGCCCTAATCAAAGGTCCAGAGCTTGTTCCCGAGGAAATTGAAGGGCATCGCCACTGCGACGGCGATCGCCTGAGCGGCTAGCTCGCCCGTGAGGTGATGGGAGATCAGCAGCTCGAGGACGCCGATGTTGAGGCCCAGGGAGGCGAGGCTGACGATGAAGAAGCGGGCGGCTTGGAAGTGGGCCGGGCCCTCGCCGGGGCCGAAGGTCCAGTAGCGGTTCCAGACGAAGTTGTTGGTGACGGCGACGCAGAAGGCGCCGATCGCGGCGACGACGTGGTGGACGCCGAGCGGGCCGGCGAGCAGCGCGAAGACGGCGAGGTTAATCAGGTAGCCGGAGCCGCCGACCAGGCCGAATTTGAGCAGCTGGATCCAGCTGGCAGGGCGGCGGGCGGCGGCACCGATCCGATAGGCGAGTTCGGTCGGAGGACTCATCGAGAGCGGCCGAGGTTAGCGAGAGGGGTGGGCGCAACGGCGATCCGCGTAGTCTTCCCGCTCCGATGCGGGCAAGGACTGCAACCGTCGCAGCCGTGGCGCTGGCTGCCGTAGCCCTCGCCCTGGCGGTGGCGTTCGGAGGCCATGAGGGCTCGAACACGGCCCAGGCTGAGGCACCGCGGGTGCCGGGCGAACCGGCGGTGGAAATCATCTCCCCCCGTAACGGCGCCCGCCAGACCGCCCGAGCCGTGGTGGTCAAGGTCGAGGTCGCGAACTTCCAGCTCGCCCCGCGCCAGTTCGGCGGCGAACCACAGCTCGGCGAGGGCCACCTCCGCTACAGCCTCAACCGCGTCCCCGACTGCGTCGACCCGGTGAAGCTCCTCCACGCCATCAACAGCCCGCTCGGGAAAGGCCGCCTGGTCGGTAAATCCTTCGACTACGCCAAGTACGCGGGGCCCAACGGCGCCCTGGCGGAGCAGATCGGCAGCGCCGGCAGCTACTCGCCCGGGACCCGGCCGGAGATCTATTACCACGCCCTCCCCCCCGGCTTCTACCGCCTGATCGTCAACCTCGCCCAGAACAACGGCTCCACGACCCAGGTCCACGACGTCACCAACTTCCAGATCCTGCAGCCGCCCGGCCACCACGCGAAGAAGTGCGAAGACGGCAAAGTCCCGAGCGCCAAGGCCGCGGCGCGGCTGGGCTGAGCCAATACTTCACTTTGTATAGTAAGTAGGTGCGCACTTATCGCCGTTTGATGGGCTATCTGCGCCCCTACCGTCTGCAGCTGTGGGGGTCGCTGATCTTCGCCTGGGCGGCGATGGGGATGACGGTGCTGATCCCGTGGCTGATCGGCAAGGCCGTCAACGCGATCGAGGACGGGAACAAGCCGGACCTACTGCCGCTGGCGCTGGCAATCGTCGGCGCCGGGATCCTCCGCCTGGGCCTGACGGTGGTGCGGCGAGTGGTCGCCGGCAAGGTCTCGCTGGCGGTTGAATTCGACCTCCGCCAGCAGTTCTACGCCCACCTGCAGCGGCTCGACCTCGGCTTCTTCGACGGCCAGCAGACTGGGCAGCTGATGTCGCGGGCGACGGTCGACCTGCAGTCGATCCGCTTCTTCCTCGGCTACGGGCTGATCTTCATCACCCAGAACCTGCTGACGATCACCCTGGCGGCGGTGGTGATGCTGGTGATCAACCCGCTGCTGGCGCTGGTAGCGCTGATCCCGGCGCCGTTCGTGATCATCACGGCGACGAAGTACAGCCAGATCTCCCGGCCCGCCCAGCAGGAGGTCCAGCAGCGGATCGGCGAACTGACCGCGGAGGCGGAGGAGAACGTCTCCGGGATCCGCATCGTCAAGGCCTTTGCCCGCGAGGAACACCAGCTCCACCGCTTCCAGCGCGCCGTCGCCCGGGTCTTCGACCAGAGCATCTACACGACCCGCGTGCAGGCGTTCTTCTCGCCGCTGATCGGGCTGCTGCCACAGATCGGGATCGCCCTGGTGCTGCTGGTCGGCGGCCGCGAGGTGATCAACGGCAGCCTCAGCCTCGGCGCTTTCGTCGCCTTCTACACCTACGTCGGCATGCTCGCCGGCCCGATGCGCTCGCTGGGGATGGCGCTGGGGATGGCCCAGCGGGCCGTCGCCTCGGGCAATCGGATGTTCGAAGTCCTCGACCGCGAACCGGCGATCCAGAGCCCGCCGGGGGCGCCGGCGCTGCCGGCCGGCGGCGGCGCCGTCGAGCTGCGCGGGGTGACCCTGCGCTACAACGGCGGCTCGCCCTCGCTGACCGGCGTCGATCTGGCGGTGGAGGCGGGAAAGACGGTGGCGCTGGTCGGGCCTTCCGGGTCGGGGAAGACGAGCCTGGTCGGGCTGATCGCGCGGCTGTATGACCCGAGCGAGGGGACCGTCTCGGTTGACGGCGCCGACGTTCGAGACGTCGACGTCGAGTCCCTGCGCTCGCAGATCGCCTTCGTCGCTGACGACAGCTTCCTCTTCACCGCCTCGGTCGCCGAGAACATCGCCTACGCGCGCCAGGACGCGACGCTGGAGGAGATCGAAGCCGCCGCCCGCCGCGCCCAGGCCGACGGCTTCATCCGCGAGCTGCCCGACGGCTACGAGACCCGGGTCGGCGAGCGCGGCCTCACCCTCTCTGGCGGCCAGCGCCAGCGGGTGGCGATCGCCCGCGCCCTGCTCGCCGATCCGCGCATCCTCATCCTCGACGACGCCACCTCCTCGGTCGACGCGACCACCGAGAGCGCGATCAAAGCCGGGCTGCAGGAGGCGATGGCCGGGCGGACGACCTTCATCATCGCCCACCGCCTCTCCACCGTCTCGCTGGCCGACGAAATCGTCGTCCTCGACGGCGGCACGATCGTCGACCGCGGCACCCACGAGGAGCTGCTGGCCGGCTGCGGCTTCTACCGCGAGATCGCCGAGCACGGCCTCGCCGACGCGGTCTTCCTCCAGCGCGACCTCGAGGAGCGCGAGGAGGTGGCGCGGCTGTGAACGGGGACGGCAGAGGGCTCGCGAACGTCGGCCGGCTCTTCGCCGACCTCTGGCGCCTAGTCCGCGGCGAGGATCAACGGGGCCGCAAGGTGCGGTGGATGCTGGGGCTGCTGCGGCCCTACCGCGGCCGCCTGATCCTGATGTTCACGGCGCTCTTGCTGGAGACGGCGGCCGCGCTCGCCCCTCCCTACCTGCTGGGAAAGGCGATCGATAGCGGTATCCGCGCCGGCGACGTTGCCGCGCTCGACTGGATCGTCGGCGCCTTCGTCTTCGCCACCGTCCTCTACGCCGTCGCCACCTTCTGGGAGACCTACCTGGTCGGCTGGATCGGGACCCGGGCGCTGCAGGACCTGCGCGAGCGGATCTTCACCCACCTGCAGTCGATGTCGATCGGCTTCTTCACCCGCCGCAGCCCCGGCGTCTTAATCTCGCGGATGACCAACGACGTCGAAGCGCTGAACCAGCTCGTCACCAGCGGCTTCGTGACGATCTTCTCCAGCACCCTGACCCTGGTCGGCGTGGTAGTGATCCTGCTCTTCCTAGACCTCCAGCTGGCGCTGATCACCTTCATCACCTTCCCGCTGCTGGCGGTGGCGAGCGTCGTCTTCCGAATCGTCTCCGCCGGCACCTACCGCGCTACCCGCGAGCGGATCGCCGCGGTCACCGCCTACCTGCAGGAGACCCTCAGCGGCGTCCGCGTCGTCCGCAGCTTCGGTCAGGAGCGCCGCCACCAGACGCAGATGACGGCGCTGAACGAAGAGAACCGCGACGTCAACATGAAGACCGTCTATCTCAACGCCTCCTACTTCCCGGCGGTCGAAATGCTGGCGGCGGTGGGGACGGCGGTGATCCTGCTTTACGGCGGCAGTCAGGCGGTCAACGGGGCGATCGAAGTTGGCGTCGTCGTCGCCTTCGTCGGCTATCTGACCCGCTTCTTCGAACCGATCCAGGAACTCTCCCAGCTCTACACGACCTACCAGCAAGGGATGGCGGCGCTCGACAAGATCTTCGACCTGCTGGACACGGCGCCCGACATGGTCGACGCGCCGGGCGCGATCGACCCGGGGAGGCTGCGGGGCGAGATCGAGCTCGAGGGCGTCTGGTTCTCCTACGCCGAGCAGACCGCGGCCGAGGAGGGCGCCGCCCCCGGCGACGACCTCTGGGCCCTGCGCGACGTCGACCTCCACGTGCCACCGGGGCAGACGCTGGCCCTGGTCGGCGCCACCGGCGCCGGCAAGTCCACCTTCGCCAAGCTGGTCGCCCGCTTCTACGACCCGCAGAAGGGGACGGTCCTGGTCGACGGCCACGACCTGCGCGGGGTGCAGCAGCGGGCGCTGCGGCGCCAGCTCGGGATCGTGCCCCAGGAGGGCTTCCTGTTCAGCGGCAGCGTCCGCGAAAACGTCGCCTTCGGCCGGCCCGAGGCCTCCGAGGAGGAGATCGAAGCGGCGATCGCCGCCGTCGGCGCCACCGAGTTCGTCGCCAAGCTCCCCCAGGGCCTCGACACCGAAGTCGGCGAGCGCGGCATCCAGCTCTCCGCCGGCCAGCGCCAGCTCGTCGCCTTCGCCCGCGCCCTCCTCGCCGAGCCCCGCATCCTCATTCTCGACGAGGCCACCTCCAACGTCGACGTCCGCACCGAGAAAACGATCGAGCGCGGCCTCGAGCGCCTCCTCCACGGCCGCACCGCCATCGTCATCGCCCACCGCCTCTCCACGATCCGCCGCGCCGGCAAGATCGTCGTCCTCGAAGGCGGCCAGATCGCCGAGCAAGGAACCCACGACGATCTAATCAACGCCGGCGGCCCCTACAGCAAGCTCTACGGCGCCTGGGCCGAGTCCTCGGCTGCTTGAACTAGACCACTCGGGACAGGGGCCCCTGTAGAGGGGTCCGGTCATCCTCCTCCGGAGTTGACCTCCCCTCCGCGACTCCGAGATTAGGTGCCCTACAGGGGCCCTAAGTTCGGAGAGGGTGAATCAGCCGGGGCCGACGCCGCCGGATTCGCCGCCACCGGTTTCGGGGGCGGCTTCGGGGGTTACTTCGGCTCCGCCTCCGGCGCCGCCGGTTTCGGGAGCTTCTTCGACGGGCGGGGCTTCTTCGTATTCGGGTTCTTCGTATTCGGCTTCGGGTTCGACGCCGCCTGCTTCTTCTTCGACGCCTTCGAATTCTTCGCCGCCTTCAGATCCTTCGGCGCCGGCTGCGCCGGGGCCGCTCAGGCTCGCCTGGGGGCCTTCGCTGCACTTTTCGAAGCCGTAGGCTTCGGCCTCGGTCTCAAATTCTTCGAGGGCCGGCCCGGCGGCGCTTGAGGCTTCGCCTAGCGCTTCGGAGTCTTCGCGTTCGAGCGCCAGTTTGACTTCGCCCTCGACCTTGGCGAACTCTTCCGCCGCTTCCATGAAGCTGGTGAAGCTACTTTCAGCCCCTTCCGGCGCGCCGAGTTCCTGCAGGCCTTCGACCATCCCGATGTAGAGGTTCGAGGTTTTTTCCGCCGTCTCGGGGATCGAACTCGCTTCGATTTCCGAGCTCAGAGCCCCGACTGCGGCGTTGGTCTCGGCGCAGATGTCGTCGCCCTGTTCGATCAGTTCCGCTTTCGTCAGCTTCTGCGGTTCTTCGACCGTGGCCGCAGTTTCGTCGGTGGTTTCGTCGCCACCGCCGCCGCCGCAGCCGGCGACGACCAGCGCCGCCAGGACGGCGAGCAGCAGCAGAATGGTCTTGTGGCCGGGTCTCCTCACGGGGGCGAAGCTAGCAGGGCGATTGGACGCCTTTGCAGGGGTTCAGCGAAGCTGCGGCCCAGGGGCTCGAACCCCGACTTCCTCGTCCAGAGCGAGGCGTGCTGCCATTACACCAGGCCGCAACGGCACCCCTCCAGAATAAGGGACTCAGATGAAAGGAGTTCCCTCGGCGATCATCTGCCGAGCTTCGGCGAGTTCCTCGGAGCGGCCGACGCTGAGGCAGCCGGCGACCCGATCGCCCTGCAGGTACCAGACCGAGAACTCCCCGTCTTCCTCGCTGCCGCGCCACTCCTCGCGGTCCCACTCGTAGGCCGGGCCGACGTACTCCAGGCTCGCCCAGTCGGCAAGATCGCTGAAGAAATAGGGGACGACGTCGTAGTCCTCGTCGGCGCCGAGCATGTTCGCCCCCGCCTTCATCCCCTGCTGCATCGCCACGTCCCAGTGCTCGACGTGAATGCGGCGCCCGTGGACGACGCTCTCATACGAACAGCAGTCGCCGGCGGCGTAGATGCCCGCGGCGGAGGTCTGCAGCTTCGAGTCGCAGACGATCCCGCCGTCGCTGACCTCGAGGCCGGCCCGCTGCGCCAGCATCGCGTCGGGCCGCACCCCCGCCCCGACGACGACCGTGTCGCACTCGACCGCGAGCCCGCTCTCGGTGACGACCGCCCGCACCCGCCCGTCGCCCTCGAAGGCGCTCAGGCTCTCGCCGCCGTGGAAGGTCACCCCACGCTCTTCCAGCTGCCCCTGGAACCAGCGCCCCGCCCGCTCGCCGAAGGTCCGCGAGAGGGCCACCTCCTCCATCGCGATGATCGTGCAATTCGTCCCCCGCGCGGTCAGCGAGGCGGCGACCTCGCAGCCGATGTAGCTGCCGCCAATCAGGACGACGTGCTCGGCCGCCTCAGCGTCGGCGCGGATCGCGTCTGCGTTGCCGAAGGCGCGCAGGTAGTGGATGCCCTCGTTCTCGGCCCCCTCGACCCGGAGGATGTTGACCATCGCCCCGGTCCCGAGCAGCGCCTTGCCGAAGGCGACCTCTTCCCCGCCCTGGACTTTCGCCGTCCGCGCCTCGACATCCAGCCCCAGGACGTTCTTCCCGGTCAACAGCTCGACCCCGTTCTCCTCGTACCAGGAGGGCTCGTTGACGTAGGCCTCGGCCCGCTCGGCGTCGCCGCGCAGGTACTCCTTCGAGATCGGCGGCCGTTCGTAGGGCGGCTCCGGCTCGCGCCCGACCAGCAGGATCGAGCCTTCGGCCCCGCGCCGGCGCAGCTCGGCGGCGCAGTGGGCGGAGGCCATGCCTCCCCCGATCAACAGGAAATCGACTTCTCGATCGGCCATCGCTACTCCTTAGCGTCCGACTCGCCCGCGGTCTTACCCGCCGTTGCTGCCGGCGCCGTTGCCTTCGGGCCCGAAGAGCGCTTTCAGGTCGTCCTCCTTGCCCGGGTCGAGGACGGCGAGGATCTCATCGCCTTCCTCCAGCACGGTATCGGCGGTGGGGACGAAGCCCTTGCCGGAGCGCAGGACCGAGATCAGCAGGCTGCCTTCGGGCATCTGCAGGTCGCCGACCCGGCGCCCGGTCACGCCGGAGTCCTTGCCGAGCAGCATCTCGATGATCTCCAGCTGCTCCTCCTGCAGGTCGAGCAGGTGGACGAGGCCGTACTCGGGCACCTCGTGCTCGAGCAGGCGCAGGATCAGGTCGGTTGCGGAGACCGACGGCTTGATCCCCAGCAGGTCGAAGTGGCGGCGGTTACGGGGGTTGTTGACCCGGGCGATGATCTGGTCGACCAGGTACTTCTCCTTCGCGACCTGGCAGATCAGCATGTTGTCCTCGTCGTCGCCGGTTACCGCGATCACCATGTCGGCCCGCTGGATCCCCGCCCGCTCCAGCACCCAGAGCTCGGAGGCGTCGCCGTAGGTGACGTTGTGCTCTAGCTCCTGCTCGACGGTCAGGTAGCGGCGCCGATCGTTCTCGATCAGCGTCACCTCGTGGTCTTTGTCGAGCAACTCCCGGGCCAGATTCCAGCCAACCTTGCCTGCGCCGACGATGATGATGTACATCCGCTCTCCCGCCCCCTAGACCGCCGCGGCGGCGTCGTCGGGTGCTTCGCCCCGGGCGGCGGCGTCGCGCACCGCGCTCTCGAGCATGTCGATCGCGACCCGGGTGGGACAGACCGTGTTCAAGCCCTGGCGCTGGTACCACTCGGCCCGCAGCGGGTCGAGCACGCGAGCGATCACCGTCGGCACCTCGTAGCGGCGCTGGGCGATCTGGGAGATGACGATGTTGGTGTTGTCGCCGTCGGTGGAGGCGATGAAGACGTCGGCATCGGCGATCCCAGCGGCCTCCAGCGCCTCGGTCTCAAGGCCGGCGCCGACCGTGAACTGGCCGCCGAGGTCCTCCCAGCTTTTCTCCAGCCCGACCTCGAGCCGGGTGTGGGACTCGGGGTCCTCGTCGAGGCAGGAGACGGAGTGGCCCTCGCGGAGCATCGCCCGCGCCACCGAGGAGCCGACGCGGCCGCAACCGACGATCAGAACGAACATTGCCGGGATACTAGGGCTAGCCCGGTTCCGGGGGGGCGGTGAGGAGTACCCGGCAGGGGGCTTTCTTCAGCACGTACTCGGTCGCCGCCCCGATCTCGGCCGGCTTGGCGGCGCCAATCCCGCCGAGCACGCCGCCGCCGCGGATCTTGGTCGGCGGCTCCCCCCCAATCACGATCGCTTCGGCGTGGCCGCGGCGCGCCGCCTCGAGGATTCCGGCGCCGACCTTGCGGGCGCGGATCACGTCGGTCCGCACCTCGACGTCCTCGTACTCCTCCCCCACCTCGCGCGCCCGCGCCAGCGCCCGCCGCGCCTTTTCCTCCCGCTCCTTCGGCAGCTTCGCGTCGAGCGGCAGGGTCAGCGGCACCTCGATCACGTAGACGACGTCCATGCAGGAGGTACCGGCGTCGCTCTTGCTGTCGGCCTCGGCCGCGGCGAGGCGGCCGGCAGTGGCGACGATGTCGTCGTCGAACCTGGTCCCGAAGACGGGGACGAGGATGTTGCTGAATTCGATCTCCGGCACCTGCTTGGTCAGCGCCCGCTCGGTGACCGAGACCCGCCTGGTCAGCGTCGTCCCCTCGAAAACCTTGCGGTAGACGATGTAGAAGGTGAGCCCGAAGGCCATCCAGCCGAGGCCGACCCAGCGGGCGGTCGAGTGGTAGGCGAGGACGCTAAGGAAGGCGAGGCCGCTGAGCAGCGCCGCGATGACCGCCGGCAGCGGCACCGTCGCCACCCCCCAGTGGAAGCCGAAGGGGATCCGGAACGGCCGCCGCCGGTCAGGGTCCTTGACCCGCATGCGGATGATCGAGAGGTGGGCGATCGTGATCGCCAGGGTCGCCCCGAAAGCGTAGATGCTGGCCAGCAGCTTGACGTTGGTCGGGATGACGAGCCCGATCGCAATGATCCCGCTGAGGATGATCGCCACGTAGGGCGTGGCGCTGCGGCGGTCGAGTTTGCCGAGCCAGCTGGGGATCTGGCGGTTGATCGCCAGCGTGTAGATGTGGCGGGAGACGCCGAGCATCGAGGTGCTGGCGGCCCAGATCAGGACCGGGGTGGCAATCACCATCACCAGCCAGCGCATCGAGTCGGCAACCCAGACCGGGTGGTACTGGGAGACGACGCCGAGCACCGGCTCCTCGATGAACTCACCGCCGAGCGCCGTGTGCGGGCCGGCCGGGCCGCCGACCACCGGCACCGCCATCAGCGCCACCGCAGCCATCAACGCGTAGACCAGCGGCACCCCGATCGCGCCGATGCCGGCAACCCGCCGCAGGTCGTCGCGGCTGACGTCGATGTCCGGCGCCAGGTCCGAGGCGGCCTCGATCCCGGCGTAGGCGAGCATCGCCACCACCGCTGCGTAGACGATGTCCTTGAAGCTCGGCTCGGTGAAGAGGTGGACGTGCTCGGTCAGCCGGTCGGGGTGCATCACCACCAGCGCCCCGACGAGGATCACCGCCAGCTGCAGGCCGAGGTCGGCGAGGGCGAGGAAGACCAGCGACGCCTGGCGCTCGCGGCCGGTGACGTTGAGGATGTTGAGGACGCAGACGGCGACGATCACCGCCGCGGCGATGCCGATCTCCCAGCCCGCGTCGGCGAAGTCGCCGGAGATCGGCTCCAGGTAGTGCGGCACCGAGATCGCCGCCAGGGCGATCACGATCAGGTAGTCGATCAGGATCGCCCAGCCGGCGATGAAGGCGACGAGCTCGTTGAAGGCGTGGCGAGCGAAGGTCGAGGAGCCGCCGCGCTCGCGAAACATCGCCCCGCCCTCGACGTAGGTGAGCGTGGTGAGGCCGAAGAGGAGGCCGGCGGCGAGGAAGATCAGCGGCGTCAGGCCAAGGCCGCGGTCGGCGACGACGCCGAGGGCGAAGTAGATCGAGAAGCCGACGGCCGAGTAGGCGGCAGCGAATAGCCACGGGACGCCGAGGCCGCGCTTGACGATCGGATCGACCCGCGGCTCCTCCGGCCGCCGCGGGCGGCCGCCGTTCCCCTCGGCCGGGCTACCCGCCGCCATCGCCCATCCTCGCTCCCATCCAGAGGCGGCCGACGCCGATGCCGACGAAGGCGATCCCGAGCAGGAACCCGAGCGAGAGCGGGCCGCCGCCGTTCGCCAGGGTCGTGACCAGCACCACCAGCCCGATCGCTACGAAGGCGAGTGAGAAGGCGCGGACGGCACCGTGGTAGACGCGCTGGCCGCTCACGGGGTCGCCTCGGCGAGGGCAGCGCCGAGGACCGGCGCCGCCTTTTCGCTCGGGTCGGAGACGACGATCACCCGGCAGGGGCGCTCGCCGAGGACCGTCTGCAGGGTCTTGTCGTAGAGCGGCACGCCGTTGCGGTAGCGCAAGCCGACGATGATCGCCTCCGCCTTGATCTCCGCCGCCTCCTCGGAGACCGAGTAGCCCGCCTGGCCGGGCCGCACCCGCGCCACGTGACCGGTCACCCGCTGGCCCCCGATCAGCTTCGCCTCCTCGATCCGCTGCTGGGCTTCGGTTTCCCGTTCCGGGATCTCCGCGTTCAGCGGCAGGTTGGTCGGCACCGTCATCATCGAGTGGACGTGGATGCCGCGGCGTTTTCTGCCCGCGAGCTTGACCGCGGTCGCGACCATCTCCGGGGAGAATTCTTCGTCGTCCTCGAAGGCGACGAGGACGCTTCGGTACTCGACCTCCTCGACCCCGAGCGGCTCCGGCAGCACCACCTTCACGGTCTGGGTCAGCGGCAGCTTCTGGTTGCGGCGGTAGAGGACATAGACCGCGATCCCGAGCGCCATCCAGCCGAGGCCGACGAAGAGCGTGCGCGGGTTGAGGGCCATGACGACGATCCAGGCGGAGAAGGTGCCGAGGCCGCCGAGCACCGCCGTCAGCGGCAGCTCGAAGCCGAAGGCGCGGATGTTCCCCGGGGGCTTCCAGGTCCGCTCGCGATCGGGCTGCACGCGCCGCAGCTGGATCACGGCGACGTGGGCGATCGTGAACGAGAGCATCGCCCCGAACGAGTACATCGTCGCCAGGAAGTCGGTCTGGCCCGGCAGCAGGGTGATGATCGCGATCGCGGCGAAGATCAGGATCGCGATATAGGGGGTGCGGTACTTCGGGTGGACCTGGCGCAGACCCTCGGGGAGCTGGCGATGCTGCCCCATTGAATAGGTGAGGCGGGAGACGCCGATCAGTCCGGCATTGGTGGCGATCAGGAGGATCACCGCGGCGAGGACGCCGACGTAATAACGCAGGACTTCGGTCGGGGTATGGGAGAGGCCGAGGTTCTCGACGATGCCGAGGATCGGGTCGTCGGCGAACTTGCTGCCGAGGGCGGTCGCGTAGTGGCCGGCGGAGTCCTGGACCACCGGCATCGCCGAGAGGGCGACGATCGGGATCAGCAGGTAGAGCCCGAGCACGGCGATGACGACGAAGCCGACGCTGCGGGGGATCGTGCGGGCGGCGTCTTTGGCCTCCTCGGCCATGTTGGAGATCGTCTCGATCCCGGTGTAGGCGATCATCCCGACCGCGATCCCGAGGACGAAGTCGCTCCAGGTCGGGGCGACCCCGAGGTGAACGTTGTCGACCAGGATCTGCGGGCTGAGGACGAGGACGAGGCCGATGCCGACGAGGACGACCTGGGTGGCGAGGTCGGCGATCGCCAGAATCAGGTTCAGTTTCGCCGACTCTTCGGTGCCGCGGATGTTGATCAGGGCGAGGGCGACGATGAGGACGGCGCCGCCGATGATGTCGCCGGGGCTGTCGCCGAGCCAGGGCCAGAAGACGGCCAGATAGTGGGGCACGAAGAAGGCCGAGATTGCGACCGTGATCGTGTAGTTGAGCATCTGCCCCCAGGCGGCGACGAAGCTGACCATCTCGTTGAAGGCGTGGCGGGCGAAGCTGGAGGAGCCGCCGGCCTCGGGGTACATCACCGTCGCCTCGGCGTAGGTGGCAGCGGTGGCGGCGAAGATCAGGCCGGAGACGACGAAGGCGATCGGGGTCAGCCCGAGGGCGAAGGCGGCGGTGACGCCGAGGGCGTAGTAGATCGAGGAGCCGACGTTCCCGTAGGCGGCCGAGAACAGGGCCCCCACTCCGTGGACGCGGCTCAGCGATTCGTCTCTTGGGATTCGCTGGGCCATCTAGACGATGTGTTTAGCGGACACTTAGACCGAATATACGGACGCGGCGGGCGCCCTCCGCACGTGGGCTCGTGCGAGTTGTGACGGAGCCGTGCAGCCGCAGAGGCCGAGGGTCAGCTCGAGCTCGGAGCGGAGCATCTCGAGTACGCGCTCGACCCCCTCGGCGCCGCCGGCCGCGAGGCCCCAGAGGGCGGGCCGGCCGACCAGGACCGCGTCGGCGCCGAGGGCGAGGGCGGTGGCGACGTCGACGCCGCGGCGGATGCCGCCGTCAACGAGGAGCGTCCCGCGGCCGTTGACCGAGTCGACGATCTCCGGCAGGGCGTCGGCGGTGGCGAGCGAGCGGTCGAGCTGGCGGCCGCCGTGGTTGGAGACGACGACGCCGGCGGCGCCGTGCTCGAGCGCCAGCTCGGCGTCCTCGGCGGTGAGGACGCCCTTGACGAGGACCGGGACGCTGCACTCGGAGGCGAGGTCCTCGACGTCGGCCCAGGTGAGGGCGTGGTTCATCAGCGCAAAGGTCTCCTCGATCGAGAGCGCCTTGTCGCCGCCGACCGCGGCGCTGAGGCTCGGCGTTCCCAGTTCCTTCGGCAGCGTGAAGCGGTTGCGGCGGTCGCGCTCGCGGTTGCCGCCTGGCGGCGCGTCGGCGGTGACCACGACCGCCTCGAACCCCGCCTCGATCGCCTCCTCCATCAGCGCCCGCGTCACCCCCGAGTCCTTGAAGGCGTAGAGCTGGAACCAACGGCGCCCGTCGGGAGCAGCAGCGGCCACCTCGGCCGGGCGCGTCGTCGAGAGCGTCGAAAGGCACATCACGGTGCCGGCCGCGGCGGCACCGGCGGCCATCCCCCGCTCGCCTTCGGGATGCGCCATCCGCTGGTAGGCGACCGGCGCGACCAGCACCGGCATCTCCACCGGCCCGCCCAGCACCCGAGCCCGCGTCGAGACCTCACGCACGTCGTTCAGCACCCGCGGCCGCAAACGCCAATGCCCCCAAGCCGCCACGTTCTCCCGCAGCGTCACCTCATCACCGGCCCCGCCCGCGAAATAGTCCCGCGGCCCCCGCTCGAGCGTGGCTTCTCCCTCCCGCTCGGCGTCGGCGACGTTGATCCAGTCCTCGATCACCGCCGGAACCTACTCCGTCGCGTGTCGACTTATGCGTCCAAACGGACCCATAAGGCGACACGCCAAACTCAGTGGGCGGGTGCGCCTGCGGGCGGCGTGCCTGCCGGCGGGGCCGGGCCCCAGCTTTCGCGGCCGTCGGCGGTCGCGATCGGGATCTTCGGGCCGGCCATCGCCGGGGTGTCGAGGGTGACGTCGTAGACCGCCTTAACCCGCGAGAGGACCTCGCGGACTTCGCTCTTCTTCTCCTGGTAGCCGTAGCGGTGCAGGTCGGAGACCAGGCCGGTGGCGTCGATCCCGGCCTGTTCGGCGAGGAAGAGCGCCCGTGGCATGTGAAAGCCCTGGGTGACGACCACAGCGCGGTCGACGCCGAAGATGCTGCGAGCCCGCTCCATCGTCTGCCAGGTATCGAAGCCGGCGTGGTCCTCGAAGATGTCCCGCGGCGTCACACCGTGGCGCACAAGCGCCTCGCGCATGGTGTCCGGCTCATCGTAGGTCCACTGCCCATGATCGCCGGAGACGAGGATCTTCTGCACCTTGCCGGCGTGCCAGAGCCGGGCCGCGTCCTTCACCCGATCCCCGAGCATCACGCTCATCTTCCCGTTCGGCTGCACCAGCGCCCCGGGCACGATCGCCACCTCCGTCTTCGGCACCTCAGCGATCGAAGAAGTCGAGTCGTCCCCTTCCACGAGCACGTAGACGTTGGCGGCGGCCACCAGCAGCGCCAATACCGTCGCTAAGGCAGCGCCGACGAGCACAACCTTTGAAAGCCGCGGCCACCGCCGCAGCGGATAAGTCAGCTTCCGCACCCCGGAAACAGTACTTCGTGGGAGAGGGGCAGAGGCCCCTCTCCCACGAGCCGAATCAGAACTTGACGATCGGGATGATGAGGATCGCGACGATGTTCGCGACCTTGATCATCGGGTTGATCGCCGGGCCGGCCGTGTCCTTGTAGGGATCGCCGACCGTGTCGCCGGTCACCGAGGCGGCGTGGGCCTCGGAGCCTTTGCCACCGTGGGCGCCGTCCTCGATCAGCTTCTTGGCGTTGTCCCAGGCGCCGCCGCCGGCGGTCATCGAGATCGCCATGAAGAGGCCGACGACGATGACGCCGATCAGCAGGCCGCCGAGCGCGTCGACGCTGAGCAGGCCGACGATCACCGGCACGACGATCGGGATCAGCGCCGGCAGGATCATCTCTTTCTGCGCCGCCAGGGTGACGATGCTGACCGTTTCCCCGTACTCGGGTTTTTCGGTCCCCTCCATGATTCCGGGGTGGTCGCGGAACTGTTTCCGCACCTGCTCGACGACCTGACCGCCGGCACGGCCGACAGCCTCGATCGCCAGCGCCGAGAACAGGTAGACCATCATCCCGCCGATGATCAGACCGATCAGCACGTCCGGGCTGGTCAGGCTGAAGAGGCTGTTGAGGTCGAACCCGGCCGGAGCTTCGTCGGCCAATTCGCTGCGGAAGGCGGCGAACAGGACCAGCGCCGCCAGGGCGGCGGAGCCGATCGCGTAACCCTTGGTGACCGCCTTGGTCGTGTTGCCGACCGCGTCGAGCGGGTCGGTGACGTTGCGGACCTCTTCGGGCAGCTCCGCCATCTCGGCGATGCCGCCGGCATTGTCGGTGATCGGCCCGAAGGCGTCCAGGGCGACGATCAGTCCGCAGAGCGAGAGCTGGGCGACGACGGCGATGCCGATGCCGTAGATCCCGGCGAGCTCGTTGGCGCCGAGGATCGCCAGGGCGATGACCAGCGCCGGAGCGGCGGTCGCCTGGTAGCCCTGGGCGAGCCCGGCGATGATGTTCGTCGCGTGCCCGGTCTCCGAGGCTTGGGCGATCGACTTCACCGGCCGGAAACGGGTCGCCGTATAAAATTCGGTGATCACGAACAGCAGCGCGGTGACGGCGATGCCGATCACGGCGCAGAGCCAGAGGTCGCCGACGGAGATGTTCTTGGCGCCTACCTCGAGCCCGTACTTGACCGGGTCGGACATCAGCCAGTCGGTGACCGGATAGAAGGCCGCGATCGAGAGGAAGCCGGAGATCGCCAGGCCGGTGTAGAGCGCGCCCTCGACGTTGCCGGATTTCGACCGCACGCAGAGCGCGCCGATGATCGAGGCGATGATCGCGACGCCGCCGAGCACCAGCGGGTAGATCGCCACGTTGCTGAGGTAGTCGCCCCCGGAGCCGGTGAAGGTGAGGACGCCGAGCAGCATCACCGCGACGGTGGTGACCGCGTAGGTCTCGAACAGGTCGGCGGCCATGCCGGCGCAGTCGCCGACGTTGTCACCGACGTTGTCGGCAATCACGGCCGGGTTGCGGGGATCGTCCTCGGGGATCCCCGCCTCGACCTTGCCGACCAGGTCGGCGCCGACGTCGGCGGCCTTGGTGAAGATGCCGCCGCCGAGACGGGCGAAGACCGAGATCAGCGAGCCACCGAAGCCGAGGCCGATCAGCGCGTCGACCGCCTCCTTGTCGCTGGAGCCGGTGAGGACCAGGATCCCGTAGTAGCCGGCGACGCCGAACAGCGCCAACCCGACCACGAGCAGGCCGGTGACCGAGCCACCTTTGAAGGCGACGTCGAGCGCCGGCGAGACGCCGCCGCGGGCGGCCTCGGCGACGCGCGTGTTGGCCCGCACCGAGACGTTCATCCCGATGAAGCCGGTGGCGCCGGAAAGGGTCGCTCCGATCAGAAACCCGATCGCCGTCTTGTAGTCCTGCAGGACCAGCAGCAGGACGGCAATCGGCACCGCCAGGGCGGCGATGATCGTGTACTGGCGGCTGAGGTAGGCCTGGGCCCCCTCTTGGACGGCGCCAGAGATTTCGCGCATGCGGTCGTTGCCCGCGGGCTTCGCCAGCAGGCGCTGGGTGACGAGAAGTCCGTAGAGAACGGCGGCGCCTGCGCAGACGAGCGCGACAACCACGCCGTATTCGGTCAGAAAGTCGGTCAAGTTCTTAATCCTCCGGTGGTTTTAGCGGCGCGGGAGTCTATAGACGAAGGCGGCGACAACGCGCCGAGCCCGCTCTGGGAGCCTGATTACCCGCGTGCTGGCACTCGGTTACGCCGACTGCCGAGCCCCGGTGCCTGCGTACGTGCGCCGCGTCTCCGCAACCGCGTCGCGGTAGACGTCTTCGATCGAGACGCCACTGTCGAGCGCCTCGCGCGCCCGCTGCGCCCCGTTTTGCTCCGGCACTCGGGGGTCCAGGCCGAGCTGCGCCCGCGCCGGCTCGGTCCAGACCAGGACCTGCTCGAGCATCGCCCGCGTCGGCACCTCCTCGCCGCGGCGGAAGTCGATCATCCGCCCGCCGGCGCCGTAGCGGATCGCCCGCCAGAGGTTCTCCTCGATCTCGCGGTCAACCAGGGGGGCGCCCTTGCCCTCGTAGCCGTACTCGTCATAGTCGAGCGCACTCTGGGCGATGCAGGCGGCAATCAGCTCGGCGAGGGCGAAGGACTCGTCCCCCCGCGTCTGCGCGTCGCAGATCCGCACCTCGACGGTGCCGAAGCTGTGATGCGGCCGCACGCTCCACCACAGCTGCGTCGACTCGACCACCGAACCGAGCCGCTCCAGCGTCGCGACGAAGCCGGCGTAGGTGGCCCAGTCGCGAAACGGCGAAGGGACGCCGCAGCGCGGGAAGGTGCGGGTGAAGATCTCCGAGCGGACGCTGTGCAGGCCGGAGTCGCGGCGGTCGAGGAAGGGCGAGTTGGCCGAGACCGCCAGCAGCAGCGGCAGCAGCTCGCGCAGCCGGTCACAAACGGCGATCGCCCGGTCGGCGCCGCGGACGCCCATGTGCAGGTGCAGGCTCCAGGTGTTGTTGCGCTGGGCGACCCACCCGAGTTCGTGCCGCAGGCGGTTGTAATGCGGCGTGTCGATGATCCGCTGGTCGAGGTAGTTCGCCCACGGGTGCGTCCCCATCGCCGCCAGGGTCAGGTTCATCCCGCCGACCAGGTCGAAGAGCCGCGCCCGCCGCTCGCGCTGCCGCTCCACCGCCTCGGCGAAGGTCTCCGCACGCCCCGAGCGGATCTCCACCTCGGAGGCGATCAGCTCCCCCGCCGCCGCCTCCGCCAGGACCTCATCGCGCTGGCATGCGGCGATCACGTCCTCGAAGCGGTGCTCCAGCTCCAGCGTCTGCGGGTCGAGGATCGCGAACTCCTCCTCGAGGCCGATCGTGAAGTCCTGCGAGGACTCGAACTTCTCGCGGGCGAGATCGAGGTCGATCGGCACGGGAATCGGCGCGGCCGCTAAGCCAGATAGAAGTAGAGCGCGTAGAGCAGGTCGACGGCGGGGCTGGAAGTGTGGACGGTCACCTCGGGCGGCACCTGCAGCAGCTGCTCGGAGTAGTTGAAGATGATCTTGACGCCGGCTTTGACCAGGCGGTCGGCGACGTCCTGGGCGGCGTCGGCGGGCACCGCCAGCACCCCGACGACGATCTCCTCCTCGGCGACCACGCTCGGCAGGTCGCCGATGTCGCGCACCTGCAGGTCGCCGATCGGCTTGCCGACGACGCTCGGGTCGCTGTCGAAGACCGCCACCACCTGGAAGCCGTGGTCGGCGAAGATCGACGAGGTGGCGATCGCCTGGCCCAGGTTCCCGGCCCCGAAGAGGGCGATGTTGTGCTGGCCGGAGGTGCGGAGGATCTTGCGGACCTCCGAGACCAGGGAATCGACGTTGTAGCCGACCCCGCGCTTGCCGAACTTGCCGAAGCCGGAGAGGTCGCGGCGGATCTGGGTCGGGTTGATGTGGGTGTACTCGGAGAGCTCCTGCGAGGAGATCGTCTCCCGGCCCATCTTCCGCGCCTGCGTCAGCACCTGCAGGTAGCGCGAGAGGCGCGCCGCGACGCCGAGCGAAAGCCGCTCGCCTTCGACTGGAAAGGCGCCTGCCGCGTCGAACTCCTCGATCACCTCGACCATGCCCCCACAGTATCGAGCCTGGCTCTGACCGCGGCTGCGTCGAGGACCAGCTCGGAGACCTCGAGCCCGTCGACCTCGACCACCGGGATCCGCTCGAGGTAGCGCCGCAGCAGCAGGTCGCTGCTCTCGATGTCGACCTCGTGCAGCCCGAAGCGGTAGCCCTCCTCGTGGAAGCCGACGATCTGCGCAAGGGCTTCCTCGCAGAGGTGGCAGCCCGGACGGGAGTAGACGACGACGTCGGCCACGTCGGTTAGTGAGCGACTGCGGCGGCCTTTTCGCCGCTGGCGAAAGCGTCGTAGCCGAGGTAGTCGGGGTACGGAATCGGCTCGACGTAGCGGGCGGCCGAGCCGATCATCGCGGCGTTGTCGGTGCAGAGGGCGATCGGGACCAGCTTCAGCCGCACCCCCATCTCCTCGCAGAGCCGCGAGACCGCCTCCCGCAGGGGACCGTTGGCGGCGACGCCGCCGCCGAGCGCGACGGCATCCCACTCGCCGCCCTTCAGCGCCCGTTTCAGCTTCGTCCGCAGCTGCTCGACCACGGCCGCCTGGAAGGAGGCGGCGACGTCGGCGCGACGCTCCCGCACGCCCTCCTCCCCCAGTTCGCGGCAGCGGTAGAGGACCGCGGTCTTGAGGCCGCTGAAGCTGAAGTCGAGGCCCGGCCCGCGCGCCATCGCCACCGGCATCTCGAAGGCCGCCGGGTCGCCGCCATCGGCCTCCTTTTGGATCAGCGGCCCGCCGGGATAGCCGAGCCCCAGCAGCCGCGCCGACTTGTCGAAGGCCTCTCCAGCGGCGTCGTCGAGGGTCTGCCCGAGCAGCTCGTAGCCCGCGTGGTCGCGGACCCCGACCAGCATCGTGTGGCCGCCGCTGGCGATCAGGCAGAGGAAGGGCGGCTCCAGCGGCTCGGGCTCGAGGAAGTTGGCGGCGACGTGGCCCTGCAGGTGGTCGACGGGGATGAACGGCAGACGGCGGGCGGCGGCGATGCCCTTGGCGGCGCTGATCCCGACCAGCAGCGCCCCGATCAGCCCGGGACCGACGGTGGCGGCGACCGCCTCAATCTCGTCCAGCGTCACCCCCGCCTCGGCCAGCGCCGCCTCGACCACCGGCTCGACCAGCTCCAGGTGGTGGCGCGCCGCGACCTCGGGGACGACGCCGCCGAAACCCTCGTGGGCTTTCGCCTGCGAGGAAATCACGTTGCTGAGGATGCGCGGGCCATCGAGGACGGCGGCGCAGGTGTCGTCGCAGGAGGTCTCGATCGCCAGCAGCAGGTCAGCCATCAACGAGCCACTTCAGTCCAACCACATGATCAGGGCGTCCTCGCCGTTGTCGTGGTAGTAGCGCGGACGCACCCCAGCGGAGCGGAAGCCGAAGCGCTCGTACATCCCGATCGCGCGGTGGTTGGAGACCCGGACCTCGAGCGTGAACGGCAGGCCACCCTGGGCCTCGGCGATCAGCCGCTTCATCAGCCGCCCGGCGACGCCACTGCCGCGGTGCTCGGGGGCGACGGCGATGTTCATCAGGTGCCAGACCTGGTCGTAGCGCGAGCAGACCACGTAGCCGAGCAGCTCGCCGCCGGCGGTGGCGGCGAGGCAGATCCCCGACGGCTTCGAGAGCTCGAGCACGAACATCGCCAGCGACCAGGGGGTCGGGAACGAGCGCCGCTCGATCGAGATCACCGCCGGCAGGTCGCTGTAGGCGAGCCTGCGGACCTCGACCTCCTGGGTCAGCTCATTTGGCTCTTTGTGAAGCGTCTCGCTCACGCCACCGCTCCGCGTCGGGGGGTCTGAGGTAGATCGGGCCGAGCTCCTCGCCCTCCTCGTCCGCCGCTGCCGCCGCGATGGCACACAGGTGCCGCGCCGCGACTCGGTGGACGGGGTCGGAATCGTCCGCGATGCGGACACCGTCGCGAGTCAGCTCTTGGCGGAATCGTACCGCCCCGGAACCAGCCACCGACGGGGTCGCCTCCAGTGAAGCCACCCGCTCGGCCAACTCCTCCGGCCGCAGGACGGCCGGCTCCCAGAGCCGCTCGCCATTGGAGCCGTAGAGCGCGGCGAAGACCTCCCCCCGCCAACCGTCGAGGACAGCCAGCGCCGGGCTTCCTCCCTGCTCTTGGATCCCGCGGCCGAGCGCGTCGAGCGTGCAGACGCCGCGCGCCGGCAGCCCCAGGCTGACCGAGAGGCCGCGGGCGGTCGCGATCCCGACCCTGATCCCGGTGAAGGTGCCGGGGCCGAGGCCGACTGCGAGCAGGTCGACCCGCTCCCAGCCGCCGGCCGCGGCAGCCGCCTGCTCGACCTCGGCCAGGAGCCCGGTCGCGTGCCGGGGCCTCCCCTGCGGGGACAGCCCCAGCTGCGACTCGTGCAGGACCTCGCCGTCGCGCCAGGCGCAGGCGACGGTGTCGACCGTCGCGGTGTCGAAGCCGACGACGATCAGGGGCGCGCTACCCCGTGACCTTGAAAGCCCAGGACCCGACTTTCTGGCCTTTCACGTACCAGCTGACGACGTGGCGGCCGACGATCGTCGAGGTGATCTTGTTGACGTAGAGCGTCCCCTGTTCGGCTTCCTGGGACTGCGCGCAGAGGTTTTTCCCGCTCGGGAACTTGACGCAGACGGTGTATGCGACGTCGCCGTTCAGGCTTTTGAAGAAGGCTCCCTTCTTCGCCTTCTTCGGGCAGGCGTGCGCGGGCTTGGCGTTCTTGGAGACCCCGCAGCCGACGTAGTGCTTGTAGGCGGCCGCGCTCGCGCCGGCGGGCGCCACCACAGCCAGCAGCCCGGTCACCAGCGCCAGAGCCATCAGCGTCTTCAATCCCTTCATCGTCCTGCCTTTCTTGCTCGAAATTCCGAGCGTCGATGCTACAAGTTGAGTCCGCCCCTACCCGAACACCCTCAGGAGGGGCGGGGTGCGCTCTGCCACTGGACTTCTATTCGGCGGCTCTCCTCGTCGACGTGGGCGAGCCGCACCTCCAGCGCCGGGCGGCCGAGCCAGCCCTCCCCCGCCCCCGGCCACTCGACGAAGGCGACCGCGTCGGGGCGCAGGTAGTCGTCGAGCAGCGCCGGGTCCTCGTCGTCGAGGCTCGCGAGGCGATAGAGGTCGAGGTGGGATACCGGCATCCGGCCGCCCGAGTAGCGCTGGCCGATCGTGAAGGTGGGCGAGGTGACGGGGCTGGTGATGCCGAGGGCGCGGCAGGCGCCGCGGATCAGCGTCGTCTTGCCGGCGCCGAGGTCGCCGGAGAGAAGGACGACGTCGCCCGGCTGCAGGCGCTCGGCGATGCGAGCGCCGAGGGCTTCCGTCTCCGCCGCGGATTTCGACTCGACGACCTCCGCGCTCATCCGAAAAACCCGAGCTGGTCGCTGGGCGGCGGCGGGGTCGTCCCCCCTCCTTCCTCGGCCTCGGCGATCTCCTCGGCGCTGGGGACGGGATCGGGCAGCGACCGCTGCAGCAGCTCCGGGATCGTCGCGAAGTCGGCCCGCAGCGTCTCCTTCACCGCCGGCGTGCGCAGCGCCGCGGCGGGATGGAAGAGCGGCAGCAAATAGACCATGCGGCCGCCGAGCTCGTGCACCTGCGGGGTGCCGCGGACCTTGGTGATGCCGGTCGGGCTGCCGGTCAGCAGCTTGGTCGAGAAGTTGCCGAGGGTGCAGACGACGCGCGGCTCGATCAGCCCCACCTGCCGCCACAGCCACGGCTCGCAGGCCTCGATCTCCAGCGGCTGCGGGTCGCGGTTGCCCGGCGGCCGGTTCTTCAGCACGTTGGCGATGAAGACCTCCTCCCGCGAGAGCCCGATCTCCTCCAGCAGCTGGTTCAGCAGCTGGCCGGCGCGGCCGACGAACGGCAGCCCCTGCCGGTCCTCTTCGGCACCCGGCGCCTCGCCGACGAACATTAGGTCGGCGTCGGCGTTGCCGGCCCCGAAGACGACCTTGGTGCGGGTCTCGTGCAGCGGGCACTTCTCGCAGCGCTGCACTTCCTTGAAGAGCTCGACCAGCTGCTCCCGCCGCTCGGCGGCGCTCGCGCTCATGGCTTCTCCCCCAGCGCCCGTCGCTTGCGCGACTCCGAGAGCCGGTCCTGGCGCGCCGCCTCGCGCTCGCTGCGCCGCGATTCGTCTGCGCGCACCTTTGCCCCCCGCGGCTGGCGCCCGGGCGGGGCCACGTTCGAGAAGAGCCGCCGCGTCCTCTCGGAGCCGCACTCGCGGCAGGCGACCGCAGCCCCCGCCGCGACCAGCTCCTCGAACCGCGCTCCGCACGCCTCGCACTCAAACTCGTAGATCGGCATCCTCGCCCATCGTAGTTCGCCGCTTGCAGGGAAAGGAAACGCGGGAGGAAACGCGAACGCTCTAGGTCTATGAGTGCAAGTGCGCGTCTGCGGCGCTTCAGGCGCGCCACCGGTCCCACGGCTGCGGCTATGGCCGCGGTCCTCCTCCTGCCGGCGGGCGCCGCTGCGCGGCCGGGCGACGAAGTCCGCCCGCGCAGCCTGCACCTGACGATGAGCGGTGTCGGGACGCGCAGCTACGACGTCTCCGTCGACACTCTCGGCCATCACCGGGTGACGCTGACCGTCGCCAAGGGCGGCCAAATCGCCTCCTACACGACCAAGGGCAAGGTCAGCCGCCACCAGGTCAAGGCCGACTTTGGACGGTTCGGGAAAGTGTCGTTGCGCTTCCACGGCAAGCGGCGCCCCTTCCCGCGTACGCGCCCGAAGCATCCTCGGAAGCACGCCAAGCGCCTGCTCTGCCGCGGCCGTGCGCCCCAGCGCGAGGTCGGCCACTTCCACGGCACGATCGAATTCGACGGCCAGCACGGCTACACCCGCCTCGCCGTCGGCAAGCTGCACGGCGAGGTGCGGCGCTCCTACCGGCAGGTCTGCCACCTCGTCCCGGTACGCAAGCACCGGCACCGCGCCCGGCCGGCGATCGCCAGCAGCGCCAACGCCGACCCCTTCGGCTTCAACCTCACCCTGCTCTCAGCCCGCTCCCGCTCCAAAGGCGCCCTCACCCGCTTCACCGCGATCAGCCTCGAACCGCCCCGCGGGATCCCGGTCCCCCGCAAGGAGCTCTTCTCGATCGTCACCGCCTCCCTGCAGGAACGGGTAGGACGGGTGCGGGTCTTCCGCTCGGCGATGCAGCTCGCGGCTCCCGGAAGGATCAGGATCAGCCGCCGCGGCGTCGACCCCGCGACCGCCCGCCTCGCGCTGGATGCCCCGTTCAGCGGCCGCTCCCACTACAAAGCCGCCCACCAAGGCTCCCCCACTTCATGGACCGGCTCCCTCGCCGTCCGCCTCCTCGGCAGCGGCCTGCTGCCGCTGACCGGCCCCCACTTCCACGCCGTCCTCTGCCGCGTCAGCGCCTTCAACCCGCGCCAGTCCTGCTTCCGCCGAGCGGAAGCCAGGGCCGCAAGGGCTTCGAATACTCTGCGGCGATGAAGCCGAAGGGCAGGGTGCTGTCCATTCTCTGTGCGATCGCGGCGTTGCTGGCGCTGCCCGCAGGCGCGAGCGCTAAAGCGGGCGAGGAAGTCCACCCAGGCCGCTTTCGCCTCTCAATCGAACTGCCGGAACGCAACGGCTGGGAGATCGGCATCCTCGCCTACGACCACCACCAGGTCTACCTGAAAGCCCAGCGCGGAGCGGCATCCGTCTCCTACCGCGCGCCCGGCCGCGTCAGCACCCAGCGGGTCGAAGCCGACTTCGGCGCTCTCGGACAGGTCGACCTCGACCTCGACCTCGTCGCGCGCGGCACGGGGGTACCTCGACTACATGGCCGCTGCACCGGGCGATCGCCATATGACCTGGTCGGCCACTTCCACGGCACCGTCGACTTCCCCGGGGAGCCGAACATCGTCGGCGTCTCCGCGCACAGCGGGAAGGCAACGATCATGCGCTCGTTCCAGCACGTCTGCCAGCCATTGGCGCCGGACATCCGAAAGAAGAATCCGCTTGGCCTCGGAATCGAGCTGTTTGGAGCGCGCTCGCACCAGGAAGGCCGCACGACGGCCTTCCAGGCCGTGGGCATCACGATCGAAGGCGCCCTGCTGCTGGGCGTCGCCTCCGGCACCGTCTACGAACGCGATGGAGAAGTGGGCATCGCCCGTACCCGGGGAGCGCTGGTCTTCGAAAAGGAACTTCACTTCAGCGAACCGGGGGCAAAGGCCGAGCGGGTGCGGGTGAACCCGGTAAAGCCCTTCTTCGGCAACGCCACCTACCTGAAACAAAGCGGAGAGGCGGCCCGCTGGTCAGGGAACCTCAGGGTTGGAGTGCCCGGTGGCGGACTGATCTCGCTGGCCGGCCCAACCTTCAGCGGCATCCTCTGCCAGCCCCAGTCGCCGCTGGACTTCACCAAATGCCTCCCACAGGTACAGGAACTGCGGCGAGTGGCACCGGACACTTTGCTGCGTCCCTATCGCATGGTTTTGCGGCGATGAAGCGTCAGCGGCTCCTCAGGGCAGCGGCTCCCACTCCCAGCCCTTGGCGCTGGCCAGGCTCTCCTCGTTGAGGTAGCGGCGGAACTCGTCGAGCTCGGCGGGCTCGACGCTGTAGACGTGCTCGGGCTCGGGGAACTGGCGGCGGCGGACCTCGTCGCGGTAGTTGGCGACCGCCGCGACCATCGTCTCGTGGACGTCGGCGTAGCGCTTGACGAACTTCGCCATGTGCCCGGTGGTGATCCCGAGCAGGTCATGGAAGACGAGGACCTGGCCTGAGGTGCCAGGGCCGGCGCCGATGCCGATCGTCGGCACTTCGAGCTTTTTGACGATTTCGTCGGTGATCGCCGATGGGACCGCCTCGATCACGATCGAGAAGCAGCCGACGGACTGCAGGGCGAGGCAGTCCTCGAGCAGCTTGATCGCGCTCTTGGCGTTCTTGCCCTGGGCTTTGTAGCCACCGAGCGCGGTCGCCGTCTGCGGGGTGAGGCCGACGTGGCCCATCACCGGGATACCGGACTGGACGATCGCCCGGGCGCGCTCGACGATGACGCCGCCGGCCTCGAGCTTGACCGCCTGACAGCCGGTCTCCTTAACCAGCCGCTGGGCGCTGCGGATCGCTTCCTCGTTGGAGGCCTCGTAACTGCCCATCGGCATGTCGCCGACCATCAGCGGCGTCTTCAGGCCGCGGCGCACCGCTTTGCCGAGGACCAGCATCTCCTCCATCGTCACCAGCTTCGTGTCCGGGTAGCCGAGGACGACGTTGGCGGCGGAGTCGCCGACTAGAACGATGTCGACGCCGGCCGCCTCGGCCACGGTCGCCGAGGGATAGTCGTAGGCGGTGACCATGACGATCGGTTCGCCCTGCGCCTTCATCTCTTCCAGGCGCGGCAGGCTGACCGGCCGCCGCTGCTCGGCGCCGGCAGTCTCGGGTGCGGTGTGGGAACGGGCTCCAGAGCTCATTTGAGAAGCACCTCCGGGTGGCTGTCAACAGCGATTGCCTTGTTGTCGTCATCGACGTGGACGACGACCGGGGAGTAGCGCTCGAGATCCGCCTCGTCGTAGGCGCCAAACGAGGCGACGATGATCTTGTGGCCGGGCTCGACCAGGTGGGCGGCGGCGCCGTTCACCTGCATCGTCCCCGAGCCTGGCTCGCCGTCGATCACATAGGTGACGAAGCGGGAGCCGTTGTCGACGTCCCAGACGTGGACCTGCTCGTTGGTAATCAGGTCGGCGCCGGCCATCAGCTCGGTGTCGATCGTGATCGAGCCGATGTAGTCGACGTCGCAGTCGGTCACCGTCGCCCGGTGGATCTTCGACTTCAGCATCTGTCTCTGCACTGTCTCCCCTTTCGCGGGCGGTTAGGACTGCAAGTTGGCGTTGGTTGGTCGGATCAGGACGTTGTCGATCAGGCGGGCGGGGCCGACCTGGGCGGCAACGAGGACGAGGACCGGCCGCTCCTCAAGCGCGTGCACGCGCTCCAGCGTCTCGGCGTCGCGGACCTCGAGGTACTCGGGCTCGATCCCGGCAGCGGCGAGCTCGCGGCGGGCGGACTCGAGGCCGATCCCGAGACCGCCCTCGCGGGCGCCGCGCTCTGACGCCGCGAGAGCGCGGTTGAGCGCGGTGGCGCGCTCGCGGTCCTCGGGGCCGAGGTAGGCGTTGCGGGAGCTCATCGCCAGGCCGTCGGGCTCGCGGACCGTCGGCAGCACCTCGATCCGCACCGGGAAGTCGAGGTCGCGGACCATGCGGCGGATCACCACCGCCTGCTGCGCGTCCTTCTGGCCGAAGTAGGCGACGTCGGGGCCGACGAGGTTGAAGAGCTTGGCGACCACGGTGGTGACGCCGCGGAAGTGCTCGGGGCCGCGGCGGGACGGGTCGCCGTCGAGGACGCCGGTTAGCTGGCCGGTCACCTCGACGTAGGTGGCGAAGCGGTCGAGACCGTCGGGATAGACCTCCTCGACGGCGGGGGCGAAGACGAGGTCGGCGCCGGCCTCGCCGGCGAGACGGAGATCGCGCTGCTCGTCGCGCGGGTAGCGGTCGAGATCCTCGCCGGCGCCGAACTGGGTCGGGTTGACGAAGAGGCTCATCACCACCAGGTCGCATTCGGCGCGAGCGGCCCGAATCAGCGAGAGATGCCCCTCGTGCAGATAGCCCATCGTCGGCACCAAGCCGACCGTCTGCCCCGCGCGCTTCACCTCCGCAACCGCAGCGCGGAGCTCGGCCTTCGTGCGCAGGGCGGGGGCGGCCACGGTGGGACGAGGATTATCGGCGAGGAGATTGGAGTTCATAGGTCCATGCCCTAGGGGTCACGGCCATTCAGGGGCAAATTATGGCGCACTTCGTCGCAGTTCTGTGACATCCGCGACAGAAAAACATCCCTTTGCGTTGATCCGCTGGGCATTCGCCTGCGCAGGAGCGTGAAAGACCACCAGCTCCGCGAGAGGACCATCAATGAGTTCAGACATCGACGCAGTAGTCAAAGAGGCAGCGCACGAAGCAGGCGAGACGCTCGAGGGCGATACCCGCCTCAGCTTTCTGAAGAAGGCCGGCCTGGCCGGCGGCGGCCTGATCGGCGGCGGCGCTCTGCTCAGCGCCCTCACCCCCGCCGCGGCAATGGCAGCCGGCAAGGGACGCCCACCGGCGAGCTTCGGCAAGGGCGACATCGGGATCCTCAACTACGCCCTCACCCTCGAGTACCTCGAGGCCGCCTTCTACAACGAGGCGACCGCGAATCAGAAGAAGAAGACGTTCATCAAGGACAAGCAGGCGCAGGTCTTCCTCAAGCTGGTGACCGCCGACGAGAACGCTCACGTTGCCTTCCTCAAGAAGGCGCTCGGTAGCAAGGCCGTGGCGGCCCCGAAGGTCGACTTCGGAGGCACCACCGCCGACGAAGCGTCCTTCATCAAGACGGCGGTTGCGCTGGAGAACACCGGCGTCGGCGCCTATTCCGGCCAGGCGCTCAACATCGCCAGCCCCGCCTACGCCGCGGCAGCGTTGTCGATCTGGTCGATCGAGGCCCGTCACGCCTCCGTCGCCGGCCTGCTGCTGAAAGCGACCCCGTCGAGCCTCTCGCCCAACGGCGCCTTCGACAAGCCGAAAACCGCCGCTCAGGTCCTCAAGGCGGTCAAGGCCACCGGCTTCCTCCAGTAACCACCCCACCCCATGGGCGGCGGCGCTTCGGCCGAGGCGCCGCCGCCCACCTCTTCTCCCCGACCTCGGCCAGACAGCCCGCCACTCTCTTAGGAGGCCCCATGCCCAACGTCGGACCCATCGAGATCTTCCTCGTCCTGCTCGTCGCCCTGATCGTCTTCGGGCCGAAAAAACTCCCCGAGCTCGGCAAGTCGCTCGGCCGCGGCATCAGCGAGTTCCGCGGCACGATCAGCGGCGAGAGCCCCGCTCCGGCCGCACCCGCACCCGAGGTCGAGGCCAAGACCGCGGACACCCGCGCCTAGGAACGCGATCGTGGGCCGCCTCAAACCGATCTCGCCGGAAGACCAGGTCAGCCTGGTCGACCACCTCGGCGAGCTGCGCGAGCGCCTGGTCGTCTCGCTGGTGGCCTTCGGCGTCGCCTTCGCGATCTGCTTCTGGCAGAGCGACCTGCTGCTCGAACTGGCCAACGGGCCGCTGCCCGCCGGCCACGAGCGGCTGATCACCTTCGGCGTCACTGAGCCCTTCACGACGACGCTGACGGTCTCCGCCTACGGGGCGCTGATCCTGGCGCTGCCGGTGGTGCTCTTCCAGGCCTACGCGTTTGTCCTCCCGGCCTTCAGCAAGCATCAGCAGCGGGCGATCGTGCCGCTGCTGCTGCTGATCCCGGCCCTGTTCATCGCCGGGATCGCTTTCGGCTACTTCGTCGTCCTCCCCGCCGCCACCAGCTTCCTGCTCAACTTCAACGAGGCCCAGTTCAACATCCAGGTCCGGGCCAGCGAGTTCTACAGCTTCTTCGGCACCACCCTGCTGGCCTGCGGCGTCGTCTTTCAGGTCCCGGTCGGGATCCTCTCGGTGACGCGGCTCGGCATCGTCACCGTCGACCAGCTGAAACAGAACCGCCGCTACGCCTACCTGGCCTGCGCGATAGTCGCTGCCGCCCTGCCGGGAGTCGACCCGGTCTCGATGATCATCGAGACGGTGCCGCTGGTCCTCCTCTACGAGCTCAGCATCGTCCTGGCGCGGATCTTCACCCCGGCCTTCACCCCGCCGGTGGCAGACGCGACCGGCGCGGCCTAACCGCCGGCTAAGCGGGTTTCTCGGCGGCGAAGTCGATCTTGCGGATCGGCTTCGCCGGCGCCCCGGCCGCGATCGTCGCGCCCTCGAGGTCGCGGTTGACGACCGAGTTGGCGCCGACTACACAGCGCTCGCCGACGCTAACGCCGCTGATCACCACGCAGTTGACCCCGAACCAGCAGTTGGAGCCGATCCTGACCGGACCTTTCGAGGTGAAGCCCTGCCAGGTGATCGGCTGGGTGGGATCGTCGTAGCGGTGCTCGCCGTCGCCGATGAAGCAGCCATTGGCGAACATCGTGTGGTCGCCGATAGAGACGCTCTCGTAGGCGGCGATCATCACCCCACGGTTGAGGAAGCAGCCCTCGCCGATCTCGATCCGCGCCCCCGGCGCCAAAGTCAGCCAGCAGCCCGGCTCCAGGAGGGTTCCGGCGCCGATTACCAGTCGGCCCTCGTCGAGGGCCTCCAGCACCTCGCCCTCGACCGGGTGACGGATGAAGAAGCCGCCGCGGGCGGCGTGGCGGTTGATCCGCCAGCGCCGCAGAAGCCGCCGGTTGCGCTCGTACCAGCGCCGCTTCGCCCACCACAGCCTCCAGCCGCTCATCGGCCGTAGACTCGCAGGCATGGCGGACCTGCGCGGTGGCATCGATCTCGGCGGGACGAAGATCCAGGCGGCGATTGTCGACGCCGCCGGCGAGGTAACTGGCGAAGCGCGCCACCCGACCCCGACCGCGGGCGGCCCCGCGGACGTCGCCGCGGCGATGGCGGCGGCGCTGCGCGAGGCGGCGGCGGCCGCCGGCGTCGAGACGAGCGCCTTGAAGGGCATCGGGGTCGGCTCGCCCGGGGACGCCGACGAGAAGACCGGCGTCGTCTCCTCCGCCCGCAACCTCCCGGACTGGGAAGGCAGCTTCCCGCTCGGAGAAAAGCTGAAAGAGGCGCTCGGGGCCGAGGTGAAGATCGGCAACGACGTCCAAGTCGCGACCGAAGCTGAGTTCGCGCTCGGTGCTGGGAAAGAGTTCGAGAGCCTGATCGGCGTCTTCTGGGGAACCGGCGTCGGCGGCGGCCTCATCCTCGACGGCAAGCCGTGGCTGGGCCGCGGTGCCGCGGGCGAGATCGGCCACATGGTCGTCAAGCGCGGCGGCGCCAAGTGCCCCTGCGGGCGGCGCGGCTGCCTCGAGGCCTACGCCGGGCGCTCGGCGATGGAAGCCGAGGCGCGCCAGCGGCACGACGACGGCGAGAAGACCGACCTCTTCAAGCTGATGGAGAAGCACGAGAAACCGCGCCTGACGAGCGGCATCTGGGAGCGCGCCCTCGACCACGAGGACAAGCTCACCGAAGAGCTGATCGAGCGGGCGATCGAGGCCCTCGGCACCGGGATCGCCTCGGCGATCAACCTGCTCGACGTCGAAGCGGTGATCCTCGGCGGCGGCCTCGGCATCCGCTTCGGCGAGCGGCTGATGGAGCCGCTGACGAAGGAGATGGGCAAGCACCTCTTCGTCGACGAACGCCCCCCGGCGGTCCGAGTCGCCTCGCTCGGGGATCTAGGCGGCGCGATCGGCGCCAGCCTCCTCGTTGCCCGCTGAAACACAGGGCGGATTCATAGACCTCCGCCCTAACCGTTCGAAGCGTCGCTCCTATGTCAAGAACACCTCTGAGAGACGACGGTGTTGCTGGGGTATAGATCAAGAAAAAGAGTGGGAGAAACGGAATACGATCCGCCTACCGGAGCAGCGGGCTCTCGGGAGCTTTAAGCGAGGTCTAAGCGCTTTGAGAAGAAGACGCGCTTGAGTCCATTTTCAGTTCGGCGGGCGTACTCGCGGTACCCAAGACGGGGGTAGAGGGCGAGGTTCTCAGCCATTGCGGCATTGGTGTAGAGCTTGAGCTCTGGAATGGACCGGTCAGCTGCGTAGGTCTCGGCAAGAGCCATCAGTGAGCGGCCGATGCCTTTGCCTTGGTGCTCGGGATCGATCGCCACGTTCTCGATCAGCAGATGGTTTTCGGTGGCGATGAGAACGATGAGGCCGACGACTCCGCCATCGTCAACAGCGACGAAGACATCGCTTTTGCGAAGTTTCTCGGCATAGTCGTCGTCCATCGGAGCGGGACGGCCCCCAATGCGATCGACGTAGATGGCGTAAGCACGCTCGACAAGCTCGCCCAGCACGACAGCGTCTGGTGCTTTGGCTGCCCGTATCTGCACGGGCGGAGAATGTCATGCTTCGCGCAGCGCTTTCCAGACAACTCGCACGAGATGCCGTTTGAGGCAGCGGAACGCCTCCTTGGTGGACTTCCCTTCGGCCCTCTTCTTCGCCAGGTAGGCGCGTGCCGGCGGATGCACTCGGGCCTGGGTGAGGACGACCTGGTGGAGCGCGGCGTTCAGCTTGCGGTTGCCCATCCGTGAGAGCCGGTGGCGGGCGTAGCGGCCCGAGGAGACCTCGATCGGGGCACAACCGGCGTGGCGGGCGAGGGCCGCATCGGAGTGAAACCGCCGCGGGCCGCCCGCCTCGACGAGGAGGCGGGCAGCGATCAGATCGCCAACACCCGAGAGAGCAAGGAGGCCAGGGGCCATCGGCCGCACCAGGACGGCGATCTCAGCGCGCAGGGCGTCGATCGCCCGAGTCAGCTCGCCGATCCGCGCCAACAGCTCCCGGCAGATTCGCACCTGCACCCCGTCCCCGTAGCGCCCCAGGCGCTGGGAGATGCTGCGGCGGGTGTCGGCGCGATTCAGAGTGCGGGCGAAAGGCTCGAGGTCGGAATCGAGGTCGTGCATGTGCCAGCGCAGACGCGAGCAGATCGCCGTCCGCTCACCGACGAGATCCTCGCGGTGGTCGACCAGGAGCTTTAGCTCGCGCAGCTTCGGGTCGTGAGTGGCACGTGGCAGGTTCTCCCGCAGGGCCGCGCGGGCGACGGCGAGGGCGTCGATCGAGTCCGACTTGCCGTAGGTGCGGGCGGTATTCCGCTCCCTCACCGTCAGGCGGGTGCCGACCCGCAGCACCAGCTTCTCGGCGCCCAGCAGGAAGCGCTCCAGGCGGCCGTTGACGTGGCGGCAGTCCTCCAGGGCAAAGCGCAGCTCACCTCCCTCGCCGGCGAGCTCGTGCGCCCAGGCCAGCAGGCGCTCATGGCCTTCGGTTGTGCCGGGGATCGTCAGCTCGCCGAGCAGCTACCCGGTGCCGTCGGCGACCGCGGCGGCGGTGTGGGTGTCTTTGTGGGGGTCGATGCCGATCGTGATCACTTCTGCGCGCCTCCCTAGGCTGTCGTGGGTCTCACAGCGGATCGGCGGCGGACAGAACCGGGTTTGGTGGTCAAGCTCCTATTAGGTCACGCCGTCGGTCCTCGAACGCGGCGGGCGACACGACTCACTCGGTCAGCCTCCAGAGGTGACGAGATAATGCGGGGTCAGCCCGCCGCGCTGAGGGCGCTAGGCCGGAGGCCGGACATGATCTCCGCCGCTCCGTGGAGGTATCGAACCACCCGGTCCATTATGTGTAGGAGGAATTGGCGAAACTCGCTGGGTGGAGTTCGCTAGGTGGATTCGGCGGGAGCAGCTGAATCATGAACACCTCTCTTCAGAGAGCGCCACCCCATGCGCTACATGAACGAACTGATCTGATTGGGATTGATCCAGATTTGGTGCTCGCCGTTGTCATGTACCGCGATCAGTTCGATCACCGGATGGGCAGCCGTCTTGATCGCCGCGAGAACCTCATTGCCGGACTCCTTAACGTTGATCACTTCGTCGTTGATCATCTTGATGATCGTCACATCGACCTCCTGGTTTAGGGATTGGACGGGCTGCGTCAGGTGCTTCCAGCAGGCGCCCGGCCCTGTTGATTTGGACTTGGCGAACTTATGGACGTTCAGGGCGAAAATCGAAATGTTTGCCCATCGTTTCGCTAACCCTTTTCTAGCGCGGCCCGAATGAACGTGCCCTTCGCCTCCGTATAGGCCTCACGGTCATCGGGGTGGCGCCCGGCCAAATCGCGCTTCAAGGCGCTGTACTCGGCGGCAACTTGGGGATCGACGCGGAGTAGATCGCGGAAGGCCAACTCATCGCAATACCGCGGCGAGCCCACCGAGATGAGATGCAGGTGATGGGTACGCCTAGCCGGATCGGGTTTGCAGAACCAGTGCATCACTGCAGGCAGGTACGGCGCGTAGAGATAGCCGAGTTCAGCGAGCGGCTCGAAGCAAGCGCGGGAGGTCTCGAGATCGCGGACGCCGACGAGGATGTCGATGATCGGCTTGCCTATCAGCCCAGGAACGGCGGTGCTGCCGACATGATGGACGCCGCCGACCGCCCACTCCCCAATCCGCCGCTCCAGCGCCGCCCGCTCCAGCTCGAATCGAGCCGGCCATGCCGGGTCTGAAGTGACGAGTCGGATCGGTTCGTCCCCGGACATCTCCCGACCATAGGTGACCGCAACCGAGATTCGACACACCCTGGTGTGCCAAAAATCGGATGCGTTGCGCTAGACGCGGCCTGAGGTCTGGCGCTGCTGGCGGGCGACGGCGTCGACCAGAACAGCGAGCAGCAAGACCCCGCCGGTGACCATCAGTTTCACCGCTGAGGAGAGCGAGAGCAGGTCCATACCGTTGGAGATCGAGCCGATCACGAGCGCTCCCAGCAGGGCCGTCCAGACCGAGCCGCGGCCGCCGAAGAGGCTGGTGCCGGCGATTACCGGGCCGGCGATCGCGAGCAGGAGGAGTTCGTTGCCGCCGGAGTTTTGATTGACCGCAAAGAGGCGCGAGGCCGCCATCACGCCGCCGATCGCCGCCATCGAGCCGGAGATCGTGAAGACCGCCACCCGCACCCCGTTGACGCGGATGCCGGCCCGGCGCGCCGCCTCGGCGTTGCCACCGACGGCGAACACGTGGCGGCCAAAGGTCGTGCGCTTGGCGACGAACTCCATGCCGACGACGAAGCCGAGCAGGATCATCACCGCCAGCGGGACGCCGCGGTCGGAGTTGAGGATTGCAACGGCGATGATCACCAGCGCGGAGAGGAAGCCGAAGCGGACGATCAGCGAGAGCGGACCGCCATCCGCGAGGCCAGCGGAGACCCGTTTGCGATAGCCCATCGCGAGCACGGTGCCGTAAGCGGCGATGATCACGACGGCGAAGATCCAGCCGACGGTGTCGGAGTAGAAGGTGTTGGCGAGCCCGGTGATTTTCGGGTCGTTGATGTTCAGCGACCCGGTCTTGCCGAGGACCTGCAGCAGGGCCCCTTCCCAGGCTAAGAGTCCAGCCAGGGTGACTACGAAGGAGGGCACGACGAAGCGGCTGAACAGGGAGCCCTGCGCGAACCCGATCGTGGCCCCGACCGCTACCGCAGCGGCGATCGCCAGGTAGGCGTTCCAGCCGTGGTTGACGCTTAAAACCGCCATCACCGCCGCCGAGAGGCCGCTGACGGCGCCGACCGAGAGGTCGATCTCCCCCAGCAGCAGCACGAAGACGATGCCGACCGAGATCAACCCGATCGTGGTGATCTGCAGCATCAGGTTGGTCAGGTTCTCGGCCGAGAGGAAGCGGGATTCCTGGACCTGGAAGATGATCGCGATCACGACCAAGCCGAGCACCACGC
>Ga0207687_10000015_pt1 | contig 261701 bp, 255 predicted proteins | sample KBSM54metaG_FD_184399 | JGI IMG/M metagenome (GOLD analysis project Ga0207687, IMG submission 184399) | Miscanthus rhizosphere microbial communities from Kellogg Biological Station, Michigan, USA - KBS M5-4 metaG (SPAdes) (version 2) | ecosystem: Host-associated > Plants > Roots > Rhizosphere... | reverse complement strand
ATGCCGACCGAGATCAACCCGATCGTGGTGATCTGCAGCATCAGGTTGGTCAGGTTCTCGGCCGAGAGGAAGCGGGATTCCTGGACCTGGAAGATGATCGCGATCACGACCAAGCCGAGCACCACGCGGACCGAGGAGAGATCTCCCTGGACCAGGCGGCGGATCGCCTGACCCCTGGTCGGGCCCTGTCCGGTCTGGGCGTCGACGGTCGACTCGGCTGCGCTCATGCCCCCTCCTCCTCCGGCTTGCGCTCGGATTTCTCGCGGTCGGCCTCATTGTTCTCGCGGTTCTCGCCGAGGCCGGTGATTGCGCCGATTACGTGCTCCTCGGTCGTGTCTTCGGCCTTGAACTCCCCGGCCGCCTTGCCGAGGCGGAGGACGAAGACGCGGTCGCAGATCGCGAAGACGTCGGCCAGGTTGTGGCTGATCACGACGACGCCGAGGTTGCGCTCACGCAGGCGCCGGATCAGCTCCAGCACCTGTTTGGTCTGAGGCACGCCGAGCGCCGCGGTCGGCTCGTCGAGCATCACGACTTTCGGGTCGCCGAGTAGGGAACGGGCGACCGCGACCTGCTGGCGCTGGCCGCCGGAGAGCGTCCCGACCTCGCTGCGCAAGCTCGGGATCGTCACCGCCAGGTTGGAGAGCAGATCGGCGGTCTCGTGCTCCATCTTCACCTCGTCGAGCTGGCGGGTGGCCTGGCCGATCCCCGCCGCCCTCTCCTCGCGACCGAGGAAGAGGTTGTTGACGACGTCGAGGTTGTCGCACAGCGCCAAGTCCTGGTAGACGGTGGCGATCCCCAGTTCGGTCGCGTCCTGGGGTTTGTGGATCCGCACCTCTTTCCCCTCGAAGCGGACCGTGCCTTCGTCGGGCGGGTTGATCCCGGCAATCGCCTTGACCAGCGTCGACTTGCCGGCACCGTTGTCGCCGACGAGGCCTACGACCTCGCCGGCGCTGACGGTGAAGTCGACCCGGTCCAATGCCTGGACCGGGCCGAATCGCTTACTTACTCCCTCCAGCTCGAGGAGGGGAGTGCCGTTGGTCATCTCAGCCCGAGATTCCCGCTTCTTTGCACGCCGTCTGGTAGGCGCTCGTGCAGAGTTCGGAGGCCGTCACGAACCCGTCTTTGATCACCGTGTCCTTGACGTTGTCTTTCGTCACCGCGATCGGTTCCAGCAGCACCGACGGCACGTCGGTCTTGCCGTTGTTGATTTCTTCGGTGACTTTTTCCTGCGGGACTTCTTCGCCTTCGAGCAGGGCGATCGCGATTTCGGCGCTGATCTGCGTCTCCGGCGGGATCGCCTTGTACACGGTCATGTACTGCTGGCCGGCGAGGATCCGCTGCAGGCCGGCGACCGTCGCGTCCTGACCGGTGACGGGCCGTTCTTCGGGGTTGATGCCGGCGCCTTTCATCGCCGCGATCGCGCCACCGCCGGTGTCGTCATTGGCGGCGTAGATGCCCCAGAACCCTTCCTTGCCAAGCGAGGTGATCGCCTGCTGCGCCTCGCGCTGGGCGTTTTCGGCGGTCCAGCCGGGGGTGTCGTATTCCTTGGCGACCTTGACCCCGGCTTCTTCGAAGCCCTTGCTCGAGCCTTTCTTGAAGAGCGCCGCGTTCGGGTCGGCCGGGTCACCGTTGATCTTGATGATCGGGCCGCTGGCTTTGCCGTCTTCTTTCAGTTTTTTCGACAGCGATTCGGCCTGCAGTTCGCCGACCCGTTCGTTGTCGAAGGAGATGTAGGCCGAGACTTCGGAGTTTTCGATCAGGCGGTCGTAGCTGACCACCGGCACGCCTTGGGCGTTCGCTTTTTCGACAATCGAGGCGGCCGATTTGGAGTCCATCGGATCGAGGATCAGCACTTCGGCGCCCTTGGTCAGAGCCGCTTCACCCTGGGACTGCTGCTTTTCGGCATCACCGCCGGCGTTGAAGTAGATGACTTCGCATTCCGGGCATTTTTCCGAGACTGCTTCTTCGATCCCCGGTTTGTCGTTGGTTTCGTAGCGAGGCGTTTCGTTTTCCGGGAGCAGGAGGGCGATCGTTCCGCCGCCACCACCGCCGCCTCCACCACTGCTGGTGCTGTCGCCGCCGCCACCGCAGCCGACGGCGACCATGGCGATGATCGCCAGGCCCGCTGCTGCGAACCAAATTCGCGAACTCCGTGCTGACATCGGTTCCTCCTCCGTTGTTTGACCCCGCTCCCGCGACGGCCAATACCCACCTTAAGCGCTTCTATGCCTGGAAACCAGGGGTTTCCACTTAATCAAGGCGCTTAGGCCGCTGCGGACAACTCGCGTTTTGCGGAACGACGTTTCGTCTTCGCCGGCACGACGAGGTCACGGAGGAAGCTTCCGGTGTAGGAACCGCCGACCGCGGCGACCTGCTCAGGGGTGCCGGTGGCGACGATCTCGCCGCCGGCTTCACCGCCCTCGGGGCCGAGGTCGACGAGCCAGTCGGCGGTCTTGATCACGTCGAGGTTGTGCTCGATCACGACGACGCTGTTGCCGGCGTCGACCAGGCGGCCGAGGACGTCGAGCAGCCGCTGCACGTCGGCGAAGTGGAGCCCGGTGGTCGGCTCGTCGAGGATGTAGAGGGTGTCGCCAGTGGCGACTTTGGAGAGCTCGGTGGCGAGCTTGACCCGCTGCGCCTCGCCGCCGGAGAGCGTCGTCGCCGCCTGCCCGAGGCGGATATAGCCGAGGCCGACGTCGTTCAGGGTCCGCAGGCGACGGGCGATCTTCGGCACGTTCTCAAAGAACCCGACCGCCTCCTCCACCGACATCTCGAGGACGTCGGCAATGTTCTTGCCTTTGAAGCGGACCTCGAGCGTCTCGCGGTTGTAGCGCTTGCCGTGGCACTGCTCGCAGGGGACGTAGACGTCTGGCAGGAAGTGCATCTCGATCTTGATCTGGCCGTCGCCTTTGCAGACCTCGCAGCGCCCGCCTTTGACGTTGAAGGAGAAGCGGCCGGGCTTGTAGCCGCGCGCCCGCGACTCCTGGGTCTGGGTGAAGAGCGTCCGGATGTGGTCGAAGACGCCGGTGTAGGTGGCGGGGTTCGAGCGCGGGGTGCGCCCGATCGGCGACTGGTCGATGTTGATGATCTTGTCGATCTGATCGAGGCCGTCGATGCCCTCGTGGGCGCCCGGCCGCAGCTTCGCCTGGTGCAGGCGATTGGCGACCGCGTGGTGCAGCGTCTCGTTGACCAGCGTCGACTTGCCCGAGCCGGAGACGCCGGTGACGCAGCAAAAGACCCCCAGCGGGATCATCACGTCGACGTCCTTGAGGTTGTGTTCGCGGGCGCCGCGGACGACGAGCTCACCGGTCGGCTTGCGGCGCGCCTCTGGCACCTCGATCTTTTTCTTGCCGGACAGGTACTGCCCGGTCAGCGAGCTCGGGTCCTTTGCGACCTGTTTCGGCGTCCCGGCCGAGATCACGTGGCCGCCGTGTTCGCCGGCGCCCGGACCGAGGTCGACGAGGTGGTCGGCGGCCATCATCGTCCCCTCGTCGTGCTCGACCACGATCACCGTGTTGCCGAGATCGCGGAGGCGGTCGAGGGTGGCGATCAGCTTCTCGTTGTCGCGCTGGTGCAGCCCGATCGAGGGCTCGTCGAGCACGTACATCACCCCGACCAGATGGGAGCCGATCTGGGTCGCCAGCCGGATCCGCTGCGCCTCGCCCCCCGACAGCGTGCGGGCCGAGCGGGCCAGCGAGAGGTAGCCGATGCCGACGTTCTCGAGGAAGGAGAGACGCTCGGTGATCTCGCGCACGATCAGCCGCGCGATCGCCCGCTCGGTCGCGGTCATCTCCAGGTCGCGGATCCAGGCCGAGGCCGCCTGGGCGGAGAGGTCGCTGTATTCGGCGATGCTGAGGCCGCCGACCTTAACCGCGAGGCTCTCCGGCCGCAGCCGCGCTCCCTTGCAGGCGGGGCATGGCTGCTCGGCCATGTAGCCCTCGATCCGCTCGCGGTTGGACTCCGAGTCGGTCTCTTCGTAGCGCCGCTGCAGGTTGTTGACGATCCCCTCGAAGCGAACCTTGTAGGAACGCCGGCGACCAAAGCGGTTGGTGTAGGAGACGTGATGGCGCTCCTCGCCGGTCCCGTAGAGGAAGATCTCCCGCTCCTCGGCCGTGAGCTTGGACCACGGCTTGTCGACTTCGACTCCATAGGCCTCGGCGACCGAGGCGACCAGCCGCTTCCAGTAGGCGCTGATGCCGCGGTTCCAGGGCTGCAGGGCGCCCTCGGCCAGCGACAGCGTCGGGTCGGGGACGACCAGCTCGGGATCGATCACCCGCTGGAAGCCGAGGCCGTGGCAGCGATCGCAGGCGCCGTGCGGCGAGTTGAAGGAGAAGATCCGCGGCTCCAGCTCGGGGATCGAGGTGCCGCAGTTGAGGCACGCGAACTGCTCGCTGAACAGCATCGTTCCGCCGGGATGCTCGGCGCCCTTGCTGCCGGCGGCCCCCTTGCCCTCGATGATCTCGACTTCGACCAGGCCGGCGGCGAGCCCGGCGGCCGCTTCGACCGACTCCGAGAGGCGGCGGCGCAGCTCCGATTTCATCACTAGGCGGTCGACGACGATCGAGACGTCGTGTTTGTACTTCTTGTCGAGCTCGATCTTCTCGTCGAGGCGCAGGAGCTCACCGTCGATCTTGGCCCGCGAGTAGCCCTCGAGCCGCATCTGGTCGAGCAATTTCCCGTACTCGCCTTTGCGGCCGCGGACGACTGGCGCCATCACCATGAATTTGGTCCCGTCCTCCAGCGTCATCAGCCGATCGACGATCTGCTCCTGGGTCTGGCCGGTGATCTCCTCGCCACACTCGGGGCAGTGCGGCGTCCCGATCCGCGCCCACAAGAGCCGCAGGTAGTCATAAATCTCGGTTACCGTCCCCACGGTCGAGCGCGGGTTGCGCGAAGTCGTCTTTTGGTCGATCGAGATCGCCGGTGAGAGCCCCTCGATCGAGTCGACGTCGGGCTTCTCCATCAGCCCGAGGAACTGCCGCGCATAGGCCGAGAGCGACTCCACATAGCGCCGCTGGCCCTCGGCGTAGATCGTGTCGAAGGCAAGGCTCGACTTCCCGGACCCGGAAAGGCCGGTGATCACGATCAGCGCGTCCCGGGGCAGCTCAAGATCGACGTCCTTGAGGTTGTGCTCCCGGGCGCCAGAGATAACGATTCGCTCAGAGGCAGCCACTCACGTCGATTCTAGCCAGGCGAACAGATGTTCCCTAGAGGGCAGCCGCCAATTTGCGGCGGTAGCGGCGGGATTTAGGGTCGGCGGGGTCGGACTCGTCGAGGATGCCGATGATTGCGCGGCGGAGGAGGTCGCGGGCTTCCTCGGCGTCGAGGCTGACGTGGGAGTCGGCGTTGCGGCCTCCGGGGACGGCGGCGCCGTCGTGCGGTAGCTCGCTCAGCGTTCCGATCAGGCTCTCCAGCGCCATGTCGCGCTCGCCGCGGTCGAGGGCGGCAAAGGCGTCTTTGGCGAGGCCGGCTCTGGTCAGGCGGACGCGGGCGGCGATGCCGGCGGCGGCGAAGTCGCCCTCGTGGGACTCGACCGCTTCCAGCGCCTCCTCCTCCGCCCCGCGCGCCAGCCGCGCCTTGGCGAGGGCAACGGCGATGTCGGCACGCTGCGGCTCGATTTCGAACGCCTCGCGCAGGGAGAGCTCGTCGCCGGCGGCGAGCAGGTCATCGGCCCGGGACGGCACCAGCTTGTCGAAGAAGGCCTCGACCCGCGGCGGCAGCAGCGCGCCGGTGAACTCGTCGACGACCTCCCCGTCCCGGAAGGCCTTGACGGCCGGGATCCCCTGGACCCGGAAGAGCGCCGCTAGCTGCTGGTTGGCGTCGACGTCGACCTTGACCAGCTCGATCTTCCCCTCGCGCGAAGCGGCCGCCTTCTCCAGCGCCGGGCTCAGGGCCTTGCACGGTCCGCACCAGTCGGCCCAGAAGTCGACAACCACCGGCAGCTCGTGGGAACGCCGAAGTACTAACCGCTCGAAGCTCTCTTCCCCCTGACTGGACGGACACAATTCGAGCTTAGAAGGCTGCTAGACCGACACAACCCCGCGGGCGACTTGCGGAGTGACAAGTTGTGTAGATAGAACGCGCGCCACGTCTAGGCGCCGGCGGTCATGCCGTCGAGGTCACGCCGCAGCTCCCGCAGCTCGTCGCGAATCCTCCCCGCCTCCTCGAAGCGGAGGTCGTCGGCGGCGGCCAGCATCTCCTCCTCCAGCGCCACGATCGTCTTCTCCAGCTCCTCCGGCGAGGCGAATTCCTCGGCCCGCTTGCGCCGGCGTTTGCGCGGCGCCCGGTCCTCCATCGCCAGGAACTCGGCCATCTCCGAGATCCCTTTGCGGACCGTCTCCGGCGTGATCCCGTGCTCCTTGTTGTAAGCGAGCTGAATCGCGCGGCGGCGGTCGGTCTCGCGCATCGCCGCCCGCATCGCTTCGGTCTCCTTGTCGGCGTACATCACGACGCGGCCGTTGACGTTCCGCGCCGCCCGGCCGATCGTCTGCACGAGGCTGGTCTCGCCGCGGAGGAAGCCCTCCTTGTCGGCATCGAGGATCGCCACCAGCGAGACCTCAGGGAGATCGAGCCCCTCGCGCAGGAGGTTGACGCCGACGAGGACGTCGTACTCCCCCAGCCGCAAGTCGCGGATGATCTGGATCCGTTCCAGGGTGTCGACCTCCGAGTGCAGGTAGCGCACTTTCACCCCGTACTCCAGGAGGTAGGCGGTCAGGTCCTCGGCCATCTTCTTGGTCAGGGTGGTGACAAGGGTCCGCTCTTTGTTCGCCGCCACCTTCTTGACCTCGTTCATCAGGTCGTCGATCTGGTTCCTGGTCTCTCGCAGCTCGATCTCCGGGTCGACGATCCCGGTCGGCCGGACGATCTGCTCGACGGTGCGGCTCGCTTCGGCTTTCTCGAACGGCCCCGGCGTCGCCGAGACCATCACCAGCTGGTTCACCCGCGCCATGAACTCGTCGAACTTGAGCGGCCGGTTGTCCATCGCCGAGGGCAGCCGGAAGCCGTAATCGACCAGGGAGCGCTTGCGGGACTGGTCGCCCTCGTACATGCCGCCGATCTGCGGAATCGTCTGGTGGCTCTCGTCGACGAAGACGACGAAGTCGTCGGGGAAGTAGTCGATCAGAGTGTGCGGCGGGCTGCCGGGCGGGCGGCCGTCGAGGATCCGCGAGTAGTTCTCGATCCCGGAGGTGAAGCCGAGCTCCTTGATCATCTCCAGGTCGTACATCGTCCGCTGCCGCAAGCGGTGGGCCTCCAGCTGCTTTCCTTCGGCTTCCAGCTCGGCGGTCCGCGCTTCGAGTTCGGCGCGGATCTCGTCGACGGCGCGATCGACGGTCTCGTCTTTGGTCACGTAGTGCGAGGCCGGCCAGACCGAGACGTGGTCGATCACGTCGAGCACCTCGCCGGTCAGCGGGTCGAAGTGCTGGATTCCCTCGATCTCGTCGCCGAAGAGGGCGATCCGGTAGGCCGACTCCGCGTAGGAGGGCATGATCTCCAGGACCTCGCCGCGGACCCGGAAGGCGCCGCGGCCGAGCACCTGGTCGTTGCGCTGGTACTGCATCTTCACCAGCTTGCGGAGGACGTCGTCGCGGTCGATCTCCTTGCCGACCTGGAAGAGCTGCATTTTTTCGTTGTAGACCTGCGGCGAGCCGATCCCGTAGATGCAGGAGACCGAGGCGACGATGATCACGTCGCGGCGGGCGAACAGCGCCGCGGTGGCGGCGTGGCGCAGCCGGTCGATCTCGTCGTTGATCGAGGAGTCCTTCTCGATGTAGAGGTCCTGAGCCGGGACATAGGCCTCGGGCTGGTAGTAGTCGTAGTAGGAGACGAAGTACTCGACCGTGTTCTCGGGGAAGAACTCGCGGAACTCGTTGCAGAGCTGCGCGGCCAGCGTCTTGTTATGGGCGATCACGAGCGAGGGGCGCTGCACCTCGGCGATCGTCGCCGCCATCGTGAAGGTCTTCCCCGTGCCGGTGGCGCCGAGCAGGGTCTGGAAGCGATCGCCCTCGCGCAGGCCCTCGGCCAGCCCCGCGATCGCCTTTGGTTGGTCCGCCGTCGGTGAGTAGGCGGGATTCAGCTTGAACTCCGGCACAGTCAGAACATAGCTGGCGCATATGCTGGGCCCCGATGAAGCTCTCGCGCAGCGCCCTGGCCGCTTTCTTCGCCTTCACTGGGGTCATGCACTTTCTCCGGCCACGCTTCTTCGAAGCGATCGTGCCGCCGGCGATCGAGGCTCAGAAGAAGGAGGCCGTGGCGGTCAGCGGCTTCGCCGAGGTCGCCGGGGCGGCGCTGGTCCTCCACCCATCTTCCCGCCGGCTCGGCCGCTGGTGGCTGTTGGCGCTGCTCGCCGCGGTCTTCCCGGCCAACATCCACATGGCGGTCAATCCCGAGCAGATCCGCGGCCTCGACATGCGCAAGTTCCCCCGCTGGGCACTCTGGGCGCGGCTGCCCTTGCAGCCACTGGCGATGGTCTGGGTCTGGAGCGCGACCCGGCGCTGAGCGCTCGGTGGCCGAGCCCCCGCGCTCCCTGCTGCGAATAGAGTGCAGGCATGGACAAACGCGACCGCTTCGCCGCCAACCTCCGCCTCGCCCGCGAAACCGCCGGCGTCTCGCAGGAAGAACTGGCCGAGATGTGCGAGATCCACCGCACCGAGGTCTCGTTGCTCGAGCGCGGCGGCCGCGAACCTCGCCTCGGGACCCTGGTCAAGCTCGCAATCTCCCTCGGCACCACCCCGGAAGCGCTCTGCACCGGAATCGTCTGGAACCCCCAGGCGCGTCAGTTCAAGATCGAGACGCCGAGCTGAGCGATGGGGCCGCGGCGGCCCCCTCCGAGGATCCCGCCGCCTCCGGCAGCGGTTCCCGTTCGGTCTTCGCCCAGTCGCCGCGGGCGCTGAGCTGCCGCGCGGTCGCCCGCAGCAGCACCGGCCAGAGAAACCACGTGTAGGGGGTGTAGACCTGGGCGACCAGGAAACCGCGCAGCCAGCCGAACGGCCCCTGCCCAGAGCGTGCGGCGATGCAGCCCATCGCGGTGCCGCCGAAGGCGAGCAGATAGAAGAACCCGAGCTGCCAGGTGGGGCCAGCGCCCCAGAAGGGAGCGGTGCCGGTGAGGGCGAGCACCAGGGCCCCGATCAGACCGAGGCCGACGATCCCCTGCCAGAACGGCATCAGCAGGTAGGCAAGCTGCTCGATCCGCGCCCCCAGGCCGACCGGGGCCCGCAGCACCTCGCTCTTCAGCGCCATCGCCTGCAGGTTGCCCTGGGACCAGCGGGTGCGCTGGCGGAAGAGCGGCCGCACCCGGGCGAGGCCCTGCTGGTTGACGGTGGCGCGCAGGTCCTGCCGCCCCTCCCAGCCGGCGGCGATCAGGCGCAGGCCGAGATCCTGGTCCTCGGTCAGGCGGTCCTGCCAGGGACCGTCACCGGCGACGACCGCGTCGAGCGCTGCGAGGCGGTTGAACTGACCGTTGCCCCCCATTCCGGCCGTGCCCCAGTGGTCGCGACCGGCCTGGAAGAGGTGGCCATAGACGGCAAACTCCACGTCCTGCAGCCAGGTGAGCAGCGTCTGGCGGTTGTAGATCCTGACCAGCGACTGCACCCCGCCGACCTTGGGATCGGCGAAATGGCTGGCGGCGTAGCGCGGGGCCTCGTCGTCCAGCCGCCCGTCGGCGTCGACGATGACGACGATCGCCGACGCGCGGTCCTCGACGTCGGCGAGGCTGCGATAGGCGTCGTTCAGCGCCGCCGCCTTGCCGGTCTGGGCGTTCGGCTTGTCGCGGCGGTGGACGACCAGGTCCGGGTCGTCGATCGCGGCGAGGATCTCCGGCGTCCGGTCCTCGGAGCCGTCGTCGATCGCGATCACCCGCTTTCGCCTCACCGGCAGGGCGAGCAACCTGTTGACGGAGTCCGCAATCGTCACCTCCTCGTTCAAGGCGGGGACGAGGAAGATCCACTCGAAGGCGTCGTCGCAGCCGGGCGGCGCCGCTGGCGGCCGCGCGATCGCGGCGTGGCCGCGGACGAAAAGGAGCAGCGTCCAGAGGAACATCGCGACGACGACGCAGAAGCAGACGCTGAAGAGCGCCTCCCAGGGGATTGGCAGGCCCGCGAAAGGCCAGCTGACCGCTGCCACGACTCAGCTCTCGACCAGGTGGTTCGACTCCTCGACCGAGCTGGAGTCGTCCGCGGGTACCGGCTCTGGTGCCGGCGCCGCGGCCGGCACCGACGGCGTCTCGCTGATCGCCGCCTCAAGCCGCTCCAGGGCGGCCTCGCGGGTGGGCTCAAAACCGGCGGCAAGGGCGACGACGGAGCGGCTGTAGCCGGGGCCGAAGGGCGTCGGCGCCTCGCCGCCGCGAAGGATGTGCTCGAGCGCGGCGACGATCCGGCCGGCCGCGTGCCCGTCGCCATAGGGGTTGGCGGCCGCCGCCATCTCGCGGTAGGCGGAGTCGTTGTTTAGCAGGCGCGAGCCTTCGGAGAAGATCCGCTCCGGGTCGGTGCCGACCAGCCGCAGCGTCCCCGCTTCGATGCCCTCGGTGCGCTCGGTGGTCTCGCGGGTTACCAGCACCGGCTTGCCCAGCGACGGCGCCTCTTCCTGAATGCCGCCGGAGTCGGTGATCACGAGATGGGCGCGGCCGAGCAGGCGGGCGAAGGTGGCGTAGCCGAGCGGCTCGGTAAGGAGGACGTTGTCGAGCTCGGTGAGGCGCTCGGTCAGCACCTCGCGCACGCGCGGGTTCGGGTGCACCGGCAGGACGAAGTCGACCTCGGGATCGTGCGCGGCCAGCCGGGCGACGCCCTCGGCGATCCCGCGCAGGCCGTCGCCCCAGTTCTCGCGCCGGTGGGCGGTAATGACGACGAGCCGTGAGTCGCCGTCATGGAGCGCCTGCAGCTGCGGGTTGGCGAACTTGACGTCGATCTGGGAAGCCCAGTGAAGCGCATCGATGCCGGTGTTGCCAGTGACGAAGATCTGGTCGACCGGGACGTTCTCGCGGACCAGATTCTGCAGGTTCGCCTGGGTCGGCGCGAAGTGCATCGCAGCCACGGTGGAGATCACCTGCCGGTTCATCTCCTCCGGGAAGGGCATCAGGTTGTTGCCGCCGGTCCGCAGCCCCGCCTCCACGTGCATCACCGGGATCCGGAGCTGGAAGGCCGCGAGCGCTGCGGCCATCGCCGAGCTGGTGTCGCCATGGACCATCACCGCGGCGGGGTGCCGACCCGCGAGCACGGCCTCGGGAGTAGGCGCGGCGTCGGGGTCGAGGTCGAAGCGCTCGACGCAGAAGTCTTCGAAGCGCTGCAGGACCGAGGCGACGCGCTCGTTCAGGTGGGCGCGGCGGGACCCCGCCCAGAGGGTGACGTCGGGCTTGATCCCGGCCAGCTCGAAGATGTACTCGACCAGGCGGTTGTGCTGTCCGGTCGAGATCACGATCGGTTCGTAGTACTCGCTCTCACGCAGGGCGACGATGATCGGCACCAGCTTGATCGCCTCGGGGCGCGTGCCGACGACGATCGGGACGACGAGCTTCGTCCCCGGCGCCGGCCTGTGGATGGAATCCGACATTCCCCAGCCGTATCGGTGACGACGGCTACCTACTTAAGAGGAAAGGAAATCCTTTCCAACGGCGCCGGGCTAGGGGAGGAATTCTTCCAACAGGTCCCCGGCCGGGCCCAGGAAGCTGTTGACGTTGCCGAGCAGGGATTCGGCGTCGTTGATCAGTTCGATCGCCTGTTCGAGCGGGATGCGCTGGACGGTCTCGCGCAGCGGCACAGCCAGCAGCGGGCTCAGAGCCCCCGCTTCTTCGGCGTCGTCGACCGCCCGCACGAGGCCGGCGCGGACCGCCTTCGCCAGCTTCGCGTCGGTGATCCCATATTTCTCTTTGAAGCGTTCGCGGGCCTCCGGCGTCGCCAGCGCCCGCGCCAGCGCCTCGCGCGAGACACCGAGCTGGCAGGCGGCGCCGTCGAGGGCCGAAACCGTGAACTGGTTGGCGATTTCCGAGAGGCCCTGCGGGTTGCTCCAGGGGCGCGGCTTGCAGGGATCCTGCACCTTCTCCGGCTCATAGGAGGAGCCGCCGGCGGCGAGGTAGGCACCGACCAGGACCAGCGAAGCGACGACCGCGCCGACCACCAGCAGGAAGCCGCGGCTGCGACCCTCTCCACTCACAGCTCCACCTCTTTGGAGAGCACGATCGGGAACAGCGCGATCAGCCCCAGCAGCGCCGCGAGGATGAACGAGGTGCTGAAGGCATGGGTGGCACCGCGGTCGAGCTGGTCCTGCAGTTCGCCCTGCAGCTGCTGCACTTCGGAGCGCTCGCCGGGATCGTCGGGCAGCGGTTCGAAGGCGGGGTCGATCGTCGGCACCTTCCCCCGCTCTTCTTCGAGCCGCTCGCTGACCCGTTCGGCGAGGTCGAGCTTCAGCAGCGGGTTGATCGGCGAGTCGAGGATCACCGCGGTGCCGGCGTTGATCGCGTCGTGGCGCTGCTGGTCGATGTCGGCGGTGAAGATCGGCGTCAGCGCCAGCAGCCCGATCACGACCCCGGCGTGGCGGGCGGAGATCGTCCAGCCGCCATGGATCGCCTGCGGCGCCCGGCCGTGGAGGGCGGTCTCGGTCAGAGCCGAGAGGACCAGCGCCAGGCCGATCCCGACCAGGATCTGCGGCGGCAGGGTGAGAGCGATCGTCGCCTTCGGCAGAAAGGCGAGCCCGGCGAGGCCGCCGGAGACGAGGATCGCGCCGGCAGCCGCCCGTGCCCGGGCGTCGGGCACGAAGTCGGTCAGCTTGCCGCCGACGAGGGCCGCCAGCGGCATCGCCGTGACCACGAGCGCGGCTTCGATCGGGCTCAGGCGCCAGCCTTCGATCAGCAGCAGGACGAGGAGGAAGAGCGCCGCCGCGATCGCCGCCGAGACCATCGCCAGCGCCAAGTTCGCCCAGAGGTGCGGCCGCCCGGTGCGGCGCAGCTCGGTCGAGACGATCCCGGTCGCCGCCTCGTGTTTGGCGACCGCGAGGATAGGGACCGCCGCCACCAGCGCCACCGGCACCTGCAGGAGGAAGATCGACTGCCAGGAGACGAGCTCGGTGAGGATGCCGCCGAGCGCCGGTCCCAGCGCCGCGCCGGTCGCCCCGGCGGCGGCCCAGACGGTCGTCGCCCGCTGCTCGGAGCCAACCGTCGCCGGCAGCAGCTCCAGCGCCGCGGTCACCGCCGCGGCGCCGCCGAGCGCCTGGATGCAGCGGGCGGCGATCAGGGTCTCGAGGCTGTCGGCGAGGCCGCAGGCGAGGCCGGCGCCGGCGAAGATCGCCAGCCCGACCGCGGCGGCGCGCCCGGGGCCGACCCGGCGGGCGATCAGCGCCGCCGGCACCGCCGCCAGCGCCATCACCAGGTTGAAGGAGACGAGGACCCAGGTCACTCCGGAGACGCTCGTGTCCAGTTCCCGGTAGATGTCTGGCAGCGCCAGGACGACGATCGAGGAGTCGGCGAGGACGACCCCGACCGCGAGGGCCAGCGCCGCTACGCGGGGTCTGGCGGCGGCGCTAATAGCCGAGCTCCTTTGCGTACTTGCGGCGGTACTCGTCGCGCTTTTCCAGCACCTCTTCGACGTAGGCGCGGGTTTCCGGGAAGGGGATCGCCGCCACCGTCAGGTCCGCCCCGCCCCATTTGTCGGCGTTGCCCGGTCCCGCGTTGTAAGCGGCCAGCGCCGCCGCCTCGTCGCCGTCGTAGCGGTCCAGCAGTTCGCGCAGGAGGAAGGTCCCGTAGCGGATGTTCAGTTCGGGATCGGAGAGATCGGAGAGCTTGAAGGTCGTGCCCCCGCTCTGCTTCTCGATGTATTCGGCCGCTTCCGGCGTGATCTGCATCAGTCCTCGTGCCCCCGCGCTCGAAGTGGCGTCGCTGAACTTCGACTCGGAGTAGATCACGGCGGCGATCAGGGCGGCGTCGACGTCCTTTTCCTTGGCCTGCTGGCGAATCACGTCCTCGTGGCGCAGGGGCAGCGTCAGCTCCCTGATCGCGCTGTCGAAGGTGCCGTTGGCCACCAAGAAGGCGAGGAGAAGCCCGGCCAGCACCGCGAGCCCGGCCCAGGCGACGCGGCGGCGGCGGGCGCGGACCTTGCGGCTCATCGGCGCAGCTTTTCGAGCAGGGCGGACAACGCCCGCTCGAGATCCTCCACCGAGCCGTCGTTCTCGACCACGTGCTCGGCCCGCTCGGCCTTCTCGTCCTGGCTCAGCTGCCGCGCCTCGCGCTCGTCGACCAGGGCGTGGCCGCGGGCGGCCGCGCGCTGGCGGCGAACCTCGTCACTGGTGACGATCGAGACGGTGGTGTCGAACGGACGCTCGCCGCCGACCTCGAAGAGCAGCGGCACCTCGACTACGGCGACCTCGGTCTCGGCCGGCAGCGAGAGCAGCCATTCAGCGGTCCGCGCCTGCACCATCGGATGAATCTGCTGCTCGAGCCAGCTCAGCTCGCCGGGGTCGGCAAAGACGATCTCACCGATCTTCGCCCGGTCGACGCCGCCGTCAGCGATTACGTCAGGACCCCAGCGCTCGGCCAGGCGCTCGCGCAGCCCTCTGCTCTCGAGCAGTTCGTGGACGACCGAGTCGCTGGAGAGCGTCGCCGCGCCGAGGCGCTCGAACGCCTTCAACGCCTCGGACTTCCCGGCTGCGATGCCGCCGGTGAGGCCGATCTTCAGTGGCGCCACCGGCGCCGCTCAGCCTTGCTCGGACTCGCCCGTCTGCGCGTCTTCGCCGGCGGCCTCGTCGAGGTCGTCCGGGGCGTCGGGACGCTCCTGGGACGATTCGCCCTCCTGCCCCTCGGGCACCTCGGGCTCGGAAGTCCCGTTCTCCTCGGCGACGGGGGCGGGCTCGGCGTCATCGGAGGCCTCGACCTCCTGCGACAGCTCACCGGGAGCCTCTTCGGAGGGAGCCTCATCGGCTTCGGCCTCCTCGGCGGCCTGGGCCTCCTGCGTATCCGCCGCGGCCGCGAATGCGTCGGCCATCGAACCGGTGGGCGGCGGCGCCTGCTCCTCCTCGACCTCGACCTCCTCGGCCTCGGCCTCCTCGACCTCGACCTCGACCTGACCGCCTTCGGCCTGGGCGATCTGCTCGCCGAGGCCGGCCATCGCCATGTTCTGGCCCTCGACCCGCTTGATGCTGAGCGAGAGGCGGCGGCGCTCTTCGTCGATCTCGAGGATCTTCACGTTCAGCTTCGAGCCCGGCTCGACGACTTCGCTCGGGTTCTCGACGTGGTGGTCGGCAAGCTCAGAGATGTGGACCAGGCCCTCGACGCCGGGGAGGATTTCGACGAAGGCGCCGAAGGCGACGACCTTGGTCACGGTCCCCTCGAGCACGTCGCCGGAGCGGTGGGTGCTGATGACGCGCTGCCACGGGTCCTCCTGGGTCTGCTTGAGACCGAGGGAGATGCGCTGGCGGTCGCGGTCGATGTCGAGGACTTTGATCCGCACGTCGTCGCCGATCGAGACAACTTCGGAGGGGTGGTTGACGTGGCTCCAGGAAAGCTCGGAGATGTGGATCAGGCCGTCGATCCCGTCGAGGTCGACGAAAGCGCCGAAGTCGACGATGTTGGAGATCTTGCCCTCGACGACCTGGCCCGGCTCCAGGCGCCCCAAAATCTGCTCGCGGACCTCTTTGCGCTCCTCCTCGAGCACGGCGCGGCGCGAGAGGACGACGTTGTTGCGGCTGCGGTTGAGCTCGATGACTTTGCATTCGAGCGTCTGGCCCATGAACTCGTCGAGGTTGTGGACGCGGCGGATGTCGACCAGCGAGGCGGGCAGGAAGCCGCGCACCCCGAGGTCGAGGATGAGACCGCCCTTGACGACCTCGATGACGCTGCCTTCGACCGGTTCGCCCGAGTCGGCGGCAACCTCGATCCGGCGCCAGGCTTTCTCGAAGCGGGCGCGCTTCTTGGAGAGGATCAGGCGGCCCTCGGCGTCCTCCTTGGTGAGGACTAGGGCGTCAATCTCCTCGCCGAGCTCGACCTCTTCGTGCGGGTCGACCGACTTGCGGATCGAAAGCTCACCGGACGGAATAACGCCCTCGGCCTTGTAACCGATGTCGACGAGCACCTCGTCTTTGTCGATCCGGACGACTTTGCCTTTGACGACATCGCCCTCCTCGAAGGACACCATCGTCGCCGCGTAATTGGGGACGATCTTGCCGTCGATATTGAGGAGAAGGCCGCCAGATCCCTCGACGGGGGTGGCGCTGGGCGCAGGCGTCATGGTCTCGGTCGCGGACACGGGCGGCAATGATGGCAGAATCCGGCTCGATGCCGGTCCGAGCCACCAAGCGCGGCGACGAACGCACGCCGCTGGACGGCGAGCGCGACGTCCTCATCTGCGGTGCCAGCTTCGCCGGGCTGGCGGTCGCACGCGAGCTGGCGGGTTCCGGCGCCGACGTCCTGATCGTCGATCGCTACGAGATCGGCGAGCGCCAGACCTCGGCCTGCGGCATCCCGACCGAGTGGCTGGAGCGGCTGGGGCTGATGGCGGCCGAGCGCCAGCGCTTCGACACCCTGGTCATGCACACCCCCCACGGCGACGCTCGCTACAAGCTTCCCTGGACCTTCTCGACCTTCGACTACCGCGAGCTCTGCCAGCTGCTCTGGCGTGACTGCGACGCGACCTTCGAGACCGCCAAGGTGAACGGCCGCTCGCCCGCGGCCAACGGCGACGGTCAGATCGCCGTCGAGACCGACCGCGGCGTCGTCTCCGCCCCGCTCGTCGTCGACGCGCTGGGCTGGCGGCGGATGCTGGCCAGCGGCGACGGCTACCAGCCGCCCGACGCGCCGCTCTCGCGCGGGCTCGAGGTGCACCCCGGCGGCGAGTCCGAGGACCTGGCGATCTGGATCGACCGCAAGTACGTCCCCGCCGGCTACGGCTGGTCGTTCCCGGCCCACGACGAGCTGCGGATCGGGATCGGCTCCTTCGACCCCCGCTTCCACGTCAAGGACACCACCGTCGAGCTGACCCGCGACCTCGGCAAGGAGCCGAACGAGTACCAGGGGAACTGGATCCCCCACAAGCTGCGCCGCGGAACCGAGGGCGGCGTCTTCTTCGTCGGCGACTCGGCCGGCCACTGCCTGCCGCTGAGCGCGGAGGGAATCAGGACGGCGCTCTACTTCGGGATCGCCCTCGGCCGGGAGCTGCGCGGCGTTTACGAGGGGCGCCAGGGCCGCGGGGAGGCGGAAGCGAGCTACGCCTCCTTCCACGACTCGCACGAGTGGAAGTTCAAGTGGATGCTGCGGGTGCAGAAGCTGATCCCGCGGATACCGCCGCGGCTGCTCGGTCCGGCGATCAAGCTGATGGGGAGCAAGCGCTTCGTCGACTGGTCGTTCAACCACTACCTGGCGATCGCCCCGCCCGAGTACGCCGGCTCGAAGTGGGCCGCCGGCTCAGCGGACGACCAGGGCGGTCCCGGCCATCAGCAGGACGACGCCGAGGATCCGCTCGGGCGAGAGCGGGACCTGGTCGAGGCCAAAGAGGCCTAACCGGTCGATCACCACCGAGGCGGTGAGCTGGCCGAAGACGGTCGCCGCCGCCACCCCGCCGGCGCCGATCACACTGACGGCGATTAGCGCGTTGAGGACGTAGAGCGCTCCCAGGAAGCCGCCGAGCAGGTAGTACCAGCTGACGTCGAAGGTCGAGGAGAGGCCGCCGGCCTTGCCGCTGAGGACGACGACGGCGGCCAGCGCCAGGGTCCCGATCGAGAAGGAGACGAGCGCCGCCGGCATGCTGCCGGTCGAGCGGCCGAGCCCGGCGTTGATCGGCGCCTGGGCGGCGATCAGCCCACCGGCAGCGGCGGTGAGCAGGACGGTGACGCCTCTATCCATCGAGTTCTCTCGGGATGCGCGTGATCTTCGGGCTGGACATGTGTTGTGGCGATTGAGGCGGATTGAACTTTCCCGCTCTCTTATCAGTAACGCCATAGGCCTACCCGGCCGATCCAGGGAGAACCAGTCGATGACGCCACCGCCCGCAGAGCAGTTCGCCGCCCGCATCTTCGTCGGACCGGTGCTGCGAGCGCAGCCGGACCGGCGTCTCGTCGACTTGGTCCGCGATGGCTACGACGCCGCCTTCGAAGAGATCGTGCGCCGTTACCGGCGCCCGCTCGACCGCTTCGCGGCGGCGATCGTCGGCGGCAGCTCCGAGGACGTCACCCAGGACGCCTTCTCGAAGGCGCTGTTGGCGCTGCGCGGCTCCGAGGCGGAGATCGAGCTGCGTCCCTGGCTCTACCGGATCGTCCGCAACACGGCGCTGAACGAGCTCCGCGACGGCGCCCCGGCCGCGGCAGAGCTCACCGAGGCGCTGCCGGGAGGACGCAGCACCGCCGCCGAGGTGGAGGCGCGCGAGGAGCTGCGCAACCTGATGGACCGACTGCAGGCGCTACCCGAGCCGCAGCGGGCAGCGCTGGTGATGCGCGAGCTCGAAGGGCTCAGCCACGACGAGATCGCCGCAGCGCTCGGGGTCAGCGGCGGCGCTGCCCGGCAGGCGATCTACCGGGCGCGAGCGGCACTACGCGAGGGTTTCGGGTTTTTTGTGCCGCTACCGCTGCTGCGAGCGCTGGCCGACCACGGCGGCGAAGCGGGTGCGGCTGGAGGGGCGGCGGCGCTCGGCGGCGGCGCCCTCAAAGCCGGGATGGCGACCGTGCTGATCGCCGGAGCAGTGGGAGCCGGGGTAGCGGTCGAGCACCACCATGGCCGCGGCGCCGGCCCGGAAGCCGCCGAGGCGGCACCCCTGACCGGCAGCAGGCACGCCGGTGCCGGCAGATCGACGCGCCTCGCGGCGGAACAGAGTTCTTTGCCAGGGGACGGCGGCGAGGGCCGCGATCATCGCGGGCAGTCAGGCGATGACAACGGCGGCCGCCGTGGAGGTTCCGGCTTCGACGACGGCGCGCTCGCCGATGGCGATCGCAGCGGCGCGGGCACCAGCTCGGGCGGTGACGGCTCGCGCTCCGGCAGTTCGGGCCACACGGGCAGCAGCTCCGGCGGTCCCGGCCCCGGCTCCGGGTCCGGGTCGGGGTCGAGCGACGACTCGGGCTCGGGCGACCGGCACGGCAGCCGCAGCGGCAGCGACGACGGCGGCTCCCTGTCCGGCAGCGGCTCGGACGACAGTGGCAGTGGCAGCGGCTCGGGCGACGACGGGGGCAGCTCCGGCGGTTCTGGCGGCTCCAGCAGCGACGACGGCTTGGTCAGCGGCAGCGAGGGCAGCTCCGGGTCCGGCAGCGGCGAGATCGAGAGCGAGCCGATTCCGACCAGCGAACCGACGCTGAGCGACGGCGGCAGTGGCTCGGGCACGAGCGGCAGTGGCTCCGACGACGGCGGCGAAAGCAGCAGCGGCACGAGCGGCAGCGGCGACCTCAGTAGCGCCGACTCGACCAGCGGCTTGGACGGAAATCCATAGCCGCGTGATCTTTGCGCCGGCCTCGGGTTGTAGCGGCAACCAGTTGTTGAACATCGAACTCAGGAGGAACGGCATGACCCGCAACAAAGGACGGCGAGCCCGCTTCGGCATGACCTGGTTTGCGCTGGCGCTCGGGGCGCTCGCGCTCCTGGCCATGCCCAGCCTGGCAGCCGCCAAGGACCACAACCACGACCGCATCCCGGACAAATGGGAGAAGCGGCACCACCTCTCCCTGAAGGTGAACCAGGCTCGCCTGGATCAGGACCAGGACCACCTGCGCAACCGCGCCGAGTTCCTTGCCGGCGACAATCCGCGCGACGACGACTCGAACGACGACGGCGTCATGGACGGCGAGGAGAACGCCGGCACGATCGCCTCGTTCGACTCCGCAACCGGCAAACTCGTGATCAACCTGTTCGGCGGCGAAACGATCTCCGGGCTGGTCGGTACCGGAACCGAGATCAAGTGCGAGGACCACGGCGGTGCCTCCGCCAGCAGCGAGGGCTCCGGCTCCGGCGAGGCCGAGCCGGGCGACGACAACGGCGGCGAAGGCGAGGTCGAGCCGGGTGACGACAATGGCGGCCAGGAAGAGGTCGGCGACGATAACGGCGGCCAGGGTGAGGAAGAGCCGGGCGACGACAACGGCGGCCAACAGGCCGGCGACAACTCGGGCCCCGGCAGCGAAAACTCCGGCCCCGGGCAGGGGGACGATGGAGACGAAGCCGGCAACTGCACCACCGCCGACCTCGTCCCGGGCGCAGTCGTCCAGGAGGCGGAGCTGAAGGTCGCTAACGGCCAGGCGACCTTCGAGGAGGTCGAGCTGTCGGGCAAAGACGCATAAGCGCAGTCTTCGCCTGCGGCAACGCCGGCGCGGCGGCTACTTGGCGTTGAGCCAGTCAGAGCCGACGCCGGCGTCGACCTCCAGCGGCGGATCGAGCGGGTAAGCGGCGCACATCTCGCGCCGCACCAGCTCGACCGCCGCTTCCATCTCTCCCGGCGGCCCCTCGAAGAGGAGCTCGTCATGGATCTGCAGAACGAGGCGGGTCTCCCCCCCGGTCTCCGCCAGCGCTCGCTGGCAGCGGACCATCGCCACCTTGATGATGTCGGCGGCGGTCCCCTGGATCACCGTGTTGACCGCAAGGCGCTCGCCGAGTCGGCGGGTGTTGGGGTTGCCGGAGCGCAGCTCGGGGATCGACCGGCGGCGCCCCATAAGGGTCGTCACGAAGCCCTCCTCCTGCGCCCGCTCGATCACCTCCTCGCGGAAGGCGCGGACGGCGGGGAAGCGCTCGAGGTAGCGGGAGACGAATTCCTCGCCCTCCTTGCGCGGGATGTTGAGCCGGTCGGCGAGGCCGAACCCGGTCAGCCCGTAGACGATCCCGAAGTTGACCATCTTCGCCTTCGAGCGCTGGCCGACGTCGACCTCGTCGCGCTCGATCTCGAAGACCTCGGCGGCGGTGGCGGCGTGGACGTCTTCGCCTTTGCGAAAGACGTCTTTGAGGACCACCTCGTCGGCGACGTGGGCGAGGACGCGGAGCTCGACCTGGCTGTAATCGGCGGAGAGCAGCTGCGCTCCCTCCTCGGCGACGAAGCAGGCGCGCACCGGGCGGCCGATCTCGGTCCGGATCGGGATGTTCTGCAGGTTCGGGTTGGTGCTGGAGAGGCGGCCGGTCGTGGTCGAGGCCTGGTTGAAGGTGGTGTGGACGCGGCCGGTCTCGGGGTCGATCAGCTCCGGCAGCGAATCCAGGTAGGTGTTCTTGAGCTTGGTCAGCTCGCGCCAGGACTCGATCTTCTCGACGATCGGGTGCTCGTCGCGGATCTGGGCGAGGACGCGGGCATCGGTCGAGAACCCGGTTTTACCGCGCCGCTTGCGGGTCAGGCCGAGTTTCTCGAAGAGGATGCGGCCGACCTGCTGCGGCGAGCCGATCGTGAACTCCTCCCCGGCCAGCTCGTAGATCTCCCTTTCCAGAGTGTCGATGCGCTCGCCGAAGCCGGCACCCACCTCGGCCAGGCGCTCGGCGTCGAGCTTCAGCCCCTCGCGCTCCATCGCCGCCAGCACCCCGACCAGCGGCAGCTCGACCTCGTGCAGCAGCTGCTCCAGCCCCAGCTCCTCGATCCGCGGCGCCTGCACAGCGGCGAGGGCGGCAACCAGGCGCGCTTCCTCGGGCGGATCGAGCCCCGGCTCCAGCTCCTCCCCCAGCGCCATCTGGCCGTCCTCCTCCTCGGGCTTCTCCGCGGCGGCGCCCTCGGCGAGGCCGATGCCAGCATCGGCGGCCAGCTCGACGAGGTCGTAGGTGCGCCGCTGGGGCTCCAGCAGATAGGCGGCGATCATCGTGTCGTGGTCGAGCTCCGGCTCGACCCCCTCCCGCGCTGCCGCGGCCAGCAGGCCGTGGCGGCCGCCGCCGAGCGACTTTGCATCGTGGGCGGCGAAGGGCTTGCCGTCGAGCGCGACCGCGAGCTCGTTGAGGCTGGAGCTGCCGGCGAGAAGGTGGTCGGCTTCCGCCGCCGCCCAGCGGTCGCCGGCGATGCCGAGCGCGACCGGCCCCTCCCCTAGGTCCCCCGGCGCCGCCTCTTCAGCCTCGACCTCGAGCTCGGTCTGGACCCGGCGCCCCGGCACCGCGTCGCCCTCGGGCAGCGCTTCTTCCAGCCGCTCCATCACCGCCCGCAGCTCGAACTCGCGCATGAACTCGCGCAGGGCGCCGCGGTCGGGCTCGCTTGCCATCGCTTCGGCCAGGTCGACCCCGGTCTCGATTTCGTACTGCAGCGTCGCCAGCTGCTTCGAAAGGCGCGCGTCGTCGGCGTGGTTGATGAGGTTTTCCTTGCGTTTTTTCCCTGAGATCTCGTCGACGCTTTCAAGTACCGCTTCCAGCGAGCCGAACTGCTGCAGCAGCTGGGTCGCGGTTTTCTCGCCGATCCCGGGGACGCCGGGGATGTTGTCGGAGGTGTCGCCGCGCAGCCCCATCAGGTCGGTAATCAGCTCCGGCGGCACGCCATAGCGCTCCTCGACGGCGGCGCGGTCGTAGATCTTCGTCTCGGTGATCCCGCGCGAGGTGCTCATCACCCGCACCCCTTCGTCAACGAGCTGGTAGGCGTCGCGGTCGCCGGTCACGACCATCACCTCGATCCCCTCTTCGCGGGCCTGCTTGACCAGCGAGGCGATCACGTCGTCGGCCTCGTAGCCGTCGACCTTGACGTTGGTGTAGCCGAAGGCCTCGACCAGCGGCATCAGGTGCGGCCACTGCTCCCGCAGCAGGTCGGGCCGCGGTTTGCGCTGGGCCTTGTAGAGGTCGTAAGTCTTCTCGCGCCCGCTCCAGCCAGCGTCCCAGGCCACCACCACCCCCTGCGGATGATGTTCGTCGATGATTTTCACGAGCATCGAAGCAAGGCCGTAAATGGCATTGGTCGGCCGCCCGTCGCTGGTCCCGATCGACTCGGGCAGAGCGAAGAAGGCGCGGTAGGCGAGGCTGTTGCCGTCGATCAGGAACAGCTGCGGGGCATCGGCGTCAGGCACGGCCGCGACTCTAGCCGCGCGAGATGCTGGACAAGCTCTCTCCCCTTATAGCCGAAAGATGCAATATCGTCGAGTAGTGGAGATATTTGGCGCCACGGCTGATGTCAACACGTGGAGCGACACTCTCTCCAATGCGGCTCAAGCGACCGCGATCGTTGTTGGCGGTGGGTGGGCACTTTGGAAGTTCGGGCTCAACCGGGAAGAGTGGCCTCGGGCTACGTTGGAACAGGCCATTGCCAAACAGCCTCTCGATCAAAAGCGGTCCCTCCTGCGGGTGCTCGTCGGAGTTAAGAACGCAGGTAGCGTCTTGATCGACATCGAGGTCGTGCGCGTCGACGTGTACCAGGTCCTTCCTCTGATGGATGAGACCAAGCTGGCCTTGGACGAGGGCACGCTCATCTCCGAAGGCGAAGTCGAGGCACGGTGGCCTTGCATCGCCTCCCGGGAACGGACTTGGGAGCCAGCGGAAGCCCGAATCGAGCCTGAGGAGAGCGAACCTTTCGGCTTCGACTTCGTCCTCCCAGCCGACGTCGAGACGATCTTCGTCTACGGCTATGTCCGCAACGTAAAGCAACGAGATAAACCGATCGGGTGGTCGGTCACCCAGTTCTACGACTTCAAGGACGGCGACGCGCAGCCGAAGACGCGCGAGGCGATGGCAGGAAGGGCGACCGAATGAATACACGAATCAGCGACGACCAGAGTGCCCCTAGAGAACATCCGCGACCACCTCACGCCCCGCCCCCACCCCCCAAAGCTCCGCCACCGCCCCCGAGAAAGACCCCCCCGGGACCGGCGCAGCAACCGCCTCGACCCAATCCGCCAAAGAAATAGAAAGCGGCCGGACCAACAGAAGATCAGCCCGGCCGGGGCCGTCGGCGGCGACCCCGATCTGATTCGATAGCCGCTCATGGCTGTCAGCGCCCAGTACAGCGTCACGATTCGCGTCGAGCTCGATGCCCGCCAGGAGCCGCTGGGGCGGCTGACGGCGGCGATCGCCGAGGCGGGTGGGCAGCTGCAGGGGGTGGATCTGGTGCCGGGGGCCGGGCCGGAGGGCAAACGGGTGCGCGAGTTCACGATCGATGCCGCCGACCGCGACCACTGGGAGAAGATCCTGCGGGCGATCGGGTCTACGCGGGGGGCGCGAGTGCTCGATTACGTCGACCGGACGATGCAGATGCACCGCGGCGGCAAGATCGACATGCGCAACAAGTACCCGGTGAAAACGCGCGACGACCTCTCGATGGCCTACACGCCGGGCGTCGCCCGCGTCTGCATGGACATCCACGCCGACCGCAGCAAAGCCTTCGAGTACACGATCAAGAAGAACACGGTCGCGGTCGTCTCCGACGGCAGCGCCGTCCTCGGGCTCGGCAACATCGGCCCCGAGGCGGCGATGCCGGTGATGGAGGGCAAGTGCATGCTGTTCAAAGAGTTCGCCGGCGTCGACGCTTTCCCGATCTGCCTCGACACCCAGGACGCCGACGAGATCGTCCGCGCGGTCGAGCTGATGGCACCGACCTTCGGCGGCATCAACCTCGAGGACATCTCCGCCCCGCGCTGCTTCGAGATCGAGGACCGGCTGAAGGAGAGCATCGACATCCCGGTCTTCCACGACGACCAGCACGGCACCGCGGTGGTGACGATGGCGGCGCTCTTCAACGCCCTGAAGATCACCGGCAAACCGATCGAGCAGCTGCGGGTGCTGGTGGTAGGCCTGGGCGCCGCCGGGGTAGCGGTGACGAAGATGATGCTCGCCTCGGGAATCACCCAGATCGTCGGCTGCGACCGCAAGGGCGCGGTCTCGACCAAGCGCGAGGACTACGAATCCGGCGCGATGAACGAGGCCAAGCGCTGGTACGCGGAGACGACGAACCCGGACGTGATCCAGGGCCAGCCCGATGACGTAATCGAGGGCATGGACATCTTCGTCGGCCTCTCCGGCCCCGGGATCATCCAGCCCGAGTCCCTGGGCAAGATGAACGACGACGCGATCGTCTTCGCGATGGCCAACCCGACGCCCGAGGTGATGCCCGAGGAGGCCGCGCCCTACGTGCGGATCATGGCCACCGGGCGCTCCGACTTCCCGAACCAGATCAACAACGTGCTCGCCTTCCCCGGCATCTTCCGCGGCGCCCTCGACGCCGGCGCCCCCAGCATCACCGAGGAGATGAAGCTCGCCGCCGCGAAAGGAATCGCGATGGCGGTCTCCGAGTCCGACCTCGCCGAGGACTACATCATCCCCAGCGTCTTCAACCGCGAAGTGGCGCCGAAAGTCGCCGAAGCGGTGGTCGAAGAGGCAAAGCGGGACGGGATCGCCCGGCTAAACGAGGAGACCGGGACCTTCGCGCCCGTGGAGGGCTAGCGGTGCGGGTTCTCGTCACCGGCGCCAGCGGCACGATCGGCACGGCTCTTTGCGACGCTCTCTTCGCCCGCGGCGACGACGTCGTCGGCCTCACCCGCGACCCCGGCCGCGCCCGCTCCGCCAACCCCCGCGTCACCTGGCACAAGTGGGAGCCGACCCTGGAACGACCCGATCCCGCCGCCTTCGAGGGCGTCGACGGCGTCGTCAACCTGGTCGGCGAGCAGGTGGACCAGCGCTGGACCGAGGAGTCGAAGCAGCGGATCATGGAGAGCCGCCGCCAGGCGACCCACAACCTCGTCCAGGGGATCGAGGCGCTGGAGGAGGCGCAGCGGCCGCAGGTGCTGGTCAGCCAGTCGGCAATCGGCTACTACGGCGACCGCGGCGACGAGGAGCTCGACGAGAGCTCAGCCCCCGGCAGCGGCTTCATCTCCGAGGTCCCGCAGGCCTGGGAGCAGGCCGCGCATGAGCTCGACGGCGCTGGCGTGCGGGTGGTCGTCGTCCGCACCGGCCTGGTGCTGACCGCGAAGGGCGGCCTGCTGAAGGAAATGCTGACGCCATTCAAGCTCGGCGTCGGCGGGCCGCTAGCCGGCGGCAAGATGTACTTCTCCTGGATCCACCTCGACGACGAGGTCGGGATCCTGCTCTGGGCGCTCGATAACGAGCAGGTGAGCGGCGCGGTCAATGCCACCGCGCCCGAACCGGTGACGAACAAGGCGTTCTCGAAGGCGCTCGGCCGCGCCGTCAACCGGCCGGCGATCGCGCCGGTGCCCGGCTTCGTCCTCGACCTCAAGTTCGGCCGCGAGTTCGGCCACGTTCTCCGCGGCGGCCAGCGCGTCCTCCCCAGGCGCACCGAGGAGCTCGGCTACAGCTTCAAGCACCCGCGCCTCGACGAGGCGCTAGCCGACCTCGTCTAGAACCGCCTGGCGCGGAGTCGAGCTGTCCTCATCCAGGGCGGCGAAGATTCTCTTCATCGCCTGCGAGCCCGAGCCAGTCTCGATCCAGGCGATGTCGGCAGCGTCGACGATCGAGTGGCTGAACTCGGCGGCGGGCCCGGGGGCTTCGACAAAGGCGACCGTGGTTGAGTCCTCGGTCGCGCGCCGGGCGCCGGCGCCGGCCGCGGCGAGGTCGACCTTTCCTCGCCTTTCCACCGGCGGCAGGCAGACGAGGCGAACCTTCAGGTCCCCCGCCGGCCCGCCGCTCGCCTGACCGCAGAGCGGTGCCGCCATGTAGACCGAGACGGTGGCCCCACTGGCGGCACCGCCTTCGCCGCAGCCCGCCGCGATCAGCAGCGCGCAGAGGCCGAGAAGGAGAGCAAGGAGGCGGCGCACGGGAAGCGATCCTAAACTCGGACGGGATGCGAATCGGAATGCTGACCGCAGGGGGGGACTGCCCGGGGCTGAACGCGGTGATCCGCGCGATCGCCCGCTCGGCGATGCTGCAGGGCGACGAAGCCGTCGGGATCCGCCGCGGCTACCGCGGCCTCGCCGAGAACGACTACATGCCGCTGGGCATGTCCCAGGTGACCGGGATCCTCCACCAGGGCGGGACGATCCTCGGCACCTCGAGCTACGAGCCGATCCGGGAAAACGCCGTCGACGAGGTCGCCGCGGCCTTCGCGACACAGCGCTTCGACGCGGTGGTCGCGATCGGCGGCGAGCACACGATGGAGATCACCCGCCTGCTCCACGCCGAGCGCGGCCTGCCTTTGGTCGGGGTCCCGAAGACGATCGACAACGACGTCGGCGGCACCGATTTCACCTTCGGCTTCGACACCGCGGTGCAGGTCGTGACCGACGCGATCGACCGCCTCCACACCACCGCCCAGTCCCACAACCGGATCATGGTCGTCGAGGTGATGGGCCGCAACACCGGCTGGATCGCGGCCTACGCCGGGATCGCCGGCGGCGCCGACTGCATTGTCATCCCCGAGCAAACGACGACCGTGGAGGAGATCTGCCACGACGTCACCCGCCGCCACGAGCGCGGCAAGGACTTCTCGATCATCGTCGTCGCCGAGGGCGCCAAGCTCGCCTTCGCCAGCGGCGAGGAACGGCTGATCCAGCCGATCAAGGATTCCGACGAATATGGCTACCCGCGCCTCGGTGGCATCGGCGCGGCGCTGGCGCACGAGCTCGAGCGCCTGACCGGCTACGAGACGCGGGTCACGGTCCTCGGCCACGTGCAGCGCGGCGGCACCCCGACCTCGACCGACCGCGTGCTCGCGACGATGTACGGCGCCCACGCCTACGAGATGGCCAAGGCGGGTGAATTCGGCCGGATGACGGCGATCCACGGGACCCAGATGACCTCGGTGCCGCTGGAGGAGGCGGTCAAGGTCAAGCAGGTCGACCTGGGGATGCTGGAGATAGCCAAGCGCTTCTTCACGTGAGAGGGTGCCGGCATGAACGAGACGCCCGACTTCCAAGCGGCGACGCAAGCTCAACAGCAGACCTGGTCCAAAGGCGACTTCGCCGTGATCGCCAGCATCGTCCTCCACGACGCCGACGCGCTGGCCGAGGCGCTGGAGATCTTCCCGGGGGAAAAGGCCCTCGATGTCGCCTGCGGCAGCGGCAACGCCGCGATCTGCGCCGCCCGCCGCGCCTGGGGCAATACGACGGGGCTCGATTTCGTCCCGGAGCTGCTCGAGCGCGCCCGCGAGCGGGCGGCCGCCGAGCGGCTGGAGGTCGAGTTCGTCGAGGGCGACGCGCAGGAGCTCCCCTTCGGCGAAGCGGAGTTCGACGTGACGATGTCGATCTTCGGGGCGATGTTCGCCCCCGACCAGCAGCGAACCGCCGACGAGCTGCTGCGGGTGACGAAGCCGGGCGGCCGGATCGGGATGGCCAACTGGTGTCCGGACGGCGGCCTCGAGCGCCTTTTCCTGACCGTGATGAAGCACACCGGCGGCCCCCCTCCCGGGGTCATGCCGCCGGTTCTCTGGGGTACCGAGGATCACGTCAGACAGCTCTTCGGCGACGGCATCTCCGAGCTTCGCTGCGAGCGGGTGAAATCGCGCCAGCCCTTCTTTTCCGCCGATCACTACATCGATGTCTTCCGCACCTATTTCGGGCCGATCAAGAGCGCCTACGAGAAAGTCGGGCCCGAGGGGGAAGCAGCATTGACCGAAGACCTGCGCCAGATGCTGGCGGAGGCCAACACCGCGGGCGAGCGCGGCCTGGTGATCGAGCCCGAATACCTGCGCGTGATCGCCACCCGCGCCTAGTGGGTCCCGCCCTCCCGGTCGCGGCACCAGGGTGACAAGATCCAGACATAGCTCGCCATTGAGCTAGATTTTTTGATTACTCTCCCCCAGGTACACGAATCGACGGGGGTCAGCGGTGAAAGGGAGATGGGTTGCAGTACTCGCGGTAGTGGGCATGCTCGCGGCAGGGGCGGTTCTGGCCGGCTGCGGCAGCGACAGCAGTTCGGGCGCCTCGGCGACCGACGAAGTCGCCGCGCCCCTGAGCAAGGCGGAGTTCGTCAAGCAGGCCAGCGCAATTTGCGAGCAGGGCTTGAAGAAGAAGGACGCAGCCGTCTCGGTTGCGCTGAAAGAACAAGCCGAACAAGCGCAGAGCGCTCCCACGGCGCAGGAGACCGCGAAACTGATCGAAGAAACCGTCCTCCCCGCCTACAGCAAGACCGTCGACCAGCTGAGCCAGCTGGGCGCACCGAAAGCGGACGAGGCCGAAATCGAAAAGATGATGGGCGAATTCGAAGCGGCGGTGAAGACGCTGGAAGCCGACCCCACCAAAGCGAACGAAAACAACCCGTTCACCTCCGCGGACAAAGCCGCCGAGGCCTACGGCATCAAGGGATGCAGCCTCTAAGCCGGCGCTAGGACCTAGTGGGCGGCGCGGCGATCCGGACCACGGCGCCGATCAGCAGCACACCGAAGAAGATCAGCCCGGCGACGCCGCCGCCCTGGCCGAATGCGGCGTAGCCGATCACCATGGCGGTGATCGCGAGAAAGAGAGATACGACCATGCTCATTTCGCCGAGCATCCTATTGGATCGTGTCGGTGGAACGAGCAGCCCCCAGCGCTTCTCTGGTCTCGCCCAGGAACGAGGCGACGGCATCCGCAGCGCCCTCGGGTGAGCCGCCCTCACCGGCAGCCCGGACGAGGCGGCTGCCGATGATCACCCCGTCGGCGATCCGGCCGACGACCGCGGCCTGGTTCGGGTTGCCGATCCCAAAGCCGACCGCGACCGGCGTCTTCGCCTCCGCTTTCGTCGCCTCGACCAACTCCGCCAGCGCCGGCGGCACCTCCGCCCGCTCGCCGGTCGTCCCCACCGTGGAGACGACGTAGACGAAACCGTGGGCGGCTTCGCAGATCTGCCGGCGCCGCTCGGCCGGCGTGGTCGGCGCCAGCAGCGGCACCAGCGCCAGCCCCTCAGCCGCGAACGCCTCCCTGACTTCCCCTGCCTCGTCGAGGGGCAGGTCGGGGACGATCGCCCCGGCCGCTCCCGCGGCGCGGGCGATGCCGGCGAACTCACCGGCACCGCCGTGGGCGAGGACCATGTTGGTGTAGGCCATGAAGACGACGGGGACCCGGTCGGCGATCACCCGGCAGACCTCCAGCGCCGTCGCCAACGTCGCCCCCGCCTCCAGCGCCTCGGTGGCGGCGGCATGGATCGCCGGGCCGTCGGCGAGCGGGTCGGAGAACGGCACCCCCAGCTCGACCAGGTCGGCGCCGGCGTCGGCGTAGGCCTCGGCGACCGCCAGCCCGGTCTCGCGGTCGGGGTAGCCAGCCATCATGTACGGCATCAGCGCCGCCCTCTCCTCGTCCGCGGCCGCCTGAAAGGCCGCTGCGATTCGCTCCTCTCCGCTCATGGCAGGACGTCGGTCGGTGGTTTCAGCCGCGCCGTCGCCTCCGCCATGTCCTTGTCGCCGCGCCCGGAGAGACAGAGGACGTCGAAGCCATCCCCGCCTGGGTTCTCCAGCAGCCAGGCGATGGCGTGCGAAGACTCGAGCGCCGGGATGATCCCCTCCAGGCGCGAGAGCTCCTGAAAGGCGCCCAGGGCCCCCTCGTCGGTGACGCCGACGTAGGTGGCGCGGCCGCTGTCGCGCAGGTAGGCGTGCTCGGGGCCGACGCCGGGATAGTCGAGACCAGCGGAGATCGAGTGGGCCTCGAGGATCTGCCCCTCCTCGTCGGCGATGATCGAAGAGAGCGAGCCATGGAGGACCCCGGTCGTCCCCGCCTGCAGCGAGGCGCCGTGGCGCTGGCTCTCGAGGCCCTCCCCCGCCGCCTCGACCCCGACCAGCGCCACCTCGCCGTCCTCGACGAAGGGCGTGAAGATCCCAATCGCGTTGGAGCCGCCGCCGACGCAGGCGATCACCCGCGCTGGGAGGCTGTCCTCCGCCGCCAGCGCCTGCTCGCGCGCCTCTTCGCCGATCACCCGCTGCAGGTCCCGCACCAGCGCCGGGTAGGGCGCCGGGCCGACGGCCGAGCCGATCACGTAGTGGGTGGTGGCGACGTTGGCGACCCAGTCGCGAATCGCCGCGCTGACCGCCTCCTTCAGAGTCCGGGCCCCGGCCTCGACCGGCGCCACCTCCGCGCCCAGCAGCCGCATCCGCTCGACGTTTGGGGCCTGGCGGCGGATGTCCTCGGTGCCCATGTAGACGACACATTCGAGCCCCAGCAGGGCGCAGGCGGTGGCGGTCGCGACCCCGTGCTGGCCGGCGCCGGTCTCGGCGATCACCCGCGGCTTGCCCATCCGCGCCGCCAGCAGCGTCTGGCCGATCGCGTTGTTGATCTTGTGGGAGCCGGTGTGGGCGAGGTCCTCGCGCTTCAGGTAGACCCGCGAACCGACCCGCTCGGAGAGGCGTTCGGCCAGGTAGAGCGGCGTCGGGCGGCCGATGAAGTCATGCCGCAGCTGCTCCAGCCGAGCCATGAACTCCTCATCCGCACGGGCCTCCGCCCAGGCCGCGGTCAGCTCGTCGAGCGCCGGGATCAGCGTCTCCGGCACGTAGCGCCCCCCGTAGGGGCCAAATCTCTGCTCGATCGTGCTCATGCCTCGGCGCCGACCGGGTTTGCCGCTTCGAAGAAGGCTGCCATCGCCGCGTGGTCCTTGCGCCCAGGCTCCAACTCGACGCCGCTGGCGACGTCGACCGCGTAGGGATGGGCAATCTCGATCGCGCTGGCGACGTTCTCGGGCCGGAGCCCACCAGCGAGAATCGCCGGCACTTCCGAGCGATGCCCCCGCAGCAGCTCCCAATCGAAGCTCTGCCCGGTTCCACCCCATTCGCCCTTGGCGCGCCGGTCGAAGAGGTGGAAATCGGTCCGAAACGCCTCGGCGGCGTGGATATCGGCGGCGCTGGCGACATGAACCGCCTTCGCAACCTTCACCCCGGTCCGCCGCTTCACCTCAGAGCAAAAGGAAGCCCCCTCGGCCCCATTCAGCTGCACCATCGTCAACCCCTCATCCTCGACAGCCCGCGCAACCTCCTCCAAGGTGGGGTTCACGAACACTCCAGCCACCTCGCACTTGCGTCGAAAGGCAGCTGCGATCTCGGCCGCAACACCTCGATCCACGTCTCTCGGGCTGCCATGGAAATGGATCAGTCCAACCGCCCAAGCGCCAAGCCGAACGGCCTCAGCCGCGTCATCGAGATTAGTTATGCCGCAGAACTTCACCCGCATCTTCCTCAGCGTACGGGAAGACGGGCCTGACCCTTAGGCCAGGCCCGCCGGAAATCAGGAGCTATTCGCTGCTGTCGGGCTGCGTCCCGAGGGTGACGTCGGCGGTCTTTTCGTCGCCGTCGCGGAGGTAAGTCAGTTCGAGCTTGTCGCCCGGCTTGGAGTCCTGGATCTGTTCGACCAGCTCTTCCATGCTCTTCACCTTCTCGCCGTTGGCTTCGATGATGATGTCGCCGCCGAGCCGCACTTCTTCGCCGTTGATCGTGGCGCTGGTGCTGCCGGCTTCCAGGCCGGCCTTGTCAGCCGGGCCGTCCTTGACGACCTGCTGCACGAGAACCCCTTCCTTGACCGGCAGGTTGAGCGCCTTCGCCAGTTCGGGGGTGATCGTGCCGCCGCTGATGCCGAGGAAGGCGTGTTCGACTTCTCCCTTCGTCTTCAGCTGCTCGATCTCCGAGCGGATCGTGTCGATCGGGATCGCGAAGCCGATGCCGACGTTGCCGTTGCCACCGCCGCCGGTGGCGATCTGGGAGTTGATCCCGATCACCTGGCCTTCGGCGTCGATCAGCGGGCCGCCGGAGTTGCCGGGGTTGATCGCGGCGTCGGTCTGAATCACGTGGTTGATCGAGAAGCCGTTCGGCGCCTGGATCTGCCGCTGCAGGGCCGAGACGATGCCGCTGGTGACGGTGCGGTCGAGGCCGAAGGGATTGCCGATCGCGACCACCGGGTCGCCGACTTCAGCTTCGGAGGAGTGGCCCAGCGTCAGCGGGTGCAGTTCCTTCGCCGGCGCGTCCACCTTCAGCAGCGCGATGTCGGTGCCGGGATCGGTGCCGACGACTTCGGCCGGGTGGGTCTTTTCGGACTTGCCGAGTTTGACCGTGACCTTTTCGGCGCCTTCGATCACGTGGTTGTTGGTAAGAATGTGGCCTTCGTCGTCGATCACGAAGCCGGAGCCGGTCGCGGTTCCGCCGCCTTCGGATTCGGGTTCGCCGAAGGGATTGAGGAATTCGCTTTCGGTCGCTTCGAGCTGGGATTCGATGAAGACGACCCCCTCGCCGTCGGCTTTGTAGATCTGGTTGACGACGTTGGCGTTGCCGTCTTCGGACTTGGCGTCGACGGGAGCGGTAAGCGGGGTGGCAACGGTCGTCGTCGTGCCGCCGCCGGAGTCGACCACGCCTGCGGCGATCGCGATCAGTCCGACGACAGCAACGACGAGGCCGCCAAGGAGGGCGGAGAAGAACGGGCTGCGGAGTTTCGAAGGTTGCTGAGGCATGAGACGAGGATGACCGGAAGCCGTGACCGCTCCCTAAATGCTCTTCAAAAGTTTTCTAAAGATGGCAGACCGGGCAGGCCGGGCTGCTCAGACGAGGTGTTCGCGGGTGCTTTCGTCGTTGCCGGTCAGCTCCCGCGCCTTCGCCTCCGGGTCGGGGGCGGTCATCAGGGCGCCGCCGATCAGCACCGCGTCGACCCCCACCCGGTCGAGCTCAAACAGCTCCTCACGGCCGGAGATGCCGCTCTCGGCGACCACGGTCTTGCCGGCCGGGACGTCGGGCATCAGCTCGTAGGTGGTGGCGATGTCGACGCTCATGTCGTCGAGGTTGCGGTTGTTGATCCCGATCACCTCGGCGCCGGCCTCGAGCGCCCGCTCCAGCTCCTCGGCATCGTGCACCTCGACGAGGCAGTCGAGGTCGATCGCCCGCGCCTCCTGGTAAAGCGCACGCAGGTCGTGATCGCCGAGCGCCGCGGCGATTAGCAGGACCGCGTCGGCGCCGTTCACCGCCGCCTCGTAGAGCTGGTAGGGGTCGACGATGAAGTCCTTGCGGATGATCGGCAGGTCGCAGGCGGCGCGGGCGGCGCGCAGGTCGGCTAGCGAGCCGCCGAAGTGGCGCTCGTCGGTGAGAACCGAGAGCGCAGCGGCACCCCCGCGCTCGTAGGCGGCGACCTGGGCGGCAAGGTCGATCGACTCCGGCGCCAGGGCGCCGGCGCTGGGCGAGCGCCGCTTGAACTCGGCGATGAGGGACAGCCCGGGGCGCGTCAGCGCCTCGTTAAAGGGTCGGTCCTCCCGGCGGGCGGAGAGCCGCGCTTCCAGATCGGCCTGGGAGAGATCGGCGCGACGCGCCTCGACCCCTTCCCGGGCCCCTGCGATGAGCTGGTCCATCATTCCCACTTGAGCTGAATAAGCCTAGACGGCGGCGGTCGCCGTTGCTGCTTTCAGCCGCTCCAGCACGTCGGCTGCCGCGCCGGAGTCGATCGCTTCCGTGGCTTTGGCGATCCCCTGCTCGAGGTCGCCGGCGAGGCCGCCGACGTAGATCGCCGCTGCGGCGTTGAGCAGGACCAGATCGCGGGCGGGGCCGGGGCCGCCCGCCAGGACCGCGCGGCTGACCTCGGCGTTCTCCTCCGGGGTGCCGCCGGCGACGCTGGTGAGGTCAACCGGGGCGAGGCCGAACTGACCGGGCTCGACGAACCACTCGGCAGTGCGGCCGTTTGCGACCTCGATCACCCGGGTTCGGGACGAGAGCGAGAGCTCGTCGAGGCCGTCCTCGGCGGAGACGACCAGCGCGCGGACGCTGCCGAGGGTTACTAGGGCCTCGGCGATCGTCTCCTGGTAATGGCGGTCGGCGACGCCGAGCAGCTGCCGGTTGGCGCCGGCGGGGTTGGTCAGCGGCCCGAGGAAGTTGAAGATCGTCCGCACCCCGAGCGCTTTGCGGGCGGGGACCACATGCGCCATCGCCGCGTGGTGCTTGGGAGCGAACATGAACCCGAAGCCGATCTCGTCGATGCAGCGGCCGACCTGCTCGGGCTCGATTTCGACGTTGACGCCGAGCGCCTCCAGCAGGTCGGCGGAGCCGCACTTGCTGGTGTTGGAGCGGTTGCCGTGCTTGGCGATCGCGCAGCCGGCGCCGGCGGCGACGAAGGCGGCGGTCGTGGAGATGTTGAAGGTGGAAGGTCCGCCGCCGGTGCCGCAGGTGTCGACGAGGTCGTGGCGCTTCGTCGCCACCGGCGCCGCCAGGCCCCGCATCGTCCGCGCCAGGCCGACCAGCTCCGGCACCGTCTCACCCTTTGCCCGCAGCGCGATCAGGAAGGCGCCGGTCTGGATCGGGTCGGCCCGCCCCTCCATGATCTCGCTGAGGACAGCGGAGGCGTGATCGGCGGTGAGGTGGTCGCCGGCGCAGACGGCGTCGATCGCGCGGCTGACAATGTCGTTAGGCATCCGAACCGCCCCGCTCATCGGTAATGAAGTTGGCGAGCAGGTGCTTCCCCTGGGGGGTGAGCACCGACTCGGGGTGGAACTGGACGCCCTCGATCGGCAGCTCGCGGTGGCGCGCGCCCATCACCACGTCGCCGAGCTTGGCGCTCAGCTCGAGCTCCTCGGGCAGGTCCGCGTCGGCGATCAGCGAGTGGTAGCGGCCGGCGACCATCGGGCTTGGCAGGCCGGCATAGATCGTCTTGCCGTCGTGCTCGACTTCGCCCTCCTTGCCGTGGATCGGCTCCCCCTGGACGACGCGCCCACCGAAGGCCTCGACCATCGCCTGGTGGCCGAGACAGACGCCGAGTACCGGCGTGCCGGCTTCGCCGAACGCCTTGATTGCCGCGCCGGAGATGCCGGCCTCGGCCGGGGTGCAGGGGCCGGGCGAGACGACCAGCCGGTCCGGCTGCCGCGCCAGCAGCTCCTCGACCGTCGCCTTGTCGTTGCGGATGACTTCCACCTCCGCCCCCAGCTCGCCCAGGTACTGGACGAGGTTGTAGGTGAAGGAGTCGTAGTTGTCGATCACGAGGACTCGCATCGCTACTCCCAGTCCGGCTGGGCGCAGGCGACCTCGACCGCCCGGAAGACCGCCCTCGCCTTGTTGACCGACTCGTTCCACTCATACTCGGGCTTGGCGTCGGCGACGGTGCCGCCGCCCGCCTGCACGTGGATCTGCCCGTCCTTGATCACCGCGGTGCGGATGTGGATGGCGGTGTCGAGGTCGCCGTCCCAGGAGAGGTAGCCGACGGCGCCGCCGTAGCCGCCGCGCTTCACCTTCTCGAGCTCGTCGATGATCTGCATCGCCCGCACCTTCGGGGCTCCCGACAGGGTTCCGGCCGGGAGCGCGGAGCGCAGCACGTCCAGCGCGCTGACCCCCTCTTTCAGCTTGCCGGAGACTTGGCTGACGATGTGGAGGACATGCGAGTAGGTCTCGACGACCATCAGCTCGTCGACCGTGATGCTGCCGTACTCGCAGACGCGGCCGAGGTCGTTGCGGCCGAGGTCGACCAGCATCACGTGCTCGGCCCGCTCCTTGGCGTCGTTGATCAGGCTTTCGGCCCGCCGGCGGTCCTCGTCCTCGCTGCCGCCGCGCGGCCTGGTGCCGGCGATCGGCCGCGTCTCCACCCGGTCGCCGATCACCTTGACCAGCGGCTCGGGCGAGGCGCCGGCAACCTGGAAGTCGCCGAACTCGAGGAAGTACATGTAGGGCGAGGGGTTGACCGCCCGCAGGCCGCGGTAGACGGAGAAGGCCTCGACCGGGGCTGGCGCCGAGAAGCGCTGCGAGGGGACGACCTGGAAGGCGTCGCCGGCGTGCACGTACTCGACAATCCGCGCCACCGCCGCTTCGAACTCCTCGCGCTCCATGTTCGACTCAAACTGGGGCGGCTCAGCGATCTTCGGCTGCTCGGGCAGGGGCACGGCGCCGCGCAGGCGCTCGCGCATCTCGGCGATTGTCGCCGCCGCCGCCTCATAGGCGGCATCGACGTCGCCGTCCTCCTCGACGAAGGCACAGGCGAGGATCGTCAGCTCGTGGCGGAGGTGGTCGAAGACCAGCATCGCGTCGGTCACCATCAGCGCCATGTCCGGCAGCCCGAGCGGGTCGGGGTTCGGTGGGTCGAGTGGCTCGACGGTGCGGACCAGGTCGTAGGCGAAGAAGCCGACGGCGCCGCCGGCAAACGGCGGCAGCCCCTCGACCGGCGCCGGGCGGTACTCGCGCAGGCGCTCGCCGACAGCGGCATAGGGGTCAGGCGCCGGTTCCACCCGGGTCGGGGGCGCGCCTGGGCTCAGCGCCTCCCCACTCCATTCCGACAGCGCCCCCTCGCTCCAGCGCAGCAGCGCCCGCGGGCGCAAGCCGACAAACGAGTAGCGGCCAACCTGTCCCTGCTCGGCGGACTCGAGCAGGAAGCAGGGCGAGCCTTCCGGCTCGTCGGCGCGCAGCTTGAGGAAGGCCGAGACCGGCGTCTCGCAATCATCGATCAGCCGCGCCCGCACCGGCACCACGTTGCCCTCGCGGGCGAGCTCGCGCGCTTCCTCCAGGCTCGGCTCCAGCCGGATCTCCGAGTCAGCCGCTACGCGCATTCAGCACCTCCATCACCTTCGCCTGCGAGACCCCGCGCGAGGCCAGCAGGACGCTGAGGTGGTAGAGGACGTCGGCGGCCTCTTCGGCGACCCGCTCCTCGCTCTCTTCGCGGGCGGCGCGGGCCACCTCCTCGGCCTCCTCCTCGACCTTCTCGCCGATCAGCTCGCGATCGTCGAGCAGGGTCACGGTGTAGCTACCGTCCGGCCGCTGCAGGGCGCGGTGGCGGATCGTCCGCTCCAGCGCCGGCAGCGCTTCATAGGTGACCGGGTACGGCTCGCCCTCGGCCGGCGGTGCGTCTTTGCGCGGCGAGGCCGAGCCGAGCACCTCGCGGTAGAAGCAGCTGCGCTCGCCGGTGTGACAGGCGGGGCCGGCCGGATCGACCAGCGCCACCAGGGCATCGCCGTCGCAGTCATAGCGGAGCTGGCGCAGGTGCATGAAATTCCCCGAGGTTTCGCCCTTTTTCCAGAGCTCGTCGCGAGAGCGGCTGTGGAAGTGCAGGTCGCCCTGCTCGAGAGTCATCTCCAGCGAGCGGGCGCTCATATAAGCGAGCATCAGCACCTCGCCGCTGGCGAAGTCCTGGACGACGCAGGGCACCAGGCCCTGCCGATCGAATTCGATTTCGGGGAACATCCGGGGAATCGTAGACGGCGCCTGCCGGGAAACCGGCTACTCGATGCCGAGGCGGTCGAGCAGGTCCTCATCGCGGCGCCAGTGCTTGCGGACTCGGACCTGGAGATCGAGGAAGACCTTGGCGCCGAGCTCGGCTTCCAGCGAGCGGCGCGCGCCGACGCCGATCTCGCCGATCTTGACCCCCTTCTTGCCGATCAAAATCCGCTTCTGCGACTCAGTCTCGGCCCAGACCTCGGCCTTCACGGTGATCAGGCCGTCCTCGCGCTGCTCGACCTCGAGGACCGAGACCTCGACCGAGTGCGGAATCTCCTGCCGGGTCCGGTTCAGCACCTGCTCACGGATCAGCTCGGCCAGCAGCAGCTCGCTCGATTGGTCGCTGCGGTCCTCCGGCGGGTACATGTAGGGCCCCTCGGGCACCAGCTCACCGAGACGCTCGAGCAGCGGTCCGAGTCCCTCGCCGGTCTTGGCGCTGATCGGGAAGACCTCATCGACCCCCTCCAGCTCCGCCGCGGCGGCGAGGACCGGGACCAACTCGTTCGGCCCCAGGCGGTCGGCCTTATTGACCGCACAGATCACCGGCAGCTCGCCCCCGGCGCCAAGCAGGGCGCGGACGATGAAGCGGTCGCCGGGCCCGACGCCCTCCTCGCCGTTGATCACGAAGAGGACGACGTCGGAGTCGGCGAGCTCGCGCTCGACCCGGCCCTGCATCCGCTCGGTGAGGACGTCGCGCGGCCGCTGCACGCCGGGCAGGTCGACGAGGATCAGTTGGCGGCCGGCCTCGAGGTCGGTGGCGACGCCGCGGATCGCCCGCCGCGTGGTCTGCGGCCGGTTGGAGACGATGACCACGTGGGAGCCGACGATCGCGTTGACCAGGGTCGACTTGCCGACGTTCGGCCGCCCGGCAAGCCCGACGAAACCTGACCTCACCGCCGCGTCCTCCGCTTCGCGTCCGGGCGCGGCGGGCGATGACTCATGCTCTCCAGGACCCGCGCCTGAAGGGCCAGCATCTCGCCGTCGTCGGTCTCGTGGTCGTAGCCGCAGAGGTGGAGGACGCCGTGGACGGCCGCCTCGGTCACGTCCGAGCAGTGCTCGGGGCAGATCGCGACGTCGCCGAGCTCCCTCGGGCCCGGAACGGGATCAAGTTCGTCGATCGGGAAGGCGAGGACGTCGGTCGGCGCGTCCTTCGCCCGGTGCTCGCGATTGAGCTCGCGGATCCGCTCCTCCCCGACCAGCTCGACCCCAAGGTGCCCGTCGGCGACCCCGGCAGCCGCCAGCGCGGCGGCGACGGCGTCGCGGAGGTCGGGGGGAACGTCGGTCAGATCGAGGCTCACGAATGCGGCGTCGGCCCGTGTTCGGCCCGCGCGGCCTGCTCGCGCGTGCCGTGCGCGTCGTAGGCGGCGACGATCCGCTGCACCAGCTTGTGGCGGACGACGTCCTCGCCGCCGAAGCGAACGAAGGAGATGTCTTTGACGTCGCTGAGGATGTCGCTGACCGCGATCAACCCCGAGCGCTGGTCGGTCGGTAGGTCGATCTGGGTGACGTCGCCGGTAACCACCATCCGCGAGTTGAAGCCGAGCCGGGTGAGGAACATCTTCATCTGCTCGGGGCTGGTGTTCTGGGCCTCGTCGAGAATCACGAAGGAGTCGTTGAGGGTGCGGCCGCGCATGAAGGCCAGCGGCGCCACCTCGATCACGTTGCGCTCGAAGTAACCGTTGACGCGGTCGGGATCGAGCATGTCGAAGAGCGCATCGAAGAGCGGTCGCAGGTAGGGGTCGACCTTGGCCTGGATGTCGCCCGGGAGGAAGCCGAGCCGCTCGCCAGCCTCGACCGCGGGTCGGGTGAGGATGATTCGCTGCACCTTGCGTTCGGTCAGCGCCGCCGCGGCCATCGCCACCGCGAGGAAGGTCTTGCCGGTGCCGGCCGGACCGATCCCAAAGGTGATCGTGTGGCGGCGGATCGAGTCGACGTAGCGCTTCTGGTTCAGCGTCTTCGGCGCGACTTTGGTGTTGCGGTGGCGCCAGACGACGTCCTCAAGGATCTCGGCCGGGCTCTCTTCCGCCTCGAGGGCGCCGGTCACCGCTTCGATCGTCCCCGGCGCGACTTCGATCCCCTGCTCGATCAGCTCGACCATCTCGTCGACCACGGTCGCCGCGGCGGCGACATCGTCGGGCTCGCCCTCCAGCGTGAGGACGTTGCCGCGCAGGTGCAGCTCGGCCTCGAGCCTCCCCCGCAGCGCCTTGAGAACGCCGTCCTCGGAGCCGGCAAGCTCGGCCGCAACCGTGTTGTCGAGGGTCAGCTGCCTGCGCGCCAAGGCTCAGGCACCCAGCTTCTCTCGCACCGCAGCACTCACACGCTTGCCGTCTGCCCGGCCGCCGACCTTCGGCATCAGCGCCGACATCACCTGGCCCATCTGCCGCTGCTCTGAGGCGCCGGTCTCCTCGATCGCGCCCTGCACCAGCTGCGCCAGCTCCTCGTCGGAGAGTTGCTGGGGCAGGTAGGCCTCGATCAGCTCGGCCTCGAAGCGCTCGGAAGCGGCCTGCTCGGTGCGGCCGGCGCCCTCGTAGGCCTCTGCCGCCTCGACTCTTTTCTTACGCTCCCGCTGCAAGACCGCGACCTCGTCGCCCTTGCCGAGCTTCGCGTCCTGCTGCAGCACGTCGACGATCATTCGGAGCGCGCCAGCGCGCTCGCGGTCGCGCGCCTTCATTGCCGTCTTGACGTCGTCTTGAACCTGCTCGAGAACAGTCATCGTCTTAAGGGTAATTGGCGGCGTCGGGAGTCACTGCGAGCCCCTTGGACACGAGATCGCGGAAATCGACGCTGACCACAGTGAGGCCGTGGCGGCGGGCGACCGCTACGTAGGCCGCGTCATAGGCGGTGAGGTCAAACTCGGCGGCGATCCGCAGCCCTGACTCGACGAGCTCGACGTCCACCCCATAGACGCGATCCCGACAACATCGGAGCAGCAGCCGATTGACCCGGCTTGCCTCATCAGCATTGCCCTGCTTGACGCCGATCGCGTTGGCGACCTCGTACAGGGTCAGGTCAAGGGCGCTCAGGTTCGTCCCCTGCTCGCGAATCAGGCTCATGGCCGGCTCGCGGTAGGGACTCCCAGACTCCGCCAGGGAGACCCAGACGCTGGCATCGACGAGGAACACGCTCAGTGGGATTCCCGGCCTTCGCGAATGAGCTGGGCAGCGCTAACGCCGCCGAAGTCGATTGGCTGGATCTGATCCAGCAGCCGCTCGATCTCATCGCGATCGTGGCGTTCGGCTTGCTCCAGCTCCCGCTCGGCTACCCGCTGCAGAAATCCGCTGCGGGTTTCGCGGTTGGAACGAGCCTGGCTGTCCAGCCGCTCCAGGAGCTTGTCGGGAATGGAGATCATCACCTTGGCCACGGGATGAGTATATACGGTATGGCCCGGCGTCAAAATGGGCATGACGGGAGCGTGAAGGGCCGGGGCGCACGAGTGGCGCGCAGATCGCAAAAATTTGCTCGCGGCTCAGTGCTGAAACTGTGAAACCGGCTAGATCTCGACCTGCTCGACCTCGCCGAGCGGCATCTGTAGGAAGCGGGTGCCGATCGCGTGGAAGGCCTCGCAGTCGCCGGTGCAAAGAAAGTCGTAGCTGCCCTCACCGCTGGGCTCTTGGGCGAGATCGGAGCGCTCCAGCGTCCGCTGCACGGCGGCGGCGACCGCGTGGCCGCCGCTGACGAGGCGGACGTCGCGGCCGAGGATGCGCTGCAGCATCGGCGCGACCAGCGGATAGTGCGTGCAGCCGAGGATCAAGGTGTCGACCCCGGCGGCCTTCAACGGCCCGCAGTAAGAGCGGGCCATCGTCATCGTGTCCTCGTCGAAGAGGGCGCCGTCCTGGATGAAGGATGCGAGGTCCGGCGCCGCCACCTCGATCACGTCGAGGCCGCGCCCGGCGGCTTCGAGGGCACGCCGGTAGGAGCCGCTCTCGACGGTGTTCGGCGTCGCCAGCACCCCCACCCGCGCGTTGGCGGTGATCGCCGAGGCGATCTCGGCCTGCGGCTCGACCACCGGCACCACCTCCACCCCCCGCTCGGCGGCGACCTCCCGCGTCACCTCCTCACCGATCGAGGTCGCGGTGTTGCAGGCGATCACCAGCAGCTTCGCGCCACGATCGAGCAGCAGCCCGGCGATTCGGCGGATGCGCTTGCGCAGCTCGTTCGGGTCCTTGTCGCCGTAGGGAAACATCGCCGTGTCGCCGAGGTAGATGAAGTCCTCCTGCGGCAGCGAAACCAGGCACTCGTGAAGCACGGTGAGACCGCCGACGCCGGAGTCGAAGACGCCGATCGGCTGCGTCGGCTCGAGCTCTTGCGGCTGTTCGGTCAGGGCTCTAGGGCTTGACGGTCATGAAGAAGATCGTCACGACGACGATCAGCCCGGCGATCGGCCCGACCGTTCCCAGTCGGCGCGAGACCTCTTCGAACTCGGCGCTGAGGGTGTCGCCCGCCTTCAGGTCGCGCTCGGCAAGTGCCAGGGCCTTTGCCTCCTGGGGACGGAAGAAGCCGTGCTGGAGCCCGAATAGAGCGATGATCGCAACGAAGCCGACGGTGACGAAGAGGTCACTGCTCTCCCATGGGCCTTCGGCCAGCAGGTAGATGCCGGCGAGCAGGATCACGACCAGCCCGGGAGTGATCAGGTAGTGGTCGATCTTCTGGATCCCCCGGATCAGCCCCGGCGCCGCACGTGGGTATTTCGGTAGCACCGAGAAGAGAAATCCATATCCGAAGGTGGGTCCGAAGGTCAAAACCACAGCCAGGATGTGGATGAAGAGTCCGACGCTGTAGTCGGTGATGTTGGCTAGGACCATCGGGCAGAACCCTATCCCTCAGCCGCGACGGAGGAAGAGAGCAGCCCAGTCGCCCTCGAGCCTCCGCTCGTCCTCTCGCAATCCGACCTTGGCGAACAGGGCCGCGGTCGGGTCGAGCTCTGGCGGCAGCAGGCCTGAGCAGATCAGCGTCGATGGCGGCTCGGCGATCTGGGCCGCTACCGCGGCGAGGACCGGCGCGGTCATGTTGGCGACGACCGTCGGCGCCAGCTCAGGCAGCCGTTCGCGCAGGTTCATCCGCTCCAGCGTGATCTCAACCCCATTCGCGGCGGCGTTTGCGGCCGCCGCCTCGACGGCCGCCGACTCGTGGTCGTAGCCCCTGATCGGATCCCAGCCGAGCTTCGCCGCGGCGATCGCCAGGACCCCGGATCCGGTGCCGAGGTCGACCAGTTCGCCCTCCGGCTCCAGCTGGCAGAGGAATTCCAGGCAGAGCCGCGTGGTGGGATGGGCGCCGGTGCCGAAGGCGTTGCCGGGGTCGACCACCACGTCCACGGTGCCCTCGCGCGGCGGCTCCCAGGACGGCCGCAGCCAGAGCCGGTCGGTGACCAGCAGCGGCTTGTGGAAGTCGCGCCAGCGGTCGGCCCAGTCGTCGGGGATCTCGGTCGAGCTGACTTCGATCCGGCTGCCGTCCACCGCCGCGTCGAGATCCCCGAGCTCCGGCAGCTCCCCCTCGCCGCCGTAGATCGCGTACTCGACGTAGCCGGGGCCGCGCTCCTCCTCGACCCCGTTCGGGGCGAGGACGGTCAGCTCGGCGAGGACCAGGTCCGCCTGCTCGGGGGCACAGCGGACCGCGAGACGGATCAAGCCGACGTCCCCAACCGAATCAGCCTCAACCGAACGCGCGCCGGACCCGGCCGAAGAGGCCGCCGCCGTGGCGCGGCGTCAGGTTGTCCTCCTCGAGCGTCTCGTCGAGCCGCTCGGCCAGCTCGCGCTGCTCCTCGCTGAGGTTGGTCGGAACGATCACCTCGAGGATCACCCGCTGGTTGCCGCGCCGACGACCGTTGAGGCGGGGCAGGCCGAGGCCTTTCAGCACGTACTGGTGCCCGGGCTGCGTCCCGGCAGCGACCTCGATCTCCTCCTCACCCTCCAGCGTCGGCACCGTCACCGTCGTTCCCAGCATCGCCTCGGTGGCCGGGATCGAGACGGTGCCGATCAGGTCCATGCCCTCGCGCTCGAAGCGCTCGTCCTCGGCTACCGCGACCTCGACGTAGAGGTCGCCGGCCGGCGCCCCCGGTTCACCGGCATGTCCGGCGCCGGCGATCCGCATCCGCTGCCCCTCTTCAATCCCGGCCGGGATCTCGATCGCGCTGGTCCGGCTCTGCCGAGTGCGGCCGCTGCCGCCGCAGACCTCGCACGGCGTCTCCGGGACTTTGCCGGCGCCGCCGCAGACGTCACAGGCGGTGCTGCGGACCATCTGGCCGAACGGCGTCCGGGTGACGGCGCGCAGCTCGCCGCTGCCGCCGCAGCGTTCGCAGGTGGAGATCGGGGTTCCCGGCTCGGCCCCGTTGCCGTGGCAGTGCTCGCAGGGGGCGACGACGTCGTAGGTGACCTCGCGGCGGGCGCCGGTCGCGACCTCGGCCAGCTCGACCTCGACCTCGATAGCGACGTCGCCGCCGGCCGCGGCTCGGCGCCCGCCCCCACCGCCAAAGCCGAAGCCGCCGCCGCCGAAGAAGGCCTGGAAGATGTCGTCGATCGAGCCGAAGCCGGCCCCGGGATCGAAGCCGCCCGAGCGCAGTCCCTCGTGCCCGTAGGCGTCGTAGGTGCGGCGGCGCTCGCCGTCGGAAAGCACCTCGTAGGCCTCGGCGGCCTCTTTGAAGCGGTCCTCGGCGTCGGCTGCCTGGTTGACGTCGGGGTGCAGCTCCCGCGCCAGGCGGCGGAAGGCTTTCTTGATCTCGGTCTCGTCGGCGTCCCGGGAGACCCCGAGGACCTCGTAGTAATCGCGGGGCATGCCTGGTTAGTTGCCGTAGACGGTCTCGAAGTAACGGGAGAGCTCGCGCGCGGCGAGACGGACGGAGCCGATCGCGGTCGCGTAGTCCATCCGCAGCGGGCCGACGACGCCGACGGCGCCGAGGTTGCGATGGGCGAGGCCGTAGTTGGCGCCGATGACGCTGACCGAGCGCAGCTCCGGCTGCGGGTTCTCGGCCCCGATCCAGAAGAAGACCGAGCGCCGGTCAAGCGAGGAGCGCAGCATCTGCAGCACACCGGCCCGCCGCTCCAGCGCCGTCATCAGCTCGTCGGCCCGCGGCAGGTCCGGCAGGTGCGCGTCGGAGAGCAGGCGCGAGGTCCCCTCCAGATAGAGGTCGCCGCCGCCCTCGCCGACGAAGTCGGTGAAGGTGGTGCCGAGGGTGGCGACGAACTCGGCCTCGGGGCCGCTGAGGCCGGGGTCGGCGAGCTTGGTCTCGATCATCCGGGCGCCGACGCCGAGACCGGAGAGCGACTCGTTGAGGTAGCTGGAGGCCCACTCGACCAGGCCGCGGTCGACCGGGCGGCCGAACTCGAAGACGCGGCGGGTGACGTCGCCGGTCGAGGCGATCCCGATCACCACGACCTTGTTCGGCTGCAGCTGCAGCACCTCGACCCGGTGGATCGTCGCCGTCAGGCTCGGCTCCGGCGCCGTCGCCATCGCCACCAGGTCGGTGACTTCGGCCAGCGCGACAGTCGTCTCCCGCATCGCCACGTCAACCTCGCGCCGCAGCCGCGAGAGCTCGAGCTCAACGCTCGGCTCAGCCGGCATCGTCCCCGAGGCGAGCATCGAATTGACATAGAGCCGATAACCCGTGTCCGTAGGAACCCGCCCCGCCGAGGTATGCGGATGGGTCAAGTAGCCGGCCGCCTCCAAAGCCGCCAACTCCGCCCGCACAGTCGAAGGCCCCCACTCGACCTCGGACTGTTCAGCCACCTCCTTCGAAGGAACAGGCCGCCCCGTCCGCAGGTAGCTCTCCACCACCAACCGAAGAATCAACTCTTGCCGCTGGCTCAGCATGCCTGGAGTTTAGGAGGACCGCCGACGCTGGCAGCCGGGGGTGGGGACCCCTCGGGCTGGCGGATACTCAAAGTCACAGCGCTAATTAGCGCTGTGACTTGTCAGAACGAGGGGTCCCCACCCCCGGCCCCCCGCCCTACAACCGAAGTTCGGCCTCCGCGTTCTTGATCAGTTCGGTCTCGCCCTGCTTGGCGACGGTGTCGACCACGACCCGACCGCCCTCGACGGATTTGACCGTGCCGGAGACGACGATCTCCTGCTCGGGGAAGCCCATGCCGCGGAACTGGACCTTGAGCCGCTTCAGCGCCCGCGGGTCGCCGTCGGCCAGCGCCGCGTTGGCTTTGGCGGTCAGGCCCATCCCGTAGAGACCGTGGAGGATCGTCCGCGGCAGGCCGACCATCTTCGCGAACTCTTCGTCGATGTGGATCGGGTTGAAGTCGCCCGAGGCACCGGCGTAGCGGTGCGGCAGGTACTTGTCCGGGGTGACCCGCAGCTCCGGGATCGCGTCGCCTACGTTCAGATCAGCCATCTCAAACCCCCCTCACGATCAGCGTCCAGGTGCCGCGCGCGACCTGGGCACCGTCCTGGTTGACCGCGTTCGTCTCGAACACGTAGAAGCCTTTGCCGTCTTTCTCCTCGATCGAGAGGCATTTCGCCGTCGTCGTGATCTCGTCGCCGGAGCAGGCGGGCTCGTCCCACTCGAACTCCTGGGCGCCGTGGACCATCGCCGCGAAGTTCATCCCCACCTCGGGGTCGAACATCGCCGGGCCGACGGCCGGGCTGCTGTAGACGACCGCGAACATCGGCGGCGCCACCACGTCGCGGAAGCCGGCCGCGCGCGCCGCCTCGACGTCGAGGTGCACGGGGTTGTCGATCCCCAGCGCGTTCGCGTACTCCCTGATCTTCTCCCGCCCCACCTGGTAGGTGCTGGCGGGCCATTCCTTGCCTACCGCATCGGTCTTGAGTGCCATGGCGCGGCACTGTACCTGGCCAGGCAGCCAGGGCGCTACTCGTCGATCTCCAGCACCGCGAGAAAGGCCTCCTGCGGCACTTCCACCCGGCCCACCGCCTTCATTCGTTTCTTGCCCGCTTTCTGCTTCTTCAGCAGCTTGTTCTTGCGGGTGACGTCACCGCCGTAGAGCTTCGCGGTGACGTCCTTGCGCAGCGCCTTGACGGTCTCGCGGGCGAGGATGTTGGAGCCGACCGCCGCCTGCACCGGAACGTCGAAGAGCTGGCGCGGGATCGTCTTGCGCAGGCGGCCGACGAGGCGCTTGCCCTGGTCGTAGGCGAAGTCTTTGAAGACGATGATCGAGAGCGCGTCGACCTTGTCGCCGGCGAGGAGGATGTCGACCTTGACCAGGTCGGAAACGCGGTTGCCGATCGGCTCGTAGTCGAGCGAGGCGTAGCCGCGGGTGTTGGACTTGAGCAGGTCGAAGAAGTCGAGGACGATTTCGGCCAGCGGCAGGTCGTAGCGGATCTGCACCCGCTCGGGGCTGAGGAAGTGCATGTCGACGTGGGTGCCGCGGCGCTGCTGGCAGAGCTCCATCACCGCCCCGACCTGCTCTTTCGGGCAGATCAGCGTGGCGCGGATGTAGGGCTCTTCAATCGTCTCGATCGTGCCGGGATCGGGCAGGTCGGTCGGGCTGTGCACCTCCTTGGTCTCGCCGTTGGTGAGATTGACGAGGTAGCGCACGTTCGGCGTCGTCGCCAGCAGGTCGAGGTCGTACTCGCGCTCCAGCCGCTCGCGCACGATCTCCATGTGGAGGAGGCCGAGGAAGCCGCAGCGGAAGCCGAAGCCGAGTGCCTCGGAGGTCTCCGGCTCCCAGGAGAGGGCGGCGTCGTTCAGCGACAGCTTCTCGAGCGCGTCGCGAAGGTCTTCGTAGCGGTCGGTGTCGATCGGGAAGAGGCCGCAGAAGACCATCGGCCGCACCTCGCGGTAGCCCTCCAGGGGCTCCGCCGCCGGGTTCGCCTGCGAAGTGAGCGTGTCGCCGACCCGCAGCTTGGTCACGTCCTTGATCCCGGTGATCAGGTAGCCGACGTCGCCGGCGTCCATGCCCTCGACGCCGGTCATCGCCGGGCGGAAGAAGCCGATGTCGTCGATGTCGGCTTCGGTGCCGTTCTGCATCGCCAGGATCCGGTCGCGCTTGCGGAAGGAGCCGTCGACCATCCGCACGTAGGCGATAACGCCGCGGTAGGGGTCGAACTCGGAGTCGAAGATAAGGGCGCGGGTCGGCGCCTCGGCCTCGCCGCGCGGCGGCGGGATCCGCTCGACGATCGCCTCCAGCACCTCCGCCACGCCCTGTCCGGTCTTGGCCGAGATCCAGAGCGCTTCCTCGGGGTCGCCGCCAAGCAGGTCGGCGATCTCCTGGGCGACCCGCTCGGGCTCGGCGCCCGGCAGATCGACCTTGTTGATCACCGGGATCAGCTCGAGCCCGTTCTCGATCGCCAGGTAGGTGTTGGCGACCGTCTGCGCCTCGACACCCTGGGCGGCGTCGACGACCAGCAGGGCGCCCTCGCAGGCGGCGAGGCTGCGCGAGACCTCGTAAGAGAAGTCGACGTGGCCGGGCGTGTCGATCAGGTGCAGGTGGAAAACCTCGCCGTTCTGCGCCGTGTACTCGACCCGAACCGCCTGCGCCTTGATCGTAATCCCGCGCTCGCGCTCGAGATCCATTGAGTCGAGCAGCTGCGCCTGCATTTTCTTCGGGTCGACGGCCCCGGTCAGCTCGAGGATGCGGTCGGCCAGGGTTGACTTGCCGTGGTCGATGTGGGCGATGATCGAGAAGTTGCGGATGTGGTCCATGAGGCGGACGGAGTATGAGGCACGAGGGTTCTCAGCTACAGGCCGAGGGACCGAGGTGCTCGTTCAGCTTGAACACGACCGTCGGGGACTTTCGCAAGATGACTTCAGCCCCGGCGTGTTCTAGCCACCTGGCGAGGGGTGGGTATGGGGGCTTGCCGGGTTCCAAGCGGTCCTTGGTGGCGATGGCGTAGTCGTAGTCGCCTTCGTCGAGGAGCTGGAGGTATCGGCGGCAGGTGGTGGGGGCTTCGAAGCCGCCGTGGGGGCGGTGGATGCCTAGGTACTGGACTTCGTTGGAGAGGTCGGTGCCGAAGAGGGGGTACTGGCGGGTGCTGGTGGTGGCGATGCGGACGTCGCTGACGTCGCGGGACCAGGCGAAGGCGGCGTTGAGGCCCGCCGCGGTGAAGGTGGGGTTCTTGTAGCGGCCAGCGAGGTAGTGCCGCTGGACCGGGTAGCCGATGGCGACCGCGAGGAGGAGCGCTCCAATTGCCCAACCCGGCCGGATTGCAGGGGTGCGCCCCACCTTTGTCCCGCTATGCGAGACAAAAGCGGGGCGCACCCTTTCTAGCCACGGTACAAGCGCGGCTGGCAGCAGCGCGAGGCCGAGGATGAGGGCCGGTGCTAGGTAGCGGAGTCCGGATTCGAACCCACGCGGCATCCCGTCGGGGCCCGAGGCGGACGTCGGCGCCACGAGCCAGGCCAGCGCCGAAGCGAGCCCCACCAGAGCGACGGTTCGCTGGATCGCGCTGCCGCGCACCAGGCAGAGGATCAGCCCGCCGAACGCCGCAATGAGCAGGAGCGGCCAGAAGAGCCAGAGCGCGCCGTGGAGGCCGGGGAGGACCCAGTCGGACCAGACGCTGCCGTCGGTGAGGTAGCCGAGGACGGAGTGGGCTTCGCGACCACCGAGGGCTTGCGCTGGGGCCGGGAGGTTGATCGGGCCCAGATGGTGGATCCAGGGCAGGGGGTTGCCGGCGTGGACGAGGTTGCGGAGGTACCAGTAGCCGCCACCGGCCAGGGCGGCCGCGGATCCCGCGCCGAGCGCTCGCGCTTTGGCTCCTCGCGGAGCGGTGAAGGCGAGGCCGAGGACGAGAACCGCCGCCGGCAGCAGGAAGTTGAGCTTGGTCCCCGCCGCCAGCCCCGCAGTCAGACCGACGACGAGGTAGACGCCGACGCCGGCAGCACCCCCCTCCCCACCCAGCATCTTTTCCGACTGCGCCCGCTCTCCCGCCGGAACGTCCTCGGGGGCGCCTGCTTGTTTGCCCCACCCATTCAGCGCGATCGCCACGCCCGCCAGCAAGAAGAAGATCCCGACGATGTCGTTTCTCGCCTCGCCCGCCTGGTCGGCCAGTGCAGGCACGCTCAGTGCAACCGCTCCGAGTGCCAGTGACCACGTCCCCACCCGGTACGGCCGCCCGATGCACCAGCAGGCGACGAGGCAACCCACAAACCACCCGAGGTTCAGCAGCGGCGAGAGCACGTCCCGCCCAAAACTCACCATCCCGACCGCGTGGAAGATTTCGCCGTTGGCGGGGTAGAACCAAGCCAGGAACTGCGGCGCGATGAAGTGCAGGTCCCACGTATTGCCGCTCTGGAAGAACCCCGCCGCGAACGGCCCGTGGTACCAGGTGCTGTCGAAGCCGGTCATCCCCGTGCTGAGCCGCGTCTTCACGTCCGCGGCGAAGTGAATTACCGCCACCGCGGCTGGCAGCAGCGCGATCAGTGTTGGCCAGTCGCGCTCGCCCCGCCGGAGAGAGGGGAGTCGCACCCTTACTTGCAGGTGGGGGTGCGACTCCCCTCTCTCCGGCGGGCGCGGCGCAAGCTTCCAAACCACCAGTCCCACGATCGCGACCAGCAGCAGATACGGCACCGGATCAAAGACCCCAAAGCTCCCCAGCAGCTCCGCCGGCCAGATCAGCAACGCCAGCGCGATCACCGCAGTCGCCAGCCCCGCAGGCGCCCCCTCGAACCTCGGCAACAGCCACCGCCGCAGCGCCGTCCCCCCCAGCGAGGCAAACCCGCCAAGCAGGAGGATCTCCAGCACGCCCAGCAGGTACCGCCCAGGCCCGAGCACGCGCTACCGCCGCCGCAGCAGGCGGGTCATCTGCTCGAGCTCCTCGACCCGGAGCAGCTTCGCCACCGCGACGTAGACGAGGCCGCCAGCGCCGAGGCCGACGCCGAGGGAGACGATCTGCCCGACCAGGCCCCGCCCCAGCGCCTCGTCGAGGACGTCCCAGACCAGCCAGCCGACTCCGGCCAGGGCCGCGGCGGCGATCGTGATTCGCGCCGCGGTTGAGAACAGCCGCCGCAGCTCGAGGCCGCCGAAGCGGCGGCGCAGGATCACCGCCTGGGCAACGACGGCGACGGTGGTGCCGATCCCCGTCCCGGCGACGATGCCGCCGACGCCGAAGGGCTTGTAGAGGGCCAGCGCCGCCAGGGCTGAGACGACCAGGTCGATCGTCGCCAGCGCCGTCGCCTGCCACGGTTTCTGGAGGCTGAAGAAGGTCCGGGTCTGCAGCAGGTAGAGGCCGTTGGTTGGCAGGGAGAAGGCGAACCAGAAGAGCGCCGTCGCCACCACCGCCGTCTCCGCCGGGTTGAATTCGCCGCGCTGGTAGACCAGCCGGATCATCGGGTCGGAGAGGGCGAGGATCGCCGCCGCCGCCGGCACCAGGACGAAAAGGATCTGCCGCATCCCGTTGGCCATCGTCCCTCGCAGGTTCTCGATCTCGCCGGCGTTGGCGAACCGCGCCAAGGTCGGGAAGAGGACCGTGGCGATCGCCACCGAGAAGATCCCCTGCGGCAGCTGGTAGATGCGGAAGGCTTTGTCGATCGCCGCCGGCGCCTGGTCGGAGACGAGGCTGCCGAAGAAGCTGTTGATCAGCAGGTTGAAGTTGATCAAGCCGAGGCTGATCGTCACCGGCAGCATCAGCAGCAGCACCCGCCGCACCCCCGGGTGGCGCCAGTCGAAGCTGAAGCTGAACCGGTAGGGCGTGTGGCGTAGATCCCAGACCGGGATCAGCAGCTGGACCAGGGTGCCGACGAGAATCGCGATCGCGTAGGCGTAGATCCGGTTCTGACCGTGGAACATCGGCTCGAGGACGACGAGGACGAGGATGATCGTCAGGTTCCAGAACAGCGGCGAGATCGCGAAGGCGCCGAAGCGGTCGTAGCTGTTGAGGATGCCGACGACGATGCCGCTGACCCCGAGCAGGACGAGGATCGGGAAGAGGACCTGGGAGAGGGAGACGGTGAGGTCGAGGATCTCGCCTTCGAACCCGGGGGCGAAGAGCGGCATGATCACCGGCGCCAAGAGGACGAAGAGCGCGGTGATCGCCCCGAGGATCATCGTCACCAGCAGCAGCATCGTCGAGGCCAGGCGGAAGGCCTCTTTGTAAGCCTTCTTGCCGAGCAGTTCGGTGAAGACCGGTACGAAGGCGGGTTGCAAGGCCGCGTCTGCGAAGAGGGCGCGGATCAGGTTCGGGACCTGGAAGGCGATCGTGAAGGCCGACATCGGCCCGCTGATCCCGTAGTAGCCGGCGGCGACGACTTCGCGGGCGAGGCCGGCGACGCGGGAGGCGGCGGTGGCGATCGAGAAGAACGCGGTCGAGCGGGCGATCCGGCCGGCCTGCCGCCCGGGAGCCGGGTCGGCGCCGAATTCCTCCCCCGGTTCAAAGCCCTCGGCCTCGCGAACGCCGACGTCGGCGGCGAGCGCGGCCTCGTCCGCGTTGATCGGCCGCTCGTCGCGATCGGGGTTGTCGGGTGCCCTGGGCGTCTCCAAGCTTTGCTTCAGTCGCTATAGTCGGCGGCCGCCCGGGGCTGGCAAACGCCAGCCAGGGCCTTCGAACATGGCCAACATAGCCTCACAGAAGAAGCGGATACTGCGCAGCGAGCGCGAGCGCACCGAGAACCGGCTGCTGACCAGCACGGTCAAGACCCACTTCCGCCGGCTCGAAGCCGCGGTCGAGGGCGGCGACGCCGAGGCGATCGCCACCGAGCAGCGCGAGCTCGTCTCCAAGGTTGACAAGGCCGTGCAGAAGGGCGCCCTCCACAAGAACACCGGCGCCCGCAAGAAGGCCAAAGCTGCGAGAATCGCCGCCGGCACCAAAGCCGCCTAAGCGGCTCCCGCTGCAGCTTTTTTTAGCGCGATCGTCAGCGCCAGCTCGTCGCCGTAGTCGGCGCCGCCCCGGCACCAGAGCTCGAGGTCGGCCAACGTCTCGGTAGCCAGCCGTAGGCTCTCCAGGTCGGTGCCCCCGAGGCGGCGGACCAGTTGCTTCGCTGCGTAGGGGTGCATTTTCAGCGAGGACTCGACCTGCTTCGCCGGGATCCCCTCCTCAAGCTGCGCGGCGGCCGCGCAGGCGCTTCGCAGCCGCGAGGCGAGGCCGTAGATCAGGCCGGTGACGTTCTCGCCCTGACCGATCAGCCGCTCGCCAATCCGCAGCGCCGTGGCGGCGTCGCCTTCGATCAGCGCGTCGGAGAGCGACCAGACGGCCGCCTCGGAGGTGTCGGCGATCATCTGCCCGAGGTCGGCGGCGGACACCTCTCCCCCTTGCCCCGCCCAGAGCGCCAGCCGCTCGAGCTCGTTGCGCAGGCGCTGCGGGTTGGCACCCATCCGCTCGACCAGCATCCGCGCCGCTGCCGGGTCGAGGCGGAAGCCGAGCCGCTGCGCCTCGCCGACCAGCACCCGCGGCATCTCGCGCGCTTTCGGCGCCTCGAACTCGTGGATCTCGCCAGCGGCGGCTTTGACCGCTTTCGCCAGCTTCGCCGCGGCCTTGTCGCGGCAGATCAGAACCAGCGTCAGATCCGGCGGCAGATCCTTTAACGCCGCCAGCACCGGCTCCAGCTGTTTGTCGCGCCAACGCTCGATCCCGTCGGCGAGCAGGTAGCGCCGCGTCCCCATCAGCGACATCGCCGGGATCGCGGCCAGCAGCGCCTCGTGGTCGGGCATGCCCTTGCCCTCCCCCGGCTCGAAGACCTCCAGCGCGGCCGATCCGCCCTCGCGTTCGGCGCGGGCGCGCAGGCGTGCCCGAGTGGCATCGATTTTGGCGCCATCGGTGCCGGCGATCAGGTACAACGGCTGCATCTCGGCGGGCATGCGGCGAGTCTAGAACCCGCCGCGGCTCACCTGCGGCGCCTACTTGTTGAGGCCTTTGGCGAGCCCGTTGCCGTTGCCGGGCGAAGCGGCTTCAGGAGCGACCGAGGCGGTCGTCGCGCCACCCGCAGGCGGGGAAGAAGAACCGCCGGAGGCTTCTATCCCCCGTTCGCTGGCGTGTTCGGCCGCCGCCGCTGAAGCCGAGTTGCCCGGCGCCGGGGCGGGTTCGGGCTGCGGCGTGGAAGTGGTCGCTTCCGGCGTTGGTGCGGCCGGCTTCGGCGTCGGCGAGGAGACGGGAGCCGAAGGCGGAGCGGCCGCCGGGGCGGGGGCAGTGGCGGGAGCCGACCCAGAGCCGCCCCCGGACCCGTTTCCGCTCCCGCCGCCGCCGTTCCCAGTTGAAGGTTCAGGCGGCGCCCCGGTCGCGGCCGGGCCGTCGATCGCGCTGGGGATAGGCGCCTGCTCGCCGCCGCCCGTCGTGCTGGGCGCACCGGGAGATGGCGGATCGGCAGGCGAAGAGCCGCCGTCCCGCTGCGAGCGCACCGGTTGCGCCGCGAGCAGCGCCACCGGGCGATGGATGAGCGGCAGCTTCTTGGCCCCCGCGATCGATTGGCTGGCCGAGGGCTGATCGGGCAGAGGGGCCGGCGAGAGCAGGTTGAAGCCCGGCTGGGCGAAGATCGCGACGAGGGCGAGGCCGGACGCCGCGGTCAGGCCGAGTAGAGCGAAGCTGATCGAGCGCATCCGTTCCGGCAAGCCCTCGCCGGCAAAGCTCGGCAGCCGCAGGGCGGAGAGCAGCTTGCTGTGGAAGATGGAGTGCACCACTTCATGCATCGGCACCCGCGCCGAGCCGCAAAGCGATTGGATCGAGTTCCTCGACTATCGATTCGGTTATCCGTCCACGCGAAAGGAGCCGGCTTCGACGTCGATCACCACGTCTCCATCCTCGTCAGTACGCAGGATCGGCACGCGGTGCCCGGCAAGCGTCTTCAGAGTGCTGCGGGTGGGATGCCCGTAGGGGTTGTCGGCGCCGACCGAGATCACCGCCAGCTGCGGGCGAGCGCGGTCCAGCAGGGCGCCGAGGCCGGCGTCTTCGCTGCCGTGGTGGGCCACCTTGAGCACGTCGACAGGTCCGGGATCGAGCGGAACCGCCTCGGCCTCGGCGTCGGCGGTGAGCAGCATCGTGAAGTCGCGCCAGCGCGCCTCCATCACCAACGCCAGCTGGTTCGGGTCTTCCCCCGGTGCGGCTTCTGCCAACAGCTCGCGCGGCGGCCAGAGGACCCGCAGCCGCAGACGCCCGGACCGCAGCTCCCGTCCCGCCGCGACCCGCTCGGGTTGAACCCCAGCGGCCTCCGCCTCCATCAAGGTCCGCTGACCCAGTCGCCCGTAGACCAGCCGCCCAACCGGGAAGCCGCCGAGCAGCTCCTCCACCCCGGCCGCATGGTCGGACTGGTCGTGGGTGATGACCGCGGCGCCGAGGCCGTCCACCCCGGCATCCTCGAGCTTGGCGGCCAGCCCGTCGCCCGGCGGGCCGCCGTCGACGAGGACCGCGGGCGCGGCGGCCGGCTGAAAGAGGATGGCGTCGCCCTGGCCGATATCGAGGACCTCGACGCGAAGGCCGGTGGCCGGCGCAGCCGCGGTTCCGCCGTGAGGCCATCCCGCCAGCAGGGCAACACCCACCGCCGCCACTGCGGCGATACCCCGCAGCGCCGGGCGCAGCAGCCCAAAGCGCGCCAGGTAGAGACCCAGCAAGCCCAGCGCGCCCATGTCGAGGTAGCTGAGCGCGAGCCCCGCTCCGCTCAGGCGGACCTGCAGCTCCGCCCAGTCGGGAGCGGCGCACCAGGCCGCGACCTGTGCGACATAGGCCAGCAACAGCGCGTCGAGCCCGTTTAGCGGCTCCAGCGGTACCCCGGGCACCTGCGCCAGCGCGGCGCTGCACATCCCCAGCCACATCGCCGGCGCCACCGCCGGCAGCGCCAGCACGTTGGCGACCAGCGTCGTCGTCGAGAGGGTTTCGAAGTGGAAGGCGATCAGCGGTGCGGTCGCCAGCGTCGCCGCTACGGTCACCGCCAGGCCCTCGGCCAGCGCCCTGCGCCAAGGGCCTTCGCCTAGCCTCGCGGCGATCGCCCGGCGCAGCGGCGCCGCGAGGAGCAGGATCCCCAGCACCGCGGCGAAGCTGAGCTGCCAGCCGATGTCGGCGGCGATCGATGGCTCCGCCGCCAGCGTCACCACCGCCGCTAGCCCCAGCGCGTACAGCCGCGACGCGCGCCGCCCTCCCAAAACTGCCAGCACCCCCACCGCGCCCATCACTCCGGCCCGCTGGACCGAGGGCCCGGCCCCCGCCACCGGGACGTAGACGGCGATCAAGCCCAGCACCCAGATCAGCCGCTCGCGCAGCGGGATGCCGAACAGGCCGAGGACCGGCATCGCCAGCAGGGCGAGCAAGGTGACGTTCTCACCGGAGACGGCAAGCAGATGGCTGAGGCCAGAGCGACGGAAGTCTTCCTTCGTCGCCGCGTCGATCCCTTCGTCCTCGCCGAGGACGAAACCGCGCGCCAGCTCGGCCTCCCGCTGCGGCATCCCCCGCCCCAGGCTCGCCGCCGCTCGCTCGCGGATCTCGCCGCTGTGCGCCAAGGCCAGCGCCACGACCACGACGATCCCGAAGAGGACCGGCAGGGAGGGCCGCGGCGAGCGCACGTCTACGGCTGAAGCCGCTCTCGCAGCGCCGCCATCGTCGCCGGGCCTATCCCCGGCACCTGGTCGAGCTGGTCGATCGAGGAGAGGCCGCCGTGCTGGTCGCGGAACTCGACGATGTCGCCCGCGGTAACCGGGCCGATGCCGTCGATCTCTTCGAGCTGATCGACCGTCGCGGTGCCGAGGCTGATCGGCCCGTCTTCGGCCGCCGCGCCGGCGGAGGCCGCGGCGCCGGTCGCGAGCTGTTCGGGCACGACCACCTGCTGGCCGTCGGCGAGCCGTGCCGCCAGGTTCACCGCTTCCAGCTCAGCATTCCCGGTTGCACCACCGGCGCGGTTGACCGCGTCGTCTACCCGGCTCCCCGCCGGCATCCGGTAGACGCCCGGCCGTCGCACCGCTCCGGTGACGTCGACGACGACGTCACCGCTTTCCCCGCCGACCGAGAAGCCGCCGCCGGTCGAGCCGCCGCCGCTATCCGCGGCCGCGTAGGACGAATCGGCGCTCCCCTCTCCGCGGATCGCCCGCGCCCCGACCAGCAGCAATGCCACCGCGACCGCGGCATAGACGAACACCTGGTTGCGACTCAGCTCCGGCATCGCCGCCGATCATCGACGGCCCGAACGCACGAGTGGCGCGCTCAGTTCAAATCTTCAGCAACGAGATCCGCGCGAAGCTGTGACTAACGACTAGTAGTCGTCATCGTCGTCATACCCGGCTACCTCGGCTAGCTGATCGCTGTAGAGCTCGGCGGCGGCAACGGGCGGGGACTGGATCGAGACGCAGGTCAGCTCCGCGTCGCCCTCGTTGCCGATCGAGTGCTCGGTCGCCGGCGGAACCAGGATCAGGTCCCCCTCGCCGACCTCCTGGGTGTCGCCGGCCACCGACATCGTGCCGCGGCCGCGGACGACGACGTAGGCCTGCTCGGCCTCGCCCGAGGAGTGCAGGGTCTGCTTGGTCCCGCCCGGCACCGTCACCCAGGTGACGGAGAGGTTGCGCGAGCCCAGTTCGCCTGCATCCATGAGCACGTGGGCGCGCAGCCGGTGCCATTCCTCCACCGCGGCGTCTTCGAGTCTCCTGACCAGCATTCGGCGGCTTTCTAGCAGACGGGAGGGGCCCGGCGAGGGGCCCTACCGCACCACCAGGTTGACCAGCTTGCCTGGAACTACAATTTCCTTGACTATTTGCTGGCCGTCTATATGGCGGGCGACCTTCTCGCTCTCCCGGGCCAGCCGCAGCAGCTCGTCCTTCGGCGCCTCCGCCGGAGCCTCGATCCGGTCGCGCAGCTTGCCGTTGACCTGGACCACCAGCGTCACCGTGTCGCTGGCGAGCAGCTCCGCGTTGGCCTCGGGCCAGGGCTGCTCCCAGACCCGCTCCCCCGTCAGCCGCTCGTAGATCTCGCTGCCGAGGTGCGGGGCGAAGGGGAAGATCAGCGAAGCCGCGGTGGCGGTGGCGAAGCGAACCGCGGCGCCGCCCTCTGGCGAACCGTAGAGGCCGTCCTTGAGCCGGTAAGCCTCGTTGACGAGCTCCATCACCGCTGAGACCACGGTGTTGAACTGAAAGCCGCGCTGGAAGTCCCGGGTCGCCTTGTCAACGGCCCAGTGGGCCTTGGCGAGCAGTTCCCGTGCCTTGCCGTCGGCACCGGGATCGGGCGGACCCGCCTCGGTCCGCGTCTCGACCTCCTCGCAGAGCCGCCAGAGGCGGGAGAGGAAGCGGTTGACGCCCTCGACACCCTCGTCGGTCCAGTCGCCGCCGCGCTCCGGCGGGCCCATGAAGCAGACGTAGGTGCGGGCGGTGTCGGCCCCGTAGCGCTCGACGTAGTCGCCGGGGCTGACCGTGTTGCCCTTCGACTTCGACATCTTCGCCCCGTCGCGGGTGATCATCCCCTGGGTGAAGAGGTTGGCAAACGGCTCCTGCACGCCAAGGTGGCCGAGGTCGGCCAGCGCCTTGGTGAAGAAGCGCGCGTACATCAGGTGCAGGATCGCGTGCTCGACGCCACCGATGTACTGATCGACCGGCATCCAGTGGTCGGCCGTCGAGCGGTCGAAGGCGGCGCCTTCGTTTTGAGCATCGAGGTAGCGGAGGAAGTACCAGGAGGAGTCGACGAAGGTGTCCATGGTGTCGGTCTCACGGCGGGCGGTGGCGCCGCAGCGCGGGCACTCCGTCGCCACCCATTCCTCGGCCGCGGCCAGCGGGCTCTTGCCCTGTGGCGCGTAGTCCTCGATCTCCGGCAGCTCGACCGGCAACTGCTCGGCGGGCACCGGGACGATCCCGCACTCCTCGCAGTAGACAACCGGGATCGGCGCCCCCCAGTAGCGCTGCCGCGAGACCAGCCAGTCGCGCAGGCGGTAGTTGACCGCGGGTTTGCCTCGTCCCTCGGACTCCAACCAGGCGACGATCTCGTCGTAGGCCTCGCGGTTGTGCTTGCCGTCAAAGCGTCCGGAGTTGGTCATCCGCCCGTCGCCGGCGAAGGGCAGGCCCTCCTCATCGCGAGCGGCCTCGGAATCTTCTCCCTCGATCACGCGTTTGATCGGCAGGTCGAATTTCTGGGCGAATTCGTAGTCGCGGCTGTCGTGGCCAGGGACCGCCATGATCGCGCCGGTCCCGTACTCCATCAATACGTAGTCGGCGACGTACATCGGGATCTGCTCGCCGTTGACCGGGTTGACGACGCTGCGACCGAGCGGGACGCCGGTCTTCTCGCGGTCCTCCGCCCCGCGCTCCTCCGCCGACTCGCGTCCGATCCGGTCGACGTACTCCCGCACTTTCTCCTCGGCCGCGGTCCCGGCTACGAGGCGCTCCAGCTCGGGGTGCTCGGGGGCAAGGACGAAGAAGGTGGCGCCGAAGAGGGTGTCGGGACGGGTGGTGAAGACGGGGAAGTCGAGGTCGAGCTCCTCGCAGCGGAAGACGACCTGCGCCCCCTCGGAGCGGCCGATCCAGTTGCGCTGCATCGTGATCACGTGCTCGGGCCAGGACTCGAGCGCCTCGAAGTCCTCCAGCAGGCGATCGGCGTAGTCGGTGATGCGGAAGAACCACTGCTCGAGGTTTTTCTGGATCACCTCGGTGCCGCAGCGCTCGCAGCGGCCGTCAACCACCTGCTCGTTGGCCAGCACGGTCGCGTCTTTCGGGCACCAGTTGACCTCCGCCTCTTCCCGGTAGGCGAGACCCTTCTCGAACAGCTGCAGGAAGATCCACTGCGTCCAGCGGTAGTACTCCGGCGTGTGGGTTGCGAGTTCGCGGCTCCAGTCGATCGAGATCCCCCACTCGCGGAACTGGCGGCGGAAGGATTCGATCGAGCGCTCGGTCGCCACTCGCGGCGGCTCGCCCGTTTTGATCGCGTTGTTCTCCGCCGGCAGGCCGAAGGAGTCGTAACCCATCGGGTGGATCACCTCGAAGCCGTGGCGGCGGCGGAAGTGGGCGATCGCGTCGCCGACCGCGTAGCACTTGAGGTGGCCGACGTGGGGCTCGCCCGAGGGGTAGGGCAGCATCTCCAGCACGTAGGACTTCGGCTTCGAGTCGTCGGAGCCGGGCTGGCCGGGGTTGGCGACCTCCCAGGTCTTCTCTTCAGCCCAGACCTGCTGCCACTTGCGCTCGATCGTCTTCGGGTCGTAACCGGCCATCGACGGCGATCTTACGAGGGGAAGCCGCCTGCGCAGCGGCTGCCTGCGGCGCCTAGGGTCCTTCCTGAAGGAAGACGACCGGGTGTTCGACCGGCGAGAGGGCCTGGAGGATGTGGGGCCAGACGTAGACCTCGATCGTCGCCGCGAGGATCAGGGTCGGGATCGCCAGCAGCACGGTGACGAGGGTGGCGGCGAGGAGCTGGTTCCACTCACCGCGGCGGCTGGCGATCAGCCAGGCCGCGAGCGGGAGGAAGAGCGCGGTCAGCTCCGGGATCGCGTGCGGGAGGACGCTGAGGATCAGATCGAGGCGGGAGATCTGCAGTTGGTAGGCGATCGTCGAGCCCTGGAAGCCGAGGTAGAGGGCCTGGGTGGAAAGTGAGAAGAGGGTGACCGCGCAGACGAAGAGGATCGCCAACTCGCCGGCCTTGACGTGGATCCAGCGCGAGATGCCGCTGCGTTCGGCAGCGGCAATCGGCATCGAGGCGCCGGCGATGAAGCCGGCGATGCAGGCGGTGCCGTGCAGCGCCAGGACCAGCGAGTTGCGCCAGAGGATCGGCAGCAGGTCTCCCGGCTCGGAGGGTTCGTCGAAACCCGGCAGGTGGATCGGGGTCAGGTCCGGGGTGAGCAGACCCGCGACCACCCACACCGCCGCCAGAAGCGTCAGCGCGATGCTGAGACTGAGCGCGAGCCAGGCCCCCAGGACCCGCCACGGCCGCTGGCTCCAGGCGTCGAGGGTCTCCCGCGTATCCCGCATCCCGTGCGAGAACACGTGCTGGTTGGCGGTGCTCATCGCCTAGACCATCGGCAGTCAGGCGCCGGGGTTTGAGTCAGGCGTCGCTGTGCTCGCGCTCGAGCTTTTCCGCCAGCTCGGCGAGCCGCGCAAGCTTTACGCCCAGACCCTTGGCGATCCGGCGGACGTTGCCCCAGGTTGGGTTGATCCGCCCCGACTCGATGTGGGAGATCCAGGTCGGGTGGATTTCCGCTTTCTCGCCCAGCGCTTCCTGGCTCAGCTGTGCCTGGTTGCGGAGCGTGCGGATGGCCATCCCGAGGCCGACTTGTGGATCTTCGCGTCGCGGCATCTAGCGGAGGGAATTGGCCTGCTCCCGCCAGGTCCATAGAGTTGAAGTCAAGTCGCCCCGGGAATACCGCGCTATGCGTATTTCGGTATCTCGGATTTCGCCGACTTGCAGGCGAGCACAGGGTCCACCAGCAAAAGGCGAGGATGATTCGAGAGGATGCGCGGAAGCGGCTAGAGCCGGGGCGAGGCAGCCTGCGAGGCCTGCAGCTCGAGCCGCAGAGATGGTGGGCAGGCGTGAGTGAAGCTGATCGGCATCGGTTTGAAGACCCTAGCGAATCCTCGGTGCCGGCTCGGGTGCCTGAAGTTGCGACTAGTGGAGCTGAGGGGGCTCGAACCCCTGACCTCCTCGCTGCCAGCGAGGCGCTCTTCCAGCTGAGCTACAGCCCCATGGAGGAGGGCAGTTTAGCGTCAGGCAGCGCGTTGTTCCGGGCCCTGCTCCTCGTCGACGTCGAGGATCAGATTGTCCGGGGCGATCTGGCGGACCTTGAAGTCGAGGGTTGAGAGCTCTTCGAGTTCGCTGAGCAGGTCAGTCGGTTCGTCGAGCCGCATCGAGAAGGTGGCGCGGCCCTCGGAGAAGCGGTCGACCTTGATCTCCGAAGCGCCGATCTGACCGACGGCGTCCTCGAAGCCGACCAGCTGCGAGAAGTCGCCGAGCGGGCCGATCTCGAGCTTGACTTGGCCCTCGTAGAGGCTCTCGTCGGCGCTGGGAGCCTGGCCGGCCTGCGCCTCGGCTTCCAGGGCGGGCTCCATCTCGGTCAGCTCCTTCACCTTCTTGCTCACCTCGACTGCCTCGCGCAGCGCTTTCATCCGGATCCGAGTGGCCTGCCCGCGCGCCTGCGCTTCGACTTCTTCCAGCCGCGAGGTGATCGCGTCCAGCGAGGCGATGCTGCGGTCGTGGCATTCGTTGGCCTCGCGCAGTCGTTCGTTCAGGCAGCGGATCTCCCGCTCGCGCTCGAGAACCATCCCGGTCAGCGAGGTGGTCTCGGTCTCGAGCTCCGAGAGCGCCGCCCTCGCCGCGTCGCCGTTCAGCTCCAACCCGAGGATCCGCGCGTCGCGGATCGAGATCGCATCCTCGACTTCCGCGCGGCGATACCCGAACAGCGCCCGCTTGAATCCACCCATGGGCCGGCAACCTAAGCGGGCGGTCGGACGGTATTTGTGCTGGCGTTATGCGCTGGCGGCGGAAGGAGCTTCCGGAGCGTCGAAATCGAGCTCCAGCCGCGGCGCCTCGTGCCACAGATCCTCGAGCGCGTAGCGCTGCCGCGCGTCCGGCGTGAAGACGTGGAGGACGCAGTCGAGGTAGTCGAGGATCGTCCAGCCAGCGTCGCCGCCGCCGTCCACCCCGCCCGGCAGCAATCCGGTCTCGCGCTTCACCCGCAGCCGCACCTCGTCGACGATCGCCTTCGCCTGCCGCTCGCTGCGGGCGGTGCAGATCGCCAGGAAGTCCGTGTAGGCGACCAGGCCGCGCATGTCGAGGACAACGAGGTCCTCGGCTTTTTTTGAGTCCGCGATCGCGGCGAGCTGCCGCGCCAAGCCTTCTGACTGCGCCTCGTTCACCTGTAGATCCCCCTCTCGGCAATGAAGTCGGCCACCGCGTCGGGGACGAGGTAGCGCAGCGGCCGGCCCTGTTTGGCCCGTTGCCGCACCGCCGAGGAGGAGACGCCGAACTGCGGCATCTCCAGCATCGTCGCCCGGCCCTCGCAGCCGAGACTGCGCATCGCCTCGCCGACGTCGGCGTCGGAGACGCCCGCCCGGCGCGCCACCGCCAGGCTCGCCAGCTCGACCACACGCTGCGGCTCGCGCCAGCTCTCGAGGCCCACGGCAGCGTCCGCCCCCATCACGAACACCAACGCCCTGTCGCCCCGTTCCTCTGCAAGTGCCTCCAAGGTCTCATACGTGTAGGACGGCCCTTCGCGTTCGACCTCCAGCGCCGAGACCGAGAAGCGCGCGTCGTCAGCGGCGGCGAGCCGGGTCATCTCCATCCGCGCCTCCCTGCCGGGGTCGTCGGCGATCCGCTTGTGGGGTGCCTGCCCGGTCGGAACCAGGACGACCTCCGCCAGGCCCAGCTGCCAGGCCGCCTCCTGGGCGAGCGCGAGGTGACCGAGGTGCGGAGGGTTGAACGCAGACCCCAGGACTCCGATCGCGCCACCCGGGCCAGCGCTACTCACGCACCTGGCCGCTGCCGTGGCCGACGTACTTGAAGGTCGTCAGCTCGCGCATCCCGATCGGGCCGCGGGCGTGCAGCTTCTGGGTCGAGTTGCCGATCTCGGCCCCCATCCCGTACTCGAAGCCGTCAGTGAAGCGGGTCGAGGCGTTGACGTAGACGGCGGCCGCGTCGACCCCGGCGACGAACTCCTCGGCGGCCGCCTCGTCGGCGGTGACGATCGCCTCCGAGTGGCCGGTGCCATGGCGGTTGACGTGCTCGATCGCGTCCTCGACCGAGTCGACGACGGCGACCGCCATCTTCAAGCCGAGGTACTCGCTGTCCCAGTCCTCCTCGCTCGCGGCGCCGACCTCGGCCCCTCCGGCGGCAGCGCGGGCGCGCTCGTCGCCGACCAGCTCGACGCCGGCGGCAGCGAGGTCGGAGAGGATCGCCGGCGCCACCCGCTCGGCGACGGCGGCGTCGATCAGCAGCGTCTCGGCGGCGTTGCAGACGCCGGGCCGCTGGACCTTGGCGTTGACGGCGATCCGCCGCGCCATCTCAGGATCGGCCTCGGTGTGGACGTAGACGTGGCAGTTGCCGGCAGCCGCGTACATCACCGGCACCGTCGCCACCGCCTTGATCGCCGCCTTCAGGCCTTCGCCGCCGCGCGGGATCAGCAGGTCGACCAGGCCCTCCTGGGTCGCCAGCTCGGCCAGCTCCTCGTGACCGCCGCCGCCCAGCGAGAGCACCGCGTCCTCCGGCAGGCCCGCCTCGGCCAGCGCCTCACGGACGACCGCCGCCAGCGCCGCGTTCGAGCGTTCGGCGTAGGAACTGCCGCGGAGGACGATCGCATTGCCGCTCTTGATCGTCAGCGCTGCGCAGTCGATCGTCACGTTGGGCCGCGCCTCGTAGACGACCGCGACCACACCCAGCGGCACCCGCACCTTGCGCAGGTCGATTCCGCTGGCCAAAGTCTTCCGCTCCAGCTCCTCGCCGACTGGATCGCCGAGGTCGCGCACGACCCGCACCCCCGCGGCCATCGCCGCCACCCGCTCGGGGGTCAGCCGCAGCCGGTCGCGCAGGGCCTCGGTCAGCCCGGCAGCGCGCTCATCGGCGAGGTCGCCGGCGTTCGCCTCGAGGATCGTCTCCACCCGCTCCTCAAGCAGCCGTGCGGTCGCCTCCAGCGCCGCGTTCTTCGCCGCGGTCGAAGCGGTCGCCAGGGCGCGCGCGGCGCGCTTGGCGGCAGCGCAGCTCTCAGCGACCGTGGTCTCGGTAACAGCCATTCGAAAAGGGTACCGGGGGCCTAGAGCAGGACGAAGCGGTCGCGGTGGACGACCTCGTCGGCGGCGTGCGGCAGCAGCTCGCGCACCTGCTCGCTCTTCATCCCGATTACCCGCTGCAGCTCGCGAGCCGAGTAGTCGCTGATGCCTTTGCCGATCGTCTCGCCGTCGCTGGCGACGTCGATCGCGTCGCCGGCCTCGAAGCTCCCCTCGACGGCGGCGATGCCGACCGGCAGCAGGCTGGAGCCGCGCTCGCGCAGAACCCGGGCGGCGCCGGCATCGACGATCAGCCGCCCCCGCGCCGGCTTCGCGTACTTGAGCCAGAGCTTGAAGCTGGACGTCCTGCCTTTCCCCGGCGCGAACCGGGTGCCGCAAGCCTCGCCGGCAGAGGCCGCGAGCAGCGTCCCCTGCTTGGTGCCGTTGCAGATCACCGCTGGGATCCCCGCCTCGCTCGCCATCTCCGCCGCGGCGACCTTGCTGCGCATACCGCCGGAGCCAAAGACGGAGGTGTTGCCACCGATCGCCAGCCCCTCCAGCTGGGAGAAATCGCTGACCTCGCCGATCAGCTCCGCGTCCGCCTCGGTGCGCGGATCGCCGGAAAGGAGACCTTCGACGTTGGTCAGCAGCACCAGCAGCCGCGCGTCGAGGAGTACCGCCACCTGGGCGGCGAGGAAGTCGTTGTCGCCGAAGCTGATCTCGTCGGTGGCGGTGGTGTCGTTCTCGTTCACCACCGGCACCACCCCCCAGGCGATCAGACGCCGCAGGGTCTGGCGGGCGTTCAGGTAGTTGGTGCGGGCGCCGATGTCGGCGGCCGTCAGCAGGACCTGGGCGGCGCGCGTCCCGCCTTTCACCAAGCGGCTCTCGTAGGCGCGAAAGAGATCGCCCTGGCCGACGGCCGAGGCGGCCTGCAGCTCGTCCATCGCTTTCGGGCGCTGGGGCAGCTCCAGCAGCCGCATCCCACGGGCGATCGCGCCGGAAGTGACCATCACCACCCGCTCTCCCCCCTGCTCCAGCTCGCTGACCTGAGCGCAGACGGAATCGAGCACGTCGGTGCGCAGCGCGCCGTCGTCGGCGGCGACGATCGACGATCCCAACTTGACGACCAGGGTCATGCCCGGGAAAGTAGCCCAGATGGGCGAAGCAATCGGCTGGGGAGCGCTGGCGGCAAGCTCGCTCGTCATCGGCGCCCTGCTCAGCTTCGGCCGCCGCTGGCCCGACCGCCAGGTCGGCTACGTGCTCTCGTTCGGCGCCGGAGCGCTGATCAGCGCGGTCAGCTTCGAGCTCGCCGCCGAGGGGATCAATGTCGGCGGCGCCGGCATCACCGGCATCGGGCTGGGGGTCGGAGCGCTCACTTACTACTTACTCGACGGTGTGATCGCTCGCCGCAGCGCCACCGGCCGCGGCCGCCAGGGCCGGCAGCAGGGCTCTGGCAGCGGCACCGCCCTGGCCCTTGGTGCCTTCCTCGACGGCATACCCGAGCAACTCGTGCTCGGGATCAACATCGCCGCCGGCGCCGGGGTGGGGGTCTCGCTACTGGTCGCGATCTTCGTCTCCAACCTGCCGGAGTCGCTCGGCTCGGCCACCGACATGCGCCAGGCGGGCCGCTCGCGGGAGGCCATTCTGCGCCTCTGGGTGCTGGTCGCGGTGATCTGCGCGGTCGCCACTGTCGTCGGCTACCTGGTGGCCGACGCGGTCTCCGGCAACACGAAGGCGGCGATCGACGGCTTCGCCGCCGGCGCCCTGCTGGTGATGCTGATCGACTCGATGATTCCCGATGCCCGCAGCGACGCCGGCCGCGGTGCCGGACTGGTCACGGTCCTCGGCTTCGCCGTCGCCGCCGGGCTCTCCAGCCTCAGCTAGGAAACAGTTCGAACTCGTGCTCGCCGATGCGAACGTCGTCGCCTGGTTCGAAACCGGCGCGATCAAGGGCGGCAATGACGCCGATCTCCTTCAGCCGCTGCTCGAGGTAGGCGAGCGCTTCCTCGTTTTTGACGTCGTGGCGTTCGAACAGCACCTCGACGCCGCGGCCGAGGACGCGGAAGGCACCGTCCCCCTCGCGCTCGACCCAGTAGCCGCCCTCGCCGGCGGGACGGTAGACGCGGTGCTCGGCCTCGAACTCGTCGCTCGGCTCGGCCCCTGAGGGCGCGGGGGCTGGGGCCACTTCGGGCAGCTCCGAGAGGATGCGGCGGCGGAGCTCGTCGAGGCCCTCGCCGGTCGCCGAGGAGACGGCCATCACGCCGAGCGCCTCGCTGCCGACCCGATCTTCCCACTCCCGCACGGCTTCCTCGACTTCGTCCGCCGGCAAGAGGTCGCGCTTGCTGAGGGCGACCAGCTCCGGCAGCCGCTCGAGCCCGGCGCCATGGGCCGCTAGCTCCCCTCGCACCGTCTCGTAGTTGGCGACGGGGTCGCCTTCGATCGGCGCCAGATCGACCAGGTGGACGAGCATCGAGCAGCGCTCGACGTGGGCGAGGAACTCGTGCCCCAGGCCCGCCCCTTCCGCCGCGCCTTCGATCAGCCCGGGTATGTCAGCGACGACCGCCTGCCGATCCTCGCCTTCGATCGTCCCCAGCGCTGGAGAGAGCGTCGTGAACGGGTAGTCCGCCACCTTCGGCGCCGCCCGGGTCAGGCGTCCGAGCAGCGAGGACTTGCCCGCATTCGGCAGCCCGACAAGCCCCACGTCCGCCAGCAGTTTCAGTTGCAATTCGATCCAGTCGGCCTCCCCGGCGCTGCCGTTCTCGGCAAATCGCGGCGCCTGCCTGGTGGAAGTCGTGAAGCGCCGGTTCCCGTGCCCGCCGCGGCCACCGTGGGCGACCACCGCCCGCTGCCCCGGCGCCACCAGGTCGATCCGACTGCCGTCGACCGCCGACGTCTGCGTCCCCGGCGGCACCGGGATCTCCCGGTCCTCCCCCCGCGCCCCCTGCCGGTTCGACCCTTCCCCGTGCCGCCCCCGCTGCGCCCGGAAGTGCTTGCTCCCCTTCAGAGCCCCGAGATCGCGCTTCGAGGGATCGCAGACGAGCACCACGTCACCGCCGTGTCCCCCGTCGCCGCCGTCCGGGCCGCCCCGAGGCACATGCGCCTCCCGGCGAAACGAGATCGACCCGTTGCCGCCGCCACCGCCCTCGACCCAGATTTTCGCCTTGTCGTACATCAGCCTTCGCTGAATCTTCCCCCCTATAGGGAGGAAAACTCAGCGAGCGCTATCTCGGCGCTTAGTCCTGCAGGACCGAGATGGTCCGGCCCTTGCGGGCCGTCTTGAAGTCGACGACGCCGGGGCGGGTGGCGAAGATCGTGTGGTCGCGGCCGAGGCCGGTGCCCTCGCCGGGCCAGAAGCGGGTGCCGCGCTGGCGGACGATGATCTCGCCGCCGGTGACTTTCTGGCCGGCGAAGACCTTGACCCCGAGCATGTTGGGGTTGGATTCGCGGCCGTTGCGGCTGGAGCCGAGGCCTTTCTTGTGCGCCATTAGCTTTTGCCCCCTTTGAGCGTCGTCACCTCGAGCCGGGTCAGCTCGGAGCGGTGACCGGCGCGGCGGCGATAGCCCTTCTTCGCCTTGTATTTAAAGACTTTGATCTTCGGGCCGCGCAGATGCTCGGCGACTTTCGCCTCGACTTTGACTTTGCCGAGGTTTTTCGCGCCCGTGAGGACGTCGTCGCCGCGGAAGAGCACCGGACGGAGGGCGACTTTGTCGCCCTCTTTGGCGTCGAGCCGATCGACGAGAAGGGACGTGCCTTCCTCGACTTTGTACTGCTTACCGCCGGTTTCGACTATCGCGTAGGTGCTCATTAGTCTTTCTCGCTGCCTTGCTTGGCGCGCGAACGCCCTCGGCCACCACGGCGACCGCGACTGCGTTTGCGCGAAGGAGCGCCGGATTCTAGCTCGGACCCGTTTTCGCCGCTGCCTCCGGACCCATTGGGCGACTCGCCGCTCAGCAGTGAGGCGATCGCCGCCGAGCGCTCGACCTCGTCGATCCGCACCATCTTGCGCTCGCCGACGAACGGACCGCCGCCGGTGACGCTGACGATGTAGGAGTCGATCCGGGCGACCGCATCGTTGGCGTTGTACATGTGCGGCTCGTCGATTTCGACCAGCACCTCCTCGCCGACCTTGAACGGCAGCGCCCGCTCCTCGATCTCCTCGCGGCTGCCCTGCTCGACGACCCTGAAGGTGTCGATCGCCAGCGCGTCGCCGCCCTCGAAGTGGAACCGCTTGCCGGTCTCCGCCTCGAACTCGGCCAGGCCGCTGTCCTCGGCGGTCAGCTCGTGGGCGACCTTGGGGTTGACGCGGATCAGGAAGGCCTCGCTGTCGCCGTTCTCGGCGACGATGTCGCGCATCTTCCGCAGCCCCTCCAGGGCGACGGTCTCGGCCGAGAGGACGACTCCCTCCCCCTCGCAGGTCGGGCAGGGCTCGGTAAGGATCTCCCGCACCCCGTCGGTGACGTTCTGCCGGGTCATCTCGACCAAGCCGAGCGGCGAGACCTCGACCACGTAGCTCTTCGACTTGTCAGCGTCGAGCGCTTTGCGCATCGTCTTCAGGACTTTGTCGCGGTTGCTGGCCCGGGCCATGTCGATGAAGTCGATGACGATGATGCCGCCGATGTCGCGCAGGCGCAGCTGCCGCACCGCCTCCTCGGCCGCCTCGGTGTTGACCTTGGTGATCGTCTCCTCGAGGCCGCCTTTGCCGCGGCCGGTGAAGGAGCCGCTGTTGACGTCCAGCACCGTCAATGCCTCGGTGTAGTCGATGATCAGGTAGCCGCCGGAGGGCAGGTCGACCCGCCGGTTCAGGGTCGACTCGATCTCCTCGTCGACCTTCCATTTCTCCAGCAGCGGCTTTTTGCCCTCGTACAGTTCGACGCCGTCGACCAGCTCCGGCGCGGTGCGCTGGAAGAAGTTGGTCACCCGCTCGAACTGCTTCGGCGAGTCGATCACCGCTTTCTCGAACTCGCTGAGGAAGACGTCGCGGAGGACTCGGATCGAGAGATCAGCCTCCTGGAAGACCAGAGCCGGCGCCTTGGTCGACTCCGAGCGCCGCTCCAATACTTCGTTCAGCTTCTCCAGGTATTTGATCTCGCGCACGAAGTCGGCTTTTTTGGCGCCGTGGGCGGCGGTGCGGACGATCAGCCCGCCCTTGCCTTTGTAGGTGCGGTCGACCATCTTGCGCAGGCGGTCGCGCTCTTTGTCGGCGAGCCGGCGGGAGACGCCAACCCCGCTCCCGTGGGGAGCGAAGACCAGGTAGCGGCCGGCGATCGAGACGTTCATCGAAAGCCGGGCGCCCTTTGACTTCAGCGGGTCCTTGACGACCTGGACCAGGATCTCCTGGCCGGGCTTGATCAGCTCGTTGATGCGACGGCCGCCGCCGCGCCCGCGGCGCGGCGCCTGCTCGCCGTCGGGAGTGAGGATCTCGTCGACGTGGAGGAAGCCGTTGCGCTCGAGGCCGATGTCGACGAAGGCAGCCTCCATCCCGGGCAGGACGTTGTCGACCTTGCCCTTATAGATGTTGCCGACGATCGATCGCCGGCCGCGCCGCTCGATGTAGAGCTCGGCGACGTTGCTTTTACCGCCCTTCTGCTTTGCCTCGAGGACGGCAACACGGGTCTCGCCGCGCTCGGCGGAGACCAAAATCGTTTTTTTCATTTGTAATTCAGCTCAGTTCGGATAGGTACGCGATGCCGGGTCTCATTCTCGAGATCACCAGGCGAACCTGCCTCTCTGACTGAGATGCGCTTGGACGTTGATGCTCTGAAGAACGCCGACCGCTAGGAAAGTAGCGAGCACGGAGGACCCTCCGTAGCTCATCAACGGCAGGGGGATCCCGGTGATCGGCATGATCCCGAGGTTCATCCCCACGTTGACGAAGGTCTGGAACAGCAGCGAGACGGCAATGCCGCCCGCCACCAGGGTCCCGTAGGAGTTCTTAGAGAGCGTCGTTATCCGCAGCGCCCGCCAGAAGAGCAGGGCGTAAAGGGATAGGACGAACGCGGCGCCCGTAAACCCGTAGCGCTCACCGATCACCGCAAAGATGAAGTCGGTGTGCCGCTCGGGGACGAAGTCAAGCCGCGTCTGGGTGGCTTTATCGCCGCGGCCGGCAAACTCGCCAGCGCCGACGGCGGTAACTGATTGGTTCTGCTGATAGCCCGCGCCGGCTTCGTTTTCGTGGGGGTGGAGGAACGACGTCAGCCGTTCCTCCTGGTACCCCTTGAGAACAGGGTGCCCCACCGCCGGTGCGACGACGAGGACCAGCGCGATCATGGCTACCAGGGCGCCGCCGATGACCGCGAAGTGCGTCCAAGGGACGCCTCCGAAGTACATGACGGCAAGGGTGGCGACCACGAACACCATCGAGGTGCCGAGGTCAGGTTGAAGGAAGACGAGTGCAGCCGGTGCGAGGCCTAGGCAGAGGTAGCGCACGGTCCGCTGGACCGGCGAGCCCCGCCTGGCGCCATCGATCACGAACCCGGCAAGCGCAAGCACGAGCAGGAGCTTGCCGAGCTCCGATGGCTGGAAGCTGAAGAAGGGGAGTTCGAAGCTGCGCCGCGAGCCGCGGGCGGCGAAGCCGAAGACGAAGACCAGCGAGACGCTGGCGCAGAGGAACGTGTAGATGCCGACCCGCAGCTCGCGGAAGCGCGAGTAGTCGATCCGGGTCAGCACGAGCATGCCGATGACGCCGAGCACCGCGTAGATCGCCTGCCGGTCGAGGTAGTAGTGGGGGCTGCCGGGGACGTCGTTCTGGGTCGCCTGACCAAGGGTGAAGATGCTGAAGACGACAAGGCCGACGGCGGCGAGCGTCAGCGGCCAGTCCATGTGGGCGAGGCCAAGGCGCTCGCCGATGCCGATGTGGACTGCAAACGGCTCGGGCCGGGCTTGTCGGGTGCGGGTGGCGTACATCATTCGGTTTCGGTTTCGACTCCGCCGCCTTCTTCGCCTTCAGCGCGGCTTTCGGCCGCGATCTGGTTGCGGAAATAGGCTTCGAGGATGGTGTGGGCGGCGGGGGCGGCTGCCTGAGCTCCGAAGCCGCCTTCCTCGATGGTGACTACCGTCACGATACGCGGATTGGGATACGGGGCGAGGATCGCGTACCAGGACTGGTCGGTGTGGCCCGCCCGTTCGGCGGTTCCGGTCTTGCCCGCGACAGGAATCGGGAAGCTGCCGAAAATGGGCTCTGAGGTGCCGCCGGGACCCTGCGCCGCCTGGTGCAGGCCTTCCATGATCACGCTGCGGGTGCCGGAGTCGATCTTGATCTTCCGCCGCGGCTTCGGGTCGAATTCCTTCAGCACCCGGCCGGCGGCGTCCTCTACTTCCATCGCCAGGTGCGGGGTGACGACCGTGCCGTCGTTGCCGAGCGCCGCGTAGGCGACCGCCATCTGCAGCGGGTTGGTCTGCAGGTCACCCTGCCCGGTCGCCAGCTGGATGTTGTCGCCGGACGACCAGGGCCGTTCGGTTTCGCCTTCCTTGTAGAGCTGGTCGCGCCAGTGTTTGGTCGGCAGCAGGCCGTCGGTGTTGACCGGGATGTCGATCCCAGTCGGGCGACCGATCCCCAGCTTGTGCGCCCAGCTCTGCAAGTCGTTGGTTTTCCACATGTCGAGGCCCAACGTGTAGAAGAAGACGTCGTCGGAGACTTCGAGCGCCGACACCAGTGAAAGCGGGCCGTACGCCGCGCCTTCGGCGTTCTGGAAGCATTCTTCCGGCCCGACGCAGAGCTCCCCGGGGTCGTTGATCACCGTGTAAGGCGTGATCACGCCGTTTTCCAGCGCCGCCAGCGCGGTGATGATCTTGAAGGTGGACCCGGTTGGGTAGAGGCCTTCGGTCGCCCGGTTGGCCAGCGGCGCCGTCGTTTCGTCACGGTAGAGCGCGTTGACCTCGGCCTGCGAGAGTGGCGGGATCAGGTCCGCCGGTTCGAAGGTCGGGAAGGAACCGAGGCCGAGGATCTGCCCGTTGTGGACGTCCATCGTGATGAATGCCCCGGGCAGGCCCTGCGAGGCGAGGGCGCTTTCGCCGGCCGCCTGCACTTCGGGGTCGATCGTCAGCTTCACGTTCTCGCCCGGGGTCGGCGCTTTCGAGACCAGCTGCCCCCCCGGGGTCGGCTGGCCGAGCGCGTTGACCTGGACTTTCTGCAGCCCGGGCTGGCCGCGGAGGAACTTGTCGTACGTGTACTCGATCCCGGCTTTGCCGATCTCGTCACCGGGCTCGAGCCCCTTGTACTCGGGTTCCTTCAGCTCTTCTTCGTTGATCTCGCCGACGCTGCCGAGGACGTGGGCGGCGAGGGTGCCGTCGGGGTAGTGGCGGACAAAGACCCGCTGCACTGCCACCCCGGGGAATTCGCGCTGGTGTTCTTCGATGTAGGCGATCAGGTAGAAGCCGACGTCCTGGCGCAGCGTCACCGGCGCCCCGGCGGCCACTTCTTCGCCTTCGCGGATCGCCTTGCGCACCTTCGGCAGCGACATGTGCGCGAGCTCCCCCAGCCGTTCCAGCTCTTCGCGTTCTTCGACCTGGTCTTCGGGCAGTTTGCTGGTGTTCAGCTGCAGCGCCAGGCTGGTGCGGTTGTCGACGATGACGTTGCCTTCGCGGTCGAGGATGTCGCCGCGGGGGGCGATCACTTTGTACTCGCGGGTGCGGTTGTTCGTCGCCTCGGCCAGGTACTTGTCGCCGTCGAGGACCTGCAGGTTCCAGAGTCGAAAGAAGAGGACGCCGAAGAGGGCCACGGCGACGCCGCCGAGGACGGCGACCCGCAGCGAGAGGCGGCTGCCCTGCGGACGATCGTCATTGCGCAGGTACATGCCCCTAGGCTCCCATGGTCCGCGGTCGCCTGCCACGCCCCGGCGCCATCACCCGCGGCCGGCGGCGGCGACGCCGCACCTGCGCGGTGGGCTCCTCCACCAGCGCCGGTCGCAGGAGGCGCCGCAGCAAGGCGTGGATGCCCCAGCCGAGGAAGAAGGCGAAGATGCTCTTCAGCAGGATGTCCCGGATCACCAGCGTGCTCACCGGGGCGTCGATCCCCAGCATCAGCTCGACCGCGCCGAAGCCGAGCTCGGCGAACAGGGTCAGCACCATGCAGAGCAGTGGCGGCACCAGGGTGCTGTGGATCTCGAAGCGCTCGCGGAAGAGGCCGGCGAGGTAGCCGGTCGCCAGCAGGACCAGCGACCCTCCCCCCAGCGGCACGATCAGCAGGCAGTCGAGCAGGAAGCCGACCGAGAAGCCGCAGACGGCGCCAGTCAGGGTGCCGCCGAAGAGGCCGAGCACGACCACCAGCGACGGCAGCACGTCGGGGCTGACATGGAAGAGCGCCACCTGGCTGAAGAAGGTGAGCTGCAGGATCACCCCGGCGATGACGATCGCAACCAGGCGGGCGAGGATGTTGGGGGTGAGGATCACCCGCGCGAGCCCCCGGTCAGCACCTGGACGAGGTCGAGTTCGCGGAGGTCGGCGAAGGGCCGCACGTGGACCTGCTGCTGGGCCTCCTGCTCGACCAGGGGGGCTTCAGAGACCTCGCCGATCGGCAAGTTCGGCGGATAGCCCGATTCGATCCCCTGCCCGCGCCAGCCGGAGGTGACCACCGACTGGTTCTTGCCGACCGGTTTTTCGCTGTCGAGGAAGTCGAGGATGAGGTCGCCGGGATCGCCGACCGACGGTTTCAGCACGCCTTGGACGCCGCTGGGGACGACCTTGGCGGCGACGGCGCTGGAGTGGTCGGCGATCAGGGTGACGCGGGCGCTGCCGCCAGTGACGGCGGCGACTTTGCCGACCAGACCGTCGCCGTTGACGACCGGGTCTTCGACCTTCACCCCGTCCCCGGAGCCGACGTCGATGGTGACGTCGGCGAACCAGACGGTCGGCGAGCGGCCGATTACGCGGCCGCTGACCGGCGTGTAGCCGGAGGGGATGGCGCCGCTGTGATCGAGCTGGACCAGCTTGCGCAGCTGGGCGTTTTCGGCGATCGCCGCCTGCGAGCGGACCGCCTGCTTGCGGGCGACTTCCAGTTCCTCGTGCAGGCGGGCGTTGTCGCCCTTGGCGTCGAAGGTCTCGTCGAACCAGTTGACGAGGTCACGGGCCGGCTTCAGCGCTCGGTCGGCGACCGACTGGATCGGGCTGAAGATGGTCGCGACGCCACGCTGGACCCCGTCGGAACCCTGCCCGTAGGTGACGCTCAGCAGAGCGAAGGAGCCGACGATCAGCAGCGCGAGGACCGCGCGGCGGCGGCGTACTTGCTTTCGGTACACGTTCTTACTTGTCGGTTCGCATAGAGGGAGCAGCGGCTAACGCCGCGGGCGCGCTCCGTTGTTCTTACCGGCGCGGTGGATCGTCTCGACCTCCTCGAGGGAGATGCCGGAGCCGACCGCCACGCACGTCAACGGCGACTCTGCCAGTTGGCATGGCATCTGACACTCGTCGCGCAGGCGCTGCTCCAGTCCTTGCAGCAGGGCGCCACCGCCGGCGAGGGTGATGCCGCGATCCATGATGTCACCCGCCAGCTCCGGCGGCGTGCGGTCGAGCGTCTCCTTGACCGCGGCGACGATGTGGCTGACCGGCTCTTCGAGGGCGCCGCGGACCTCCTCCGAGGTCAGTTCGATCGTTTTTGGCAGGCCGGAGACGAGGTCGCGACCGCGAATCTCCGTCCGCACCTCTTCGGGCAGCGGCGAGGCCGAGCCGGCCTCCAGCTTCACGTCCTCGGCGGTCTGGGTGCCGATCGCGAGTTTGTACTTGGCTTTGCAGTGGGCGACGATCGCGTCGTCGAGCTCGTCGCCGCCGACTCGGATCGACTGCGAGACGACGATCCCGCCAAGCGAGATCACCGCGACCTCGGTGGTGCCGCCGCCGATGTCGACGATCATCGAGCCAGTCGGCTCGGCAACCGGCAAGCCGGCACCAATCGCCGCGGCCATTGGCTCCTCGATCAGGTAGGCCTGGCGGGCGCCGGCGGAGAGGCAGGCCTCCTCGACCGCCCGCTTCTCGACTCCGGTGACGCCGGAGGGCACGCAGACGACGACCCGCGGGTGGGCGAAGCGGTTCGAGTGAACCGAGGTGATGAAGTGGCGCAGCATCTGCTCGGTGACGTCGAAGTCGGCGATGACGCCGTCCTTGAGGGGCCGGATCGCGGTGATCGTGCCCGGCGTGCGGCCGAGCATCCGCTTCGCTTCGACCCCAACTGCATGGACCTGCCCGGAGACCGAATCGATCGCCACCACCGAAGGCTCAGAAAGCACGATCCCGCGCCCGCGCACGTAGACCAGCGTGTTGGCGGTCCCGAGGTCGACGGCCATGTCCCTGCCGCCGAGCCCGATTTTGCTGAATAGGCCCATTTACAGGGCCGATGATGGCAAACGCGTCTTAGCGTTCTGTGAGCTTGGTCAGCCGCGCTCGAACAGTTGCGGCGCCAGCTCCGCCAGCAGCCCCACAGGCAGCCCAACCACGTTGGAAACGCTGCCCTCAAGCCGCTCCACGAGAGACGATCCAAGCGTTTGAATCGCGTATCCCCCAGAGCGTCCTTCCCACTCCCCGAACCGCACGTACCTGTCCTTTTCTTCATCACTGAGGTCCTTGAAGACGACAGTCGTCTGCTCGACCCCCACCCGCTCCTCGCCATCAAGCACAACCACCAGCCCGCTCATCACCGTATGGGCCCTGCCAGACATCCGATCGAGGTACTCCCGCGCCTCCGAAGCATCTGCCGGCTTGCCGAGCACCTCGCCATCAAGCACGACATCGGTGTCACAGGCAACAACCACTCGCTCCGGGTTCGAGGCGGGCATGCCGAGCACGACCCCGCGCGCAGGTATGCCCGCCTCGCCCAACGACCTGGCCTTCCTAAGAGCGTTCAAGCGAACCAGCTGTTCGGGGTCCCCTTCCGCCAACTCCTCAACCCCGGGCACAACAACCTCGAAGTCGACCCCCAGCTTCTGCAGGATCTCCCGCCGCTGCGGAGACCTAGATGCGAGGACTACCTTCAGAGCTCGGGGAACCAGATCCCGATCTCGCGCTCGGCCGACTCGTCGGAGTCGGAGCCGTGGACCATGTTGAAGGTCACCTCAAGCGCGAAGTCGCCGCGGATCGAGCCGGGGGCGGCCTCGACCGGATTGGTCGCGCCGATCAGCTGTCGGGCGGCTTTGACCGCTTCAGTGCCCTCGAGGACCATCGCCACCAGGGTGCCGCCGGTGATGAAGGAGACGAGCTCGCCGAAGAACGGCTTCTCGGAGTGCTCGGCGTAGTGCTGGTTGGCGATCTCCTCGGTCGCCTGCATCGACTTGAGGGCGGCGATCCGCAGCCCCTTGCGCTCGAAGCGGGCGATTACCTCGCCGGTAAGGGCGCGCTCGAAGGCGTCAGGCTTGACGAGGATCAGGGTCCGGCTCACGGGTGGGGCTCCTTTGCTCTCGGGTTGGCTCGGCCCCTTCTCCCGCCTCCGGCGCAGCTTTCCTGCGGCGCGGCGCGGCCTCGCGTTTCGGCGGCGCCTGGCGCTCCTCGGGGTCACGACGTTTGCGGCGCGGCCGCTCCTCGCTGCTGCCTCTGAGGTTGGTCTCGCAGTAGGGGCAGAGGCCCCAGCGCGGGTCGACCGGCTTTCCGCAGGTCGGGCAAGGGTCCTTGAGGCGGCGCTGACAGTTGGGGCAGCGCAGGTAGTTCTTCTCGACCGGGTACTCGCAGTTGGGGCAGGTCTGCTCGCGCAGCTGTCGCACCCGCAGCTCGGCGGCCTTGATCTCGAGCTCGCGCTCATGCGCGTCCTCCAGGTACTCCGGCGGGCGCACGATCGCGTAGACGGCGGTGCCGACGAAGGGGAAGAAGGAGGCGACGGTGGCGCAGGCGACTAGGAAGGGGTCGGAGATGCGGCGGCGCGCGTCGAGATAGGTGTAGACGATCAGCGCCAGCCAGAGGACGACCAGCAGCAGGAGAAAGAGGGTGGCGGCCAGATTGAGGCCGTCGTTGGTGATGCCGAAGATCGCTAGGAGCATGGTTTAGGGGCGCCGCAGAGGGAGCGGCAGTCTACTTCGCCGTCGCCGACGTTGATCCTGTCTCTACAGGAAGAGCCTTCCGAACAGGTAGCCGACGCCGAAGAAGAAGAGGATCACGATCGCCACCACGGCGGCGACGAGCCCCATCATCGAGAGCAGTTCCGAACCGGCGCTGCGAGGACGATCCATGCCGAAATCCTCGCACAGTCAGGTAGAGAGGACCGCTCGGGCGGGGGCGACTGCATAGTGGGAGCCGGCGACGAGGACGAGGGCCTCTGGCGGTTCGGTGGCAAGGGCGATCGCGCGTCGTAGCGCGCTCTCGAAGCTCGGCTCGGCCTCGGCCGGCAGGCCGGCGGCCTCGCAGATGGCGACCAGCTCCGCCGCGGGACGGGAGCGGGCGCCGGGGCGCCCGTGTCCTTCCAGTGCGGATACGGGCAACTCGGTGCAGACCGCCCGCTCCAGGGCCGGCGCCAGCGCCGCGACCATCGCCGCGGCGTCCTTGTCGGCGAGGACCGCCAGGCAGGCGACGACACGCCGGCCGTCGGCGACGGCAGGAAGGGACTCGGCCAGCGCCGCCGCCCCGGTCGGGTTGTGGGCGGCGTCGACGAAGACCGGCGGCTGCTCGGCGATCCGCTCGAGCCGCCCCGGGACGGTGATGGTCGCGGCCACCTCCACCGCCCGCTCGGGCTCGAAGCGGCCGAGGAAGGCCTCCGCCGCCGCGCAGGCGATCGCGAAGTTGCGGCGCTGAAACTCCCCCGGCGCCCTCAGGTCGACCGCGAACTCCGGCTCCGGCGGGGCGAGCACCAGGCGCGCGCCCCGCGCCCGCGCCGTCGCCTCCGCCAGCTCCCGCACCTCGTCGGAGACCTCGCCCAGCACCAACGTCGTCTGGTCGCGCAGGACCGCGAGCTTCTCGGCCGCGATCTCGACCTCGGTCTCCCCCAGCCACTCGGTGTGGTCGAGGCCGATCGAGGTGAGGACGGTGACCTTGGAGGGGATCGTGTTGGTGGCGTCGAGGCGGCCGCCAAGCCCAGCCTCGATCACGCCGGCCTGAACCCGCGCGCCCGCCAGGGCGACGAAGCTCGCCGCCGTCGCCGCCTCGAACTGAGTCACCGCCTCCCCCTCCTCCAGGGTCCGATTCACCCCCTCCGCTGCCCGCGCCACCTGCTCGACCGCCTGCGCCCACGCCTCCGGCGCCACCTCCTCACCGGCGATCAGCGTCCGCTGCGACCAGCGCTCGGTGTGGGGCGAGACGGAGGCGCCGGCGCTGACCCCGTGTGCCTGCAGCAGCGCCGCCGTCATCCGCGTCACCGAGGACTTGCCGTTGGTGCCAACGACGTGAATCGAAGCGAAGCGGTGCTGCGGCATCCCCAGCGCCGTGCTCAGCTTGCGCATCCGCTCGAGGCCGAGTCGCCAGCCGACCGGCTCCTGCGAGTTCAGGTAGCTCTCCGGGTTGATCAGCTCAGCTCGGCGAGTTCGTTGCGGTAGCGCTCGAGCTTGCCCCGCTCCTCCTCGACCACCTCGGCCGGGGCCTTGGCGACGAACTTCTCGTTGCCGAGTTTGCGCTCGCCGCGCTCCACCTCGGCCAGCAGTTCCTCGCGGCGCTTCTGCAGCCGCGAGGCCACCGCGGCGGCGTCGAGCTGGTCGGAGTCGAGGACGCGGACCGGGCCGACCGATGCGACCGGCTCCGCCCCAACGCCGTCGAACTCGAAGCGCGAGAGGCGGGCGACGAAGTCGGGTGGCTCGACCCCGTCGACCACCGCCGGGAGCGTCGCCCCGACCGGGACGCCGGCGAGGTCGCGCCAGGCGCGCAGGCGCTGGGTCAGCCGGATCCCGCTCTCGACATCCGCCTCGGCAGCGTCGTCGAAGAGCGACTCCTCGGCGCTCGGGAAGGCGTGGACGGTGAGGTGGCCCTGCCGCGCCGGGTGGTAGCTCCAGATCTCCTCGCTCACGAACGGCATCGTCGGGTGCAGCAGCGCCAGGACCCGTTCCAGCGCGTAGAGCAGCGTCGCCGAGACCTCGGCCTCGCCGTCGTAGAGGCGCGGCTTGACGATCTCCAGGTACCAGTCGCAGAGGTCGCGCCAGAAGAACGAGTAGGCCTCCTGGACGGCGTGGGCGAAGTCGTAGGTCTCGAGCTTCTCGGTCACCGAGGCGATCGTTCGCTCCAGCCTCGAGAGCAGCCAGCGGTCCTCGACGCAGGTCGGCCGCGGCGCCGGCTCCACCTCGGCGGCGTTCAGCAGGATCAGCCGGCTCGCGTTCCAGAGCTTGTTGGCGAGGTCGCGGCCCTGCTGGACCTTGGCGTCGGAGAAGCGGACGTCCTGGGTCGAGGACATCGCCAGCAGGCCGAAGCGCAGCGCGTCGGCGCCGTGGACGTCGATTTCCTCCAGCGGGTCGATCCCGGTGCCGAGGCTCTTCGACATCCGGCGGCCGTCGCGGGCCTGGATCACCGAGTGCACGTAGACGTCGCGGAAGGGGATCGCGCCAGGGAACTCGAGCCCGGTCATGATCATCCGCGCCACCCAGAGGAAGAGGATCTCCCGCGCCGTGGTCAGGAAGCTGGTCGGGTAGAAGGCGCGGAGCTCAGGAGTGTCGTCGGGCCAGCCGAGGGTGGCGAAGGGCCAGATCGCCGAGCTGAACCAGGTGTCGAGGACGTCCTCCTCCTGGCGCAGCTCGCCGCCGCAGGCGCCGCAGCGCTGCGGCTCGGCTTCAGCGACGATCGTCTCGCCGCACTCGTCGCAGTACCAGACGGGGATCCGGTGCCCCCACCAGAGCTGGCGCGAAACGCACCAGGGGCGGATCTCCCGCATCCAATCGAGGTAGACGCGCTTCCACTGCGGCGGGGTGATGTGAACCTCGTCGCGTTCGACGACTTCGATCGCCGGCCGCGCCAGCTCATCCATGCGGCAGAACCACTGCAGCGAGATCAGCGGCTCGATCCGCTCGCCGGAGCGGTGCGAGAACGGGACCGAGTGGACGTAGGGCTCCTCGGCGCGGAGGCGGCCCTCCTCGCGCAGCGCCTCAACCACCGCCTGCTGCGCCTCGGCAGCGGTCATCCCGGCGAAGCGGCCGGCCTCCTCGGTCATCCGGCCGTCGGGGCCGATCACGCCGATCTCCTCAAGCTTGTGCCGGCGGCCGATCTCGAAGTCGTTGGGGTCGTGGCCAGGGGTGATCTTCAGCGCCCCGGTCCCGAACTCGACGTCGACGTGATCGTCGGCGATCACCGGGATTCGCCGCCCGACCAGCGGCAGCACCACGTGCTGGCCGACCAGGTCGGCGTAGCGCTCGTCCTCGGGATTCACGGCGACGGCGGTGTCGGCGAGCATCGTCTCCGGCCGCACCGTGGCGACGGTCAGCACCCGGTCAGAGTCCTCGACCGGGTAGTCGATCGAGTAGAGGACATCCTCGACCTCGCGGTTCTCGACCTCGAGGTCGGAGATCGCCGAGTGCGAGCCCGGGTCCCAGTTGACCATGTAGTTATCGCGGTAGATGTAGCCCTTGTCGAAGAGCCGCTTGAAGACGCGGTAAACCGCCTTCACGTAGCCCTCGTCGAGGGTGAAGCGCTCGCGCTCGTAGTCGCAGGAGGCGCCGAGCCGCTTGTACTGCTCGACGATCCGCGAGCCGTACTCGGCTTTCCACTCCCAGACCCGCTCGACGAAGGCCTCACGGCCGAGGTCTTGGCGCGTCTTCCCTTCCTTCTTGAGGTCTTTCTCGACCACCGCCTGGGTGGCAATCCCAGCGTGGTCGGTGCCGAGGATCCAGAGGGTGTTCTTCCCTCCCATGCGATTCATCCGCACCAGCGCGTCCTGCATTGAGCCGTTCAGCGCATGCCCCATGTGCAAGGCCCCGGTGACATTGGGGGGCGGGATCGCGACCGAGAAGTTCTCCTCCGGCGTCCCCTCGGCGGCCGGGTGGAAGTAGCCGCCCTCGATCCACTCGCGGAAGATCCGCGCCTCGACCTCGGTCGGGTCGTAGCGGGTGGTGCTCTCGAGTTTCTGCCGGTCCCCCGCGCTCACGGGGGCGAGTCTAAAGACGCTATGCGGTTTCTTCGCTGAGCCCCGGATCGGCCGGGCCGATGTCCTGCTGGACGGCCTCGGTGACGAGCGTCGGGCGGCGTCCCTCGGTGATCGTCTCCCTGGTGACGACGCACTTGGTGACGTCGCGGCGCGAGGGCAGCTCGAACTGGACGTCGAGCAGCGTCTCCTCGAGGATCGAGCGCAGGCCGCGGGCGCCGGTCTCGCGCTCCAAGGCCTTGTCGGCGATCGCCTCGAGGCTGTCCTCGGAGAAGACCAGCTCGATGTCGTCGAACTCGAAGAAACGCTGGAACTGGCGGGTCAGCGCGTGCTTGGGCTCGGTCAGGATCGTCGTCAGGTCGTCGCGGCTGAGCTGGTGGATCGCGGTGATCACCGGCAGGCGGCCGATGAACTCCGGGATCAAGCCGTACTCGACCAGGTCCTCGGGCAACACCTGCTCGAACCACTCGCCGGCGTCCTTCTTCTGGCGCGAGGAGATTTCGGCGCCGAAGCCGATGCCGCGGTCGCCGACCCGCCGCTCGATCACCTTGTCGAGCTCGGCAAAGGAGCCGCCGCAGACGAAGAGGATGTTGGTGGTGTCGATCGTCAGGAACTCCTGGTGGGGGTGCTTGCGCCCGCCCTGCGGCGGCACCGAGGCGGTGGTCCCCTCCAAGATCTTCAGCAGCGCCTGCTGGACGCCTTCGCCGGAGACGTCGCGGGTGATCGACGGGTTGTCGGCTTTGCGCGCGATCTTGTCGATCTCGTCGATGTAGATGATCCCGGTTTCGGCCTTTTTGACGTCAAAGTCGGCGGCCTGGATCAGCTTCAAGAGGATGTTCTCGACGTCCTCGCCGACGTAGCCGGCCTCGGTCAGCGCGGTCGCGTCGGCGATCGCGAAGGGCACGTTGAGGATCCGCGCCAGGGTCTGCGCCAGCAGCGTCTTGCCGCAGCCGGTCGGGCCCAGCATCATGATGTTCGACTTCTGCAGCTCGACCTCGGTCTCGTCGGACTGGGCGATCTGGACGCGCTTGTAGTGGTTGTAGACGGCGACCGAGAGCGAGCGCTTCGCGGCATCCTGGCCGACCACGTACTCCTGCAGGACGTCGTAGATCTCCTGCGGCTTCGGCAGGTTCTCCAGCTCGAAGGCGGGCGGCGCAGTCAGCTCCTCGTCGATGATCTCGTTGCAGAGGTCGATGCACTCGTCGCAGATGTAGACGCCGGGGCCGGCGATCAGCTTTTTCACCTGGCGCTGCGACTTGCCGCAGAAACTGCAGAGGAGCTGCTCGTTCGAGTCTGAAGGACGTGCCAGCGGGATCCCCTCCTAATGGGATGTTCTCTTGCCTCCGGCGACGCCCCAAAGCTTAGACGGGGACTGGTGCCGGTCCGTGGGGGTCTTTACGGCATCGGCACGAGCGTCCCTGCTCGTGAGCGCAGGTTTGCGTCTCGCTACCGTGGGCGGATGGCCACCGAGATCGAGATCGCGCCGATCAGCAGCGGGGAGTTCGAGGAGCTGCTGCCGCTGATCGCCGCCTACCAGCGCTTCTACAAGGTCGAGGACATCGACGAGGCCCGCAACCGTGCCTTCTTCCGCCGCTTCCTCGCCCCCAGCGAGGACGGGCTCCTGCTCGGCGCCCGCCGCGAGGGCCGGCTGCTCGGCTACGCCTGCCTCTACTGGCACTTCTCCTCCCTGGAGGCAGTTGAGAGCGTGCTGATGAACGACCTCTACGTCAGCGAGGAGGCGCGCGGCGAGGGTGCCGGCCGCGCCCTGATCGAGGCAACGGCCGAGATCGCCCGCGAGCGCGGCGTCCCCTTCGTCGAGTGGTCCACCGCCCCCGACAACCACACCGCCCAGCGCCTCTACGACTCCACCGGCGCCGAGCGTTCGGAGTGGTTCAGCTACGAACTGCGGGTGGATGGCTGAGCTGATCCTCGAGCCGATCGGCCGGGACGATCCGGAGGTGCGGCGGCTTTACGCGGACTTCGTTCGCGAGGCCGACGGGCCGCTGGTCTATGACCGTGAGGGGGCCGGGGTTGACCTCGAGGAGGAGATCGCGAAGGGGCCGCCGCCGGACCTGGTGCCGCCGAACGGGGTGCTGCTGCTGGCGCGGGCCGACGGCGAGCCGGCCGGCCTCGGCGGCGTCCGCTACCTGGACACCGAGATCGCCGAGGTGAAGAGCATGTACGTGGCACCGCCTTTCCGCGGCAGCGGCCTCGGCCGCCAGATCCTCGCCCGCCTCGACGAGATCGCGCTCGAACACGGCTGCCGCGCCGTCCGCCTCGACACCTCCGACTACCTCACCCCCGCCGTCGGCCTCTACCGCGCTGCCGGCTACCGCGAGGTCCCCGCCTACAACGAGAACCCGAAAGCCGACCTCTGGTTCGAACGTCAGCTGTAGCGGTCCCAGCGGCGCAGCTCGGGTTCGGGGTTGACGGCGACGCCGTGGACGTGGATCTCGAAGTGGAGGTGGCAGCCGAGGCCGCGGGCGTTGCCGGTTTCTCCGACCGCGCCGACCCGCTCCCCCTCCCACACCCGCTCGCCCTCGTGGACGCGAGCCGGCCGCGGCATGTGGGCGTAGAAGTAGCTGCGCGCCTCGCCTTCGCTGTGGACCAGCAGGTAGTTGCCGTAGAGGACCGGGTCGTAGCCCTGCTGCAGGACCCGGCCGTTGCGGACCGCGACCAGCTCGGTGCCGCAGGCGGCGGTGATGTCGAACCCTTCGTGGATGCGGCCGCCGCTGCGCGGCGCGTGGTAGGTGCCGACGGGTCCGCGCACTCCGTGCGGGCCCTGGACCGGGAAGACGTGGCCGTAGTACGGGACGCCCCCGTCATCACCTCGAATCGCGGCGGAGGCGGGTGTCGCCGCGGCGATCGTGAGAGTCAGCGTGAAGAAGAGAAGGCGCTTCAGTGGTGCTCGATCACGCGGTCGACGATGTTGTACTCCTTCGCCTCCTCCGCGCTCATGAAGTAGTCGCGTTCGGTGTCCTGGGTGACCTTCTCGAACGACTGACCGGTGTGGTGGGCGATGATCTCGTCGAGGCGGCGGCGGACTTCGATGATCTCTTTGGCGTGGATCTCGATGTCGGTCGCCTGGCCCTGGAAACCGGCCGAAACCTGGTGGATGAGGATCTTCGAGTTCGGCAGCGACATTCGCTTGCCGGCGGCGCCACCGCTCAGCAGCAGCGCCCCCATGCTCATCGCGATCCCGACGCAGATCGTCTGCACGTCGGGTTTGATGAACTGCATCGTGTCGTAGATCGCCAGGCCCGAGTACACCGAGCCGCCCGGCGAGTTGATGTAGAGGCTGATGTCCTTGTCCGGATCCTCGGACTCCAGATGCAGCATCTGGGCGACGATCAAGTTGGCGATGTCGTCGTTGACCGGCGTCCCGAGGAAGATGATCCGCTCGCCCAAGAGGCGCGAGTAGATGTCGAAAGCACGCTCGCCACGCGACGTCTGCTCGACCACCATCGGGACCAAAGGGCTCATGGCCCGCACTCTATAGAAGCCGCCAGGCGTGCTCAGTCGCTGCCGGGCGTCCAGAGACCGCTGGCTTTCGCGCCCTCCTCGCCCTCTGGGGCGAGCAGTTTCTCGCGGGCCTCGGCTTTCTCTTTGCGCGCGTCGGCTTCCTCTTTCGGGATCGGTTTCGCCGCCTCGGCGACGAGTTCGATCGCCTTGCGGGCGCGCAGGTCTTCGCGGACCATCGAGTCGCGGCCGCTCTTGCGCAGGCGCTCCAGCAGCTTCTCCGGCGAGGTCCGTTCGTGCTCGGCGCTGTGCTCGAGCGCCTCGACCATCTCCTCCTCGGAGACCTCGATCGCCTCGGCCTCGGCGATCGCGGTAACGACCGCCTCCCGCTTCAGCTCCTTTTCGGCGTCCTCTTTGGTCTCCGCGATCAGCTCCTCGCGCGTTTTGCCCTGCATCTGCAGGAACTGGTTCGGGTCCATGCCGCGGCCGGCAAGTTGCCGTTCCATCCGCTCCCAGCGTTCTTCGGCCCGCGCGGTCGCCAGCTCATCGGGAACGTCGACGGTCGCCGCCTCGACGGCGGCGTCGATCGCGGCGAGGCGGAAGTCTTCCTCGGCGCGGCTACCGAGCGCGGCGCCGACTTTCTCGCGGATGTCGGAGCGCAGCTCCTCCAGCGTGTCGAACTCGGAGGCATCGGAGGCGAATTCGTCATCGAGCTCGGGCAGGACTTTCTCCCGCACCTCCTTGACCTTCACTTTGAAGACCGCGTCCTGGCCCGCCAGGTGCTCGGCCTGGTAGTCGGACGGGAAGGTGACCTTGACCTCGCGCTCCTCCCCCGCCTTCGCGCCGACGAGCTGCTCCTCGAAGCCCTCGATCAGCTGACCGGAACCGAGCCCCAGCAGGTAATCCTCGGCGGTGCCGCCCTGGAAGGCGGAGCCGTCGACGAAACCCTCGAAGTCGATCAGCAGCGAGTCGCCCTCTTCGCCCTCGCGGTCGACCTGCTCGAGCCGGGCGAAGCCCTCGCGAATCCGCTCGACCTCGGTGTCGACGATGTCGTCGGGGACCTCCTGGTCCTCCTTGCCGACCTCGAGCCCCTTGTAGTCACCGAGCTTGGCCTCCGGGCGCACTCCGACGGTGAACTTGAACTCGAGCGGCTGCCCCTCGTCCTCCGGGGTCGAGATCATCTCGATGTCCGGGTCGCCGATCGGGCTGACGCCGGAGTCGAACAGCGCCGCTTCGTACCACTCCGGCAGCGCCTCGCGAATCGCCTCCTGCAAAACGACGCCATAGCCGACCCGCTGGATCACCAGCGAGGCCGGCGCCTTGCCAGCCCGGAATCCGGGCATCCGCATCTCTTTCGCCAGCGTGCGGGCGGCGCGGGAAGTCGCTTTGTCGACGTCGGCGGCAGGTACCTCGACCTGCACCTCGGCCCGGGAATTCGGCAGCTCTTTGGCGGTGGTCTTCATCGGACGCGTGACCCTAGAGGATCACTCATCGCCGCTGCGCGAGCATCGTCCGCAGGGCGACCGCGAAGTCGATCGCGAATGACAGGCCCCGCCCGATCGGCCCCGTCACCAGCCAGGCCCGCCCCCGCTCAAGCGGTGACACGAGGCTCCTTGCCGCCTTCGAGGATCTGGCGCTCCAGCCGCTTGCCCTGGCCGGCAGCGACGGCACGCTGGGCGCGCGCCTCGTCGAGCTCGATTCCCCGCTCCAGCGCCAGGTCGAGCAGGCGCTGCTTCTCGATCCCCTCCCGCGACCACTCGAAGAAGAACCAGGCAAGCAGACCGAGGCCGAGGAACGTCCCCTCGACCATCATCACCACGCCGGCGGTGCTCTGATCCGCCTGCGGCGAGATCCCCCAGTAGCGCTCGCCGGCGGCGTAGACGGGATAGAGGACCGCGCCGCTCCACATCAGGACGTTGCCGAGGATCGCGCCGGCGAACCGCACCGCGATCACGTAACCGACCTTCCAGGGAGCCGTGAACCAGGTGGGCTTCGGCAGCGGGCCGAAGACCGGCATCCACATCAGGCAGCCGAAGAAGATGAAGCAGGTGTGCTCGAAGGCGTGGACGGGAGCGCCGGCGTAGGCCGCGTCATACAGCGCCGGGATGTGCCAGATGTAGAAGTTGAGCGCCCAGAGCGGGAAGGCGACCAGCGGATGGGCGAGGATGCGCAGCCGGTCGAAGAAGCGGATCGCGAGGATCGGCTGCAGCAGCGGCCCGGTCAGGCCGAGGACGAGCAGCAGCGTGGCAATGTCACCGAGCAGCAGGTGCTCGACCATGTGCGCGATCACCAGCTCCTCGCCGACGTGGGCGATTGGCGAGGCCAGGGCGATGACGATCGTCAGCAGACCCGTGGCAAAGCAGACCTGGCGCCAGAGCGGCACCGGCCGGCCGCGGTCGGCCAGGGTCATCGAGCGCTTCGCGTAGAGGGCAGCGGCGATTAACAGCGGCAGCAGCTCGAGAGGGGCAAGAGTGGCGCTCACGTGGGCCAGCAAGATGTTCATTGCGTTTTCAGCGTAGCCCGCTGCTAGCTTGGCATCGCCCGTGAGCTCCCCCGCAGACCAGTTTCCGCCCATCGGGAGCTACGGCTTCCTCTCCGACTGCCACACGGCAGCGCTCGTCTCCTTCAGCGGCAGCGTCGAGTGGCTCTGTTGCCCGCGCTTTGATTCCCCCAGCTCCTTCGCCGCGCTGCTCGACCGCGGCGCCGGCCATATGTCCCTGCGGCCGAAGGGCGTAATCGTCCCGATCAGCCGCCGCTACTCGCCCGGGACCTTGGTGATCGAGACGACCTGGGTGACCGACACCGGCTGGGCCGTGGTCAAGGATGCGCTGACGATCGCCGACTGGGTGCCGCCGCGCGGCGACCGGAGCAACAAACGCGGCCGCCCGGACACGGAACACGAGTCCGACCACTCGCTGCTGCGAACGATCACTTGCATCGACGGCACCGTCGAGATGGAGATGGAGTGCCTGCCCCGCTTCGACTACGGCCGCGAAGCGGCGAGGTGGAGCGGCGGCGAGCTCGGTGAAGCGGTGGCGACCGGCGCCGAGGGAACCGAGCTGCTGCTGACCAGCGATCTTGACCTCGAGGTCGCCGACGGCGCCGTCCGCGGCAAGGTCACCCTGCACGAAGACCAGCACGCCTTCTGCGCGCTGACCTGGAGCGATGGCGGCCTCGGCGGGCCCCGCAGCGCCCCCGAGGCGCTGGAGCGGATCGACTCGACCGAAGAGTTCTGGCGCGAATGGCTGCGCGACGGTGATTTCCCCGACCACCCTTGGCGGGTCCACCTGCAGCGCTCAGCGCTGGTCCTCAAGGGCCTCACCTACACCCCGACCGGGGCGATCGTCGCCGCCCCCACCACCTCGCTGCCGGAGACGCCGGGGGGAGAACGCAACTGGGACTACCGCTTCAGCTGGATCCGTGACTCGACCTTCAGCCTCTGGGCGCTGCACACGCTCGGCTTCGACCACGAGGCGCGGGACTTCATGCGCTTCATCGTCGCCGTCTGCCGGGACAAGCCCGACCTCCAGATCATGTACGGGATCGACCACGAGCGCGAGCTCGAGGAGAAGACGCTCGACCACCTCTCCGGCTACGGCGGCGCCCAGCCGGTGCGGATCGGCAATGGCGCCTTCGACCAGCGCCAGAACGACGTCTGGGGTTCGCTGCTTGACTCCGTCTACATCCACGAGAAGGCGCTGCGCGGCACCGGCACCCCGGCCGACCGCGAGCTGATCCGCTACCAGGTGGAAGCGGCAATCGAGGCCTGGCCCCACCCCGACCAGGGGATCTGGGAGTCGCGGGGCGAGCCCCAGCACTACGTCTCCTCGAAGCTGATGATCTGGGTCGCCGTCGACCGTGGCGCCCGCCTCGCCCGCTGGGTGCCCGAGGGTGCCGACGCCGAGCTCTGGCAGGCCAAGGCAGAGGAGTGGCAGGCCAAGGCCGACGAGATCAAAGCCGAGATCCTTGAGCGCGGGGTCCGGGACGGGGTTTTCCGCCAGCACTACGACACCGACGCCCTCGACGCCTCACTGTTGCTGATCCCGCTCTACCGCTTCCTGCCGCCGGACGACCCACGGGTGCGCGACACCGTCAACGCGATCGCCGCCGACCTCACCGCGCACGGGCTCGTCTGCCGCTACAAGGTCGACGAGACCGACGACGGCCTTCAGGGCGAGGAGGGCACCTTCCTGATCTGCTCCTTCTGGCTGGTCTCGGCGCTCTCAGAGATCGGCGAGCAGCGGCGGGCGCGGGAACTTTGCGAGCGCCTGTTGGAGGCAGCGGGCTGGCTCGACCTCTACGCCGAGGAGCTCGACGCCGAGTCCGGCCGTCATCTCGGCAACTTCCCCCAGGCTTTCACCCATCTGGCGCTGATCAACGCCGTCTCCCACGTGATTGCCGACGAGCGGCGGGCCGACGGCGGCTACACCGCCGTCTTCACGGAGATGGGCGGAATCCGCGAGGGCGCGTGACCCTGTCGTTACAAAGACGTTTCAGACACAAGATCGACAGACAAGACGTCTCCGCTGGTTTCTATAGTGGGCGCAATTGGCGGCGGGACCGGGAAAGCTCCGGCGACGCCTCTACTTGAGATGAAAGGTGCCCATGAAGATGAGCGAGGAATACAAGACGACCTGGGCAGAAGACGAGAGCGTCGAATCAGCGGTGCTGCAGCAGTTGCTGGACCTGCACCCGACGCGGCTGACGCTGGAGGAGCTGGCGCGGGAGTGCGGCGCTAAGCGCAGCGACTTCGCCGCCCACGACGCGGTCGAACGGGCGGTTCGCGATCTCAGCGCCGCTGGCCTCCTCCACCAGGGGGAGGAATTCGTCGCGCCGACGCGGGCGGCACTGCGGTTCAACGAGCTGCTGGATCGGTAATGACGTGGCGGAAGCCGGTGCGCAGGCGCGCCCGCAGCTCGCGGGCCGCCTGCGTCGTCTCGGCCGCCGCGGATACAAGAATCACCTCGGTCGCCGGAAAGCTGCCCAGCTGGTCTTCGACCGCCTGGACCAGATCTTCGTCGCCGACCCGCGCCTCCGCTTCGACGCCGGCTGCCGTCAGGGCGGCAACGCTGACGACGAGGCGCTGCTGCGCCTCCCGCCGCGCCCCCTCGACGTCGGATGCCCAGCGGTCGAGGAAACCGATGTGCGCTGGCGCGAGCACCATCACCTCGGACCGCCGAGGTAGAAGGCAAAAGCAATTAGGGACGGCGATCGCGGCGACGATTAGCGGAAGCTTCCAGGGAGACACTCCCCAAGCTTCTCAAGCGCCCCGATCGCCGTCCCAAAACCTGTGGGCTCCTAGTTGCCCTTGATCCAGCTGGCCATCGGAGCGACGCGCTCCTGCATAGTTCCCATCCGCACTTGATCCCACCTCCTTGTTCCCCTTGGACTGCTCGTCGCCCCGTGGTGCGACTTGTGGTCTAAATCAATTGACTAATGAATACTCTAAATGATTCCAGCAATCAAGGTGGGAGCAGTAAAACTCGTCAATATTCGTAAAAAGCGGGAGCGTTGTGAAATTCCTGATCGACAGGATGTAAAGTCTTGTTATCGGCCATTGCCCCTGCAATCGGACCTAAGGAAACAAGGCCTTGCCGAAGACGAAGAACAAAAAAGATGGCGTCGAACAGATCGTCGCCAAAGCGTTCGCACACCCCCTGCGGGTGCAGATCCTGATCATTCTCAACGAGAAGGTCGCGAGCCCGAACATGCTCGCGCAGCAGCTCGACGAGAGCCTCAACCTCGTGGCCTACCACGTGCGAGTGCTGGAGAAATACGACTGCATCGAACTGGTCGATACGAAGCAGCGCCGCGGCGCCACCGAGCACTTCTACCGCGCCACCCGCCGCCAGCTCCTGACCGATGACCAGTGGGCGCAGATGCCCGCCAGTCTTCGACCAGGTATGGCCAATGCCGTTCTCAAGTCCATCTTCGAGGACATCGAGGCAGCCTCCAAAGCGGGAACCCTCGAGGAAGTGGACGACGTTCACATCACCCGCCTGCCGATGGTTCTCGACAAGACGGGGTGGGACGAGGTATCCACCCTCCTCAAAAGCACCTTCGACCAGCTGATGGAGATCCAGACCGTCGCTTCCGCCCGAGCGGCGGAGAGCACCGAAGAAGGCACCCTCGCCAAGGTCCACCTCCTGCACTTCAAATCGCCCAACTCAAAAGAAATCAAGGGCGCGGAGTCGGTCGACGAGGCCGAAGGCGCGGCTTCCTAGGTTCCAGTAGTCCTGCCGACCGCGGCGTCGCTTTCCAGTCGGGCGACGTCAGCGGATGGGCAGCTCCAGCGGTTCTCCGTGGCGAGACATAGATGTTTCAGCTGCTGCTCCTTCCGGGAATGGAGTGATGTCGAAACCATTCCTTGAGGAGGAGAGGAGCTGCGATGAGCAACGGGAACGCGCAGACGGGGACGATCGAGACCCAGGTCCCTGCACGGCTTGATCGGCTGCCCTGGTCCCGCTTCCACTGGATGGTGATCATCGGCCTCGGCACCGTCTGGATCCTCGACGGCCTCGAGGTGACGATCGTCGGCAGCATCGGCGACCGCCTGACCGAAAAAGGCAGCGGCATCGTCCTCGACGCCAGCCAGATCGGCACCGCCGCCGCCTTCTATGTCGGCGGAGCCTGTCTCGGGGCGCTCTTCTTCGGTCAGCTGACCGACCGGCTCGGGCGTAAGAAGCTCTTCCTCGTCACCCTCGGCGTCTACATCATCGCCACGATCGCCACCGCCTTCTCCTGGACCGCCTGGTACTTCTACCTCTGCCGCTTCCTCACCGGCGCCGGCATCGGCGGCGAGTACGCGGCGATCAACTCGGCGATCGACGAGCTGATCCCGGCCCGGGTCCGCGGGCGGGTCGACCTGATCATCAACGGCAGCTACTGGGTCGGGGCCGCGGCCGGCGCCTTCGCCGCGGTGGCGCTGCTCGACACCAGCCTCTTTGCGATGGACGTCGGCTGGCGCCTCGCCTTCGGGATGGGCGCGATCCTCGGCGTCACGATCCTGATCGTCCGCCGCCACGTGCCCGAGAGCCCGCGCTGGCTCTTCATCCACGGCCGCGAGGAGGAGGCCGAGGAAATCGTCGAGAACATTGAGCGGGAAGTCCAAGAGAGCACCGGCCAGGAGCTCTCCGAACCGGACCGCTCGCTCGTCGTCCACCAGCGCGAGCGGATCCCGTTCCGCGAGATCGCCGCCACCGCGTTCAAGAAATACCCGCGGCGGACGATCCTCGGGCTTTCGCTCTTCGTCGGCCAGGCCTTCCTCTACAACGCGGTCACCTTCGACCTGGGGACGCTGCTGGGCGAATTCTTCGAAGTCAGCTCGGGGACGATCCCGATCTACATCGCGATCTTCGCCGCCTCCAACTTCATGGGGCCGCTGCTGCTCGGGCGCTTCTTCGACACCCTCGGCCGCAAACCGATGGTCACCGGCACCTACCTGATCTCGGCAATCCTGACCGCGGTTCTCGCCGTCCTGCTGTTGGGCGAAGGCCTCACCACCTGGTCGTTCATGGCCTTCATCATCGCGATCTTCTTCTTCGCCTCCGCCGGCGCCAGCTCCGCCTACCTGACGGTGAGCGAGATCTTCCCGATGGAGACCAGGGCGCTCTCGATCGCCTTCTTCTACGCGGTCGGCACCGCCGCGGGCGGGATCGTCGGGCCGCTCCTCTTCGGTCATCTGATCGCCAGCGGCAGCCAGGACCAGGTCGCGGTCGGGTTCTTCATCGGCGCCGTGGTGATGTTGATCGGGGCGACGGCCGAGCTCTTCTTCGGCGTCCGGGCCGAGCAGAAACAGCTCGAGGACATCGCCGAACCGCTGACCGCCGAGGGCAGCGAGGGCGCTGAGGGCGCCCGGCCGGAGACCGCCGAGCCGGCCCCGCGCCCCGCCGGGGGGCCGGCTCGGCCCGGCCGCTGGCGCCCCGGCCCCGGTCCGCTCTACTCGGCGCGGGCGATGGGCGTCTCCGGGCCGCACCCGCCGGTGCCGCTCGACAGCGAGGTCGCGATGATCGAGAACGCCTTGCGCGAGAAAGGCAGCGCCAACCGGCGCGAGCTCGCCCGCCGCGTCGGCGGCCGCTACTGGGGCCCCGGCCGCTTCAACGAGGCCCTGCGCGAGGCGGTGTCGCGAGGCGGCGCCAGACGCCTGCCAGGCGGAGAGTTCGCCTCGGCGGACGGCTCCACGGCCGACCGTGGCGCCACCAGTCCGAGCTGACGGCAGGGCGGTACTCGCTTATCGGTATGGTTGCCGTGACGGTGTTTAGCCGTCGCGCTGCACAGCTTCGGACTGACGCTCTCAGGGCAGCGACGTTTGGATAGGTATCGCCGCCCAATCATCGATGCTGTGAACGAGACCCCGAGAAGCGGAGACCAGTTGAGTCCAGGACCAGGCGAGGGCCTGGCCAGCGAGCGCATGCTATGGGCCCGGTTCGTCAAAGACCGCGACCCGGCGATTCGCGAGGAGCTGGTGCGGCGCTACCTGCCGTTCGCGAAAAACCTGGCCCTGCGCTACCGCGGCGCCAGCGAGTCCTTCGACGACCTCCTGCAAGTGGCGAGCCTCGGCCTCGTCAACGCGATCGACCGCTTCGACCCCGACCGCGGCGCTCCCTTCACCGCCTTCGCCTCGCCGACCATCCTCGGCGAGCTGAAGCGCCACTTTCGCGATCGCGTCTGGACGGTTCGGGTGCCGCGCGGGCTCCATGACCGCATGGCCGAAGTCGAGAAGGCGATCTCCGAGCTGACCGTCCAGCTCCAGCGCTCCCCCTCGGTCCCGGAGATAGCCGAGCGGCTCGAAGTCGACCCGACCGACGTGCTCGAGGTCCTGGAGGCGAACCACAACCGGCGCCCGCTCTCGCTCGACCGCCCGGTCGGCGGCGAGGACTCCGAAGAATCGCCGGCGGCGGAGTGGGTCGGCGACGAAGACTCCGGCTACGAGCTGGTCGAGGACAAACTGGCGCTGGAGGGGGCCCTCCCCCACCTCGACGAGCGCGAGCGGCTGGTCCTGCAGCTGCGCTTCGTCGAGGACCTGACGCAGTCGCAGATCGCCGAGCGGATCGGCCACTCGCAGATGCACGTCTCCCGCATCCTCCGGCGCACGCTGGAGCGGATCCGGGCCGAGGTGGCCGAGCAGAGCGCCGCCGCCGAGACCGACGGCTAGAAGTCTTCCCGATCCTTAGTTCTTCGAGAGGGAGGAGATCCCGACGACGAGGTACTCGCCTTCGTCGCCGTCCTCGACCCGCAGCTCGTCGGTCAGGGCCTCCAGCGAGCCGCCCACCTCAGGCAACTCGAAGCTGGCGCGCAGGCGCTCGGCGCCGCCGTGGGTCATCGGCCCGACCTTGAGCTCGATCCCCTGCGGCAGCTCGGCGATGCTGAGCGAGACGTGGCCGTCGGTGAAGCCCTGCGGAGCGCGGGCGGAGATCGCATCGCTGAGGAGCATCGTGTCGGAGAGACGGTCGACGCTGATCTCCTGCCGCGCGGCGAGGGCGGAGAGCGCCCGACTCAGCACCGGCCCGACGATCTCCGGGGGGCCGACCCTGATCCGGGTCGCATCGTCGGCGGCGACGGCGAAGGTGGAACCGCTGCTGGCGCCGTCCTCGCGGGCGGCCAACGGCAGGTGCATGCGGATTTCGGTGCCTTTGTCGGCGCCGCCCTTGATCTCAAAGCTGCTGGAGAGCGCGGCGATTAGGGTGAGGCCGATCCGCAGGCTCGGTCGCTCTACGTCGGGGCGCGGGCGGATGCCGCTGCCGTGGTCGCGGATGACGACGGTGAGGCCGTCGCCGTCGCTCTCGGCCTCGACCTCGAGCGGCCCGGGCTCCATCCCGGCGTAGGCGTGGACGACGACGTTCATCGACGCCTCGGTGACGACGGTCTTCAAATCGGCGAGCGAGGCCTCGTCCATCCCCAGCCGTTCCGCCAGACCTGCCAGCGCGTGCCGGACGACAGCCACGTTCTCGGCCCGTGCCGGAAGGGACATTTGAAGCCCCGAGCGATCGTTGGATGAGGTATTCAATATTCCAGCCTGCCCCCAGGAACCTCGAGGCTCGTTAACAAAGTCGCGAGCATATCCGGCTGTCTCGCATCAAGAGGTGCTTACCCCTGCCACGGGGGCGCAAAACGCCAACCAGGGATGCCGGTCGCCTGCGGTAGGATCCGGGACGGTGAATCCAGCCCCGTTCGAAGTCAAAGTGGGAGACGTCGAGCATGGTGTCCGGACGATTTCGGTCCGTGGCGAGCTCGACTTGAGCACCGCGCCCGAGCTCGAGGGGCCGTTGGAGCAGGCCTTGGACGGCGGCGACGGCTCGGTCCTGATCGACCTTTCCAGCTGCGAGTTCATCGACTCGACCGGGATCGCCCTGATCGTGCGGGCCTGGCAGCGCCTCGACAGCGGCGAAGACGGTCGCGCGCTGGTCATCTGCAGCGGCAACGAACAGGTCCGTCGGGTGCTGGAGATCACCGGCCTCGAGCTCTCGATTCCGGTCCACGGCACCCGCGACGAGGCCCTCGCCGCGATGGCCGGCTGACCGGCCGCCGATGTCCCCGCAGCCTCGCCGTCCCCGGCTCCCCCGGGAGCTATTCGAGACCCGTAGCCACGCCTGGCACTCGCTAGGCCTTGGCGACGAGCTGGCGCCCCGCTTCTCCAAACGCCAGTTCGGCGGCCTGCTGCTGGCGCTGCTGCTGATCGCCGGGACGCTCTTCGTCTACTACAACCGCCACAAGATCGCCCCCGGCTACGGGCAGTGGGTCCGCGCCGGGACCGTGGCGATCCTGATCATCGTCGGCACGGCGGCGACCCATTGGCTCGTCCGCGGTCTTTCCCCCCGGCTCTACCGCCGGCTCGATCCGGCCACCGCGGGCACCACCGGCTTCGTCATCCGCCTATTGGCGACGACCGCCGTCGTCGTCCTGGCGCTGCGGATCGCCGGCGTCACCGCCAGCACCCTCGCCGTCGGCGGCGCCTTCACCGCCGTCCTCCTCGGCCTCGCCGCGCAGCAGGCGCTGGGCGGGATCTTCGCCGGCATCGTCTTGCAGAGCACCCGTCCCTTCCGGGTCGGCGAACGGGTGCGGCTGGTCGGCGGCGCCCTGGCCGGCTCGATCGAGGGGACCGTCTCCTCGCTCGGACTCTTCTACACGACCCTGAGCCAGGGAGCCGACCGGCTGATGGTCCCCAACAACGTCCTCCTCAGCCTCGTCGTCGTGCCGCTGCGCGAGCCCGACAAAGTCGACGTCCGCGTCCGCTTTCCGATCCAGACGAGCCCGAAGCAGGTCGAGGACCGCCTCCTCCAGGCGATCACCGTCCCCACCCGCTACAAACCGAGCGTCGCGCTGGAGGAACTCGACGCCGACGGTGTCGTCTTCCGCGTCAACGCGACGCCCCTTCGAGCCGAAGACGGCTCGAAGCTGGCCGAGGAGGTCCTGGAGGCGCTGCGCCGCGAGGAACCGGCCGAGTCGCGGCCTAGTTGAAGATCAGGATCGCGGTGTTGATGACGATCGCCAGCGGCGTGATCGTCAGCGCCAGAGTGCGGAAGAACTTGGCGAAGCCACCGCGGTAGCGAACGCTCTCGAAGATGCCGAGGCCAACGACGTGGGCGAGGTTGATCAGGGCGACGCCGATCGCGATCAGGATCGCCACCGCTTCCCAGCCCTGCTCGTGGCCGGCGCCGGCGGCGATCGCCGCAGCGAGGACGGCTACGACGATCGTGCCGAAGAGCCCGGCGACCATGCCGGCGAGGTCGGAGCGGGTGAGGCCGGGGATGTAGGCGCCGCCGGCGACTTCCTTGTCGGCGATCGGGTTGACCAGGCCGCGGCCGGTCTCCTCGGTCGCGACGACGTGGTCGGGTTGGTTTTCGGCGTGCTCGAGCACGACCAGCCGCAGCGGCGGCTCAATCGATTCCTGGGCCCGCTCGTAGAGCCCGTTCTCGTACCACTGCTCCTCGCCCTCGGCGTGCTCGAAGATCAGCACTTCGTCGGCCGGGGCCTTGAGCAGCGCGTCCTGCGCCGCCTGCACCGGGTCGGGGTCGCCGACCTCGCCGCTGACCTGGAGGTCGCTCTGGCGGAGCGCCTTCAGGTTGCGCTCCAGCCGATCCTCGGCCTGCTTCCGCGGCCCGTCGATGTCCCCCAGGGTGTGGTGCAGCGGGTTCGCCTCGACTGCGGGCACGACTACACGCACCTCCACCCCGCTCCCGTTCGAGTTCGCCTGGATCTGCTCGAGCGGCTCGGGGCCGTGAAGCTCGTCGGTAACGATCGCAATCACTCGATGGGGCATCGCCGGCCTCCTAGTCGTTCTTGCGGATCGCCTCGTCGGCGTCCCGGGGGATCTCTTCGTCCGCTTCGCCGTAGGCGGTGTCCGTCGGTTCCTCCGGACGCCCCGCGTCGCGGTCGGGGAAGCGTTTTTCGTCGCCGTGCTCGGCGTTGTCAACCAGCTCGGCCTCGGCCAGCTCGAAACCCTCCGCCTCGCCCTCGCCGGCCTCGACCAGCGGCCGTTCGGCGGGATCGACTGCGGGGTCGTCAGGCGCCGGCCCGCCGATCCCGGCCGCTTCGGCCGCGGCCGCGTCGGCCTCTTCCTCGGCGATCGGGTCGCGCTCTTCCTCGGGTCGGATCTCCTCCGCGCTCATGAAGGGCGACGCTCCCCCCAGGTACCGGTGGGCATGTCGCCCTCGTTATGCGGTCGGCGCCCCAGCTGCTCCGGCGGCACTCGCTTCAGGACAATCGATATCAGGTACATGCTCGGCGGTTACCCCTGCTGCGCAGGCACGAAACTCGGCCGGCTCGTTTTCCGGTCAGCCGCGACAGGGTAGTCGCAGAGTGCAGGCGAAAGCGACCCGAAGGAGCGACGATGGGGACCCCAAGAGACCGGGCAGGTCACCGGTACGAAGGACAAGGACTACAACGTCATCTGGTTCGTCGAGCAATGCCTCAGCAACGTGCTGCGACTCGAGACCTACATCGACGACGCCGAGCGCGACGGCGACTCCGACCTGGCGGACTTCTTCCGCCGCGCCCAGGAGACCAGCCGTAAGGGCGCCGAGCAGGGCAAGGACCTCCTCCGCTCGCGCCTCTCTTCCTAGGCGGAGTAGGCGGAGCACCACTCCGAACTTGTGGGGGTCATAGCCCCCATAAGTTCGGAAAGCGTGTTCAGGATCCGGTGCTGACCGAGGCGGCGCCGGCCGTACGAGCGGCCATCCATCCGGCCACGGCGCCAAGTACGCCACCGAGGCCGAGCAGCGTCGCCGTCCGCATCGGATTCCGCTTCAGCTTCGATGCGGTGCCGTGAGCGGTGTGCTTCGCGGCCGACTTGGCCGCCTTGCGGGCAAGAGTGTTTTTGACTGACATGTCCAACTCCTACCCGGCGCCCCCGGACCCCTACACCAGCTGCGCCAGATGCCGCGCCGCCAGGATTCATAGGCCCAACCCGGGCAGCCGATCCGTACATCTTTCATCGCCAGCTGGGTATCCCGGCTCCTATGCGGCTGAACGCGATCCTCGATGTCGACGGGACGCTTGTCGACACCAACTACCACCACGCGCTCGCCTGGCACCGGGCCCTACACGCCCACGGCCACTCAGTGCAGATGTGGAAAGTCCACCGCCACATCGGCATGGGCGGGGATCAGATCCTCGACGCCCTGATCGGCGAGGAGGCGGCGGCGGCCGATGGCGAGGCGATCAGCGAAGCCGAGGCAGCGGCGTACCAAGAGTTGATCGGCGAAGTCGAGCCGCTGGAGGGGGCACGCGAGCTGATCAAGAAACTGAAGGAAGACGGCGCCACCGTGATCCTCGCCAGCTCCGCCAAGCAAGACGAGGTCGACCACTACCTCGACCTGCTCGACGCCCGCGACCTGGTGGACGACTGGACCACCTCCGCCGATGTCGAGGCAACCAAGCCGGAGCCCGACCTGGTCAACGCCGCCCTCGAGAAGGCCGGCAACGACAATAACTCAGTCTCAGTGATGGTCGGCGACTCCGTCTGGGATGTCGAGGCGGCAAAGCGGGCGGGAATTCCAACCGTCGCCGTCCTCACCGGCGGCTTCTCCGAGGAAGAGCTCCGCGAGGCCGGCGCCGCCCAGGTCGTCGAAGCAATCAACGACCTGCGGATTGACCGCCGGGCGCTCGGCGAGCTGGCAAGGTAGGTATTGGTCAAGACTTCGACAAGCTGCTCGGTGCCTTGGAGTAGAGGCAAAAGGGCCGCTCCCGAAATCAGCCCTTTTCTCGGTCAGAGTCGAAGATGTCGGCAGTTACGCAACGGCTATGTAATAAGTAGAGATGATGGGGTTGTGACGATGTAGCTGCCGGTCCAAGTGCCTTCGAACGCGCAAAAGAAATTACTTCCGGTGAGGCGTTTTAGTCTCGTAGTGTTAACAGTCAGCCTCGCTGGAGTACCCCCTTTAAGGGTGCCGATGCTGACACCCGGAGACCCTTCGGCGCCGTAGAAGCAGGTGACGCCGAGGCTTGTGAGCTTGATTTCCACCCTTCTTTCGACGATATAAACTGTCCCAACGTCGTCGATTGTCAAACGACCTGGATTGATGGTGCTGGTGTCCTGGGTACATTTTCCGAAAGTCAGCGCGAAGAGAGGGCTTTCAGCGTGAAAAGTTTCGTTGGCGATGATTGGTCCTCTAGATGTGGATTCGGTGCATGTGTCTTCGATACCGGCTTTCAACTGCGTCGAAGTGCCTGATTCCAACGTCATGTGGATTTCCCCGGTGTACTGAGTGCCGGCGGGTGATGTAAGGGTCGGAGCGGCAGAGGCACCGCCGGCGAACCCAGTCAGCGACGCGGCAGCCACGGCCAGCAGGCCGAACATCCTTAGGTGCTTCATGTGCTCTCCCCGTTAGGTCCCGGCGCCTGTGGCGCCGGTGTCTCCTGGTCCCGAATCCGTTCGGGGACAGAGAAAGTTCTAACAGGGTCTCGGTAAATAGTCAACAATATTCGCGGCTTTAGGATTAAGGCGGGAGTGGCTATCACCGATCAGTTCCGCCGACGTCGGAGTGCCCGAGCCCCGAGCGACTCTCCCTGTCCTCACCGGCGGCTTATTCGAGGAAGAGCTACGCAAGGCCGGACCTGTCCAGCTCGGTGAGCGATCGACGACCTGTGGATCGCGCCGTCAGGCGGTCGCCGAGCCGGCCAGATAGGTCGCCATCGCGGCCTCAACCTGCGCCGCATTTTCCGAAAAGGTAGTCCGAAAAAGCCAAAAAGTGGGGTTGGCGCGAGCAGGACTATCGAAGAGGTTTCCGGGATGGCCGAGGAGAGGCAAGGGAGGGCTGACGGGGAACTGGTGCGGGCGCTGTCGCACCCGATCCGTCTCGCGATCCTGCAGGCGCTGCAGGGCCGCATCGCCAGCCCGGCCGAACTCTCGCGCGAGATCGACCGGCGACCGGGGGTCGTCTCCTACCACACCTCCACCCTGCTGCGCTGCGGCTGCCTCGAACTCGTCCACCGCTGCGGCCGGCGGGGCGCGATTGAGAACTTCTTCGCTGTAGCGCCCCGCTCGTCTTCCAATAGCAGCAATTAGTCCTTCGTTTAGCCGGTACCTCGAGTCGGACCTGTCTTGATCCCGGCAGACAGGTCGCTATGTGAGGAGAAGAGAAGACGGGGTTGTAATTAGAAACCTCCCTTCCCAGGCGAGTGTTGAGGGGCAGAAGTTATTGCTGCCAACGAGTCTCTTTAGTTCCGTAGTGCTGACATCGATTGTCGCCGGGGTGCCCGGTGTCAGCTTCCCGATGTCGACAGGACCAGATTCCGCGCCGTAAAAACAAGTGGTTCCGAGGCCTGTTGTTTTCTCTTCCATCCGGCTTCCTTCGATGAACACTGTGCCGTTGTCATCAACTGTTAACTTACCGGGGGTGGTGACGGTTGTGTCCACGGTACAGGCGCCGAAAGTCCATTTCGACAACGTGGCTTCGAGATGTTCGGTGTTATTTGCCTTCACCGTCCCGCTCACTGTCGATTCGCTGCAGTGGTTTTCATAGCCAGCTTTGATCAACAGCCACGTTCCGGCTTCCAGCGATGCATGGATTTCGCCTGTGTACTCAGTGCCGGCAGGCGATGTGAATCCAGGTTGCGGGGGGCTCTGCAGATCGATAAAAAGGGACGCTGGCGTTGTCACTACGTAGCTAGCGGTCCAAGAGCCTTCTTTCGCACAAAAAGTAGTGTTGCTGCCTTCAAGCCGCTTCAGTTTGGCGGCGCTGATGGCGAGTTTCGCTGGCGATCCGGTGGTCAGGGAGCCGAGCTTGGTGCCGGGCGATTCACCGCCGCCGTAGAAGCAGGTGATTCCGAGAGCTGTGACCTTCACTTCAACCCTGTTGCCGATGGCGAACACTTCGCCTAGGGAATTGATTGTCAGGCTTCCCGTCGCGATAACGGAGGTGTCTTGGGTACATTTCGCGAACGACAGCACTGAGAGCGTGCCTGCTGCATGGCTTTCATTATTGGTGGCGACAGTGCCCTTTGCTGTCGATTCGCTGCATTTGTCTTCGATGCCTGCTTTCAGCACCGCTTCGGTTCCGGATTCCAGGGTGGCGTGGATTTCGCCTGTGTACTCGGTGCCGGCCGGCGATGTAAGGACCGGGGCTGCGGAAGCGCTTGCGGCGAACGTCATCAGTGCCGTTACGCCCACGACCACCAAGCCGAACATCTTTACGCGCTTCAATCTGATCTCCCGTTAGTTTCCGACCCCTGTCGGCAACCGTTTGCATACGTTCCCTTAGGAACGCTGGGAGTTTTATCAGTGACTGCAGGAGTAGTCAAGTTGGCTTGATCGCCAAGAGGCGACGATGTGCCCGAGGGTTGACGTGAAGCTAGCTCGCTCTGCTCACCGCCCTCTGCAGTTCCTACTTGTTCATCCGCGAACAGCTTTACAACGACGCCTAGCTTCTTGGCGTCGTTGTAAAGCTGTTCGCGGGTTTTTCCGCTCGGGCCTTTGCCGGACTGTTTGCCGCCGCGGCTACTGGCGGAGCGGCCCTTCTCGCTCTTTTTATGTGTTTGTACTGGCGGTCGCGTTTACTGCCTTTTTTGACGCCGCGTGGTGGCATCGCCATCGCCTCCTTTAACCGACGTTGCTCTTCTCGCGCTGGCCCTCGTGTACGCCCTCGGCGAACTCCTCGACGATCTTGGCGTTGAAGGCTTCGAGGTCATCCGGTTTGCGGCTGGAGACCAGGCCCTGGTCGACGTGGACTTCCTCGTCGACCCAGTTGGCGCCGGCGTTTCGCAGGTCGGTCTCGAGGCTGGGCCAGGAGGTAAGGGTGCGGCCCTCGGCGACGCCGGCGTCGATCAGCGTCCACGGCCCGTGGCAAATCACACCGACCGGCTTGCCGGCGGCGAAGAAGCCGCGCACGAACTCGAGCGCCTCCGGTTTCGTCCGCAGCTGGTCGGGGTTGGCGACTCCACCCGGCAACACGAGGCCGTCGTATTCGCTCGCGTCGGCCTCGCCGACCGGGCGGTCGACGTCGAAGGTGTCGCCCTTGTCGAGGTGGTTGAAAGCCTGGACCTCGCCGGCTTCCGGCGCCAGCAGCTCCGCCTCGGCGCCCGCCTCGCGGACCGCCTTGCGCGGCTCGACCAGCTCGACCTGCTCGACCCCCTCGTTCGAGGTCAGAAATGCGATTTTCTTGCCCTGTAGGCGATCGGACATGGTTGCTCCTCTCGTTACTCTCGCTTCGCGATTTCTCCCTCTCGGTTACCCGAGCGGGGCGTGAGCAAAAACGAGGAGAAGGGCTACCGCAACGCGACTTGGGCGGCCGCGACCTTCGCGGCGCTGGCGGCCGATTGACCGTGCCCGTCCTGGCGCTGCCACCCGAGCTCAAAGCTCAGCGGCACCTGGATCTTCTCTTTCGCCAGGCATCGCGGACACGAGGTCCAAGACGAAGCCGCCTGGGCTGAATATCCGCTCCCGCAGTTGTCGCACCGAAACATGACTCCCCCGCTTTCTCCTACCCGTCTAATCCCGTCGGGCGCTCCACTACCCTTGGGCCAAGTGGCGAAAACTCCGGTTACCTCAAACCGGTGACCGCAGCGAGGGGGAGATTAAAGGGGGTAGTTTTCTGAGCGGGATGAACGAGCCACAGGAACTGGAGCTGTGGCGCTATCTGCAGAGCCAGCGCGAGCTGGCAGCGCGCCTGATCGAAGGCGACTCGCTCGAACAGGTAGCGCCCCGGTTCCTCGAAATCGTCGCCGGCCTGCTGCGCTGGGAGGCGGGGGCGATATGGGAAGTCACCGGCGAGTCCGAGCCGCTGCGGCTGGTAACGGGCTGGAGCGCGCCCGCGCTCGACGCACGCCCACTTTGGCGGCGCAGCCGCGAGCTCAAGTTCCACCGCGGTACCGGCCTGCCCGGGGACGCCTGGGACACCGGTCAGATCGCCCTTGCTCCCGATTACCGGGACTACCCGACCACCGCCCCCCGCTACGAGGTCTCGGCGGAGCTGGGTCTCGAGGCGGCGCTGGCGATCCCGGTACCGCTTGGGGACCCCAAGGACGTGCTCGCGGTCGCCGAGTTCCACACCCTTTCCTTCGAAGCCCAGTCGCAGGAGCTGCTGGGCCTGCTGGCCGGCTTCGCCGACCAGCTCGGCACCTTCATCGCCCGCCGCCGGGCGGAGGCGAAAAGCGCCGAGGCCGAGCGCTTCCGCCAGCACCTGGCCGAGGTCGTCCGCGGCACCCAGGACGCGGTCCTGAGCAAGGACCTCGACGGGATCGTCACCAGCTGGAACCCGGCCGCGGCGCGCCTCTACGGCTACACGGCCGAAGAAGCGATCGGCCGCCACATCTCCTTCATCGTCCCGCCCGACCACAAGGACGAGGAGAAAGTGATCCTTGAGCGGGTGATGCGGGGCGAACGGCTCGACACCTACGAGACCGAGCGGATCCGCGCCGACGGCGCCCGCATCTCCGTCTCCCTCACCGTCTCCCCGATTCGCAGCCCGATGCGCGGCCTGATCGGCGCCTCGGTCGTCGCCCGCGACATCACCGCCCAGGTGCGACGGCGGCGGGCGCAGGAGTTCCTCGTCGCCGCCAGCCGCCTGCTCGACAGCTCGCTCGACCCGGAGGAGACGGCGCGGACGATCGTCTCCACCGCCGTCCCCGAGCTGGCGGAGCTCTGCTTGATTGACTTCCGCCGGCCCGACGGCTGGTATGGCGACAGCATCGTCGCCGGCGCCAACCCGGAGATGGCGGCGCGGCTTGAGCAGATCCGCCGCGGCCAGCCGCTCGACCCGGCCGGCGAGCACCCGGTGTCGCAGGTCTTGCGGCTGAACCAGCCGATGATCTGGCGCGACCTGAAAGCTCCGGAGGTGGTCGACAAGGTCTCCCAGAGCGACGACCACCTGCAGCTGATGCGCGACGCCGGCTACAACTCCGCCGCGGTGGTGCCGCTGGTCGCCCGCGGCCGCACCCTCGGCGCCCTCTCCTTCCTCCACGCCCACGGCGACCTCCGTTACGACCCTGGCGACCTCGACTTCCTCTCCGAGCTCGGGGAGCGGGCGGCGCTGGCGCTCGACAACGCCCGCCTCTACCGCGAGCGCGACCGGGTTGCGAAAAGCCTGCAGCGGGGGCTGCGGCCGCCGCGCCCGGCCGACGTCGAGGGCCTCGACATCTCGGTCGTCTTCGAGGCCGCGGGCGAGGGGGTCGAGATCGGCGGCGACCTATACGACGTGCTGCCGAGCGACAACGGCTGCTGGGTCCTGGTCGGCGACGTCGCCGGCAAGGGCAGCACCGCCGCCAGCGTCTCGGTCGCCGTCCGCCACTCGGTGCGCGGGCTGACGCGGGAGATCGGCGAGCCCGACGAGGTGCTGCGGCGGGTCAACGAACTGCTGCTCGCCGGCGACAGCCTCAACGACTTCGCGACGGCGATGCTGGCCTGCCTGAGGCGCGAGGAGTCCGGCTGGAAGATCACCCTCGCATCGGCCGGGCACCCGCCGGCGGTGCTGACCGGCGAGGACGAACCGGAGCTGCTCGGTGGCGGCACCGTGCTCGGCGCCTGGGAGGAGGCAAAGGTGGAGGTGCACGAGCGCCGGCTCGAGCCGGGGTCGACGCTGGCCCTCTGCACCGACGGCTGGCTCGAGGCCGGGCCGATCACCACCCACCAGGGGCCGGAGGTCTTCGCCGAGATGACGCAGGCGCTGGCCGGGCTGGAGCTCGACGAGCTGACCGAGCGGCTGCGGGCCGACGCCGTCACCCGCAGCTCGGGGACCCTGCGCGACGACCTCGTCGTCCTCGCCGTCCGCCCCCGGGCGGCCTCGGACGATGCCGAGGCGCCGCGGGAGCAGCTGGCGGTCGGAACTAGCTAGAGCGTTTCGCGGCGGCTTTTTTGCTTTTACGCGCCGCGGGTTTTTTCGCCCGAGCTTTTGAAGGGCGTGCTTTTTTCGCCGCGGCTTTGGGTTTTGATTTCGCCGCGGCTTTGGGTTTTGACGATTTAGCTTTTTTCGTTTTGCGGCCCGAGGACGAGGTGCGGCGCTGGGCGGCCGGGATGTCGGACCGCACGACCGCATTCGTCAGCTGTTTGATCTGACCGAGCAGGAAGCCGGCCATCCGTTCCTCCTCGCGGCGGATCGCTTTCGCCAGTTTGGCCGTCTCGGAGTCGCCGACTTTCTGGGCGAGCGTCTCGATTCCGAGGTAGGTGGCGATCTCCTCGTGCTCGTTCCAGTACTCGGTCTTGGCGTTCTTCAGCAGTTTCTCGGCCTCGCTGCCGCCGCGGATCGCGTGCAGCGGCCCCTTTGCGACAGCCGCGACTTTGCCGACTGCGCCCTGCAGCGTCTGCCCGCCGCCGCCGAGTTTCTTGATCCGGCGCTCGACCTGTTTGGCGTGGCTTTTCGTCTCTTTGAGGTGCTGCTGCAGCCGTTTTTTGTACGGGCCTTTCTCGGTCATCCCGATGTGGGCCTGCAGGGCGGCCTCCAGTTCGCGCTCCTTGCCGTAAGCCTCGCTCAGGTACTGGACCAGCTTTGCGTCGCGCTCATTGATGTCCGCCATCGCGGTTTGCGCCTCCTAGTTTTGGTGCTGATTCTGTTGGTGGTCTGGGGTTTGATGAAAAGAGCTACCCAGCGCTATTAGCGTGAAACTGGGCGCGGGGAGGGTAATGGCTGCGGATGCGAATGCTCGCCCGCCTCATCGTCGCCCTCCGTTTCCTCATCGTTCCGGCCTGGATCGCGGGGGCGATCTGGGTGAGCTTTAACTTGCCCTCGGTCTTCGGCGCCGAAGCCAACGACCTCGGCAGCCTGCTGCCGGGTGACTCGAAGGCGATTGAAGTCGAAGAAAAGGGAATCGAGACCTTCGGCCTGCCGGTGCTGAGCCGGACGATGGTGGTCGCCCACCAGCCAGGTGACTTCTCGCTCGATCAGGGCAAGGCGGCGGCGCGCTTCATCGCCGGCGTCGACGAGGTGCCGGAGCGCCGGGCCGAGCTGCGGGCGGTGCCGCTGCTCGACGCGCCCGGGCTGCTGGAATCGAAGCGGCTCGGCTCGACCCTCGTCGTCTACCTCTACGTCGACCCCGCCCTGGGGGAAAACGAACAGACCGAAGCGGTCGACGGGTTCGCCCGCGAACTGCAAAAGGCGACGGGCGCGGAAACGGTCCACGTCACCGGGGCCGTCCCCGCCAGCCGGGCGGAAACGAACATCGCCAACCGCGACCTACTCTGGGTGACGGCGGCGACGATCGCCCTCGTCGTCATCATCCTCGCGCTCTACTTCCGCTCGCTCGGGATCCCACTGCTGGGCCTGGGCACTGTGGGGATCGCCTACCTGATTGCCGACCACGTGCTCGGCTGGGCGAGCGAGCGGTACTCGATCTCGATCCCGCGCGAGGTCGACCCGGTGATCATCGCCCTGCTCTTCGGGGTGCTCACCGACTATCTCGTCTTCTTCGCCTCCGATTACCGGCGCCACCTGCAGGAAGGGCTCAACTCCTGCGAGGCGGTGACCGAGGTGACGACCGAGCTCTTGCCGGTGATCGCGACCGCGGCGCTGATGATCGCCGGGGCGACGCTGACTCTGCTGCTCTCCGGGGTGCGGTTCCTCTCCGCCTTCGGACCGGGGATGGCGGTCGCGGTCGTGGTCGGCGCCGCGGTCGCGCTCACCTTCATCCCGGCGATGCTGGCGATCTTCGGGCGGCTACTGCTCTGGCCGAGCTGCCCGAACCCGGAGACGAGCGGAACCCACCCGGAGGAGCACGGGCCGCGGGGTCGGGTGGTCGGCTTTGCCGCCCACCATCCGGCGATCGTCTCGATCCTCTGCCTGGCGCTACTGGTGGCGGCGGCGAGCGGGCTGCGCAAGCTCGAGCTCGGCAACCCGATCATCAGCGGCTTGCCGCACTCGACCGACGTCCGCCAGGGCTACGAGACGGCGAGCGAAACGCTGGGGCCGGGAGTGGTCGGGCCGACGATGCTGATGCTGGAAGAACCGGGGATCGGCGACAAGCAGCGCCAGCTCGCCGCCCTGCAGCTGGCGCTGGGCGAACAGGACGGGGTGGCGGAAGTGATCGGGCCGGCGCTCGAACCCCAGGGTGAACATCCCTACGGGATCCTCGTCGCCGACAACGGCGATGCGGCTCGCTACGTCCTCGTCCTCAGCGCCGACCCCGATGGCTCGGAAGGGACGCGGATCCTCGGCGAACTCGAAGACGGGATGCCGGGGATGCTCGAAGAAGCCGGGCTGGGGTCGGCGGAGGTCGGGATGACCGGCGACACCTCGATCGCCGCCGAACTGAACGGCGACACCTGGAGCGCTTTCGAGCGGGTGGCACCGGCGGCGCTGCTCGTCCTCCTCGTCCTGCTCTGGGTACTGCTGCGCAGCCGCATCGCGCCGCTCTACCTGGTCGGGGTGAGCGTGCTGACGGTGGCGGCGGCGCTGGGGCTGACCGTCTACTTCTTCCAGGACGTGCTCGGCTACGGCGAGCTCGCCTTCTTCGTCCCGATTGCGACGGCGATCCTGCTGCTGGCGCTTGGCGCCGACTACAACGTCTTCCTGATCAGCCGGATCTGGAACGAGGCCGAGCGCCAGGACCTGCGCCCGGCGATCCGCACCGCCGGCTCGCGGGCGGCGCGGGCGATCACCGTCGCCGGGATGATCCTCGCCCTCTCCTTCGCCGCCGTCGCCCTGATCCCGATCGCGGCCTTCCGCGAGCTCGCCTTCGCCTTGAGCGTCGGCCTCCTGATCGACACCCTGCTGGCACGGACCCTGCTAATCCCGGCGTTGGTGAGCCTCTTCGGCCGCGACTAACGCGAACTGCATCAAATTTTCCCTCTAGTAGGTGGAGAATTTGATGCAGTTCGCGTGTGGGACCTCTCGCCACCTTCCTGACCTCCGCGCTGCTTGCGACTTCGCCGGCGCCGGCGCATCGCGTGGCGCGGCCGCCGATCGTGAGCTGGCCGATTCCGTTTGAGGGGAAACGGAAGCGGGAGATGGCTGCTTACTCGCAGCGCCACTACGGCGAACGGACCTGGCGGCTGCGGCACCCGCAGGTGATCGTCGAGCACATGTCGCAGACGAGCAGCGCCCGCGCCGTCTACAACACCTTCGCGCCGGACGTGCCCGACGTCGAGCTGCATGAGCTGCCCAACGTCTGCTCGCACTTCGTGATCGGCTCCTCGGGGCGGATCTTTCGGCTCGTCAACCTGCGCACGCGCTGCCGCCACACGGTCGGGCTCAACTGGACGGCAATCGGGATCGAGCACGTCGGCTATGGCGACGGCGACGTCCTCGGCGACCGCCGCCAGCTGCGCGCCTCGCTGCGCCTGACGCAGTGGCTGCGCTGCAAGTTCCACGTCCGCGTCCACGACGTGATCGGCCACGCCGAGAGCCTCAGCTCCCCCTACCACCACGAGCTGGTGGCGAGCCTGGGCCGCCAGACCCACGGCGACTGGCGCCACGCCTCAATGCGGGTCTACCGGCGCAAGCTGCGGCGCCTCGGTAGCTGCTCCCGTTAGGCGCGCCGGGGCGATCCCGAAGATTTCGACTTTCGATGTCGATTTCGCCCGCGCCCGTTCGTCATTGAGGTAAAAGGGCGGAACCGCCGCCCCCACGAAGGAGGACCCAGATGCGCTTCATGATGTTCATGTACCCCGGGATCGAGGAGCAGGACTGGAACCCGACGGCCGAGGACGTGGCGGCGATGAGCCGCTACAACGAGGAGCTGCGCAAGGCTGGGATGCTGCTCTCGCTGGACGGGCTGCGACCGCCGAGCGACGGCGGCGTCGTCTCCTTCAGCGACGGCAAAGCGACGATCACCGACGGGCCGTTCGCCGAGGCGAAGGAGGTCGTCGGCGGCTACTGGCTGATCCAGGCGCGCTCAAAGGAGGAGGCGCTGGAGTGGGCGAGCCGCTGCCCCGGCGAGAACTGCAGGATCGAGGTGCGGCAGGTCTTCGAGATGGAGGACTTCTCCCAGGACGTGCAGGACGCCGTCGAGGAGAACTTCGGCGGCTGACGTGGCAGACGCCGCGCGCGCGATCGAGGCGGTCTGGCGGATCGAGTCCGCCCGCCTCGTCGCGGGCCTGGCGCGGATGGTCCAGGACGTCGGCCTCGCCGAGGACCTGGCCCAGGACGCGCTGGTCGCGGCGCTGGAGAAGTGGCCGGCCGACGGCGTCCCCGACAACCCGGGGGCCTGGCTGATGGCGACGGCGAAGAACCGGGCGATCGACCGGATGCGCAGGGAGGCGAACTTCCAGAGCAAGCAGGAGGAGATCGCCCGCGAGACCGGGGCGCTGTTCGCGATGGAGCGCTCCGATTTCGAGGCGGCGGCCGACGAGGAGATCGGCGACGACCTGCTGGCGCTGATCTTCACCTGCTGCCACCCGCTGCTCTCCCGCGAGGCGCGGGTGGCGCTGACCCTGCGGCTGCTCGGCGGCCTGACGACGCCGGAGATCGCCCGCGCCTTCCTCGCCTCCGAGGCGACGATCGCGCAGCGGCTGGTGCGGGCGAAGAAGACCCTGCGCGAGGCCCGAGTGCCGTTCGAGGCGCCGCGGGGGTCGGAGCTCGACGAGCGGCTGCCGTCGGTGCTCGAAGTGGTCTACCTCGTCTTCAACGAGGGCTACGCGGCGAGCGCCGGCGAGGACTGGGTGCGCCGCGACCTCTGCGAGGAAGCGCTGCGCCTCGGCCGCATCCTCGCCGGCCTGGCGCCGCGGGAGCCGGAGGTGCATGGTCTGGTAGCGCTGCTGGAGATCCAGGCGTCCCGCCTGAACGCCCGCCACGGGGCGAACGGGAAGCCGATCCTCCTGCTCGACCAAAACCGCGGCCGCTGGGACCCCCTGCTGATCGTCCGCGGCCGCCGGGCGCTCGAGCGAGCCGAAGAGCTGCCGGGCCCACTCGGCCCCTACGGCCTCCAAGCCGCGATCGCCGCCTGCCATGCCGGAGCGATCCGCGCCGAGGAAACCGACTGGGTGAAGATCGCCGCCCTCTACGACGCCCTCTCCCAGATCCAGCCCTCCCCCGTCGTCGAGCTGAACCGAGCCGTGGCGGTGGGAATGGCGTTCGGCCCCGAAGCCGGCCTCGCCCTGATCGAAGAGATCAAGGACGAGCAGGCTCTGGCCAATAACCACCTCCTCCCCAGCGTCCGCGGCGACCTGCTGGAGAAGGCGGGGCGACAGAGCGAGGCGGCCGCCGAGTTCAAACGCGCCGCCAGACTGACCGAGAACGAGCGGGAGCGGGAGCTGCTACTCAAACGGGCCGAGCAGACAGCCCCCTGAATCAAATGGCAGTGCGGCGAGGGATCTGTTCGAGGTACGCGACGCCGAGTTTTCGCACCTTGGAGTAATCGCGGCTGGAGAACTTCTCTCCGGAGCTCTTCACCATACCCGTGAGCACAGCGATCTGCGGCCGGTCGAAACCCCATTCAGATAGCTCTTGTGGGCTGCCGCGGTCGAGGATGCAGAAGAGGCGATACTGCCGCCTCCCGCGCCCCGAGAGTCGAATCTCGTGGAAGCCGCCCATGACTCCGTGCATGGCCTCCCAATATCCGCCGCCGCTGAACTGCGGCGGCGGCGCCTCGCGAACAGCCTCCAGGACCGCATAGAACCGGGCCTCGATGTTTGCGGGACAGCTCTGGAGAAACTCCTCGGCGGGCACTACCCCTTGAGCGGTCGCGTAGTAGACAATCCCCCACCTCATGAGCGTGAGACTAACCGAATCTTGAGATGTTTTGTCTTCGGTTAGAAGGTCGTGCGAACGACCTCAACGCGGGCCCCGAGGACATCAGCGATAGCGGCCACCGTCTTCAGCTCAGGGTTCACATCAGCCGTGAAAAAACGGCGGACGCTCGAAGGGGCCTTGCCGATAGCCCTTGCCAGCTCGGCCTTCGACATCCCGACTTCTTCTCTCAGCGCATCGAGTTGGCGGACCACGGAGTCGATCTGGTTGATCTCGCGCCGCTGTCTCTCGAATTCTGCACGAAACTCCGGATCCTCTCGAAGTCGCCTGGCAAGACGCCGCTCGTGGTAGGTATCGGGAGTCTTGGTCATCGTCCGGTTAGCGTAACAGAGAAGTTACGGCCTCCTGTCGAATCGGGACGCGAGCGCGAGCTGCTGCTCAGCCGGGCGGCTCGGCAGCGGCCCTGAAGCCGAGGGCCGCGCAGGCGAAAGCCGTCGCCTCCACGAGCAGGGCCAGCGCCAAGATCCATCCCCCCACAGCGGCGCTCTCGGCGTATCCGAGCGCGGTGGTGCCAGCGGCGCGCTGTGCCTCGCCGAGCCCGATCAGAAGGAACGAGAGGCCAAGTGCACCCGCTGCGAGGAAGAGTCGCCTTTCCCGGGCGGGCAACCAATCGCGCCCACCCTCGGTCTCGTCCTTGAAGGCGGTTGCGGCGTAGAAGAACGCCAGTCCGGCAACGATCGCGCCAAAGCCCTCGACAACGAGACCGCGAGCGAACGCATCGTGGTGCGGGTAGGCCGAGTAAGCCAGAGTAAAAGCCCAGCTAGAGAGCGCGACGCACAGCTGCCCAAGGCCCAGGATCCGACTCGGCCACCGCAGGCTCCCGTTCCTCACGGCGGAGGCAGCCAGAAACGAGGCCGCGGTCAAGGCGAAGGTCCCAACACATGCAGTGAGGAGAGCGAGGTTCATCCCTTCCGGCGCCGAGCCTTCGATCGCGCCGTAGTCGATAACACTCGCGAAGAAGGCGACCGCAAATCCGGCGGTCGCAAGCAGGAGGGCTCGCCGCAGCCACCAGGCCCGCTCCGCTCCTACTGCCAGAAAGGCGAAGAATCCGAAGGCCGTGGCGGCCAGCAGGGGCAGGTTCGAGATCAGGTCCAGCCAGCCGGCGACGCGGTACGCCTCGCGTACCCTCGACTCGAGCAGGTCGGTGAGGCGGATGCTGTCGGCGATCAGGCGAAGCACCCCGGTGCCGAACAGCAGCGCCATTGCCGAGGCCAGCCGTTTGTCGCGCGGGCTCCTGTCCGCCGCCAGCGTCGGCGCCATCGGTCAGTCGGCCGGAGCGCCCTCGGCGAGGCGGGCGATTCCGTCTTTCTCGAGGCGGTGGATGATCCAGTCGTCAAGTCGCTGCGCCCCCAGGCCCTCGTAGAACTTCAGGGCCGGTTCGTTCCAGTCGAGGGCGACCCACTCGAGGCGGACGTGGCCGCGGTGATGGGCGAGGTGGGCGAGGTGCTCCATGACCGCGCGGCCGATGCCGCCGCGGCGGTGCTCGGGGCGGACGTAGACGTCCTCTAGCCAGACGCCCGATCGGCACTCGAAGCTGGAGAAGGTGGTGAAGAAGATCGCGTAGCCGATCGCTTCGCCGTCGCTGGTCTCGATCAGGAGCGCCTCGGCGGCCTTCTCCTCGAACAGGGTGCGGCGCAGGATCTCGGCGTCGCCGGCGACCTTGTCGGCGAGTTTCTCGTACTCGGCGAGCTCGAGGATCAGGTCGAAGACGAGCGGCACGTCCGCTTCGGTCGCGGCGCGGATCTGGACGTCGTTGGCGTCGGCCATCCGGCCCAGCCTAAGCGGAGCCGGCGAGACGCGGCAGCACCTTGTCGCGGTAGGCCTCGATCGCGGCCAGCGGGTCGGCGCCGGAGTTGTTCATCAGGGCGACGATCGTCGGCCCCATCCCTTCGACTTCACGGATCCGCTCGACGTGGACCTCGGGGTCGGCGGCGATGATCACTTCCTCCTTGAATTCCTGGTCGGAGACCTGGCGCTCCCCCTCCTCGTACATCGCCTTCGGGTCGTGCCAGTTCTCTTTGTAGAACTCGTCCGGCTGCGAGCCCTTGGTCTCCCGCGCCTTGTCGAGGATCGCCGTCTTCTTGCCATCGCGCCGGAAGTGCTTGCCGGCGTCGGTCAGCCGCTGCCCGTCCCACAGCGCCCGGATCATCTCCAGCGCCTCCTCCATGCGCTCGATCTGATCGCCGACCGACGGCCACTCGCCGCTGACCGGGAACTCGTTCAGCGCCTCGCCGGAGCCGACGCCGAGGTAGGGGCGACCGGGGAACATCAGCTCGAAGGTCGCCCAGGCCTGGGCAATCAGGGCCGGGTGGTAGCGCGGCCCTGGCGGCGTCACCGCGGTCCCGAACAGGACCCGCTCGGTCGCCTGCGCGGCAGCGCCGAGCCAGGGCCAGGCGCTGCCGGCCTCGCCTCCCTCCCACCAGGGCTGCAGGTGGTCGCTGCAGCCGATGCCGTCGAAGCCGGCCGCCTCGGCGGCGATGGCCTGGTGCAGCAGCTGGTCGGGCGGAAACTGCTCGTGGGCGCAGAGGTGCAGGTAGCGCACCTTGCCCCTAAGCCTTGCCTTCGAATTCGTACTCGCGCAGGAAGCCCTCGAAGAGGCGGCGGTGGCCCTGCTCATCGCGGAGGATCGAGATCACCATGTCCTGGGTGACCGGGTCGACGCCGTCGGTCTCCTCGACGATCCGCGTGTAGTGCTCGATCGCGCCGGTCTCAGCTTTGATCACGCCGCGGATCACGGCGACGACGTCGGTCTGGTGCTCCAACCGCTGCAGGAAGCTCTGTTCGGGCTTGAACTCTTCGGAGCCGGGGACGACGCCGTAGAGCTCCTTGATCCGGTTGGCGAACTCTTTCGCGTGGCCGAGCTCCTCTTCGACGTCGGTGGCCAGGGACTCACGGATCTCCTGGGCGCGGACGCCGTCGAGGTTGGTTGATGCGGCGATGTAGCTCATCACCGTCTCGATCTCCATCCAGTAGGCCTTGGTCAGCAGCGCGACGATGTCTTCGCGGGTGCCGGAGCTGTCGCCGCTGAAAATGCCCTTGTCGAGGCTTCCGGTCTCCATGGTTTCTGTCCTTCGCTTTCTGGTCGTTCGCGTCGCGGTCGGTCGGTCGTCTACTCCCTCGCGGCTACCCCAGGGGTCGGCGGGGGAAACGCTCGCAATCCCGCCTGGTTAGGCTGCCGCGCCATGGACACGATCGACCAGTTGCTCGAGAACAATCGGAACTTCGCCGCGGGCCTCGCCGAGCGGCACCTCGACGTCGAACCGCAGCGGCACCTCGCCGTCGTCACTTGCATGGATTCGCGGCTCGACGTCTTCGCCGCGCTCGGCCTCGGCCCGGGCGAGGCACACGTGCTGCGCAACGCCGGCGGCGTCATCACCGACGACGTGATCCGCTCCCTGGCGCTCTCGCAGCGGCGCCTGGGGACGCGCGAGGTGATGCTGATCCACCACGACGACTGCGGCCTGCAGAAGATCACCGACGACGGCTTCCGGATGGAGCTGCAGGAGACGACCGGGATCGCGCCTTCCTTCGCGATCGAGTCGTTCAAAGACCCCGACGAGGACGTGCGGCAGTCGATCCGCCGCGTTCGCTCCTCCCCCTTCCTCCCGCACCGCGACGTCGTGCGCGGCTTCGTCTACGACGTCGACAGCCACCGGCTGCGCGAGATCGAGGTCGCCGAGGAGACGCCCTCCTAGACTGCGGCGATGCCGACGGTCGCCCCTTACGGCTCCTGGTCCTCACCGCTCGACGCGGCGAGCGTGGCTAGTTCCGGGCGGCGGCTGGCGGCACCGACGATCGCTGAGGACGGGGCCGTCTGGTGGGCCGAGGGGCGGCCCGGGGAGGGCGGCCGCGTCGTCCTGACGCGGCGGTCGCCGGGCGGCGAGCCGGAGACGGTGACGCCGGCGGGGGTCAACGTCCGCACCCGCGTGCACGAGTACGGCGGCGGCGCCTGGCACCTGGCAGCGCCCGACCTCGTCCTCTTCGCCGACTTTGCCGACCAGCGGCTCTACCGGCAGCGGCTTGGCACCGAGCCCGTGGCGATCTCCCCTGAGCCCGAGGAACCGGGCGCCCTGCGCTACGCCGACATCCGCCTGGCGCCGGACGGGAGCACGGTGGTCTGCGTACGCGAACGCGACGCCGAGCCCGAACCAGTGAACGAGATCGTCTCCCTGCCGCTCGACGGCTCCGCCGAGCCGCAGGTGCTGGCCGGCGGGCGGGACTTCTACGCCTCGCCGCGGATCAGCGCCGACGGCGGCTGGCTCGCCTGGATCTGCTGGGACCACCCGAACATGCCCTGGGACGGGACCGAGCTCTGGGTGGCGCCGCTGGCCGACAGCGGCGAGGAGCGGCTGATCGCCGGCGGGCCCGAGGAGTCGATCTTCCAGCCCGAGTGGGGCCCCGACGGCCGCCTCCACTTCGCCTCCGACCGCGACGGCTGGTGGAACCTCTACCGCGCCCCCGAGCCCGGGGCGGTGGAGATCAGCGGCGAGCTCGGCGCCGTCGTCCAGCTGACCGAGGAGGAAGCCGACTTCGCCCACCCGCAGTGGCTGTTCGGCGGCGCCACCTACGCCTTCCTCGAGGGCGGGGCGATCGTCTGCGTGCGCTGCCGACGCGGGGAAGAACAGCTCTTCCTGCTCGAGCCGGAGGGCTGGGAACCGAGTGACCTGGGACTGCCGTTCACCTCGTTCGGCTATCCGGTGCTCTCGGCCCGCGGGCGCCGAGTCGCCTTCGCGGCGGCGAGCCCGGAGCGAGAGACGGCGGTGGTTGTCTACGACTCCGAGAGCGGCGACATCGAAGTCGTGCGCGAGTCGAGCGAGGAGCCGATCGACCCGGCCTACGTCTCGCGCCCGCGGCCGATCGAGTTTCCCACTGGAGACGGCGAGGTCGCCTACGGCTTCTACTACCCGCCCGCCAACCCCGAGTTCGAGGCGCCGGAGGGGGAACTGCCGCCGCTGATCGTCGAGAGCCACGGCGGTCCCACCTCCCACGCCACCCCCGCCCTCGACGCCGAGTTCCTCTACTGGACGAGCCGCGGGATCGGCGTCGTCGACGTCAACTACCGGGGCTCGACCGGCTACGGGCGCGAGTACCGCAACAAGCTGCGCGGCACCTGGGGCGTCGTCGACACCGAAGACTGCGTCAACGCGGCGCTTTACCTGGCGGCGGAGGGCGAGGCCGACGGCGAGCGGCTGGCGATCCGCGGCGGCTCGGCGGGCGGCTACGCGGTCCTCTGCGCGCTCACCTTCCACGACGCCTTCGCCACCGGCGCCAGCTACTTCGGCGTCGCCGACGCCGAGACGATGGCCGGCGACACCCACAAGTTCGAGTCCCGCTACCTCGACCTGCTGATCGGCCCCTATCCCGAGCAGGCCGACCGCTACCGCGAACGCTCGCCGATCCACTACGTCGACCGGCTGCGGGTGCCGGTGATCCTCTTCCAGGGCCTCGAGGACAAGATCGTGCCGCCGAACCAGGCGGAGACGATGGTCGCGGCGCTGGAGCGCAACGGCATCCCCCACGCCTACCTCGCCTTCGAGGGCGAGCAGCACGGCTTCCGCAAGGCCGAGACGAACATCCGCTGCTACGAAGCCGAGCTCTACTTCTACGGCCGGATCATGGGCTTCGAGCCGGCCGGAGATCCCGAGCCGGTCGAGATCGCCGGCCTATGAGTGGCGAGTTAACCGTCCTATAGGTGGGTTAACTCACCACACAGTGCTTCGGACCGCCTTCGGTCTCGCCTTTTTCCGGGAAGGCGTGGGCGAGCGCTTGGGCGATCAGCTGGGCGCGGGCGGCGTAGCCGGGCGAGGTGAAGTGGATGCCGTCTTCGATGAACCACTCGTCTTTGACGTCGGAGGCCCAGTCGTAGATGCGCATGTTCGGGTAGGTGGCGCAGGCGCGTTCGAGTTCTTCGTCCCATTCGACCATCCCGCCCTTTGAGTAGGGGTCGCCGGGCGGGACGAGCGAGCGGACGTTGACCCAGAGCACCGGTTCATCGCCGATGATCGCCATCATTTTTTCGATCCGTTCGCGCAGGCCGATAGTCGAGCCGGCGGCGACGTCGGCCGCCTCGTTGGTCCCCAGCGCCAGCACCCAGCAGCCTTTGAACCCTTCCGCCTTCCAGGCGGCGGCGACTTCCTGGGCGTTCGGTTCGCCTTCGAAGCGCTCTTCGATCGAGCGCGCGCCCTGCACCTCCATGTGGGTTTCTTTGACGCCGACTTCGGCGTAGCGGTTGGGGATGCGCTCAAGTTCGTTCGGCAGGTATTCGGGATTGTCGAGTCCCTCGGAGGTGGAGTCGCCGATGTGGACGACGGCTTTGCACGAGGACCTGGTCGAGTCTTCGGCCTGCGCCTTGGTCAGCGGCGGCGGCTTCGAGGTGCCGGCAGCGCGGGCTTCTTCGACGCGGACGTCGTTGCCTTCGGCCGCGCTCGAGTTGAGCCCGGCCATGCCGGCGGCGGCGACCACGAGGATCAGGCCGGCGGAGACGATCGCGACCCGCATCGGCGGCGCGAACCCCTCCCATTTCCAACCGACCTGGCGGCGGCGGGCGAAGAAGCGGCCGATCGCGCCGTGGCGGATCGGCTCCTCGATGAAGCGCCAGGAGAGGCCGGCGATCGCGAAGATCGCGATCACCTGCAGGGCTTTGCCGAGCAGGCTCTCGGGTGGGCGGCTGCCCGGGCCGGTGAGGACGATGACCGGCGTCTGCCAGAGGTAGATCCCGTAGGAGCGGACGCCGACCCAGCGCAGGGGCTTGACGCCAACGATGTTGCCGAGGCGGCAGGCCGGATGGGTCAGCGGCATCAGCACCATCACCGTCGCCAGCGAGAGGACGATGAAGCCGCCCTGGTAGAGGAAGCGGTCGAACTCGCCGACCTGCCAGATCATCAGGGCGATGATTGCCAGGCCGAGGACCCCGAGGCCGTCGAGGGTGTTGCGCGCCTGCGGGGTGATGCGGCGGTTGAGGCGGCGGCTCGGCCAGACCATCGCCAGGGCGCAGCCGAAGAGCAGGCCGGCGGCGCGGGTGTCGGTCCCGTAATAGATCCGCGAGGGGTCGAGGCTCGGGTGGTAGAGGACCGCCATCTCGATGATCGAGATCAGGGCGACGACGATCGTCAGCACGGCGAGGCGCGGGCGGACGCCGGAAGGCAGGGGGCGCTCGTGGACGAGCTTGACTCCGGCCAGCAGCAGAAACGGCCAGAAAATGTAGAACTGCTCCTCGACCGAGAGCGACCAGAGGTGGTTGAGCGGGCCTTCGGGGGCGAAGCGGGCGAAGTAGGAGACGTTGGCGAAGATCTGCTCCCAGTTGTTGACATAGAAGACGGCGGAGACGACCGCCTTGCGGAACTGGTCGGGCTGGGCGGGGCCGAAGATCGTCACCCAGGCGGTGACGATCGCCAGCATCACGAAGAGGGCCGGCAGCAGGCGCCGGGCGCGAGCGGCCCAGAAGCGGAGGAAGTCGATCTTGCCGCGCCCGTTCAGCTGCGAGAGCAGGATGTCGGTGATCAGGTAGCCGGAGAGGGTGAAGAAGATCCCAACCCCGAGCAGGCCGCCGGGCGCCCAGCCGAAGCCGAGGTGGAAAACGATTACGGCGAGGACGGCGATCGCGCGCAGCCCGTCCAGCCCAGGCATGTAGCGCTGGTTGCGCTTGACGGGTTCCGGCATCTGCGGGTCGGATGCTACGGATTCGAGTAGTCGGCAAGGGAGGCGGGCGCGAGCGGCGGCGGAGGCGGCCGACCGCGCTGGTAGCTTGCTCGGCGTGAGTCTTGCCCGGACTTATTCGACGCGCGCGGTCAGCGCTTTTGCGATTGCCTTGGCGGCGGCGCTGACGGCGCTGATCCTGACGGCGGCCGCGCCCGCCTCTGCGGCGAGCTGCCCCACCTTCCGGGTCCTGCACAACGACCGCATCGGCGCCGCCAGCCTGCCGGCCGGGAACTACGAAGTCGCGGTCGAGCCGGGTCTCAGCTGCTCGGCTTCGACGCAGCTGCTCGCTCGCTTCCTCGCGGACTACGACGGCGTGCTGCCGAAACCGTGGCGCGTCGTCGCCGAAGGCAGCGGCAAGGCCTCGTTCACCCGCGGCGGCCTGCCGGGCTTCTCGGTCAAGCAGGTGGAAAAAGCCTCCGGCGGCGGCAACACCGCGGTCGGCAAGCTCTGCCCCGGCAGCTTCACCGTCAACGCCGGTTCACAGGTCGGCCCGCTCTTCTTCCCCAAAGGCCAGTACTTGATCTACATCCCGGCCCGGTCCGGGATCAGCTGCCGCCGCGGCTCAGTCCTCTTCACCCGCTTCCTCGCCGCTCCTGGCGGGACGCTGCCCTACCCCTGGCGCCTGCTGAACCAGACGGCGACCTTCTACAAGGCAGCCCACCCCGAACGTTCCGCCTTCCGCATCGAGCCGATCGCCGGCGCTTAGCGGTCTCGCGGTTTCGCCCCTTTGCTCGCTTGGGTAGGTGGCGCTTATGTCGTCGGCTGCGGACTTTTTGCCTGAGGAGTTGGCTGTTGAGGAATTGATCGTCGTGGTTATGCAGGGCGCCAGGTGAGCACGATCGCTCCTGCACCGCGGCGCGGACGGCTTCGCCGCGCCGATTGCGCCGGGCCGGGGATCACGCGGGTGCGGCGCGGGCGCGGGTTCTCCTTCAGCGACTGCGACGGGACCTCGATCGAGGACGAGGAGACGCTGGAGCGGATCCGGCAGCTGGCAATCCCGCCGGCCTGGAAGGAAGTCTGGATCTGCCCGGACCCGTTCGGCCACATCCAGGCCACCGGCTACGACGAAGCCGGGCGCAAGCAGTACCTCTACCACGAGCGCTGGCAGCAGCGGCAGGCGGAACGGAAGTTCGAGCTGGTGCGGGAATTCGCGCTGAAGCTGCCGAAGCTGCGCCGGGCCGTCACCGCCGATCTGCGCCGCACGGGGATGCCGCGCGAGCGCGCCCTCGCCTGCGCCGTCCGCCTCCTCGACCTCGGCTTCTTCCGGGTCGGCAGCGAGGTCTACGCGGAGGAAAACGAGAGCTTCGGCCTTGCCACTGTCCGTCGCGAACACGTGACGATCGGCAAGAGCGAGGTTGTCTTCGACTTCCCGGCCAAGAGCGGCCAGCGCCGCATCCAGTCGATCCGCGACGCCGCCGCGCGGCGGGCGCTGGAAGCGATGTACCGGCGCCGCAGCGGTCCGGAAGACCTGCTCGCCTACCGCGAGGGCAAGGAGTGGCGCGACGTCCGCTCCGACGAAATCAACGAGTACATCCACGAGCACATCGGCGACCGCTTCACGGCGAAGAACTTCCGCACCTGGCACGGGACCGTCTTGGCGGCGGTCGAGCTGGCCGGCGAGGAGAAGCCGCGATCCCAGGCAGCCGCGAATCGAGCGATCAAGCGAGCGGTCGACAGCGTCTCCGACGCCCTCGGCAACACCCCCGCGGTCTGCCGCGCCTCCTACATCGACCCCCGCGTCATCGACCGCTACCGCGACGGGGTGACGATCAAGCCGCCCACCTCATCCAACGGCAAGCTCACCGCCAAACAACGCCGCCAGATAGAGAAGGAAGTAATCCAACTAACCGCCTAGCCTCCTCCGTTTCGGCTTCCCCGGCTTCGGGGACTCGGTGACTAAGAGAAAGGAAAGAGAAAGAGGAGGAGCGATGAAGGCAGCTGTCTGGCACGGCCCCCGCGACGTCCGTGTCGACGAGGTTGAGGACCCGAAGATCGAGGAAGGCACCGACGCGATCGTCCGCATCACCTCCTCGGCGATCTGCGGCTCTGACCTCCACCTCTACGAGGTCCTCTCCCCCTTCATGGAAGAGGGCGACATCCTTGGCCACGAGCCGATGGGGATCGTCGAGGAGGTCGGCCCGGAGGTCACCCACATCAAGGCCGGCGATCGGGTCGTGATCCCGTTCAACATCAGCTGCGGGCACTGCTGGATGTGCGACCAGCAGCTTTACGCGCAGTGCGAGACGACCCAGAACCGGGAGGAAGAAAAAGGCGCCTCCCTGTTCGGCTACACCAAGCTTTACGGCCAGGTGCCGGGTGGGCAGGCCGAGTACCTGCGGGTGCCGCAGGCGCACTTCGGGCCGATCAAGGTCCCCGAGGGCCCGCCCGACGACCGCTTCCTCTACCTCTCCGACGTGCTGCCGACCTCCTGGCAGGCGGTCGACTATGCGGCGATCCCGGAGGGCGGCTCGGTCGCCGTCTTCGGGCTCGGCCCGATCGGCCAGATGACGGCGCGGATCGCCGCCCACAAAGGCGCCCGCGTGATCGCCGTCGACCTCGTCCCCGAGCGCCTTGAGCTGGCGCGCAAGCACGGGATCGAGACCCTGAACCTGGAGGAGCACGACGACATCTCCGAGACGATCCGCGAGATGACCGAGGGCCGCGGCACCGACGGCGCGATCGACGCGGTCGGGATGGAGGCCCACGGCGCCCCGATCGGCGAGTTCGCCCAGAAAGCGGCCGGGCTGCTGCCCGACGCGGTCGCTGAGAAGCTGATCGAAAAAGCGGCGATCGACCGGATGTCGGCGCTCTACCAGTGCTTCGACACCGTTCGGCGCGGCGGCACCGTCTCGATCAGCGGCGTCTACGGCGGCGTCGTCGACCCGATCCCGATGCTGCAGCTCTTTGACAAGGGGGTGCAGCTGCGGATGGGCCAGGCGCACGTGAAGAGATGGATCGACGAGATCATGCCGCTGGTCACCGACGAGGCCGACCCGCTCGGGACCGAGGACCTCGCCTCCCACAAGATCACGATCGACGACGTTCCCGACGCTTACGAGAAGTTCCAGAAGAAGGAAGACGGCGCGATCAAGTTCGTGATCCAGCCGAACGGGGCGTAGCCGTGCGCGTCGTCGTCACCGGAGCCAGCGGCAACGTCGGCACCAGCGTCCTCGAGGCGCTCGGTGCCGAGCCGCGGGTGAAGGAGATCGTCGGGATCGCCCGCCGGGTGCCGGAGGTAGAGATGCCGAAGGTCGAGTGGATCGGCGCCGACGTCGTCGCCGACTCGTTGGAGCCGATCTTCGACGGCGCCGACGCGGTCGTCCACCTGGCCTGGGCGATCCAGCCGAGCCGCGACGAAAGCGCCACCGAGCGGATCAACGTCGAGGGCAGCCGGCGGGTCTTCGAGGCGGCCGCGGCGGCGAAGGTGCCGGCGTTGGTCCATGCCTCTTCGGTCGGCGCCTACTCCCCCGGCCCGAAGCGGCGCCAGGTCGACGAGTCCTGGCCAGTCGACGGGATCAAGACCTCCTTCTACTCGCGCCACAAGGCCGCCTGCGAAGACCTTCTGGACGAGCTCGAAGGCCGCGCGCCGGAGTTGCGGATCGTCCGCCTGCGCCCTGGCCTGATCTTCAAATCGGAAGCCGCGAGTGAGATCCGCCGCCTCTTCGCCGGCCCCTTCGTCCCCGGCTTCCTGATCCAGAAGCGGTTGATCCCAGTGATCCCGCGGGTGCCGCGGCTGCGCTTCCAGGCGGTCCACTCGCGCGACGTCGGCGAGGCCTACCGGCAGGCGGTCGTTCGCGAGGTCTCCGGCGCCTTCAACATCGCCGCCGAGCCGGAGATCGGGGTCGACGAGCTCTGCGAGTTCTTCGACGCCCGCAGCTTCCCGCTGCCGGCGGGGGCGCTGCGCGGGGCGGCGCAGCTGAGCTGGAAACTGCGGCTGCAGCCCACCTCCCCCGGCTGGATCGACCTCGCGCTCGGGGTGCCGATGATGGACACGACCCGGGCCCGCACCGAGCTCGGCTGGGAGCCGAGCGCCTCTTCGCTCGACGCGCTCGAAGACGTCCTGCAGGGGATGCGCCACGCCGACGGCGGCCCGACTCCGCCGCTCGACCCGACCGCTGGCGGCCCGGCGCGGGCGCGCGAGGTCGCGACCGGCGTCGGCCAGACGCAGGGCGTAAAGCCCAGCCAATAACGGTTTCTTCGACTCTTACGAGCGCAGCGTGCTGCGGCCGCTGGGGAACTGACCGTCCGACAGGATCAGGCGAATGAAGGGACCGTGGGCGCCTTGAAGGATTGCCGGTTCTGCTGCGCCCACCGGCACCCTCCGCTGGGGATTGACGTAGTAGACGAGGCGGATGCCGCCGCCTTTTGACCAATGGTCGGAAACGCTGCCGACCCGGTGGCCTCGGTACATGACCGGCATCCCGTCGCGGATTATCGAGCTCGCCGTCTCGTTATAGGTGGCGTACCAGTAGCCTGGACCTTCCGGGCCGCGATGTCGCTTCGAGCCGAAGATCGCTGCGAGCGCGACGAGTCCGACAATCAGACCGAGGGCGATCCAAGCCCACTTGCGGGTTCGGCGGCGGGATTTAGCCTTCGAGGTGAAAGGATTTTCGAGGTCGTGGAGCTCGAAGCCGGGCGTCGGGACCCCCGTCGCGTAGCGGAAGAGCGCAACGGCGAAGACCTGTCGCGTCGCGCTTGCCATCGCGCAGATGCCGACTGCTGCGGCAGCTGCCAAGCAGATCACCGCCACCCCCGGGATGAGGTTGTGGCGAGCGATCGCAAAGCCGAAGATGCCGACGAAGAGCACCGGAAACATCGCCAGCACCGACCAGGCGGCGATGCCGATCATTCCGGTCAGCCCTTCGCCCCATTTGCTCTTGACCAGGTGAGCGGAGCCCTTAACCGCCTCCAGCGGCTCCGCGTCCTCGATCACCAGGAGCGGGACGGCGAAGATCGTCCCCAGGTTCCAGGCTGCACCTAACAGGCGGGCGACGAGACCGCCGAGGTACGGGACGCGGGAGGCGATTTCGTTGATTAGGAAGCCGATGCCGACCAGCAGGAGCGACCAGATGGCAATCTGCCGGAGGCGGTCGGTCGCCTCCTGCAGTGCTCCCGCGACGCCAAGCCAGCGTCCTTCGAGGGAGGCCGCCGCTGCGGCGGTGAGCGCCACGTTGAAGAAGGCGCCAAGAAAGGTGAGCGGGTAGACGAAGGCAAGCGAGATCAGCCAGAAGTGGGTTCGCGAAAAATTGTCGGGTGAGAAGACGCCCCCGAGGTAGAGCACCAAGCCCACTCCGACGAGGCCGAAGCCGGTTCCGAGCAGAGCCAGGGCGATCATCGTTGGGTCCTGCCGCATCAGACGGTAGGCCGCGATCGTCAGCCTCCAGCCCCGCGACAGCCGCGATTCGCGCTCTGAATGCGCCTCCACGGTGTTTCTATCGGCGTGGAGACAGGGGATCTGAAATGGGAGCCGGAGCAACCAAAATTCCCTAATTTCGGGGATGGTTCTTCGTTTTCACGTCGAAGCCAGGGGTACCGAGGACCCATGGCGGCACCAAACACGAAAACTGTTCCAAAACCGGGTGAGGTCTGGTTGAGCTGCCCGCCCTACCTGATGCTGGCCCAAATCGTCAGCGTCGACACCGAGGTCGAGCCGCCGGTGGTCTCCTACGAGCTGCACGACGACGACGGCTCGCTGCTGCAAGCCGTCGAGCATGCGAGACTCGACCGCGGTTGGTGGCGCACTTTCCAACGGCTCGAACCGCGATTCGGCTAGGCGTCCTGGCGCTGGTGGCGTCGGCGCTGGCGGGATGCGGGAGCGGCGGCGGTGACGGCCCGACGCTGACTGTGCTCGGGGCCTCTTCGCTGACCGAAGCGCTCGGGCGCTACGGCGACGCCTTCCCGGGAGCGGCGGTGCGGAGTTCCTTCGCCGGTTCCGACCAGTTGGCGGCGCAGATCAAGCAGGGGGCGCGGGCTGACGTCTTCGCCTCGGCCGACACCGCCTACCCGGCCGAACTGCACCGGGAAGGGCTGGTCGGCAAGCCGGTCGTGTTCGCCCGCAACCGGCTGGTCGTGGTCGTCCCGCAGGACAGCCCTGCCGACTCCCTCGCCGACCTGGCGCAGCCGGGAACCAAGATCGTGATCGGCGACTCCAGCGTCCCGGTCGGCGAGTACACGCGCGAGGTCCTGGGGCGGCTGCCGGCGGCGGAGCGCGAGGCGATCCTCGCCAACGTCCGCTCCGAAGAGCCCGAGGTCAGCTCGGTCCTCGCCAAGGTGGTCGATGGCGCCGCCGACGCCGGCTTCGTCTATGTGACCGACGCCCGCACCGTGGGCGGCGAAGTGGGCACGCTCGCGATCCCGAACCGGCTGCAGCCAGACGTCGCCTACGCGGCGGCGGTCCTCAGCGACAGCGCCGAGCCGGAGCTGGCGCGGCGCTACCTGGAGGGCCTGCTGCACGGCCGCGGCGCCGCCGAGCTGCGGGCGGCCGGCTTCCTGCCGCCGGGATGAGGCTGCCCGGACAATGAGGCTTCGCTCGGGCTTCGGGCTGTTCGCGCTCGCCGCCGCGGCGCTTGCGGTCGCCTTCCTCGTCCTGCCGGTGGTGGCGATCTTCGCCGACGTCAGTCCAGGGCGGCTGCTCGACGCGCTCGGGGAAGAGTCAGCGCAGGAAGCGCTCTGGCTGAGCCTGCGGACGACCCTGATCGCGATCGCGATCGTCATCGTCGTCGGCACCCCCGCCGCCTACCTGATCGGCCGCCGCCGCTTCCGCGGCCGGGCGCTGGTGCTGACCGCGATCGAGCTGCCGCTGGTGATGCCACCGGCGGTGGCCGGGATCGCGCTGCTGGCGGCGCTCGGGCCGCACGGGATCGTCGGCGGCTGGGTCGAAGACGCGGGGCTCGAACTGGTCTTCCAGACCGCCGGCGTCGTCGTCGCCCTCGTCTTCGTCTCCGCCCCCTTCTTCCTGCGCCAGGCGATCGCCGCCTTCGCCGCCCTGGACCCGCGCCCGCTGGAGGCGGCGCGGACGCTCGGCGCCGGGCAGTTCCGCACCTTCGCGACGGTCGCGGTGCCGAGCGCGCGGCCGGGGCTGGCGGCGGGACTGGCGCTCGCCTGGGGGCGGGCGCTGGGCGAGTTCGGCGCCACCCTGCTCTTCGCCGGCTCGCTGGAAGGGGTGACGCAGACGGCGCCGCTGGCGATCTTCTCCGAGTTCAGCCGCCCCGGCGGCTTCGTCTCGGCGCTGGCGCTCTCGGCCGTGCTGATCCTCGTTGCGGCGCTGATCCTCGTCGGCGTGAAGCTGCTCGGGGCCGACCGCGCGGTCGAAGTCGGGCCGCGGGAGGAATCGCGGTGAGCGCTCCGGGGCCGCTGCGGATCGAGGCGGAGATGCCGCTGCGCGAGTTCGACCTGGCGCTGGCGGTCGAGGTCGCGGCGGGAGAATGCCTGGCCGTCGCCGGGCCCTCGGGCGCCGGCAAGACGACGCTACTGCGGATCGCCGCCGGGCTGCTGCGGCCGCCCTCGGGCCGGGTCGCGATCGGCGAGGAAGCCTGGCTCGACACCGCCGCCGGGCGCGATCTGCCGGCCGAGCGGCGCCGCTGCGGCTTCGTCTTCCAGGACTACGCCCTCTTCCCCACCCTCAGCGCCTGGCGCAACGTCGCCTTCGGGATGCGGGGGCCGCGAAGGGAGCGGCGACGGCGGGCCGAGCAGCTGCTCGAGCGCTTCGGGATCGCCGCCCTCGCCGACGCCCACCCCGGCTCCCTCTCCGGCGGCGAGCGCCAGCGGGTGGCGCTGGCGCGGGCGCTGGCCGCCGAGCCGCGGGCGCTGCTGCTCGACGAGCCGCTCTCCGCCCTCGACCCCGAGAGCCGCCGCGCGGCCCAGCGCGAGCTTCATGACCTGCTCGAAGAGCTGCGGATCCCGGTCCTCCTCGTCACCCACTCCGAGCAGGAGGCAGGCCTGCTCGCCGACCGGATCGCGACGATCGACCGCGGCCGGATCGTCAGCCTAGAAGCGCTTCGGCCTGGCGGAGATCGTCCCGGTCGTTGACGTTGAAGAGCAGACGACGGGGGTCACCCAAAGCGCGCGAGCTCCTTTTCAGGGGACGGTCATCGCTCATACGGCGAAAGTGTGCCAGCGGCGGGGCGGGGTACCCTCGGGGCATGGCGCTCGAAGACGCCCATGGCCGGCTGCTCGGCGACCTGCGGGTCTCCGTCACCGACCGCTGCAACTTCCGCTGCCAGTACTGCATGCCGGCCGAGGGGATGCCGTGGATCGACCGGGCGGAGATCCTCTCCTTCGAGGAGATCGAGCGGCTGGTCCGGCTCTTCGTCGGGCTCGGTGTGCAGGACGTGCGACTGACCGGCGGCGAGCCGCTGGTGCGGCGCGAGTTCCCGGCGCTGGTCGCGCGGCTGGCGGCGATCGAGGGGCTGCGCGACCTCTCGCTGACCACCAACGGCTACCTGCTCGCCCGCGACGCCGAGGCGCTGGTCGCCGCCGGGATCGACCGCGTCAACGTCTCGATCGACTCGCTCGCCCGCGGCCGCTTCTTCGAGGTCACCCGCCGCGACGCGCTGGCGCAGGTGCTGGAGGGCCTGGAGGCGATCGCCGCCTTTCCCCAGGTGCGGCCGATCAAGGTCAACGCGGTGCCGATGCCCGGCTTCGGCGCCGAGGAGGTGGCGCGCTTCTGCGAGCTCGCCCGTAGCCGCAGCTTCCAGGTCCGCTTCATCGAGTTCATGCCGCTCGACGGCGACCGCTCCTGGCGTCCCGACGACGTCCTCAGCGGCGCCGCGGTGCGGGCGATGGTCGAAGCCGAGCACCGGCTGCGCGAGCTGCCGCGCGAGCCACACTCGACTGCTCGGGTATACGCCTTCGCCGACGGTGCGGGCGAGATCGGCTTCGTCAACCCGGTTACCGAACCGTTCTGCGCTGACTGCAACCGGATCCGTCTCACCGCCGACGGCCGGCTGCGCACCTGTCTCTTCTCTCAGCACGAGACCGACCTGCGGGGGCCGCTACGCGAGGGCGCGAGCGACGCCGAGCTGGAGGGGATCGTCCGCGAGGCGGTCTGGCGCAAGGAGCTGAAGCACCGGATCAACGAGCCGGGGTTCCGCCCACCGGCGCGGACCATGAGCGCGATCGGAGGCTGAGATGAGACGGGAACAGTGGCTGGCCGGCTTCTGCGAGCGGCTCCACCCGCCCGAGGAAGAGCCTTAGCTCAGAGTCGGCAGAGGTAGACGGAGACCGAGTGGTCGTCTTCGTCGAGCTCGGGATCGAGCTGTCCGTCTTTCTCGCCGAAGACCTGCTCACAGCGCAGCCCCGCGGCCGCGATCGCGGTGCGGAATTCGGTCTCTGAGAAGTGGCGCATCGCATGGGCCTGCGCGAGGTCGGGCTTCCCCGCCTCCTCCAGACGGCCGCCGCCGACGGTGCCCGGCACCACGTCCGCGGCGGCGAGCTTCCCCGTCCAGGTGAACCGCTTCCCTTCCCGCTCGACCTCGAACCGCTCGGAGAAGAACGTGCGCGCGGTCTTCATCGTGATCGCATCGAAGAGCACCAGGCCGTCCGGAGCGAGGTTCCGGCGCATGCCCGCCAGCGTCGCCTCCAGTTCCTGGCTGTCGAGCAGGTAGACGAGCGGGGTGTTGATCGCCCAGATCAGGTCGAACTCGCCGAGCACGGGCAGCTCGCGCATGTCCGCCACCACCAGCTCCGCCCTGTCGCCGACTTTGGCGCGGGCGGCCTCGATCATCGCCGCCGAGACATCGCAGCCGGTGACCTGCCAGCCGCGGTCGAGCAAGGGGATGAAGCTGAAGCCGGTGCCGCAGGCGACGTCCAGCATCCGGTTTCCTTGCAGACCTTCCTCTTCGGCCTTGGCGAGCAGGGTCGCCGTCCAGGTCTCGTACTGATAGCCGAAGCCGAGGGTGAAGGCGTCATACGACGGCGCCAGCACTTCGTAGGCCTCCTTGCTCGCGTCCCCTCCCTGCCAGGCTGCGGTCACGCCGGAGAACCTAGACGACGCGCTGCGAACCGGCTCGATCGCCAGCGAGCTGGGGGCGCCGACCCCGACCAGGACGGGACAGCCTTCGGTCCTCTTTGGCCTGGCGGTCATTGTCCTCGCCCTGGACATCACCGGTTTCGCGGTACCCCTCGAGCGCAACGATCAGCTCGGCTTCGAGCCCGCGCGCAAAGACTCCATGTAGGTGCGCCAGGCAAGCACGCTGAACGCTCCCGATCCGGAGAGCGGCGCTATCGCTCCTGCGGCCATGGGGTATTGGCCTGCGGCGATGCCGGCGGCGACTACCGCCAGCGACCCGAGCGCGACAAGGCCGAGGATGCAGAGGACGACGATCAAAACGGTCCTGCGGAAGCCGTACTCCTTCACGGCCTCTTCGGCCTGCCTCGTTTCTACTCGTGCAAGCCTGACCGCCTCGATCGCCAGCTCGAGTTCAACGTCCTCGAGGGTTCGGAGGGAGGCGGCGGGGACGGCTGCGAGGTCTGCACCGTGGGTGCCGCTTTTGAGCGTTCTCATCCGCCGCGACGCCTCCTTTGCCTGGCGGTTCCCCCGAGCCGTTCTTGAAGAGAAAGAGCAGCAAGTGGCCCCCTGCGGGCGACCGTAGGTAGCCCCCCGGGTCTTGTCAAGAAGCCGGAGCGGGTTCATTAGCTCAAGATCGCCCGACCGCGTTGAGGTCTACCGCAGATGTCCTCGGCACCGGGTTGAAGTGGGGGCGGTGGCCGATGAAAGCCGCCCTCCGTTCGCACGGCTACTGAGCCTTGCGGGTTTGCAGCAAAGGCAGGGTTGCCCCGGTGCTGATCAGTTTCAACTTGCTCACCTCCTAAAACGGTCGCCTCTAGAGATGAGCTCAAGTTATTTGAATTACTCAGTTTAAATCAAGCTAACCAAAAGCAGATCTGCCCTAATCCCATTTCCAGCGGCCGCGCTATACGTGAGACACACGGCGGTTCCTGGGAACAACCGCCTTTGTTCTCAACCACAAGACAGGGAAGGGAGCGAGATGTGGCTGAAAAGAAGCGCAGTGATAGGGCTCCGGAGCCGAAGCGACCAAAGGTCAGGCCCCGCCGCTTACGCATCCGGATCGTCGCCCTCTGCCACCTATGCAACGTCACGCCAAAGGAAATCGCCACCGCGGAGCGACTACCGGTGGCCACCGTCCAGTACCACTTCAAGGCTTTGGAGCAAGAAAACTGGATTCGCGTCTGCCGAAGAGAGCGGGTAGGCAACGGCGTCCGCAATTGGTACACGGCCGACCGCCTCAAAATCATCGCCGACAAGGAGTTCGAGCAGATGAATGATCAGGAGCGATCCGAAATCAGCGAGGGTGTCCTGAAGCACTACCTGAACATCTGCAAGCTGTCCTGGGAAAAGGGAACCCTGGACGCGCAGCCGGATAGTCAGTTCAGCGAGATCCTCATGCGCCTTGACAGAAAAGGCTGGAAGGACGTCCAGAAGACGTTGGATCGCTGCTTGGAGCGCATCCTGGAACACAGAGTGGAAGCAGAAATGCGCATTTGCGCTGGCAGTGACGGGTCAATGCCGACAGTCGTCCACCTGGGTAGCTTCGAAGTGCCCCCCGAGGTCTTCGAAAGCTCGAAAGAGTTTCAGCTGTAGCCAGCACTTGCCCCCATCGGCCAAGCGCCAGGAGGCCGGCCCCGAAGCCCGGCCGGCCTCCCAGGCGCGGGGGTTCAGTCAGCGCACGGACAGAGTCTTCCCCTGCGTTGCTTCAGCGCAGCAAGAGACGGCAGCGCTTGAGCAGCTCGTCGAGCGTCCTCGGGCGCAGGCTGCCGAGCCGGCGAGCGAGGCGCTGATGGGAGATCGCCCGCAACTGCTCGGGCATCGCGAACCCATCCTCTCGGAGACCGCCCTCGGACGCCCGAACCTGGAGGTGAAAGCTGTTGCCAAAGTCGGTCCGGGTAAGCGGGACGGCAAGCGAGAGGCCGAGGCCGGACTGGTTTAGCTGGTCGACCGAGACGATTACGAAGGGACGCGCCTTTGCCTGCTCCCTCCCCCGAGTGGGTTCGGGATTGGTCCAGTAAACGTCCCCCTGCTGGGGCTGCGGCTCTACCACTCGGGAGCGGAAGCTTCGAAGCCGGATTCGATCTCCCCGAGCTCTTCCACATAGGCGGCCCGGGAAGAGGTGTCGGCGGCCAAGCCCTGGAACGCTGCGCCCATCTCCGCCAGGAGCTCGTCTACACACTGAAGCACTTTGAGAAACGCTTACAACGAGCACAGAGGGTAGAAACAAACCATGTTGAGCTGCCGCATCCTCGGCCACCGCTACCGCTTCGGCAACGAAGGCGCGACGATGCGCTGGGCCTGCGAGCGCGGCTGCGGCGCCGGCGGCGAGAAGGAGTACCCGACGGCCGAGGAAGCCCGCCGCTTCGCCCGTGCCTTCGACTACGACGAGCGCGGCTCGGCCGGCAAGCGGGCCCCCCTGTTCGGCCTGCTGCCCTTGCGGATCTGGCGGTCGATGATGGACCGGATGAAGGGCGAGGAGGAGCGGCGGTAGCTTCCCGCCCTCGTCCGTCTAGGACCGCGAATCGTCCCTACGGGGACCGATCCCGAAAGCGACTTTGGAGGCGGATTCGACTCCGGCGTGGAAGAGGTCTTCTTCGATCCAGGGGCTGAGGGTGCGGGCGAAGGTGGCGGTGAGGTGGTTGTCGTCGCGGTAGGTGAGGGCGTTGCCGATCACCGAGCGGCAGATGCCCTGCGGGCAGATCTCCGGGGTGAGGTCGATCAGATGGCTGCCCGGGGCGCGGCCGGCGGCGCGGCGTTCGAATTCCTTCTCCCAGGCGGGGGCGTGGGGGAAGTCGCAGGAGGCGAGGTCGTCGAGGTGTTCGGAGACGCAGGCGGGGATCTCGTCGGGCGCCAGGGGGGTGTCGCCAATGACGACGGTGCGCAGGCCGAACCGGTGCAGGCGCCGCAGGGTGGCGAGGTAGCCGGCTTCCATCGCGTCCGCCGCCGCGGGCCCCGAGAGCTGCTCGCCGTCTTCGCCGTAGGGGGTGTAGGCGGTGTCGCTGGACATGATCACCACGGTTGAGCGGCCCGCCATTTCGATCCGTTCGAGCTCCTCTTCCCGCCAGGCATCGCACTGCGAGTACTCGCGGTCGGCGACCATGCTTTTCACCTGCACTTCGGCCGGCGTGCATTCGGCCTTGGTCAGCGCGATCAGCCGCAGGTGGTTTGTCTTCGCCACCTCCTGCAGCGGCGGGAAGTACTGCATCGCGTGCGAGTCGCCGAAGAGGATCAGCGTCTTGTCGCCCTGCGGATCGCCGTAGAGGCAGCGGTTGGAGTTGGTGCCGGCGATCCCGACCAGGCAGCCGTCGGCGAAGCTCTCGCCGCGGTCGGCCCAGGCCTTGAGCGGGTTCGGGCGCACCGCGTCGGCGCGCTCCTGCGGGGCGGTGCCCGCTTTCAGCGCCAGCGCCCCGGTCACGTCCGACCGCGGCGCGGTCTTCAGCGTCGGCTGCAGGTCGACCAGCAGCAGCGAGGCGCCGAGGGCGATCGCCGTGCAGCCGACGCCAAGGGCTAGAGCGCGTGAGGGGAAGGCGACGAGGCGCTTGGAGCGGCGGAAGGGTTCCTCGACGAGGCCGTGGGTGATCGCCGTCGGTAGCCAGGAGGCAGCGATCACGGCGATTCCGGCCAGCGGCGAGAGCGTCCCCCAAAGGGCGACGGCGAAGATGAGCGCCGGCCAGTGCCAGAGGTACCAGGAGTAGGAGATCCGGCCGACATAGCGGAACGGCGGCAGCGAGAGCAGGGCGGCCGAGCCCCACCGGCCCTGCGCCTCCCAGGAGGCGCCGGCGAGGATCAGGGCGGCGGCGCCGAGAGTCGGGATTAGCGCGGCGGTCCCGGGGAAGGGGGTGTCCGGCCCGAAGGAGAGGGTCGCGAAGGCGATCGCGCCGATCCCCAGCCAGCCGATCGCCAGCGCCGGCGCTCGGCGCAGCCGGACGTCGCCGAGCACCGCCAGCAGCGCCCCCAGTGCCAGCTCCCAGGCGCGGCCGAAGGTGGAAAAGTAGGCGGCCGCGGGCTCGCTCTCGACGAAGCGGAGGTTGAGCGCGAAGGAGACCGCGAGGATCGCCGCGAGGCCGACGAGGAGGACCGGGCGGGCGGAGCGGCCGCGGCGCCGCTGGAACCAGGTCAGCCCCAGTAGCAGCGCCGGCCAGACGAGGTAGAACTGCTCCTCGATCGCCAGCGACCAGAGGTGCTGGACCGGACTCGGTTCGGTGCCCTGGGCGAAGTAGTCAACTGACTGGGCGGCGAAGTGCCAGTTGGCGGTGTAGGTCGCGCAGCTGACGATGTCACCGGCGACTTCCCCCGCCCGGACGGGCGAGAAGATGAGCAGCGAGAGGGCGGCGACGACCGCCAGCAGCAGCGCCGAGAGCGGCAGCAGCCGCTTCACGCGGCGGGCGTAGAAGCGGGGCAGCGAGACGCTGCCGGTGCGGGAGACCTCGCCGAGCAGCAGGCGGGTGATCAGGAAACCGGAGATGACGAAGAAGACGTCGACGCCGACGAAGCCGCCGGCGGCGAAGCCGAGCCCGGCGTGGCAGAGCAGGACGGCGCCGATCGCGACCGCGCGCAGTCCCTCGATGTCGGGGCGGAACTCGTGCTTGGGATCAGGCGCCATTGCCGTCCTCGCCGGTTCCGCTCGGTTCTTCGGCACCGCTCGCGCGCAGGAGCCAGCGCAGCGCCCGGACGACGACCTGCGGGCGCGACCGCTCCGCCCGGTGCCCCCCGGCCAGCAGCCAGAGGCGGACCTGGCCGAACTTAGCCGCGAACGCCTCGCTCATCGCCGCCGGCACCACCGCGTCGGAACGCCCCTGGAGCAGGAGCAGCGGCTGCCGCTCCGGGCGTCGCAGGGGCGAGAGGCGGTAGCGAGCTTCTTCGCTGAGACCGATCCGTTCGTAGTAATCGGCGCCGTAGGTCCCCAGCGGCCAGGTCCAGCCGACCAGGTCCGAGGGCGGGGCCTTGGCGACGGCGGCAGCGACCAGCCCTTCCCCCGCGAGCAGCGCCGCCAGGGTGCCGCCGGCGGAGGACCCATAGGCGTAGACCGCGTCGCCGCCGAACCGCGAGCGCAGCCGCGCCGCTTCCGCCCGCGCCCGCGTCAGCGCTCCCGGCAGGTCACCGAGTGGATAGTCGACGTAGTGGGGGACGAAGCCGGCCGCCTCCACCAGCGGCTCGGTCGCTTCCTCGAAGGAGGGGTCTTCGTAGAGGAAGGAGCCCCCATGGAAGAGCAGCAGCTGCGGCGGCGGTCCGACCGGGCCGGGGGGCTGCTCGACCTGCGCTCCCGCGGGCGCCGGCCAGGCGGCGGCGAGGAGGGTGACGAGGATCACGAGGAAAGCTGCAAAGACGGCAGGCGGAGGCACCGATGCACCTACCCGCGAAGCCGAGCGGAGGAAACTAGAGAGGCTCAGGAGACTGCGATCCTCGGCTCACCCGCGACGGGGGTGCCGATCTTGCAGGCGCAGGCGGCGCCGGAGGGAAATTCGGTCAGCCTGGGGCGGTGGGTCGCTGGGGCCATGGCATCGAGGGTAGCCGGAACGGTGCAGCGGGCGACGGTGCCGGTCCCGCCGCGCAGCCTGATGGTGAGCGCTAAGCGCTGAGCGCCGCCAGCGCCTCCTCGGCGCTGGCGAAGACGAGACCGTTAGAGGTGAGGCCGGTCATCGAGAGCACGCGCAGGACCTGGGCTGTGGGGCCGTAGACGGCGAGCCGGTTGCCGTCCTCCTGCATGCGGTTGTGGGCGCGCAGGATCACCGCGATCCCGGAGGAGTCGATGAAGGCGCAGCGCTCGAGCCCGACCAGCACCCGCTCGCACTGCTCGCAGGCCTTGTCAAGAACCTCGTCGAGCTGACCGGCGACCGCCAGGTCCAGCTCGCCTTCGATCTGGATGTCGCGGGCGCCGTTCTCTAGCTCACGCTCGCTGACTTTGAAGCGCTGCATCATCTGGAATCCTGCTTCCCCGCCGACATCGCGGCGATCCTAGCGTTGAGGATGACGTGACGCAACGAAGGAAGAAACTGCCGCCGCCGGAGGAGATCGTCGCCGCGATCGTCGCCTTGGCCGACGACGGATTTTGCCGCCGCGGCGAGCTGGTTAGGCGTTTCCCGCGACTCGGCGAGCGGGACCTGCGGCGGGCGGTGCGCAGGGCCGTCGCGCTGGGGCTGGTGCTGGAGCGGCGGGGGCCCGACGGCGCCTGGCACGTCGCCGTCAGCAGCGAGGGTTGGAACCTGCACCGCAGCGGGTAGCCGAGGGCGATGACAAGCGCGACCCCCGGCGACGGAAGCATCCTCGAGGAGCTGCCCAACCCGGTCGAGGGCTATGCCCCGCCCGAGAAGCGCCCGCCCCTCCTCTCATACCTCGGCTTCATGAGCATCTTCGGCACCCTGGTGGCGGCGGCGCTGGCGATCGCCAAGCGCCAGGGGCGCGAGCTACCCGAGCAGGTGCCCGCCGGCCAGCTGCTGCTGATCGGCACCGCCTCCCACAAACTCAGCCGCGTGATCGCCAAGGACAAGGTGACGAGCCCGCTGCGGGCGCCGTTCACCGAGCTCGAAGGCAAGGGTGGCCCGGCCGAGCTGGAGGAGCGCTCGCGCGGGACCGGTCTGCGCAAGGCGATCGGCGAGCTGCTGATCTGCCCCTTCTGCCTCAGCCTCTGGGTGATCGCCGGCTTCTCGGTCGGCCTCCTCTTCGCCCCCCGCGTGACCCGCTTCGTCGCCTCGCTGTTCGCGGCGCTGACGATCGCCGACTTCCTCCAGATCGCCTACAAAGCAGCCGAGGACAAGGGCCTCGGCTAGGAGCCCGGGCGTGCCGCGGCCGCTGGAGCAGGCAGTGGTTGTGATCACCGGCGCCTCCAGCGGCATCGGCCGCGCGGCGGCGCTGCGGATCGCCCGGCGCGGCGGCTCGCTGGCGCTCTGCGCCCGCAGCGAGGGGGCGCTGGCCGAGGTCGCCGCCGAGTGCGAAGCGGCCGGCGCCGCGATCCTGGCGCGACCGCTCGACGTCGCCGAGGAGGAGGCGGTCGAGACGTTTGCCGCCGCAGTCGAGGACCGCTTCGGCCGCCTCGACGTCTGGGTCAACAACGCGGCGACGATGGCCTACGGGACCTTCGACGACATCCCCTCCGAGGTCTTCCGCCGCATCGTCGAGACCAACCTGATGGGCCAGGTGCACGGGGCGCGGGCGGCGCTGCGGCGCTTCCGGCGCCAAGGCAGCGGGGTGCTGATCAACATGTCCTCGGTCTGGGGCCGGGTGCCCTCGCCGCAGGTGGCGCCCTACGTCGTCAGCAAGCACGCGGTTCGCGCCTTCTCCGAATGCCTGCAGGGCGAACTCGCCTCCGAGCCCGACATCCACGTCGCCGCGGTCGTCCCGCAGGCGGTCGACACGCCGATCTTCGAGCACGCCGGCAACTACACCGGGCGGCAGGTGCGGCCGATCCCGCCGGTCCTCGATCCCGAGGAAGTGGCAGCGGGGATCGAGGCCTGCGCCGAGGACCCGCTGCGCGAGGTCAACTACGGCACCGCCGGCCGCGGGCTCGAGGTCCTGCACGCGACGGCGCCGCCGCTCTACCGCCGCCTCGCCGATCCCGCCTTCGTCCGCGGCACCTGGGGAGAGCTGCCGGCCGACCCGACACCGGGCAACGTCCTGGGGAGCACCGGGCCCCACCAGGTCCAGGGCGGCTGGCGCTCGCGGCGGCGCGGGGCGCTGCGGCGGGCCTTCCTCGCCGCCGGCGGCGGCGCCCTTTCCGGCATTTTGCGGAAGAACTCCTGAGGTTTTGACCTCCGGCTGCTGGGGGTACCGTTCCTCCCAACATGCAGGAGAACAGGCTCGCCTGGATCTTCGGATCGTCCCGCAGCGGCAGCACCTGGCTGCTGAAGATGCTCTCCGACCTGGAAGGCGTGGTCCCGGTCGATGACCCCCACCTCGGCCATCACCTCGGCGTCTGGCGGCCGATTCCACTTGCCTGGGCCGCCTGTGACGACCCGCCCGAGCTCAGCACCCTGCTCGACGTCAAGGCCGAGGAGTCGGGCTACTTCTTCGCCGAGCGCCACCGCGAGGCCTGGTGGGAGCCGCTGCGGCAGCTGATCGCGGCACGGTTCGAGGCGGAAGCCGCGGATGCCGGGCTCAACCCGGCGCGGGCGGCGGCCTTCGTCGTCAAGGAGCCCGGCTCGCATGTGGCGCCGTTCCTGGCCGAGCTCTTCCCCGCCTCAAAGGTGATCTTCCTCCTGCGCGACGGCCGCGACGTCGTCGACTCCTGGCTCGACGCCTATAGCGATGGCTCCTGGGCGATCCCCGGCGGCGCCTTCCCGGTCAACGAGGAGGGCCGGATCCCGCTGATCAAATGGCTCTCGGAAGTCTGGGCCTACCGCAGCCGCGCCGTCAAGCGGGCCTACGACTCGCGGGCGGAAGGCGACCGAATCCAGATCCGCTACGAGGAGCTGCGCGGCGAGACCGAGGCCTGCATGGAGCGGATCTGCGCGATGGCCGGGATCGATGCCGGGCGCGTGCCCGAGGTGGTCGAAGCGCACCGCTTCGAGAAGCTGCCGCGGGCGAAGCGCGGCCGCCACAGCTTCACCCGCCAGGCCCGTCCCGGCGGCTGGCGCGACAACCTCAACGCCGCCGAGCAGCGGGCGATGCACGAGGCGATGGGCGCGGCCCTGGTCGAGTTCGGCTACGAGGTCGACGAGCCGCTCGCGGCGACGGGCTGAGCGCTGCGCTAGGGGCTCGAGCGCAGCCAGTCGAGCCAGCCAGCGGCGAGGACGAGCCGGGCGATCTCGGCGTAGCCGGCGGCACCGGGGTGGCAGCCGTCGCCGGCGGCGATCGACTGCCGCCAGGCCTCGCTGCCGCGTAGCTCGTCGACCAGGGGGACGAAGGGGACGCGGTGGCGGGCGCAGCGCATCCGGTAGGCGTAGGAGAGCTCGGCGATGCGGTCGTTGATCGACTCGTCATCGATCGGCGCCGGGCCGACGACGAATCGCCGCAGCCCCATCCCCTGCGCCCCCAGCAGCACCTCTTCGAGGGCGAGCAGGGATTGCTCATGGCTGCAGCGCCGGCTCTCGTCTTCCAGAGAGACATCGTTGACGCCGAAGGCGAGGACGACGCGGGCGTCGCCTTCGGACGCATCGCGCGGCAGCCGCGGCCGCGCCTCGCCCCGCCAGCGGGCGGCGACGTCGGCCGAGGTCTCGCCGCCGACGCCGAGGTTGTAGGAGGTGGTCGGAATCCCGGCCTCCATCGCCGCTGCGAAGACGCGCCCGGTCCAGCCGAGACCCTCCTCGTCGCCCACCCCTACGGTGTGCGAATCGCCGAAGAACATGAGATAACGCTCGACCATCCCCGCCATGCTTGCTGTCGTCTCTGATACCCACATGCCGAAGGGCAAACGCAGGTTGCCGGACGAGTGCGTCGAGAAGATCCGCGCCGCCGAGGCGGTGATCCACGCCGGCGACTTCTCCGAGGTCTCGGTGCTGTCGGAGCTGGAAGCGCTCTGCCCGGTCGTCTTCGGCGTCTACGGCAACATCGACGAGCCGGCGCTGTGGCAGCGGCTGCCGGAAACGCTGACGGTTGAGGTCGGCGGGCGCACGGTGGCGATCGTCCACGACGCCGGGCCGAAACAGGGCCGCCTGAGGCGCCTGCGTGCCCGCTTCCCCGAGGCCGACGCGGTGGTCTTCGGCCACAGCCACCTGCCCCTGCACGAAGCGGAGGGCGGCTTCCAGATCTTCAATCCCGGCAGCCCGACCGAGCGCCGCCGCGCTCCCCGTCCCTCGATGGGCCTCCTCCACCCCGAGCCGGGCGCCCTGCGCTGCGAGCACGTCTGGCTCTAACAGTTTGCCTCGGGCTGCGACGGGGGTAACTGGTGCGCAACGTCCACCCCGAACAGGAGGAATCTATGGCTGAGTTGACGACTTTGGAGGAGAAGCTGGCGGAGGTGCTGGGCCTCGCGGAAGCGGCTTCGAAAGCGACCGAAAAAGTCGAGGGCTTGGTCGACGACGAGGGCATCACCGGGAAACTGCAGACGATGCGCGAGGAGGCCGAGGAGACGGCGCGGCGCGCGACCGCGGTGGCCGAGCGGCGCGATGGCAAGAAGACGGCGATCCTCGACAAGGCGCGGGAGACCAAAGGCGAGGCCACGGAGATGATGGAGACCTACCTCGGCGACGAGGCCGACGGGCTCGACGGCTTCGAGTTCATGACGATGGCTGAGGCGGGCGAGGTCGGCCACTGGCTGGTGCTACAGAAGCTGAACGAGCAGGCCGGCGAGGACCAGGTCTCCGAGCTGACCGGCTGGGCGCTGCCGATCCAGGAACGGCACTTCAGCGAGACGAAGGAGTGCGCGCTACAGCTGGCCGGCGAGAAAGACCCGTACGAGGAGGCCTGAGCCGGCGATGGCCTCGAACGCAGACGCAGACCGCTTCTTGGCCATCTACCTCAACGACCACCTGGCGGGGGCCACGCTCGCGGTCGAGCTGGCCCGCCGCCTGCGCTCCTCGAACCAGGGCGACGCCGAGTTCAGCGAGCCGCTGGCCCAGCTCTGCGGGGAGATCGAGGAGGACCAGCGGACCCTGGAGCGGCTGATGGAGCAGCAGGGCGTCGGCCGCGACCCGGTGAAACCGGCCCTCGCCAAGGTCGCCGAGAAGCTCGGCCGCCTGAAGCTGAACGGCCGCATCCGCGGCTACTCCCCCCTCAGCCGCGTCCTCGAGCTCGAGGTCCTCTCCGGCCTGGTCGGCGGCAAGCTGCAGCTCTGGAACGCTTTAGAGCAGTCCTTCGGCGAGTCCCTCGACGGCTTCGACTTCCACGACCTAGCCGCAAGAGCCGATACCCAAGGCCAGCGCCTAGAAGACCTCCACCTAGCCGCCGCCCAAAGAACCCTCCCCGCCGCCACCAGCAGCACCCAGGGCATCCCGTAGCCCCCGCGCGTCTCCTGGAGCGCGACTGGTGCGCGGCGGACCAGACCCCCTGGCCGAACTGCATCAGATTTCCCCTCCCGCAGGTAGGAAATCTGATGCAGTTCGGGTGAGGAGGGAGCGGCGGACGTTCTCTAGGAACGGGCCGGGGTCGCGTTCGAGCATCTTCGCGGTGGTGCGGTGGACGACGTAGCCGGCAGCGGTGAGTTCGACGTCGCGCTGATGGTCCTTCTCAAAGGCGAAAGGATCACCGTGGTGGCTCCAGCTGTCGGTTTCGACGATGACCTTCTGCTCGGGCCAGAGGAAATCCACTAGGTGACCCGCAATGAGGCTGTTGACCGCTGGCACCGATAGATCCACCTCGCGCCACAAGGCAAGGAAGTCGACCTCGGGGGGAGATTTCGTCTCCAGGGCCTCGGGGTCAACTTCATGCGCGATTCGGCGCAACTTGCCGACCCCCTTGCACCCGCGTCGGCAGGTGATGATGCGCCTTAGACGCGACCAAGAGAAATTGGGCCTCTTGTACGCCGAGATGAACAGCCGCTCTAGCCGCTTCACGTCCGTTCTTCCGGCCAGATCTAGCAGGACACGCTCGATTACGGTCACTGGTATTCCGCGCTCGACAGTCACTTCGTACGCATGGAGGCGCCGCGTCTGGTGCAGCCAAACACCCTCGTGACTCCCCAGCTCCACCGCCCGACTGCCGCAGCACCTCGATCGGACCACGAGAGCCACACAGGCCCCAGTGATGCCCGGCACTGAAGTGCGAAAGCACCGCACCGGGACCACAGGCAAGCACCGCCGCCATCGCTCCTCCCTCCTGACCGAGCCGCGTGTGCGCTAAGGCGTAGACCCCTTGGTGAAGAGGAACCAGCAGCCCACCTTTCCGTCGGCTCAAGACGATCCGTTCGTTGACGCCCTGGTTCAGCAACTGCCAGGTGGAGAAGACCCCGTGCTGCCTCTCCGCCAAGCCGCGCATCAGCGCGGTCGCCTCCCGATCCTTCACCCGAACTCCCGACCACCCCGAACTGCATCAGATTTCCTACCTGCCAGCGGGGAAATCTGATGCAGTTCGGGGTAAGCGGCTCGGGTTTGCGGCATGGCCGGAACTCTGCGGGGCCAAGGCGCGCAGGTGGTGCGCGGAAAGTGCCGATTTGCGCCACGGAGGCGCGTGGAAATGTGACTTGGGGCCGCGTAGGGGCGCCGATCCCGCGCCCCGCGTCGCGGCTTGGCGCTACGCCGCGGACATTGAGACCGACCATTGGTCGGCTACTTGCTGGGCGGCGTTGCGCTCCTCGGTGAGGATGGAGTCGGCGAGGGCGACGGTCTCCTGGTCACCTGCCCGCTCGGCTACTCGCTTCAGCAGCTCGTAGGCGGCGATCTCCAGGTTCTCGACCGCGTAGGAGAAGCCGGCCAGCTTCGCCGGGGTGTCGGGCTGGGCGGCGAAGAAGGCTCCCCAGTTGAGCGCTCCCAGCTTCAGCATCGCGTCCTTGACCGCCGAGGGGCTGGCGCCGCGATCGTCGAGGCGGCGCTCGACTTTCTCCAGGTGGCCTTCGGTCTCCTTGAGGTGATGGGCGAAGGCCTCGGCCAGCGGCGCCGGCACGTCAAGCTCCTTGCCTTTCTTTAGCAGCTGCTTTGACTGCCCCTCGAGGGCGTGGATATCGGAGAGGTAGGAGTTGAGTTGCTCGTCGAGGTCGTCGGGATCGACTTCGCGCAGCGCCTGCTCAACCGCTTCGTCGAACCCGGCGGCGACCCGCCCGGCCATCTCCCGCTCCTCGTCGGCGATCGCCAGCGCCATCTCCGCCGTCGCCGCGTCGCCGGCTTCGCGCGCCGCCCGCGCCAGCAGTTCGTAGGCCGCCACCTCCATGTGCTCGTAGGAGAAGGCGTGCATCGCCAGCTTCGTCGGCGTGTCCGGCTGGGATTTGGCGAACAGCACCATCCCGAAGCCGCCCGCCTGCCCGGCCACGTCCTTCACCTTCGAGGGCGAGGCATCGTGCGCCTCGAGCCGCTCGCGCACCCGCTGCTCCTGGGATTCGGTCTCCCCGAGGTGGCGCTGGAAGCTCTCCGAGAGCGGGCCCTCGACCAGATCGGGAGCGCGCTTCATCTGCACGAGCGCCTGTTCCTCGATCGAGTGGGCGTCGGTGAGGTACTTGACTAGCTGGGTCTGCGGATCGTTATCTGGCATAGCCGTCAACTACCCGGCCAGCCAGGAGCCACGCATCTTCTACGCGTAGGCGGCGTCGTGTTCGTCGGCGGCGAGCTGGTGCGCGAGCACGTGGAGCCGCACGACCGTCCCCGCCTCGCCGGAGCGGATCTGGACGAGGTCGCAGAGCTGGTTGGCGAGCCAGAGCCCGCGGCCGCCCTCCTGCATGATGTCGGGACGCAGGCGGCCGACCAACTGCTCCTCGATCCGCCCCTCGTCCGCGACCTCCACCAGCAGGCTGCCGTTCTCGCGCCAGAGGCGCAGGGTCCCGGTGCCGCCGCCGTGCATGACGCTGTTGGCGGCGAGCTCGCTGGCAGCGGTGACGAGATCGGCGACGGTGCCGGGATCCATTGCCGCCCGTTCGGCGGCGGCGGCCACCCGCCCTCGCACACCGGAGAGCTCGGTCAGACCGAAGGAGAAGGCGTCCGGCCGCACCGACGGCAGTGGCAGCTCGCCGGCGAGGACATCGAAATCGTGGTCGAAGGCGGCGCTCTCCTCCGTCCTGCCTTCGCGCGAGATCAGGTTGTGGGTCGTCGCCGCCCGCTCCAACTCGTCGTCGCCGAGCGAGCAGGCGTCATAGGGGCAGAGGAGCGTCCAAGAGCGGCCCTCGGCGAAAGCTAGGTTGAGCAGCGCCTCGTGGCGGTGGCACTCCTCCATCTCCGCCGGGCTGCGGTCCGGCCAGACGATTTCGCTGATTCCGCGCACCGCTCTGCCTTTACTCTGGTCGACGAAGTCCCGCCAGAGCGGGATCACAATTGCGGGGTTGCGTCCGAAGTCCTCGATCGACGCAAACCGGACCATCCCCGCCTGGTCTCCGAGCTCGCCTTTCAGCAGCTCCACCTGCTCCTTCCGCACCGCCGCCAGGGCGGGCTGTCCGGCCTCCAGCGCGGCTCGCAGGAACGGGGCCGTCCCTGCCAGGTACTCGTCGGCGCCCTCGTAGATCAGCGCCCGATGTTGAAAACCGGCGTGTTCCATGGCGTTCTTGCCGATTAGGTTCCCCAATGAATCCGCTTCAAACGGTGGGTTTGGTCACTTATCCGCTGGGTAATCAGACCAGTGGCACAACGGTCACAGCGCCGCTTGTGTCGAATGTAGAACCGCTCACGTCTCACGGCGTCGCACGGAGATCGGGAGAGGCACCGACGACATCCCGATTTTCCATAGTCGGAGGAGACAATGAACACCCCGCCCTCAGCCCTCAGCCCTCAGCAGCGACGTTGCCCGCGCCCATCAGGAGATCCGCAGCCCCGAGCTCGGCCCCGCGCCCTCAAACGCGAGCGGCTGTTACAGCGAGTGCGGGCCGCGCGCAAACACCTGCCGCAAACTCCGCGCAATCCCGGCATCGCGCTCTTGGTCGACGCGATGCACAACGGTGGCGAGCGCCTCAGCTTCCTACCGAGCGAGCACGCTGCCGTCCGGCGTCTGCTCAGCCTCACCGGCCTCGACCAGCGGATGGCCCTTGAGCCGGCGGCGATCGTTCCGGCCGCCGCGGCCGCGGACACCGACACGCTGCAGCCGGCCGCCTAGCGGGCCTCGGCGAGGCGGCGCCGCAACTGCCGCTCGGAGTGGGCGGCGACGGGGATCACCGAGTCCCCGTAGCGGACGCCGCCAAAGCGCAGCCGCTGCAGAACCGCCAGCCAGGCGCAGACCCCTCGCTCGATGATCCAGAGCGGCGCCAGCAGCGAGGAGGTCGCCGGAAAGACGCGAGCGCCGCCGCCGCGCCGTCGGCCCAGCTCGGCTGCAGCGATGGCCACTGGGGCCGCGGTAGCCGTCAGGCGGCCGTGCCGCCTTCGATGGGAGCCGCCTGTCCCCATCCTTGCTTTCAAAAAGCGCCAGTCGAGAACGAGCAGCGGCAGGACCGACAGCCACAGGGCCATCCGCAGCGGCAGCGCGAAGTCGTCGTAGGCCTGGCGGGTGCGCTGGCCCCAGAAGTGCCCTGCCGAGGGCGGGACGCGGGCGACGTAGAGATCGAGCGGCGAGACGACGCTGCCGCCGTGCGCACACACCGTCCGCATCAGCTCGAGGTTCTCGAAGAGGACGTCGCCGTCGTACATCCCCATCGCCAGCAGCCGCGAGCGCCGCACCGCCAGCGTCCCCGGGTAGTCGCGCCCGAGGCTGCGGTTGAGCAGCGTCCGCGCCGTGTCCCAGCGGGCGTGCCAGGGCAGGCGGTCGAAGTAGTTCTGGGGACGGACGAGATCGTGGCGGTCGAGCAGCTCGGCCGCCCGCCGCAACGCCTCGGGCTCCCAGCGGACGTCGTCGTCGGCGATCACCACCCGCTCGTGGGAGGCCCGTTCCACCCCGGTCCGCACGCCCGCAACTTTGCCCATCAGCCACCGCTCTCCCGCCGCCGGCGGCACGTGCCGCACCTGCTCGCCCCAGGCGGCGGCGTTAGCAGCGAAGACCCCGGGCTCGGACCCGTCGACGACGATCACCTCGGCGACCAGCGGCGCGATCCCCGCCAGGCACGCCGCCAGCTCCCCCCGCTGTGCCCCGTCCCGCCAACGCACCGGCACCACGTAGGAGAGGTCGAGCGGCTCGCTCACGCCGGGACGGCGGCGGACTCGCGCAGCGAGCTCTCGCCGCGCTCCCAGCTGTCCATCAGGTGGGTCGCCCAGCGGGCCTCGACCTGCAGCAGCGCCCGGGCGCCGAAGAGGATGTCGGCCGCTACCTCGGGTTCCTCGGCGGCGAGGCCGCCGGCGAGGTCCCAGGCGGCGATGTTCTCGTGCACCGAGTCGGCCTCGACGTGCTCGTCGTAGAAATGGGTCGCCTCGCGGTCGAAGCCGAGCCGGCGCAGGGCGTTGCCGTAGCGGCGGTTGGGAAGCGAGGAGGTCATCTCGAAGCCGGCGAGGTGGCCGACGCAGGCGCCGCGCCGGCGCCGGTGCAGGCCGAAGAAGCTCATCAGGTTGACGCCCGCCAGGGTCACACCGGGCAGCCGCTCCAGGTAGGCGCCGTAGGTGGCGTCGAGCCCGAGGGCCTCCATCGTCTGCGCGAAGAGGACCGCGTGCATGCGCTCGGCGTTGCCGCCGCCGTACTCGTCGGCCTGGACCTCGAGCAGGGCCGCCTTCGGCCGCGGCGAGAGACGCGGGATCGCCCACGTGTGCGGATCGGCCTCCTTCAGCTGGTAGGCGGAGCGGTGGACGACGTGCTCGAGCATCTGCTCGAGCGTCCCCTGCGTCTCCATGTAGCGGGAGAGCGGCGGCCCCGGGTCCTCGGCGACGATCACCTGCAGCGCCGCCCCGACCGAGGCCAGCTCCCCCTCCCCCGCCGGCTCCACCAGCTCGGCGACGGTGGCGTCGAAGCAGCGCTCGAGGGCGCCGCGGAAGCCGATCAGGGCGGGCGCCCACTCCCAGCCTTCGTCGACGCCGCGGATCCCGCTGTAGTGGAGCTCGTAGGCGACGTAGAGCGCCAGCTGTAGGTCCTCGTCGGCGATCGGGTCGTCGACGTCGAGCGCCCCCGGCGCCTCCAGCCCCTGCTCGGGCGGGCCCACCAGCGCCTCGAACAGCCGCTCGCTCAGCGGCCCCCGCGGCGGAGGCAACTCGATCAGCCGCCGGGCCATGGTTCCGGCCCGCTCGGCGCTTCGAAGCCGATCAGCTTGTGGGTCCCGTCGCAGAACGGACGCATCCGCGATTTGCCGCAGCGGCAGAGGGCGATCGTCCGCCGCTCGGTCGGCAGCTCGTTGCCCTCCTGGTCGGTGACGACGAAGTCGCCGCGGACCAGAAACGGGCCGTCGGGATAGGGGGTGATCGTGACTAGAGACGGCCGCTCGGTATTGGGGTCCACCTTAGTCGGCGTACCCGTTGAGGGGCCTGATAAATCTACCTCGAAGACGGCCTGCGCGGCGTCTGATCTGAGGCCGGGCGGCGACGGCTAGCTGCCGTCGCCGTTCTTGCGCTCCTCGCTTTTGCGGGTCTCCTTCGCGGCCGCCGCGGCCTCGGCCAACGCCTCGGCCTCGCGCTCAGTCGCCGCCGCCTGCTCTTTGGCCTCGATGCTCTCTTCTTTGGCCTCGAGCTTCTGCAGCTGCGCGGTCTTCTCGGCTTTGGCGTTGGAGCGTTTGACTTTCGCCGCCGATTTTTTGGCTTTGCGCTTTTTCTCTTTCTCTTTCTCGGCGGCTTTGGCCTCGCGGTCGCGGCGGCGTTTCTCGGCTTTGCGCCGCTCCTGCTCGGCCTGGCGACGGGCTTCGGCGGCGGCCTCCTCGGCTGCTTTACTCAGCTCGGCCTGGCGCTCGCTGGCCTCGCGCTCCTGGACCTCGGCTTTCTCGCGCAGCTCGACGGCACGCTCGCGCTCTTTCGTCGCCAGCAGCGCGGCGCGGCCTTCTTCGCGCAGCTCCGGGTCGCGGAAGAGGACGCCGGTGGCGCTGCGCGCCCCCGCCTCGGCCCGGTCGACCAGGTGTTTCGCCTGCGAATCGGAGCCGCCGAGGGCGCCGAGGGCGAGGTCGACCGGCGTCCGCGCCAGCTTGATCGACGAGTTGAAGATCGTTTTCGGAATCGTGGGCATTGACATCTAGCTCTCCTCTTTCGGGTCGATGACTGCGGCTGCCTCTTCGGCGCGATCGGCTTCGCGCTGCAGCTCCGCTGCCTCGCGCTTCGCCTCGCCCTTCTCGGCCGCGGCCTGCTGACGTTTCTCCTGCGCGCGCTCTTCGCCGGCGCGGCGCCCGCGCTCGGCCTGGACCTTCTCGACCTGGGCCTGCTGGGCGGCGATCCGCTCCTCCTCGGCCCGTTTGCGCTCGGCCTCCTCTTCGGCGGCGATCTCCCCGGCCTCCAGTTCGACCTCGCGGCGCTCGGCCTCGGTCTCGGCGCGCTCCTGCTCGAGTCGCGCTTCCTCCTCTTTGCGCTCGGCCTCGGCGGCCTTCTCGGTCGCCTCCGCCTGGGCGTCGGCCTGAACCTCCTGCAGCTTGCCCTCGTGATGCAGGTCTTCGCGACCCAGGACCGCTCCAGCCATCTGCTTTGCCTTGCCAACCACCTTGCCCAGCGGTCCGCCGGCGACGCGCTCTTGCTCGCTCACGCGCGTGCTCCTTTCACGTTGGTCCTCTCAGATCCCATTGGGATGCGTCTACCCAAAGGGCGAGCCGGGCGAACCGTGCGCGGGGTCACATAGGTCAGCAACAGAGTCAGTAGCGGAGGATCGCGGCAACTCCTTCGGCCTCGGCCAGCGGCTCGGCGAGCTCGTCGCGGACGATCGTCACTTGGGCGCTGCCGGCGAAGGCGGCCCGGAGCAGGGACTCGACGTCGCCATCGAGGGAGCCGTCGAAGACAAGGTGGTCGACGCGGCCTTCGACGAGCGCCTCCTTCGTCTCCTGGATTCCTAGGGAGCCGCGACTGCCGCCCTTCGCCTCGCCGAGCGCCCGCTCGACCACGGCGCGGTCGCGTTCGCCGTCGAGCCGCTCGACCGCCTCGGCAACGACGCCGTTCAGCTTGCCGGTCGGGACCGAGATCAGGTCGGCGTCGCCGCCGCGGACAACCTTCGCCCTGGTGGAACTGAAGCCGTGCTCGAAGCTCTCGGCATCCTTGGCCGGGCCGAAGACGATCGCCTCGGCGATGCCGCGCTCCTCCAAGGCGCGGGCGGCGAGCGCGCCGCACTCGCCGAGAAAGCGCTGGCGGTTGTGTTCGAGCCGTTCGCCGTATTGATCGTGGCCGGAGGCGCTGACGCCCTGGGCGCGCGCAGGGTTGTTGGTGCTCTGCGATTTGCGCTCGCGCCAGTCGCCGCTGAAGATGCTCAGCTCCCAGTCCTCGAGCTCCTCGAGGACGCCGTCGGCGCAGCTCAGCAGCCGCACCCGCTCGGCGGAGACGAGGGCAACACCGCGGGCGCCGCCGCGGCAGAGGAGGGCGATCAGCGGCGCGACGACCGGCTCGAGTCCGTACTCGGCGCAGGCATCGGCGACCGGCGGCGCTCCCGTCCCCCACCAGCGCTCCGTTCCCTCCTTCTCGCCGACCTCGACGAAGCCGACTTCACCGCGCGGCGGCGGCCGCAGGTCGCCGTCATCGAAGCGCTCGATCAGGCGTTTCGCCGTCGCCCGCAGCCCTACGCGGAGGTCGTGCTCGACTTCCTTGTGGCTGTCGAGGATCGCGTCGAGGGCGTTGCGCAGCTCGGTTCGCCAGGCGCCGCCGCGATCGGCGGGGTCGAACCCGAGGTAGACGGAGAGAACACCCAGCGGTGGACGCCATTCGCTGATCTCGCGGGCTTCCTCCCAGGTCGGTTCGCTCATTCGCTCACTCCTCCTTGATCGGGTGCGCACCGGCTACCCCCGCGAGCCTCCCGAAGAAACTAACCCGCCCCCCGAACTGCATCAAATTCTCTATCCAGCAGATGGAAAATTTGATGCAGTTCGGATCGGGCGGTGGCGGGTAGCTGATGCGCATGAAGCCACGACTCGAGACGCCATTCCCGGGGCCGCCACAGCCGGACCCGACGCCGCCTTTGCCGACGCCCGACCCGGGTCCGCCGGCGCCGCCTTCGCCCGATCCGGCGCCGCCGCGGCCGGATCCCGGGCCGCCGGAGCCACAGCCGCCGGTCGATCCACCGGAGCCCGCGCCACCGGCGCCGGAGATCCTCGCGCCCGTCGCTTAGCGGCGTCTAGCCAGGTCAGCGGGCAGCGGCGGTTGCCACCTCGTCCCGCTCCCCGTGCGGGAGGACGGCGTCCTTTGCCTCGGCCGGCGTCAGGTCGGGATAAAGCGTGCGGATCAAGCCGAACGCGAGGCCGGCGCCGACCAGTTGGGCGACGACGAAGGCGGGAACGGAGGCCGGGGCGATGCCGGCGAAGGTGTCGGAGAACATGCGGCCGACGTCGATTGCCGGGTTGGCGAAGCTGGTCGAGCTGGTGAAGAAGTAGGCGGCGCCGATGTAGGCGCCGACCGCGGCCGGCGCCAGCTCGCCGCGGCGGGTGCGGGCCAGGGAGAAGATCACCAGCAGCAGGCCGACCGTCGCCACCACCTCGGCGAGGAGATGGGCCGGCGAGGCACGGTGGTGGGTGGAGATGCTGACCGCACTGAGCGCGAACATTGCGTTCGCGAGCACGGCGCCGGCGATGCAGCCGCCGACCTGGGCCGGCACGTAGGCGGCGGCGCAGCGCCAGCGCAGGCCGCCGAAGGCGGCGTCGACCAGCGAGACGACGGGGTTGAAGTGCGCCCCGGAGACCGGCCCGAACATGAGGATGAAGGTGAAGAGTCCGGCCGCCGTCGCGGCGGCGTTCTCGAACAGCTGCAGGCCGGTGTCGCCGGGCGAGAGCGTCGAGGCGGCGATCCCCGAGCCGATCACGGTGGCGGTGAGGAAAGCGGAGCCGAGGAACTCGGCGAGCAGGCGCCTCGGTAACGAGTCGGTCACGGGCGCGAGCTTATGCGTTGGCAGAATGCGCAGTCCGATGGCCAACGCCCTCTTCGTCTGCCTCCACAACGCCGGCCGCTCGCAGATGAGCCAGGCGCTGTTCGAACGCGCCGCCGGTGGCCGCCACGGCGCCCGTTCGGCCGGGACGACGCCGGGGGATCGCGTCCACCCCGAGGTCGCCGAGGTGATGCGGGAGCTGGGGATCGAGATCGGCGACCGCAAGCCGCATCGCCTCACCACCGAGGACGCCGAATGGGCTGACGTGGTGGTAACGATGGGCTGCGGCGACAAATGCCCCTACATCCCCGGCCGCCGCTACCTCGACTGGGACCTGCCGGACCCGAAGGGCCAGCCGCTCGACGCGGTGCGGGCGACCCGCGACGAGATCGCCGCCCGCGTCGAGGAGCTGGCTGCCGAGCTCGATCAGGCGCCGGCGGCGCCCGAGTAGCGCAGCGAGCCGGGGGTGTCGAGGTCCTCCCCGGTCTCCAGCAGCGTCTTCAGGCCGGAAAGGATCATCGGCCAGCCGCCAAAGAGCTCGCTGTTGGCGTCCTCGTTCAGCTGGTCGTGGGTGACGCGGAGCTGGCAGGAGGTCCCGACTGGGACGATCTCCCAGGTCACCCGCGTGGTCCCTTCGCTCTTCACCCGGTCGCTCCAGAGCGCGTTGAAACTCTGGACCAGGCGCCGCGGCGGGTCGACCTCGAGGTTCTCGCCGCTGGCGATGTCGATCACCCCCGGCACCGCCGACCTGTACTCAGACCCCTCGGTCCACTCCGAGGCGGTGCCGACGCCGAAGCTGTATCGCGCCCGCATCTCCTCGCTGGTGATCGCCTCCCAGAGGCGCTCGGGGGTCGTCTTGATGTAGATCTCGAACACGGTCATCGTGCCGCGCCCACCGACCACGGTGTAAGCCTGCTCCTCGCTCATTTCGTTTCCTCGCTCTCGATTTCTTTCTTCAGCTCGCTGAGCGCTGAGGCCCAGGGCTCCGCGTACTTGCCCACCCAGCGGTCGTGGATGAGCCTGATCGGGACGGGGTTGAGGAAGTGCAGCTTCTCGCGACCGCGCTTCTGCGTCGTCACCAGTCCCGCCTCCTCGAGCACCCGCAGGTGCTTCATCACCCCAAACCGGGACATCGGCAGCTCCGCTTCCAAGGCGCTCAGCGACTGCCCATCCCGCTCGAAGAGCCGGTCGAGCAGCTCACGGCGAGTCGGATCCGCCAGCGCCTTGAAGACCTCGTCCATGCCGGAGACTATAGGTGACCAAATAGTCACCTGTCAACCAGGACGAGAGCCCGCCTAGATCTCGACCTCTCCGGTGACGACCGTCTCGCAGCGCCCGCCGACCCAGATCGTCCCGTCCTCGTCCCGGTCGACGTAGATCCGGCCGTTGCGCCCGATCGCGCTGCCCTGGGAGGCGACGTAAGGGGCCTGCAGGCGGTCGCTGCCGAGCAGCCACTGGGCGACGCCAGCGTTGAGGCTGCCGGTGACCGGGTCCTCCGCAGCCACCCCGTTGACGGGAAAGAACGCCCGCACCTCGATCGCCGCCTCCGCGCCGGCTGGATGGAAGCCGACCGCGCCGACGTCGAAGTCGAGCTGCCCCGGCCGCAGCTCCAGCACCCGCTCTGCGCTCTTCACCAGCACCGCGATCCAGGCGAAGCCGTTGTCGACCCACTCGACCGCGAGCATCTCGTCCGGGTCGAGCCCGAGCGCCGTCGCCACCCGCGCGGCCTCCTCTGGCGAGGCGGCACCGGATCGCCTCAGCGGGGGCGCGGCAAAGGCAAGCCGCCCCTCATCCCGCCGAATCCGCACCAACCCCACCCCGCACTCCTGGACGATCTCCTCTGCATCGCGTGGCTCTCGCCCAGACTCAAGCCAGGCCTGGCAGCTGCCGAGCGTCGGATGGCCGGCGAAGGGCGCCTCCAGCTCAGGCGTGAAAATGCGAACCCGGTAGTCGGCTTTCGGATCCTCGGGCGGCAGCACGAAGGTCGTCTCGGAGAGGTTCGTCCAGCGGGCAAACCGCTGCATCTGATCGGTCGAGAGCCCCTCGGCGTCGAGCACTACCGCCACCGGGTTCCCCGAGAAGGAACCGCTGCCGAAGACGTCTACCTGGGCGAAGCGGCGCGGCATCCCCGGAGTCTTGCAGCGCTAGCGCGCCACATGCAGTTCCAGCGCGTGGATCTGGTGCTGGCCGTAGGAGCCGGTCTGGACCGGGCCGGCGGCGCTGATCGTGTCGCCTGGACCAGGCAGGGGGTACGGGCGCAGACCCTTGCGGACGTCGATCGCGGTCAGGCCGGGCAGCGTGATCCCCTGGGGATCGCGAATCACGAAGTGCGCGTCGCCATCCCCGTCGGGATCGACCCGCTCGACGTAGACGATCGGCCCAACGGTTTCGCGGCAAGCGGGGTGGCCCGGAGGGCAGTGCGACGGAACCGGGGCTCCCGAGACGAGGGCGAAGGACAGCAGGAAGGCGAGGAAGTCGGAGATCACATCCGGTAGACCGGTGCCGCCGGCTCGGCCAGGGGCGCGCAGGCGCAGGCGGCCAGGGCCTGGCTGAGGACGGTTCGGGTGCCGCGGGGGTCGATGACGCCGTCGTCCCAGAGGCGGGCGGTGGAGTAGAAGGGCTTGCCCTGCTCTTCGTACTGGTCGTGGAGGAGCTCGGCGGTCTCGGGCTGGCCCACCTCCTTCATCACGGCTGCCGCCATCTCGCCGCCCATCACTGAGATCCTCGCGTTCGGCCACATGAAGAGGAACCTGGGCGAGTAGGCGCGGCCGCACATGCCGTAGTTGCCGGCCCCGAAGGAGCCGCCGACGATCACCGTGAGCTTGGGGACGCGGGCGGTGGAGACGGCCGCCACCATCTTCGCGCCGTCCTTGGCGATGCCGCCCTGCTCGTACTTCGAGCCGACCATGAAACCGTTGACGTTCTGCAGGAACACGAGGGGAATCCGGCGCTGGTCGCAGAGCTCGACGAAGTGCGCCCCCTTCAGCGCGCTCTCGCTGAAGAGGATGCCGTTGTTGGCGACGATCCCAACCGGGTGGCCGTCGAGGCGGGCGAAGGCGCAGACCAGGGTTTTGCCGTATTTCTCCTTGAACTCGCGCAGCTCCCCCCCGTCGACGACGCGCCGCATCACCTCGCGGATGTCCCAGGGCGCCCGCGAGCCGATCGGCACCACATCGAGGATCTCCTCTGCCTCTCCCGCCGGCGGCCGAGGCTCGATCCGCTCCCAGGGCGCCGCCGGGCTCGGCGGCAGCGTCGCGATTATTTCGCGCAGGATCTGAAGCGCCTCGGCGTCGTCGGCGGCCAGGTGGTCGGCGACGCCGCTCTTGCGGGCGTGGACGTCTCCCCCGCCGAGCTCCTCGGCGGTCACCTCCTCCCCGGTCGCCGCTTTCACCAGCGGCGGCCCACCGAGGAAGATCGTCCCTTGGTGCCGCACGATCACGGTCTCGTCGCTCATCGCCGGCACGTAGGCGCCGCCCGCCGTGCAGGACCCCATCACGGCGCTGATCTGCGGGATCCCCTGTGCCGACATCGTCGCCTGGTTGAAGAAGATGCGGCCGAAGTGGTCGCGATCGGGGAAGACTTCGTCCTGCAGCGGCAGGAAGGCGCCGCCGGAATCGACCAGGTAGATGCAGGGCAGCCGGTTCTGCAGCGCCACCTCCTGCGCCCGCAGGTGCTTCTTCACCGTGACCGGGTAGTAGGTGCCGCCTTTGACGGTGGCGTCGTTGGCGGCGACGACGCAGCGGCGGCCGCTGACGACGCCGATGCCGGCGACGATCCCCGCCCCCGGCGCCGCCCCGTCGTAGAGCCCGTGCGCGGCCAGCGGCGAAAGCTCTAGGAACGGCGTGCCGGGATCGCAGAGGCCGGCGACGCGCTCGCGCGCGGTCAGCTTGCCGCGTCCGCGATGGCGCTCGACCGCCTTCTCGCCGCCGCCGCCGCGGACGCGCTCGAGCTCGGCCTCGAGCTCGGCGATCAGCTCGAGGTGCTTCTCACGCATGCCAGTCCACCGGCCCGGCGACCAGGGTGTGGGAGCCGAGCGGCCGCCCCAGCACCTCCCGCGCTGCCCGCGAGGCCGCCAGCAGCTTGTCGAGGTCGATCCCGGTCTCGATGTTCATCTCGTCCAGCATCGAGACCAGGTCCTCGCTGGCGATGTTGCCGGTTGCCCCCGCCGGGACCGGGCAGCCGCCGAGCTCGCCGAAGCTCGACTCGAAGCTGTCGACCCCGGCCTGCAGCGCCGCGAAGACGTTGGCGAGGCCCTGGCCGCGGGTGTTGTGGAAATGGGCGGTCCGCTCGACCCCCGGCAGCTCTTCGGCCGCCTTCCAGAAAAACTCGGCGACCTGGAGCGGGTTCGCCATCCCAGTGGTGTCGCCGAAGCCGATCTCGACCGCGCCGGCCGCGCTCAGCCGCCGGGCGATCTCGAAGACGCGCCGCAGCGGCACGTGCCCCTCGTAGGGACAGCCGAAGCTGGTGCTGATCACACCCTCGCAGCGCAGCCCCTCCTCGGTGGCGCGGGCGAGCACCCGCTCGACCCCCGAGAGCGACTCCTCGACCGAGCGGTTGACGTTCTTGCGGTTGTGGGTCTCCGAGGCGGAGAGGAAGACGTTGACCTCGTCGATCCTGTCGCGGACCTCGAGCGCCGCCTCCAGCCCGCGCTCGTTTGGGACCAGGACCGAGACCGAGACGTCATCAGGGATTTGAGCTCGTTCCAGCACCTCGCGCCCGTCGGCCAGCTGCGGAACGACGTCGGCGCGGACGAAGCTCGTCACCTCCAGCCGCCGCAGCCCCGTGCGCGCCAGCATCTCGACCAGCCGCACCTTGTCATCGGTGGCGATCGTCTCCGGCTCGTTCTGGAAGCCGTCGCGCGGGCCGACCTCGCGGATCCGGACTGCGTCGGGGATCGCCATCGAGACCCCTACGCCCCGAGGGCGCGGGCGATCACCATCTGCTGGACCTCGTCGGTCCCCTCGCCGATCGTGAGGATCTTGGCGTCGCGGTAGAAGCGGCAGACCGGGTACTCCTCGATGTAGCCGTAGCCGCCGTGGATCTGCACCGCCTCCTCGCAGCAGCGGACCGCGAGGCGGCCGCTCTTCAGCTTCGCCTGGGCGGCGGTGAGGCTGAAGTTTTCGCCCCGGTCCTTCATCCGCGCCGCTTTGTAGACGAGCAGGCGGGTGGCCTCGATCTCGGTCGACATGTCGGCGAGCTTGGCCTGGATCGACTGAAAGCGGGAGATCGACTGGCCGAATGCCTGGCGCTCCTTGGCGTAGGCGAGCGCCTCGTCGAGAGCGCCTTGGGCGAGGCCGACGCCCATCGCGGCGACGCCGATGCGGCCGATGTCGAGCACCTGCAGGAACTGGCGGAAGCCCATCCCGCGCGGGCCGAGCAGGTGGGTCTCCGGGACCCGGCACTCGGTGAAGGTGAGCGGGCGGGTATCGGAGGCGTTCCAGCCCATCTTGCGGTAGGGCTCACCCTGCTCGTAGCCGGGAGTGCCGTTGGCGACGATCAGGTTGGAGATCTCGCCGTCGCCGGTGCGGGCGGTGATGCAGACGACGCCGGAGATCTCGGTGCCGGCGTTGGTGATGAACTGCTTGGCCCCGTCGATCACCCATTCGCCGCCGTCCAGGCGGGCCTTGGTGCGGACGTTGCCGGCGTCGGAGCCGGCCTCGGGCTCGGTCAGGCCGAAGGCGCCGAGGATCTCGCCGGAGGTGAGGCGCGGCAGCCACTCTTGTTTCTGCTCCTCGGAGCCAAAGAGGTAGATCGGCTGCGTGCCGAGGGAGGTGTGGGCGCAGAGGGTGATCGCGACCGAGGAATCGATCCGGGTCAGCTCCTCGACCGCCAGCGCGTAGGCGAGCGAATCGCCGCCACCGCCGCCGTACTCCTGCGGGAACGGGATCCCCATCAGGTTGAGCTCGGCGAGCTTGCGGACGATCTCGTAGGGGAAGCGGTGCTCGCGGTCGAGCTCCTCGGCGACCGGCGCCACCTCCTGGGTGGCGAAGTCGCGGACGGTGCGCTGGATCAGGCGATGCTCATCGCCAAGCTCGAACTCCATTCCTGCAGGTTACCGAATCTCCGTTCGAAGTTCGAAGGTGCGTTCGGTTTTTGGGTTACCCTTCCCAGGATGCCGTTGCCCTCTCCCCCGACCCGGCCTGCCCTGCGCGCCCGCTACGAGGCGCGGCGCAGCGAGGTCGTCGCCGCCTCCGCCAAGCTCTTCGCCGAGCGCGGCTACGACGGCACCTCGATCAGCGAGTTGACCGCGGCGACCGGCCTCGCCGCCGGCGGCCTCTACCACTACATCGAGGGCAAGGACGACCTCCTGATCGCGATCTGTGACGAGCTGCTGGAGCCGCTGCTGGCGCGCGCCCGCGAGATCGTCGCCGCCGAGGCGCCCCCCGTGGCCCAACTGCGCGAGCTGGTCGCGGCCTGGGTCGCCCACGTCGTCGCCCACCGCCACCACATGCTCGTCTTCACCCAGGAGCGCCAGGCGATCGAGCGCCAGCCGCGCTGGCGCCACGTCCGCGCCCAGCGCAAGGCCTTCGAGAAGATCCTCGACGAGGTACTCGCCCGCGGCGAGGCCGACAGCTCGATGACCTTCGCCGACCGCCGCCTCTCCCTCCTCGCCCTGCTGGGGATGGTCAACTACACGCCGCAGTGGGTGCGCCCGAACGGCCGCCTCGACGCCGCCGAGATCGCCGACGGCTACTGCGCGATCGTCCTCGGCAGCTAGTAGGGGTGAGGCGCTGCCGCAATGGCGACGGCAAGCACGATCGCAATCGCGAAAGCGATGAGTGCGGTCTTGAAGGGTGCGGGTGGGGCGGATCGGATCATGCCCTTGAAGTTAGGCAGTTATTTGCGTTCTGCCTGTGCAAAAGAACACAGATTGATGTGCATCACATTGAGCAGGTTTTTCACCTGTGGATCGCGAAGCGTCGCTAGCTCGATTTGGCGCTCGGCGTCGTAGGAGGAGGTCGGGACCGGGCCGGCGGCGGGGTGGCAGCCGATCTCGGTCCAGCCGGGCGGCAGGGCGCGGATCAGCTCGATCAGTCGCTCGGGGGTGATGCCTTCCGGGAACGGTTCGCCCTTGCCGCTCTGGCCGTAGAAGCCGCCCTCGTAAGGGATCGCCCGGTTGCGCAGCGGCACCCCGAGCTCGGCGGCGAGCGCCTCCGCCACTGCCTTCGCCGGCTCGGATTCGTGTACGTGCTGGTGGGAGTCGAGCTGGGTCGGGTCGCGCCCGAGCAGGGCCCGGAAGCGCTCCAGCTGCGCCCGGCACTCGGCCGCGACCGCCGCTGGGTCGTCGAGGTCGCAGTGCGAGTAGGCGAGAGTCCACTCACCCTCCGCGTAGTTCCACTCGCCGAGGTCGAGGTGCAAGCCGATCGCCAGCTCGGGGAGCTCGGGCGCGCGTTCGGCAGCTTCCGGCGCTGCTCCCTGCCGCACCATCAGGCTGGCGCTGGTGACGACGCCTTCGGCGTGGGCGGCGAAGATGCCGTCGTTGACGGCAGCCGAGAGGCCGAGGTCGTCGGCGTTGACGACGAGGAAGCAGGTCTCGCTCACAGGCCCAGCTCCTCCGCCAGCGCGACCGCCTCGCCAAGCCAGTCGTGCCGCTGCCCCTCCGGCGGGACCCAGGACGGCGGCGCCCAGCCGAGCCACTGGATCGCGACCTGGAGGCGGGCGAGGTCGAGATCGCGGGACTCGAAAGGCGGGATGCCGGGCTCGCCCGCGTAGGCGCCCGCGATCGCCTCGCGCCCCTCCCGCGGCCAGCCGCTGACCAGCGCCGCCAAGTCGCTCAGCCCCGGACCGGCCGCCGCCAGCTCCCAGTCAACCGGCGCCACCCGCACCCCCTCCCCGAACTGCATCAGATTTCCGGCCTGCTGGGGGGGAAATCTGATGCAGTTCGGAGGAGCGACCAAGACGTTGGAAGCGTAGAACTCGCCGTGGAGGACGGTGCGGGGCAGGACGCTGAGCGCGTCGATGACCTGGTCGTGGCGGTCGCGGAGCCAGGCGACCTTTGCGGCCGAGCCGTCGGCGCGCTCGGTGGCGAAGCGCTCGGCGCGCTCGATCCAGCCGCGGTAGAAGGCGGCGTCGTGGTCGATCAGCCGGCCCTCGAAGCGGTGGCGGTCTAGGTCCGGCGCCATCGCGGCGTGGAAGCGGGCGAGCCAGCGGCCCGCCTCCTCCCAGAGCTCGCGCTCGCCGACCTGGAAGAGCTCGCGCCCCTCAACCCACTCGAAGAAGAGCCAGTGCCGGTCGCCGTCGCCGTCGGCGCCGAAAAACTCGGGCGGCCCGGGCGGCGCCTGCGGTAGCAGCGTCCGATAGACGGCCGGCTCCCGCTCGGGGTCGTGGAGGAACCGCGGCTTCGCCAGCTGCGCCTCCGCCTCGAGCTCGTTCCAGCCGAGCAGCTTGCAGCCAAGCCGCACCTCCCCTCTCCCTGCCAGCTCCACCCGCAGCTCCTCGATCGGGAAGCTGGTCCGGTAGGGCGAGGGACGGCGCTCAATCCCCCCGATCAGCTCGAGGCTGCGCTCTGCGAGCGCCCGCTGGAGCGCCGTGCGTAGATCCCCCTCCGAGGGCGCCGACGTCATCGCGACAGCTCGTGGACCGCGGCCCGCGTCGCCTCGATTACCCGCTCGATCTCGTCCTCGCCGAGCTCGGCGAACAGCGGCAGCCGCACCAGCCGGGCGGCGGCGTCTTCGGTGTGGTCGAGGCTGCCGGCGACGCGGCCGAAGCGCTGGCCGGCGGGGGCGCTGTGGAGGGGAACGAAGTGGAAGGCGGTGGCGATCTCCTGCTCGCGCAGGCGCTCGATGAAGGCCCCGCGGGCCTCGCCGCTCGGCAGCATCAGGTAGTAAACGTGGCCGTTGTGGAGGCTGCCGGGCGGCGTCGGCGGCCGCTGCGCGAGGCCCTTACGCTCCAGTTCGGCGAAGGCCTCGTGGTAGCGGTCCCAGATCGCCCGCCGGCGCGCCGTCACCTCCGCGGCGGCCTCGAGCTGGGCGAGGAGGAAGGCGGCGGTGAGGTCGCTGGCGCCGAAGGAGGAGCCGACGTCGACCCAGGTGTAGCGGTCGACTTCGCCGCGCAGGAACCGAGCGCGGTTCGTCCCCTTGTCCCAAATCACCTGCGCCCGCTCGGCCAGAGCCGGATCGTTGACCAGCAGGACCCCGCCCTCGCCGCTGGTCACGTTCTTGGTCGCGTGAAAGCTGATCGCGCCGAGGTCGCCGATCGAGCCGAGGGCGCGGCCGTCCTGCTCGGCGAGCAGGCAGTGGGCGGCGTCCTCGACCAGCGCCAGGTCGTGGCGGGCGGCGATCTCCCCCAGCCGCCCCATCTCGCAGGCGACGCCGCCGTAGTGGACGGCGAAGACCGCCCGCGTCCGCTCTCCCACCGCCGCCGCCACCGCCTCGGGATCGAGGTTCAGCGTCACCGGGTCGATCTCGACGAAGACCGGCGTCGCCCCCTGCCGCACCGCCGCCGTCGCCATCGTCGGATAGCCGAACGAGGGCATGATCGCCTCGTCCCTAGGTCCCAGCCCGGCCAGCATCGCCGCCGCCTCTAAGGCCCCGGTGGCCGAGTGCGAAAGCAGCGCCAGCGGCGACCCGGTCGCCTCCCGCAGCCACGCCTGGCAGCGCTCGGTGAACTCGCCACCGCCGGCGAGGTCCCGAGCGGCGATCGCCTGCTCCAGGTAACTGAGCTCCGTGCCGGCGACGAACGGCCGGCTGAAGGGGATCGGCTCGCTCACCGGCTCGCCTCACGCGGCTCGGGAACGGCCAGCCGCTCCAGCAGACGCGGCAGGACCCGGGCGGCGTCGAGGTGCCCCTCGGCGAGGGCGCGAGCGGCATCGCGATGGCGGCCGTAGTCGTCCTCGATCTCGGCGACCGCCACCGCCGCCTCCTCGACCGACCCGAAGGCCAGCAGCCCCTCCCCCACCGGCAGCGCCGCGCCGAAGCCCGTGTCCTGCGCCGCCACCGGCCGCCCGCTCGCCAGGTAGCAAGCGCTGCGATCGCTGAACCAGCCGCTGCGGGAGTTGACGTAACCGCTCTTGGCGACGCACAGCTCGGCTTTCGAGCCGCGGACGAAATCGGCGTAGGCGGCGGGCGTGCCGGCGACCTTGTCCGGGTCAAGTAAACGCCAGCCGTTGTCGCGCAGCGCCCGCAGGTCGTCGACCTCGTCGGGATGGATCCCCAGCGCCAGCTCGAACGAGGCTTCCGCCCGGCCGGGCAGCTCAAACAGCTCGCGCAGCGCGTGCGCCCGCTGCCCATAGTGCACGCCCCCGAACTCGATCGAGCCGTAGCTGCGCCAGTGCCCGACGCTGGTGACGGCGTTGCGCCGCGGCGGTTCCTCGGCTACGGGCCAGTGGACGAGCGCCACCGGTGGCAGGGTTGGGATCCAGCTGTGGCCGAGGGTCGGGATCGGGCAATCCTCGGCGCCGATGCGGACGCCGACGGTAGCGAAATGGGTGTGGAGGTCGAATCCCATGTCAGCCCCGGTCGCCTCCCAGGCCTGATTGAAGCCGGGGTCGAGATCGAGGAAGGCGCGCACCGGCACCGCCTCCAGCAGCCGCTCGTCGCGCAGCATCCCCGAGATGTTGAGCAGCAGGTCGGCGCCGCGGACGAAGTCGAGGAGCTCTACGTAGGACACCCCGACCGTCTCCCCTTCGCCTGCAAGCAGCGCCGCCCGCCCCTCCGGCAGGGGCAGCGCCTCGAAGTAACGCACCACCTCCCCACCGGGCGCGAGCGCCTCCGCCGCCGTCGGCTCGACCAGCATCACCTCGTGCCCGAGCGCGCGCAACCCGGCGACGTACTGCAACACCGCCCAGCTGGCGCCGCCCTGGCGCGGGTCGCCGGCGACCATCCCGGCAAGGAGGATGCGCAGTCGTTCGGCCGAGCCGTTCATGGCGTCACCGCCAACGGCACCCGCATCAGGTCCCGCTCGGCCGTCTGGTGGCAGTCTCGGTAGCGGAACTGGGTGTAGTAGAGGAAGGGGTGGGTGCCACTGGTGGCGAACGTCCTCGAGCTGCTTTCGGGGTCGATCACCGAGGGGTAGGCGAGCGGCGAGGGGCCGCCGCACCTGAAGTTGTGGGTGGTGACCGCGCGGGTGATCAAGTTGCGCTGGCTCCAGTGGATCAGGTCGGTCGAGGTCGAGAAATAGATCCCCCTGGCCTTCGGGCCGATGCTGTGCCCCCCGGGTGGGGCGAGGCCGACCAGCAGGTAGCTGCCGAGTGCCTCGCTGTAGGTGAGGCTCTCGGCCATCTCGGCGATCTCGCCCTGGCCGACCGGGACGCAGGGGATGCGGCGCCGTTGCCGCGCTCGGTAGGGGTTGCCGAAGCGGCCGTTGAAGCCCTCGCCGCTCCAGGCGCGCCAGCTCCGCGGACGACCGACGTGACGGGTGCGCAGCAGGCAGGTGCCCCGCACCCGCCCGGGATCGCGCACCCGGACCAGGGCGTAGAAGGCGCCGTCGGGACCGGTGACGATGTTGCTCGGGGTGAAGACTCCAGCGGGGCCGCGATCGGGCCGGTAGCGGTAGGGCGCCGCGGCGAGGAGGTTGCGGGGCGGAGCGGCCCGCGTATAGGTGCGGCCGCCATCGCTGGAGTGTGCGAGCGTGATCGCGTTGTACCAGCAGCGGTAGTAGCTGCCGCTCGGGCAGCGGCCCTGATGGCGGTTGCCCTGATACTCGTCGTGGATCAGCGCCCAGACGTTCTTGCCGTCGCGGGTGAACAGGGAGGCGATCCACTCGCGGTCCTGGAACCGGCCCGGCTCCGCGCTGCGGCGCGAGAGCAGCACCGGCCTGCAGTCGATCGAGAGCCGGTCGAGCGAAGGGCCGGTCATGCGGAAGTTGTCGAAGTGGGAGATCAGCAGCTGGACGCCGCCTTCGAAGTCGCGAAAAGCGCGCGCCGGCAGGTCGGGGTAGTTCATCGGCTCGCAAGCGGATCCGCCCCAGTCGAAGACCGGCTGTGGCTGCCCGACCACCTGCACGCTCGGCCCCGACGCCCGCGCCGACCCGGTGAGGAGCAGCGGCAGGGCGAGAAGGAGCAGCACCGAGAGGACGATCTCGAGCACCCGCCCGAGGACGCGGTCGGAATCGAGGTGAAGCTCGGCGAAGGCGCGAGCGAGGCGCGAGCGCTCCCCCCACTCGCCAGCGATCTCCTCGGCCCCCGCAACCGCGGCCTCGACGTCGTCAAAGCCCACCGATCCGAGGCGCCTTTCCGAACCATCGGTTGAGAAAGACGCGTCCCAGCAGGTCTCCTGAATCAGGGCCGGGCGGCCGCTGGCGAGGTAGGCGGCGGTGCGGTCGCTGAACCAGCCACTGGCCGCTTCGACGTAGACGCCTTGGGCGACCGAGAACTCGGCGCCGGAGCCGCGGACGTAGTCGCGGAACTCCACCGGCGTGCCCGCCGCCTCGCGCGGGTCGGCGATCTCCCAGCCATGGGAGCGCAGCAGCTCGAGGTCAGCGCTGTCGCCGGCGTGGATGTCGAGTGCGATCTCGAACTTCGCCGCCGGCACCCGCTCGGGCAGCGCGGCGAAGCGGCGGAACTGGTGGTGCTTCAGCCCCATCTCCCGCCCGCCGATCACGAGGCCGCCGTAGGAGCTGCGCCAGGTCGCAACCGTGGTGAAGCGGAGCAGACCGGGCGGCCGCGGCGCCGGACTCCACTCGTCCAGCAGCACCGGCGGCAGCGTCGGTACCCACTCGATCCCGCCGGTCGGGATCGGGCACTCCGGCCGGCCGATGTTCTGGCCGACGGTCAGGTAGCGGTCGTACCCGCCGAGGTCGAAGGCGACGCCCGGGTCGGCGTGCCAGGCCTGGGTGAAGCCGGGGTCGAGATCGACGTAGACCCGCTGCCGCGGCGCCGCCAGGATTGGGCCGCCGCCCAGGTGCCCGCTGATGTCAAAGACGATGTCGGCGTCGGCTGCGAGCTCCACCAGCTCGCTCTCGCCGGCACCGAAGAGAGGGTCGCCGCCGGCGTCGAGCAGGGACGCCCTCTCCCTCAGCCCGAATTCGTCGATCACCTGCTCGAAGAACCGACGCCCGCGCGGATCGTCCGCAGCCAAGCGCTCGACAAACCAGACGTCCCAGCCCAGCCGCCGCAGCCCCAACACCCAGGAGAGCCGCACCCACGCCTCGCCGCCGCTCTCCGGCTTATTGGCAAGCGCCCCGGCGACGACAGCGATCGCCATCGCGCCTAGGAGGGCAGCGGGCGCCGCCGCGCGCCGGGGACGCGCCGCAGCAGGCGGGGGTTATAGCGGGCGAGGACGGCGGTCTCCCGCAGGGCTTTGCCGCGCTTGCCGTCGCGCAGCGACTGGCCGATCTGGGCGACCAGCAGTTCGCCGTAGTAGCGGCGCCAGAACTTGCGCGCTTTCTTGTAGGCCGCCCTCAGCTCGGGGGTCGCGCGGGTGTGGCGGCGCTGCCGCCGCACCGAGGCGAGCACCTGCGACAGCATCCGCGCCGCGTCGCCGCTGGAGTTGCCGCCGTGGGTGCGGTGCTCGGCGACGAGCTCGCCGTGGCTCCAGACCGGGAACTGGCGGGAGATTTCCAGGTTGAGGCCGAAGTCGGCGGTCGCATCCAGCTCTGGGTCGAACCCCGGCACGTGCTCGAAGACCGCCCGCCGGTAGATCGACCGGGCCGGGAAGCCGGCCCAGTTCTCGGTCAGCTGGCGCGGGTAATGCTCGCGCCGCACGATCGGCTGCTCGAAGGTCTCGATCGGCGTCCCGTCCTGGGCAATCCGCCGGAACCTGCCGCTTGCCGCCGCCGCCTCGGGGTGCTCCAGCAGCAGGTTCACCCCGGTCTCGATCGCCGTCGGCAACAGCCGGTCGTCGGCGTCGAGGAAGATGAGGAAGTCACCGCCGGTGCTACGGATGCCGAGGTTCCGCGCTCCCGCCATCCCCTGGTTCTCGCAGCGCAGGCAGCGTACGCCCGGGTAGCGGGCGGCCACCTCGGAGGCGTTATCGGGCGAGGAGTCGTCGACGACGAGGATCTCGAGATGGGGGTAGGTCTGGGTCAGCACGCTCTCGATCGCCTCGCTCACGTAGTGCGACTGTCCGAAGCAGGGGATTACGACCGAGACCAGCTCGGCGAACTCCCCCGCGTGGTCGCGGCGCCAGGCGTGGCGGCCGCTGACCATCCCGAACGGCACCCGCCGCTGGCCCTTGAGGACGGCGACGAGCTCGATCTCGAAGTCCTGGGGGGTCCCGACCAGGTTGAGCGTGGTGCGGAAGCCGGCGTGCCCGGCGTCGGGGTAGTCGGGGAAGGCCTCGGCGAGGTCGCGGCGTTCGGCGCGGACCGCCGCCCGCCAGAACGCCTTCCCATCCATTAGGAACTCGACCGCGACGACGCTGGTCTCCTCCCCCAGAGCCCAACCGAGCAGGTCGACCGCGTTGGCATCGAGAACCGATCCCGCCTTCGGCTCGTCGATGAAGGCGCCGTGCAGCTCCGGCGACTGCGTCACCGAGACATCGAGGATCTCCACCAGGGCGCCGATGATCGAATCCTCCCTCAGCCGCCGGACCCGTCGTCGAAGCGCAGCTCGGCGAATCGCAGGCGCTGCCCGCCCGCCAGCACCGCAACCACCTCGGCGCAGGTGCCGGGCTCCAGCCCCTGAGCGTTGACGGTGGTGCGAAAGCCCGGCGTGCCGACCTCGCGGTCAGGGAAGCCGCGCTCGATGTCGGGGCGCGGCTGGTCGACCGGGGCGCGCCACAGCCGCTTCTCGCCGACCCAGAGCTCGATCGCCTCGACCGGCTCCTCGCCGCCCAGCACCCAGCCGATTGTCGTCACCGCGTGGGCCGGAAGCGCGGCGGCCTCGGCGGGCGCCTCAATGTTGGCCCCGACCAGCTCCTCCGGCAGCGGTTCGTCGCGGACAACCTCCACCCGCCGCGTCGGCCGCATCGCCACCCGGCCGCCCTCGCCGTGCAGCGGCAGCTCGAAGACGGTCGCGGCGGCGTCGGTCCAGACCTCCCTGCCCTCGCGCTCGAGGTACTCACGCAATCCCTCCCTGCCCTGCAGCCACTCGCGGGCGGAGGCGGGGACGGCGACGAAGCAGCCGCCCTCGCTTCTCGACTCCGTGCCGCCCTCGTAATCGGGCGTCGCCGGGGCCAGGTCGGCGGCGAAGCGGCGGATCATCTCCAGCTCGGTCACCTCGCGGCCGTCGCGCCGCGGCAGGTTGCGGGCATGGCGGCCGTTGAAGTAGGGCTTCATCTCGCGCCGCGGGTCGACGAGAACGACGCAGGCCCGGAAGGGCACCCCGAGCCGCTCGATTGCCAGCTGGGCGCCGCGGAGCTCGATGCAGCGCCCGATCAGCCCGTCCTGCTCGCGCATCTCCGGCCTCAGTTGCTCGTAGAAGCGCAGGTCCTCCTCGATCTGGCTGATCCGGTCAAGCGCCGAGAACATCCCTCCCTCGTGGACCCGGTAGGCGGCCAGCGGCTCGGGGATGTAGCCGAGGGGCCCGCGCTCGGCGCAGCGGATGTGGATCAGCCAGTCGATCCAGGCCGATTCAAAGGACCAGCCGGGTAGCTCGGCGACGATCTCGCGGCGGAACATCATCGCCGGCGAGGGGATGAAGCACTCGGTGAGGATGTCCTCGAGCGCGAAGCTCGCCTCCGCCAGCGCCGGCGTCGTCAGCCCCGAGGGGGCGCCGGCGGCGCCGTAGACCAAGCTGGCGTCGTGAAAGCAGCTGGCGCACTCCTCGCGCGCCAGGAGGTAGTCGGCCTGGCGGCGCAGCTTCGCCGCCGAGGTCCAGTAGTCGTCGCCGTCGAGATAGGCGATGAAGTGGCCGCGGGTGCGGTCGAGGATGCGGCGGAGGATCTCGCCGTGACCGACGTTCTCGGCCGGGAGCACCGCCCGAACCCGCTCCGGGAAGCGCTCGGCGTAGCGCTCGACGACCTCGCGGGTGCCGTCGGAGGAGCAGTCCTCGCCGATCACCAGCTCGAACTCGAAGGGCGCCTCCTGGAAGAGGACGCTCTCGATCGCCTGGGCAATGAACGGCCGGTGTTCGTAGGTGCGCAGAGCGACGCTGACCAGCGGTTCCGTGTCGCTCATGACTCCAGCCTCCTTTCGAGGTGTTCGAAGCGGCCGCCCGGCTGGCCGGTGCCGCGACGGCGGAAGCGCAGGAAGGCGCCGGGATCCCAGCGCAGGAGGGTGCGCAGGCTGCGCAGCACCAGCCCCCATTCGCGCCGCCCCCAGGCGTTGGCGACCCGCTCGACCAGCGCCTCGCCCTGCTTGGCGCGGGTGTTGCGGATCCCGAGCCGGCGCGCCGCCCGCTCCTCCTTGCCGCGCAGCCGCCGCCGCTGCCCGTTCAGAACCTGGATCTGGGAGCTGAGGACGAGGCCAGCGTTGCGGGTGGTGTTGGCACCGTGGCGGCGGTACTCGGTGACGATCGCGTCATGGCAGACGACCGGGAACTCGCGGGCGAGCTTCAGGTAGAGCTCATAGTCGTCGGCGGCGGCGCGCTCCTCGTTGAAGGCGCCGACCGTCTCCAGCGGCTCCCGCCGGTAGACGACCGAGGAGCCCGACCAGATGAAGCATTCCTCCAGCAGCTTCAAGTAGTGGTCGCGGGTGATGAGCGGCTGGGCGGCTTCGCGGATCACCTCACCGGTGCGGCCGATGTCACGGGGACGGCCGGCGGCGAAGGCCGCCGCCGGCGCGGCCCGTAGCTCGCCCATTCCGACCTCGAGCGCGTTCGGCAGCAGCCGGTCGTCGGCGTCGAGGAAGACGACGTAATCGCCACGGGACTCGGCGAGGCCGCGGTTGCGGGCGACGGCGACGCCGCTGTTGGCCTGCCGCAGCCGGCGCACGCCGGGATAGCGGGCGGCGACCTCGTAGCTGTTGTCGTCGGAGCCGTCGTCAACCACGGTCAGCTCCAGCTTCGGGTAGCGCTGGGCGAGCACGCTCTCAATCGCCTCGCCGAGATAAGGGCCCTGGTTCCAGCAGGGGATGACGACTGAGACCAGCGGCGTCTCGGCCGCGCCCGCGGGCGACCCGGCGCGGCGCACCTGCACCGCGCCGACCTCGACTCGGCGCCCGTCGCCGAACACGGCCCACAGCAACAGCTCCAGCTCATGCCCGCTCTGCACAGCCGCCAGGTTGGCGCCGACCCGAAAGCCCGAGCAAGCGGCCAGCGGTCCGTCGAACATGCCGGCGACCCCGGGCCGCTCGACTCCAACCTCGGCGCGACCGACCAAGCGCTCGTCAAGGATCAGGTGGACCGCCCTCAGCGGCGCTACCTCCGGCACCACCCATCCCGCCAGCCGCAGATCGGCCGGCTCGACCGCGACGCCAACCTCGGGATGGTCGATGCGCCAACCCTCAACCCCCGCCGGCAGCGCCCGCTCCTCGACGGCGACGATTTCCAGCGAGGCGGTGCTCAACGGTTGCCGAACAGGCGGCTGAGCAGACCGCGCCGCCTGATCTCCAGCACGATGGAAGCGATCGGCGCCTGCTTCCCGTCGACGAGACCTCGCACTGCCAGCTCGTGCCGCCCCTCACCGCTGCCCTGGACGACAAGGCGAAAGCCGGCGGTCGCCGAGCCGGGGGTGTCCGGATAGGCGCTGCCGACACCGGGGCGCTCGATCGCCACCGCCGTCGTCCCCACCACGTCCCCCGCGGCGAGCACCTCGACCGAGTCGACCGGCTTCTCCCTGCCGACCGCCCAGCCAACGATCTTCAGCGCGTTGGTGTCCAGCTCTTCGCCGCTCCTGGGACTGTCGAGATGGGCTTTGCGGAGGCCGTTCTCCGGCTCGGCCGGAGTCACGTCGACCACGCGGATGCTCTCCCGGCGCGCCATCGCGGGATTGTATCCCTGGCTTGCGTCTTTCCAGCCCTTTCGTGGTTTCTGGCGGCGCCGTGATCTACGCGGGGCGCGGCCCTCGACGAACAGGCTCTCGTCCTCGCGGTTGTCGAGCTCGACGATCTCCGGGATCCCGCTCGCGGTGACGCCATAGGCGCACTCCCGGATCTCGACGAAGCCCGCCTGCTCCAGCAGCTCGGCGGCGAAGTCGGCGGTGAAGAGCGAGCGCGAGTAGCCGTACCAGGTCATCTGCACGGCGAAGCGGCCCCCGAGGCTGCTCACCTCCTCCGGACCGACCTTGAAGTAGTCCGCGTTCCCGGCCAGGTAGGCGTCGATGCCGCGGCGCAGGTCGGGCAGCGCCAGCCGCAGGGTGCCGCCTGGCACCAACACCCGCCGCAGCTCTTCCAGCACCGGCACCAGCTCGGGATAGGTGAACTCGGGCAGGGCGTGGATGCTGACCGCGTAGTCGATGCTGCCGCTCTCCAGCGGCAGCCCCTCGCGGATATCGGCGACCAGATCGACGCCCGTGTCGGGCTTGACGTCGGAGTTGATCCAGCCGGGCGCGACGTGGGCGCCGCAGCCCCAGTTGAGCCGCCTCACCCCGCCACCTCCTCGAGCAGGCGGCCGAGCACCTTGCGGGCGTCGAAGTGCTCGGCGGCGATCTCCCGCGCCGCCTGAGCGTGGCGCTCGGGCGCCGCGCAGATCGCCTCGACCCCGGTCCGGGCGCCGTCGAGGTCGCCGAAGGCGAGCAGCCCCTCCCCTGCCGGGTAGCGCTCACTCCAGCCCGTCTCCTGCGCCAACACCGGCTTGCCGCTGGCGAGGTAGGCGATGCTGCGCTCGCTGAACCAGCCGCTGCGAGCGGCGACGTACATCCCCTTGGCGACCATAAGCTCCGCCTGCGAGCCCTGGATGTAGCGGCGATAGGAGTCGAGGTCGGCGGCGACGGCGGCCGGGTCGACGAGCTGCCAGCCGTGCTCGTGCAGCGCCAGGCGGTCGGCGGCGTCGCCGGCGTCAATCTCCAGCGCGAGCTCCAGCTCGACCTCGACCTCGCGGGGCAGCTCGACCAGCTTGCGCAGCTCGTGCGCGCGCAGGCCGAACCGATGCCCTTCGTATTCGACCGGGTCGTAGGGGCCGCGCCAGGTGCCGACGCTGGTGAAGCGCGTCCCGCCCCCGACCGCCGGCCACTGCTCGAGGGCGATCGGGTGCGGCGAGTGCACCCACTCGATCCCGCAGGTCGGAACGAGGCAATCGGTGTCGCCGATCTTCTCGCCGACGGTGACGAAGGCATCGTGACCGGCGAAGGGGTCGTGCAGCCCGAGCTCGCACCACATCTGGCCGAAGCCGGGGTCGATGTCGAGGAAGACGTTGCAGGGCGAGGCGGCCAGCAGCTCCTCGTCCTCGATGTAGCCCATCACGTTCAGCAGCAGCTCGGAGCCGCGCAGGCGCTCGAGCGCCTGCTTCCTCGGCACTCCGACCGTCTCGCCGCCGAGCGTGAGCGAGTAGCAATCCGCGAGCCCCACCGCCCCCATCACTGCGTCCAGCCAGCCGACGCAGCGATCCCGCTGCCCCGGCTCCGGAACCATCTCCGCGTCGAGGCGGTCGAGGAAGAGGACCTCGTGGCCGAGGGCGCGGAAGCCGAGCAGGTAGTTCAGCAGCGCCCAGGCGTGGCCGCCGTAGCCCGGCCGCTGGGCGAGGGCGCCGCCGACCGCAACGCAGCTCATCGCGCCCGGCTCAGCCCGAGGAGGCCGGCGCCAGCGTCGGCTCGTAGCCGAACTCGGTCAGCACCGGGTCGAGGACTTCGGCGCAGACCTCGGCGAGCTCGGGTGAGAGGTCGCGCTTCCAGCGGTCGATCGAGGCCGAGACCTTGTCGGTGGTGCGATGGTCGTCGACCTTTGGCGAGTCCTCGTCGGCCCGCCTCAGCGTCGCCGCAATCGCCTCCTCGCCCGCCTCCAGGCCGAGGTACCCCAGCATCGTCCCGAGGGTCGCCTCCGGCTCCAGGATCAGGTCCTCGTAGCGGACCAACAGAGCCGCGTCGCCGCGTTCGCGCAGGCGCCGCAGCAGCCGCCGCGCCGAGTTGGCGACCGTCGTCTGCACGTACTCGGTGTCGTCGCTGGCCGCGGCGCGGCCGAAAGCCTCCCAGCCCCGCTTCTTGTTGAAAGCGATGACCGAGCAGAGCATGTCGCGGAAGTCGCGGACGAGGATGATCTCGCGGGCGCCGGGATAGAGCTCGGAGAGCAGGTCCGGAGTCAGCTGGTAGGGCAGGTACTTCTCGACGAAGTAGCGAGGGCGCGGTTCCTCGGCGGTAAGGCGGCCGTAGAAGGCGTCGATCCGCGACTGGCAGAACTGCGCCAGCGACTCCACCCCTTCGCCGCCGAGCCAGGCTTCCAGCTCCTGGTCGCCGCCGACCCCAGAGCGCAGGTCGGGGCGGTCGAACCACCAGTTGCGCTGCTCGAGCGGTCCCGGCACCAGCTGCGCCAGGTAGCTCTGCGGCCGCGAGAGCGCCTGTAGGACGCTGGTCCAGTAGGTGCCGACGCGGGCGTCGCGGGCCCAGGGCCTGAAGGCCACCGCCTCCTGCAGGCAGCTGAGCAGCCAGACGATCCAGGTCGAGCCGCTGCGGCCGATCGTGTTGATCATCAACGGTTGGATCAGGTCCTCCCCGCCTGCGGGCAGCGGTGCTCGCCGGCCGCTGAGCTCGGCGACCGGGGCGTGGAACCCATCCTCGCCGCGGGCGACCACCGAGAGCTCGAACTCCTGGCGCAGGTCGAGGGCGCTGATCGGAACGCGGAAGCCGCACTCGCCGCCGTGCGCGGCCTGAGGGAAGGCGGCGGCGATGTCCGCGCGCTGTTCTTCTGGCGCACCCTCGGCGACGACCCGCCCCTCCTGCAGAACCTGCACCTTCGCCAGCGGCGCTGCCTCGGCCAGCGCCCAGCCGACGATCTCGAACCCATAGGTTCCCGACTCCGCCGAGGGCTTCGGGTTGTCGATGCGGCTGCCCAGCAGCCGCCCGCCGGCCGCCTCGCGCTGCTCGACGCCGCTGATCTCTACAAGTGCCATCGGTTCATCCTCTCGGAGCTGTCGGTTGTCAAGCCTCGTAGCCGAACTGGAGCAGCAGATCGCCCAGCTCCTCGCTGCAGACCGCGGCGATCTCCTCGGGCAGGTCCTCGCGCCAGCGCCCGATCGAGGCGGCGGGGTCGGAGGTGGTGCGGTGGTGATGCATAGTCGCCGTGCTCTCCTGCGCCTGTCGCACCGTCTCGGCAACCAGCTCAGGGTCGGAGGAGAGGTCGAGGTGCTCGAACAGCCCCGTCAGCGCCTTGTCGGGATCGAGGACGAGATCCTCGTAGCGGACCAGGTAAGGGTGCGTTCCCTCGCCGCCGAGCCGCTCCGCCAGGGTGACCAGCGAAGGCCGCATCATCCTCCGCACATACTCGGCGTCGTCGCCGCCCTCGGTATAGCCGAAGTCGCTCCAGCCGCGCTTGCGGTTGAAGGCGATCACCGAGCAGAGCTGGTCGCGGAAGTCGCGGACGAGGATCACCTCGCGAGCGCCTGGATAGATCTCGGCGAGGAGGTCGGGAACTACCTGGTAGGGCAGGTACTTCTCGACGAAGAAGCGCGTGCCCGGGGCCTCGGCGAGGTGCGAGTAGAAGCCCTCGATCTGCGCTCGGCAGTTGCCCGCCAGCAGGTCGACCGACTCGTTGCCGAGCCAGTTTTCAACCTCGGGGTCGCCGAGTTCGGCGCCTTCGCCGTCGAGCCACCAGTGAGATTTCTCCAAATCGGGCGGGTCGAAGGCGGCGAGGTAGCTGGAGGGCTCGGCGAGGTCCTGCAGGATGCTGGCCCAGTAGGTCGAGACGCGAGCGTCCTTGATGAACGGTGAGAAGGCGACCACGTCGGGATGCGAGCTGAGCAGGGTGACGAGCAGGGTCGAGCCGCTGCGGCCGACGGTGTTGACCATCAGCGGCTGGATCAGGTCCTCGCCGGCGGGGGTCGAGAGCTGGCGGCGGCGGCCCTGCAAGCGCGCCAGCGGCAGCCGGGTGCCGTCCTCCAGCTTTGCCCGCAGGACGATCTCGAACCGCGGCGGCAGCTTCAGCGCCCCGATTTTCACTCGGTAGCCGCTGCGCTCCGCCTCCTCGACCTCGGGAAAGCCGGCGGCGATGTCGGGTCGCTCGACCTCGAGCGGCACGCGGGCGATCGGGCGCTCCGCGCTGAGGACTTCTACGTGCTCGATCCGCAGCCGCCTACTCAGCAGCCACCCCTCCAGGGTCAGCCCGTAGGAGTCGCTGGTGAAGCCCGCGTGCGGGCCGTCGAGGTTGCCGCCGTGGACGTAGTCGCTTTCGCCCTCGTTCACCTCGACCGAGTCGACGCTGATCCTCGCGGTTGCCGTCAGGTCCGCCATCAGCCCGCCCCTCCGGCGCACGTCTCTTCGACCCGCTTGCCCCAGCGCTGGTCGAAGAGCCAGGCGTTAAAGCGGTTGCTCATGTCGGTCGAGGAGGGGACGTAGGAGCGGCCCTCGAGGTGGTAGAGCTCGACCTCCGGCACGTACCAGGTCTCCAGCCCTCGCTCCTGGATTCGCATGCAGAGGTCGGCGTCCTCGTAGCCGCCCTTGACGTAGTCGGCCGAGAAGCCGCCGAACTCCTCGTACAGCTCTCGCTCGGTCAACAGGCAGGCACCGCTCAGCGCCGGCACCGCCTCGCTCGCGTTGGCGCCGCCGAAGCCGCCGTGCAGGCCCTTGAACCGGTGCGCCAGCTCCCAGCCCCCGGTTGCCGGGCTGCGGCGGAAATCGAGCCCTGCGTGTTGGATCGAGCCGTCGTCGAAGAGCAGCTTTGGGGCGACCGCGCCGGCCTGCGGAAGCGCGTCATAGGCCTCGGCGAGGGCCGGCAGCCAGCCGGGCCGCGCCGGCAGCACGTCGGAGTTGAGCAGCAGCAGCAAGCGCCCCCGAGCCAGCGAGGCGCCGCAATTGCTGGCGACGGCGAAGCCGCCGTTGCGCGAGAGCGTCGCCAGGCGGAAGGGGACCCGGTAGAGGTCGTGCAGCTCGGCGACCCGGGGCAGGAACTCCGCCGCCAGCTCGGGCGAGTCGAGCACGTAGACGAGCTCGGCCCCGGAGAGCGCGGGGTCGTTGGCGAACTGCGCCAGCTGGTGCTCGATCAAGTCGACGCGGCGGTAGAGCGGGATCACCACCGAGACCTCGGCGTCGGCCGGGACCGTGCCGAAGTCGTCGACCTCGTCGACCTCGACCCGGCTCGCCAGCTCCTCCTGCAGGCGCACCACCGCCGGCACCAGGTGCTCCATCAGCGGCGTGTCGACGCGGCGCTCGCGGACGAGCTCGCCGAGGATCGTGTCGCGCACCGCGAGCGGATCGGTTGTCGCGGCGGGACCGCTCGCCTCGATCCCGACCCCGGCCGAGTTTTCCAGCTCGAAGACCCAGCCCTCGGCGAGACGGCTCGGGTTCGGCAGCTCGAAGAAGGAGACGAAACCGGGTTTGGCCACCGGCCGCGGCGCTCCCCGAAACAGCTCCTCGAGGTCCGGGCGGGGGACGTTGAAGAGACGGTCGAGGATCGCGGTGCGGCTGCCCTCGGGGGAGACAGCGTCGAGCCGGACGAGCGGCGCCTGGTCGTCGCGGGCCCAGCCGCGGACGAAGAAGGTGCGCTCGTCGATCTTGGCAACGGCGCCGATGTGGAGCCCTTGTGATTCGTCGGGTCGCAGCTCGGCCCGCGGGAACGGGTCGCGCAGGGCCTCACGCAGGGCGAAGAGGCTCTTGCCGAGACCGACCGGATCGAGCGTGCGCCCGTGCTCGGCGGGGGCGGCGGCGAGGAACTCGAGCGCCTGCTCCCGCGTCTCGGCTTCGCACCCGGCCAGCTTCTCGCGGATCGTCGTCCGCAGGTCGACGGCGACGGTAAGAGCGAGGCCGGGGCCAAACCGGATCTCACCCTCGCCGTTGCCGAGCACCAGCTCCACCGACTTGCCGGCCATCGGTTTCGAGACCCAGATCGTCAGCAGCGAGAAGGCCTCATCCGCGCCGTCCTCGGCCGCCGGCCTCAGCCAGCGCAGCTCCGTCTCAACCCGCTCCCCGGCGACCGTCAGCTCGACCGCGGGCTCCGACTCGGCGGCGAGACCGCCGGCCACCAGCATCACGTCGGTGGCGAGCCAGCTCAGCAGCGCCTCCGCCGAGCCCACATCGCCGCCGGCTTCGCTGAACGAGCCGGAGACGAGCGAACCGGCTCCGGTGCCGACCTCGGCCTTCACGATGCCGCCCCGATCTCGAGGCCCTCGTCGATCGTCGCTTCACTCACCGGCTCCTCCTTCAGTAGGCCTTCGTAGAGCCGCTCCAGCTTCTCGGTATGGGTCCGCATCGCGTAGACCGGCTCGATGCCGCCGCTGAGCGTCCGCCACAGCTGGGAGGAAGAGGCGGCCTGGGCGATCACCCGCGCCAGGTCCTCGGGGTCGCCGACCCGGAAATGCAAACCGTCGACGCCATCGGTCACCTTCTCTGCCATGCCGCCGATGTCGGAGCAGATCACCGGGCGGCCGTGCATGAAGGCCTCTTGGATCACCAGCGGTGAGTTCTCCCACCAGCGCGAGGGCACGAGCACCCAGTCCATCGCCTCCATCAGCGAGCCAAGCTGATCGTGGTCGTAGCGGCCGATCAAGGTGACGCTGTCGCCGCTCGCCTCCAACAGCTCCTGGAATTCCTCCTGGAACTCCGGCGGCTGGATCTCGAGGTTGGCGCCATGGAGGAAGATCTGGGCGTCGACTTCGTCGTCGGCCAGCCGCTTCGCTGCCTGGAGGACGACGTTGACCCCCTTGTAGTGGCTGAACTGGCCGAAGAAGCCGAAGCGGTTGCGCTTTTTCCGCCGCGGGTTTCCGGGCTGGTAGGAGAGCGGGAGGCGGCCGTACTCCTCGACCTCGATCTTCTCCGTCGGCAGGCCCCAGTCGACGTAGCGGTCGCGCAGCTGCGCGCTCGGCGCGATGAAGAGGTCAACATGCTCCATCTGCGACTGGATGAAACGCTTGCGCATGAAGAAGTCCTGCGGCGCGATGTCGGGGAAGCACTCGTGGCAGCGCCGCGGTGACTCTTCCAGGCAGGGCTCTTCGTCGGTCGCCCGCAGCAGCTGCCCGTGGCGATGGCAGATCGGCAGGAACTCGTGCAGCGTGTAGACGATCGCCGCATCCGGGAGCGTGTTGCGGGCCTCGCGGATCGCCTCCAGGCCGATGAAGAGGGTGTGCTGGAAGTGGACGACGTCGGGCCGCTGGGCAAGCAGGAAGTCGCGGAAGTGGGTGGTGATCGTCGACTTCTCGCGGGTCGAGTTGAGCAGCCAGTCGTAGTCGTTCAGCTCGGTGTAGAAGAAGTACTGGCCGGGGTCGCGATCGTCGACGCCGGTCAGGAGCGTTCCCTCGTGGTAGCGCGACGAGGTCGAGAAAGGCGGTCCGGTACGGGCGAGGAAAAGCGACTCCCACTCGCTTTCGTCCCGCATCGCCTCGTGCAGCTCGAAGGCGTAGGCCTCCGCGCCGCCCGGCCTGATCACCGGGTGGTTGTGGGAGACATAGAGGACCTTCTTCGGGCTCACTGCCATGCGGCCTCCTTCGGTCGAATCGGTTCGGGAGTTGAGGTTTCAGGGGCGCTGCTCAGCTGATAGACGGCGCAGACGCGGGGTCGGAGGGCGAGCAGCCGGCAATCGCCTTCGAGGTAGGCGGCTAGGGCAGGTCGCCGTGCGAGGCTCCAGAGCTGGCCCGCCGGGACGACGAGATAGCGCACGCCGCCTTCGGCGATCGTCTGCAGCTGCCTCGTCGCGCGGATGCCGTCGCCGCCTTCGAGCGGCAGGTGGCGGCCGCTTGCGTCGTGCGGAAAATGCCAAGCCGTCCTCCCGAGCGCCAGCAGGTCGTCGTCACCTTCGCTCAGCACCAGCACCACCTCCTCCTCGGGGAGCAGGCTCTCGAGCAGGGCTCGCATCGCCGGCAGGCAGCGTCGCTGCTCCTCGATCTGCAGGGCGTCGGGGACGGCGCGGGGCGTCGCCGCGGGCAGCTCGAGCAGGCGGTAGACGCGGCAGAGCTCCTCCGGGGCGGGCAGGCGCTCGTAGCGCCCCCGCAGGTGCAGCTCCAGCTCGGGATAGTGCTCGAACCACCAGTAGTAGGTCGAGGGCAGTACGAGGTAGGCGCCGCCGGCGGAACGCAGCGCCTCGAGGTGCTCGACCGCCCAGCGACCGTCGAGTGGGTGGTGGCCCGCGTACTGCCCGGTCGAGGCGCGCGGGAAATGCCAGCCGCTGCGGCTGTCGAAGCGGACGAGGTCCTCGTCGCCCTTGCTGACGACGAGGACGATTGCCCCGACCGGCGTCAGCTCCTCGACCACCGCGGCGATCCGGGGGGCCAGCTCTTCGTAGGAGACCGCGGCGGTAACGACGCTCATCGACGGGCCTCCGCCCTGGCCAGGCGCGGCCCCAGCGCGTAGATAGTGCAGGCGCCGCCGTCCGCGACGGTCGCCTCGGCGCCGAGCTGGGCGGCGAAAGCCTCGTAGTGGTCCAGCCACCACGCCTCCACGGCAGGGACGACCAGGTACTCGGCACCTGCTTCCCGCTGCACCTCCAGAAGGGCTAGGGCCTCGCCGTCGTCGGCCGGATGGCGACCGAGGTAGCGGCCACGGTCGTCGCTGGGGAAGTGCCTGCCCTCGCGGGCTCCGAGCCGCAGCAGCTCGGAGTCGCCGCGGCTGACGACCAGCACCGTCGCATCCTCAGGGAGGCTGCGCTCGATCTCTTCGCGGACTGCGGCGACGTCGTCCAGATAAGACCGCCGCGGCAGCTCCACCGCGACGCCGCGCGCACTCAGCTCGGCCGCCAGCCGGACCAGCTGACGCTGCAGCTCGGCGTTGCGCCGTCCCTGCTCCCGCAGCAGCGGCTCCAGCTCACTCTCGTGGCGGTCGCCGCGCTCGATGCTCGCCAGCCGCGGCGAGACCGAGATCCGCAGCGGATGGGCGCTCGGGTACTCGACCTCGAGCAGGCCGTCGGCGCCGTAGATCTCGAGGTCGTCGCGGTGGACCCGGTCGCGCCAGCGCTCGCGGTAGCGGGCAACGCTGGGCTCGAAGTCGCCGTCGTGCCCCCGGGTCGCCGACTCGAAGTGAACGAGCATCGCCTGCGGGCAGTAGTGGACCTCTCCCCCCGCCTCGCCGATACGCAGGCAGAGGTCGACGTCCTCCATCGAGTTGAAGTACCCCTCGTCGAAGCCGCCGATCCGCTCGAAGGCCTCACGCCGGACCAGCATGCAGGCACCGGTGACCGCCTGCAGCCGCCGCGGCTTCGCCGCCGCCGGGTGCTCGGCCGGGAAGCCTGCGTAGAGGCTGTGTGGGTAGCCGTCCTGGCCGAAGACGACGCCCGCGTGCTGGACGGTCTCGTCCGGGTAGAGCAGCCTGGCGCCGACGACCGCCGCGGCCGGGTTGGCGTCGGCAAAGGCCAGCAGCTCCCCCAGCCAGCCGGGCCGCGGCTCGGTGTCGTTGTTAAGGAAGACGAGGCTCTCGCCGCGCGCGGCCGCAGCGCCCCGGTTGCACGCTGCCGCGAAGCCGCCGTTCTCCTCCAGCCGCACGACCCGCAGCGCCGCGCCGAAGCTCGCCAACACCTGCGGGGTTTCGTCGGTCGAGGCATCGTCGACCGCGACGACCTCACAGCCGGCCGGTAGGCCGGAGAGCACCCGCTCGAGGCAGGTCCGCGTCAGCCCGGCCCGGTTGTGGACCGGCACCACCACGCTCGCCCGGATCGGCCCGCTCACCGCTCGCCTCCGACCAGCCGGTAGATCGCTCCCGCGCGGTCGTCGGAGAGGACCGGCTGGTAGTTACGCTCGAGGTGGTCGCGCAGGCCCCCGTAGTGGCGCAGCCACCAGAGGTAGGTGGGCGGGATGACGAGGAACTCGGCGCCGCGGTCCCGCAGAGACTCCAGGTGGACGATCGCCTCCTCGCTGTCGGCCGGATGGTGGCCGGCCCAACCGCCGTCCGCCGCCTGCGGGAAATGCTCGGCCCGGCGCCCGTTCAGCTGCAGCAGCTCCTCATCGCCGCGGCTGATCACCAGCACCGTCGAGCCGCCCGGAACCGTTGCCTTCACCGCTTCGCGCACCTGCTCGGCTTCGCGCTGGTAGCGAGGGTTCGGCCGCCGGCCGTAGGGCTGCCAGCCACGCCCCCACTTCTCCGCGTAGAGGCGCTGGTTGCGCTCAAGGATCTGCTTGTACTCACCGCTGGAGACGAGCCGGCCGAAGGTGGCCTCGCCGAAGTGGTGGACGAGGACGTCGTCGGCGCAGCGCAGCTCGTAGCCGGCCTCGCGAGCGCGGTCGGCGTAGTCGTCGTCCTCCAGCAGGCCGACCTCGTAGCGCTCGTCGAGCGGTCCGAGCCGGAGGAAGGTCTGACGCCTCATCGCCAGGCAGAACATCGCCGGGGTCCCGATCTCCAGCCATTCGCCGGCGTGCTCGGCAGCCCGCCGGCCCGCCGTCCCCAGGTACTCGCCCCAGGTGCGGTATTCGGTGTCGATCTCGGCCTCGTTGCCGATCCGGTTGGTGACCGGCCCGACCAGCCCGACCTTGGGATCGGCGAGGTGCCGGCGCAGCCCCGTCAGCCACCCCGGCGGCACCAGGGTGTCGTTGTTGAGAAGGATCAGGTGGTCGCCGGTGGCCAGCGCCAGCCCCTGGTTGCAGGCGGGCGCAAACCCCACGTTCGACCCGTTCAGCAGTACCCGTACCCGGGTGTCGCGCTCGGCCAGCCGGGCGAGGTAGGCGGGGGTGCCGTCGCCGGAGCCGTTGTCGACGACGATCAGCTCGAAGTCCTCGGCCTGAGTGTTGGCGAGGACACTTTGCAGGCAGAGGCGGGTGAAGACGAGGTTGTCGTGGGTGAGGACGACGATGCTCGCGCTCGGTCCCGTCGTCCGGACCGGGCGGTCGTAGCGGCTGACGGGAGCGGCAAGCGCGGCCTCGACGGTCGCCCGCGGCAGCACCGTCGGCCGCCGCGAGACCGGCTCCATCGGCATCGAGTCCGGGAATAGGGCGGGCGCCGCGCCGCTACCGGTGCCGGCTCGCTTGACCCCGAGGTCGTCGAGCAACCGACCGAGCACGACCTCATGGCTGAAGTGCTCGCGGGCGATCTCACGGGCCGCACGGGCGTGCAGAGCGTAGTCGCTGTTGACCTCTTCCACTGCCGCCAGCGCCTCGTCCGGCGACTCGAAACCGAGCAGGCCGCGCCCGGTCGGCAGGACGTTGCCGAACCCGGTCTCCTGCGTGATCACCGGCCGGCCGGAGGCGAGGTAGGTGGCGCTGCGGTCGCTGAACCAGCCGGTCCGCAGCGCCACGTTCTGCTCCTTGGCGACCGTGAACTCGCCGCGCGAAGCGCCGATGTAGTCGCGGTAGCGATCGATCCCGCGCGAGATCTCGACCCCGTCGCGGACGCGCCAGCCGCGCTGGCGCAACATCTGCCGCTCAGACTCCTCGCAGCTTCCAAGCGCCAGCTCGAACGCCTGGCCGCTGCGTTCGGGCAGGTCGAGGTGTCGGAGGAACTCCTGGTGCTTGCTCCAGGTGTAGCGCTGCCCCTCAAAGGTGACGTCGCGCCAGTCTTGGCGCCAGTTGCCGATCGTCGTGAAGAGGTCGGCGGGCTGCGGCGAGCGGTCGGGCCAGAGGTCGAGCACCACCGGCTGGCGGGTCGGTTTGAACTCGAAGCGCTCGCTGCGCGGCAGCCGGCAGTCGGGGTTCCACCAGTTCTCGGCGAAGGTGAAGAAGGCGTTGTGGGGCTCGAGGAAGTCGAGCGTCTCCTGGACGCCGTGCTGGAGCTCTAGCTGCAGCTGGACCGGGTCGGTCTCGAGATAGACGAGCCTCCCGGTCGCCGCCAGCTCCGGGTAGGGCATGGTGCCGCCGTGAAGGTTGATCAGCAGGTCCGCCGAGCCGTAGAGGCGTTCCAGCTCGCCTTCGCTCATCCCGAAGCAGCGGCCGTCGTCGTGGAGGGCGCGGAAGGCCCAGCGGTCGGCGAGGCCGAAGCGGCGCATCAGCGAGCCGATGAACTCCGCCGCCAGCGCCGAACTGTCGTCCTCGGGGCTCCTCATCAGCATCGAGGGCGTGCGGGCGTGGGTCTCGACGTAGTAGGCCTCGCAGCCAAGCCGCTCGAGTCCGAGCAGGTAGTGGAGGTTCTGCCAGGCGACGCCGGCCACCGGCATCTTGGTCATCATCCCCAGCAGCACGATCTTCGGCGCGCTCACGAGATCTGCCTCCAGCGCCCGTTGCCGCCGTTGCCACCGTTACCCCCGTTGTCGGGGGTGGTGGGCGCCGGCTGAGGCTCCTGAGCGGCCGTCGCCGTCGCCGCCTCGACCAGCGCTGGCTCGGGCGCCTGCCGGCCCTGCGGCTGCTGCCGGCGCCGGCCCCGTTCCTTGGTCTGCGCCTGGTGCAGGCCGGTGTAGACGCCGCCGCGGTCGACCAGATCCTCGTGCGTCCCCCGTTCGACGACGCGCCCGTCCTGCATGACCAGGATCTGGTCGGCATGGCGGACGGTCGAGAGGCGGTGGGCGATCATGAACGAGGTCCGCCCCTCCATCAGGTCCTCGAGCGAGTCGAGGATCACGTCCTCGGTCTTCGAGTCGATCGAGGAGGTCGGCTCGTCGAGGATCAGGATCGGGGCGTCGCGGAGGAAGGCGCGGGCGACCGCGATGCGCTGGCGCTCGCCGCCGGAGATGTGGGCGCCGCGCTCGCCGAGGACGGTGTCGTAGCCATCCGGCAGCCGCGAGATGAAGTCGTGGCAGTTCGCCGCCCGCGCCGCGATCTCGATTTCCTCGTCGCTGGCCTCTAGGTGGCCGTAACGGATGTTCTCGGCGATCGAGCCGGAGAAGAGCAGGGGGTCCTGGAGGACGACGCTGATCTGCTCGCGCAACGAGGCAAGGGTGACGTCGCGAAGATCGATCCCGTCGAAAGCGATCCGACCCTCTTTCGGATCGTAGAAGCGGATCAGCAGGCTCATCAGGGTGCTCTTGCCGGCGCCGGTGTGGCCGACCACGGCCACCCGTTCCCCCGGCGCGACCCGGAAGGAGACGTCTTCCAGCGTCCGTTTGCGGCTCGAGTAGGCGAACGAGACGCCCTCGGCCGCGACCCACCCCTGCACCCGGTCCAGCGCGATCGCGTCGGGTTTCTCCTTCACCTCGGGCTCCATGTCGAGGAGACTGAGCGAAGCGTTGAACTGGACTAGCTCCTCGTGGATCATCCCCACCGTCGTGCTCAGCTGTTCCAGGGGCTGATACACGGACGCCATGTAGGTGAGGACGACGATCAGTTCGCCGACCGAGAGTTTGCCGTTCATCACGTGCCAAGCGCCGACGCCGAGGATCAGCGAGAGCCCGGCGGCGCTGGCGGTCTGGACGCCCAGCGTGTAGAGGCTCTGGCTGACCGTCAGCTTCACCCGTTCGTCGACCGCGACTTTCCCCTGTTCCTTGAACTTGCCGTGCTCGTAGTCCTCGCGGCCGAAGGAGACGATCACCCGCAGCATCGCCATCGCCTCGTGGACGATCGAGAGCGAGCGCCACTCGAGCTGCTGCACCCGCTGCAGGCGCGGCACGATCCGCTTCCCGTAGACGCCGAACGACCAGAAGAGCAGCGGCACCACGACCAGCGAGAGCAAGGCCAGCTCCCAGTCGATCAGGGCGGAGATCACCAGCATCCCGACGAGCGTCATCAACGACTCCGCCACCGGCGGGATCACCATCACGATGTTGCCCATCGAGGCCGCCTGGTTGTTGATCTGGCTCATCAACTGCCCCGTCTGGCGCTGGTCGTGGAAGGTCAGGGAGAGCCGCTGCACATGGTTGAAGAGGTCGCTGCGAAGGTCGAGAACCATGTTCTGCTCGGTTTTCGCGCCGAGGTAGTGGTTCAGCACCGTGAAGCCGTTGCCAGCGACGACGACGAAGAAGCGGAGCCCCAGCATCGAGAGCAGGAGGACGATCCGCTCCGGGTTTTCGCCGAAGATCGCCTCGATGAAGCCGCCCGGGTTTTCCTGGTTGAGGACCTGGTTGAGGATCACCGCCAGCGGCCACGGCTCGGCGAGGCCGAAGAGGGCGGCGAAGACGGTCGCGAGGGTGAGGAAGATCAGCGTCCGCCGATACGGACGCAGGTAGGGCTTGGCCCGCGGCAGCACCTTCCAGAGATCCCAGGCGCCCTGCTTGCGGTCCTCCTTCTTGGCGAGCCGCCGCTCGCGGCGGCGGCTGCGCATCGGGATCGGGCCCATCCAGGGGCTCATCGCCGCCGCTCCTCACCACGTGCGGCGCGGGTCTCGACCAGCGCCCTCGCCAGCGCCCCCGACTTGGCTTCGAAGGAAGGGCGGGGGGCGGCCACGACAACCTCGTCCCCCTGCTCTTCCTCCTCCAGCCCCTCCAACTCCGCCAGCGCCAGCCGCGTCGCCGTCGCCATCCCCTCGAGGCCGAAGGTGACAACGAGCACCGCGAGGACGGCGACGGCGATTGCGATCGCCGGGCGGTGCTGATGGACGGCGACCAGGGCGAGGAAGACGAGGACGAGGGTGAGGATGCGGCCGGGGGCGGTGGTGCGGGGCCAGATGCGGGCGCGCAGCAGCTGTTTGCCGTTGCCGTGCTCCTCGACCGCGGTGCGGATCTTGACGCCACCGAGGGCGCTGGCGCGGAGGTCGAGGTCCCAGCGGTCGAAGGGGCCGCCGCTGCGGACGAAGCCGCCGGCGGCGGCGAGGCCGTCCTGCAGCTGCTCGATCCAGGCGCTCGGTTCGCGCCAGCGCTCGCTCCAGATCACGACCGTCCGCGGCCAGGGCAGGGTCGGGCCGACGCTGGTGCGGCGGCGCCAGGGCGAGAGGCCGTTGCGCAGGCGGCCGGCGAGGCGGGCGAAGGGCTGCAGGAAGTAGAGCAGCGAGGTGACGGCGCGGCGCTTCAGGGTCTCGCCGCGGGAGCGGCCGGGCACCGGGTGGTGGGCGCGCCAGCCGCTGGCGACCGCGGCGGCGAGGATCCAGGCGAGGGCGGCGAAGAACAGCGGCGCCGCCACCAGCAGCGGCCGCCAGAGCAGCCCGAGCGCCGAGATCTCCCCCAGCAGCGCCACCAGCAGCAAGCCCTCCGGCGCCTGCAGCATCCCCGAGAGCATCCGCGGCGGCTCGTAGATCGACTGGAACAGGCCGGTCCCCCAGGTGCCGTAGCGGACCATCGCCCGCCGCCGCGGTGTCTGCCCAGCCGAGCCCTCGTAGATCCGCCCCGACCAGCGCGAGGAGCCGGCGCGGTTGTAGTGGGTCGGCCACTTGCGCTCGAGCAGGGCCTCGGCCTTGCCGTAGCCGTACTGCTGGCGCAGGTAGCGGCGGATCGAGTCGCGGCGGCGGTGCATGACGACCGCGCCGGCGCTGAACCCCAGCGTCCGGTTCGCTTTCTGCAGCCGCCAGCAGAGGTCGACGTCGTCGCCCGCCACCCGGAAGCGCTCGTCGAAGCAGCCGACCTCTTCGAGCACGTCCTTGCGGAAGGCCATGTTGCAGCCGGGCACGTGCTCGGCCTCGCGGTCGGAGATGAGGACGTGGATCGGGCCGCCGGGGGCGGCGGCTACGCATTCGGCGATGAAGCCGTCGTCGTCGGGCGGGATGTTGGGGCCGCCGACGCCGGCATGGCCATCGGCCCTCAGCAGCGCGGCGACGTAGTGGAGCCAGTCCGCGTCGGGGTAGGCGTCGTCGTCGAGGAAGGCGACGATCTCCCCCCGCGCCGCCTCGATCCCCTGGTTGCGGGCGTGGCCGAGCCCCCGGTGGTCGGTCTGGATCAGGGTCGCGCCGTGGCTGCGGGCGATCTCGGCCGAGGCGTCGCTGGAGCCGTCGTTGACGACGATCACCTCGTAGTCGGGATAGGTGAGGGCGCCGAGCCGGGCGAGGCACTGGTCGAGGGTGGCCTGGCCGTTGTGGGTGCAGACAACGACCGAGACCGGCGCCCATGGCCCGCGGCCGGTGAACGGCACCTCGGCGAAGGCGCGCCGGACCGCCTCCAGCGCCGGCTTCGGCTCGCGGTCCCGGCCAACCAGGCCGAAGTCCCAGTCGAGGACCTCGTGGCCGCCGCGGTGCCACTCGTCGGTCCAGGAGAAGACGAAGGCGCCAGCGGCGCCGCTGGCGAAGGCCTGGCGGACCTGCCACTCGAGCGTCCGCGCCTGCTCGGCGGCGCCGTTGCGGCGGCTGTCGAGGCCGATCTCGGTGATCAGCAGCGGCCGGTCGCCGGCGAGGTTCTGCAGCCGCGCCAGGTAGGCCTCGTAGCTGCCCTCCTGCTCGAGGAAGACGTTGAAGGCGCCTATGTCCAGGAACGGCAGCTCGAGGTACTCGGTCGAGGGGTAGTTGACGTAGGTGACCAGTCCCTCGGGGTCGGCCATCTTCGCCTCCCAGTGCAGCCGCTCGAGGAAGCGCTCAACGGGCCGCTTGCCGTGCCAGCGCACGATCGAGGCGGGGATCTCGTTACCGACCGAGTAGCAGAGGATCGCCGGGTGCTGCTCGCAGGCGCGCACCTCGTCGCCGAGGCGGGCCGCGATCCGCGCCGCCCGGTCAGGATCGTCGAGGAAGGCGACGTGCTGTTCCCAGGCGAAGCCGACCATGACCCGGATCCCATGGGCGAGCGCCGCGTCGAGCAGCCAGGCGGGCGGCGGCACGTAGGTGCGCACCGAGTTGATCCCGGCGGCCGCCATCGCCGCGAAGTCCTCCCGCACCCGCTCGGGCGCCGGAAACGACGAGTCCCCCGGTCCCCTGAAGGTGCCGTAGGTGACCCCGCGGATGTGGAACTTCTCGGTTCCGACCAGCACAGAGCGCCCGTGGACGCGGGGTCGTCGCTCTGGAATCTGGGTTGGAGTGACTGTCCTTCGCTCCTGCCTAGGGGTTCTGAAGGAATGTCGGCCCGGCTGGCCGAAGTGCCCGAAACTGCGAGATTTCTCCCAGAAACCTCGCCATCGAATGCTGCATACAGCAGCTTCATCTTAACCCGCCTGTACACGGCGTCCAGTGCCGTTGGACAGAGATTTCAACTTAAATTTTCGACCGCTGGCCGGGCTCACGCCTGGGGCGTGCAGGTAAAGACGTGGGTGAAGCCGACTCGGGTGCGGTCGCTGAAGAGGAGGTTCCCCTTCGTCGCCCAGCTGCCGGTTGGACAACCTGCAGCCAAAAAGCTCTTCTGGCGGCCCTTGTAGGTGTAGCGACGGCCGATCCGCAGGTCGAAGGCCGTCGCCGAGCCGGCACCGCCCGCGACCTCGGGGACATGCGCTTTCAGGCGCAGGCCGAAGCGGCCCTTGTGGATCCGCGTGACCGTCGCCCGGACGATGACCGCGGTTGGTGCCGGCACGTCGACGTATGCGTGGAGAAAGACGGTGGTGGTGGCGCCGTGGACGCCGCCGTTGAAGAGGAGGAGCGGCCCGGTCGAGCGGAACGGCGCCTGTTCGGGGAAGGCGACCTCGACTTCGGTCTGCCCCGAGCCGACGATGGCGTCGCCGCAGACCTTCTTCGCGGTCGCGCTGCTGGTCGCCTTCAGCTGGCTTTCCCTGCAGGTCGGCAGGCCGACGGCGTCGACCTTGATCGTGCGGTCGATGTCGGCTTCGAGGTCCTGCAGCGCTGGCGGATGGCTGCCGTCGCTGGTCTTGATTTCGCCGTCGATGCGGGCGGTGACCGGGGCGCTGCCGCGCTTCGGGAGCGCCGTAGGCGAGATGCCGCCGTCGTCGCCGACGCAGATGACGCCGACGCAGTGTTCCTGCCGGGTGCCGCGGTCGCCCAGCGCCGAACCCGCCGCGATTGCCGTCACTGCCGCCGCCATCACGGCGATGCAAATCAGCTTCCCCTTCATGCTCCCGCCTCCCGTTGTGAGTCCCCCGTGCGTGGGGTCACCCCGATCCTCGCCGCGCGAGAGCGCTCGCCGCCTCCCCGATTCGGAGCGCCGGGTGCCTCCGGATGACCAAGGTGGGAAAGAGGGCGCGCCCCGCTCAGTCGTCGAGGCGCAGGGCGATCTCGAGGTCGGCGAGCGAGCCGGTCAGCGGGCGGCCGAGCAGATCCTCGATCGCGCGCAGGCGGTTGCGCACGGTGCGGCGGTCGACCCCGAGGGCGGCGGCGGTTGAGGAGATGTTGCGCTCGGCCTCGAAGTAGGCGCGCAGGGTCTCCCGCGCCGCCCGGCCACCGTCGCGACTGCGCTCCAGCGGCTCCAGGTAAAGCCGGCGCAGCGAGGTGGCGAGGAGATCGTCGCGGGCGATCGAGGCGAGCACGGCGACGTCGGCGTAGCGCAGCACCGCCTCGCGCCGGCGCTCGGCAATCGGCAGCGCCGCCTTCGCCTGGTGGTGGCTGAACCGCCACCCCGCCAGCCCCTTCCCCGGCTCGCCGACGGTGACGAAGACCCGCTCGGGAGTCGCCGCGGCCAGCGCCGCCACCGCGTCGGCGGCCGCCAGCGGCCGCATCCCCCCGAGCCAGCAGGCGAGGATCGGCTCCTCCTCCCGCTGCACCGCGAGCAGCCGGCGATCGAGCCGCTCGGCGATCCCCCGCATCAGCTCCGCCGCCCCCTCCCCCTTCGCCATCACGGCAAGGTGGTGGGCGTCGAGGTCGTAGCCGAGCTCGGAGTAGTCGACCAGCTCCCCCGCCAGCAGCGCTTTCACCGTCTCCCGCCGCCGCTCCGCGGCGCTGCGAGGCTGGATCTTTGCCTCCTTGGCATGCTCCTCGCTGACCGCCGCGATCAGCCGGTCGCCAAGCGTCGCCTGCGCAGCCAGCAGCGACCGCAAAGCCGCGCTCGGCACCTCCGCCCGCTCCGCCTCTTCGACCAGGAAGTCGCCGAACAAGGCGTTGCCGGCGAAGTACCGCCGCAAAACCGTGTCCAGCGGCACCCCGTCCCGCGCATCCAGACGAGCCTGCGCTAGCAGCACCGCCGGCACATCAGGAGCCTGCCGCTCCCCGCCCTCGAGCACCGCCAGCCGGTACTCGATCGCCGCCGCCACCGCCTCGTTCAGCCCCTGCAGATACCCCGGATCCGCCACCTCCCGCGGATCGGAGATCGAGTAGATCCGGGTGGCCACCGAACCTTGAAGCTCAGGTAAGCGCTCGCGAAGGCGGGCTGCCAGCGTCGCCCGTACCTCGTGGTTCGAAGGGGGCACATGCGCTGACTTTGATCTTCTCTCACTCACAAATTCAGCCTATAAGCCGCCGCCTCGCCGATCTCCTTTTCCCCCGCAACATCGATACGAGGCGGGGCAGACTTCTCTGGCTTGCAGAGAGGTCCGCCCCTGGTTCGTGCGTGGCCATACGAATGGTGACCAAACACTCTTGGTGTCGAATTAACCCATCTTCGTCGTCTGTACAGCAGGGATCGCTGCGGCAACGTTGCCGATCTTCACCGTCTCACCTCCCTGGGGTTCGTTGGCTTATGCCCTAGTTTTGCTAGACGGTTCCTTTAGCGGTAGATACTGCGCTTAGTTAACTGCGCACCTTGCGCTTGCAATCAAGCGAACACTCAAATACTCTCGCGCTACTGAAAGACCTCCATGAAAGAGCAGGTGGTGGAGATGGCTAAACGGCGCAAGGTGGCCAAAGGGGAGCGCAGCAACACTGTCGGCGAGAAAACGCTCGACGAAAAGCTCGCCAAGGCGATGGGACACCCCGTCCGGGCGCAGATCATCTCCTACCTCGAAAGAAACGGCGTTTCTAGCCCGACGGAAATGGCGAAGGCCGGCTTAGCCGAAGAAAAACTCCCTAACGTCGCCTACCACGTCCGGATCCTCGAGGAGTACGGCTGCGTCGAGCTGGTGGAAGAAGAGCCCGTGCGCGGCTCCACTGCGCACTACTACCGAGCGACGACCAGGATGCTTCTGGACATTGACGCTTGGCGCAAGCTCAATAAGAGTACGAAAAAGGCCGTCAGCATCGTTGCCGTACAAGAAACCATCGAAGGAGTCTCCGAAGCGATGGAGCAGGACACCTTCGACAGTTTCGACGAGCGGAACATCATGAACCTCCGCCGCCAGGTCGACAAGAAGGGTTTCCTAGTCGCCGCCCAAAAAATGCACGAGTTCATGGAATGGTTCGATGAGCTCGAGGAAGAATGCTTCAAGCGGAATCAAAGCGGCGATGCAGACCAGCTCTTTCCGATGTCCGTGAACATGCTCCTCTACGAGGCACCTCGCCGGAAGAAAAGCTAACTAGCCGCCCCTAGCCCGCCATCGCCCGGGCGATTACGACGCGCTGGATCTCGTTCGTGCCCTCGTAGATCTGGGTGATCTTGGCGTCCCGCATCATCCGCTCGAGCGGGTACTCGTTGACGTAGCCGTAGCCGCCGAGGACCTGGATGCCCTCTACCGTCACCTTCATCGCGTTGTCAGAGGCGATCAGCTTTGCCATCGAGGTCCACTTACCGAGGTCGGCGGGGCGGTCGGCGTGGTCGGCCATCGAGCAGGCTTTGTAGAGGAGCTCGCGGGCGGCGGCGGTGCCGGCCTCCATGTCGGCGAGCTTGAACTGGATCGCCTGCAGCTGGTTGATCGGCTTGCCGAAGGCGACCCGCTCCTTGGCGTACTCGTTGGCGTAGTCGGTCGCGCCCTGGGCGATCCCGACCGCTTGGGCGGCGGCGCCGAGGCGGGTGCGCTCGAGGGTGCCGAGGGCGACGCGGAGGCCGTTGCCCTCGCCGCCGATCAGGTTCTCGTCCGGGACGCGGACGTCGGTGAAGCTGGGGGCGCCGGTGGGCGAGCCCTTGATCCCGAGCTTGTGCTCAAGCTTGCCGGGGTCGAAGCCGGGCGCGCCTTTCTCGACCACGAAGGCGCTGGTGCGGCGGTTGGCGCGGTCGGTGGTGGCGAAGACGACGTAGAAGTCGGCGACCGTCGCGTTGGTGATCCAGGCCTTCTGGCCGTTGATCACCCACTCCTCGCCGTCGCGCACGGCGCTGGTCCGCATCGCCGCCGGGTCCGAGCCCGCCTCCGGCTCCGAGAGCGCGAAGGCCGGCGACCACTCGCCGCTGGCGCACTTCGGCAGCCACTTCTGTTTCTGCTCCTCGGATCCGAACAGCTGGATCGGCAACGTCCCCAGCTCCTGCACCATCAGGATCAGCGCCGAGGAGGCGCAGGCGCGCGCGATCTCCTCGACTGCCATCTGCAGCACCAGCGTCCCGGTCCCGGTGCCGCCGTAGGACTCGTCGAACGGCAGCCCGAGAACGTCATGCGACGCCAACAGCTCCCGCACGTCCCACGGGTATTCGCTCTTGCGGTCGATGTCACCGGCCCGCGGCGCGATCTTCTCCTGCGCCAGCCGCCGCACCATGTCGCGCAGATCAAGCGCCTCCTGCGGAATCTCGTAGGCGGGGGTGACGGTATCGACGCTCATTCGTTCCTTTCGTTCATAAGTCGTTGCTGCGCGTGGTCCATTGTCCCCGGATACCGGGGACAAATCGGTTCACACTTAGAAGACGGGGGACTCGGTGTAGGTGCCGAAGACCTCTTGCATCGCCGCGATCATCTCGCCCTCGGTGGCCTGGGTGCGGGCTGCCTCGATGATCGGCGGCATCAGGTTGGCCTCGGTGGCGGCGGCGCGCTTGAGGTTGGCGAGGGCGGACTCGACGGCGGCGCCGTCGCGGGCGGCGCGGGTCGCCGCCAGGCGCTCGGTCTGCTTGCGTTCCAGCGAGGGGTCGATCTTCAGAATTGGCGTCTGGTCTTCGTCGTCGGAGGTGAAGTCATTGACGCCGACGACGATCCGCTTGCGTTCGTTCAGCTCCTGCTGGTAGCGGAAGGAGGCGTCGGCGATCTCGCGCTGGGGGAAGTTGCGGCGGATCGCCTCGACCATCCCCCCGAGCTCGTCGATCCGGGCGAAGTAGCCGTAGGCCGCCTCCTCCATCTCGTCGGTCAGCTTCTCGACGAACCAGGAGCCGCCGAGTGGGTCGGCGGTGTTCGGCACCCCGGTCTCGGTGGCGATGATCTGCTGCGTGCGCAGCGCCACCCGCACCGCCTCCTCGGTCGGCAGCGCCAGCGCCTCGTCGTAGGAGTTCGTGTGCAGGGACTGGGTCCCACCCATCACCGCCGCCAGCGCCTCCAGCGCCGTGCGGACGATGTTGTTGAGCGGCTGCTGCGCGGTCAGGCTGACGCCAGCGGTCTGGGTGTGGAAGCGCAGCCGCATCGACTCCTTGCGCGTCGCCCCGTAGGTCTCCTTCATCTCCCGCGCCCAGATCCGGCGCGCCGCCCGGTACTTGGCGATCTCCTCGAAGAAGTCGATGTGGGAGTTGAAGAAGAAGGAGAGCCGCGGCGCGAAGTCGTCGACGTCGAGCCCGCGCTCGATCGCCCGCTCGACGTAGGTGAAGCCGTCCTTCAGCGTGAAGGCGAGCTCCTGCTGGGCGGTCGATCCGGCCTCGCGGATGTGGTAGCCGGAGATCGAGACCGGGTGCCAGCGCGGCATGTGCTCGGTGCACCACTCGATCATGTCGGTGACCAGGCGCATCGCCGGATCGATCGGGAAGCACCACTCCTTCTGGGCGATGTACTCCTTGAGGATGTCGGTCTGGATCGTGCCGCCGAGGTTCTCCGGCGCGACCCCCTGTTTCTCGCCGACCAGGACGTAGAAGGCGAGCAGAATCGCCGCCGGCGCATTGATCGTCATCGAGGTGGTGACGCCGCCGAGCGGGATCCCCTCGAACAGGCGCTCCATGTCGGCGAGGGTGTCGACGGCGACGCCCTCGCGGCCGACCTCGCCGAGGCTTTTCGCGTGGTCGGAGTCGTAGCCCATCAGGGTTGGCATGTCGAAGGCGGTCGAGAGCCCGGTCTGCCCCTGGTCGAGCAGGTAGTGGAAGCGCTCGTTGGTCTCCTCGACCGTGCCGAACCCCGCGAACTGGCGCATCGTCCACAGCCGTCCCCGGTACATCGACCCGTAAGGACCGCGGGTGAACGGGTAGGAGCCGGGCGCGCCGACCCGCTCCTCGAGCTCAGGACCGACGTCCTCGGGCCCGTACAGCGGCTCGATCTCCTGCCCGGAGATCGTCGAGAACTCGGCCTCGCGTTCGACCCGCTTGTCGCCGGCGGTTTGGCTCACCGGCCAGGATTCTGACAGGGCCTATGCCGCAGGCAGGTTTATCCGGCCGCGACTGCGCGGAGATCCGGTGCCCAGACCTCCTCGAGGAAGGCGGTCAGCTCGGCGTTGAGGCGCTCCGGGCGCAGGCGCCACTCCATGATCGAGTTGGCTTCGACCAGGCGCGCGTTGGGCAGCTCTTCGAGCAGCATCCCGGAGTCGCTGAAGGGGTGCAGCGGGTCGCGCGGGTGGCCGACGACCAGCGTCTCGTGCTCGATCTTCACCCGCTCCTCGCGGTGCGGCGCCGTCTCCCCCAGCAGCAGACCCTCGAGCACCGCCTGCGAGGGACCGGGGCGCTGGCGGACGAAGTCGAGCGCGATGTCAGCGAGGTAGTTGGTGCGGGGGAGCGGTCGGGTGAGGAGCGAGAGGCCCTCGAAGAGCGGCCGGCCAAATTTGAAGCTGAGCAGGACTGGGGCGAAGAAGCCGGCGACGGCGGAGAGGGCGTTATCCAGCACCGGCATCTCGATGAAGAGCGCCCGCGCCCGGTCGGGGTTGTGCACCGCCAGCTCGAGGGCGATGTTCGCCCCCAGCGAGGTGCCGCCGATCACCGCGCTCTCCTCTTCGAGGTGGTCGAGCAGCGCCACCACTTGGCGCGCGAAGAGCGGCATCGAGTAGAGCCGCAGATCCTCGGGCCGGTCGGAGCGGCCGTGGCCGAGCATGTCCACGGTCACCACCCGGTTTCCCCGCTCGGCTAGCTCCGGCGCCAGCCGGTCGAACATGTGGCGGTTCATCAGCAGCCCGTGCGTGAGCACGATCAGCCGTTTCCCTTCGCCGTAAACGTCGTAGGAGATCCGGTGCCCCTCGTAGCGAAACTCGCCCATGGCGTACATGGTAGCCGAGTAACTACACACACCAGTTTTCAAAACACCCGTAACCCCTTACTTAAACGCCGGTCCCGGGCGGCGTCAACCTTACTTTTACCCTTGTCATGCGGTTTAGAGTTCTTGTATGACCAACGGAACTCAACTGCTCGTCCGCCACGAGGCGCGCAGCCCCCAGGGACAGGAAGCACTGCAGCACTACTCCAAGGCTGTGGGTGCGATGAAAAAACGCGAACCGAGCGATCCGACGAGCTGGGATTACCAGGCGGCGATTCACGGTACGGAATCGAACCCACTCTCTCTGCAGAGACAGTGCGAACACGAAAGCTGGTTCTTCTTTCCCTGGCACCGGATCTACCTCTACTACTTCGAGGAAATCGTGCGCCAGGCGGTGGTCGAAACCGGCGGCCCCGGAGACTGGACGCTTCCCTACTGGAACTACGACCTCGGCGGCGAATTCGCCTCCCTTCCCGAGCCGTTCCGTCAGCCCGCCGACGAAGGGGAAAACCCCCTCTATGTCGGCGTGCGGCGCCCGTACTACAACGCCGGTGGACCCCTTCCCGAACTGATCTCGACCGAAGAAGCCGCGCTCGCCCTGCGCGAATTCATCGGCAACGCGATGTTCGGCGGCAACAACAAATCGCCGCACCGGCCGCGCTTCTGGGGGCAGTCGGGACTGCCGGAGGAAACCCCCCACGGCACCGTCCACGTCCAGGTCGGCGGCTGGATGAGGAACCCCGAAGAAGCAGCGTGGGACCCGATCTTCTGGCTCCACCACTCCAACATCGACCGGATCTGGGCGGTCTGGAACGAAAAGGAAGAATTGCCGAACCCGACCGAAGGCGGCTGGACCAACCACGACTTCAGCTTCTTCGACGCCTCGGGTCAGCAGGCGGCAAAGACCTGTGGCGACGTGACCGAAACGGCGCTCCTCGGCTACACCTATGACCCACCGCCCGGCGGGGGTAGCGTGGAAGAAGTGGTGCCGACGCCCTCCCAGCCGCCCGAACCCGCGCCCGGCGCGCCCACCGAACCGCGATTCGTCGGCGCCACCGAGCGGCCGACCGTTCTCGAAGGCGGGTCGGCCGAAGTGCCGCTCGAGATCAACGAGAAAGGACAGGGAGAAGTGGTGGAGGCCGCGGAGCCCGGCGATCCCCGACACCTGTACCTCAACTTCGAGGAGATCCGCGGCGACTCGACCCCCGACACCGTCTACGCGACCTACCTGAACCTGCCCGAGGACCCGAGCCCCGCGGACTACGACAGCCGCTACATCACCACCCTGTCGTTCTTCGGGCTCGAGCGGACGACCGATCCGGTCGACGACGAGGCGCCGCACGGCATGCGGGTCAGCTCCGAGGTAACTGAGATCGTCAGGCGTCTGCGCGACGAAACCGACTGGGACCGCAGCCGGCTCAGCGTCTGCTTCCGGCCGGTGGTCCCGGAACCCACCGCCGAGATGCCGGAGGCGGCGCGCGAGCTGCTCGAGTCCTCCCACCGCCCCGAGCACGACCCAATCGCGATCGGCCGGATCAGCCTTTCGATCGACGCCTGAGGCGCCGGTGGCGGCGCTCCGCTCCCTCGGGCGCCGGCCGACTCTCTGGGTCGAGGCGATGGTCGCCGCGGCCTGGCTGGCGCTGCTGGCCGGGGAAGCCGCCGCCCGCGCCTCCGGCGGCTCCGGCGCCGGCAGCTGGGAGAACGGGCCCCTGTGGATCTGCACCACCGGCCTCGGCCGGCTCGCCTCCCACGGCACCCACCAAGCCGCCGCCTCGGCCCCCCTCGCCACCGCCTCGCTGGCCGCCGGAACCCCGATGTGGGCGCTGATGGCGGCGGCGATGATGATGCCGACGGCGATGCCGGCGGTGCAACACGCGTCTCTCACCAGCCTCTACTGGCGCCGGCGCCGCGCCGCCCTTGAGTTCCTGGTCGTCTTCCTGGGGCTCTGGACCGCCTTCAGCGTCCTCGCCCTCGGTCCGCTGATGACCCTGGAGCCGGCCGCCTCCCCGTTCGCCCTCCCGGTCGCCCTGGCGGCGGCGGCGCTCTGGCAGCTGACCCCGCTGAAGCTGCGCGCCCTGCGCGCCTGCCACCGCAGCCGGCCGCTGCCGCCGCGAGGCTGGCGCGCCAGCCTCGGCGTCGCCAACTTCGCCCTTCACAACGGCGCCGCCTGCCTGATCTCGTGCTGGGCGATCATGGTCGCCGCCGCGGTCTCCGGACCGGGCCGGTTGCTGTGGATGGCCACCCTCACCGCCGCGATCACGGTCGAGAAGCTGGCCGAGAAGCCGCGCACCGCCTCTCGCCGCCTCGCCGCCCTGCTCATCGCCGCCGCTGCGGGGGTCGCAGCCGCCGTCCTGCTCGGTTAGAGCTCGCGTCCCTCTCAGCTGTCGACGGCCACCCGCGGCAGCTCCCGCAGCCGCGGCATCGGCGAGGGCAGGAGCCAGAGGACGCCGGCGAGGGCGCCGATCGCGGTGATCCACATCGTCGTCTGCAGGCCGGTCGCGGCGGCGAGCAGCCCACCCGCCAGGGCGCCAATCGGGCGGACGCCGTAGTTGACGAGCAAGAAGGCGCCGGAAACCCGCGCCCGCAGCTGGTCGGGGACGAGGGCGGCGTAGAGGGAGCCGAGGCCGACGTCGAGCACCATCACCCCCATGCCGTTGAAGAACTCGGCGACCGCGAGCAGGAGGACGGGCACCTCGGTCCCGGCGGCCAGCGGCACCAGCAGCAGCGGCGCCGGGGTGAGGACGAAGCCGAAGACGAGCGCCGGGCCGAGGCCGATCCGGTTGCTGAGCCGGCGGACGACGAGGGCGCCGAGCAGCGACCCGAAGCCGCCGATCGCCAGCGCCAGCCCAATCGCCCCCGCCCCCATCCCGAGGTCCCGGGTCGCGTAGAGGACGAGCAGCGCGTAGAAGCCGGTGTTGAAGAGGTTGAGGGTGGCCGAGGCCAGCAGGGCGGCGCGGATCAGCGGCGTGCGGGCGATGAAGCGGCCGCCGGCGGCGAGGCTGCCGCCCTCCCCCTCGCGGGCCGGGGTCGACTCGACCGCCCCCGCCCGGCCGATGAAGACAGCGGAGCCGAGGTAGGAGAGGGCGTCGAGGAGCAGCGCGATCGGCGCCGTCAGGGCCTGCACGAGGAGTCCGGCAACGCTGTTGCCGGCGACGATCGAGGCGGCGCGGCTGCCGTTGATCAGCGAGCTGCCTTCGATGTAGTGCTGGCGATCCAGCAAGGCGACGAAGACGATGTCGTAGGCGACGCTGAAGACGACGCCGAGCGAACCGGCGGCGAAGGCGACGAGGTAGAGCTGGGCGAGCGAGAGGACGCCGAACGCCCAGGCTAGCGGGATCGTCAGCAGCAGCAGGGCGCGGCCGATGTCGGCGCCGATCAGCAGCTCGCGGCGGCGCGGCCGGCGGTCGGCCCAGGCGCCGAGGTGGATCGAGAAGAGCAGGTTGGGAGCCAGCGCCGCGGCCGTCAGCAGGCCCATCTGGGCAGCGCCGGCGTCGAGCTCCAGCGCCGCCAGCAGCGGGATTGCCAGCAGCGAGACCTGGTCCCCGAAGAGAGAGACCGTCTGACCGACCCAAAAATCGCGAAACGGTCGGTTCCTTTTCAGGAGCTGGCGCATACCCGCCATCAATCATGGCGGTTTCGCCGGTTTAGTTAGAGACGCTGGCCTTTTCTTCCGCTCGCTGCGGAGGATCCAGCGCCGGCACGACCTTGTCGACGAAGGTGCGGACGAGGTCGGGGTCGAACTGGGTGCCGGCGCCGCGGCGGAGCTCCTCCAGCGCCTCCTCCCTGCTCATCGAAGAGCGATAGGAGCGGCCTTCGGTCATCGCGTTATAGGCGTCGCAGATGAAGATCGCGCGGGAGCCGAGCGGGATGTCCTTGCCCGCGAGGCGGTCGGGATACCCCTCGCCGTCCCAGCGCTCGTGGGTCGAGCGGATCAGGTCGGCGACCGGAGTCAGGGCGGGGGCGGCACCGAGGATGCGCTGGCCGATGATCGTGTGCTTGCGCATCAGCTCCCACTCCTCGTCGCTGAGGTCGGCGCCCTTGTGGAGGACGGCGTCGGGGATCGCGACCTTGCCGATGTCGTGCAGCTCGGCCGCCCGGACCACCACGTCCTGCTCCTCGGCGTCGAGGGCGAGGGCTTTGCCGAAAGCGGCGGCGAGTCGGGCGACGCCGTCGAGGTGGCGCTCGAGGTCGGGCTCGCGCTCGTGCAGCATCCGCAGCAGGACGCCGCGGGTCTGGCTGCGGGCCGAGTCGGCGCGCCGGCCCTTTTTCGCGTACATCCGCCGGTCGGCGACCCGCAGCGCGTCGGTCGAGGTGGTGACCTCGACCGGGATCAGGACCTTGCCCCAGGAGGCGGTGATCTTGAAGCCCTTGCCGCGCTCGCAGAGCGCCCCCTCGGCCGCCTCGCAGATCGTTTCGGCGGGGAGCGCGCGGGTGCGGGCGAGGACGCAGAACTCGTCGCCGCCGAGGCGGTAGGCGCGGCCGTGCGGTTCGACCGAGGCCTGCAGCTGGTTACCGAGGCGCAGCAGCAGGTCGTCGCCGGCCGGGTGGCCGAAGCTGTCGTTGTAGGACTTGAAGCCGTCGAGGTCGAACAGCGCCAGCACCATCGCCTCCGGCGGCGAGGCCGAGACCGCGTCGTCGAGGTCAGCCATCAGCGCCCGCCGGTTGGCGAGGCCGGTGAGCGCGTCGGTGACGGCGCGGGTCTCGGTTACCTGCAGCATCCGCGTGTTCTGCTCGAAGGTGATCAGCAGCCGAATCAGCACTGCGACCAGGCAGGCGACGCCGCAAACGACCGCGGTCACGCCGATCGGGACGAAGCTGCCGAGGGCAAGCAGGGTGACCCCGACCATGCCCATCGCGATCGGGACGGCGATCCGCCGCCGCTCGGCCCGGGCGACCGCGACGCCGGTCGCGGTCGCCGGCAGCCAGGAGGCGGCGGCAAGGAGCAGGAAGGCGAGCGGCCAGCCGACGCTGGCGATGTTGAGCGCCGCGGTCGACTGGCCGCCGACCGAGAGGTAGACGACGTCGCAGGCGCTGAACAGGAGCAGCGCCCCGGCGATCAGCAGCCAGGTGCCCTCGGTGCGCCACTTCGAGGCGGCAAAGGCGCCGCTCAGCAGCCCCAGAAGGACGAGGTCGAAGCAGGGGTAGGCGAGGCTGACCGCGACCCCGAAGGTGCTGCCTTCGAGCGCTTCCAGGACCGGCGGGAAGATCAGCGCCGCGGCGACGCCGGCGACCGCCAGCGCCCCGATCAGCCCATCGACCCAGGCGAGGCGCTCGAGGTGGGCGACCCGCGCCCGCAGCAGCAGGACGAGGGCGAGGTAGCTGAGGGGGTAGAAGGCGAGGAAGCCGAAGTCGGCCGGCGAGGGGAACGGTGCCGGGCTCGCGTAGTAGAGGACAACCGAGTAGTAGGTCTGCCCCAGCGCCCAGAGCAGCAGGCCGCCGCCGAGCGCCAGCCAGGCGCCGCGCTCGGCCGGCATCGAGGCCGCGCGGGCGAGCACCAGCAGGGCGGCGCCGAGGACGACGGCGTCGTAGACCCAGCGCCCGACCGCGTCCTGGAGGGAAGCGTCACCGAGCGTCCAGATCGTGACGGCGACGTAGAAGGCCAGGAGGCCCGAAAGAAGGCCCAGCGCGGCGAAGGCGGTTTTGCGCGACACGGGCGGTCGCTTGGACGGGGTGTCCATGCAGCGGTCATCGGCGCTGACAAGAGGAAGCTTGAGTAACGCCTAGTCGCGGCGCTTGATCAGCAGCCACTGCGGCTTCTCGCCACGGCGGGTGCGCTGGAGGGCAAAGCCGCCCCGCAGCTTCTCGCCGTGGAGGACGAAGACGGCATGACCGCGCTCCAGGGCCTCGGGCCAGGGGACGCGGCCGCCCTGCTCGTAGGTGCCGCGGTCCCAGATCTTCACCCAGCCGCCGTCGAGCTCGCCCTCGAAGTCGTTGTGGGCGAGCGAGTGGTCGCCGACCTCGAGCGCCAGCCGCTTCACCGCCGGGTCCATCGAGGGCTCTTTCGGCACCGCCCAGGAGCGCATCACTCCGTCGACCTCGAGCCGCAGGTCGTAGTGATGGGCGGTCGCCTGGTGCTCCTGGACGACGAAGACGCCGGCGCTGACCCCGCGGACGGCGAACTGCTCGTGCCCCTCGACCTTCGTCTCCTCCACCTCGACGGCCTCGACGGCGGCTCCCGGCGGTCCCTCTTCGAGAAATTCCAGCAGCCGGGCGACCGCCTCCGCGGCTCCCTCCCCATGCACCGCGACAGAGCCGTCCTCAGCGTTCCGGACCCAGCCGAAGATGCCACTCTCCTGCGCCTTCGCAACCGTCGCTTCGCGGAAGCCGACGCCCTGCACCCTGCCGCGTACGACCGCCCGAATCGCCCTCTTCTCCTCGCCCATCGACCCGAAGCTAGCGGACGTACTCGCAGTGGCCGGCGCTGTCGTCGCCGTTGCCGCCGATGCAGCGGTCGCTGCCGCCGCGGCCGTCGAGCCGGTCGGGGCCGCCGCGGCCCAGCAGGGTGTCGCCGCGCCGGGAGCCCTGGAGGACGTCGGGGCCGGTCGAGCCCTCGATCTTCTCGGTGCTGCGGGAGATACGGCCGGCGGCGCAGCCGGGGACATCGGGGTCGAGCACCGCGCCGCCAATCGTCGCGTCGACGACGGTGCCTTCGTTGCGCACGCGGGAGAAGGAAGCACTGTCGTTGCTCCCCGGGCCGCCGTTGAAGAAGTCCCCGTCGCAGGGCTGGCCGCCGATCATCAGGTCGTTGCCGCCGCCGCCGAGCATCGTCGCCGCCCCGCTCACGTGCTGCGGGTGGAGGACGTTGACGCCGAAGAGGGCGTCGTCGCCGCCGGCGCCTTCAAGCCGATCGGGTTCGGCGTCATCGCCCCCGTACAGGGTGTCGCCGCCCGGTCCGCCCCGCAGCCAGTCGCTCCCTTCGCCCCCGTCGGCGACGACGGCAACGCCCGGAGGAAGCGAGCGGTCGAAGGCGACTTCGTCGTTGCCGGCCCCGAGCGAGACGCTGATCGAGCTCACCCGGCCGCCCTCGATCCGCACCGTGCTGCCCGTTTCCGGAGAGATCACGTAACGGGACTGCCAGTAGCCGACGTCGGCGGCGTCGGCGCCTTCACCGCCGGTGATCGCGAGGCTCGACCCGGGCGCCCCCCGGCCCAGCTGCACCCGCACCCCAAGCCCGCCGGGATCGGTCGCGGGCGCCGTCAGCACGTCCTCGACCCCGACCAGGCGCTCCTCTTCAGCCCCGCGCACGGTGCCGCTCGCCAGGTCGACGGTGACCGGCCCGCCGGCGCTCATGTAGGAGGCGAGGTCGTGGCCGCCGGGGCCGCCGTCGACGCGGTCGCGGCCGACCCCGCCGACCAGCACGTCGTGGTTGCCGGCGCCACCGAAGATCGCGTCGTCGCCGAGGCTGCCGTTGACGATGTCGCGGGGCCCCGGGCCGCCCCGCACCGTGTCGTTGCCGGCGTCGCCGAAGACGCGATCACGGGCGGCGCCGCCGTCGACTTCATCGGAGCCGCGGCCGCCGTGGACGAGATCGGCGTTCTTCTTGCCGTCGACCGTGTCCTTGCCGCGGCCGCCGTAGATCCGGTCGCGTCCGTAGCCGCCGCAGATCACGTCGTTGCCGCCGCCGCCGTGGATCGTGTTCGGGCCGCGCCCGCCGGTGATCACGTCGGGACCGCGGGTGCCGTGGATCAAGCGGTTGTTGGAAGCGATCGTCGCCTTGCGCCCGCCGCAAAACGGCCCCTTCGCCTCAAGCGCGGCGGCAAAGACAAGCCCGAGCAGGCAGATCGCCGCCAAGCCGAACGCGAGTCGCTTCCCTGCTCCACTCACGAGTTTCCCTTCCCTTGAGTTCGTCTTCCCACATACCCGGGGACGGGAAGCGCACACCGAGAGGACCGAGCGCACAGGTCGACGCTTGCGCGATGGCGCTCTCGCTGCGAGGGTGAGACCGATGCACGACTACGTAATCGTTGGCGCTGGGTCGGCCGGCTGCGTATTGGCAAACCGGCTCAGCGAAGACCCCTCGGTGCGGGTGCTGCTGATTGAGGCCGGCAAGCGCGACCGCCATCCCAACATCAAGATCCCCGCCGCCTTCGCCAAACAGTTCAAGACCAAGCTCGACTGGGACCTGGCGACCGAGCCCGAGCCCTTCTGCGACAACCGCTCGATCTACATCCCGCGCGGCAAAGGCCTCGGCGGTTCGAGCTCGATGAACGCGATGCTCTACGTGCGCGGCAACCCGCTCGACTACGACGGCTGGGCGGAGGCGGGGGCGAGGGGCTGGAGCTGGAGCGAGGTCCTCCCCTACTTCCTCCGCGCCGAGGACAACCAGCGCGGCGCCTCCGAGTACCACGCGACCGGCGGGCCGCTGCGGGTCGAGGACGAGCGCTCGCCGCGCCAGCTGACCGGCCGCTTCCTCGCCGCCTGCGCCGAGCACGGCATCCCGCGGATCCCTGACTACAACGGCCCCGAGCAGGACGGCGCCGCGCTGGCCCAGGTGACGCAGCGGGGCGGCAAACGCTGGAGCACCGCCGACGCCTACCTGCGCCCGGCGCTGGAGCGGCCGAACCTGGAGGTGGTGACGGGGGCGCTGGTCTCCGGCATCGAGATCGAGGGCGGCATCGCCACCGGCGTCCGCTACTCGCGCCGCCGCGGCGGCGCCCAGCTGGCGCGGGCCGAGCGCGAGGTGATCTTGAGCGCCGGCGCGATCGGCTCACCGCAGCTGCTGATGCTCTCCGGCGTCGGGCCGGCCGAGCAGCTGCGCGAGCAGGGCGTGCAGGTGCGCCACGAGCTGCCGGGGGTCGGCGAGAACCTGCAGGACCACCCCTACGTCACCTGTATCTGGGAGGTTCCGGGCGGCGGCTCCCTCGCCGACGCCGAGAGCCCGAAGGCGCTGCTCGAGTACCTGCTGCGCCGCACCGGCCCGCTGACCTCAACCGTCGCCGAGGCCTTCGCCTTTGTCCGCAGCCGCCCCGGCCTCCCCTCGCCCGACCTCCAGTTCCACTTCGCCCCCGCTTACTTCGCCGACAACGGCTTCGAGGAATACGACGGGCACGCGCTCACCAGCGGCCCGGTCCTGGTCAAACCGAAGGCGCGCGGCTGGGTCCGCCTGCGCTCGGCCGACCCGGCGGCGAAGCCCCGCATCCTCACCAACTCGCTATCCGAGCAGGAGGACCTCGACGCCCTCGTCGCCGGCGTCCGCCTGGCGCGCGAGATCGCCAACGAGGGCCCCCTCGCCGAGGTCGTCGGCCGCGAGCTCTTCCCCGGCCCCGAGGTCGATACCGACGAGGCGATCGCCGCCGACGCCCGCCGCCGCTGCGAGCTCCTCTACCACCCCGTCGGCACCTGCCGCATGGGCAGCGACGACGAAGCCGTGGTCGACCCAAACCTCCGCGTCCGCGGCCTCGACCACCTCCGCGTAGTCGACGCCTCGGTGATGCCGCTGATCGTCTCCGGCAACACCAACGCCCCCACGATCATGATCGCCGAGAAAGCCGCCGATCTGATCCGCAGCGCTGCCTAGCCCTTGCGGTTGGCCATCCGCTCGAGCTGCTTGCCGAGGGCGCGCTCTACTTCGTCGCTGAGGGTCATCCGGTGCAGGGCGGCTAGCGCCTGGAGGGAAAGGGGGCGGAGGCGGTCGAGGGCCTCGCGGACCTCGGGCCAGCGCTCGGCCGGGTAGCCCTCGGCTTCGAACGGCTTCCAAACGTCGTCGAGGAAGAGACGGACGAACTCGTGGGAGATCTGCTTGCAGCGGCCGCGGACCTTGTCGACAACGATCAGCGCGTGCTCGGCGGAGACGCCGGTGGCGACCAGGCCCTCGGCGGCGTCGAGCAGCGACGGGTAGGGCGCCTCGTAGCGGTCTTCCTCGACCGCGACCAGGGCGCCAACACCGACCGCCCGCTTCAGCGCCTCGTCGAGGCCGTCGCCGAAGCGCTCGGCCAGCTCCTCGCGGGTGAAGGTGCGCGGCTGCTCGGCGTCGAAGCCGTCGAGGTCGCGGCGGAAAGAGAGGAACTCCTCGGCGGCACCGACGTTCTGGTTCAGCAGCCGCTCGATCCCCTTCAGGTTGAAGCCGTCGGCCTGCAGCTCCTGGATCATCCGCAGCCGCGCCAGGTGCTCGGGCCCGTAGTAGCCAACCCGGTCGCGCACCTCCGGCGCCGGCAGCAGGCCGCGGGCGCGATGCGAGCGGATGTTGCGAACGGTCATCCCGGTCTCGGCCGCCAGCTCTTCGATCGTCAGGTGGTTTTCTTGCTGGCTCTCCTGCTGCTTCTCGGGCGCGGGCACGGCGAAGAAGCTACCACTGTGTGACGTTTCGCCGGTTGACGTGACGGCATTCGATGTTACCTTGCTTAGGTCATGTCGCCGCAGCTACTTCCCCGCCGCAGCCTCCGCTTCCTCGAGGCGGTAGCCACCCCGCATGGGGTCGACTCCTACCTCGAACAGGTCGATCCGCTGCTGGTTGCCGGCGAGTGCCGGGCCAAGGTGGTCGCGGTCGAGCGAGCATCGGAGAGCGTGACCCTGACGCTGCGCCCGAACCGCGTCTGGAAGGGCTTCCGCGCCGGGCAGTTCGTCAACGTCATGGTCGAAATCGACGGCGTCCGCCACCAGCGCTGCTACTCCCCCGCCTGCGCCGAGGGACGCGGCGGCACGATCGAGATCACCACCAAGCGTCATCCCGAGGGGCTCGTCTCCAACTTCCTCGTCGACCGCGCCGAGCGCGGCATGGTCGTCGGACTCTCCGCCGCCGAAGGCGACTTCGCGCTGCCGAGCACGCGCCCGGACTCGGTCCTGCTGATCGGCGGCGGCAGCGGCATCACCCCGCTGATGTCGATCCTCCGCACGCTGCTCCGTGAGGGTTATGACCGCCCGATCGCCCTCATCCACTACGCGCCAGACGCCGAGCGCTGCATCTACCGCGACGAGCTCGAGCGTCTCGCCGCCTCGCACCCGAACTTCCAGCTCCTTCGTTCCTACACCCGCGCCCCCGGCAGCGGCGAGCTCGACGGGCACTTCAGCCCCACGCACCTCCCTATGTCCGACCCCGACTTCACCGCCGCCGAGACCTTCGCCTGCGGCCCGTCCGCCCTCCTCGACGCTGTCCGCGGCACCTGGGCCAACGGGCTCGAGCACCGCCTCCATGTCGAGAGCTTCGTCCCGCCCACCTTCCTCCCCGCCGGCGAGCCCGGCGAGGGACAGCTCCGCTTCGCCGGCTCCGGCGTCGAGGTCACCAACAGCGGCGCCTCCCTGCTTGAGCAGGCCGAGGCCGCCGGCCTGCGCCCGGAATACGGCTGCCGGATGGGCATCTGCCACACCTGCACCTGCCGTAAGCGCGCCGGCACCCACAAGAACCTGATTACGGGCGAGGTCTCCTCCGCCCCCGACGAGGAGATCCAACTCTGCGTCTCCGCCGCCCTCGGCGACCTCACCGTCGAGCTATAGCCCTCACGAAAGGATTTCGATGAACCCCGCAACCGCGACTCCCGCCCCGCCCCGAGCGCCCTCGCTCGACCTCGCCGCGCAGCCGACCACCAACCCCTACGGCCTCACCGCCGAGCAGTTCCAGCAGCTCGGCGAGGAGATGGACGCGATCCGCCAGCGCGTCCTCGCCGATCGTGGCCAGCGCGACGCCGACTACATCCGCGGCGTCATCCGCGCCCAGCGTGGCCTCGAGGTCGCCGGCCGCAGCCTGCTCTGGGCCGGCGTCGTCCCGCCCTTCTGGCTCGCCGGCACCGCCGCCCTCTCGCTCTCCAAGATCCTCGACAACATGGAGATCGGCCACAACGTCATGCACGGCCAGTACGAGTGGATGAACGACCCGACGCTCTCGGGCAAGCAGTTCGAGTGGGACACCGCCTGCCCCGCCGACCAGTGGCGGCACTCCCACAACTACATGCACCACACCCACACCAACATCGTCGGCAAGGACCGCGACATCGGCTACGGGGTCCTGCGGATGTCGGAGGAGCAGCCCTGGAAGCCGTACTACCTCGGCAACCCGCTCTGGGCGGCGCTGCTGGCGACCTTCTTCGAGTACGGGGTCGCCCTGCACGACCTCGAAGTCGAGCGGATCGCCGAAGGCGAGATCAGCCTCGCCGACAAGCGCGAGCTGCTGAAGGGGATCGCGACCAAGGTCCGCGGCCAGGCGCTGAAGGACTACGTCTTCTTCCCCGCCCTCTCCGGCCCGCTGTTCGTCTTCCCGCTCGCCGGCAACGCGACCGCCAACATCGTCCGCAACCTCTGGTCGTTCACGATCATCTTCTGCGGCCACTTCCCGGAAGGCACGCACGAGTTCGACGAGGCCGAGACCGCGAACGAGACCCGCGGCCAGTGGTACCACCGCCAGCTGCTCGGCTCGGCCAACCTCAGCGGCAGCCGCCTCTTCCACATCCTCTCCGGCAACCTCAGCTTCCAGATCGAGCACCACCTCTTCCCCGACCTGCCCGCCAACCGCTACGCCGAGATCTCAGTCGAGGTGCGCGAGATCTGCGAACGCTACGGCCTCCCCTACAACGTCGGCCCGCTGCACCGCCAGTTCGGCAGCGTCGTCAAGAAGATCGGCCGCCTGGCGCTGCCGGACTCGGCCGCCTTCTCAGTTGGCGGACTCGCGCGGGGAATCGGCTCCGGCCTCGGCGGCGCCGTCAAGCGCGGGCTCAGCCTCGCGAAGCGAGCTCCGCTGCCGGGTCTGGGTACGCGAACGAGCTGAAGCCGAGCCACTCGGGCAGGCTGCGGACGAGGTGGTCGGGGCCGGTCACCTTGAGCCGCCGCGAGCGCATCGCCGCGCCGAGCTCCAGCTGACCGAGCCAGACCTCGGCCATCGCCTTCGCCTCGGCGTCGACGTTGAGGTCGATCGGGAAACCGGGGTCGGTGACGCAGATGTCGGCGTCGCCCTCCTGGGCGACCATCCACCAGGCGCGCTTTCCCTCTTCGGCATCGCGGTAGCGGAAGAAGGTGACGATTCGCTCCGCCGGCAGCCGGTCGAGCCGCAGGCTGCGCTGCATGTCCCACATCAGCAGCGCCGGGTCGGCCTCCTCGGCGCTCACCTCGCGCTTCAGCCAGTCGCGGCTCCAGGTCCCGATGCCGACGACCAGCGGCCCCAGCGCCTCGCCGGCGGGGGTCAGCTCGTAGGCGTTGCCGCGTTCGCCCTCTAGCGGCGAAATCGTGATCAGGCTCGAGCGCTCTAGCTCCTTCAGCCGTTTGCTCAAAAGCGAGGAGGACATCCGCGGCACCCCGCGCTGCAGCTCGTTGAACCGCGTACTCCCCATCAAGAGCTCGCGCAGAACCAGCAGGGTCCAGCGCTCCGTCAAGACCTCGGCGGCCTGGGCGACTGGACAGAACTGTCCGTACCTCTCCGGCATCTTCCCCAGGGGCAGTGTAGGCGCCCAACTGCAGATTTAGAAGTTGATCGGGCTCCGGTACGGGTGGATAGTCATCCAATACCGACTAAAGGAGATTCGAAGTGACCCCCAGCACTGACACCCCCAGCCCCGAGCTGCGGCAGAAACACCGCAAGATGTGGGCCTCCGGCGACTACCCGTCGATGGTCGAGACCTTCCTCACCCCACTTGGCTCGCGCCTGGTCGAGGCGGCTGGGATCAGCGCTGGCGACCGCGTCCTCGACGTCGCCGCCGGCACCGGCAACGCCTCGATCCCGGCGGCGGCAACCGGCGCCGACGTGGTCGCCAGCGACCTCACCCCGGAGCTCTTCGAGGCAGGGCGCGCTCGCGCCGAGGCGGCCGGAGTAGAGCTGGATTGGGCAGAGGCCGATGCCCACGACCTCCCCTTCGAGGATGAGAGCTTTGACGTCGTCATCTCCTCGATCGGGGTGATGTTTGCGCCCTTCCACCAGAAGGCGGCCGACGAGCTGGTCCGCGTCTGCAAACCCGGCGGCCGGATTGGCCTGCTGAGCTGGACGCCGGAGGGGATGATCGGCGGCCTCTTTCGGGCGATGGGCCAGTTCATGCCTCCCCCGCCCGAGGGCGCGCAACCACCACCTCTATGGGGCGGGGAGGAGCACCTCCGTCGCCTGCTCGGCGAGCGGGTCGAGTTGGAGAAGATCGAGAAAGGCATCCTCGAGGTGACCGCCTTCGAGCGCCCCGACGACTACGGCGAGCACTTCAAGCAGCGCTACGGCCCGACGATCGCGGCACGAGCAAACGCCGAGAAAGAGGGTCGCGCGGAGGAGTTCGACAGGGTGCTGAGCGAGTTCTGCGCCGAGTGGAACCGCGGCAGCGACGACGACGCCCGCTTTGAGATGGAGTACCTGATCACGGTCGGGCGGCGGTCCGCATGAGCGGCCGGCGCACGAGCTACGACGCGGTCGTCGTCGGCGCCCGCTGCGCCGGCACGCCGCTGGCGGCGCGGTTGGCCGAGCAGGGCTGGTCGGTCCTGCTGGTCGACCGCGAACCGCCGCCGGCCGACACCCTCTCGACCCACATGCTGTTCCCGAACACGATGGCGCGGCTGGCGGAACTCGGTGCGCTGCAGCGGATCGAAGCCGAGCACCAGCTGAACCCCGTGGAGTACGGGGTCCGAATCCTCGGCTCGGAAACGGTCGGCGGGTTCACCCCGATCGACGGCTTCGACCGCGCCTACGGGATCACCCGCCCGGTGCTCGACACGGCGCTGCTGGAGGTCGCCGTCGCGGCGGGGGCGGAGACGCGCTTCGGGCAGCGGGTTACGGGCCTACTCGGCGCCGGCAGCGAGGAGGAGCCGGTGCGCGGCGTCGTCCTCGAAGACGGCGAGGAGATCGAGGGGCGCTGGGTCCTCGGCGCCGACGGCCGCGCCTCCACCGTCGCCAGCCTGCTGGGACTGGAGAAGGAGCGCCCGCTGGCGGGTGAGATGGCCTTCATGTTCGGCTACTGGCGCGGCCTGCCGACCCGGGACCGCTTCTTCATCGACGTGATCGAGGAGGGCTCGCTGGCCTGGATGCCGTGCGAGGACGACCTCTCGATCCTCGTCCTCGGCCTGGCGCCCGAACTGACCCGCGGCACCCAGGAGCAGCGCGAGCGCCAGTTCCGCGCCGGCGCCGCCAGCTTCGCCAATTGGTTCGACCCGACCTGGCTCGACAGCCGCAAGCAGGTCGGCCCGGTCCATCTGGCGCCGGAGACGATGCTGCGCGGCTTCTTCCGCCAGCCGACCGGGCCTGGATGGGCGCTGGTCGGCGATGCCTCCCACTTCAAGAACCCCTCGACCGCGCAGGGCATCTCCGACGCGATCGAGCAGTCGCTCCACGTCGCCGGCGAACTTCTCGCCACCGACCGCCTCGACGGCTACGAGGCCTGGCGCGACGAGCGAGCCCGCGAGCACTACGAATGGTCCTTCGACTTCGCCCGCTTCGCCCAGCCCGAGGTCCTCGGCCCGGTCTTCCGCGGCATCGCCGCCGACCCCGAAGCCGGCCAGGACCTCCGCGACGCCCTCAGCCGCCGGCTGCGCCCGCAGAGCGACGTCTTCACCCAGGAGCGCCTCGAAAACTGGTTCGCCGCGGCCGCTGTGTCTTGAGAGAGTGAGCCGCGGCGGCGATGTCGACTTAGTGACCTATACGGCCACTAAGTCGACACGCCTGTGGCCTAGCGGGCGAAGATGCGATTGGCGACCGCGGGGTCACCGATCTGTTCGAAGCCGATCAGCTTGCCTTCGCCGTTGTAGGTGAGGACGTCGGCGGCCTCCGTCGACTCGCCGTCGAGCGAGGCGGTGGTCAGAACCACGACCTTGTCGCCGTCGGCGATGAAGTCGTGGGGTTCGGTTTTGATCCCTTTCTCGGCCATTTTGGCCCAGAGCTGGCCAACCTCCTCCTTGCCTCGGTAGGTACCGGTCAGCGAGCTGTCGCCGCGGACCGTCCACTCCACCGAGTCGTCCATGTCTTCCATCGCCGCCGCCGCATCGCCCGCGCTGAAGGCGCGATAGCCGGCTTCGGCCCGTTGCTTGTTCTCCTCTGCGCTCACAGAGAACCTCCTTGGCGCGCTGCCGCGCGCGTACGAGGCTCCGAGATATGGCGCCCGGCAAACCACCTCACCTCACCGGGTCATTCGAATCTAGTGCGGACCCCGGTGTAAGGCAAGTGTCGCTTTTGTCCTCCTATAGGACCACTAAGTCGACACGCCCCGACGACGTAGGCTGCCGCGGTGCCCGCCAGCCCCGAGGAGAAGCCAACGCGCCGGTTCGTCGCCGCCGCGCGCAACCTCAACCGCCAGCCGAAGCTGCTGCGGGCGGCGCGGGCGGCGCGGGAGCGGCTACTCGGCGACGAGGCGCTGGTCGACCACCTCTCCACCGCCCGCGGCCGCCCCTCCGACCTCGCCGCCCAGCAGCTGGTCGAGCTGCGGGGCGACGCGCCGGGCATCCTCGGCGAGCTCGGCCTCACCGCGGTGCAGGCCTGGCAGCGGCTGGCGGAGTCCCAGGACCGCGGCCGCGGCAAGGTCGACGTCGCGATCCTCTTCACCGACCTCGTCGGCTTCTCCAGCTGGGCGCTGGAGGCGGGAGACGAGCCGGCGCTGCGATTGCTGCGGGAGGTGGCGGCGGCGATCGAGCCGCCGGTGAGCGAGCGCCGCGGCGAGGTGGTGAAGCGCCTCGGCGACGGCCTGATGGCGGCGTTCTGGGACGCCCCGAGCGCGGTCGAGGCCGCCTTCGCCGCCCACGAGCGGATCGCCACGGTCGAGGTCGCCGGCTTTCGCCCGCAGCTGCGCACCGGCATCCACCTCGGCCGCCCACGCAAGGTCGGCGGCGACTACCTCGGCGTCGACGTCAACATCGCCGCCCGCCTCTGCGACGCCGCCAAGCCCGGCGAGATCCTTGTCTCCGACCGCGTGCTCCTGCAGCTCGATCCCAACTCGGTCAGCTCGAAGAACCGCCGTTTCCGCGCCAAGGGCGCGCCGAAGGACCTCGCCGCCTACACCGTCAAGCGGGCTGGCGCCTGAGCCGGTCGATCAGTTCGACCAGCTCCAGGTGGCTGTCGAGGACGAAGTCGGCCTCGACGCCGGGTTCGGCGTCGTCGTGCATCCCGCGGTAGCGCGCGGTCCTCATCCCGAGGGCGGAGGCGCCGGCGATGTCGGTCCGTCGCAGGTCGCCGACGTGCATCGCCTCCCCCGGCTGCGCCCCGAGCGCCGCCAGCGCCGGCTCGAACGCCTGCGGAGCCGGCTTGTAGTGGCCGGTTTCGTCGGAGAACGACCAACCGTCGAAGTGCCCTAAGAGCCCTTCCTGGTCGAGCATCTCGCGCAGCATCTCGCCGCCGCTGAAGCCAACGTCGCAGACGATCCCGATCCGGATCCCCCGCGCAGCGAGCCCCTCCAGCGCGGCACCGATCCCGGGCGCCAGTTCGAGCTCGACTTCGCGCATCGCGCCGAGGAAAGCCTCGGCGACCCGAGCGCCCCCTTCCCCCTCCGCCCCAAGCGAGCGCACCAGCATCTCCGCCCCCTCCTGCGGGTGCAGGTGGGTCCCTTCGGCCCAGGAGCTCTCCCACCGCAACCGCACTTCCTCCAGGCTCGCCTCCAGCAGCGCCGCCTCCACCGCCAACCCGCCCTCCTCACAAGCAGCCGCCACCGCCCCCCGCCGCGCCGCCGACATCGCCCCCTCCGGCACCTGCGCGATCGTGTTCCAGAAGTCGAAAGTGACGGCAGCGATCACTCCCTCATCTTCGCTTCTTCGCCTTCAACTCGGCGCTGAAGCATTTCCGCCATCCACAGCAGCTGCCAGGGAGTCACCCCGAGCGCGCGCGCAACCCTCTGCAGGGTCCAGACCGTGGACTGGCGTTTCCCGGACTCCAGCTTGGAGATCTCGCTGGGTTCGACCTGCATTGTCTGCGCCAGCTGTTCCTGGCTCCACCCTTTGGCGACCCGCAGCGTCCTGATAACGGCGGCGATGAACGGCTGGAGCAGTTGGGGGGCGGCCTCCAAGAGGCCATACAGAGAAATAACCAAACGGGCGAAAAGCCATGAGGTTTAGCTCAAGGACCCTTCCACGAAGACGCAAATAGCGAACTTCTAGCGTTCCGAAATGCGGCCGTTCAAACCCCGATGACTCGCAGACCGGGTGTGGCGGGCATTACCGCGGGTATTGCACTCGCCATGAGCGACTACTCCATCGCCCGCGCCGACGAAGCCGAGAACGCATACGCCGACAGCGACGGCCCGGGCGAGTTCCGCTCGCTGACCGACGGGCTCGGGGCTGAGCAGCTGGCCTTGACGCTGATCCGGATCCCGCCCCACTCGGATTTCGAGCAGGGGACGGGGCATCGACACGACGAGATTGAGGAGATCTACCTCGTCACTCGCGGCACGCTGACGATGCGGTTCGGCGAGGAGATCGAGACGGTGGGGCCGGGAACGGCTGTGCGGGTGGCGCCGCAGACGCTGCGCTCGCACCGCAACGAGGGCGATGAGCCGGTCGAGATGTGGGCAATCTCCCGCCAGAGCGACAACGACGGCGGCGACAAGGTCGACGACTTCTGGGAGGCCTCGCCGGAAGCCTCCCAACACAGCTGAAGTAATCGCTCAGGAGTCGGGCGCGCCGGCGAAGATCTCTTCCAGCGTGAAGATCTGCGAGCAGGGCACGCCGAGGCCTTTCGCCAAGCGCTGCAGGGTCTCATGAGTCGGGTTGCTCTTGCCCTTCTCGAGGCGGGAGATCTCGGTCGCATCGATCCCGCTGCTGCCGGCCAGATCACGCTGACTCAGCTTCCTCGTCTCCCGCAGGAACCGGATGGCCTTGCCGAGGCAGAGGCGAGGGGTTTTCGACGCGGAGCCCACGGTCCCGCCTATCGAATTGAGTTTCAACTCAGATTTGAATGGAGCAGAACTCAAGTCGCCGCGCGGCCGCGGCGGAATCCTGCTCCTTCGGCAGATCTCTGCTGCGTCATGTCTGCAGTTTGCGATCGGCGCTCCGGCGTCCGCTTTGCTTTCGCATCGGCGGAAGCCCGCAATGACCGGCTCCCGGCTTGATCTTCATCCCAACCGCTTAGTGCGATTCCCGTCCGGGTAGGTCCGATGCGATGAGCTACCTCGCCGCCCCCGACCGCTACGAGGGCAAGATGCAGTACCGACGCTGCGGCCGCTCGGGGCTCGACCTGCCGGTGCTCTCGCTTGGCTACTGGCACAACTTCGGCGACGAGCGGCCCTTCGAGACGCAGCGGGCGATCGCGCGCTGCGCCTTCGACCTTGGCATCACCCACCACGACCTCGCCAACAACTATGGCCCGCCCTACGGCTCCGCTGAGCTCAACTTCGGCCGCCTGATGCGCGAGGACTTTGCCCCCTACCGCGACGAGATGATCGTCTCGACCAAGGCCGGCTGGGACATGTGGCCCGGCCCCTACGGCCAGGGCGGCGGCTCGCGCAAGTACCTGCTCGCCTCGCTCGACCAGTCACTGCAGCGGATGGGGCTCGAGTACGTCGACATCTTCTACAGCCATCGCCTCGATGCCTCGACCCCGCTGGAGGAGACGATGGGCGCGCTCGACACGGCGGTCCGCCAAGGCAAAGCCCTCTACGTCGGCATCTCCTCTTACGACGCCGAGCGCACCCGCCAGGCGGCGGCGATCCTCGAGGACCTCGGCACCCCGCTGCTGATCCACCAGCCCTCCTACTCGATGCTGAACCGCTGGATCGAGACCGAGGGCCTGCTCGAAACGACGGCGGAGCTCGGCGTCGGCGTGATCGGCTTCACCGCCCTCGCCCAGGGCCTCCTCACCGGCCGCTACCTCGACGGCATCCCCGAGGGCTCCCGCGCCGCCAAAGGGGAAACCTTCGATCGCGAGTGGCTCAGCGAGGAGATGATCGAGCGCCTCCGCGCCCTCAACGACCTCGCCTCCAAGCGCGGCCAGAGCCTCGCCCAGCTCGCCCTCGCCTGGGCCCTGCGCGACGACCGCGTCACCTCCCTCGTCATCGGCGCCTCCTCGGTCGAGCAGCTCGAGCAAAACGTCGACGCCCTCGACAACCTCGACCTCTCCGAGGACGAGCTAACCGAGATCGACCGCCACACCGACGCCGACGCGGACATCGACCTCTGGGACAAAGCCCGCGCCGGCGAGTGGTGAGTGTCAGGTCAGCCCGTCACCCCATGCACCACGGGGTAGTAACCGCTCGCATGACCTGCGACCTTCGGGTGGTAGCTTTCTTCCGTCGGGCTCGAGAGGCCGTTGATCCACTCGGTTGACGATCCTCCGCCGCCGTCGCAGACGGCATGGCCGATGAACGAGGGGATCACGTCGCGGAAGATGAAGTTGGAGCCCGCTCGCGTCGCCGCAGCGCTCTCCGCGTTCTTCAGCATGGTCGCCGTTTCGTTCAGGCGGGTCTCCTCACTCGGGCTGAACCAGGTGAGCGCGTTGCAGTCTTCGCCGTTAAACAGCTTCGGGTAGTCGAGGACTATGACTTTTGCGCTTGGCGACTTTTCCTTGATCTTGTTGTTGACCAGGTCGAGCCGGCCCGGGAGCGTGTTCGTGATGTAGGACTGGGCGGTGTTGATCGCCCCGTCGCAGTTGGACGCCCAGGACGGCTGCGCGCAGGTCGTGATCACCGACGAGAAGCCGGCGTCGTTGCCGCCGATCGTGTAGGTGACCCAGTTGGTGTCTGAGGTAAGATTGTTTGCCTGGGTATTGAGGATGTCGCCCGTCTTCGCACCCGTGCAGGTCGCGTTGACGAAGGTCCATTCTGGATGGGCGTTGTGCAGCAGGTATGGGTACGCGTAAACCGACCGCTTGCAGGTCGATTCGTAGAACGTGCGCGTTCCCACCCCCGACGAGTACGAGTCGCCGAGGGCGACGTACTTGGTTGCCAGCGCCGGGCTGGCGAAGGCGACGAAGAACGCCGCCGTACATAGAACAGCCGAGATGCGCCTCCACTTCATGGTGCTCCTCCTTGAAATCAACCGGGAGCCCTTGCCGCGGAGGCCTTTGCCGTCGCTCAACCCGGAAGCTGGTCGTCTGCCCTCCCTATGGACAGAACGTTTTGACCTTATAGGAGGATCCGGGTTCTGCAACCCCATCGGCGATGATCCCGATTCAGCTGTCATCCCCGAGCCGAAGGAGATTCGATGCCGAACATCTACAAGCCCGAGTTCGAGCAGGGAGAACGGCCGGAGGGCTTCAAGTCGAAGCGGGCGCGGGTCGGCTACGAGCTCGGCACCGAGCTGCTCGGCTGCAGCGTCTGGGAGATCCCGCCCGGACAGGCGGCCTACCCCTACCACTACCACTACGCCGACGAAGAGCTGGTGATCGTGATCGAGGGCGAGCCGAGCCTCCGCACCCCGGAGGGCACCCGCACCCTCGAGCGGGGCGAGGCGCTCAGGTTCCCGCTCGGCGAGGAGGGCGCGCACCAGATCTTCAACGCGACCGAGGAGACGGTGACGCTGATCGCGATCTCGAGCAGCGGCAGACCCGACGTCATCGTCTACCCCGACGGCGACAAGGTCGGCTTCGGCGAGCGGTTGCCGGAGGGCGGCGGCCTGCGGCTCTTCTTCCGGCGCGAGGACGCGACTAGTTACTTCGAGGGCGAAGAGTTCTCACTAGAGCGGGATTAGCCCGGGAGGTTCGCGAGCGCCTGGTAGTCGCGGCAGGGCTCGCCCCGCAGGCCCGGGCAGGGCGGCAGGCCGGTCGGCACGCTCACGCCGGGGATGACCGGCAGCAGCAGGCTCGACGGGGTCGCACCACCGTAGGCGATCGCCACCTGGGCGGTGCCTTCCGGTTCGGTCTCGTCGAAGGCCCAGATCGGCTGGGTTCCATTCGGGGCGGCGATCGTCACCCGGATCTGCGAGCCGGCGCGGTAGGCATGGCCCTCGTAGTAGAGCGGGATCGTCACCGGGACGAACTGGCCGGCGGGCAGCGGTTCGACGTCGGATTCGCGCAGGCTCAGTACCGGCTCCAGCGGGTTGCTCTTGGCGGCGTCGAGCTTGCGCTCGTTCGCCCGCACCCAGCCGTTCTGGACGAAGGTCTCCTTGCCGTCGGGCCGGACCTCGCTAATCGTCGCCTGCAGGTCGACGTTTGGGGTCGAGGAGCGAACCCAGACTTCGACCGCGCCGGCGCCGACCACGGTGGTGTCAGAGCCCAGCGGTGCGGTCAGGTAGGACACTGCGCTGCCGGCCGGGTTCTGTTCCCAGTGGTAGTCGGGGGTCTGCGTCCAGAGGCCGCCATCCTCGCCGCCAGTAGGGCCGCTGAAGTCGGTCTTCGGCAGCGCGCTTGCGTCCCAGGTGAATTCGTCGGCCCCGGCGCTGCCCGGCGCGGATCCGCTGAGGCTGCCGCCCGGCGCCAGGTACCAGCGCTGCGCCTGGGTGGCGGGAACCGGGAACTGGTCGAAGGATTCCTCGAAACCCGGATACGGCTTCCCCGGTGAGGATTCGCCGAGCGGGGTTTTGGGGGCGCCGTTGTCGAAGAGAATCCGGATCGGCTTCTGCGCTTCGAAGGCGGCTAGTGCTTCGCCGTAGGTCAGTTTTTGCTGGATCGGGTCCGCCGGCAGGGTCACGCCCTGGATCCCCATCGCTTCTTCGAAGATCACCGGCGCCGCGGCCTGCACCGCAGCCGCGGTCGTGATCGGCGCCCGTTCGGCGACATAGAGCTGGAGGAAATCGAACCAGCGGTTGAACGTCTCCGGATCGAGCGAGTCGATATGCGTGCCGTTGGTGAAGGTGAACCACATTTTCTTGGACGCGGGGTCGGTGCCGGTCATGTGCTCGGCGAGAGTCGGGCAGTGGCCGCCGGTCTGCTCGTCGGTCCACTGGCAGGCCATGAACGTCGGGACGTCGATCTTGTCGACGAAGGTGACGGGCGAGAGCGGATCGGCGACCTCGGGGTCGTAGTGGTCGTTTTCTTCGATCTTCTGCAGCAGGTTGGCCGCCTCGGGGTGCAGCACCTGGTTTTCTTCGCAGACTTCGTCGCCGTCTTCAATTTGTTCTTGGGCCCAGGGCTGGCCGGAGTCTTCGTCCGCCGCTTCGGCGTTCTGGACCCGCTCTTTCGCCCATTCGAGCGCGAAACCGGTGTTGAGGATGCCGCCGGGATAGAGGGTCGTCTGGGTGTTGTCGATCACCGACAGCGGTGAGATCGCCGCCAGGTCGGGCGGCTGGGTGGCGGCGGTGAAGAGCTGGGAGATGCCGCCGTAGGAGATGCCCATCATCCCCACCTTGTTGTGCAGGACCCAGGGCTGGTGGGCGATCGTCTCGACGACGTCGTAGCCGTCGAGGTTCTGCAGCGGCTCGAAGAAGTCGTAGGCGCCGCCCGAGCAGCCGGTACCGCGCATGTTGACGTCAACGACGGTGAAGCCCATCAGGTTGGCGATGATCGAGATCCCGTTTTCGGGCCCTTCCGGATTGGCATAGCCGTAGCCGGAGTACTCGATCAGGGTCGGCGTCGGTCCGCTCGGCAGCGTCGGCGGGGTGATGCCACTGGGGAGAATGCTGGCGACATCTGACGGCGGGTGGACGTCGATCGCCAACTTGGTCCCGTCGCGGGTGGTCAGGTACTGGTAGCCGCTTTCGGCAATCGGCTGGTCATAGATACCTTCGTCGGGCGGCGCCGACTGCGTATCGAGGACCTCCAGCGACCCCGATTCTTCGCCGCTGCTGGCGACTTTGTAGCCGGAGCCCGGCGAGACGTTGCGGAAGAGGGTGCCGCCGAGCTCGTTGGCGGTGCGGGTCGCAACCGTCTGCCCGCCGCTGTCGAGGAGCGTCACCGCGGCGCCGGGCTCAAGGCCGGTCGCGTAGACCTGTTCGACGCTGCCGCGGGCTTCGAAGGCCGGGTCGGCGACCGCCGCTGGAGCGCCGAGCAGCCCTGCGAGCAGGCAACAGACCAAGACCGACCACAGGGGCCGGCTCGGTCGGCATCGACTGGGTCCTCCCTTACCTAAGATTGGGTACTGGTACCACGACGCACATACCCTGAAACATCTCTGCGCGAGAAACAGGCAGGATGTGCCGATGCCGCAACCGCGCCGCTCCGCAAAACCAAAGGAACGCCAGGACTACGGCTGGGTGATCTCCTTCGGCTGCAAAACGACCGGGACCCTGCGCCGGCTCAAAGTCGACACCGATCCCTCCGCCGACACCAGCCCGATCGAGGTCCCCTGCCCCTGCGGGGAAACGCACCGCGTCACCGTCTCCCCCTACCGGCGGCGGCGCGCGGCCGACGAGCCGTTCGACCTCGAGGTCGCTTCGCTCGACGAGCTGCGCTGACACCTGCTCGCTTCCATCAGCGCAGCAGCTCAACCGGCGTACCGTGATATCCGGCGCGAGCGAGCAGGCGGTCTTCGCCTCCCGGCCAGCTGGTTAGCCGCACCTCCGCGCGCTCGCCAGCCGGCTCCATCCGCAGCCAGGCCAGCGGCGCCCCCGCCGTCGCACGTTCACCTGCTTCGTTGATCCGGCAGTGGAAGGCGGCCAACTCCTCCTCACTCAGATATTGCGCGACGATTGAGTGGAAAAGGACGGTCGCGCTCCCGGCGACGGGTTCCCGCAGTATGCACTCGACCCAGGCGGCTGCGCTGGCCTTCTCGATTTCGATCTCGTGCGCACTGGCGACCGCCAACGCTGCGCACAGCCGCTCGACGCGGCCAGCCTGATCGGGCCAGACATAGGCGAGCAAGTCGATCTTGCCCTGGGCAGTTGTGGGATCAATCGGCGCGGCGTCGCAGCCACGGCGTTCGGCGATAGCGACCCGATCGATCTCGGGAAAGTCGATGTTGCCCTCAATTTCGAAACAAATGCCGAGTGGTGAGCCCGGCGGCCCCCAGCGGACGCGCTTGGAGAGGTAGCGATAGCGATCCCAATGGAGGTTAAGCCCGGCGCTTGCCCCGACCTCCAGCAGCCGCAACGGCATCCCAGTGGCCTCCGCGACCGCCAGGAACCCGGGCAGCAATGCGGCACAGCGTCCGACCTCATTGGTTTGTACCGGCCGCTCGACAAGATCGCGGAGGCGTCCCTGGTTGCGTTCCAGCACCGCCCGGAACTCCGACCACGTCTCCCCCTCGTCGCGCCCCGGATCGCGGTAGAGACGATCCAGTGTGGCCTCCTCCCCTGCATGGACAAGCCGATTGACGGCCCCCATCAGACGCAATGCCAGAGCGGAGCCGTCAGGATCGTCCTCGTGTCCCCGCAGGATCTGCCAGCTTGGTCCCCCGCCTGCGACGTCGGAGGCGACGTGATCAAGCAGGTTGGCGTAAAGCGGCGAGCCCAACCGTCCGCAGGCCCTCGCCTGGATGCTCATTTGGTCGGCCAGAGTCAGGGGTGAGAGTTTGACGGCCCTGCGGCAGAATCGCCCGATGCCGACGCACCCCGAGTTCGACCTCAGCGCCGCGCAGGCGCGGCGGCTCGCCCTCGCCGCCCAGGGCTTCGGCCGCCCGCGGCCACGCGGGCGGGTCGACGCCCGGCACCTGCGGCGGGCGATCGACGACGTCGGCCTGCTCCAGCTCGACTCGGTCAACGTCTTTCTCCGCTCCCACTACATGCCACTGTTCTCGCGGCTCGGTCCCTACCCGCGCGAGGCGCTCGACCGGTTGGCCTGGCACGAGGACGGCAGCGGCCGCACCCGGCGGGCGCGCCGGCGGGACCTGGTCGAGTACTGGGGACACGAAGCCTCGCTGCTGCCGGTCGAGCTGCAACCGCTGCTGCGCTGGCGGATGGCGCGGGCCGACTCGCTGGCCTGGAAAGGCGTGCGACGGATGGCCGGGCAGCCGCAGCTGCTCGAGTTCGTCCTCGAAAAGGTCCGCGAGCGCGGGCCGCTGCGGGCCTCCGACCTGACGCTGGAGGGACGGCAGAGGGAGCCGGGAGAGATGTGGAGCTGGAGCGAAGAGAAGACCGCGCTCGAGTACCTGTTCTTCTCCGGTCAACTTTGCGCGGCGCGGCGGGTCAACTTCGAGCGCCACTACGACCTGCCCGAGCGCGTGCTGCCGCGGGAGGTCCTGGAGGCGCCGACTCCGACCGAGGAGGAGGCGCAGCGGCAGCTGCTGCTGATCGCCGCCAAGCGGCTCGGCGTCGCCACCGAGCCCGACCTCGGCGATTACTTCCGCCTCCCCCGCTCCGAGTCGAAGGCGCGAGTCGCCGAGCTGGTCGAGGATGGCTCCCTGGTCCCGGTGCGGGTCGAGGGCTGGACCCAGCCCGCCTACCTCGCCGGCGAGCGCCCCGCCGGCCTGCGCCGCGCCGCCCAGGCGCGGGCACTGCTGACCCCGTTCGACTCCCTAGTCTGGGCGCGCGAGCGGACCGAGCGGCTCTTCGACTTCCGCTACCGGATCGAGATCTACGTGCCGGCGCCGAAGCGGGTCTACGGCTATTACGTCCTCCCCTTCCTGCTCGGCGACAACCTCGTCGCCCGCGTCGACCTCAAAAGCGACCGCCAGGCCGGGGTGCTGCGGGTGCAGAGCGCCTTCGCTGAGCCGGGCGCCGACCGGGTCCACGTCGCCGCCGAGCTGACCGAAGAGCTGCGGCAGCTGAGCGAGTGGCTCGGCCTCGGCGGCGTCGCCGTCGCCCGCAAAGGCGACCTCGCCGCGCCGCTGCGCCGGGAGCTCTGACCACGAGCCGCTTTACTCGCCCCGCTTCGATCACTACCGTGGACGGCGTGGCCGGGCCGACCCATCTGCGAGAGCGTTCCGAGAACACCCAGGTCGTCCTCGCGGTCATTGTCCCTCTCATATTCGGCGCCGTCGTCGGCGTCGTCCTCGGCACCTCGGCGAGCCTCTACTGGATCCTGCTCGCCGTCGCCAGCCTCGGCGCCCTGCTCTCGGGCCTCGAGCACCCCGAGGTCAGGGAGGCCGCTGGCCGCGGCGCTGTCGCCGGGGCGATGTTCGGCCTCGGCATCCTCGCCGCCCACCAGCTGGCCGGCACCGACGCCAAGGTCGACCTCGGCAGCTTCCCGCCGGCCCTGATCCTGATCGACGCGATCGCCGGCGCGCTGCTGGCGGCGCTGGGGTGCTGGCTGGCGACGCGGCGGCAGCGGTCGAAGCCGCCCGCCGCAGCCTGAGGCGATATTTCCGCGACCGCGCGGGTAGGTGCGCGGTGCAAACCAGTCACGTCTCGGGAGGCAGTCATGCGAGAGCAACCGCAGCGCCTTGCAGGAAGCGTTCTTGCCACCGTCCTCTGCGCAGCGCTGCTGCTGCCCGGCAGCGTTGCGGCCGCCGGCAAGCGGCCGAGCCTCGCCGCGACCGCGCAGTACAAAGCCTTCATCGAATACGTGAAGAAGCTCGACGGTCTGGTCGGCCAGGCGACCTCTTCGGCGCAGAAAGACACCTACCAGTCGGAACTGACCGCGAAGCTGGAAGCGGCGACCCACAAAGCCAACGCCCTCTTCAACCGCGGCAGCGACAAAGCCGAGGCCGAAGCAAACGCCAAGTTCAAGCAGCAGCAGGCGTCGATCCGCGGGGCCGAAGGCGAGGAAACCGAAGCCCTGGAAGCCGAATTCGCGGCGCGGCTGCGGAAGGCCGCCACGAGCTTTCGCGAAAAGGTCCTGCGGGTGGAGACGGGCACCGGAACTTCGAAGCCAAGGTCAATCAACAGATCGCCGCCCTGCGCGGCCAGAAGGCCGCCGCCACCAACGTCGCCGCCAAAAACGCGATCCAGGAACGGATCACCGCCAAGATCACCGAACTGCAAACCAGGCGCAAGGAAGAGAGCCAGAAGCGCGCCGAGCTGAAGGAAGGCTTCCGCGACCAGAAGGCCGAACTCCGCGCCGCCGAGCGCAGCCAGCAGCAGGAACTCGAAGCCGCCGCGGACGCGAAGATCGAAAAGAGCTCCAAGCACTGGAAGCAGGACTTCGCCGAAGAGAAAGCCGACCTCGACAGCAAGCGCGACAGCCAGCTCGCCTACCTCACCGCCAAGGCCCAGAAAGGCCGCGACGACATCGCCTCAATGCCGGCTACGAGCTGAGCTGCGGGACCCGCGTCAGCTCTGCTGCGAGCTGCCGGGCTCCCAGAGCGGCTCGTCCGGCCCATTCGCCTCGCGGGCGAGGATGAAGAAGAGGTCGGAGAGCCGGTTCAGGTACTGCAGCGCCTCCGGGCTGACGTCCTCGATCCGAATCGCCAACCGCTCCGCCCGCCGGCAGATCGTCCGGCAAACGTGGAGATGAGAAGCAAGCAGCGATCCGCCTGGGATCACAAACGATTTCAGCGCCGGCAACTCCGAGTTGACCTCGTCGCAAGCCCCCTCGAGCCACTCCACGTAGCCCGCCTCGATCCGCAACCGGCTCCGCCCCTCATCAGAAGGCGGCGTAGCTAGATCGGCCCCCAGATCGAACAGCTCGTTCTGAATCCGCCCCAGCCAAGCCCGCCGCTCCTCCGGCACCTTACAAGCAGCCAGAGTCAACCCGACGAACGAGTTCAGCTCATCCACCACCCCATAAGCCTCAATCCGCGGATGGTCCTTCGGCACCCGGCTCATGTCCCCCAGGTGGGTCTCCCCAGCGTCGCCGAGGCGCGTGTAGATGCGGGTTAGGTTGACCACGGGGGAGATTTTACCGGCGGGTCGACGACCATCGCCGGGGAGAGCCGGTAGCGCCCGTCAGCGCTCGGCGCGGCGCTTGACGGAAGAGAGGATCCGCATCGTCACGAAGACGTGCCCCCGCGTGCCGATCACGGCAGCCCGGTAGAGCCGACCGGCGCCGCCCGGAAACGCGCCCGGGTCTCCGCCCGCAACCGAGTCGTCCCGCCATCGTCGACCATCCGGAAAACCAACGCATATTCCGAGTATCGATGCCGGCCAACCAGCGCCAGCTCCGATCCTGGCTCCGCCCGAGCAACGACGAACCCAGGCATAGCCGACCCCTCCGCCAACGGCCGCGGCCCCGCCACCTCCGTCGAGTCACACCCCACCACCCCAGCGAACCAAGCAGCCCCCGCCGAAGAAAACGACCCCTCCACAACCCGACCCATCGGGCGCGATCCCGCATCCGGATGCCACTGCGGCGGTCTTGACTAAGGATCCGGGGGCGGCGGGATGCGGAGCTCTTCGGCGGCCGCCTCGGCGCCAAGGTAAGGGAAGACAGCCCCATACATGAGCTCGGGAATCTCTTCCTTGCCGAGTTCCAATTCCCCCTCGGCCACGGCTTCTTGAATGCGAGCGAAGACGACGCCGCCGACCCCGAGCGCGGTGGCGCGACTGGGCGAGTCTGGACCAGCGGCCTCGGTCGACCCTTCCTCGATCAGGTCGACGAGGCGATTGAACGTCTCCAAGAAGAGACGCTGGGCGGTCTCCCCTCCTGCCTGCGCCTCGACCGCGGCGAGATGGGCGACGCGTTGATCACGGCGGAGAAATCGCAGCAGTGCATAGGCGGTCGCCCGCATGCGATCGCGCCAGCCAATTTGTCCCGTCACGGCCTCCCGCGCCGAGGCGAAGAATTCAGCGTAGATCTCGCCGAGCACGGCCGCAAAGCAAGCATCGAGGTCGGTGTAATGCTCCTGAAATGCAGCTTGGTCGACCCCGGAGCGCCCGAGGAGATCATCGAGTCCAAAAGTTCGGTAGCCGCGCTCGAGGCAGAGGTCGAGCATCGCCTCGCGCAGACGGCTGACCTCGTTTGCGCTGTCCTCCGTCATCTGCTCTCACAGTATCTATCTTGAGGCACTCCGAGAGCGCTCTCTTGCTGCAAGGAAGGCACGGGTGCCACGGCCACGGCGGCGTAGCAGGTGAACCGCCAGCGACGGACGTGCCAGCGGGCCGAGCGCATCGAGAACACGATCGGAAATCTCCTCCCGACCAGGGTGCCAGGCCACTGGCTCGGCCAGGTACAGCGCTCCCATTGCGGCGAGAATCGCCTCGTGGAGGCTGCCATCGGGGAGCGCTGAAACCCGTTCGCGGGCGCCGGCAGCGATCGCCGCCAGTCGCTCGGCGGACTGGCCGAGGGAAGCGTACCGGCGCAGATGGCTCACCTCGTGAGGGTCCTCGTCGAGATCGACAAGGGAGTCGAGCAGGGCGTTCAAGCCGCTGGCCCAGGGGAAGTAAGCGGACTCGACCAGAAGTGCGTCTTCCTCGCTTGCCCCGGGCGTCGCTGCGAGCGCCAGCAAGGCACCGATACTGAGGGACGAGGCGGCCGCCGCGGCCAGCAGCTCCCACCACTCGAAGTCCCCTTCGAGTGCGGTCTCGGCGGTGCACTGCGCCGCCCAGTCGGCAATCTCCTGCTCGAGCGGTTCGAAATGCCGGGCGTGGTTGAGTGCCTGCGATTGGTGGCAAAGGCGAGCCTGCCGCAGCAGGGCGGGCCGAACGACCTCATAGGAGGGCAGCTCGGGCAGCGCCGCTCGGCAGGTGTCGATGAGTGCTTGGAGATAGCCGCCGTCGGCCGAGGCCGGCGCCAAGGCGTAGTAGTCGAGATAGTCGGCGTCGAGATCGAGCGCAGTCTCGAAGGCACGGTGCAGCTGTAATCCGTTGGCGTACGCCTGGGAGGAGCGTCGCTCGGAGACGCCGTCCAGGTAGTCGAGCATGAGCTGGTAAGCGACCAAGCCGCGGGCGAGCGCCCCCCGCCGCGCGGCGGGTGCTAGAACCGCCATCGCCGCAAGGCCCTCGGAGTTGGAGCGCTTGTCGCGATGAGCTGCGAGTGCGTCTTCGCGCAGCGTCGGGTCGGGAATCGCTTCGGCAAGAGCGAGGAGGCGACGCTGAGTGCGGTGGACGGCGGGAAAGACTCCGAGCCAGTAACGGCCGGCAGCCGCCGCGAAGAGGCGGGCCGAGTCGCGGCGTGCCCTCGCCGACCGGCCGAAAAGCAGGACTGGGGCTTCGCTGCTCATTCGCGGACCCGACAGGCGCGGATGGTCGTGATCAGGACGGTCGGTCCGGGGGCGAAAGAGTAGGTAACGCGGGCAACTGGCACCGCGAGGTGATGGAGGCGGGTCGGCAGGGCGCAGCGCGCTCCAAGGTACGTGTGAACAGTGCCCCCGGCGCGATAGCGGCGAGCAAGAGTAAGGCGAAAGGAGCGCAAACGCGGCCAGCGCCCGAGCGTCCGAGCCACCGGTGCGCGCAGCAGCAGGCCGAAGCGGTGGCCGGGCCGGTGGCGCACATAAAAGGGAAGCACGAAAGACACCGGCGGCGTCCGCGAGGCGGCCTGCACCCAGACGGCCGGGCGGCCGCCCGAGTGCCCGTTGAAGGCAAGGGCGCGGGTGCGAACGACGAACGGGCGTTCCCTGGCCAGGGGGACCTCAGCGGTGATGACTCCCCGGCCGACGAGGGCGCTGCGGCAGCGGGCGAGCGCCTGGGCCGTCGTGGCATTGCGAAGGCGGTCGCGAGGGCATCGCGGAAGTCCGCGCACGTCGAGGGAACCGCGGCCGGCGAAGGCCAGTTCGAGCCGAGCAAGGCGCGGCAGCGACGAGCCGACGCTGGATTCGATTTGTCCAGACAGCGTCATCGCTACGGCAGCGCGGCGGTGGCGGGGCAACTGGTGGGGCACGATCCGGCCATTGAAATGGGCGACGATTCCGTCCTGGCCGCTCTGCTCAGCATCGGCGAAGCCCACGGCCAGCACCGCCGACGTCAGCAGTGCACCGAGGAGAGCGGTCGACACCCGAGTCATTGGAACCTCGCGGGCTTGAAGGAGCAGTAGTTGAAGCCGAAGGAAACGACGATGTTGTTCGCTTTGTTTCCCTGGTGGATGAAATCGGCCCAAACGCGCTGGAAGCGGGCGAGATCTTCGGCGCGGAGGGCGGCGGCGGTCCGCTGAAGGGCCGCAGACTCGCGCTTCAAGGCGACGAACCAGCGGGCGAGAGTCGCCCGGTCGTCTGCGGGCCGGGCAACTGCAGAGATCGCGGCGACGCTGCCGTCGAAAATCCGACCTGCCTTTGAGACCTTGCCGGCTGCCTGTCGGAAACGTTCCCTGCGGACGTCAGCGGGAGTTCCGCGCACGGCCCGCTGCGTCGCTTCTGACCTGGGCTTGCAGATCTGCTCGAGGCGGGTCACGTATTCGGTCCTGGTCACTTCTGCGGCGCTCGAGAGAGCGCACGCCGTCGCGCCCACGACAGCTAGGGCCGAGAACATGGTGATCGCTGCCCGCGCCCGGCGCATCAGCTCACCGCCTCCGTCGCGGGGCGCCGGGTGCCTGGAAGGATGCGCGCGAGCCAGAAGGGTGTCCGCCATACCCGCTCGCCGATCAGCAGCATCAGGGCCGGCAGCAGGACGATGCGGACCACCGTCGCATCGAGCAGGATCGCAACGGTGAGGCCAAGACCCATCTGGCTGACGGTGGCGACCGGCGCCGCGGCGAACGAGGCAAAGACGGCCGCCATGATCGCCGCGGCGCCGGTGATCACACCGGCCGTCTTGTCGAGGCCGTGCTTGATCGCGCCCGCGTTGTCATGGTCACTCTCCCAGCGCTCGCGCATGCGGGCAAGCAGGAAGACGGCGTAGTCGATCGAGAGCCCGAAGGTGACACCGAAGATCGCCGCGGCTCCGACCGTATCGATATAGGGGTGCCCGCCCAAGGGGTATCCCGCGGGAATCTTGCAGGCGAGCGTGACGACGCCGATCGCTGCGCCCACGGAGAGCAGGTTGAGGGCGACGGTCAGGGCCGCGAGTAGGGGAGCGCGGAGGAGGGCGAGGAGCATCAGAAAGGTGATCGCGACTATCGAGCCGACGACCAAGGGCAGTCGGGCCTTGGTCGCCGCTCCGTAGTCGTTGAGGACTGCAGCGCCACCGCTGAGGCCGGCGCTCAGCCCCGGTCGTCCGTCCAAGCGAGCGGCAAGTGCTCGCAGGCGCGACCCCAGGCGGCGGGAGCCCGGGGTGTTGAATCCGGAATCGGGGACGACCAGGTAACGGGCCGCGGTCCCACCGCCGGACACGTTGATGACCTCGGCGGCAAGCGACCGGCGGGTGGGGTCGGCGCCGTCTAGTGCGGCCAGCGCAAGGTAGCCGGAGTCGAGGAAACGCGGCGAAAGTCGATGCAGCCGGCGCAGGTGCCGAGTGAGCGGCCCGGCGGTGGCTGCGACCCGGGCGCCGGCCGCACCAAGGCGCCGCTGCAGCGGATAGGCGCGGCGCGAGCCTTCGGCCAGACCCCCGGAGAGCGCCGCGGCGCCTCCCCCCAGTTCTCCGAGGCCGCCGCCAAGCGCTTCGGCACCGCCGCCCAGGGTCCCCAGGCTCCCGCTCAGGGACTGCGCTTCGACGGCGAGGCGGGCAGAGCCGCCGCGTAGTCGCCTGCCGCCGCCATACAACTGACCGAGCCCCAGCCTGAGGCTCCGTGCCTGGTTGCGCAGACGCGCAAGTTCTTCGCGGTTGCTGGCAAGCACCGAGGCGAGGATCGCCGCTTCGTGGGCCGCAGGGGTCATCGATGGGTCCGAGGAGGCGGCCTTGCCAAGGCGGACGGAGAGACGCCTTGCACGCCCCAACCCCTGGGCGCTGAGATTGGGCAGGAGGCTGCCGAGACCGCGGGCAAGGCCGTAGGCGGTCCCGGAGGCTACGCGCTGACCCGCTGCGAGCCGCCTGGAACCCGCGGCGAGGCGCTGCAAAGCGCCGGCCGCGCGGTGTCCACCGGCCCGGACACGATCGAGACCGCCGGCGAGGAGCTGGGCCCCCCGACCCGCTTGTTCCGCTCCTTCGGCGAGAAGGTCACCGCCGGCCGAGGCTTCGGTGAGACGGCTCCGGATCTGGCCGACCGCGCCCGAAGCCCGCTGCAGGCCCGGCCCCAGCCGAGCGAGCTGGGCGGGAGCCGATCCGTCTCCACCAAGCTCGCCGCCGAAAGACCGCACCGCCCTGGCGACGACGGCGAGTTGAGCCGGCCCGATGACGGAGTCGACGCCACCGAAACGGGCGATGCGCGCCTGGACGGCTGCAAGCATGGCGATCCGCCGATGCGTGGTGAAGGGACCGCGATCGGCGGCAAGGGTGAGGATGAAGGGAGCCTGCCAGCCGGGGCCGACCGCCGCGGCAATCGCATCCGAGTCCCGACGGGCCGGGCTCGAAGCCGAAAGCTCGTCGACCCCCGGGGAGCCGGTATCGAACGCGAGAGCGGGTGCTGCTAGCAGCAGCAGAGGAGCGACGATCGCGAGGGTGGCAAGACCGGGGTGGCGCATGACCGCCCAAGCGGCGGTGGCGACCCGGGAACCCGAGCCCGGCCGGGCGGCCCCGATCTGCCCGGCGTTGATCCGCGGGCCGAGCAGCGTGAGCAGAGCGGGCAGCGCGGCCCAGGCGATCAGAACGGCGATTGCGGTGACGGTGGCAAGGGCGGCGGCAAGCGAGACGAGCAGGGTGCCGGGCTGGAAAAAGGCGGAGAGAAAGATCGAACCGAAAAGGGTGGCGCCGGCGACGGCGGTCGTGCGTCCGGCGCTGGCCCGGGTCATCGCGGCGGCGGCGTCCGCTGGGCGCCCAAGGGCGAGCTCCTCACGAAAGCGGGAGACGATCAGCAGCGAATAGTCAACCCCGAGGGCGAGACCCATCATCGTGCAGACGACTAGGGACAGGCCATCGATCGGCATCAACCCGGTGAGGAACACGAGCACGCCGCGACCGGCGAGCACGGTCATCGCGCCGAAGGCGAGTGGGATCAGGGCGGCGAGGACAGAGCGGAAGACGAGCAGCAGGACGATCAGCAGAAGCGGGGCGGCGTAGAGCTCTGCCCGCTCGGAAGCCGAAAGCGATTCGTGCTGCAGGGCTCGCGAGATGCTCGCGTAGCCGGAGAACGTCGCGCTCACGGGTGGCTCGGTGTGCGTGGACAGAATGCCCTGCAGGTCGGGAACGGTGTCGCGCATCGCCCGGGCGAGCGGCAGATGGAAATCGAGCAGGAGAAGGGCGTGGGAGCGCCCGCGAGGCGGTGCCCCGCGGGCCGGTGCCGGCAGCTGGCGGGCCGATCGAGCCGGATCCCACGGCGCGATCACGGTGAGCTCCGGCTCGCGGCGCAGGACGGTGGCGAGGCGACGACCCTGGCGCTCGACTGCCCCAGCCGGTCCGCGCAGGAGCACCGCAAAGGGCGAGCTCTCGCCGAAGCGCGCACGGGCGAGGGCTTCTCCACGAGCGGAGGAGGTGCCGGAGATCGCCAGGGAGGTGGGCCGCAGGTGATCCTCGACTCCGCTACCGATCAGGCCGAGGCTCGCGACCGCCACCAAGGTGACAGCAAGGACAACCACTGCGCGCGCACGCGCGGTCGACGCCCGGTTCACGCTTCGAAGACGGTCTCCCATCGCTCCCTAGTCAGTGTTCGGGATCGCCAAGGTGAAAGCACAGAGTAACCGGAAAGATGAATCTGTTTTCTGAGAAGAGCCGGTACCGCAGCTTTCCCCTAGCAACGACCGCGAAGCTTCAGGGCAGGTCGTAAATGCCGCTGCCTGCCGTTCTGACCGCTCAGCAGCACCGCCGCACGGGGTCGTCGCCCGCATAGCGGCTTGCTGTTGACCAGTAAGCCGCGAGGCCCTCCGGGAAGGGTGATCACGGCTTTCGAGATCGGGAAGTCGGGGAATGACTGAAAACCGAACCGCAAGCTCCCGGCGGAGGTGGAGGTGTGGCCTTGCAGGCTCAGATGTATGCCTCCGCCACGCAGATCGGCGAGCAGCCCGGGGAGCCCGCTCTCGGGTTCGCGTAGGAAGATCGGCCCGGAGAGAGGTCCCGAAAGGAACGGGCTAAAGAGACGTACCTGGCCGAAGCGCGAGGCGTCCGGACAGCCTCCTGCCGGCAACCGGCGGGGGCAGAGGGGCGGCAGGTGGTGGAAATCGAGCAGCTCGCCCGAGGGCGTGGTGAAGCTGGCGGCGGCGATCCCGGCTTCATTGGGCGTCGCCCGTAGGACGGCTCGCAGCGCAGGGTGGCCGTTACGGGCCAGGGCACCGGAGAGACCGACGGCAAGGCGAGGCTTGAAGCGGAGCCGCGTGCAGCCCGTCGCCTGGAAACGCGAGCGGATGCGGGCAACGGTCCCATCCGTGGCGCTCGTCGCCGTGCCGGCGATCGCGCCCGGCGCGCAGGAGGTGGGATTGCGGAGGAAGCCCGGCCGGTCCAGATCGACGCGGATCTCGCGGTAGCGGAGCGGGATGCCGGCCAGGATCTGAGGGATGTCGCCGATTTTGATCGTTGCCCGCCCGCTCGCCGGGGCGATCGAAAGCGGCGCCCGCAGCACCACCTGGCCGAGGTCGAAGGGCCCGGCGTTCGCTGGAAGCTCGAGCAGCAGGCTGAAAGGGGCACCCTCGTACGGACCGGCGAGGAAGACGTCTCCCCCCGGCGCCCGGGCGGCAGGGACCCAGAGCGGTTCGGGCCCCGCTCCGACGGCAACGCGCACGCTGCCGATCCGCGATTGTGATGGGCAGCCACCGTTCCCTGCGGACGCTTCCGAGCACCTGGGAACGGCACGAAAGTCAGCGGCGATCCCCTTGGGCAGTTCGAACCGGATTGCCGCCGGGCTCGGTTCGTAGGAGGAGATCGAAAGGTCAATGCCCAGGTTCGTGGATGAGCCGGCGGTGCGCGATCCGACCCCGAGGTCCAGTCTTGGCCGGAAGCCTTCCGGGCAGTTGTCGTCGATCGAGAACGTCTCGACGCCCGTTGTCGCCGGGTTCCCAGAAGACGGCTCCAGCGAAGAGGAGAACGAATGTTTTCCGCATTCAGGGGGAGTGGCGAGCGGCCCCCGGCTGTCGGAGACGAAATGCAGCTCGAGATGTTCGAGAGGAAGCTGAGGAACTTTCCTGACGGTGGCATTGAGCTGTCCGGTCTCCGGATCAGCGCTCACCTGGATCGGCTGGACGATCGCGACACCTCGGGCGGCTGCCTTGAGGACGAGGTAGAGGGTGAAGCGCCCGTCGAAGCTGTTGTCGGGTTCGCCGAGATAAATGGTTCCCTCCATCGATCCGCTGAAGAGCGGCGTCGTCGCCTCGGCCGTGGCGACCCTGCTTCTTGGTGGACAGCCTTCCGCAGGAGATGCGCTAGGGGTTTCCGCGGCGAGCTCCGCAGGGGTGCAATAGCCGAGTCCTTCCGCAAACGGCGGGTTGATCCCCATGCCTGACGGGAAGGCGAAAGCGGCCCGTTCAAGCAGCGCACTGGCAAGCTGATCAACAACAAGCCGGCCCTCATCAGGCACGTCGAGCTGCACGTTGAGACCGGTAGGAAAGCTGGCGAGTCTGGTGGTTGGCGCGGCGCTCAGCACGGGACTGAAAGGGAGATTTTCACAGCCGCTCAACGCCGGCTGCTCCACCACGGCGAAGCCATTTTCCGAGGACCAGGACGTCGCATCGAAGCGAGCCGTCGACGCAGAGCAGGAAGCAGGCATCGATAGCAGCGGAACCCCGGAGTCGTGTTCGAGCGGGCAGGACCCTGAAGAAAGAGGTTCGAAGGTTTCGCGATCTGGGACGAAGGCGCTGGCGCATTCCCCCCGGTAGGGGTCATGGGCAGGATCGTCGGGATTACCCCAGAGAACGAGCTGTAAGCCGACAATTGAGACGTCCGGGGAGACGGCGGTGAATGACGCAAAAGCGGCGTTCGGCGCATCGGTCGCAATGCCCAGCCGAACGGTCATCCGAATCCCAGATTTCGAAATCACCGGCATGCCCAGTTCGGCTCCGACGCCCGGGCGCGGATCGAGGTTGTAGACCGGTGCTTGAATCAGCGTCGGACGGGCGTCATCTTTCTTCAGCTCAAGCAACTCGACCGTCCCCACCGCAGCGTTGCTCGCGCAGCTTTCGTCGACGAACTCTGAGCGGCTGCATGCTGGTCGAAGGCTAGGAAAGCCGGACAGACCCGGTGGAAGCAGAATTCGCAATTCCTTGACGGTGCTGGGTAAGCCGGCCGCTCCCGGACTAGGGGCATTGAAGATCGCCGAAGCGCTGAGGGCAAACGGATGAGCGCCCGCCTGTTCCGTTGGGGTTTCGTCTATTTCGGTTGCACTCAGCTTAGATTGCTGGAAACCGAATTCAGCATCGGCAACGGGGGGCCGAACAGTGCCGACCACCGCCAGCGCCAAGCCGGCGACAAACGCGCATCTCCGCAGGAACCCAGAGAAGCTCAGTGGCCACGAAATGGTTCGTTGCACTTGTCCAACCCTTCGGAATCTCTCCGATCCGTGCCCATGCCGGCAGTCCAACTTTAGCTACCAACGCATAAAAGGCTATCGCACGGCTGGGGCGCCCCGGGGAAAATGGGAAAGCCGCACGAAATACGGCTTCCCCATTGAGGAGCTTTCTTGGCCTAGCTAAGGACCATCAGTTCCGCTCCTGCGGCGGTTTTAAACTCAAGAATCCCACTAACCGTTAGAAGGCCTGGGCATTGCACGGAACCACTTTCCTTATGGGCTTGATAGCTCGAAGTGAGGCGGAGCGGAGAGGTGTCAAGCGGGCTGTTGAGCACCCATTCCGAGTTATCGAACTTGTATTTGCAAGAACCCGTACTGCTGGTCGTGAAGACGAAGCCGGGCCGGGTGGCAGCGACGTTGCACAGATTGCCCCGCACCGTCCACACAGTCACACTGCCTTGGTGCTTGAAGCACATCTGTCCCATGTCGACAGTCGCCGCTCCGAGATAGGTGTTGCATTTACCTTCAGTGGCCGTGCCGGTGAGTTTCCCTTCCATACTCAACTGCACTTTTTGTGCATTGTTATTGAAGTTAACGCTTCCGGAGAGTGCGGCTCCGTTGCATTCGAACAACGTAGCTCCTCCTGAGTCGAATTTGACATTCCCTACCGAGGATCCGACGATCCCGGTTCCGACCGGAACCAGAGAGCCTTCGGAAACCAGCGGATTTTCAGATGCCAGGGCCGGACCTGCCATCACCGCGATGAGAGCGAGCGCGGCAAACAGCGCCGCAACCATCTTCCTGAGTTTCATGTCATTCCCTTCCTAGCGGTTGACGTCTGCGGCAACGTGGCCGCGCGTGGGCACTCTTCCGAGCACCTGAAACCAGCCTGACATTCGGGTCAGTGCCCAGGGGGTGCAATGTGGCCGCCACCCGACGCAGCCGGGGCCATGCTGGACGGTGGGTCAACCTGCTCGAGCCGTAGCGCCGCCTCCATCTCCACTGGGAATTTTGTAATAGTGAAGCCGAGCTTTTCCTCGGCGATACGCAGCCGCTTGGTAACGGTGTGTCTTTTCACACCCAAGATCGCGGCGGCCGAGGACACGTTTCGAGAGGCTGAGAAATAGGCCCGTAGATTTTCTCTTAAAACCGCGTTCCGCTCCCCTGCAAGCGGAGCGAGATAGATGCTCTTGAGCGATGCGGCGAGCAAGTCATCGTTTCGGATCGATGCGAGCAGGGCGACGTCTCGGTATCGACCAATGCCGGCGTTACCGGAGTCGAGGACGCAGAGGGCAGCCTGTGCCTGCCGGTGGGTCAGGCGCCAGCCGGAGCTACCGAAGCCGACCTCGCCGAACGCAGCCAGTACATCTTCTCCCTTGAAGGACCGTGCCACATCCAGTACCTCCGAGACCTCATCGCGCCTTACTTCGGCGGCGGGGGCTCCCAGCCACCCCCAGACGGTCATCTCGTCACAGCGGACCCGCAACAGCCTCTTGTCGAAGCGGTCGGCAAGGGATCTCACCAGTTCGCGCGCAGCGGGACCCTTGGCGACCAGGCCAATGTGACTGCCGCCAAGGTCGTAGTTAAGCGGCGCGGGGTCAATTGGCTCGCCGGCCAATAGCCGCTTGACCCGCTCTGCCTTTCGCTTCTCGTTTGAGGTGCTCCGCTCGCTGGTCTCACGGCAGTGCTCGGCACTTACGACTTCGAGCAGGCGGTCGACGACCACCGCTTGATCGCGCAGAATCTTCTGCAGGACCGATGGGTCGACGAAATCCGCGTCTTCTGCCTCTTTGATCGCAAAATCCGTGAGAAGGGAATAACCGGCGAGATAGCGGCGCAGAACGGTGTCTAGGCCGACACCGCTTCGGGCGGCCATCCGGGCTTGAGCAACCAAGGCAATGGGGATGCCTGGAACTTTGTCCTCTCCTACCTCGATCGAGATCAGGCCGAAGTCGAGGGCTGTGCGAAGAGCGTCTCGGAGGCCCTGGGCGTATTCGGGATCGCTCGTTTCGTCGGGCCCTTGAATCGAATAGATGCGGGCCAGGGCCGCCGCTTCGAGATCCGGTAGGCGGGTCCGCAGGCGCTCGACCAGCGCTCGACGCGCGTCCACGATGGACGTCGGCCGAGTGGCTGAGCGAAGACTGCTCAGGGCTACCCACTCCCACTGTGGTTCCCGCAGCTGGTCGTGATCGTGGCGTTCGCCGTCCGCCCGCGTCCGTTCTGGGCAGCCAGGGTAACTCGAGCTTTCTGGATACGGGAACAGAGGTTGGTGCTGTTTTCCAGCAAGCTTCGCTTGCCTCCGAAGAACCGGATCGTGACCTTGGACAATGGCGCGTCGGGGATCGAGGCGAAGCGGGTGCGGATCCGCCCGTGGCGTGAGTCGACGAAGCCGACCTGTTCTATGTGGATCGGCCCGTTCAGGCTCAGCACGACGTCGGGCAGTTCGCGGTCGCCGCCGTTGGAGCGGAAGTAGACCTTGCCCTTCAGGGGTTGATCGAGCAGCGACGTGGTCGCCTCAACCGTGCCGAGAACCGAGCGCTTGGGGCAGCCGCCCCCGGCTCCCCCGTTTTCGTTGTATTGGACTCGGGTGCAGGGGTTCGAGATATGGGACTGGTCGATGAACTGGGAGTGGGGCAGCAAAACCGTCGTAGCGGCGATGTTTGCGTCGCCCCGCCGTGCTCGCAACACCGCCGTCAGCTGCGGGTTGCCGGTGCGGCGCATTTCCTTCGGACCGCCGCTCTCCGTCAGCGACAATGAGGGCCTGAATTTGAGCGCCTTGCAGCCGTCGACCTCGAAGCGAGCGGCAGGGTGGGCCACAGTCCCCTGGGTTGAGGTGATGTCCGAGGTGATCTGGGTTTCGCGACAGTCGGTCGGGTTCAGCGAGAAATTCGGTCGGTCGATCACCGCATGCAGGTGCCGGTAGGCGATCCCGACTCCTTCGAAGAACTGCGGGAGGGGATCGGCATTCACCGTCGCCCGCGCCGTCTCGGGGTCGATTTCGAGCCCGGACCGCACCGCGAGGACCCCGAGGTCGAACGGCCCGGCCTGGGCCGGGACCTCGGAGACGATCGAGTAGGGAGCGCCCTGGTAGGGACCGGCCAGGTAAATCGCCGGCTGAGCCTTTCCGGGCTGGGGAACCTGCAGCGGTTCAGGGCCCGGTCCCGTGACTGCGGACAGGGAGCCGATCCGCGAGCCGGCCGGGCAGCTGCCCGCGGCGGCAGCCGGGTCGAGGCACAGTGGCACGCCTGCCAGCTTGGCGAGCTCGCCGTCGGGCAGGTGCAGCTTGAAGCCGCGCACGGCCTGCTGGCCGTCCTCATGGTGCAGGTCAACGACCAGCGGTGAGAAGGCGCCAGCGGTGGGTTCGGTGACCCCGCCGTGCAAACTCGGGGAGAATCCCTGGTTGCACCCTTCGCTGATCTGTATTTGGCTCTGGCCACTCACCGCGGGGTCGTTGGAGTGTGGCGAAAACGCGTAGTCGGTGGCGAAGGTTCCGCAATGGTCCGGGTTCTGGAGCGGCGCCCGCGACCCCCCCCACACGTTGAGGTCGATCTCTTCCACCGGCACCTGGGGCAGATCGCGGAAGACCGCCGTCAGCCTCCCGGTGTCGGGATCTGGCTCAAGTTCGCCGGGGAGCTTGATGTGAAGCCCCAACGAATCTGAGGTCAGCCAGAGACCGAGCTGGTGGCCCGGGCGCGGCTCTCGCTGGTAGATCGTGCCCTGGATCGGTTCCGGCAGGGCGGGAGAGACGAAGGTGGCGGTGCCGAGCTTCGAGCTATCTGGGCAGGTGGCTCCGACTTCCTCGTGATAGGCGACCTGTTCCTCCGAGCAAGTGCCGATCCAGTTAGCCGCCCCGGCAGCGACCTGCAATCCTTTCGGTAGGGTCACGCGCGCTTCGCGCATGGTCGCAGTTCCGCCTTCTTCCGGTCCCAAATGCTGAGGGATCACGAGTTTGGTCCGGATACCGGTCGGAGCCCCCGCTACCTGGCTCGTCGTCTCCGTTTCGAACGACGGTGCGAAGGAGAGGTCGGTGCAGTCAGTGGTCGACGACACCTGCGTGTCGGCACCGATGAGGGGTGCGTGGGCGATAAAAACCTGGCCCGGCAGCTGATACGCCCTTGCTTTAAGTTCGACTTCATTATCCTGGCATCCCGACGGATTAGTCAGGAATGCCCTGCGGTCGGCGGGGGGAATACCACTTTTCCGCTGTCCGCCCGCCGGTTTACAGGTAGCGATACTCGTGCAGTGGCGGGCCTCTTCCGCCGTCAACCGTTGTTCATCGTGGCTGGAGTCGGCAGGATTCCCCCAGACAGTCGTTTTCGCATTGATAATCGTGCCGAGCCCGGGGGGCTCGTGGGCGGTTACAGTAACTCCGTAGTCACTAGCAGTCCGTATTGCGACGTCCAGGTAGACGGGGTAGCTGGCGGCCATAAAACCGAAACGCGCGATTTCGCTGTCCGGGTGAGGGGGAACGAGGCTGAAGACCGGCTCGAGGGTGGTAACGGGCACCGGCGGTCCTAGTCTCACACGGGTGATACCCACCTGGGAGTCGACCGGACATGCTCCGTCGGCAACGAAAGCCCCAGTGTCGCAGCGGGGCATGGCCTCCGGGTTGCCGAGCAGCCCGGGCGGCAACGAAACCGATATCTCCGCCGTCGTCGCAGCGGGGTTAACGTTTCCTGCTTTGTCTATGACATCCTTGAATTCGATGGTGGTCGTGAAGTCCGGATGCCTTGCAGCGATCGTAGTGGACTCTTCGGATTCGAACCTCCTGATCCCAAATCCTTCGACTTCGAGTCCCAGGGGGGTTAAAGGGGTAGCTGTAACTTGAGCGGGCACAGATGACGGCGCCTGAGAAAGCGAGGAGCTTTCGTCACCAGCCTGAAAGGATGTCTGCGTCTTTGGCACCGTCCCTCGCCTGACTAAAGCCGATTGCGCGGCGCGGCGCTTTCCACACCGTCGATGCTTGTTGTGGCGATCCGATAATTCTCGGTGACGACGGCATGGTTTCTTGCCGGGCTTGACGTTCCCCCTCCCGCGGAGCGTCTCCGACCGCGCTGGCCCAAAGGAGACACCGGCTCCTCCCGCCGCCGATCGACAGCCTTCTTCCAGGCAACCGGTGGGGCTCACCCGCGTGGGGAAGCCGCCGTTGACCCGCGCGTCATAAATCCCCTCAGCTCCCGCTTCTCCGGCCCCAACCACCAGCGGCTGCTCCGCCATGAAGAACACGTCGTTACCGTCCGGGGTGATCGACAGCAGCACATTAGCGCGCGGTACGACAAGAAATTCTTCGCTTCCTGGAGGCAGGGGATACTCTGGGGAGGTGCCAGTCGAGATCAGCTGCACCTCAGCAGAGTTTTCCTTTTCCTGCCACTCGTAGATGTCGTTGACGCCGTTCGTGTCACCGTCGACCAATGGTTCATCGGTTTCAAAGAAAACTCGGTGGCCGTCGTCGGAGACGTTGTGGATCACGATCGGACTTGGAACGATGCTCAGGTTCTGGAGCTTCGCGTCCGTTTTCGCAGGGGAGCCGGAAGGGTTGCAGGAGGCGCAGAGGAGACTGCTGTCGATGTCGTCATACCGATATATCTCGGTGTGCCCCTCGTTGCTGTATGAAGTGAGCTGAGCCCGCGACTCGAAGATCAGAACCGCGCCATCGGGAGTGGTACGCGACGACTCTGCGCCCGGCCCTGGTTCGACCCCGGTCCGATTGAATACCCAGTCGGTCCAGTTCGTCAGTGCGGGAAATTCTGGCTCAAGGCCCGAGGTGACGGTGAGGTCACTGGGCGCAACGGTAGCGATGTATTTTAGGGCTCCGCCGCTCCATACGTACATATTGGGCTGCCCGCCCGTGCCATTGCTGCCGTCAAGCTGCTGTTCGGAAATGAAGTAAACATGAGATCCGTCAGCTGAGACGTTCACGACTTCGCCTTTGCCGGTCGGGTTGACTTCGACGTCAGCTTCATTAGTCGTGTCAAAGCGGTGGATGGTGTCGCCGGCAACGTAGAAGAGGTAACGACCGTCGTCGGAGAGACCGGCAAAGGTGGGACCGCCGGCGGCGACCTCCTCGGTATCCTGATTCTTAACGCGGACATAGAGGACTTCGTTGATGGTGAAGGCAACGAATTTTCCGTCCCTGGAGGCGCCTTTGTAGAGGGAATCTTCGCCTGCACTGGGTGGAACGTTGCCAGGCAGCAGCGAGACGACACGCGTCGGGCCGGTGGGGCTGCGGTCGTAGATGGCACCAGTGCCAGCCGGGGCTGCTTTCGCCTCCAATTGGGAAACGGGACATTCAAAGCACCAAGCGCTCTGTTCTTCACCATGGCCGGTGCTGAAGATCACGTGTTCACCACCCTCGCTTATGTAGCGTCCCTGCGCGCTCGCTTCATTCCCGAGGGAGCCGATACCAGCCAGTTCAAATGATCCGTCTGGTTTTCTTAGATAGGTGGTATTGGCGTTCCTTTGAAATGAGTATTCGTGGTCTGCCGAGACCCCCCCCGGCAGCGGCCACACGACTTCAGTTGGAGGATGGCTTAGGAGGTCGGTGGTTTCCCAGGCTCCAGATGTGCGGGTAGCTTTGTAGGTATCGAACACTCCGTTTCCCCCCTGCGGCGTCGGCAGCGCCCCGAGAAACGCCATATACAGAAAGCTGTCGTTGATCGGGGATGCCAGTTCCACCGGAAAGAGGTCGTTGGCTACACCTACAGTGAAGGCCGAGATGGCCTCGAGCAAGCGCCCATTGGTATCCGGTGGAGTCACTAGCTCGTATGCCCGGCAATCGGGTAGTGGAGCCGAAGGGCCGACACGAGCTGCTTCGTTTGGACACGAGGCCGCATTTGCGGCCGAGCAACACAAGAGCAATATGATCGGGAGCAGCATCAGCCACCATTTGTGAACTCGGCGAGATTCCATAACCCCTACTCCTCCGTTTAGCTTCTGCGGCCCATATGCGGCTACCAATGGCACTCTGACCCCTCACTGAGATCGACGGACAGCCCGAGGCCCCTCCTTCAATGATCAGCCTCGGGCCTTCGGCCGTTGATCACCCGCTAAAGCAACGTCTTAGCATTCTTCTTCTTCTCCGAGTTCGGGGTCGAGCGGGCATCGTTCGGTAGCAGCCCAACTTCCCGTCGCCTTAACCGGTTCGGTTTGGTCCAGTGCAATCAATTCCAAGAATGCCCCTGCATTGTGATCGGGAGATGCGATACCGGCTGGGATAGCGTTGGAAAGTTCCTTAAAATAGACACACAGGTACCCCGGGTCAGCTTGAGGTTTTGCAGCCGTGCCATGGCAGTTTTCAGGCGCGCCCTCCGCTAATTGAAATTCCGGTTCTGGATTAACTTCAAGTGGGAAGCTAACGTTCACCCAATGTTCAGGCCAATCCGTGTTCTGAGCCTGATATGCGAACGTTCCGGTCATGGTCTCCCCTGGCGGCAATTCGGTCTCGGTCGGCCCAGCCGGCCCTTCTGCGCCGGGAATACCCTGCGAGCCTTGGCCACCCTTAGGTCCAGCATCGCCCTTGGCTCCCGGCTCACCCTTGGGTCCTTGCTGACCCTCCGGACCCTGAGGGCCGGGCTTGCCGGCGTATTTCTTGGCAATCTTTTCGACTTCTTTCTTCTGCTTCGAAGTCAGCTTGCCGGCTGCGTAGGCGCCCCCAGCAAGCGCTGCCACCAGCGCCACGACGGCAACGATAAGCCCGGCTTTTCCGAACGGTTCGCGCACTCTCGAGATCATCTTCCTTCGGCTCCTTCGTACGTTTCCTGGCACTGACACATCGGCATGCCTCTCCTTTTGTAATTGACCCCCACTAAATCTGGCTCGGTGTAGTGGTCACGAACTACGCGGTTTGGGTCATATCCCAATTCCTTATCCCTGCCGGTCTCCCTGACGCGGCAGCAAGGATGAAAGCACAACCGTCAGCCAAAGGCAAGAAGAGTTTTCTGATGGTAGGAACAAACATCTACCCGGTTCGCGGGCAGCGTGCCGCCAGCCAGCTATCAGCCGTGCCGGGAGCACGAACGAGCGACTACCGACACCGCCGATCCGGTGGACTAATTCGTCGCTGCGCCAGCTGCGAGCTTGGCTGCGAGCTCGGCGCCGAGGTAAGGGCTGAGGGCGAAATCGACCATGTCGGGGAGCAGCTCGGGAAGCTGCTCGGTCTCGCCGGTAAGGATCTTCCGGGTGGCGAGGGAGATGATTCCGCCAAGCAGTGAATCCTCGGTGCTTGGCGGTAGCGAATCGCCGGCGGCGAGAAGTTCTCGACCTTTGGCGAGAGGCGGGACACAAGCGAGGACTGCCTCGCGGAAGTGGACCGCGATCGTCGGGGTGGCGCTTACCGGCTCGACCAGGCAGAGGCGGCCCAGGTCGGGTTCGGAGGCGAAAAACTCGAGGGAAACGCGCAGCGCGGCAATCACCCGTTCTGACCAGTTCGGTTCCGCCGCGACGGCGGCGGCGATGCGAGCTTCGAGATAGTCCCGGACCGCGTCGAAGGCGGCGAGGAAGCATGCTTCCTTGTCCTCGAACTGGCCGTAGAAATCGCGGGTGGACACTCCGGCCCGCCGGGTGAATGAGCGGACCCGGAGCTCGCGGTATCCGACTTCGGCGACTTCGGCCGCCATCGCGGCGATCAGCCGCTCGCGCTGGGAATCTTCGATCTGCTCGCGGGTCAACCCGTGGTGACCGCCGGGAAGCGGCCCCAACTCAACCGGCGCCTCTTTCCGCTGCTCGGCTTTTCCTGTCTCCACCAAACCCGGAGGTTACCCACCCCGAGTTGAGAAGTGCACGGTTTTTTAAGGATGTCGATAGTTTTCTATTTATGGCGGCGCGAAACGAAGGTGAGGCTTTGCTTCGGGTTGCCGATCACCTCTGCGCCGAGCTCGGGCAGACGGCCGAAGTCGAAGCGCCCGCTGAACAATGGGCGGTGCCCGCCGGCAGGGATCAATCTCGCTGGGCCCGTCTTCCCCGCCAGCAGGAGTCGTCGGTGGGAACAATGAGAGAGGCGCTGGCCAGAGTTGCCGTGGCTGCTGCAAATTCAGGTTCCACAGAGGTCTCAGAGCGGATGCTGGGCATTGCCCTCGACGGCGCCGAGCTGGCGATGCGCAGCGCCTTCGCCCGCGACGATGCCGCAGGAGTGGCGCCGCTGATGCCCGGATTTGTCTTCCTAGTGACGCTTCTCGCCGTCGATCAGGACAGGGCGCTCGCGCTCTCGCAGCGGACCGAGCAGCTAGTCCACGAGTACCTCGCTTAGGCCCCCCGCTGGACGATCAGGTGCAGCGGACTAGGGCAGGGCGCCCCGGACGCACGGGCCAGGGAAGTCCCGCTCTGCGTCCGGGGTCGACCCCTGCAACCGATCCTGAGGCAATGGACAGGGATGGCCATTGCCGTCTGAGTGACCGGGGGTTGGCGGCGTGACGAATAGGGGGAGTCACGCCACCGCTGCCCTCGTCGGGAAACAGGCGAGGGCAAGTTTTCGAAGGGGGGAGCCATGCGTGGAGCTGCCAATCAAAGCAAAAGAAAGGCTGAAGGACAAGAGGGTTTTCTGAAGATAAGCTGAACCTCGTTACTGTGGGGGTGCCGCCGAGAGAGGATGTTTTGACGCTCGGATGCCGGGAAGCGGACCCAACAGGGTTTGACATGGCGATGGACGCAAGCAGGAGTTACAACTGACGCCGGTGGCGAAAGCGACTCGCAGGAAAGGGTGGTCGATATCGGCCCACCGGCCAGGCCAATGGTCTTGAAGGAGGAACCGGATGCCACCGTCATCACTCCCTGGGGGCAGACATCCGAGCTGCGGATGCGCAAGCTGTCCCCGGGCAGGGGGATTCCCCGTGCCGAGGTGATACGCAACCAGCGGGAGCGTCTGTTCGCGGCCATCGTCGCCGTTGCTTCCGAAAACGGCTTCGAGGCTACGACCGTTGCCCAGCTGATCGAGGTCTGCGGGGTCTCGCGGAGCGATTTCTACAAGCACTTCGCCAACAAGGCGGACTGCTTGATCCAGGCCGTCGAAGCCATCTCGGAACCGACGCTGCAAGAGCTGCAAAGGGTCCGCGAAGCTGCCGGCAAGGACGCGCCCGAGGCCGTCTTGCTGCGGTTTCTCGAGCTGGTCGCCGCGCAGCCGGCAGCGGCACGGATCTGCTTCGTCGAGCTCTATGCAACGGGCAAGGGGGGCGAACTGGTTGCAGATGGCTGTTTCCGCTCCCTGCTCAGGCTGGCGACCGAGTTGATCGGCGAACTTCCCAATCGCCGACCGGCACCGGAGCTGGCCGAGGTCCTCTTAGGCGGCATCTCCAAGATCGTCCACACCCGGCTCTACCGCCGCGAAGAAAAGGAGCTGCCGAAGCTGGGCAACGAACTATGGACCTGGCTGACCAGCGTGAGGCCTCCGCCGGCTGCTTTCGGAACACCGCGCCGGCAGCGGGCCCCCGCGGGCCCGCGGTTCACCGGATACACGCCGGCCGAACGAATCGCCCACGCCGTCGCGAGCGTGGTCAGCGAGAGAGGTCTCGGGGCGATGCAGACCAGCGACATCGCTGCCAAGGCAGAAATCTCACTGAGCACCTTCTACGAGCACTTCACGGACAAGACCGATGCGGTGCTGGCGACCATCGAGATGAGCGGCGCCCAGATGATGGCTTCCGCGGTTCCGGCGGCGCGACGAGCGGCGAGCTGGGAGATGGGCGTGAAGGCGCTCTACGAGGCGATGTGCGCCTACTTCGCCGGCGAGCCCGCGATGGCGCAGCTGGCCGCCGTTGGCATCTACGGGGCGGGCCCCGATGCCTTGGCCCGCCGAGATCGGGTGATCGACTCGCTAGCCGAAATGCTTGCCCCCGGCTACGAGGAAAACCCTGACGCACCGGCGGTGACCGCCGAGGCGGCCGCCGCAACGGCCTATGCGCTTATCCGCGAGCAGGTTCGCAGGAAAGGTCCGCAAAGCCTGCCCGCGATCGTCCCCCTGGCGACCTACATCACCTTAGTCGGCTTCGTCGGCCCGGACCGCGCCTATGCAGTCGCCGGCAATCCCCCACGGCGCCACTGAATCGAGTTGACACTCGGCCTCAGGCCAGCGAAGGAGCGCGAGCAGCCTCGTCCTTGGCGATGCGCGCGGCCTCCGCTTCGCCGAGATAGGTGCGCAACACGAGCTGGATAAGCCCGGGCAGAACCTCCCGCAGCGCATCTGCTTCGCCGACGATGAGGCGCTGGTAGATCGACCAGAAGACCGACCCCGCCAGCGTTTCCTCGACGGTCGCCGGGAGCTCGATACCGCGCGGGTTGTAATCGCGACCGGACCGAAGAAGTGGCACGAGGGCCTTCATCGCCTTGTCGTAACGCTGGACGATCTCCCCGCCCACCGTCGGCGCCTCGACGATCACCGCTTTGGCGGTCAGGGGGTCGGCGAGAACCAACTCCGTCAGCTTGCGCAGGGCGACCGCGACCTGCTCTGCCCAGGCTCCGGGCTCCTCTGCAACTGCCTCGCGGATCGCCTTCTCCGTCGACGCAACCGCCTGGTCGAACAAGGCCGCGTAGCAGTCTTCCTTACTTGCGAAGTGCTTGTAAAAGGTCTTGAAACTGACGTGGGCCCGTTTGACGATCAGCTCGACGCTGACGTCTGAATATCCCCGCTTCGCAACCAGTTCTCCGGTAGCTGCAAGAATCCGCCGGCGCTGCTCGGCGGCAGCAGTAACACGCGTAACTTTTGCAGGAGGGGTGCCTCGTTTTACCCTCGCATCCCGTCCCGGTAGCGCTTGCACAAACATCAGCATACCCTCGCAGCCGGGTCGATGGAAGGCGTCCGAATGCAACGGCTCGAATTTCCCCTTCCTATGCCTGATCCCGAGGCCGTCCCTTTCAATCCACCAAAGAACATTCCCCTACACGCAGAGCACGGAGCAGACCTCGGAGATACCTCAGCCGTTGGGTAGGTGGACTACCTCCGGTTTGAAGGGGTGGCAGACGGGATTCGAACCCGCGACCGCCGGCACCACAATTAAGCGGCTTCCGGGGGAGCCCTTCCCAGATTCCGCATTATGAGCGGCTTTGCGGCTCTCGCGATCAGTGCCCCCGAATCTCGATATGCGGGGATATTCGGCGATTGTCGGGGTGTTCTGGCAGTAACGCGGTTTACTGCCTGATCGGGCCTACCCCCGGTTTAAAGGGGTGGCAGACGGGGCTCGAACCCGCGACCGCTGGCACCACAAGCCAGAGCTCTACCAACTGAGCTACTGCCACCGCGCTAGACCCCAATTTAGCTTGCGGGGCAGCTGGCTGGCGCCCGGCGGCGGAGGAGGAATCCCTTCTCCCCTTGGCGGGACGGCCCGGCCAGGGCCTAATCGAGTGGAGCCAGCGCGAATTGCTCGCCTACGCGAGCCGAGGATGAGCGTCTACGGCGCGCCGTATGAAGTGCACGATCTGCCCGATGGCCTGGGCACGGAACTGCGTGATTCCTCGCAGCTGCAGAAACCCGTGAAGCATGCCCGGATACACGCTCAATTCGGCATCCGGCGCCGCAGCCACCAGTCTTTCCGCATCTCCACGAAGAGGGTCGAACTCTGCCGCAAGTGCAAGGGTGGGCGGTAGCTGAGAATTGTCACCGAAGAGCGGGGAGACCTCTGGATCGGCAACATCAGCGGTCGGCGCATAGCACTTGACGAACCACTCAAGCAGGTCGCGCGTCAGAAAGTAGCCGGAGCCATAATCCCGCACCGAGTCGCTCGACAGCGAAAGATCGAGCATGGGATAAGCGACCACGAGAGCCTTCACCCGCTCGCGCACCGCCGGACTTGCCTGCCATGCAGCGAGGGCCAAGTTTGCCCCGGCACTCTCTCCGCAGAGCACGAGCGATGCCTCGGTCCCACTGACAAGCGTCTCGAGATACGCGAGCACCGCCCTTGATGGAGCGGGATATGGGTGCTCCGGTGAAAGCGGATATCCCAGCGAGACGACTTGGCAGCCTAGCCCCACAGCAAGGGCGTCGCACTCAGGGTCATTCGCTTTCTCGTCGCCAAGCACGAAGCCCCCGCCGTGCAGATAAACAACGAGCATCTTGCGGAGTTTCCCCGCCGGCGTGAAGGTTCTTAGGGGCATCTCCTCTTCGCCCGCCTGGAAAACCGAGTCGTCGACCCGACTCGATACCACATGCGGTAGGTAGGCAAGCAACTCGTCAAAATGCTGCCGAAAGCCCTCGAGATCGGAGACATCCCAGTGCTCTAAGGGGTCGCCCACGTGATCGGCCGTCACCTTCGCCAGCGGGTGCAGGCCGCGCCGATCCGATCGTTCGTACTTGAGGTCCATGAGCCGCCCGGCGACGCGAACCAGACCGTCACGCACTCCCTCAGTTCGCGTGCCCGAGGCGCCGCGCAGCCGGCTCAGGGTCCACTCAGTTGCACTCGCCATTTCAGCTCGCCCCCTCTGACAAGACGCAGGACATCATTGGATTGAGTTCCGCCAGCTTGAGTACCTCCTGCGCAGCGGTAGCGACACTTGCAGTGGTTCCCCTCCCCCGAACTCCAGCCGTGACTCGCCCCCCAATCTCCATCAGCCCGAAGCTGAGCGAGTTCGGGTGCCGAGTCGGGGGGACGAAATACCAGGCACTAGCCGCTGAATCCAGCACCGGATCATTGATTCGACCGAGACTCGAAACGATCGCGGTCACATCGCTGCCGCCTCGGCTAAGTCCCGACAGAAACCGCATAGCGGGCCAGAAGGGTCGAGGTATTCGTCCATAGCGCTCGATCCGCTTAAGCAGGGCGACGCGCGACCCTCTCGCCAGCGTCATCTCCATAACGACCTGCCTACGAACATCGCCGCCCTTTGCCGTGAAGGTTGAGAGAAAGCCCGACGAGCAGTTCCTTGCCGAACGCGCCTTGCCCCATGGATCGCCAGACACCGACACCAGCACGGTAGAGCATGCGTGACTTTGCGGGGCTCGCGCTTGCGCGGCCTTGTGGCAGGCGATTACGCACGCCTCGGTCACGGTCCCCGTCATGCCCATTGACGGCTTCAGATCGAATAGCGCGGTCACCATGTCCCCATCTCGCTGGCTTGGCATGAGGCGGGTCGGTGGGCGGTGCATACGGGTCACCGCACGGCGCGAAGGAGGCCTGGTCCGGTCGCAGCCGAGCTCTGGCGACTGTTCTCGGTTGATGGGCCGACCGGTAAGCAGGCAACGCAAAGCGGCCAAAGCACCTAGCGCGTCGCAATAGCTATGGGCAAACGTCAGACGCAAAGCGTTGCTGTCTCGCAGGCTGACCGAGCCCTTCCATGCAGCTAAGCGCCCGTGTGTCGCTGCATCGGGTTCCACGGCGATCAGATCGAACAGACAGGGCGATCCAGCGATATATGCCTCCAGTGCAAAGCTCCGGTCGATCGCCTCCTGATCCAGCTTTGTGCACGCCACTTACGTTCCCCCAACCGCTGCTGCGACAGCGAGAATTGCCGGCAAGAACACCAAGAGTATCTGGTAGAGGAAGGCCCAGACCGGCACGATTCTCTTGGGTACCAGCGCCGTCTGTATGCCCCGCAGGGCTGGATCGCCTTCGGAGGGATCGACGGGTCTTGCGAGCCATTCCGCGCGCGCTCTCGTGAAATAGTAGTTCGGCACCAAGAAGAGGATCACCGATGCCAAGAACGTAAGGGCGAACAGCACGAAGTAGTAGTAACTCTGCGGGTTTGCAATCAGCGCGATGCCTGCCACTCCAAGCAAGGCCGCCACTGCGATCTTTCGCGACACAGCGACGATTGAGACCACGATCGCCCAGCCCCACTCTCCATCCTGGTTGAGTTGATCGATTGATAGTCGAAACGAATGTCGTTGGCGAAATAGAAACACTGCTACCTCGCTGGCGAGGTACGTTATCCAAAGATTCAGATAATTGCCTATCGCCCCGACAATGAAATACGCAGCTGCGCCAGGTCGAAAGGGGCGCGCCCACCATTCCTGATAGGCATTCTTGGCGAACCCAGAGACATCGCTGGGAGCCAGCACGGCGTAAATCCCGCCTTTCCAGTAGCCAAGCATTCCACCGCCTACCAACGCGAGCGCACCAAGCACGAGGGCCAGGTGGACCTTTCCGCTCGTCATGCGCCGGTTAACCCCGCTCAGGCCGTGGAGGAACTTCGCGCGGTCGGTAAGGAATAGAGCCCTTGCCCTCAGTAGACGTGGGAACAACAGCGCCAATGCCTCCGCGAACTCACCCCCCCATACGGCGATGGCTGAGATCATCCAGATGTGGTAAAGCGTCGCATAGTCGCGCGTGAGTGGAACGACCGCAACCGTGGAGACCGGGTCCTGAAGGAGAATGAGTCGACGGAAGTCGTCCTTCGCGACGGTCCACCCCTCTCCTCCTGCGAGGACGACCTTGTCTACCAAGAGCGCGGCAATTAGCGCTATCGCTCCGATCACCGCACACCGAACCGATATTCGCACCCAACGGGGACCCCACCCATTCGAAGTGATGAAGTCGATTCCGGGCGGGCGGTTCGCGCCAGCGCCGCATGAGAATTCTGGCAATTGAGATGCGTTGGTCGACGGGCTCACATCAACCCCGCAAGCAGACACAGCAATGATTGATGACCGTTCGCCAGGCCAGGGCCGCCGCGAGGCCGGCTAGGTACATTTCCCAGGCTCGCACCACTTGGACGGGGACCTGCGCTTGGACCTCCGGAGCGGCGGTACGGAAGTTGTGCAGCCAGGTCAGAACGATCTGGTGATACTCGGCGGTCAGGTCATACATCTCATGGACCCGGTAGCCAGCGCTTTGAACCAGGCGATGAACCTGGCGCACCGTTGGCAACTCTGCTGGGCCGGGAAAGATGAGGTCGGCGGTGGCGCCACTACGGCCAGCCCTGAAAGCGAAGCGTTGTGCTGAGCGCCCTGAGAACTGTATTACCAGCGGAGCCTGCGGAAAGTGAGCCGCGAGGTCACGCATCAGCCTTGCGCGATCCGACGGGTGAACGTGCTCAATCGACTCCAACATGAAGATGGCGCCCGTTGCTGCTGGCCAGTTACGCGCGTCGCGGAAATCGCCCTGAACAACCTTGAGGCGCGTCGGGTAGCTCTCCCCTAACTGCTCGTTCAGGAGTCCGGCTTGGACCTCCGACATCGTGATCGCATGAACCCGGCTATCGGTCTCGGTAAGCACGTAACGAGCAAGGGCTCCCCAGCCAGCACCGAGGTCGAGCAACGTCGCGGTCCGCTCGAGGGCAACGCTGTCGAGCAAGGATCGGTAGGTCCGCGACCGGGCCACTTCCAAGCTGCGCGGATTCAAGCGAGCGAATACCGCACTGTAGGGCTCACCTTTTAGAGTCGCCTCGAACAGAACGCGTGGGAGGTCGTAGTGCTGGGCCACGTTTCCATAATCTTGAGGGAGCCTGCGTATCCGCCGCTGCGCTCGGAGGGCTTCCACGGGCAAGGCGCCGAGGCGCCACAAGTTGGCCATCTGTTCCGCACGAAACAGCACCATCGACAGCTGGTAAAGATCCGGGCTCTCCCACTCTGCCCGCGCATAGCTCTGGGTGAGCGACACGGAGCCCCCCGCCACCGCCCTGAGAAAGGAACCCTGATCATGCTCATTGACTGTGGCCGTCAGTGCAGTTCCGACGGGCTGAAGACAGAGAACCGGTCCGTCCCTCCTGATCCTTAGAAATCTGGCCAGCAGGGGTGACAGCCATCGACTCCAGGGTCGGCGCAACTGCACATGGGCGAGCCTTCCCTGCAAGAGATCGAGCGACGCTGATTCAAGGGAATTAGGAGGCCAATCACTCGAATTAGCCATCAGCAAAAACACCTATGAGTTGTGCAAGCACCCCAGTACCCCTGCTCTTCTTGTGCATTCCCACACTGCCACGCATCGAAGGTCGATGTCCTTACGCTACGCACCCTAGTAAGAGTTGTCGACAGCTGCCGTTTCCTATCGCCGCCGGCCCCACTCGATTTTGCCTAGTGTCGTCCCCGCCGACGCCCGCCATCGGCACCCTTCGCGATTCGTTCGAGAGCCCAAATCAGCGCATCGTCGACCGTGGTGGTCTGGCGCCCATTGGGGGCGCGCCAGGCTTGACCATCGCGCTTAATGCCTCCCCGCCTCAGCAAGGCATGAAGCAGCTCGGGCTCTAGTGCGCTCGTCCAGGCAGCAGCGGTCAGCTCATAGCTGGCAACCATGCCCCCCGATTCCCGCAGCTCCGCCGGGTCGAGGTAGGGGGCGCCGAGCCAATTGGCTACCGCCCGCGCCGAGTGAGGCCCGGTGAGCGCAATCGTGCCGGCGGGGAAGTTGACGGTGCCGACGACCGTAAGCGCCTCAGGGGGCACGAGGAGGCAGCCGCCGAAAACAGCGCGCTCCAGCAGCCGACCGCTTGCCGAGAGCGCCCGATCTGCCAGCGTCCGCAGTCCCCGTCGGCCCGGTGGCGCGCCCTCGAAGTAGACCTCGATCTCCTGCACCCCGCACCGCGGCTGAGCGACGAGCGCTGAGCCGCGAGGAATTCGCGCCGTCGACCGGCTGCCAGCCGGGACGTACAAGACGATGGGGCGCATGTTGCGCGGCGGGTTGCTCACCACGGCCTCGTTTTCACGTCGTGGTCGTCCGCTCCCGCCGAGCAGGTACGCGATTTCTCGGGGGCCGCCGGGCGGCCGGGCCCCCACCCACCACCTCGGACCGGCCCCCGAGAAATCGCGTACCTGATCTCCCGCATCAGCCGCCCTCCTGAAGCAGGGCGCGACCCTCGGCAAGCAGGTCGTCTGCGACCGCCTGCCAGTCGGCTTCGGTGGCGGTCTCGAGGATCTCGTTGATGTAGCCCGGAAGTGAGGCGGCGACGACCGTGCGGTGATACATGCCCCCGGCGACAGCGTCGAAGATCAGCTCGTTCACCCTGTCAACCACCGCGTCGTCGCCGAGCGCCGAGCGCAGAAACGCCCTAATCAAGGTGACGTCGATCTTGCTGCCGCACTCGGACTCACGGACCTCGGGTTGCGGCTCGGCGGGGCTCGACCGCGGCCCCGGATCGCCGTCCGGCTCTTGGATCAACCGCAGCGCCACGCCGCACGGATCGCAAACCTCATAGGCGAGGTCCATCAGGGCGTCGAGGCGCTCGGCGTCTTCGGCGCTAAAGAGTGGACGCCCGGTCTCGCCGTTAACCAACTCGGCGAAGCTCTCCTCCGGATGGAAGTTGATCCCCCGCCCCAGCAGCGCGCGGAACCATTCCGCGACCGCGGTCTCGGTCGAGAGATCAATGGGCGCGATCCTCTCGTCCAGTTTCATCGTGTCGGGATCGGCTACTACGGGCATGGCTTCCTCCTTCGGGGTTGCCTGACTGAAACGATGGGGCGAGCCGGAACACGTCACCGCGACCACCTCCCGCCGCCGCGATCAACTGGCACCGACCAATCTCGGGTCGGGTCGAGCCACGACAGCGGCCACCGAGAAAACAGGTGACGGGCGAGCGGGCTCTTGTATTCCTGGTGGCGGAGGGCGTAGTGCCAATGACCGGCCAGCCATCCAAGGGCTCCGAGGACGGCGACGAGGATGCCACTCGCGTTCCCGCTCGCGACAGCCACAGCCCCCGCGATGAAGATCGCCAGCCCGACGAGCCTGAGCACGATCCCGCCGGCAAACCAAAGCGTCAACGCGCCGAGGATCAGGATGCCGAGCGTTACCGTGCTCATCTTCCGGCCCTCCGCTCGGCAGCAGGCGCCTGAGACTGCAGACGACGATCCAGGTCTTCGACGCCTGCCTCGGTCAGCTTCCAAACCCCCCGATGCCGAGATTCGAGGAGGCCACGTTCAACCAGTCTGTTTCGGGCCTGATCGACCCGCGTCTGCCAGCGCAGCTTGCCGCTAGTCAACGGCTCGCGGTCGAGGTCGGTCAAACGATTCTCAAGCGCCGGCCCGAGAACCTCCAGCAACCTCGATCGCGACGCCTCGCCACCGGCCTCGGATACGGCGCGCAGGATCGCCAATTCAAATTCGTGCAACGGCAAGAGCGACGATCTCGGCGCCCGCGCAATTTTCGATGGCATCGGCGCGGTTCGATCCCTCTCGATCTCGGGCAACCCGAACAGCCGCCGAAGAACGCGGTTCGGGTTGTCCACAAAGGGCTCGGCCGCGTCTTTGATCGCGGCGAGCACTTCGCCGTCGACCTCGATCCATTGCGCCGCCGTCATGCTGCCACCGCCAGCTCCGGCTCAACAGCGGCGACCGCAACCGATCGAAGCCGCCGCCCTCGGTTCGCCTTCTGATCGTCGCGCCGGAGTTTGGCGCGGCCGATCTTCGTGATCTCCCATTGCCCGCGAGGCGATTTCGATTTGACCCAGCCCCGCTCTACGAGGCGGGCTCGGGCCTTTCGGGTGCGGGCTTCCCAGCGGGGCGCCCCGCTGGGAAGCGCCTCAGTGTCGGGAATGCCGTGCCGTGGGGCCATCTCCTTCCCCACCGCGACGATGATCTCGCGGGCGGGCGCGGCACCGCCGTGGTCGGCCAGCGCGCGCAGGATCGGCAGCTCGTAGTCGGTCGACTCGAGCTTGGCCGGCAAGGGCGCAAGCTGGGCGGCCACCCGCTCGCCTCGAACCAATGCCTTCAGCCGGTTCCGCTCCTCGGGCTCGCGGTTCATCATGTGCGTGTAGACCTCCAGCGTGAATGCGGCGTCCTTGTGCCCGAGGTGCTTCATCACGGTCGCTGGGTCTTCGCCGATCGCGACCAGCATCGAGGCGAAGGTATGCCGCAGCTTGTGAGCGGTGAGCCCGATCGGGAGCGGATTCCGCCCGCGCGACCTCAGCAGCTCGTCGGCACGCTCGAATGCCTTGACCAAGGCGCCCTTGCGGAGGGTGTCCTTGTTGAAAGCTCCGCCCTTGACGTTGAGGAAGACGTGCGCGTCGGGGTCGCCGCGATAGGTCGCCGCTTTGTGGGCGGCGAGCACATCGCGCAAAATCGGCAGCAGCGGAATCTCCCGAAGGCCCGCCTGCGTCTTTGAACGCCCGATGAAGATCCGGCCGTTAGCGAGATCAACATCGCGCCACAACAGATTGCACAGCTCATGGGCGCGAGGGCCGGCGAAGATCAGCGTCGCGAGGATCGCCTGCCGTTCGGTTCCCCGCATGAGCGGATCGCGGTCCATCTCAGCCGCGGTTTCCAGAAGCGCCTCGATCTGGCCCGCGGTGTCGAGATGGACGGGACGTTTGGGCGGCAACTTCAGCCGCCGCTTCTTTCCGACCGCGGCGTTTTCGGTGACGCCGGTCTTCCGCTTCCGTTCGAGGGCGACCCCGAGGATGAACTGGAGGGCATTGATCGTTTTGTTGATCGTGCCCGGCGAGAGGGGCTTCAGGATTTGATTGCGGTCGTTTCGTTGGGGCTTGCGCCGCTCGATCGCCCGCGCCCTCGCTTCCGACTCTCGGACCTTGAATTCGCGGTAGTCGTCAACGGCTTCGGTGTCGATCTCGGGTAGCGGCCAATCCCCGAAGAAGGGCAGCAAGTGACCGAGCGCCCATTCTTCGCCGCTGGTGGTTCTCTCGCTGACCTGTCCCTTCCGCGATTTGACGAGTTCGATGGCGAAGGGGCCGAAGTAGACGATCTCGTTGCTGGGGGAAGCGGTGGCCGAAGGGTCCGCGTCGGTGCGGCGGCGACGCTTCTTCGCGGGCGGAATCCAAAGCCCGAGTCGTACTTCGGCGAGCGTGTCTTCCAGCTTCTCCTGAGCTTTCTCCGGGGTCCAACCGTCGCGGTCGAGGCCGAGAGTGACGTAGGGCCGCTCGCCGTAGGCGGGGAACCGGAGGGCGAAGTTGATCCCCTCCTTCAGAGGGGTTTCGATGACTTCGCCCTTCGCCTTGGCCGCCACTACCGGCACCCCTCAAAGCGGAGTTGCAAATCGCTTTCCGTCTTCGCCGCCATAACCGGCCTCCTCCGATCTCGGGCCGGAGATGGGGCTGGCAACAAATAGGCCGCGTGGGGCTTAGCCTTGCTGTTGCGCCGCCATAACCGGCGCCTGGTCGGGGGGGTGTTCATAGCGCCCGCCCCGGCCCTCGTTTATGCCTACGACCGACAGTAGCTCTGCTCGGCGAGGAAAGCGAGTGGGATTTGCAATCCCCGGCAATCGCCTCCGATCCCCGCATATCGGGGCCGGCTCGACCGCGATCGGAGGGCGGCCCGAGGCGTTCCTCTACCTCGTCGGAATCGAATCGGAGACGGGGGCGCCGGCCCGATCCCATGCGCCGAGCGCCCAGCTCCTCGGCGTGGTCGTAGACCCATCGGCGGCTGACCCCCCACCAGCGCGAGACCTCCTCGGCGGTGATCCGCTCGGGCAGCGGGGCCGGCTCGGCGGTGGCGAGCTCGGTGATCCGCTGGGCGATCGCCTCGATCGACTCGGGGGCGATTCGCAGCTCCCCGGTGGCGACGAATTCGGCGCCCGTCACCGCCGCCTTCTTTTGCCTAAAGGGCCGCGGCGCACCTTTGGCCGCGGCGCACCCTCCGGCGCCCAATGGGCGATCCGGGCCGCCGCGACCTCCATATAGGTGGGGTCGAGCTCGATGCCGAGGAAGCGTCGCCCCTCCAGCAGCGCCGCCGCCCCGGTGCTGCCGGAGCCGCAGGTCGGGTCGAGCACGAGGCCCCCCGGCGGGCAGGCCAATCGCACCAGCCAGCGCATCAGCGCGAGCGGCTTCACGGTCGGGTGCGGGTTGCGGGCGGTCTTTCCCGCCTTGCCGCCGGCTGCCCGCGGGAAGTGGTCGAGGACCTGTTGGGGCAGGTGCTCGCAGCCGGCGTCGCGCTCGGCGCGGCTGACCTTCGGGCAGTAGAGGATGCGGCTCGGCGCCACGCTGGTGCCCGAACCCCGGCGGCGGTTGGCCTGGGCGTCGACCAGGGCCGCCGCGCAGCCCGAGGCGCACCTTCCTTCCCGGCAGGCAGGCTCGTGGCTGAGAAGCACATTGGCGGGATGGCGCCCGTTCACCTTGCAGGCGTCGGTGTTGAGCGCCCCGGTGCCGAAGGCGGCCAGCGTCTCCTTCGTCGTTCCCCTCAGCGGGCGGCGGGCGAGGACGATCGGCTCGTAAGCGGGCTTGAGGGTCGTGCTGAGCCCGCCGGGGATGCGGTGGGACTTCGGCATCCCCGTCCCGTACAGCCACATCAGCGCATCGCGGATCTCAAAGCCCGAGTCCTCGACCCCGCAGGCGAGGCGATGAGCGGTGCGCGGCGCGCTGAAGGCGAGCAGGTGGCCGCCGGGCTTCAGAGCCCGAAGGCACCCCTCTCCCCACTCGCGACACCACGCCTCGAACGCCTCGCCGGGGCTCAGCCGCCTGCCCCTGGCGCGGGCCGCCCGGACCATGCCGGCCTCGTCCCAGCGCTCGCCGACCAGCTGGCCGATCGCATAGGGCGGGTCGGTGACGATCGCGTCGACGCTCTCGGCCTCCAGGGTTGCCAGCACCTCGAAGCAATCGCCCTCGAGCAAGGTGGCGCCCGCGACCCTCCGCGGCCGCGGCATCATTCCCCCGCCTCCTCGACCAGCCAGTCGGTCGGCTCCTCCGGATCGCGGAAGTCGGTGAAGATCGGCTCGAACGGTCCCGCCTCGGCGAGGTCGGCGGCAAGGCAGAGGCGGATCGAGACCTCCGGGGTGTCGAGGAGATCGCGGTCGCGGCTCAACATCGCCACCGCCGTTTCCCGGCGGCGTTCGAGCGCCGCTCGCTCCCTCCCGGCGAGGACGCAGAGGACCGGCGGGAACCAGGGGTAGCGCTTGATCCAGACCGGTTCGCCGTCGGTGCCGGTCGCCTTATATAGACGGGCGTAGCGGCTCAGCTCGGCGGCGAGGCGGTCGATCGAGAGCGTGGCGCGGTCCAGCTCGAGGAAGCGCTGCTCGACCACCACCTCCTCGGCGTCGATGCGGACGTAGGTGAGGACGGCGTCGGCGATCAGCGAACGACGCGCCCGGCCGCGCCGGGCGTTTAGGGGATGGCCGACCTCATGGCGCCAGGAGGTCGGGCCGTATTCGTCGCCCCGCTGGCGCGCCGTCGCGAGGAAGGCGATCCCGGCGTCGTTGACCGCGAGGGTGTGGGCCTGCAAGGGGCCGTTTACCTGCTCGGCGCTCAGCAGCCGCGGCAGCTGGTCGATCATGCCGGCGTCCCGCGCGGCGACGGCGCCGGCCTCGGTCAGGTACCAGAGCCGCCGGGGCGCCCCCGGCACCCCCGGCAGGCTGGCGAAGGTGACGAGGCCGCGAGCGCCGAGGCGAGCCATCGTCCGCTGCGCCGTGCGCGGGCCGTGGTCGGGCAGGTGGATCGCTCGGAGCTGCGGCGTCGAGAGGACGCGGTGCTGGGCCAGCGAGCCGAGGATTTCCGCCTCCGTGAGGCCGCCGCTCCTCCTCATGCCGACTTCCTCCGCCGATGGCTGACCGGCCCCGAGGCCGAGCCGGAACCGTGGCCTGCGCGCCGCCGCCCTCTGGCCTCCCGCAGCTTGGCCCGGATTCGCTCGTCGTGGCGCTCCAGCCGGGCGAAGGTCTCCGCGGCGCTGCATCCGCTCGGTTGCCTCTCCGCGGCGCGGGCTTGCTGCCGATCGGCCTCACCGAAGACGTCCTCGAGGCGGATTCCGCGCAGGCCGAAGGGCCGGCTGGCGCGGCCCCGGTCGGTGACCTGGGCGACGAAGCGGAAGCGGTCGAGCTTCGTCAGCGCCGCCGGGCTCGGCTGACCGGCCCACTCTTTCGTCAGCAGCCCTGCCGCGTGGGAGTTCAGAGCGCTGGCGAGCAGGTGCGAGCGGTTCGTCAGCAGCGCGTTCAGCGTCGCCGGGCTGAGGCGCTCGGGGTTCTGGTTGAGGAAATGGGCGCGCAACCCGAACTTCGCGCTCTGCTCCAGCAGCGCGGCGAGGTTGCCCGAGGCCGCGCCGTCGTAGCTCTGCACCTCGTCGAAGAAGGGCCAGAAGAGTCGCCGATCGCCGGGCGCCAGCTCGGCGCGGCTGCGGGCGGCGTGGAAGAGATCGAAGACGAGGAGGTTGGCGACGAGCCGGTCGCGGGTCCCCCCGGCGCCGGGGCAGGCGAGCACGATCAGGCCCCGGTCCATCGCCTCGCGGACCCGGTAGGTGGTGCGGGCCTGGCCGAGGAGCGCGGTGATCGCGCTGGAGGCCCGCAGCCGGTCGATCATGTTCGTGACCGGCGTGATCGCATCGGTCGCGAGCAGCGGGAAGCGGTCCCGCCAGAAGCGCTGGGAGGCCTGCGGGAGGAAGGGCAGAACGTCCGCCCGCCACTCGGCGTCGCTCAGCAGCGTCGGAATCTGGAAGATCGTCGGCGCCAGTCCCTCCTCGGCGAGGACCGGCGCGATCCTCGCCAGCGCCGAGGCGGCCTGCGTCGTCAGGTTGATCGCGCGGGTCGATCGCTCGCCCCATTCGAGCGCCGAGGCGAAGGCGTCGACCACCGCCTCAACTCGCCCCTCGGCTTCGACCGGGTTCGCCCCGCCGACTTCGAACAGGTTCCAGCCCGGCAGCTCATCGAGCGAGGCACCTGGCCGCAGGTCGATGCGGACGACACGCTCGGCGAGCGCCGGCTCGGCGAGGTAGGGCGCGATCCGGTCGAGGGCGTCGCCGTGGGGGTCGAGGAAGAAGCCGCCGTAGCCGGAGCGGACGAGGTGGACGAACTGCACGATCGCCGACTCCGTCTTGCCGTAGCGCGAGCGGCCGGCGGTGTAGCTGAAGAAGGTGTCGGAGATGCGGACCCCGACCAGGCGCTCGCCGTCCTCGCCGCTGACCTTCCCGAGCGGGATCAGGTCTTTGCGTTTCGGACCGAAGGAGGGAAGCGGCGGCGGGGGCGCCAGCAGGGCGCCGGAGCGCAGAACGTTCTCAGCCCGGCAGTTGACGGTCGGCGGCTTCAGGAAGCCGGCCGCCTCGCGGGCCGTCAGGATCATCTTCTGAGCCGGGCGGAAGTAGCCAGTGGCGAGGCGGCGGTCGAAGCTGCGCCGTCGAACCGGAAGGTCGGAGCCGAAGAAGGCGACGCCGAGCACCGGCAGGCCCGAGGCCCGGAGCCAGTTGCGGTCGGTGAGCGGCTCGAAGGCCGCCAGCATCTGCTTCGTCATCGCCTTCGCCCGCGGGCGGTTGGGGGCCTGGCAGCGCAGGAGAACCTGCGCCTCGAACAGCGGCCCCGAATCGCGCAGCTTCGCGTCGAGGGCCTGGCCGACGAGGCGCCGGTCGACAAGCTCGTCGGGGCGGGCTCGATCCCGGCCGCGGGACTCGCCGCCGAGCAGCTCGCCCCATCGCGGCCCCTCCCGGTGGCGCCGCCGGGCCTGGCGATAAAGGCGGCGGCGAAGGCGGCCGCGGCGCCGGCCGGTCGCCGGCAGCAGATCGAGGCAGACCGTCGCCGCCTCGCCGCGCTCCGGGTGCAGTGAGGCCACCGCCGCGGCGAACGCCTGCAGCGGATCGGGATCGCCGTCGAACCGGGCCAGCGGCTCGATGCTCGGATGGGCGAGCACCAGCTCGGTCCTAAGGGTGACGGTCTTTTCCTCGCGGCTGGGCGGCAGCACGTCCTCGGCGGATCGCAGCTCGACGCCTTCGTAGCTGCGAAGTGCTGAGCGCAGCAACCCGGCGGCGCGATCGGGCACTTCGATCAGGTAGACGAGCCGGTGCTCTGAGTCGCAGGCGAGCTGCACCCGCAGGGCGCTCGCCCGGCGATCCAACCAGCCGGCGATGCTCCGCTCGCTTGACGCGAGCTGGGCGGCGAAGGAGAGGACGACGTCGGGCTTCGCATCGAATTCATCGGCCGGGACGATGGCCCTCAATCGCCGGGATCGCAGAGTCCGGCGGGTGGCAACGATGCGCTGTGGAGCCAGCGCGGAGGCGATCGCGACGGCCCCGAGCGCGAAGGGGGCGAACCGCTCCGCGAGATCGAGCAGCGCCCCGGTGTCGATATTCGAGATAGCCGAGGAGATGGAGAACACCACCAGGGCGGCGAAGATCGCGAGCAGAGGCCGAGGGTCGGAGTGCTTAGGCGAGGTCATGCACCAGGCCCGAAGTCACGAAGAGTTGTCGGCAAAATCGCGGCGGCGCAATCGCCGCTGCGCTGCGGGATGCCAGCCCTTCGGCGCAGATTGATTGCGACCAGCCAGGCGCCGGGCGAGACGACCGCCGAGGCGACCAGCGAGACGACACCGCGCTCAACGGCTCCTCCCCTGCCCGCGGAGGACGAATCGGGCGATATGCGCCTTGCCGCGGTCGTTGTAGCGGCGGAGGAAGGCCCTCCAGCCCCGGCGGGCTGCCCGCAGGCTCGGCGCGCTAACCCGCAGCAGCGCCCGCTCGGCTTTGGCGCCGACGAGGGCGATCACCAGCTCGCCGTGTCGGTAGGGAACATGCTGGATCGCCCGGTGCGATCGAAGGGCACGATCAGCACGGCGGGCGGCCAGGCTGCCTTCGACGTCCTGGGGGTCCTGCCAGCGGGATGCTGCCTGGTCTTCGGCCGGGTTGCCTTCGACCACCTGGGTCGGGACGACTGGGCTGGGAGGCGCCGCGGCCACCGAGGGTTGTCCCGACGAGTTCGGCTGATCAGGCTCGCTGGCGGCGAGCACGAAGAGGGCGGCGAAGCCGACGAGGATCGCGCTGGCGAAGACCAAGATCGGCCGCGCCGCGCTCGGGTCGAGCGGGCGGTCCAGGAAGGTGCGGAGGCGGTCGATCATCCGGCCTGCCCTCCTTCGGCGGCGGGCGGCTGGGCGTAGCCGAAGATCGGCGCCGGCATCCCCCACTGCACGGCCTGCGAGGGCAGGAACGGCCCCGAGCGTGCCACCCGGTCGCCGAAGTTGCCGTCGATCGTCGTGATCTGCCCGCCGGGGAAGACCCGCTCGACGATGCCGACGTGGTCGCTCGCCTTCGGCCCCGAGCCGTAGAGGACGGCATCGCCGGGCGCCGGAGTCGCGCTCGGTGGCAGGACGCGGGCGCCGTTGGCTTCGGGGGTAGAGAGCGGCGGGTCGCCGGGGGCCGTTACCGCGAAGGGGCCGCCTTCATGGGCCTTGGCCCATTCATAGATCGTCCCCGAGTAGGCGTAGGGGGCGGTGCCGCCTTTTAGCGGGACGCCCGCCTTCTCCCAGACCCAGGCGACGAACAGCGAGCACCATTCGACGCAGGGGCCGTAGGGGTTGCAGTTGGAGCCGGGCGGATTCTCGGCGGTGCCGAGCTGGCTCTCGGCGATGCGGACGATTTCGCTGCCGCTCGCCACGCCTGACGATGAACCGCCGCAGGCCGAGTCGCCGCCGCTCGTTGCCTGGCCGGTCGCGACGGGGCTCGTCGGGGCCGGCGAGCCCTTGCCGCGGAAGCCGTATTCGACGGCCCGCTGCATGACTTCGTCGGCGTAGTTCGCCGAGGAATCGGCGCAGGCGCCGTAGTAGTTGCAGGCGGTCTGCCGGTAGGCGGCGTAGGAGTCGCCCTGAAGGCCGAAGACCGGGCGCATCATCCGCGCGGCGGTGAAGATCGCGTCGGCGGCGTCGAAGGGATTAGCTCCGCCGCCGTCGGCGTCGACCTTGTAGCGGTCCCAGATCGTCGGCCCGGGCTCCGGGCTGCACGCCGATTCGGGGACGATCGCGATCTGCATCGGCCCGCCGCAGCCGGAGGGGTAGACGTGGGCGCACGTTCCGACGCCGCACTCCTGGTAGCCGATCGAGGCGAGGAAGGCCCAGTCGACGTCGAAGCGCCTGCCGGCTTCCTGGTAGATGCGAAGGCGCTTTGGCGGGATTTCCTTGAGGGCGGCCTTCGTCGGCGGCGCGGCGAGGGCCGAGCCGCCCGGAGCGAGGCAGGCGAGGTTGCCGCCGAGGACCGCCATCAGCGCGCCCGCCACGCTCACCGCGCCGACCAGCGCGACGGTGGCGAGCCCGCCGAGCCACAGCGACAGGCGAGAGCGTCCGCGGCGACTCATCGGCCGCGCCCCCTCCGCCAACGGCGCCTGCGCCTCGGCGGGGTGGCCGGAGCATCTGCCCTCGGCGTGGTCGCTTTCGGCGGCTTCGGCCGAGGCGTTTTCTTGGAAGCCGGCCTTCGCCGTTCCCGCTCCTCCCGCAGCTCGGCGCTGAGGGCGCTCTCTGGCCTGCCCTCTGCCTGGGCTCGAGCTGACGGCGAAGCCGACGCCGGCCGCTCGGGCTGGCTGCGCTGCGAGCGGCCCGGCGCGGGCTTCGTCTCGGCGGCGGCGGCCGCCGCGGTTGCCGAAGAGTTCTTCTTCTTCGCCGAGCCTTCTGGCGATCGCCGCCGCTTCGCGCCTTTACCGGCTCCCCTGTCGACGGGAGCAGCGGCTTCGCCCTTCGCTCCCGCAGGGCGGCCATCCCCGCCGCTCGCCGCCGGACGGTGTTGCCGCTCGGACGCCGAGGGAGCGTCAAGAGGCGGGTAGCCGCCGCCGACCGGGGCGCTGTAGCTGGTGCCGAAGCGCGGGGCCGGGGCACCGGGGCCGCCCTTGCGGCCCCGGCTGCCTCCCAGGCGAGCGCCGATGCCGCCGGCCATCCGCCCCGGCGCATCGGTCGCCGAGCGCCCAGAGCGACGCAGGCCCCGGAACGGACGGCGCATCGTCCGCGCCCCGGCATAGAGGGCGAGCAGCCGCAGGGAGCCGTCGCGACCGGGGGCGCCGGGGCCGGTGGCGATCCCGATCAGGCCCTCGGCGAGGCTCTTGCGCTGCAGGAAGACCGCCCAGAAAAACAACGCCTGCAGCCCGAAGGACATCAGCCAGCCCATCGCCGAGGTCGCTGAGGCGAGCGCACCCGCCACCGCGAGCAACGTGGCGAGGATCAGCGAGTAGGCGGCCTTGCGCAGCAGGTATCCGGCGAGCTTCTCCAGCCAGCCTTTGAAGAAGGCGTGGCCGCGACCGGGAATCGCCGCCGCCACCAGCGCCACGGGGGCAAAGGCCAGCAGCAGGAGCAGCAGGACCTGGGCGAGGATGATCCCGACCGAGAGCGAGCCGAGCAAAAGGAAAGCCCCGAGCTCGCCGAGGAAGACGACGAGCGCCAACAGGAAGCGCTGGTACTGACCGCCCTCCTCCATCGCATCGGTGGCGGGCTTGTCGGCGACGCCGAGCCGGTAGCCCTTGCGTTCGGTGTCGGCTTCGGGGACTTCTGAGGAGTCGCCGTGGTCGAGCGCTTCGTACTCGCTGTTCCGTTCGTCGGTTTCGAGACCGAAGGAGAGGAAGTGGCGCGCGTACTTGTTGGCGTTGTTGACGCAGACCTTGCCGTCGGCGGTGACCTCGGTGCCGGAGGCGAGCCGACGGGCCAGCTGCGCGTCGCGGCTCGGGTTCGAGGAGAGCGGCCGCACCGGAGCGGAGATCGGGTCTTCGCTTTCGCTGCCGGTGCCGGAGAGGACGCAGTGTTCGAGGCCGCCGAACTCGAGCACGACCCAGGGCTTGAAGACGAGCAGTTCGAAGAGCTGATCGGCGGCACCTTCCTTCGCCTGGGTCCCGCCTGAAGGGCTGCCGTGGTCGGCGATCGAGAGGAAGGCCACCGACATCTGGTTCGTCCAGGCCGAGGCGCTGCCGATCGTGGCAGCGGGCTGGGCGACGAAGAAGAGGGCGAGGACGACGTAGATCAGGGAGAGACCGAGCGCGCCTGCCGTCTCCGAGTAGCGGCGCTGCACCAGCGCCTTCCACATCGCCCAGATCCCGACGACGGTGATCGCGAGAACGAGCCACGGGCCGCCGAAGACGTTGGAGTAGATCGAGTGGATCGCCGCCGATACCGGCCCGAGCGCTCCGGCGCCGCCGGTCTGCGAGGAGCCGTTGACGAGGTCAAGGCTGAAGGCGAAGGAGAAGAAGGTGATCAGCGTGTTCGCCAGGAAGCTCGTCGCCACCCAGAGCAGCCCGGCGAAGAAGTAGGCGAGCATCGGCAAAAACCCGCTCGCGTCGACGCCGCCGGTCAGCGAGGCGCTGATCGCGGTGAAGTGCTGGTCGAGGGTGTAGTGGCTGAGCGGGTAGCGCCCGAAGAGGCCGCCGGAGCCCAGAGGCGAGGCCGGCGCGACGTTGCCCCAGATGTCGCTGGCGCCCGAGGCGACCGGGTGGGCGAGCAGTAGGAGCAGGCCCCCGAGCCCGAACGCGAGACCGAACTGCCGCACGCGCCTCCTCACGCGCCCGCCCCCGGCGTGTTGTCGAGAGCCGCCAAGAGCTCCGGGAAAACGAGGTCGAACTGCACCTCGCCGACGCGCCCGTCGAGATCGCGCATCAGGCAGAGGCCCTGGCGGTATTCGGTCAGGCGGGAGCGCAGGGCGACGTCCTCTGGGTCGAGGTCGACCATCGCAAGCGCCCGTTCGGCCTCGGGGATCGAGTCCTGGCCGAAGAGGAAGTAGACCCCGACCAGCTCGGAGAGGTCGCCGAGGTCCGCGAGCCGCTGGGTCGCCAGCAGGATCGTCGTGTTCATCGAGCGGCCGAGCCGCACCAGGCGGTTCAGCAGCAGCCGGCCTTGGGTTGAGGCCAGTAGAAACCACGCCTCGTCCAGCAGCACGATCTTGTGTCGATTGCGGTTCGTGCTGACGAGGCGCAGAGCTTTTGCCGCGACCAGAGCGAGCGTCGCCACGGAGACGCGCTCGGCGCGGGTGTAGGTCTCGCGGGAGGCGCCGGGGTCGGGCAGCGTCAGCCCCGGCGTGCGGATCGTGATCGCCGAGGTCTCAGCGGCAGCCGCCACCTCGCGCTCCCCTATCCCTTCGCCTTCGTCGGCGAAGCCGAGGCGGGCGAGCCCGAAGTCGGAGAGGACCTCGAGCGCTTCGGCGGCCTCGCGACCGGCGTCTGAGGCGCCGATTCGCAGGCGCTCGACGACCTGGTTCAGGCTTTCCTCCCCGGAGCGCACCGCGTCGCGGACGGCGCGGTCGATCGCGTTCTCCCAGGCGGGCGGCGGGTCGCGCAGCAGCTCCAGCAGGTAGCTGGAGGCCAGCTCCTCGCGCAGCTCGGGAAGCCCGATCCGCAGCGGGTCGAGCTTGCCGCGGTGGCGCGGGTCGCCGGAGAGCTCCAGGACCTCGACCCGGCCCGCCAGCTCGGGGACCCCCTCGAGGTTGTGGTCGGGCTTGGGGTCGAAGGTGACCACCAGCGAGCCCCGGCGCTCGGCGCCGTAGGCGATCGCCTGCCCGGCGAGCGTCTTCCCCGAGCCGAGCGTGCCGGCGAGCAGTACGCCGGAGGGCCGGGCCGTGCGCGGCGCCTCGGTCGGGTCGTAGCGGACCGGCCGCCCTGCGCCAGCGGGAGAGTGCCCTATATATAGGCCGCCCTGCGAGGAGCCGACCTCGGCGCTCGCGACCCCGACCATCGCGCCGAACTGCTCGACGGTCATCTGCTGGAGGTAGTCGGGCACCTCCCCGCCGTCGGTGCGGGGCACGTGGTCGAAGAAGAGCCGGTGCTGCAGGCCCCGCGGCCGGTGCAGGCGGACCTCGCCGAAGCGCTCGCGCAGCGCCTCGACCCGGCGCTCGAGCTCGGGGCGGTCGGGCGCGCCGACCGCGAGTGAGAGATAGGCGCGCAGCATCGGCGGGTGCGCGGAGGACTGCAGGACCGCCTCGTACTCGCGCGCCAGCTCGCGGTCGTCTTCGGCCTGCCAGCCTGGCCCCGCGTGGGCGCCTTCGGCCTGCTCGCGGTAGGCGTGCTCGACGTCGAGGATGCGCTTCCTGACCTGGCCGAGCGCCTCGCGGTTGCCGATCCAGCGGGCGTGCAGGACCGCGTCGACCGGGAAGCCGACATCGTCGATCGGCGCGAAGAGCAGCTCGGCCGGGCCGGGGAACTCGGCCTCCTCAGCGAGCGACCCCGCGCAGAGGATCGCCTGGAAGGAGCGGCCCTCTTCGGCCTCGACCTCGAGCGAGGGAGGCTCGGAGGGGTCCTCGCTCATCGGCGCGTTCGCGCACCGCCAGAGGTCGTGTTCGAGCGGCTCGTAGCTGGGGGAGCCCTCGCCCTCGAGCACGAGCGCGTCGGGCGCCCAGGCACCCTCCAGCACCGGCTCGGCGACGCCGCGGCAGCCGCCGCGCCGCAGCAGCCACTGCAGCTCCATCGTCGTCGCCCGGCGCAAGCCGACCACCGCTCCCAGCCGCTGGAAGCACCGCTCCTCGGCGCTCGCCAGGGCTTGCAGCTCGGCACCCGAGATCGGTCGCGGCCCGCGGACTCCGGCGATCTCCTCGACCCGCCTCCGCGCCCGGTCGAAGGCGCGGAGGTGTCCCTTCGCCGGCTCGGCCAAGGCGACGGCGACGTAAATCTCGGGGAGGTGGGAGTCGAGTTCGGCGAGCCGCTCCTGGTGGCCGGCGAGGTAGCGCCGCCAGCCCGCGGGATCGGCGTGGCGCTCGTCGGCCGAGGTGGCCAGCTCGGCGGCGTAGCGCTCGGCGGGGTAGGAGCGCTGGACCCGCCACAGCGAGAAGTCGGCGCCGACGAGGTGGCCGAAGCGCTCGAGCCGGTGCAGCAGCGCCCACTTCTCGCTCGTCGGCAGGAACGGATAGGAGACGGGTTCGGCGCGGTAGAGCGCGGCGGCCTCGCCGCCCGCCCCGATCAAGACATTCCGCCTCGCGTAGCGGAGGGGAAAGCCACTCACGGGCGGACCTCCAGCATCTCTCCGACACCCACCGCGATCCGCCTCGCCTCCAGCTCGCCCCGCCGCGGACGACCGCGGGCGGGCCGGGCGATCAGGCGCCGTTGGCGCAGCCCGCCTCGGCGCACCCGGACCTCCGCGGCGAAGGCGGCCGTGGCCGCGCCCCGGATGCGACAGCGGCGCAGCTCGGGGGTGTGCTCGTCAGGGGCGACCCACAGGCCGTCGCCGTCGCAGAGCTGCCGGGTCCCGGCGCTCGGCAGCGCCCGTCCCAGCGACCTGCGCCGCGGCGCCAGGCGCAGCGCGAGCCAGGAGAGGGCGAAGCGGTCGGCGCGGCGGCCGTCGGGCGTCGCCTGCGTCGCCAGGGTGGCGACCGCGATCGGCACCACGACCAGTCGCAGCGGCCAGTCGAGCAGGCCGAGCAGAAAGCCAGCAATCCAGAAGGCCCCGAAGGCGCCGGCCCCCGCGGCGATCCCGCCGGCCCTGCCGCCGACGAGGAGACCGGCTGCCCCCGCGGCGAGACCGACCAGGATCGCCACCGTCGGCGATTCCGAGCCGAGCGCCAGCACCGCGACGAGGGTGGCGGTCGCGTAGCCGAGCCAGCGCAGGGGAATGCCGCCGGGGACGGGCAGCGAGCGGCCCTCGATCTGGTAGATCCGGCGCTCGGGGCGGAAGATCCGCTGGTAGGAGCGGATCGGCTCGCGGGCGCCACTCATGGCAGCACCCGCTGACCGATCGCCCTAGCCGCGTTGGCGACCTGATCGGGGCTGAAGACCAGCCAGCCGACCATGATCGCCGCGAGGAAGAACATCGCCAGGTCGGTGAACTTCCTGTTGACCAGGAAGACGAGGCCGACGACCGCGACGATGCCGCCGTAGACCTCGCCCGCGTACTGGCGCAGCAGCGAGCCGATGTTGTG